>Ga0207684_10000045_pt1 | contig 253128 bp, 213 predicted proteins | sample KBSK5501metaG_FD_184342 | JGI IMG/M metagenome (GOLD analysis project Ga0207684, IMG submission 184342) | Corn, switchgrass and miscanthus rhizosphere microbial communities from Kellogg Biological Station, Michigan, USA - KBS K5-50-1 metaG... | ecosystem: Host-associated > Plants > Roots >... | reverse complement strand
GGCTCATGGCACTGAGGTGGGTGGCAACTGGCGCGCTCGAGGTGTCACGAGGCTTTCGGCGCCTCAAGGGATATAGAGAGATGCCAAAGCTCATCGCAGCGCTGAGAATGCTTGATAACAAAATAAAACAAAACAAACTAAAACATGCCAATGTTGCAAATGTGAGAGAGGTCGGGTAGATGTTACGGTGGCGCCGCCTCTGAGAGTTTCAACTGCGAGCGGGACAATCCCCAGCCTGAAGCTCTTCGTCGGATGCATCAACAACAGCTTTGTCGGTTGGCTCTGCCATTCGAGAGGCGAACCTAGCCGAAGCCCGCGCCAGCGCCAGCTCTTGGCGTGCACGAGGTTCGAGGAGTTCCAGAACGCGCATGGCGAGCTGATCTCCGGTGCGGATACGGCAGCGGCTCTGGCCCGTTCCGCCGGTCGTATCGGCACCGGCACCGGGCGCCGCGGGGCCATCGTGGCCCTGGTGCTGGGGCCGATCGGCCTGGTCATCGGTGGGCTGGTCGTGGCCACTGCCGAGGGTGGTCTCGGCACCGGCCACGGGCTAGGCGGGGGCATCCTAGCCATGATGGTGGGGCTGATCGGCATGGCCCTCGGTGGGCTGGCTCTGGCCCGCTCCCGCCGCACCGGCCGACCCCGCTCACGGCGCCCATCATCATGCGGAGCATCCGCTTGATGATCGCGCCGTAGATGCCGGCTGCATGGCAAATGGAGGTTCGACAATGACGGAGCCGCGAAGCACACAACAATCAGGACCTTTCTCGGCGGACACCAAGGCGGCAGTGGTTCGCTATCAGGTGAAGGACGTCGAGCGTGCGCTGGCCTTCGTGCAGCGGTCGGATGCAGTGATCGCGATCATCGCCCGGGGTAACCTTCATCTGATCTTGAGCGGGCCGGGGAGCTCCGGCTCTCGCCCGATGTCCGATGGCCGCCAGCAAGAGCCAGGCGGATGGAACAGGATCGTCCTGTACGTGGAGAACCTCGCCTCTACGATCGCGTCACTCGAGACGGCAGGAACGCGGTTCCGGAATCAAGTCGAGGTGGGCCCGGGTGGCAAGCAGATCCAGGTCGACGATCCTGACGGGAACCCGATGGAGCTCCACGAAGCACCCGGTAAGTAGCGACTATGAAGATTGAAGGAGACACGATGGCGAAACAGACGTTACCCACGTCGAGCTCCGCGGATCGGCCGACGTGCCGGTCTTGCTGACCAGCGCCACGACCCGCGCCGCCGACCCGGAAGCGCTCGGCCGCGACCTCGGCGCGGCGGCCGAGAAGCGCGGCAAGGTGCGCGCGCTGATCGCCAAGCACGCGCAGGCGATCACCGGCCTCCGCGAGAGGGTCGCGTGATGCGGAGTCTGAGATGTTGGGCCGAGCGGCTGTTGGCGTGTCCCCACCTGCCCCTCACCTGGACGTTTTCGAACAAACGCCAGGAGAGGAGAGCCGGACTTGAGAATCGAAGCACTGACCGCCGAGGAACGCGGTCGCGAGATCGCGCAGCTCCTCGGGCGAGCGCTGCGGCGCGTCCTGGAGCGCACGAAACGAGAGGCCGGCGCGCTTCCGAAGGTCGATGCCAGCGAGGGGGCACCTCTGCCTGGCGAGGCGCACGTATCGAGGGAGGCCAATCGTGACGGACGGCCTCAATGAAACGGAGCTGCGAATGTCCGAGGAAAGAAAGTAAGAGCGCAGCACTTTCCAGCGCGCACCTAGAGATCGCGCCGTGCCGGGATTTGATCTAGAAGCCATTCAAGGTTAAGAGGCTTGAGTTCTTTTTGCGGCGTACCTTTTTGAGAGCGCGCCGTGCCGAGGGGGTAAGCCATGGAAACGATACACAGACGTCCGACGAGCTTTGCTGCGCGTTCGCTAGGCGCGATAGCACTCGCGAGCTTCGTGTTTTTGCAATCTCCTGCGTCGAATGCGCAGGCGATCGATCGTGTCGAAGCGATTCAAGCCAAAAGCTGCACAGTTGCCAGTCTGGACGGAACCTTTGGCTTGTACAGACAAGGCACAACCGGCGTCGGAACGGCCACCCCGAATGCTCTCGCCGCGGTGGGCATCATCGTTCTTGCGAAAGGGTCTGTCGTCAGCGGACACCAAACGACGAGCAGGAACGGGGTGTTCATTGACACCGTGTTCGGAGGCCTCACCTACGAAGTAGATCCGGACTGTACAGGCAGACTCTTTTCGGCAGACGGCACCCTTTTGGGCCGCTTCTCCATTGTTGACGGCGGCAAGGAAGTTTTCCTACTCAGCATGACTCCGGCCAATGCAGTCATAGAAGTCTGGAAAAAGGTGGGAACGCAGGAACAAGGGCGCTGAATTCTCGATCTGTTCAATCATCCTGCCAGCCCGGTGCGTACCACGGGCCACAGCGTTGCCACGCTAGGCTAAGGCTAGAGCTTGCCCGGAAATTCAGCGACAGGACTTTCCTTTGGTGTTGTGCATCGGTCCCTGTTTCGCGCGAGGCGGGAGCATGCCCACAAGGGTGAGCGGGCGACACTTGCGAGTGTTCGCTAACCGGCCAACACCAGATTTCTTCGGTTTGCCAAATCTCTTATCAACTTGTTGAGGTTGAATCCCAACACCGCCCGTTGGCCTGCTACTCCCATCATCTTGACCGAGCGGGCCGCCGGTCGATTGAATCCATATTTGGGGCATTTCAAGGTACCGATGCCGCCCTCGACTCGCGCTCGCTCTGTTATCAACCGCTCCTTCACCTTGCCTTCGACCAACCATTCCGTCCTTCCTCGGGGTCCAGTCCAATGTGTTTCACCCCCATTTTTTTCAGTCTTCGTACATTCGCGGCGCTGTATCCGGCGCGGTCGTAGGCGTAGGCGGAAGGAGAGCGGCCAAAGAGAAGGACGTGCTCCTCGACCGCTCGGACGGCAAACTTCGCATCTACCAATTCGCGACGGTCCTCGGCCAAAGTCGCCAAGAGGTACCCTCCGCCCAGTCGACGGATGCCCCAGCTCAAGCCGAATTCGACCGCCTTGCCCACCTTGCCGCGGACAATGGCGTAGAGCTCTGGAATGTGCAGGTTGATGATTTTGCCGACCGCCACCCGCCCCGTGGTAAGCCAGTAGCGTATCTGCGGAAGGAGCTTCTTCATCGTGTGGTGAAGGTGAGCCACTTTGGCAGCGGCGACCTTGCCATAGTTGTGCAATCGCTCTGAAGCCGCCTGTTTCAACGCACCGGCCAGCGACAGTTGGACCGCCTCGACGACGCTTGCGATCTCGTTGAGTATTTTCAACCTCTCGGCTTTGGTTTTGGTGAAGAGCCGATACCGGCGGAGTTTCTCCTTGCCCGCCTTGAATTTGTTGCCCACTTTCTCCACGAATTGCCGGAGCGCCTGGCCTGCTTTCTTGCTCGCCGCCGCGACCGAAGTCAGAAAAGACGCCATCAATCCCATCTCGTTTGGCCAGGGAATCGCTGCTTCCTGAGCCGTGGTATCGGCGACCATCCACTTCGAATCCGCCAACTTCTCCGACACCGCCACTTTCACCACGTATTCGTTGATGAGCTTCATCCCCTCCTCGCCCATCAGCTCCTCGAAGTCTTGGATGGTATTGGCATCCGGAGTCCAATCGCTCTCCGTCAAAGCGCACAGGTAACGCGCCGGCGCGTAATGGCGGATTTGGTCTTCTGTTTCTCGATACGTCATTTTTCGAGTGGCGCGCAAAACCACAGCTCCCATCAGTGCTCTGAGCTGAGGAGGTCGGCCCGCTTGATTTTTCAGCTTGCTCAAGCGAACTGCCTGCACCACCTCTTCCAACTCGGTTCAGTCCAATTCGTCGGCCATCAATACCAGCCGGTGGTTCTCCTCGATGGCAATGGTTGGACGCTTCGAACGCGGAAATAGCTCTCGCTGGCGATTGCGGCCGCCGTAGCTTTCGCTCATGCCTGTTTGCCCCTCCATTCACGAGCGGCAAACTACAACAGCTGCAGATCTTGTCGATCCCTCGGCGCACGATTTTGCTCGCCCGCGTGGTCGAATTTCCGGGCAAGCTCTAGGCTAGCTCATGTAGCGCTGAGCTGGTCGGCAAGAAGGCGCTGGTAGGGGGCGCGAGCTACAACAAAGCTAGAGGTGCCGGGTTCATGCGCTGCTGGTACAAACTTCCGGTGGGGAAGCCGACAGAGAGGCGTCATGCTTAAATACGTGGTGGGAGTATCCAGTATTGCGGTGCTGCTCGTCGGCACGATCGCGGTGGCACAGCGAGAGCAGACCCCTACAAGCGCGTCGAAGACGTCCACTCGTTCGAAGCCTTGCTGCAAGTACTGTAAGAAGGGCTGCCCTTGCGGCAACTCGTGCATCTCGTGCAGTAAGACGTGTCACAAGCCGCCCGGCTGCGCGTGTTGAAGGCACTGGCACCAGCGCAACTTGCCACACTTTTGTACTGTATTAAGTGCGACGCGTCCAAGGAAACCAGACATGGCAGGGAGGATCACTCCATGTGCCACATTCTCGATAAAGCAGACCTATTAGCAAATAGGACGAAGCTCGTCTTTGCATCGGTCGACTTCCATGACGCATGGCTCACGTTGCGCCAAGAATTGGGCTATGCCACGGGCAATGGGCTGGCCCGTTTCTTGAGAGAAATAGCTGAAGCCTGGAGACGGGTTGACCTCGAAGCAGTACCAGCACCCTTCGGGAGTCAGCCGCAGGTCGACACCCGCGAGCCACAGCTGCATCGAGCGCACCATTGTCAAGAGCCGAAAAGAAATCTCTGCATCCAACTGCACTGCTCTTAGCCTGGCGTGCTGCTGCTGGGTTCGCGGGTAGCGATAATCGTCGGCCGAACTCTCTACCTGGCAGGCGTAGAGTTCATCTCCAACCACGTGGATGCGATAGTCACAACCCTTAACGTACTCCTGAAACATGGTTGGACAGTGCGTGATGTCATCTAGGTACCCCTCCTGTTCCAACCCCAGACGCGAGACGATGCTGCGCACCCCGCTCATCGATTTATAGATCACCTCCCCGTTCAGGTCGCGGAACGCGCGTACGGCGTCGGGATCGGTGGAAATTAATGTCTTTGGGGTGCAGAAGCCGGCGGCGCGGATCAGTGTCGACTGATACGGCTTTGAGTTGTTGGCGGCGCAGGCCGACGGCCGGTTCACGATGCGGGCGGGAGTCGTCTCCGCCCAGGTGAGCAGCCCCTCAACGACTCGGGCAGTCGCCGGGGTCGTCACGCTCACTTCTTGAGGCCGGAGATATGCAGCCGTGATCTGCGCAAGGTCCACGCGTAAGGACCCGATGCGAATTTGGCTGGCGAGATCAAACTCGGCATCATGCAGGTCCTCGTCCGAAAGCACCGCGATTGGCACGCGGAGCCGCCGAAGCTCGGTCAGAACTGCGGCCATTGGCCGCTCCATGGGATCGCCCCAGAGCAAAATCATGTCCGCTTCCTCTGGAGCAGATTTTGGATAGCACTAGCAACACCGGCGTGGTGGAGAGGTGGGCGAAGGCTTGCCGCCACAAACGCCGACTCAGAGTCGAGGTGCAAAGAGAGCAAGTCGACATCAGCCCTCGCAGCCAAGTGGCGAGCGGCCTCGATCGATGTCGCGGCCGCATGGCCGAAACAGCGCCCACGGACCAATGTCAACCTTAGGCTCGGGTGCTGTACAGTAGAGAGGCGAAACCCAGCGCGCACGGCCTCATGCCGCCAGCGGAGCGGCGACCAAGCAGGTCCGACCAGAGAGCTGGGCTGAGGCCGGTTCATCACCAGGGCCGAAGGCGACAGCATCGTGAGCCAAGCCAACAGGAATGCAGCCATCTCTGCGGCGACATACCGGCGGTCTTCCTCCACAATGTGCCCCAATTCGTACTCATTGATTCGGGGCAGAAGCGTGAGAACGCCTGTGATCGACGCGGCCGCGATCACCTGCCCGGAAGCGATTGCGGTGGAGCTCGATGGGTGGCCGGTATCAAGGCGCCAGCCGCGCGTCGACAGATCTTGAGGAATCAGAAGAGCGGCGCTGCTTCCCAAAGACTTGACGAAGGCGACAGCCCCTGCATCGAATTGGCTGGCGATCACTAGAATCATTTCTTCTTCTTTTTGTTGTTGCCCGCTTTGCCACGAGCAGCATGCATCTTGCCTTCGTGAGCGAGTTGCCTCTCGATGTCCTGCCCGGCGGCCTTTTCCATGGCGCCGCCGGGCTGAGGGTGAACGTTTTGGGCGGCTCCTTCATGGAGGTGCGGGTCACGGAGCATCAGTTCTTCCATTGTCGGTGGTGGGGTACGCTGCTCGCTGAGCGGCACAGCCGCGGCCTGGCGCGCCACCAATGGCCTTTCCTTGGACTTGATGAATGCACGACCAAGCGCGGTTCGGCGGCCTAGGTTGTCGACCTGTTGCGCGAGCTGGACAATGAAATCTGCAGGATCTCCGAATCTGAATCTGTCAAATGGATCGCCCTCCGCATCCTTCAATTTTGGGATTTCAAAGTCCCTCTTGATGACGTCGACCTCAGCCTTGATGTTCTCCTTGATCTCCGACTTGAGTTCTTTGAAGCTCTTCGCGTTGTCGATCCGGATGAAGTGACCGGTGGAAGGAACATCAAGTGTTGCGCCTGTAACTGAGTCGACCACTTGGTCGAGGATGAACAACAGATAATAACCAGGTGGCAAGAGGTTCTCGTTATCAGGCAGCGGAACCGTGAGCCGGTTCGGGGCGGCATGGGTAAACGGCACGCTGACGTAGCGCTGGTCGGGGTTGAATGAGTGTGTGACCGATCCGGCGCGGACGAGGGCCACGCGGCTGATCGTAGGCGCCTGAGGTGTATTGATATCGAAGCTGCTGCCAACGCTAACCTCGCTGGTGCTGGTGGTAAACGTCGGGCGGTCGGGGCGTCCGAAATACCAGGGCTCGAACAACTCGATGCGGAGCTCGCGATTATCAATGGCGTCGTCTTGGGCGTTAGTCGGCAGAGAGCTGGGATAGGCGCTCGGATCATGGAAGCTCCAGCTTGCGCGTATGTTGGAACCGCCGAGCCAGACGCGCCCGTCAGGCATGAGAAGTGCCACGGAGTGATAATTGCGAGGGACCGTACAAACGGCGGGATCCGGTAAAGTCACCCAACTATTGGTGGCGGGGCGGTAGATCTCAATGTTGAGGACCGCGCTTCCAGGATCGTTCCCGGGATCCTGCATGCCGCCAACGATGGCGACCTCTCCGGTAGGCAAGAGGACGGCATTGTTGTGCGTCCGGACCGGGGGCGTGCCGGTGACCAGGAGCGTGCGGGCGCCAGCCGCTGACCAAGCGGGCAAAGACGCTCCGAGGTCAATCAAGCGTGGCTGCGAACGGCCGCATACCAAGACACGCGCGCGAAAACCCTCCTCGGTGAGCAGGGGCAACAAAACCGATGTGACCCCGATGCCGTCATAGTCATTGCCCGGACCCGCGCCAATAGGGGAAAAGGCCCAGGTGACGGGATTCCATTTCATCGACTGCCCATTGATAGGGCTCGAGAAAAATACCTTGCCATCGGGCATCAAGTGAACGCGCGGATAATACGTGAGGTCTGGATAACCTCCCATTGCGACCGGCAGCGTGCCCATGTCGCTCCACGTACCGGATGCACTGGCATTTGCGTCAAAGCCCTCGACGGAGTTGTTGAAGTGGCGTGTGTCGGCATCGCTGGGATGGCCGGACAAGGCCACGACATGGCCACTTCCTAGAGTAAAGAGCGTGGGGTACCAACGGCCGCCGCCGGTAGTATGGCCGGGCTCGAAGATCATCCGATGCACGGATACCCAATGCTCGGCCGTGGGATCAAAAACGTAACAGTCGGCGTTGCCGCGGAAGTGCCCCGCGGCGCCGTGTCCATGGGGGTCTCCGCCGATCCGCTCAATCGTCCACTCTTCAGTCCCTCCGCCAACAACTAGTCGGCCATCAGGAAGAAAAGCATGACCGCAGCAGAAAAGGTCACGGACGCTCGCTGAGGCCGCGGGCGAAGTGATTGCCAGGGTCTGACAGTTGAACAAGCGCGCGTGGTCGAACATGCCGAGGTGATGCCGGCCCGGGTCATGCTCGTCACCGCCGAAATACAGAATTTTGCCTGTATGTAGCAGCGCGGCGTGGACGCCGAGAATCTGAGCATAAGTAGGTTGAACTGACGGTTGGTCGTCTGGAACAACGAAGCACCGCATGAGGCGCCCTCCGTATTAAGCGCTACTTCCCCCCTCAAATTCACCGAAACACAAACTCTGCGAGATGTGTTTGCTCGAGATTCTCTATCTTCGAAAACGATGCCAAAGCCTCGCCATTCGGGCTGGGCAGCTAAAGGTTCTGGCACGGCGCAGCAACGGCATTAAATCAATCGCAAACAAGAGAGGCAGCGGCTGCTCGGTAGCCATGTGGCTTGATTTGTAGCCAGTGGGCTCAGTCGCAGGCCTTGGCCTCCGACCGTAGTGCGGCGTTGGCATCAAGGGCAGGTCGGCGAGAAACCAATCTGTGTAATCCGGCTGCCCCAAATTTGAGAGTCGCTCGGGGTCCACTCGTTGACGATCCACGCCATATTCGAGTCGGTGGGCTGCACGGTAACGGCGGAGTAATCGCCCCAGCGATACCGGGTACCGTCTAACTGCTCTGAGAACGTGCCACTCGTAATCACCGCCACTCCGGCTCCAATGATGGCAGGGTCATTGTGGCAGCGCCCCGAGAAACGCACCTGGGCCTGGAGATTGGGAGCACCGATGTCCGTCGAGGAATAGGTTACGAAAAGATCGCTTGCACGGTTGGCAGCAATCGAGGCGTTCCAGTCGTCCGACGTTGCGCTGGCCGAGAAGAAACTGCTCTGGACGACGGTGTTCGCGACGGTGTCGAACTCGTAGTACTTAGGTGTCGGGCGGCCGGCCATATCGACAGTGTGAACCTGCCAAAGCGAGTCGCCGTTCTGGGTGCTGGCGTTGATGAAGCGACTGTCGGCAGTGTCCAGGCGAGCCGTGGTACCCGGTTGTCGAGCGCTTGGCGGCAAGCTGTATGCAGGAACAGTAATGCTGGATGAAGAAAGCATTGTTTTCTGGATGATACACGTATTTGTCATCGTATACTTGGTAACAACCGTGCCGGATTCAGGTGCCGCAACCAGATAGGTATTGGGGTTTGCATCGAGGACAATGGGCGGCGCGATCGTCGCCGCCACAGGTCCCCTGAAAGCCGGTACGAGGAAGCCCAAACCGAAATACAGGATGTTCTTGGGGATTGCGGCGGCTACGGAAAACCGGTAGGCCCCGAGACGGCCGGGGCCGACGATGTTCCCCGTCAAGATGATGGCACACGAATCCATGCCTAACTGCGGGAAGTCCCACCAATCGCCGTCTGCAAAGGAGCCGCCGAAGAAAGTAGCGGCATAGATAAAATACCCGCCCCTGGCATCCGGGCCCATGGAAACGCCTATGTAGATGATCCGCGCCGGGTCTTCAATGGAACCAGCTGCGCGCGTAGCCATGATGATCCAGCGGTCCTGAACGGGGTCGTACACAACACGGGGGTCGAACAGGAACTCAGTAGCACCGAAAAAGGCCTGCAGGGATTGGTCCATCTGCAGGCCCCCAGACAGATCATAAACATCAATGTGAAAGTTCGTGACTTCAACGAATTGGCTCAAGCCCACGGCTCCGTGGGTGTCCGGCGGAGTTGTCCCCTCCGCGCTCGTCTGATCAGCCCCATTGAAGTCGGAACCCGTAATCACCGGAGCATCAAGACGGAGAATTCCGTTCAGGGTCCTCAGGTGGACCGGAGTCGCGTCCGCCGCAGCTTTTGCCCGCTCATACTCCGTTTCGTCCATGGTGGGATGGAAGCGAACAACGCCCTCCTGAAGAACCGTGTTTTGGCTGAAGCTCTCCATATCTGCCAGCGTGCGGACCCTCGCCGCTTCTCCCCGGATTATGCCCTGATTACCCGAGATCTGCTCTGTTTGGCCGAACGCCGCCGGGTGCACCATTATCCAGACCGCGAGACTAACCATGGACGCAAGCGACCGGCCTCCACTTCGGAACTCAAATGTGGTTTTCATTTCCGTGCCCCTCTCTCCAGTACTGAAACAGCTAAAAACATCTAACTTTCTATATGTGAATGTGTGGTACTTATTACTGTACTTGTTGTACCTCTCGAGACTGCGGGCGTCGCAACTAGCCGGACGTGGTGCCTCGTCTGCATCATTGGCGAGATTCCAATGCGCTGTTTCGCATGGGGCGAGGCTTGAACATCTTCAACCCTGACACCTGCGAGATAAACGATGACGGTCATGGGAGCGCCTGTAACGCAGGTGCTGCATCGGCGTTTTCATAGAGCCTTCGTTTAGTACAGTGACTAGGCCAGCCCCCCAAAGCGAGATACTCAAGCGCTTGTTGGGCGGAGGCAGGCCAGCTCGATACGCGCGGACGTTAGGCACGGCACCCGCAAATTTGCAATCACTTTCCGTCAACGAGAGACGAACGTTCAGTTAGTTCATTTCGAAGTGCGAATGCGCGGTTGTGTTAGACTGGATTTTCCGCGGTGGACTGTGTTTGGGCAAGGAGGCCAGCTTTCAGGCCCGCGGGGCCATTTTTCTAGCCTTCTGGGGGAGGTTCTCGCGCGGGAGTAAGCCGTATCCGGAAGGCAAACTTTAGCTGGATTCGAACCGAGTTTGGGGATATTTCGCCGCAGCTGATGCGTGGCGTAGGTCTGAGCGGCAGCGAGGATGCAGGATGAAAGAGCATAAGAGGCTTCCCGAATACTTCAAGGACTATGAGGACGGGAAGCATCGCCGATATACGCTGCTGTTTGCCGTAAATGGTGGGGCATTCGCGATCGCGAAGTTTTTCTCCGAGCCCAAAGGGTGCCAGCTGCTAGGCGGGCTTTTCCTGCGGCACCTTTCTTTGGGGATGATCCTTTTCACCGTCTTGATGGTGGTGGACATATTCTTCTTTGGTCAGAACATGCGAAGCACCCTTCCCAAGGAGGCTTTCGAACCCAACGGTGAGACGGTACCTATGTTCGGGACGCCCGGTAAGGCGGTTCTGACGTTAGTCGGATTCCTCATCTGCGCGGGTTGGTTCCTCGCGGCCCTCGGGCCTGGCGGCTGTCCTTGATTAACAAGCGACCCTGCGTCAAGTCATTCATCTTCTGCAGCAAGATCCAGCAGTGGGCTGCCCGGTTTCGCGCAGTGAAAGGTCGAAAGTAATCCAGCAAAATTTTTTGTCGCAACTCGCTGTGACCGCGCGTACCATTACAGACAACCGGGCCAAACGTGCTAGCGCATCGCTGAGAGATTCCGGCGTGGTTGGTCAACAACGGCTGCCTATCGCGACTCTTTCCCTTTGGATCGCGGCCGATGCCCATGGCATCGCAGAATTCTCTGCGTCTGCGAGCCGTGTTTCTAATCGTTGAAGGCCCGCGAGCATCGAAGGTTCTAGTGCTTGAGTACAACGGCTGGTGTTTGGATCCAGTGACTCTCGCGCGGGCCGGTGTCCCGCTATCTCCAAAACCGGAGACTGGACTAGCATCCGCTCAACAGATCGGAAAGAGAAACGCCAAGAGCCTCCGCAAGCGCGCCCAATGTAACGACGTGCGGTATACGCTCCGCGCGCTCGATCATGGAGACAAAGGAAACGCTGATCCCGGCCCGCTCTGCGAGCTCTTCCTGCGTGAACGCGCGAGCTGTGCGTAGCTCCTGAATCCGTCGTCCTATTTGCCGACCGATCCTCGCCGCACGAGCCCGCATTCGGCCCTCCCTACTGCGGAGTGAGATCGGAGGCAAGATATCTGCTCCGATATCGCCTTATGTGTCGCCAGCGGCCTGGGAGAGATCCACTTTCAGCAGCATCAGCATGATCCAGGGATCCACCTGCTGATTCCAACGCAGTTCTTCGCCTGAGCCGACAGCAGGCATGGCCTGCAGGGTCAATGGCGCTCGTCAACGTGCAGGCGACGACCGCAGTCAGGGCCTATGCTGCTGTCTACCACGTAGTCCCCGGGCACCGCGAGAAGCTGTCGGTCTCTCCGCACCGCCTTTCACAGCGCGCGACTGTGCTCTGGCAATTGCTGCAACCGCATCGGCGAGTGCATCGGCCAACCAAGGCTCCAGGCGCTGAAAAGAACGGGCCACCGATCGAAGACGGACATCACCCGGTTTGGCGCGCTTGATGACGACCTCTGCATTCAGCTCCAACAGCTCGGCAGCGCGAACACCTAGTGCACCAGATACCTCTTCGAGGGTCTCCAATTTTGGTTCGCGATCTCCACGCTCAATGCGGCTGATGGCATCTCGGCTGAGCCCAGCGGCTTCTGCCAATTGTTCCTGTGACCACCCCTTCTTGGACCGCAGCTGGCGGATTCGAGCAGCCACATTGTGTACCAACGTCGGCATGCAGCCTCCTGGTAGGAGGCCAACTGTCTGAGGCCGACCGCTCGCTCGCCAGTGACAGGTGTCATGCAGACAGATGGTCTATAATGGGGAGCTGACCGGCTCGTTTTAGCGGAACGATTCAAAGCCAATCCCATTAAATGAGGGCTACATGAACACTCGCGTCCTGGCGCAGTGCCTTTTGGTGATTTCGCTATTCGCTATCACGTCACTCCACGCCTCGTGCGGCGGCGGTGGAAGTGGTTCCGCTTGCAGTCCAAGCAATCCCACGGGATCCTGTCCGTCGGGGCAGACCTGTACCAATGGTACATGCGCTGCGACACCATGCAGTCCGGCGAACCTGAGCGGAGCGTGTCCCGCCGGGCAGTCATGCCTAAATGGTAGTTGCTGCCAAGCAAGCAGCGTCTGCGGGTCTGCGTGCTGCTCGGCCGCCCAAGCATGTATTGGCGGCCAATGCTGCTCCACTCCCTGCGGCTCTCAGTGCTGCTCAAGCGGGTCGGTTTGCGTGACCGACACTGCGGGCAACAAATCGTGCGCGCAGTCCTGCACCAGCAGTTCTCAATGTCCTCCAGCCAGCCCGTGCTGCGCTGTTCTGACTAGCGGCGGCGCGGCATGCGTAGCCAGTGGTGTGGTCACCGGCCAGCAGTGCCGCTGCACTACAACAACCGAGTGCACATCTGGGTGCTGCGCGCCTATGACGGACACCAGCGGCAATCCGGTGGGTCCATTCGTCTGCAAGCCGAACGACGGCCAAGCTTATAATTGCTGCTTCGGAGCCGCCACAATTTGCGCGGGCAATTACTGCTGCGTCGCGGACAGTGCCGGAAACCAGTTTTGCTCATTGCCCTGTTCCAGCAGCTCGAACTGCGGCGCGGCCCATTGCAATCCCTACGATTTTTCGCACACGACTTGTTCCGGGCCGACGGCTTGTGGCCCGTAACCTCTATTGGTGCGTTAAGTTCGCGCCCGCGTACTCCCCGAAGATCGGCGATTTGCGGCGCGGTCTAACCAGATGTCGCAGAGGAGAAAGGCATGATTGCAAAAACAATCAGCCCTTTTTCTTCTTGTCTTGATGTGAACCGTAGATTCCGGTTCGAATCTCGTCGCGCTGGACTTTGGCGGTCTCTACCACATGATTCCGAGAGAAACCTCCGCTGCCGTTCAAATTGGTGCATTGGTTGGCAGCGACAGCAGAGCCGACAGAGCTTCGAGTCAATCGACGGCGAATCTTTGCGTCCATCTGGACCATTCTGCCTATCGGAACTTGGGACGCGGAAACTTTTCATTCTCGCGGGAAGGGGAGGGCCGGCGTAGAATGTTGGCATGGCTCAATCGCAATCGACGCTGCTTGCCTTCAGTCAGCAAATTTTGAGGCCGCCATGAGAACCGCGGCCCGCGATGTGACTCCAGCGGTGCCGAAACGTCCCCGACGAAAGCGGCGGGGCCGAAGCACGTCAGGGAATCGAAAGCGGGCGGGTAGTAGAAGGAAGAGGCGCTCGCGATAGCCTCGCCCCGGCAGCGATCAAAGCAACGCGGCCGTACGTTTGGCCGAGGCGGTGGTCACCGGAGGAGGGAAATGGATTGGAAGCAAATCATTGAGCGCGGCGAAACTAGCGGTACGGATTTCAAGGCTGCGTGCAAGTGGGACGGCGATTACCGCGTAAAGCTTACGAAGGACATCGCTGCAATGGCGAATACCCGGGATGGCGGGAACATTATTATCGGGATTGATGAGGATCGCCGAGCTGGACCCACGCTCACAGGTTTGTCTGCGGACCAGCTCGCATCTTTCGATGTGACGAAGGTAGGCGAGTACGTGAACTCCCGCTTCGCGCCAGACATCCGAGTGCGCGTGGAGCGTCCCATCGTGGACGGGAAGCCGCTGATTGTGATCGTGGTAAACGAGTTCGACGAACAGCCACATGTTTGCACAAAAGAAGGAGTCTGCAATGGCAAGAAGGAGTTTCTACCCGGACAACTTCTGATTCGCACCGCAGCTGCGCAGTCGACGGTTGTCGGAGCGCAGGAGCTCCGCGAACTGCTCGGACGCGCCATTTCACGCAAGGGCGACAACCTCCTCGAACAGGTCAGGCGAATCGTCAGCGGCGTGCCTACGCCGCCACGCAAGAAAGAAGCGCAAGAGCTATTCCAACAAGAGCTGAACAAGTGGAGTGCGAGCGTTGCCGAGGTTTCCAAGCGCTCGCCGCATGGAGGGTGGTCATTCGTCGTGATGCCTCTACGCAAGCCGGATGAGCCGCTTTCACACAGAGTGCTTCGGTCCACCATCGCGCGAGCTTCATTCGATCTTCGGGGGTGGAGCTTTCCTGCCGTACCCATTTCCGAAGTGTCGAACCGCGCGTCGGGCATCTCGGGGGACGCGAAGTTCGACGGCTTCGTTGAACATTGGGAGCTGTTCGGGACTCTCCTCTTTGGTGACTTCCGCTCGTTCTGGGAAGACACACTTTGGCTGAAGGATGGTACACCTGGTACCGAACTTAGCTTCGTCAACGCAATCTACTCGGTCGCGGAGTTCGTCCTGTTCGCGAAGCGACTCTTGGCGGAGCTGTCCTACGAGGGTGAAGTTGTGCTCCAGATCAGGCTTCTCGGCTGCGATGAACGGAAGTTGGTATCGAAGGAGTGGGCTCGTAGCCTGCACGGAGAGTACAAGTCATGCGAGAAGGAAATCGTTGTCGCTCAGACCGTCCACACCACCGACTTGGCTGCCGGCTGGGAGGAGCAAGCCGTGGACTTGGTTCAAGAGATCTTCGCTCTCTTCAACTGGTCGGATCCCGACCGCCAGATGATCCTCGAAGACATCGCCAAGCTCCGGGATCGCCGGACGTAGAGTTCCCGTTCGTTTGTCCACCGGCGGGGGGTTCAGGGGGAACGTCGAGCATCATCTCAATACACAGAGCCCCAACAAACTCCCGGCTATGGAACTGCGGCACGGATCCGAGACAGAAGCTCGGCAGGCAGCTCGCCGAATCTCTCAATGACGAGGCCGAGTGCCGCTTCCACGGTGAAGTGGTTGCCCTGGAGCTACCCGAGATCCTTAGCCCCAGGCCCCTGATCAACGCGCCCAGGATCGTCAAGCACGTTCACCGGAAGGACACTTTTGCTCGAGCCGGTCAAGCTACTCAAGCTAGCAAGCTGTCTAACAAAGCATACGCTACCGCATTAGTCCAAGAAGCAGTCAGCGCCCTGTCATCGTTGCTCAGCGATCACCTGCGCGAGATGGTGGAGGTCTACACGAATCGATCAATGCTTCCGGAAGCGTTGGACGCGCTGCGATGTATTGAGCGACTGGCGGACACAATCGTCCTGTCACCTGAAGTTGCGCGGAACTGGGGCATGGTCGCCAGCCTACTGCTTAGCGAGACCTTCCGGAGTGCCGCCAAGTTCAAACGCCTCGAATCAGAGCCCTTTCGTAGAGTAGCATTCGGTGCGTTCCAGTCGGGGCAACGCGTGGTGTATACCTCCCAGTTTGAGACGTCTGTGAGCGTTGAGTTCTTGGACAGCTCGCGATCTCTGTTCAAACAGGCCGAAACAATCCTTAAGGGTCTAAGAGTCGATCCGAGCTAGATAACCGGCCATCTGTAAGTCGATGCTGCTGATCCAACCGACGTCCATCGCGTTGTGCAGCTTCGGAGAAGCGACCCCAATAGCTTGAACATGCAGGTGGCGAGTCCGACTGAGGTAAGTAAGGCGCTCGGTCGCTAGCTACGAAGAGCCTCCTCGTGCGCCGTCTGAGTGCAAAGCAAGACGTTCGCCGTCAGTTCGCGCCTCGCGTCTCATTCAATCGAACTGTGGAAGCTGCTGGTCGGGCAAAACGCGATGGGCGGACGTCGTCAAGTTTGCTAGACAAAGCAGACCCCCCTTACGCAGGGGCGGAAACTGGTCCTGATGGCTCGAAAACTGGCCGCGCTGCACTACCCACAACAATTATGACAAAATGCTATTCACCTCCTCCCGGGGATTGCACAGTGCGCCACCAGTCGAAGCGCTGGCCGGGTTGAGGGGCGCGCAGCACATTGGTGCCGCAATGCAGCCCGCCAAAGTTCAAGTGATAGAACCAGGTATCCACAAAGTCCACTTGCAGGCCCAGCGCGCCAGCCACTGCCAGGATGCACGCCTCGAACAGGTCCACCATGTTCTCGTGGATAATAAGCTTGCGCCAGCCCTCCTTCAGCTCCCCCGTTGGAGTGAACTGCGAAGCGTTGTCGGCCTGAATTTTGGCCATAATCTGGTCCTCCTTGGGGCCGGGAAATCCATCCTGAAAGGCCCGCGCGACGTGGCGCAGGGTGGTCAGCCCGTTAAAAACGACTGTAATTGGTCCAATCGAGCTGATTGGGCGAACGATTTGCTCGTGGCGCTGAATCCAGGTGACGGTGGTCCGCAAGCGTGCCTGCTGAAAAAAACTGGGTGTCAATTGCGAGCGCAGGCTATCGGCGTTCGGTAGGTCCTGAAAGACCGCGCTGAGCACAGCGCGGGCGTCGTCTGGCTTCATGCGCGGACCATAAGGGCGCGGCATCAACAGATGTCGGTTGATCACCTGCAAGTTGACGACATCCGGGGAAAACGCAGACGTGGAGAAAGCCCACTGATTTTCGCGCCACCGGTCGACCCTTGGGACACGATCGAAAAGCACGGGCAGGGGAAATGCGCGCAGGCCCTTGAAGCGGTCGACGAGCTGCGTATCCAGAGGAGCCAGAAATTTCTCCTCGATAAAATCGTTAACGCTCTCTTCGTTGGCGTCCCTGTCCAGAAACAGAAGCTCCAAAATAGTGATGTCCGCGGGATAGACGCGATCCTGCCCAGGGCCGGGCCAGTAGTGAATGTCGTAGATATTGATTCCGCCCGAGGTAGCGATGCGCGGATCACCGAAGTTCATGGCTTGCGACAGCCGCTGATAGATGTGCGGCGGCTCGAGAATGTCAGGAACATCGCCGGGGCTGCTGGGCGTGGGATGAATATGCAGCCACAACTTGCCGCGCAGCAAACGAGTCACCGGCGCGGTCCCCGAATTGGTTAAGCGCTGCAGGACGCCCGAGGGCATTAGGTCCAGGATGGTGTGAGGGTGGCCTGAGGGCAAGCCGGCGCGGTAGCGACGCGCCGCCGCACGTAGAATTTTCATAGCCAGGCCGGAAGAGGCGCGCAGCGCGGCAAAATTCGTCCCAGAACCGCGCGCGTCGGGAACGAAGGTGAGCATTTCGTCAACATGGCCGACATCCAGCCAGGTGGAATCCACTTCCATCACCGGCTGCTTCTGCTTGTATAGGAAGCGGAGCATGTCCGGGTCCATGTGGTCATCCTCGTCATTGATCAGGGCACTGCCCACCACGATCGTCCCAAATGGAGATCCCGGTCCGGGAGGCGCCGCTTCGATGTTGCCGCCATAATTCGCAGAGCCTGCCAGTTGCTGTACGCGCCGGAAGAGCCTGTCGGCCAGGTCGCCGCCTGCCTCGAAAGAGAGATTGCCTACCGTAAAGGCGAAGGCTTCGGGAGTCGTGCCGGCGGGAAACAACGACTGTATTTGTCCCATACGGGCGCGGGCGTCGCGCACTAAAGCATCCAGTACGGCGTTCCATTCAGCGGCGTCGTCGCGCTTGGCTTTTTCCGCGCGGGAAGCAAAGTCCGCGACGATTTGCGGCAACTGCTGCCGTAACTTGGGCCACGACCCAGAATGCGGCGGCGCATTGGGGTCGAAGGAGCTGGCGTTGATGTCCATGACGCGTACCAAAGACACCAGCCGGTTCATGAGGCTGGAAAGGCGGATGCAATCGCGGAAAGGCAGCTTGATTTGGTGCCCGGTGGCGTCGCTGAAGCTCAGCTCGCGGTTCCAAAAATCATCCATCAAACCAACGTCGTGGGCGGGGAAATGGCTAGCGACGAACGCGGCGAGATTGGCCGCCGCCTGCGTACCCACGAAATTGCTGCGCATGCGCGGCAGATGGATGATGGCGTGTCGCCATCTATCACCACCAAAAATGATCCCCGGCTGAAACTGATCCTGCAGCCAGGTGTCTGGGCCGCAGACGCTTTCCGGCACAGTCACGAGTTGCACGCCGCCTCCCAGTCCCGCCCAGGCAGCGCGTAAGTCGGCAAGCGCGGCCTGCGTGTTCGGTGTGTCGCAAATATAAAGCCGCGTAGCGCCGGTTCCGTTGTCTAGAAAAAAGACGGGAGCGGCGCTGAAATTGCCGCTATCAAAAATCCTCTCCTTGCCCGCGGCATCGCGTCCAAGCAACTGTACTTGGAAGCTGACTTCATCCACGTTGTCCGGAGTGAAGGCTGTACTGAACACCATGGGGTGGGCAAAGGGCGAGCCGGGGCAAGCACGCAGTTCCAGCAGCAGACGAAGTTTTCCGGAAAAGATAGGAAGCGGATGTTCGCCGGGCTTGGTGAAGTCGGGAGTAATTAAGATGTTGCCGCGGTCGTCGAACAGCGAAGTGCGCACCGCGAGAATGGCGCGCGGCGAGCTCGAGGCGTCGGCAACTCGGAGCCACAATTGGCTGCCCGCCACGGCGGCCGGGTTGATGATCCGCACCTCCACGGGAAGCATCTCGTCGTCGCTGGCGCTCGGTGTGGGCTGCTGAAAATCCAAGGTCACGGGCGAGCCAGCGGTTACCGTGTCCGGCAAGCGGCGGCGATCCGCGTCATTATTGACTACCACCAGCGCGCCGGGGGCCGTGGAACGGGCGTCGTATTCGGTCGGTGAGCCTGTCAGCCGACCATCGTGATCATAGTCGGCGCGCAATTCCAGATCCGCCATCCGCCGCTCACCCCTTGATGGTGACCGGATTGCCCGTCAGCATGTCCACGATGTTGGGAACCTCCTCGAGGTTTTCCACCAGCACTAGTTCGGTGGGGACGCGCACCGTCCACGGCTTGGAGTCGGCGGGGTAAGGAACACCTTCATTGTCGAATTTGCCGAGATTGGCGGCGATTTCATCCACGATGGGCACGTAAAGATCGTCGTCGCGCATGGGTGGATCGTTGCCGTTCCATATCTCACCAAACTGCAGGAAGTGCACCACAGCTTTTTCGAACCCGGGACGCACGGGAATTTGCACACGCGCGGCGCCCGCGCGTAAGAACGCGGCGAAGTCGCTGTCCGGGTCGGTGAGGTGAATGGCGGAAATCCAGCGTGCGTGACGGCCCCAGAAATAGGGGTAGAACACGTAAAGCATGTTGGTCCATTCGAAGGCATTCTCGAAGAAACGGATCCACGAGCCGTTCTCACAGGCCTTGTCCAGGCGCATAAGGGGCTCCGTGGAGGTGTAGTAGGAGTTGCGCGCAATGTCATCGGTGCCGATGAGCATCATCAACAACAGCTTTTTCAACTCTTCCTTGGCGAGGCGCTGGTTTTCTAGCGGATTGCGGCCAAACTGTTGCGGCCCCTGCTGCATTTTTTGCACGGCCAGCTTTTCTTCGTAATCCGCCTTTTGCTTTAGGTAAGCCTCCATGATGGAGTCATAGACCTGCTGCTGCCACTTGGCGAAGCCATCGGAACGTAGCCGACAGACCACGTCAATGCCCAGGCAAAACGTCCAGGCATTTTGGAGCTTGTATGAGACAGACAGCTCCTGGGGACGTGCGCCGAAACCCTGGTAAGCCGGTCCCCAGTAATTGGTGGCATCGAACGGCTGGCCGCCCAGCATGACGTGGAAGACGTGCTCCTTGTCCTTAGTGAAGAGGTAGTCGGTCATGACTGTGGCGCCCATCGCCTCGTAGCCGTCGGGAATGGCTACCTTTCCGGCGCGGCCGAAGTTGCTGCCCTGATCCACGTTGTCTTGCTTATCGAAATAGGCGGCCGTGAGGTATTCCGGAGGCGGGGCAGGCACTCCGCGCACCTGGTAAAGCGCCACGTAGTCGACATAGTTGGCACGCGTCAGGTGTGCGGGCTTCAGGGCGTTACCAGAATAGGTTGGCGGGACAGGTTTGACAATCTCGCTGTCCGTGGGCGGATTGTTTAGCATGGCGTAGATGAACCATGCCGCCGGCTCCGGGACCACGAACTCGTACATCATGCGCTGACCGTAGTTAAAGATTTGCGCGTCATAGAGCTTGTTCAACCAGCGATAGATGCCTCGAATGTGCTTGCTAGAACTCGTGTTGGTGAAGATGTGCTTGTTGATCTCCTGGATTTCCTGCAGCACCCGGTGCATCACTGTTTCCTTGATGCGCTGGGTGACCTTCTCCGAGCTTTTCTCAGTTACTTCTTGGGAGAACGAGACGGCTTTGCGCTGCGTCTCTTCCGAGGAAGTGGAAAAGCTAGCGTTGAGATGCGCGGCGAAGGAAACTACCGGACCGTAGGAACCACTGACTTGCAAGCCCGCCTCCAGGCCAAACTGCTCCTTGACGGTTTTGTTGGCCTCCGTCTGCATCTCGTTGCGATGCGTGGTCTGCAGGTCCTTTTCCTTCTGGGTGTCAGTTTCTTGCTCCGTCGTGATGGTTTGCTCGGAAGTGTCCAAACGGCGGTGCTCGCGTTCGCGCGTCTCTCCTGCAAGGACGTTTTCCACGTGGGCGAATTCGCCGAGCTCATAAGCTTTGAGCGTCTGCTTCACCATCAGCAAGTCGCCAATGCCCGCCTGAAACTGGCAGGTTTTTTTTAGCAGCGGCCCCGGTTTGCCCATCCAAGGCGCCACGCCCAGCGAGTGCAGCACTTTCGCCTTTTCCAATTGCACACCACCTAGCATGACGTACGCAGCGGGCTGAACTGAGGAACTCAGCTGCGTGCCCATCAGGCTCATCTGTCGTTCCATGCTGCCGAGCGCGAACAAAGGATTGAGATTGCCGGGATCAAATCGCAGTTCGGCCAGCACGCTCTTGGTGTTGTCCGAGAGCGCCTGGCCCACCGTGGATGAAAGGAGCAAGTTTGCCGCCGCAGCCTTTGCCACTGGTGCGCCCGGAGCAGTCAGCGGCGTCTCGGCGCCCCGCTGTTGTTCGAGTTGTGCCACCCGCGCAGCCATTTCCGCCAAACGGGCCTCGCACTCCTCCTTGGTGGCCGGGGCGGCGGTCAGCGCACTAGGAACGGACATCGCGTTAGCCAGTTCGCGGTGCGCTTGGTCATACGATGCCAGCTTTTGCTGAGCCGCGGTGATTTGTGCCAAGTTAGGGTCGGGCGGAGGAGGTCGTTCATCCGGCTGCGGCGGTGAGCCTAGGGGCGGCTTCAGTCCGGGCACGAGGAGAATGCGTGCGCCAACCAAGTCGCCAATTGTCTGTTCGCCCCGGACCTCCGGGCTTCCCAACTGTAGCAGTAGGAGCATAAACTTGTGCGCGGTGACTAGCTGGTCCGGCAGCGGCGCTCCGGACGGAACCAGCGCTTCCGCATAGATGGTGTCCGCCAAGCGAGTCAGGCTTTCCTTGAATGCGGGCGTGTCCACCACTTTTTTCGCCGGCATGCCATAAATTTTCTCAATGCCGTTGCTCGTCGCGGCGTCGCTGACCTTTAGATCCGCATGCGCCAGCGCCCAGTCTATGCCCGCACGCGCGGCAAAGCGCATCCCGTCCAGGGAACCAACGGCCTGGCCGGACTCCCGGAACCGCGCCACCATGGCCGCAATGGCTTCCGTCGCGCCAGCCGTGCCTTCCACCTGCGCTATTTCCGCCCTAAGGGGCGAATCCACTAATGGCGGGTAAAGGTCTGTCTTGCTGGGCCGCTGTTCAACCTTCTTTTCGGGATTTGGGGGCCGGACAGACAAGAACCGGAAGACGTATTCCTGGCTCATTTGCGCCTCGCTCTTGTGTGCTTGCCGTAATCGGGAACCAATCGGAACCAGCGAACAAACCACATCCCGGTGACCGGCACCACAATGACGTTGACCGCGTCAGCACTGCCGCCGGGCATCTGCGATAGGTCAACCATTTGGTCTACTCCCACCCACGGCTCTTGCAACCAGCAGCTCGAGGCCAACTGTGTGGCGGCAGCGACGTGGCGAGCCTCTTCCTTCACTGCGGCGACGTGAGTGCAGGTCCGATCCATCAGTCCGTTGCCGCTGCCCGGAGCAATGTGAAACACCTCTTCGACGCAATCCATCTTGACTTCCCCTATACCCCGACTCCAAACTCACCCACGTACGTAGCCGGCTTCAGATTAGTCCTCATCGTACTTTTCCTCGTGCCCCTCTCCGTGCTGAAGCCGCTTGTGGTGGCGCTTCTCCTCACTCGCCTATTTCCTTTTCGCTGACTCTCCAGAACCCAAGTATGAAAAGTCGAGTTTCACAAAGGCGCGCTGGTCGCGAGCGACGAATTGCACTCGCTCGAACGTCCTGAAGAGGTACTGCCCCGCCGCTGTCTTTTGCGTGGCTTCCGTCAGTGGCTCGCTGCCGACACAAATTGTGGTCGGATCCCCACCCAACGCGATCAGCAGCCCGGTGTTGGCGGGCATCGCACCCGTGCCGAAGATGCCTCCGGTTAACACGGGGTTCAACACGCTGTACGCGGGCGCGCCATTGATCACACTACCCCAGGTAGCCGCGAACGCATTGGTGTCCTCGATGAGCGCCCATGGCATGGCCTGCTGGTCTTTCGTTAGCAACGCGATGCCCTTAGAAACGGCGGCGAGGATCTCTCCGCCCGAATTTGTGGGTGCACCAGGATCGGGCGGATTGACAACGATCGTTCGCCCAGACAGAAGACCTAAGATGCCGTTTCCAATCGACTGTCCGCCCGACTCGATTGTGACTGTGGAGGGAAGTGTGCCGCCCTTACCTTGCATAATGATGATGTCCTCGGCTAGCGCAAGAGCTTTCGCATCGAGCTTGGCGAGCGTGATCGCGGTGGCACCGACTGGATCGGCATTAACTTGGCCGTTGCTTAACTGAAACTCAACAGCCAGCTCGACATAAGGCTTGGTGTTACCCTCCGCGATGCTCATTTTTTCGGCGTTGAAGTCATCTGCTGGCACTGAAGTCACGTCCTGAAGCTGCACGGGTTGGAAGACCTTTCGCGCAGTGCGGATTGCCCCGACTGCCTTCATCACGCCCTCGTCAATAGATTTCCAAACCTGATCGGTCCAGAACCCCGCCCGATTCACACTTGTTGCCATCTCGATCTCATCATTGAGGTGAGTGAAACATCAGTTACTGCTCCTTTGAAACTGCACATCCAGATCGCGCGGTAAACTCGAAAACGAATCCGGTCCAATCAACCACTTTCTCGGTACCGCAGTCGTTGGCGTCGCGTTCTCGTCCTCGCCATAATCGAAGACAACCTCGAACAACCGGTCCGCATCGCTGGCCAGCACGGCGGCCTTCGTGGTCGACCAGCGGTGCAGGATTTCGGTCCGGGATGCACTTTAGGCACCACTGGGCGCTCGTGAGGAACACACAAGCCATCGGCACCCGCTTCGAAGAGGTTCGATTCGCTCGCTTTGCGGAGATCGACACCCGCATCATCTTCGATGCGGGCAAAGAGGCCCGCTTTCAGAAGCGAGAGCGAAGGCAGAAGCCCAGACGACCGCGGCTTCGCGCGAGCACCCGAAGCGTTCAGCTCCGCGGGAGCTGCTGTTCTTGGTGCACGCTGACCTGCGGCTGGTCCACGACGTGCGCGTTCTTCGCCCTTTTGGTCCTGCGGCACGCCCTCCCCCGTCCTTGCACTGATAGAGCTACGCGCCGATGAAGGTACTCAAGCGCATGGCGAAGCGAAGCCGTCCGGCGCGAAGCGGGCGGACCTTAGGCACCGTAATCCCAAACTTGCAATCACTTTCAGTCGACAACAGACGGACAATGTGTCGCCACGGCGCCCTGTTTCATCCGAGGCTGTTTTTGGGTTAAAGGATCCGTGTTCCTAAACAGCGAGTCGCCGTGCCCCGACCGTGCCTAAGTGTTACCGTTGGCGCGCTCGGCCGTGACCGAGTCGTGACTTACGAGGTGCCTTTCCTTGACCGAGTAACCACGGAGGACTGCGCGAGTCTGCGACGACGTACATCACCTGGCTTAGGGGCCAATTTTCGAGCCCTGAGAGCCAGCTCTCTGGCCATTTTCCACCAGATGACATGGCTGGTTTGGGCACTGCACCGGTTATATGGTGCCGATCCATGGGTACGTGGATGTGTCTCAAATCAATCCTGAGAAAAAAAACCAGACGCCTGAAACAAACGAGGACCTTCAAGCCAGCGTCAAGTCACCTTGAAGGAGACTTTACTTGAGGTCCCCCTTGTTTCCTCCGCTTGGCACGCTGACCTCGACTCTCCGCGGCAAGCACTAAGCCCGCGCTCCGAAAGTCAAACCCGATTGTCAGGCAGCACGAGCGCGACCGAGCTCCTTTTTTTGAGTGCCCAGCGCGGGACTCGAACTTAATCGAAGGGGTATGCAAAACCCTAACCAGTGCGCCCGGTTACCCCCTGCCCCATTGATTTTGTTCAGCTCGAAATCCCGTCCCGTCCCGTGGCGTCCCGTGCTGTGCCGCGATTTCTGCCATTAGACGGCAACGAAACGGCCGCCGCGCAGTACCTCACGAAGCCCTGACGCACGGTGTCACCACCGGAGTCGCATAGGTAACCAGATCCACCAGATCACCAGCAGACCAACGTACAGCTCGTCGTCGTCTCTGTCGGTAAAGGAGCGTTCTGGCGATGTCCCGTGCGTAGTTGAAATTTGAAGAGGCGGTTCCCCGAGTCGGAGAGACTCGGTTTGCCAAGAAAGGAACCGCCATGAAGAAGAGAAGCAGGAAGTCGCAGAAGATGGAAGTGGTTCGTGAGCTCGCGCCCCGGCTTCGCTCGGTGCAGGTCGGCAGCGTGGAGGTGGAGGCCAGAAGCCAGCTCCGGAATGTGCTGATCCACGGAGGACTGGCGGTGGCGATCGCGATGCTCGAGGAAGAGGTCGAGAAGCTGTGTGGCCTTCGGTACTCGCGGCTCGAGGGGACGGCGAATCGCTGGGGGCACGTCCCGGGAGAAGTTGTCCTCGGAGGGCGGAAGGTGAAGCTGGAGCACCCGCGTGTTCGGCACGAGGGGCAGGAGGTGCCTCTGGCGACCTACGAGCAGTTCCAGGCCGAGGATCCGCTGACGGAGCGGGCGGTGGAGCAGATGCTGGTGGGCGTCAGCACGCGCAAGTACGCGCGCTCGCTAGAGCCAGTCCCCGCTTCGCTCGAGGAACTGGGCACCAGCAAGAGCGCGGTCAGCCGCCGGTTCGTAGCGAAGACTGAGGCGCAGCTCGAAGTCACCTTGAGCGAGCCGTTGGGAGACGAGCAGTGGGCGGCCCTGATGGTAGATGGCCTCCACTTCCATGATCACATCGTCCTCATCGTCTTGGGCATCGACGAGAGTGGACAGAAGCACCTGTTGGGCTTCCGCGAGGGGACGACGGAGAACCAGACGGTTTGCAGAGAGCTGCTGGCGGACGTGGTGAGCCGTGGCGTCCCCGCCGACAGAAGCATCCTCGTCGCCATCGACGGCGGGAAGGGGCTTGGTCGGGCAGTGCGGGATGTCTTCGGCCAGTTCGCTCTCGTGCAGCGGTGCAGAGTGCACAAGCGGCGAAACGTGTTGGAGCATCTGCCCGAAGGGGAACGAGGGCAGGTCCGAGCCGCGATGAACGAGGCATACCAGGCGAGGAGCTACGAGACGGGTCTTCACCTCTTGGAGAATCTCGCCCGCTCTCTGGAGAAGCGGCATCCAAGCGCCGCTGCCAGCCTGCGTGAGGGGATGGAGGAAACGCTGACCGTCACCCGTCTGGGTTGACCGGCGCACTGAGCAGGACGCTGGAGACGACCAACCCCATTGAGAACCTGAACGGCGGCATCCGCCGCGTGGGTGGCCGCGTCAAGCGTTGCCGTCACGGTCGCATGGCGCTGCGCTGGGTGGCGACCGCAGCGCTCGAGTCCGGGCGCACGTTCCGTCGCCTCAAGGGACACCGCGACATGCCCAAGCTCATCGCCGCACTCCGCGCTCGCGACAATGAAACAAAACGAGACAATGTCAGACCCGCAGTGTAGACATCATGTGTTCGCCGCCTCGGAGAATTTCAACCGGCGGCGGGACATCCCCGCCGCTTCGACGCAAGCCGATAGATTGTCCTCGTGCGAAGACAGGTCGACCCAATCTTGCGGACCCAGCGCAAAGCCGAAAATATCTTGGAGTCGGCCCACTCCCTTGCCGAAAATGTCAAGCCCAGCGGCGAGTAGTCGGGGAATGTCTGCAGCCATCGCCTTTCTGGCCATTGCCTGCTTCGCCTTAACCGCCGCTGTATCCGCTGCGTGGATGTCGGCTTGCCGCTGAAGCATCCAGGCGTAAAAGGCTCTAACTGCATCGAGGTACGAGGTCACGACTGACAAGAGCGCAATCCTCTCTGGCGCAGCCTGGAGGTACCGCTTTGCGTCCACATTCCAACCATCAAATTCGAGCAGATCGGCTTTCGATAGTGCGAGGTTTCGGGTTGTACCAGCGTCCCGGTCGAAGGTGATCACGTAGGAAACATTCGTAAGCGGCGGTGCTGGGCGAGATGCCGAAGCTTCTGAACGAATTGGACGAGCGGGTCGTTGACAAAACGGCGCTCAACCTCGGCCTGATACTCCGGGAACAGACCCCGCTGAGCGTACAATTCCTTGTTCAGATTTCGCGAGTGATCGACGAGCGTCAGCGCGGCAACAACGAAATTGTGCAGCCTTCGCAGCATCTCCTCGAAGAAGGAATCGAGCAGCACCCGATTGCGAACGTCGCTCAGTGACCATGACTTTGGATCCTCGGTCAAGAACCGAAGCAGCTCAAGCGTCTCTTCGGCGTTTCGTTCGAGCAACCGAATGGATGTCCCGAGATTGCGGATGCGTTCGAGGGTCTTCCACTCGGGCATCGCCATCAGTTCATCTTGGATCGTCATCGGGTGTTCCTCACTCTCGACAGTTGGTTCCAGGGCTACCTGAGGAGGCTTATCGGCAGGAAACGCTCGCGTGGGCTCGAACGGCATCTCGTTCGGAGATGTTGGCCGGTACTCGACTCGCTCCGTATCGCCGTGGCACCTGGATTCGAAGAAGAACAGATGCCCTCGTCGAAAGTCTTTCCCGACTGAGAACTCGGACACGGGCTTCTGGCACCTTTGGCAAATCGGCATTGCTTGCTCGCGTTCATCAACCACAACTCACTCGCTCTCGTTCGGAGGTGGACCTTCCCTTAAGGTCCACCCTGCACTGCGTTGGCGAAGACCAAGACCGTCACGATGACGGCTAGAGTAGCAACCGAATAGCAAACCACGATGCCCAGCGTTCATGGCCGCGAACACCGACGCCATTCCGTTCTTCGGATATAGTTCGCATTTCCATGTGCGGTTTGGCGCTGATAGAGAAAAGCGGGTGAAGGGAAGCACACCATCTCCGCGGGAATTCATGAAGGCTCGCAGGCCCGAGCACTTCTCGGATTCAACTTTGGAGGAGGAGGTTCTGCTCGACCGCTCCACACTAGAGTACCACCTCCATACAATCACCAGCCGCAATCAAGAAGCGGATTTCGCTGCATTTGCCAGAATGCTCGCCGAGCGCGAAATCTGTCCAAACCTCCTTCCGCAAACAGGTCCGACGGGCGGCGGCGACAGCAAATCGGATTCGGAGACTTATCCGGTCGCGGAGGAGTTAGCTACGGCCTGGTTCGTCGGCACAACGGGAAGTGAGGCCGCGTCCGAGAATTGGGCGTTCGCGATCAGCGCAACGAAGCGATGGAAGGCGAAAGCCTCTTCCGACATTGAAAAGATTGCGGGAAAAAAGCGCAGCTACACGAAGGCGTTCTTCATCACGAATCAGTTCGTCCGCGACAAGGAACGCGCCAAGGTCGAGGACGATCTACGGAAGAAACACGGGCTGGACGTCCGAATCCTCGATCGTACCTGGATCCTCGATCGCATCTTCAGTGGGAAACACGAACAGTTGGCGGCGAGCGAACTGAAGATCTCCGCTCCCGCTCGGAGTCTCACACATAGAGGTCCTCGCGATGTGCAACGTGAGAGGGACCTTCAGGAGTTGGAGGCTCGCATCGTTAATGCCGTGCGTGAGCAGAGACTTAGCCCCGTTCTTGTGGATGACTGCCTGGACGCTGCCATCTTGGCGCGGGATCTGGAACGGCCACGCACGCAGGTTGACGGGCTTTTCGATAGGGCGAGCCGATTGGCGAAGGAATGCGGAGGCAATTCACAGCAGTTCTCCTGTGCGTACATGCGCGCATGGACCGCGTTCTGGTTCTTTGAGGATGTGCATGCATTTCTCACCGGATATTCGGAGGCAGAAAGGCTTGGTCACGGTAGCGAGAACGCCCATGATTTAGAGCGGCTAACGAATCTCTGGAGTCTGCTCCGAGGAGCTGTTGCGCGAGGAACTCTCACCGAGCAGGAAGCGTCGCTCGACAGCCACTCGGCTCTCCTGAAGACAGCGCTGGAGCGATTGGCAGGCGAGGAGACACGCCCGACGGCCGCGCTACAAGCCCGCACTCACCTTCATACCATCGCGCTCACGGAAGCAATTCAGGTAAGCGATGGCGCCAAGGTGGAAGCGGCGTTCAAAAAACTATCTTCCATACTTCGCCAGGCAGAGAAGCTCGTTGGATACCCGTTCAAAGCCATTGCCGAAATTGTGATCGAGAGCGGTGACACCTTTGGATCAATCCCAGGCTACAACGAACTGTTCGAGCAGATAGTGGCGATGGTCTCGCGCCGAACTGGGGAGGTATCAGCTGCTCGGCTCCTTCTGAAGCGCGGTGCCCAAGAACTCAATGCGGATCATCCGTATGAAGCCATTCGACTGCTCGGCCGAGCCATATGCGGGCTTCAAAAGCACGAGAGTCGACGTGATGCTGCACGGGCTCTCCGTTTAATCAGCGAGGCGTATGAGGACACTGGGTTGTTGTGGGCCGCGCGAGGAGCGGCGTTGCACACTGCAGCCCTGGGCGCGAATGCGCTGTCGGTCTACTCGGAGGTGGAGGTCTTTTTCGCGACTGCTTGCGACCGACTCCGCTGGGTCGAGTTGCAATTGGGCCGTCTCGCCCAGTCTTTGGCTTGGCACAAGGTTCTTGGCGTTCTCCAATCAATCTTAGAGCAGAAGCATGGCGCTCTGGATGGGCTTGCGAAGGAGCATCACATGTTCGACGGTGCCTTTGCCATCCAGATTCTGCGGGTGGACCTTTGGCTCCTCGATCGACTCGCCAGCATCCCCGACTCCCTGGATGCATGGGGCCTTCCGTTTTCCGCTGCCGCGCTTCTGTTCGCACTCGGCCACGAGAACAGGGCCGCATCACTACTTGGCATGGAGGAGTCAGATCCTTCAACGGTTCAAGCGCTGCTCTTGAAGGCCGAGGATCAACCTGCGGCGAGCGAGCTTCGAGTGCCACCAACTCTTGGTGACGAGGCGTACGTAACGCTCTTTTCCAAGGTGCTCGGCTCTGAGCTGCTAGTAGAGGTGCAGAATAACGCCACGGCCCTCGAGGTCGCTGAGTCGCTTTTGGCGGCGCTTGAAGCGTTCTTGTCGACGACCGTCGGAGCGTCTGCACCACTGGAGCCGAGGATTTCGTGTCGAATAACGAAGACCGAACTCGGAAGTACGAAGCCAATCGAGTTCACCGTGGATCGCCGCGACGGACGGCCGCACTTCGACGTCAGGTGTTCATCCATCGACGCGGGGATGCTCACGGCGCAAATGCAAGTCGATCTGAAGGAGGCCCTGTTCGACCTTGTCGTGCAGGTGACAGGAGGGGGATTCACCATGCGAGAGCCCGAGGCAACGTTGAAGCGTCTGTTAGCAGACGAAGCGGCCGCCGACCGAGCGATCAACTTTGCAGCAGCGTTTGCAGTTCAGCGCTCGATCCTCGGGGACTCGCCCCCAACATCACTTGCAGAGTGGGCTACGCTAGGAAGTAGTCGCTACGCGATGCAACGGCGCCAGGACTGGCGACCAGCACGCCAGTCGAAAAGTGAGTCGACACCAGTCGTGGGCAAAGGGCGAACGGAGGGTGCAGTAGCACTTCCCCCACCGGGGCGGCCCGATTCTCTGGCAGTGAAGCATTCCGACATGGAGGTCGTCTCACCAATTCGGCACGCGCTTTGGCACCAGGCGGAGTGGAGAGGCACTGCCTTTGCCGTCGTGCCCGGTCGTCCCGTCGATCCGATTCTTGCCCTTCTTTTCAAGGATAGGGGCGCCGCCATAGAGATCTTCCGGTTGTGGCGCAAGGAGTTCGGAGACACCGACCCATCGGAGCGGCTCCGCATCGCGATCGTTCGCGGAATTCAGAGGGCGAACCCATGTGCATACCGGGTGATCGTTGGGATGAATCCTCTCCCAGCGAAAGACAGCGATACCAGCAAGCAGTTCATCATGATGACTCGAAGCAATACGATGGGACCCAGCTCTGGAGTCAATCTAGAACGCTTCCTCGCGAGCTATGCTGCCCGCCGCGCGTATCAGCTCGCGCCCGCGGTCATCCTCGACGAAAGATCGAAGCCGGATTTCCTCATTGAGTACGCACTTCAACTTCGTACGCTCCACGTCCGCGACGGTTGGCAAGTCGGTCTCCATGATCCTGATATTGCTGGTCTCGCGCCATCGGACGATCCCATCATTCCCGACGGCGACGCCGAAGTGCCCGTGCGCGAGGCTTTGGCGTGGCTACGAACAAGGCGCTGAGCCCGGGCCTAGAGAGATAGAGGTAGCACGGATAGGCGGCATATTGCCTTCCGCATCGGGGACACGTACTCGCTAGCTGAGGCTTCCCGGATTTCAAAGGCCGTTGACACTCGCTTCGAGCGACTACGTAGTCTCAGGATTATGGGTGCCAACACCGTGAGGCCGAGGCTCGCAGTCCATCACGCCGCCCGAACGCGAATTTGGCCGCGCTCCGCCTTGGCGTGGCGGCTCACCCGGATCTCAACGTCGGTGCCGAGCGCAGCGACGAAGAGCTTTCGCTTCCTTGCTCCGGCGAGAAAGCGAAAGCTATTTCCGATGCGAAAAGCCGGCAACTTGCCGAGACTCGACTAGGCGGTAGATGGTGGCGGGACAAAGCCCCAGCAATGCTGCCACCTCCCGCACCCCGAGTCGCTCGTTCGGGCCAGGGTTTGGGCCGCCCGATCGTCTCAGCGTTTCGGGACCAAGAGGTCGCTGGTTCAAATCCAGTTGCCCCAACCATCTGAAGCCTGCACCATCGGTCTGGAAAGCGACACGGCTAGGCCGCCTTCGTCTTCGGTGCTCCTACCCGACCCGCAACGTGCGGAGCAGCAAACGCGCAGCGCGTCGAGTCGTGAACGTGTATAACTAAGAGCGGATTAGTGGCAAGCGTGTGCCATAAGGTGATACAAAGATGCGATTCAACAAACTGTCTCACTGCAATTTAATTTATACAGCGGTCTTGGCTCCTCGCGAAGGCGGAATCCCCTTCTGATCCACCCATCGCGCCGTGCTTCGATTTTCGGCCGGGCGATGCCGTGCGGGTCGACGGAGACGCGCCGTTTTGCTATATATGTATAGCCATGCTCGCGATCAGATTGCCCCCGGAGATCGAGAAGCGCCTTGCTAGGCTTGCGGAGAAGACTGGCCGGACGAAAACCTACTACGCTACCGAGGCCATTCTCGAATACATCGATGACCTCGAAGACTACTACCTCGCCGAAAAACGGTGGGAAAACTTTCGAGCTAGAGGAGATCGTGGCATTCCGCTGTCAGACCTCCTAGACGAATATGGCTTGGACGATTGAGTTTGACCCGAATGCAGCGCGAGACCTTCGAAAGCTTGATCAGCGAGTCGCACGACGTATCTTCCGCTTCTTGACGTACTTGAAGCCGGTATCTGGGCGAACGACTCGCAATGGCCAGTAGTCTGGTCAAGCGTGGAGCAATTCGCTCCGAGAGGAGCCCAAGACTACGAGAATTTCAAAAGAGCGGTCATCGTCGTGAGTCCCTTCATAGAGTGGGTCTGGTCTACAGGCCAAAGGTACTGGTTGAACGAGCGTACCCCGAGGATCCTCTCAGCGAGCGAAGCCGTCGACTTCCCCGCCAGGCATTGACCCACGTTGCTTTCATCGGTCGTTCGCCAGAGGGCTGTCATGCGATACCGTGCCTGCACATCGTCCGACTTCCGTCGCGGCGCGCTGTAGCTCAGCGCCTCCGCCACTCTTCCATCCACTCGCTTGGTGTCCCCATATTGAGGGGCACGTTCAGCGAAGCATGGGTTCCCATCCAGTCCCCGAATTGTTGCAGCGCCCCTTGTGCGAAGGCGGGATCATCCGCTCCCGGACAATCCAGCACCAGTTGCCAACCCGTATCCATCACCGTGAGCTCGACCGCCTCCGCGTCCGACACTCTCAGGTAACCCTAAAGGATGAGTGCGCCCTGCAGAAGAGCGCCGGCGCTACGGGCTCCTCGCCGGCTCCGGTCTGCGGGTAACCGATGCGATTCTTGAACATCTCGGTTGATTGTGGTTGCGGCATGAAATGTCTTGCTGCATAACGTCTTGCTGGGTACGCAGATGGAGCTAACCAGCCCATGAGCTTGTCCGTCTATCTAGGGCACAGCGTTGCCGAAGCCGAGATGTCTGTCCTGTGGGAGTTGCAGGCCAGTGCCGTAGCCCACGGGATTAGGGCACATTTAGCGAGTTATCGGCCTGTCGGAACGCTCACCTCATCTCGCAAGGCGCAAATTGATCAGAGCGATGCCTTCATTGCCATCGCGACGCGGCCGTCTCGCTATTTGGAGGAAGAGATCAGCTACGCGGTAGGGCAGGTGATACCTGCCGTTGTATTCAGCTTGCCAGGTGTCGATATTACCGTGCCCAAAGGGGCAACGCATATCCCGCTCCCACCGCGCACGACCGCTGCCGACTTGCTAAGTGATATTAGCCGTCGCATCAGGGGAACGAGACTCCCCAAGGATTTAGAATCCAAGGAGGCGCTTACTGCTCTAATTGGCCTTGGAGCCTTGCTGTTTGTTTTGTTTGCCTTGACGAAGGACTGAGTAGTGGTCGCGGTTACAGTTGTCGCGGATACCAGCGCAATTGCCCGTCTGCTTGACAACGATCTGGACCATCTCCTTAGTCGAGCATTCAAATTGGTGCTTGTTCCACGTCACGTCGAAAGCGAGCTAAGGCGCGAAGGCCGACGACGAAGAGCGAAACTGAAAAAACTGTTCCGCGAAGGTGTTTTTAAGCGCTGTACCGACTATGAGGAGTCATTAGTGTCGCGCTGGAATATTGCAATTGGCCGCGGCCCTCGTCAGCGAAATCGCGGTGAAGCTGAAGCCCTGGCTCAGTGTCAAACATGTGGAATAGGCACTTTGTTTTCTGACGACTATGTCGCAGGGCAATTCGCTCTCCAAATGGGGTTCACAGTCGTTAGAGCCACTGAGGTAGTCGCCATGACTGGAGCTACATAGAAGTTTATATTGAACAAAATCACGTATTTTCTTCTTGGTAGACTATAGCCCAAGAGTCCGGTGCTGGAATGCGCTGGAACAATCGCTGCTTGTGACTTCCTCTAGCAAATGGATCGTTGCAGACCCAGCCGAGACGTTGGCGCTCGTCCGTGAATGGGTTGATGCGTTCTGCCAGGCAAAGCGTCCATGACCCGAACCCTTTCGCACGAACGGGTCGATCACAGATCGTGCAGTGTCTATGGCCATGCGCCGGCGTTCTGAGGGAAAGCAGGTCTCCATGAAAGGGGCAGCTCCTCAGCTGCTGCCCAAACCATAGTATGCACTTGCCACAATAAGGGTATCTGTCCTCACAACAACATTCGGATGGGGAGTCTCGAAATGCGGGCGTGAAATCTTCAGGTCGGACTCCGGGATGCGCAAGGATGACGCTCGACCCGTTTTTCCCAACTGGTATCATCATTGAAAGCCGCACCGCGACGCCGCTGGTCAGATCCGTCCAGAGCTTCGCTTTCGTGATCCATCGGTTCACATTCCGGTGGTAGGCAGTCTCAAGCTTCTTGTAGATCCGATAGTATTGACGCCACGCATCGAGATTTCGTTCCCCCTCAGCGATCTTCTCCCTCGGCGTTCGCGGTAGCGGATCGTCCGCCCCGTCGAGGAGCCATTCTTGCTCCGTGACCCGATACGCGCCATGAACATCATCAGGTAGTGGAACCCGACTACGAACCCATGGCGCGGATTCTTCGGAATTCACCCCGCGGTTTTCGGCTTTGATGTCCTCTAGGCGACCTGCAATACCAGTTAGCGCCCGTGCGTTCGAAACTCGAGAGATTACTTGTGGCATTTTCTCCAGAAGAATTTCGACGACCTCGCCTGGTAGCTGCGCCAGCGTCGCAAGGGCGATCGCAGAAGAAGGCATGAGCCCGAATCGAGCCTGAAATTCAGAGATCGCTAACGAGAGATGGCGGTGCGCCTCATTAGGCCTGCGCCCGGCGCCAGAGCGTTGCCCTCCGTGGGAACAGGTCGATCTTGATTCCGTAGGCGGCCACCTCTCGTGAAGGGTAGTAGCAGGTTCTACAAATCGGAGTTGGACATGAAAAGCTCAAAAAGGCAAATTTCCGCGATTCTCGCAGAGCGCCGTCAGCGCTTCGCGGATCTGGCCACAAAACTATTTGTTGCACCCACTACACTGTCATCTTGGTTGAACGGGCGGCATCCGCCTCCGAAGGACTTCCTGCGAAAAGTCGAAGAGGTCCTTCGCCTAGCTCCCGGAAGCCTCGCTACAAACGGAAGTCATCAACCAAACACAAATGAAAAGTGATTGCCGCCTCGACTAGCTAAGGCTAGTCGGGCGGCACATCACTGCGGCCGTCGCGCTCCAACGCGAGGTCGCCAGCACCGCTGGAGGTAACCCACGATGCGTCACAATTATACGACTTTTTATGAAGAAGAAAATGCTGCGGATGCTCTAGTTGACGCAGTCGGTTTTGCATCCGAGCTCTGCAGGAAAGGACTGTTACCAATCGCTGCGATTTGTCGGGCAGCGGAGGAATTTCATGTCCATCCGTCGGACGTCGCGCGCGAACTTGGCCGAAGAGGAGGTCGAGTAACAGCAGCGCGCCGACGTCGTGCGCGTCTCGACCACGGCGGGGAGGAGGGTGGCGATGCCTGAGGCTAATTCTCGTTCGGTTGATTCATCGGATTCACACCCTGCTAGTGCGACTACGAAGTCAGCGACTATTTCCAGTCAACGACCAGTACACCTCGCTCTCGGACCAGACGGCACACCTAGAGTTGTCATTCGTATCACCACCGACGAGCATCACGTTAATGAGGAGGCGATCGGCGCGCTTGGAATGCATCCTGAGGTGTTCCAGCGCGGTGGCAAGCTTGTCCGACGGGTCCGCCATCTCCGTCCGAAGGAACAGATAAGGCGGACACCAGGATCTCCGTACATAGAAACAATCCCGCAAGCGCGGCTACGTGAACTGCTGACCGAGGTTGCGGAGTGGAAGAAGTACTCAAAGCAGGAGCAGAATTGGGTACCAGCTCATCCACCACCCTGGGCTGTAAAAGGAATCTATGCGAGGAGACGTTGGGACGGGATTCGACCACTCGAGGCCATAGTGGAGACGCCCGTTCTTCGGCCGGATGGAACAATCCTCAGCGCGCCTGGCTACGACGAGGAAACGGGACTCTTCTTTGAGCCGAATTTGGTTGATTTTGCCTTTTCTGAGAGTCCAACGCGCGAAGATGCGCTAGCTGCGTCCACTATGCTATTGGACTCCATAGGGGATTTTCCGTTCCAAGCGCCGTTACACCAGAGTGCATGGTTGGCCGCCCTGCTGACTCCGCTGGCGCGATTCTCTCTGAATGGAGAACCGGTCCCACTAATGCTGATTGATGCCAACGTTCGTGGATCGGGAAAGTCGAGATTGTGTGACGTCATCTCCATAGTCACGACTGGTCGAACAATGCCCAGGATGGCGTACGCCCATGACGACTGCGAAACACGGAAGCGAATTACAAGCATCGCTCTGGCGGGAGACTCGCAGGTGCTGTTTGACAACATCGCGGGAGAACTCGGCTGCCCTGCATTGGATGCAGCACTCACCGCTCCCACTTGGGAAGATCGTCGACTCGGCGTCAACGAGAAAGTCTCCATTCCCTTGACAACAACCTTTTTTGCCACGGGGAACAATGTCATGTTGGTGGGCGACACGAGCCGGCGGACCTTGCACGTTCGCCTTGATTCTCCTCTCGAACATCCTGAAGAGCGTACCGATTTCAAACATCCCGATCTCCTGGCTTGGATTCGCGACCAGCGCGCGACGCTTCTTGGCGCTGCCTTGGCAATCCTGCGCGCCTACTTCCTCGCAGCCTGCCCCGACATGAAATTGGTGCCCTGGGGCTCATTTGAAGCGTGGAGTAGGGTTATCAGGGGAGCTATTGTTTGGATTGGGTTACCCGACCCCGCTGAAACCAGGGAAGAGCTTCGTCGGACGGCCGATGCAGAAGCAACGGAGATTGCGTCGTTGCTGTCTACGCTGGACAAATTAGACGCCAAGAAAACAGGCTTCACCGCGGCCGAATTGACCGAGCGAATGGAAACTGACCCCGTTTTCAATTCCGCCCTGATCGGAATTCTGCGGGACGTTTGTGCACTGCAGATCGGCGCCCGGATCGACTCCCGCGTCCTCGGAAATCTGTTCCGCAAAGTCCACCGCCGAAATTTTGGAGGACGTAAGCTTGAGCGACTCGGGCTAAATCGCGATGGGGTGGTGATCTGGCGCGTGCAGCGCCTCGAGTCGAGCGCAGCCATAAAATCCGGAGCTGGAATAGACGGTGCGGGGTCTGCAGGGCCTGCAGGGTCTGTCGACAGCCATAAGCAATTCGCATCGCCGATTTGTGACGAAGGGATGACCAAGTGACCCCGCACATCCCGCTGACCCAGCGGCAATCAACTTGTCTTTCTAAAGCAGAGAAGCGCGTGTTCGAGGCCTCTAAGGACACGGATGGAGCGGCCGCTGGAAGAACTCCCTCACTTCCCGCGCGGTCCCTCGACCCTGTGTCCTTAGAGTGCCTCTCTCTTAACGAACTGCGCTCGGCAAATACCCGCCTCTTCCTGGGGTCGCTATTCCAGAACGCGCCCGCAGCTTCTCTGATCGAATATCGCCTCATAGCCTCAAGACCGGGCGATGCTTTGCCGATGAGTTCCTTCATACCAGCTGAGGATGAAAACGTTCTCCTTCGCCTCGAGTCATACCTCGACGCGAATGTGACGATGCCCTCCGCACTCTTCTTTGGAGTTAATCCACGCAAGCGACACGGCGGAACAAGAGACGATGTAGCAGCAGTGGTTGCCCTCGTAGTTGACCTGGACGGGAAGGAAATCGGCCTGGACGAGCAATGGCTCCGTGTTCATCGTCTCGCTACGTCAATCCCAATCTTCGCAATCGTGGCATCCGGGTCACCCGGTCACACCCACCTGTATTTTAGGCTCGGGGATGCCGAGAGACGTTTCGACTTCGTCGATGCGGTCAATCGTCGATTGGAAGGCTATCTTGGTGCGGACAGAGCTGATGCACTGTCGCGCACGCCGCGCCTCCCAGGAAGCGTCAATTGGAAATCAGGCACCCCAGTTCTGACGCACGCCTTGATCGACCCCAGCGCCAATACCACCCTGGAGCAGGTCAATGCTGCCCTCGACCTTCTTGGCGCCCCTCCAGCCGAGGAACGTCGAACAGATACATCGCGAAGGCTATCCTTCGACCGAAAGTCTCATGTTGATCAGGCGAGGGTAGAAGCGATCTGGAGAGCGCTGCCGACTTGGGCCCAGGAGCTGATCTCCAAGGGACATATCCCTGGCAATCGATACCGATCGCGAAGTGAAGGTGATGCCGCAGCGATTCGAGCCTTGGTGGATGTTGGTGCAGCTGATCCAGAGATCGCCCACCTCTTCACCCAATCGCCGATCGGTGAGAAGTACAGGGAGAGCGGAGATGCTTACCTCAGCCGTACCATCGCATTTGTCCGGGGCAGTGCTGCCGACGCGCTGGTTCGTGTTAAAGGCGTGGATCCAGGACCGCAGGGTGGCCGCGCAATTCTCGATCTCGAAGTAGTTTCCGGGAACCAGACCGGCCTCCGGCTCAAGCAAGGTGTCGAGTCCAGCTCGTCTGTTTGGCCATGGCTCTTCAGGTCGGCCGGATTGCCAGCGGCGCCGTCCGGAGCCAATGCCATCGCGGTGCAATTGATTGGGTCGATTCTTCGGGTACGCCTGGAAAGCATCAATTGGTGCGGAAAACCCAGGTACCAAGTCAAGCGCTTCTTGCCGCCTCTAGTTTTTTGACAAAAATCTTTGCCACCCCTAGTATGTTTTGCGCTTAAGTGCAGGCACCACATCCGGTGTCGCGGTCCCGTCGCGTTCGGCCAGACCGTCCATCTATCCCAAAAGATAAAACGTAAGAGTTCGCACAAGGTGCTTATCCGCGCCGTCCTGCGGCCTTTGTGGAGCGTTTATGTCGGAGAGCACCTCGGCACCCGAAAGCGGCGTGCCCGTTGGGATGGATGGAAGTGTTGAATCACGGGTGAGTCAAGGAGGGGGAGCAATTGATGACACATCGCGCGTCGTAAGACTTGCCTCACCGAATGACCTCCGAGAGCACGAGAGCGCCACGCTCGTTCCCCCTATGCGGGAACGCGAGTACGAGGACTTCCGCAACGATGTCCGCGCGCGCGGAATTACGACACCGCTGGAGGTACACGGCAACATCGTCCTCGATGGACGGCATCGGCTGCGAGCTGCGCGGGAAGTAGGACTACTCCAAGTCCCCGTCATCGAAGTGCAGCTCAAGGGCGCAAGCGAGATCGATCACATACTCAGAGCGGCAGTGATCCGGCGACATCTGTCGGACGACCAGCGAGCCGTGGTGGCTGCCATGTATCTGCAGCAAAACCCCCGGCCACGTGGCGGCGATCGAAGAAGCGAAGCCATTCCAGCCGAAATCAATCAGGCCCACGTGGGCCAGATTGATCCGACCCCCGGACGCTCCATCGCGGCTGTGGCGATGAATGTCTCCACCAATCGCGTGAAGAAGGCCACTTTTCTCCTGTCCTCCGCGCCCGGACTTGCAGCCAACGTCCATCGGGGCGAAATGAAGCTCGCCGTAGCACTCCGTTCTATAGAGCGCGCCGAACAGCTAAAACGAATCGAGACCACGAAGCTGCCGGACGGCCTGTATCGAACAATCGTCGCCGATCCGCCATGGTCCTATGACGACGATCGATGCGAAGGCGCAGCCGAGCATTTCTATCCGACGATGTCCCTAGAGCAGATCTGCGCGCTACCCGTGAAAGAGCGAGCCGCGCGCGAGGCGCATTTGTTTCTGTGGGTACCGAATCCGCATTTGGAATTAGGATTTCAAGTCGCCCGCGCCTGGGGTTTTCAGTACAAAACGACGTTGACCTGGATCAAACGCAAGCTCGGTTTAGGGCGGTACTTTCGCGGGTGCACCGAGCACGTCCTGTTCTGCACGCGAGGCAATCTTCCCCTACGTGAGCAGGACATACGCAACTGGTTTGAAGCCGCGAACAAGCGGCACAGCCAAAAACCCGAAGAATTTTACGAAATTGTCGAACGTGCGAGCTATGCCTTGTATCTGGAACTCTTTGCCCGGAGGCGGCGCAAAGGCTGGATCTGCTGCGGGCCCGAGGTCGATTCGCCCATCCATGAAACGGGGCTCGAAGTCAAGCCTCATGTGGTGGACGACGACGCCGAGGGCCAGCGGTGAAGCGCCCCAATAGACCGCCCCTTCATCTTGTTGCCTCAGCTGATGGTAGATGCGCATCGAATGTTCCATCCGAACTCGGAAGCGCGCTGCTCGACGCCAGGACCTTGGCGCAGATTTTCGGAGTTCACGAGTCTCACGTCCGCAGGCTGGCGCGACAGGGGCGACTTCCATTTTTCAAAGTCGGCGGTCAATTCCGATTCGATCTCGAAGAGGTCAAGCGGTGGTGTCGAGGAGGGCTAGGCAATGGGCGCCAAACACAAATCCCAGGGCATTTACGAGACGAGCCCGGGTCGATACGTAGTTCAAGCCCGCTATCGCGGGGTCCGACGAACGATTCGGCTGCGGGGTACAGCGGAGGACGCCAAGGCAGCGCGCGCCCGCCTGATCCTCGAACTTCGGGCGAAACATCAAGCAAGTCCGCCCCCGAACGAGCAGACCTCGACGAGCGGATTGCTCGCGCTGTCAAACTGGTCCCGCTCTCCCACTCTCGCTGAATGGCTGACCGGGCGATACGCCGAATGGCAAAAGCGAGCCCAGAACGAGGCGACTCGGCGAAAGCTCGAATCTCCAAAGCGATATCTCCTCGCCTCCGACTTGCGCGACCTGCCTCTTGGGGAAATCGACACGGCCCACGTGAATACATACGTCGAGTGGCGCCTCGAAGTGGGGATGTTGACCTTCGCGAGCAAAAGAGACGGTACGCGCTATCGCGCTCGAGCGAAACAAGTCGGCGCACAAACTATAAATAAATCCCTAAAGGTTTTATCTGCAGCTCTTCACCTCGCCTTTGAGGAGGACGTGATCACCAAAATGCCGAAAGTCAACTACCTCCCCGAGGATGACGCCAAGACGATTCTTCCCCCGACCGAGGAGCAGTATCGCGCCATTGTTCGCGGAGCAGCGCAGCTCCGCGACATTGCTCCACTCCTCCCGGAAGTGGTCGAGCTGTTCAGCGAGTTCGGGCTGCGGCCCGGCGAGCTATTTCATCTAACCTGGGGCTCTGTGGATTGGACGCTCGGGGTTGGCGAGAACCAGGGGGCAATTCGGGTGGAAGAGCAAAAGCGCACTCACGTAGTGGGCGGTAAAACGTGGGTGCCCAAGAACAGGAAGTTCAGAGTTATCCCTTTCACGGTCCGCGCGCGAGAGATTCTCGAACAACTGTATGCGACTGCGAGGCCAAAACCTTTAGACTTGGTGATCCCGAACGATTGCGGATTCCCCTACATCAGGCTCGACGAGGCAGAAACCAAGGGCGGCGGAGCTGGCGTCTGGAAGCGGTTGCGCGAGATCGCGGGAGTTCCGCGCGTCTCAATGCGAGACCTGCGGCATTACTTCGCGGTGCAGAATCTAATTTGCGGTGTGCCCATCGCCACTGTGTCTGCGTGGATGGGCCATAGCTCCATCCAATTGACGGTCAAGCGCTACGGCCGCTGGGCCCATGAGGCGAAAGAGCAGTGGCCATGGGCGGCACTCAGAGGGAAATCGATTGAAGACGTTGCCCACGTTCCACTTCGCGGCCCCTCCATATCCACCGGCCACTCGAAACAATGTGACTCGACCGCATCTCCGCACCACGGGAAGTCGCCTATTAACCGGACCAGTGCGCGCCGCCCATCAGTGCCGTCTGCTAGAAACGGAGCATGTCACAAATCTTGAGCGTCGCTGTCGGAGCAGCTAGTCTTGCGTTCGGGGTGTACGGGTGGTTTCGCTCGAGGATCTTCAGCGCTTGCTCATAACGTTCCTCAAGCGAGCGATCCTGCCTCCAGTGATACCGGCTCCGCTCTCTCCAAAGCCCAAACGCTTCCTTCTTGTGGGCTTCCGCTTCTTTGCGCGTCCAGCGATTGACCTTCATTAGCTGGCCGATAATGTCGAAGTCCGGCACAACGATTCCCGTCCGCCCCGCGTGCGCGACCGCATTGCAGTCCCGACAGATAGCTTTCAGGTTGTCGAGCGAAACGACGTGGCGCTCGTCGTCGTACGCCCATTCCTCGTGACAACAGAGGCCCCCCTTCGGCGGCGTTTTCCCGCAAGCTTCACACCGATATTTGGCGTGCTCATACGCGGCAAGGCGAAGCTTGTTCCACTTGGATTTAGGCAAACACCGATAAAGGCTCTGCCCCCAAAGCGGTTGGGGAATCAGATGAATTTCGAGGGGCCGAGCCTTCACCGTCGCCCGTGCTTGTCGCTCTTGCCCATCCTTCGGACGGAACCGTTTTCTTCTGTTTCGATGCATGTTGCCTCTCCCAGATGCGGGTCTATTGCACATCCAGGGGCAGTTTGGCGGGGTCGGTTGAGGGAGTCACCGGAACGTCACCGCTTTTCTTGAAACGAGATTCCAGAATTGGTGTCACTGCCTCGACCAGCTCACGGAACAACGCCACCAACCGCGGATCCACCGAGCGTCGGGCGGCTGCAAGCCTCTTGTTCCAAGTATCCTCAGGTACATCCCCGTCCTCCAGGCGCGACGTAATGGCGATCGACGCCAGTTCGCGAGCTGACGGCTCCCGAAGTCCCAAAGCGCGGGACGCACCTACAAGACCAGTCGCCAATTGAGTCGCGCGGGGCGCTCGCCTTGACAGCGTTGCTGCCTCTCGCCACGGCGCGCTCGCGAGCAGACGGCGGCGATCGATCTTTTCATCAAGCGAGCAGCAAGCATCTCGCAGCGTGAGCAGTGCTTTCGAGATGGTGTCTAGCTCGGGTAATTGTGTCTTCCATGCTGCAATCACCTTCGCAGGTTCTTCGGGAAGGGAATGCAGTTTCCGACGCAGCTCACGTACCCACCGCGCCATGTCATGGTAACTGTGAAGCGTTGGCTGATCTCTCAGGTCAGTGGCGATACCGAGCCAGAGATCGAGAAGCTCCGAATCCGTCTTTTCCAACGCTCGACACGCCTCTTCAGAGTTTGAAGGCCACGGACTGCCTTTTCGGGGACTCATTCGAATTCCTTTGGACGTGGAGACTTGGCGTGTAAACTGATGGGCGGGGCGAGATGGGCTGAGCAGCCCCCAGGCTCTCGCTGCTTCACGACTGGCTGCGCAGCGATGAGCACCAACGTGCCGTGGCATGCTCCTGCCACTCTGCACCAACAAATTATCAAGTGATTGCTAGTGGTAACAGTGTGACCTTGTGTCTGGGTCAAAGAGTTGCACCTGCGCATGGCCGGCAAATTCCGAGGGGATCCCGACCAGCCCGTGCAATGAGGGCACGCTCCGCAATCTTATGGTTTTTCGGTTGCTGAAATCGCCACCGTCGAAGGTACGTCTGGTTCTACCGGTATGTTGATCACCTCGTAGCAGGCTCCCGATGCGGCGGCTGGTGCCTCAGGCAGTGGCGAAATGAGCTTACGAGAGACCAAGATTAAGAATCTCCGTGATTCAATTTCGAAACCGGCCAAAGTCCTCTCTGCGTACTGCTCTGCTTGAGCGCGAGCTGCGAGGGCCTTCTCCTGGGGGGCTTCACCATCCTGCAGTCGCTTCCACTCCGTGAGGACTAGACCTTCCGCAACTCGCCTTACTTCGTCCAACGAGGGTGGGCCACCTAGAATTAGATCTGTCCGTCCGCCTTGCGCATGAGCTTTAAAAGCCCAAATGCCATGTGACAAGAGGTGGGCGGCGCCAAGGGCTTCGCATCGAGTCTCGTGCACCGAGAATGCTTGCCGCCATTTTGCACGCACCTCACTGTCAGCGACGATGCTCCGAATAAGGTGCACGAACGCGCGGTCAATTCGCCGGAGTACCGCAACCTCCCGGTCACTGAGGTGATAAGCGAGTTCACCACGAAAAGAGGCCAGCAGCCCGACGAGGAATATGGCGCCCTGCAGGCCTGAAACGCCGTTGCCGGGTTCGAAATTTCGAGCGCTCCGCTCGTTATGAAGAAAACGCTCCAGGACCTCCTTCGCCGAAGCCGGTAATACCGCTTTGTATTGATCATGGAATTGCTGGATGAGCGGTAGAATTGCCTTCGCCTGAGGCACGAGAGTCAGGTTGCTTGCACCGTGGTACTCCTGTGCGCCTCCAGATGCTGCGTATAGGTGGCCCAGATCGATCAGTCCATCAATCCGCGCGTATAGCATTTCCCAGTGTTGCTTCCAGGGCATCCGCTCTCCCAGCTGATTTAAGACACACTCATGTAGCCAGACAAGGCTGGTTGACGATTATAAGCGGTCAGACTGACCCGCAGCGGAGGTACAATCCCGACCCTGGAGGCCAGATGCGCGCCAGGGAAGATCTGAAGGAGAGCCGCGAGCGCCAATACTTCGCGGCGGAATCGCACCGGTTGCGCCGGATCTTCATGCGCAACGACCTGACTGCCAGCCAGCGGCACGGCGGCGCCGTTCTGCGCTGATGGAGTAACCGAGGCGTTACTGGCGAAGTAAGGGGCCTGCTGCGGATTCTCGCGCGCCAAATGGGAATAAACTTTGCTCCCTGAACGATTCGGCGACGGGACGCATTGACTATGAGATCCGCGCGATGAAGTTCCTGATGCCCTCAATCATGAGCCGCAGTTCCTCTGCGGTCCTCTTAAACTGGTCAGGCTGGTGGGCCGCCTCGTTGCGGATCTGCCCCCACCCGGTGATTTGACTCTGGTCCGCCTTTTCGTAGATCGCTCTGCTCGATTTCCGAGCCTGGGCGATGGCTGTGTTGTATTTATCTATCGAGCCATGCCCCTCGATGGGCACTTGGTTCTTCTCGCAGAGTCGTCGCAGGTGGACTTCCAGGGCGCCGCCACCGAGTACGGCGGCCGCCACTCGGAAGCTTCCATCCAAAAATCCCTCGGCCTGCACTAAGAGTTCGTCCTCTGCCTCGGCTCGGATGCCGTCGATGAACGATTCAATGCGTCCAGCGCGTAGCTGGGAATGGGCCGAGGCAAAAACGCCGCGCACCGCGTGCCAGATAGCGCCGTTCGCGCGAGATGGCACGTTTTGACCTTCACCTGCGCGGAGCGCGCCGTCCCACTCACGGTGGATCTGATGCCCAGGGGGAAACGCGGCCGCGATCGCGGACCGAGCCTCCGTGATCCACTTCGTAGCATCCTCGTGGAGCGCGCTCCCTGAGTACATAGTTTGCACTGTCGTCGTGGCGATCTCGTCGAACCACGTGAGCAGGTCTGATCGGTTCATCTACACTCTCGGCACATCCACCATCCCACGCAGATCCGACAGGCACCGCGGAATCCGCGAGTGGATAATCTATAACCGCATCAGTTTGGGACGATTGACGACCCAAACCAATGGCGGCATGGGCCGCTCGGGGTTGGCGCCGTGCGCGCCATAGCAGCCGGCGTAGCCGGGGCCACGGGCGTCCAATGCCGGAAACGCGGCCGCCATTGGCAATTGCGGCGGCAGAGTGGCAATCGATGATGGCGCGATAGCTGCTAGGGTCTCGGCTCGCGTCATTCGCTTGTACCCGCTCAATTGATCATCCTGGCGTCGAAGTGGTCGTCGACGCCAGCGAATTGCATCAGCCGCGTGCATCACCCCGCGCTGATGCACCAAAGGAAGCGGCCGCAACCTTCGCGAACTGCGACAATTCGGGCGCTTGTTGAGCGGGAAAAGGGATTTGAACCCTCGACCCTCGCCTTGGCAAGGCGATGCTCTACCACTGAGCTATTCCCGCGAGACCCCTGCCGTATAGCGATGCGCTTCCGTCTCGTCAAGCTAAGCTCCCGAGTAGTCTTAAGGAACCTTAAGGAGGGTTTACCTTTTGGGGCCGCCTGGGTTGCGCTGGTCAGTCCCCTTGTGTAAGCACCCGGGCCAACTTCCATGCGCGACCTCTCTCACGACATCGCCTCGCTTCGCATCGAGCGCGGCCAGTCTGCGCCCAATCCGTGGCGGAAAAGAGTGGTCGTCGCCGTCGCGGTCCTCGCCGTTGTCGCGGCGATTATTCTCGCAGTGTGGCTTCTCTTCCCGCGCCTGCTCAAGCCGGCGGTGGCAATTGGCGAAATCATCACCGTCTCCCCGGCGCAGGCCGAGGTGAAGCTGATGGCCAGCGGCTACGTCGTCCCGCTGCGCCACTCGGTGATCGCCTCCAAGCAGCCTGGCCGGCTGGAGTCGATGCTGGTCAAGGAGGGTGACGAGGTTCGCGAGGGACAGCTGTTGGCCACCCTGGAGTCGGCAGACCTGCGCGCCAGCTTGAACGAGGCGCGCGCGGCGCTGGCCAACGCACAGGCGCGCGTCGCCGGCGCCAAGGCCGCGCTCTCCTGCAGGCGGCACAAGCGGAGGTGAAGACCGCCGCGGCGCGGCTGGACAACGCCGACGTTGCGCTGAAGAACACGCGCATCATCGCGCCGTTCAGCGGCCGAGTCGTCCGCAAGATCGCCGAGATCGGCGAAGTCCCCACCGCGGTTTATCAGAGCAGCGCCGGCGGAATCGTCGAGCTGGTGAACTTCGCCTCACTGGTAGTGGAGGCCGATGTTTCAGAGGGGAGGATCGCCTCGGTGAAGCTCGGCGATCCGGCGGAGATCGCGCTCGATGCGTTTCCCAATCAGCGGCTCCGGGGCGAGGCGCGCGAGGTGCGACCGACGGTGGATCGACAGAAGGCGAGTGCTCACGCGGGTGAAGTTCGTGGACCCGGCGCCGGGCGTGCTTCCGCAGATGGCAGCCAAGGTTTTGTTTTTGAACCGCGCGCTCGACGAGCAAAAGCTCAAGGAGCCGCCGAAGACGGTCGTTCCCGCAAGCGCGGTGATCGAGCGAGGAGGTGCGAAGAATGTCTTCGTGCTCAGCGAGGGCCGCGTCCACCTGACGCCGGTCGCAGTGGGCGAGCGCCTCGGCGAAGCGCTCGAGCTCAAGCAGGGTCCAGTCCCGGGCACCAAGGTGGTGCTCCAGCCGCCGCCGTCTCTGGGCGACGGCGATGCGGTGAAAGAAAAAGGCAGATGAATGAAAGGACAGCGACGTGAGGCCTGAACCGATGACCATCTCGCGCCTTGAGACAGCCGACGCAATCGTATCGCTGCGCGGGCTCAAGAAATCGTATTACCGGGGAACGCTCGAGGTGCCGGTGATCGACGGGATCGACCTCGACGTCCCATCCGGCGCGTTCGAAGCGCTGATGGGGCCCTCCGGCTCGGGGAAGACCACGCTGTTGAACCTGATCGCCGGCCTGGATCGGTCGACTGCCGGGACCGTGCGCGTCGCCGGAGCCGAGCTCTCCTCGTTGAGCGGGGGACAATTGGCGAACTGGCGCGCGCGCACCGTGGGCTTCGTCTTCCAGTCGTACAACTTGATCCCAGTGCTCACTTCTGCAGGCAACGTCGAGCTGCCCCTGCTGCTGGCCAAGCTGTCTTCGTCCGAGCGCAAGGAGCGCGTTGGGACCGCGCTGCGGATCGTAGGCATCGAGGATCGAATGAATCACCTGCCGCGCGAGCTGTCCGGCGGCCAGGAGCAACGGGTGGCGATCGCCCGCGCCATCGTCAGCGACCCCACCATCATCGTTGCCGACGAGCCAACCGGCGACCTCGACCGCAAGAGCGCGGACGAGATTCTCGATCTGCTCGTCAAGCTCAACCGCGAGTTCGGCAAGACGATCTTCCTGGTCACGCACGATCCGGCCGCCGCCGAGCGCGCGTCCGTGAGGCGGCACGTGGACAAGGGACAGCTGCTGCGGAGCTGAGGAACGAATGAATTACCCGGTGATGCTGGTCAAGAATGCCTTTCGCAATCGCTTCCGCACCGCGCTCACCATCGCGGGGATGGCGGTAGCGGTGCTCGCGTTCGTGTTCTTGAGAACCGTGGTGGAGGTTTGGAACAGCGGCTTGACCGCGGCGGCCGAGGACAGGCTGGTCACTCGCCACAAAGTATCGATCACCATGTGGATGCCGCGCGCGTAGGGCGATATTGGGCGACCCCTCGACTCCGCTTCGCTACGCTCGGGGTGAGCGTCAGCGGCCGAGCCCGCGCAGCCCGTGCTCGGCGCAGTCGAGGTCCTGCTCGGGTTTGCCCCCACTGACGCCGACGGCCCCGAGGATCGCCGCCTCACGCCGGATCAACGCCGAGCCCTGGCCGGGAATGATCGGCACGCGCACCATCTGCGCCACGGCCTGGAAGAAGGCGGGACGCTCTTGACTCACCTGCGCCAGCGAGGCACCGTCGCGGTGCCACAGCGCGGCGCCGACGGCCTTCGATTCGGCGATTTGCGCGGAAAGCGGCGGGGCGCCGTCCATCCGCCCGAGGCATTGGAGCAACCCGCCCTCGTCCACCACTACCGCCGTGACGCGAATGCCGAGCTGTCCCGCCCGCTCGTGGGCACCTTGAATCACTCGCAATGCTTCATCGTAAGAGAGAGGCATGCGGCGCAATATAAGCAAACCGTTCCGGAATTGTTGCAAAACATGGGGGCGTGCTCTGTCGCTGGTCGCGCGGCCAGCCCTTCGGCTACAGGCTCGCTTGCGCTGGCCCCCAAGCCTTGCCGGGGCTCAAGGCGAGCGGAACTCGGGCAAATGCTTTCCGGCTTTGATGTGATTGAACCCCGGAGTCTCGCGAATCAACACGTAGATGTATTCAATCGGCGCGTCGATCGTCTCGTGAACCACGCGGGTGATTTCCCGTGCCAACGCTCGCTTCTGCTCCTCGGTTCTTCCTTCCCGGATGTCACATTGAATGATTGGCATGACGTCTCCTTTTCGTTTACGCGCGCGGCGTCGTACTCCAGGGCCCATAACCGATACAGTATTTCTTATTGAACCAAAGGGTGGCTTGACACGCGGCGCGACTTCTCTCACAGTTCGCGCCGGGGGAGCAACGGGAGCGTCCGGTGGGCCTCGACGAACCACTGTCGGTGCCAGCAGGGAGCACTGCTGAGCCATCCGCTCCCTCGCTGGCATCGTTTTCATTGTGGGACGGTCGTCTGCCGGCGGCAGCAATCAGCCCAGAAATCACCGAGTGGCCTGAACCGGAGCCGAGCCGCTATTTGATTGCCGGCGAGTACGCTCGCGGGGGCCGCGGTAGAATCCTGGAAGCCTACGACCGCCGATTGGATCGGCCGGTCGCGCTGAAAGAATTGCTGCGAGACGATTCGTCGTCGAGGGCCCGCTTCGCTCGAGAAGCGCTGGTGACCGCGCGCTTGCAGCACCCGGCGATCGTTCCTGTATTCGACGTCGGCCGCTGGCCTTCGGGCAAACCCTTCTTCTCGATGAAGATGATGACTTCTGCCCGTTCGATGGCGCAGGTCATCGATGAAACACGAAAACTCGAAGGGCGACTCACGCTCCTGCCCGCGCTGGTGACCGTCGCCAATGCGATTGCCTATGCGCACCAGCAGGGCGTGCTACATCGCGATCTCAAGCCCTCCAACATCTTGCTCGGGCCCTTTGGCGAAACGGTGGTGATCGACTGGGGATTGGCCACCGACATGGCGGCGGCGCTGCGTCCGGTGAGAGTGGAGAGCGTCTATCAGCTGGTTGCGCTTCCTCTCACCCAAACCGGCTCGGTGATGGGAACGCCGCTGTACATGGCTCCGGAGCAGTCCAAAGGCAACCGCATCGACGAGCGGGCCGATGTCTACGCGCTCGGCGCAATTCTCTATCATTTGCTCGCGGGGGCTCCCCCGTACGCCGACGCGGGCCCGCGGGAAATCATGCAAAGGCTGGAGCGCGAGCCACCGGCGCCCGTGGAGGGCAGCGAGCCGGAAGTGCCGCAGGAGCTGGTGGCGATCGTCGGGAAGGCTTTGGCGCGCGATCCAGCGGACAGGTATCCATCCGCCCAGGCCTTTGCCGACGAGCTGAAGCGTTTTCAGACCGGTCAGCTGGTCCGGGCCTACCACTACCGGCGCCGCACCCTGATCCGGCGTTGGCTGTCGCGCCACAAACCCCCGATTCTGGTGGGGATGGTTTTCTTGGCTGTTTTTGTCGCGGCTGGCACCGTTGCTCTGCGCCGCCTGATTCAGGAGCACGACGTCGCTCAGGCCCGGAGCGATGATTTGATTTTGTTTCAAGCGCGGAGCCTTTTGGACCGGGATCCGACTGCGGCGCTGGCGTGGCTCAAGAGCTTTCAGGTCCTGCCCCACCGCGAGAGCGCGGTCCGCGAGATTGCTTTCAAGGCGCATTCGTTGGGAATCGCGCGGCACGTGTTTCGACGAGACGAGTCGTGGCTCTCGTACGTCGCCTTCTCTCCGGACAGCCGCAGCATCGCGACCGCTCGTCGCGGGCGAAAGCTGCAAGTGGTGGACCTGGAATCTGGGGCCGTGATCGGCGAGCTGTCCCACGGAAACGGCCTGGATGGAAGGATTAAAAAGGTGTCATTTGCTTCGAGTGGCACCGAGGTATTGTTCTCGGATTGGCAGAACAATTTGCTGTATCGATGGAACTTCCGAACCGGTGAGCTGCGAAGCATCAGCACCCCCGGGGCGGAGATCGTCCGCGAAGTGCTATCGCCGGACGGCAAGTGGATGGTGGCCATCACCAGCCTGGCCGAGCTGTGGCTGTGGAATGTTCAAACCTCGAAGAAAAAGCGGCTGCAAGGGCATCGCGGCAGGGTGAATGACGTTGCTTTTTCGGCGCAGGCTGACGAGCTGATCTCCACCTCCGCAGATGGAACGGCGCGCGTTTGGAATTTATCGAGTGGCGCCGGCCGCGCGCTGCAGGGATCCTTCTCGGAGCTGAAGGCTGTCTCGGTTTCCAACGCCGGAACCATCGCCGCTGCCGACGCACAAGGAACCATTCACATTTGGGACGCTGCCAGTGGCGCGCATCTGTCCTCCCATCCGCACGGAGAGGAGCTGCGCGGGCTGGCTTTTTCTCCCGACGGCGATCAGCTCGCCAGCGGGGGTGAGAGCGGTAAATTGCGCGTGCTCGACATATCAACGGGCATCACTTCCAGCTTCAGCGGACATCAGCGGGCGATTCTGGCCGTTGCTTTCGCTTCCCGCCAGCGCGTGGCCACCGGCGGTTTAGACGGAACGGTCCGGATCTGGGACGTCAAAGGCGGTTCGCACCACGTGTTCCGCGGCCATTCGGCGCCGGTTTCTCAGGTAGCGTTTTCCTCCGATGAGAAATACCTCGCATCCTCCGGCGAGGACGGCACCGCTCGAGTGTGGCCTGTCGCGGGAACGAACGAGGAAGAGAGAGTCCTCGTCGGCCACACGGACCTGACCATGCACGCCGCGTTTTCCCCGGACGGGCAGAAGCTCGCGACGGCCGGTCGCGACCGCACCGTACGGATCTGGGATTTGAAATCTGGAGCAAGCGCCGTTCTCCGGGGTCACACCGATCTCGTGTATCGGACGGCCTTCGCTGCGGATGGAAAGATTCTTGCCTCCGTTGGCTTTGATGGAGTCGTCCGCGTTTGGGACATTCCATCTGGAACAGGCCGCGATCTCCTGCATCACCAGGGAACCATTTGGAACGTCAAGTTCTCCCATCGCGGCCATACGCTGGCCAGCGCCGGGGCGGATGGAACCGTGGCGCTCTGGGATCTCCAATCCCAAACGCCGGCCCGGAGCCGGAAAGATCTCAAGGCGGTCTACACCCTCGACTTCTCGCCCGATGACCGGTTGCTGGCTTTCGGCGGAAGCGACGGTTTCGGTGTCTGGAATCTGGAGACCGGAGAGGTGTCACCGTTTCGCCCGGGCGAAGAAGCGACCGAGGTTGCGTTTTCGCCAGATGGACGAAAGCTGGCCTGGGCCGGCAACGCCAATTGGGTCCGGGTATTGGATATCGCCTCGGGTCGAATCGCCCAGTTGGCTCATCCCGAGGGGCATCTCAGAACGGTGGCCTTTTCACCCGACGGAAGGTACCTCGCATCCGGCGATGACGTGAACACCGTCGTCCTCTGGGATTTGGACGCCAACCGCTCCCGTCTTTTGCGCGGGCACGACGCGCAAATTCTGACCGTGGCGTTTTCACCCGTTGGGGCCCTGCTTGCCTCGGGGTCGTGGGACAACACAGTTCGTCTGTGGGACCCTTCGACGGCGGCGCTGCTCGGAATTTTGCTTGATAACAACCATGTATTGAATTTCGCCTTTTCCCCCAATGGACAGACAATCGCAGCGGTCGGCGGCGATGAGGGTGTGAAGTTGTGGCCGGTGCGGCGCGGCGCCGGCTTCTCCGAGAGCGCGTTCTTCACCGATTTCACCCAATGGGCTCATTCTGAGACAAGCGCGGTGTTTGAATCAGATTTTGTGCCTCACAACCCGTAGGAGGGCAAAATGGCCAAGTCCGTCAAAGTGAAACGAAAGCTGTTGGTGAAAAAAGAAATTGTACGCAAGCTGTTGGGCGAGGAGCTGGAAGCGGTTCGGGGGGGTTGGATCTGGAGCTGGCCCAACGACTGCGGAGACAGCGAGGACACCTGTCCCCCGTGCGAGGATTGACCAGGGTCGATCGCAGTCCGCCCGATCCGCTGCCCGATAAGGCGGTCAATGGGCTGTGCCGCTCGAGGCCCTTGTTTGGCGCGATGTCAAAGCGCCGTAAATTCGCGAGTTGGCAAACTCACGCACGCCGGTTGGCCGCGCGCGCCACCAATTCATCACCACCGCCAGGCGCAATCGGGACGGCCCACGCAGCCGGCCATCGGGAATCTGGTTGCTTGCATCCAGCACTCCGTGGGTGAGCCGACCATCGAACCAGGCGAAGCGATTGGGTCGAGGCGCGACCAGGGTGAAATCCGGGCGCGACGGAGCGAGCGCGGGATTGTCGTCGTCGGGTGGCTCGGGCGTGACCGCCAGCGCGCCGCCGCGCACCCTGTTGAGAAAAAGCACCGAGGAAAAGCGCGGGTGCACCTCGCGGCCGGTGGCGAGCGCCAGCTTCTCGTCCCGGTCGCGATGGAAATCGAGCCGCACGTCGGTGGCGCGCATTCGACTGAGCCACCACTCGACGCCGCCCAACCGAAGGCCGCGGGGCAGGCGATCGCGAAGCAGCAGGATGGCCTGCTCTGGGACGCAGCTTGGCTCCACGAAGTCGAACCAGAAGGTCGTCTGGTATGTGCGCGCCAGCCCCTCGCGGCCGACCTTGCGGACGCCTCGCAGTAGTCGCTTAAATAGTGCGGCAGGCAGCGCGGCGTCGATTAGATGAACCAGCGATCTCATGACGGCAATCGCTTCTTGCCAGTTCGTTTGCACTCCTGCCATGGTTATTCGGACGAGAGTGAAGAGGGCTTTATGGATCAGACGCAAAAGAAAGATTGGCGGCTCGATGGCGTCCGGGTGGTGCACGCGGACGAGCTGGATACCAACACCCCGCAGACGCCCGGCATGTCGCGCGCGGCGGCGATTACCTACGCGCGCGTCGGAGCGGAGAAAATCTGGGCAGGCACGGTGACCATTCATCCCAACGCCAAGACCGGCGCGCACCACCACGGGCCGGTGGAGAGCGTGATTTACGTCGTGCGCGGCAAGGCGCGGATGCGCTGGGGCGATCGCTTGCAGTTCACCGCGGAAGCGGGGCCCGGCGATTTCATCTACGTGCCGCCTTACGTGCCCCACCAGGAGATCAACGCCCGCGAGAGCGAATCATTGGAGTGCGTCGTGCTGCGCAGCGGGCAAGAGCCGGTGGTGGTGAATCTCGATATCAAACCGGTCGAGCCGCCGGAAGAAGTGTATTGGACAGACGATCTGCATCCCAAGACGTGACCAGCCGTTCTGCCCGAGCGTAGCGCCGAAGGCGCGTAGTTCCCCGTTCTGCCCGAGCGTAGCGCCGAAGGCGCGTAGTCGAGGGCGATCATTGGCGACCCCTCGACTTCGCTTCGCTACGCTCGGGGCGAGCGGAGGGCGACCCCTCGACTTCGCTTCGCTACGCTCGGGGCGAGCGGAGGGTGGCCCCTCGACTTCGCTTCGCTACGCTCGGGGCGAGCGGTGGTCAGAAGACGGCTGGCTTCGCATCCGCGGCGAGCGGGCTGACGTAAGGCTTGCCCTTGGTGCTCTTGACGAACTCCTCTTTGGCACCGGCGACGGAGGCTGGATCCGAAAGCAGATCAACCACTGATGCGCCCAGCACCTTGGCGGCGACCATCATGCCCTTGGTCCCCATCGGATGAGCGGCGCAGGTGGTTTGCGCCCAGTGATGGGCGGCGGTGCCGAGCGGCCGGGCAGCGACGTAGAGCTCGGCGAGCGGGACCGCGGCGCTCACCTCGCCGATATCGGAGGACGCTGTGCCTCCGTGCCCCGGACCGTAGGGAACGATGCTGTTGCTCAGGCCCGCCTGTTCGAACCCCAGCTCCTTCTGCACCGCCTTGGCGAGGGTCATATCGCGCTCATCCCAGCGCGGAGCGCCAACGCGCTCCAATTCCTTCTGCATCAAGCGTCCCAGCACCTCGTTGCTGATCGGATCGCGCACCGAGGCAAGCACCGTCACCTTGGCCCGCGTCTCGGTGGCAATGGCCGCGCCCTCGGCTGCCTTGCGCATTCGTCCGATCATCTCCTCGACGCTGGCGCCGTTCGCATCGCGCAGCCACACCTGTACTTTGGAGTAGTCGGGGATCACGTTGGCCACAGCTCCGCCGTTTTTGATCACCCGGTGGATGCGGGCCGTCGGCTGGATGTGCTCGCGCATCAACGACATCGCGTGCTCGAACAGCTCCATCGCGTCGAGGGCGCTGCGGCCAAGCCATGGCGCCGCGGCGGCGTGCGCAGTCTTGCCGAAGAACTCCACATCGGTCGCGGTAAGCGCGAGGCGCCTGCCGTTCGGGATTTGATTCTTGTCGTCCGGATGCCAGGCGAGAGCGACGTCCGTGTTTTTGAATGCACCGGCCATGATCATGAACGTCTTGCCGATCAAAATCTCCTCGGCCGGCGTCCCGAATACCTGGATTGTGCCGCGAAGCTTTTTCTGGATACGCGTCTGGTTTGCCGCCACCGCTGCTGCCACCGCCGCGGTACCGAGCAGGTTATGACCGCAGCCGTGGCCTGGAGCGCCCTGGGCCAGCGGCGTCTTCTGCGCCTCTCCAGGTTTTTGCGAGAGCTCCGGTAGCGCATCGTACTCGGCGAAGACCGCGACCACCGGCGAGCCCGAGCCGGCGGTGGCCACGAAAGCGGTGGGCATGCCGCCGGTGCCGCGCTCTACCTTGAATCCCTCCTTGGCGAGCAGATCAGAGACCAGCTTCGCGGACCGGGTTTCCTGCAGAGCCGTCTCGGCGAAATCCCAGATCTGGCGCGACATCTGCTCCCATCGGGCACGCGTCTGATCGAGGTAGGCATCGGTTGGTACGGTGGCCTCGCCGGCGCCCGCGGTGCTCTGGACGACCAGGGAGATCAGGAGGGCAGAAGCGAAGCGGAAGGGTTTGATGGTCATCGACATTCTCCGTGTTCAAAGCGGGCACAGCTAGCGGAGAGCGCCATCGCCGTCAAGCGCTCGCAACGGACCTTGGTATCTACTTCTGACAGTAGATCTGTCCGCGCAGCTCGCCGCCGCGGTACTGGTCGGCATGCACGACGCAATACAGTCCGCCGCTCAAGAGCAAGTCGATATAGCGGCTAGCCGAGGGGCTCGGGCCGAACAGGTAGAGCCCTCGACTACGCGCCTTCGGCGCTACGCTCGGGCCGAACGGGTAGGGTCGCGCGCGACTCGCTACCGCGTCCATCGGAGAACGCCGGTCCCACGATTTCGCTTGGAATGAAATCGCAGGTTGAGTAGAGCAACGACACCATCTTAGGAGGGACATCTATGAGCAGCAAGTCGCTGAAGAACGCCGTCACCTGTATCGCTTTGCTCGCAACGCTGGTGCAGGGGAGAGTTGCCCTTGCAGACGTGGTTCAGCTCGTTTCGATCAAGGACAATACTCTGTATCAGGAGGATGGCTCGCTCAGCAATGGCGCGGGTCAATACCTGTTCACCGGAGTGACGATAGGCGGCGCGGTCCGCCATGCGTTGTTCGCTTTCGATGTTGCCGGAAATATTCCAGCGGGATCCATCATCCAGAGCGTCGGTCTGCAGCTGCACGTCTCCAAAACCAGCCCGGTCGGGGGAGTCGCTATGTTCGATCTCCGCCGGGTTCTCGCCGACTGGGGCGAGGGAACATCCGTGGGAGACCGCGGCGAAGGTGCCGGTGCGCCGGCCACCATCGGGGATGCAACGTGGACCAATACATTTTGGGATGACAGCGGCTCGCCTCCTACTTGGACCAACCCGGGAGGTGATTTCAGCGATACGCCGAGCGCAAGCTTCTCCATTGAAGGAATGGGATTCTATCCAATCAACTCGACCGATCAGATGCTAGCCGATGTTCAATCATTCCTGGATTCGGCGGATACCAATTTCGGTTGGATCGTGATCGGCCAAGACGACTTTGCGAACGGCTCGGCAAAGCGCTTCGATAGCCGTGAGAACACCAACACCACGTTCAGACCTGTTCTCACCGTGACGTTCGCGCCGCCTGATCCGTAGCGCGAAAAACTATTTCGCAGGTTCTTCTTTGTACAAGGCGCCGGCGACGAGCGCGCCGGCGACCGTGCCAATCACGCCGAATACCAGCCATACCAGGGGAACGAAGCGCCCCACCACGCTCCAGGAGGCCTGGGCCAAGTTTCCCGGCAGGTACATCATCAGCCCGACGACAAGGCCCACGGTGAACGCAGTTTTTGGACCCGGTCCCAAACGCGGCCGGACCGCCGCGTAGATCCAGGCCAATCCAATTCCCAGCCCAAGTTCCATCAGCGTCCAAAGGGCAAAGAACGGCAGCCGAGGCTGGGACAAAAAAATCCCGGTGCTCTGCAACGTCTTGTACCTGTCTGCCAGCACGATCCCGTTGGCAATGAAGTCCACGATCCACATCACCACGCCGGCAGCGATGCCGCTGATCAGCAGACGTTTGGGTTGCATGCCTACTCCTTCCGTGAAAGCTGCTCACACGTGAAGCATCGGCGGAGATTTGTCAATGTTTAGATAAGTTGGCGATCGCTTTTAACCTTGACCGTGCCTACGTGTTCTGTCCAACCCCGCTTGCCATTCAGCCGTGCTACTCTGGGCCGAAAAAGAGGCAGCTTGGCCCAATCGAGAGCGCAAAGACGGATACGGGCGATACTGGTCAGCGCCGCGGTGGCCTTCGTTCCGCGCCCAGCAGTTTCCCAGGAGCTACCGGGCGAAACCACTTTCATTCCTTCCCAATCGCAAAATCTTCAACCCTCGCATCGGTCCGTCTACCGGATTTCCCTGATCGCGGACGGTGCGGTTGTCTCGGCCGCAATGGCCGGAATTCTTCTTCCGATTGCCTTCTCTTCCAAGCTGGTGGTGCCTCGTTGCCCGTGCAGTGCCACGGAAGTCAACGCGCTCGATCGGCATGTGATTGGCAATCACAGCGATGTCGCCGATACCGCCAGCACCATCACAGTCAATGCGGCAGTCTTGTTGCCCTTGATTTTGGAATACATGGATTTGGGACCTTCGCTGACCCTCGCCGAAGACACCGTCGTCTACGGGGAGACACTGGCCGTCACCGGGGCCATCGCCACGGTGACCAAGTACGCCATCCACCGGCCGCGGCCACGCGCTTACGAGAGCCCGGGAGGCGAGACGGTCTCCTCGCCGGCCAACTACCTTTCTTTTTTTTCCGGCCACGTCTCCCTCGCTTTTTCCGCTCTCACCGCAGGCGCCGTGACCCTGGCCTTGCGGCACGGGGATCGCTGGTGGCACTGGATCGTGGTCGGGTTGGTCGGCACCAGCGTCGCGGTGGAACGCGTGCTCGCGGGACAGCATTTTTATTCAGATGTCGCGGCGGCGGCCCTGATTGGCGTGGGTACCGGTCTGCTCGTTCCCAGGTTGCATAGAGCCGGTGCTGAGACGGGTCCTCACCTCAGCATCCTACCGGTGCATTCCGGCGCGGGACTGGCTTTGACCGCGCGATTCTGAGACTTCAGCGCCTGGGCGGAATCAGCCGGATGGTGAAGACGTACTCCACCGAGACCGGCCTGCCTTCGAAGGTGGCGGGTTTGTAGAGTCGTGAGGAAAGGCTGTTCAACACTGCGTTGTCCATGAATGGCAATGACTTGAGCAGTTGGCAATTCTGGACTTTCCCTTCCATGTTGATCACGCATTTGGCCGTCACCACACCTTCGATCCTGGCGGCAATTGCCTCGCGGGGGTAGATGATCGGGTTGCCACTTATTTGCTCGGGACGGGTCATCCCGCTGGCGAACGTCAATGCGGCAGGCTGCTGCGCCACAGGTTTGTTTTCCGGCGCCGCCTCGACCGCAGCCGGCTGAACGCTGGCCACGACTTTGGGTGCATCTTCGCTTTCCGTCTTGCGCCGAGCTGGCTGCTCTGGGGCAACCCTTGGCTCACTGATCGTTTCGCGGGACGGATCCCTTCGCCTGTGCTCGCTCGGCACCGGTCTCTGAGGGAGCGAGGGCTGAAGCCTCTGTGTCAACACTACCTCCGGGCCCGAGCCCCCCATGATCACGCTGAGAGGCTGGTACCCTTTCAAGCTAAACAGCACCTCGGCGCTGGCTTCGCCGCTGTCACCGGCCATGACGTCAAACGTTACCGGGGTGGTGCCAAGGTCGCGACCGTTGATCGAGACGCTGGCTCCCTCTGGCTCGCTGGAAATTCGAAAGGTGACTGGCCGGGTCGACTCGGATCGCGCGGGGCGCTTCGGTTTGATCGGCGGCGATGGCTCAGGCTGGACCACCGATGATGGGGCTGGAGGCGAAACAACGCGGTGGGCAGGAGGAGAGACTTCCACCTGCTTGGGCCCAGTCCGATGTATCAACAAAATTGCAGACGTCAGAGAGAGCCCGGTGAGCAGGGAGCCGAGAAATATTGCGAACGACCGAAGCCGCTGATTTTGAAGAAAAAGAGACAACCGCTTGGCATGCGCCGCCACGTCAATTTCAAACGCCGCCGTTTTCTCTGGGGGCTTGAGCGCCGCCGAAGCGTTTACGAATCGCCCTGAGCGGGCGGAGCGGCTCGGCCCGGTCAGCGAGCTGTTGAACCCTCCCGCCAACACCGCTTTGCGCAGCGCTTCCAGCACATCGTCCATCGTCTGGAAGCGCCAATTGGGTTGCTTCTCCAGGCATTTCATTACCAGTGCTTCCAGCTCCCTGGGCAGCTCGACTCCAGGCCGCACGGCGTGCAATGCGGGAGGGGCTTCGTTTCGATGCTTGAGAATGAGATCGATCGCGTCCTTCCCCACGAAGGGGGGCCGGCCCGCCAGCATCTGATAGAGGACGATGCCCAGCGAATAAATGTCGCTGCGCGGATCAGCCTGATTGCGAAGCTGCTCCGGCGCCATGTACTGAGGCGAGCCAACGTAAATTCCCGGATTTGTCGCCTCGGTATCCAGCTCGTTCCCATCTCGGGAAAAGGATTTGACCAAACCGAAGTCCAGCACCTTCACCAGATCCCGATCGCCATCGTCGGACATCAGCATCACATTGGCCGGCTTGAGGTCGCGATGGACGATGCCCAGCTTGTGCGCCTCGCGCAGTGAACGGCAAATCTGTTGCCCGATCTGGATGCAACTCTTCCAAGGCAGCGGGCCGGACCTGGCGAGGATTTGCGAGAGCGGCTCGCCGTTCAGATATTCCATCGCCAGGAAGAAGATGCCGTCGGGTGTTTCGCCGTAATCGATTACGGTGACGGTATTGGGATGCCGCAGCTTGGAGGTGAGCGATGCTTCCAGATAGAAACGGCGGCGGAATTCCGGATCGAAACCGCCATTTGAATTCAAGATTTTGACGGCCACAATCCGGTCCAGCGGATTCTGGATCGCTTTGTACACCTTCCCCATCCCGCCCATGCCGATCGGTTCGAGAATGGTAAAGCGTTCGTTGAGAACTCGCCTCCAGAGCGGTTCCACCACGTCCGATGCGGGCGGTTCGAACTCAACTCGATGCGTAGGATTCAATGTAGGACTCCGCGGGCGCGATGGAGATTGTACTCCCGTGAACAAATCAACGACCAGCGGTGGACGGACGAACCAAATGCCAAACAAATGTTTGATTTAGCGGCGCGCTCGTATCTGTCTGGTTTGGTGTGGCAGAGTCTGCGATGACTGGATTCGCTTTTGGAATAACCGGTAAATCGGTGAATGAGCGAGTTACAGGATTCAGCGGTGTAGGTGGGTTGCACGCTCGAGAGCATTGAGCAGCGCGTCAGTTGTTTGTTGCGTTCCTCGCGCCAATGAGTACAAAGCGTGGCGCGGGGGAAGAGGGGATTTTGATGAGCGCGCTCCGAAGAATCGTCGTCAGCTGTGTGTGCTTGACCTTCGCCGTCGCGGCAGGCTGCGGCGGGATGTCCAGCCGGAAAGAGGCGCCGCTGAGCTCGCAAAGCCAGCCGGAGATCGCTTGTCCCCTGTACTGCATTGACGGACCGGCGAGCTGCACGTTCAGCGACGGCAGCTGCGAGTTTCGCTGCAACCAATGCTTGTGCGAGGCGGACGACGGGGAGTGGTCGCCCGGGACGAGCTGCCCTGAGCCGTAGTACCCGTTCTGCCCGAGCCCCTCGGCTAAGCTCGGGACAGGCGTAGCGCCGAAAGCGCGTAGTTCCCCGTTCTGCCCGAGCGTAGCGCCGAAGGCGCGTAGTTCCCGTTCTGCCCGAGCGTAGCGCTGAAGGCGCGTAGTCGAGGGCGAGATGGGTGACCCCTCGACTCCGCGACTGACGTCGCTACGCTCGGGGCGAGCGGGTGGTAGCACGCTGGGCTGGCGTTCAATCTCGACGTCGCTGTTGACCGGTTCCGGCCGGTCAGGCAAAAGAGCTGGGCGGCGTGCGTGTCGCCATCCGCAAGCGTGAGGTGTCCGAGGTGGGAAGCCTGCTCGAGGATTACCGCCAACTGGCCTGCCTATTCTGCGAAGTCGAGTGGCGCGTCTACCAGAGGCTTTTTCCCGGAGCCAGGACGCGGCTGGATGAATTTCGCCACTTGCTCGAGGAGCACCTGGCGATCGAAGAGCGCGCCGCGCCTCCGCAGGCGAAATCCACCGAAGACGCTGCCCGCATCCAGTACGACCTGCAAAAGCATCACGCCTTGCGGCGAATCGCGCAAAAGGCCGGCGATGCGATCGATGCTCACGACCCGCAGGCGTTCAGCTCACTGGCCAGCGATCTGGTGGAGGTGTTGGCGCTGCACGCGAACGCGGCGGCATCGAACGCGCCGCAAAATATCAAGCCGCACTGAGCGCCGTCGCGCTATGGATCGTCTCCATGAGCGCGGTCGAAAGCTGGACCCAGGAAAAGCAATCCGCATTTTTGTACCGGGTTCTTGCCGGCGCGGAACGGGCGCCGGACCGCCGGGCCCTGTTCGGTAAATTGGCTCGCGAGGCAGAGGAGCAGGCGAGGATCTGGTCCGATCAGGCTCGCTCCTCGGGCCAGTCCATCCCTGCCGACTACAGCCCGTCGGCGCGAGTGCGCCTGGTCGCGCGTCTGATCGGCTGGTTCGGCCCATCCAGGCTGCGGCTGATCCTCTCCGCGATGAAGGTCCGGGGCATGTCCTTGTACGACCTGGCGGCGCCCCGCCCCGGCCACGCGATGCCCCACTCGGTTTCCGAGATCGGCCGGCGGCACCACCAAGGCGGAGCCGGTTCGAATCTGCGCGCCGCCGTTTTCGGCGTGAACGACGGGCTGGTCTCCAACGCCAGCTTGATCCTCGGCATCGCCGGCGCCACCGAGCACGGCGGGGTGATCGTGCTCTCGGGGGTTGCCGGGCTCCTGGCCGGGGCCTTTTCGATGGCCGCCGGCGAGTACATCTCCGTTCGATCGCAGCGCGAGATGTTCGAGAAGCAGATCTCGGCCGAGCGCGATGAGCTGGCGCAGTATCCCGCTGAGGAAGCCGCGGAGCTGGCGCTGATCTACGAGGCCCGCGGTCTTCCCAGACACGATGCCCAGAACATTGCCAAGCGGTTGATCGCCGATCCCAAGCACGCGCTCGACACGCTGGCGCGCGAGGAGCTGGGGCTCAACCCCGATGAGCTCGGATCCCCCTGGCGAGCGGCGATTTCCTCATTTCTCTCCTTCGCCGCCGGCGCGCTCGTCCCGCTGTTGCCATTCGTTTTCACCACCGGTCGCCGGGCGCTGGTCACCACCGTGCTTCTGACCGCGGCCTCGCTCTTCGGCGTGGGCGCGTCGATCAGTTTGTTCACCGGGCGACCCGCTTGGGCAGGCGGCCTGCGGATGCTGCTGATCGGCGGTGCCGCCGGCGCGGCAACGTTCTTCATCGGACGCCTGCTGGGCGTCAACATCAGTTGATCTCTCCTGCTTGCATCCATCGGCGCGCCGGGGTGAGAACTGGGTCATGCGCGCGATGGTGCTCGATGCTCCCGGCAAGCCACTGAGGTTGGAAGATCGACCGGTGCCGGATCCCGGCCCGGGGCAGCTGCTGATCGAGGTCAGCGCCTGCGCCGTGTGCAGAACGGATCTGCACGTGGTGGACGGCGAGCTGCCGCGTCCGAAGCTGCCGCTCGTCGTTGGCCACCAGATCATCGGGACGGTCGTGAAGCGCGCCGGCGAGCGGTTTCCTCTCGGAGCGCGCGTCGGCGTCCCCTGGCTCGCGTGGACCTGCGGCCGCTGTCGATTCTGCACCTCCGGGCGAGAGAATCTGTGCGACTTCGCGCGCTTCACCGGCTACGACGCGGACGGTGGATACGCTGAGTACACCGTGGCCGATGAACGGTTCTGCTTCTCGGTGCCCGATCAGTACGGCGATCTCGAAGCTGCGCCCTTGATGTGCGCCGGGCTGATTGGCTATCGCAGCCTCAAGCTCGCCGGCGATGCTGCCCGGCTGGGACTGTACGGCTTCGGCGCGGCGGCGCATCAGGTGATCCAGGTCGCGCGCTCGCAGGGGCGCAGGGTCTTTGCCTTCACGCGGCCCGGCGATCGAGCCGGGCAGGACCTCGCGCGCCAGCTCGGCGCCGAGTGGGCGGGCGGATCGGATCAAAGCCCGCCGGACCCGCTGGACGCGGCGATCATTTTCGCTCCGGTGGGATCGCTCATTCCTGCGGCCCTCGCGGCAATCGAGAAGGGCGGGACGGTGGTGTGCGGCGGCATTCACATGAGCGACGTGCCGGCGTTCCCCTACCGATTGCTGTGGGGTGAACGAGTGCTGCGCTCGGTGGCGAACTTGACCAGGCAAGACGGAGCCGAGTTTCTGGCTCTGGCGCCGCGCGTGCCGGTTCGAATCCAGGTCGAGGTATTTGCGTTGGCCGAAGCGAACGAAGCGCTCGCGGGAATGAGGTCGGGGCGGCTGCGCGGCACGCCTGTGCTCTCGATCCGCGGCGCGGCGGACCGCAGCGGTTAGTTCTGGCGGGCTCCGGTATTGAGCGCGGCGGCTACCAATCGCGCCCGCGCTTCGCTTGCCCAATCTTCGGCCACGAAACGACGGCTCAAAGCCTGCTCGGCGGCGGTGGGGCCATGGCGGAGCTCGTCTTCGATTGCCACGCGGGAGCGCTCGTCGTCGAGGAGCCAGGCCACCAACCAGTCCGTCAGCCCCACGTCCGCGGCGCTGCCGCTGGCAATTTCCAACGCCGCGCGCCGAACGGCCGGGGCGTCGCCCAGCACCCGTCGAAGCGCAGCGTCCTCCAATGCGGCGCGATACACGATCGGCTCGAGTTGGATCCGGCGCAGTTGCTGGCGCCAGCCGGGCATTGCGGTTTGCTCTGTGAACGCGGTCACTGCCGCGAGGTGGAAACGCAAGATTCCCGTCGCGCGCCGGTACCCCGCGCCTGGCCAGGCGCTGTCGGCGCTCTCCAACGCGTGGACGGCTTCCTGCATATCGGGAACGCCTCCACCGTAGCGAATTCGGTCGCTCAGCTTGTCGGAGAGCAGTGCGTAGGCGGCGGCCAGCGTGGGTCCGTGCGGATTCTGCTTCAGCTCCTGGATGGTCGTCTGCAGCAGCCGGATCTTCGCCTCCAGCGCGCCTCGCTGCTCCCGGTCCAAGCTGTCTCTCTCTCGCGCATCATCCTTCTCGGAAATGTCGCTGAGGTCGAAGCTGTGCACGCGCTGAGCTCGAGCCTCCAGGCCGCTGATCTCGGCGCCAGAAGCTATCCGCGAGTACCAGCGAAGTTGGTGGATGTACGGCTCCGGACTTCGCGGAGCGAGAACCTCCTGCTGCCGGGCGATCAGCAAGCTCTGCCGCAGAGATCTTTCCTGGCCGAGCGCGACCCGGATCGACGGTCCCTTGTCCCCCTGGAGGAGAAGATCGAGCAGCGCGCTCGCATCCGGCTCTGACAGCCGGAGCGGCGCGGTGTGGATCCAGCGATCCAGGACGGCGATCGAAGCGCGGTGGGCGAGCACCGACGAGAGGTTCGACATCACGATCGGTTCGTCGGGCTGGGCGTGCAGCGCCGCCTCCAGCAGCTGGGTCGCCTTCTCCAGATGCGCGCGATCGCCCGTGCAGACGTAGCGCTCCTGAAACGCCAGCGCCGCATTGTTGGAAGCCGTGCTGTTGTGGTCGGCCTGACGTACGTAAACGGAGGCCACTCGGGCGAACTCCCGGTCGGCGTCTGCCAATTTACCTTGCCGCAGCAACCGGGACGCCCGAACATCCGCGAGCTCCGTCTGCACGCGCTCATTGTCCTGGTCGGCGCGCAGCAGCCATTTCTCCTTTTCATCGAGGGAAACGGCGAGCACCGCGAGGAACACCGCCGCGTGGTCGCGAGTTTCCTTCTCTCCGCGGCGATGGACCGCCTCCGCGATTCGCCGCGCCGTGCTGGTGAGCCCCAGCTCGCGATACGCGGTCGCGACTTCCAGGTCGGTGGAAGAACGCTTTTCCGACAGCAGGCGGCTCAGCTCGCGATCGCCCTCCTCGGCGCGTCCGAGCCGGTGATAGAGCTGGCCCAGGCCGATCTGGAACGAGGTGGATCCCTCGGCTTCCTCGCGGATGGCGAGGAATGCCTGCTCGGCCTCGCTCAGCAGGCGACTGCGGTCGGCGCCTTGCGCCGCGACGGCCCGGCGAAGCTTCGTCATCCCCAACGAGATGGAAGCGGAAACCACGGTGCCCAGGCGTTCGTACTCTCGACGGAGCGACTCCAGCTGCGACACCGGGTCGCGACCGGACGACGCGGTCCCGCTTCCCTTCGTCGGCTTGGCTTTCCCCAGCAGCGCACGGAAGTCGAGCCCAGAACGGGCTCTGTCTTGCTCGTTCGAGAGCTCTTTGATGGCCGCGGAGTACGCCATCCGCGCATCCTGGAATCTCGGGAGTCGATGCGCCACGTAGCGATCGAGGATCTTCTCCGCCGCCTCCAGCTCGCCCGACTGCTGGTATTGAACAGCCAACGCCAGTTGAGCAGCGGCGATCAAGCACCCGGGCGATCCGAGTCGAGTGAGGGTGGCTTTGGCGGCGCTTGAGTCGCCGCGCCCGGCCTGGAGCTCGGCCACGGCCAGGGCCAGCTCCTGATCATGCGGTCGGGTCTCCAATGCGGCGATCAGGCTCGACTCATCCACGGAGTTGAGCAATGCCTTCCGCTCCGGCGCGGTGGAATGTTTCAAAGCCTCGGCCAGGCGCGTCTTCAGCCGAGCCACCGCTTGGACATGCTCCGGATGCAAAGCCGCCAGCCTGGCCCACAGCTCCGCGTCCTCCCGCGCCTCGACCAGCAGGGAATCCGAGTCGCTCACCGATTCGATCACCGCGGCGGCGGCGGCGAGCGAGCCCGCATCGTCCCCCGCCAGCACCAGGTGCATCAGCGCTTGAATCGGCCAATCGCGCGCGAGCAGCCCGCCCAGGCGCCGGTGGCGGTCGGCTCGCGCCTCCTTGAGATCCACCGGAACGGTGGGCGTCCACTGCGCGACGTCCAGCAGCCGCAGGGATGCCTCCAAATCCTCGATGCTGTGATTCGAAAGTTGCTCGGACCATCCCTGAAGCGTGTGGGTCCAGAGCTCGGTGGCCGGGCCGTCTCGCGCGCCCCGCGGCAATGCGGAGAATCGGAGTGCAATGCGCGACACCTCTCCCAGCTGCTGACGGCTGAACGGCTCTCCAATCGCGGCGCAGCGCAGTCGGATCCACCCCTCGGCGGCGCGGGACAGCAGGGGCGCCGAGGCGCTGGCGGAGTAGTTTCTCAAGATCAGATCGTAGCCGGAGAGCGCCTCGGTCAACTGGTGCGACTGCTCTTGTCTCCAGGCTTGCTCCCAAGCGACGCGGGCTCGGTGCTCTGGCGATCGCAGGTAGATGAGCGCGGTGATCGCGCTGGCTGAGCACGCAATCGCCAGGGCGAATCCAAGTTGCCAAAGCCGTCGCCGTCCATCGAGCGCTACCCTCCCAAGGAATTGAACGCCGCCCTCGAGGCGCACCCGGTAGCTGGCGAGCGGCAGGATGGGGATGAAAAAAAGGTTCAGATAGGTGGTTGCGGTCCGTTCTCCGCCCGACGAGGAGTCGTGCGCAATGTCCAACTTCACGCCACATCCAGCGAGGAGAAACAGGGAAGGATTGCGCTTGAGCGGCCGCGGCTCCTCCAGAGCTTTCGCCGCTGCTTGTTGTAGCGCCGGTTCGTGTGACGAGCGAAGGACCCGGCGGAACACTTTGTATGATCGGTGATGGTTCCTGGCCGTCAGCCAGCGCGCATGCGTCAGTTGCCGATGTCCCTCCGGGTCCCGCAGACCGGCGTCGAGCTCGGCCCGCTGGCGATCGTCCGCCGTAATCTGCTTGGCCCGCTCCAGCAGGTTTCGACACGTCTGCTGATCGCCCGCGGCACAAAAGAGGGCGGCGAGCTGAGAGGTGAGCCCGGCCACTGCATCGCGGACCGACCGGGCGTTCTCGAGGCCGACCTCGTCCAGCGCGGCGTGCAGCTGCCGGTAAATGATGTTTTCAAATGTGAATCGCGCCGAGTCGAGCATCGGCCGGTCCCACCGCGCGCGCAGCGGGTCCGGCTCCAGATCCGTCCGCTCCACGAGCTGACGGATGTGGCGAATTCCAGAAGTGAAGTCTTCGATGCCCGCCATGACAGTCGCGGAACAATACTGCAGACGCATTTTCGCTGGAATAAACATTTGTTTGACTTCGCAATCGAAGTGAGCCAAGCAGCTCGCGCCGGGGGGACAGCAAGGGAATCCAAGATGTTCAAATCGATAGCGGCGGCAGTGGCACTCGGCTGGGCAGGGGCTGCCTGGGCAGAGATGACCGTCCCATGCGCGGCTCAGGAGGATTGTAGCGAGGGTTTTTACTGCCACTTCCCGCCGCGCTGTGATCTCGACAACGTCTCATGCGTCGGCACGTGCGAGAGCACCGAGCCGGGTGGCGAAGGCGCGGTCTGCAATCAGTACCGGATGTGCTCCGACGGGCTGGCCTGCTGCTATCCCTGCGGCGTCCCGGGATGCGAGAGGATCTGCACGGTCCCGTGCGACCAGGGTGAGCCATACTGCTTCGGCGGTTGCTACCTGTATCCGTGAGGAGTCCGTTCTGCCCGAGCGTAGCGCCGAAGGCGCGTAGCTGTACCCGTTCTGCCCGAGCGTAGCGCCGAAGGCGCGTAGCTGTACCCGTTCTGCCCGAGCGTAGCGCCGAAGGCGCGTAGCTGTACCCGTTCGGCCCGAGCGTAGCGCCGAAGGCGCGTAGCTGTACCCGTTCTGCCCGAGCGTAGCGCCGAAAGGCGCGTAGTCGAGGGCGATATTGGCGACCCCTCGACTCCGCTTCGCTACGCTCGGGGCGAGCGGATTGGAGCGACCCCTCGACTCCGCTTCGCTACGCTCGGGGCGAGCGGATGGCGGGGCTCGGGTCAATCGAGTAGTAGTAACAGAGTGAATCGCACCTGGATTGCTTGCCTCATCTTGTCGATGGCCGCTGCGTGCACCCGGCAGGCGGCGCGGGAGACTCCCTCCGTTGGCAGCCCCGGCCCGACCGGACACACCTCGCCCGAGGCGGCGGAGAAGGCAACCGCGCAGTTGGCGCAAGCGACCCATGCCCCACCGCCGGAGCTCCTTCCCGTTGCTCCCGAGGTGGTCGCCCACGGACCGAGGGACCGAAAGCGCGTGGCGTTGACGTTCGACGCCTGCTCGACCCGCGACGTGAGCAAGTACGACGAACGCATCACCCGCGAGCTGATCGCCTCCCGTACCCCGGCCACCATCTTTCTCAGCGGAAGCTGGGCAAAGGAGGAAGCGGAGCATGTCAATGCTCTGGCCAGGAACCCTCTCTTCGAGCTGGCAAACCACTCGTACACGCATCCGCACATGGCCGCGATCGCGGATGAGGTTCGCATCCGCCGCGAGCTGCAGAGGACGCAGGCGGAAATCCACACCTTGACCGGGGTCACGCCCAGGTTCTTCCGCCCACCCTACGGCGAATACGACGACCGGCTGGTGCGAATCGCCGCCGAGCTCGGGCTCACCACGGTCGAGTACGATCTCGCCTCGGGCGATCCGGACCAGCATGCGACCAAGGAACAGCTGATCCATTGGGTGCTCTCCAAGGCTCAGCCGGGCTCGATCATCGTGATGCACATCAATCACCGGCGATTTCACACTGCGGAGGCGCTTCCGGCCATCATCGACGGCTTGCGCGCGCGCGGCTTCGAGCTGGTGACGGTAGGCCAGTTGCTCGAGGATTCTCACCGCCACGAATCGCCGACCGAGATCTCCAGCCAGGCCGAGCGACGCTGAACGCCGGCTGGCGACCGTCTTAACCAACCGGCCGGTCCCGGGTGTGAAGCAAGTCCATCCCTCGACTCCGTGCCTGCGGCACTACGCTCGGGATGAAGTATCGGGTGAAACATGTCTAAATGCGCATTGCTGTTGTTGGTGATTTCCAGCGCCTTGGCCGAAGCGCCGTCCGCCAGCGATTCCGGTCGCGAGTGGAACGTGCGGAGGCACTCCAAGGCGCATCATCGCGGCCATAAAGGCGCAGCTGCGATTCAAGCCGACGTCTGTGTATACGCGGGAACGTCGGCCGGCGTGGTGGCGGCGGCGGAGGCCGCCCGGCTCGGGAAGACAGTGGTGCTGGCGGAGCCCGGAAATCACCTCGGCGGGATGAGCTCGGGTGGGCTGGGCGCCACGGACACCGGGACCATTGCGGCCATCGGCGGCATCTCCCGCGAATTCTATCGCCGCATCGGCCAGCACTATGGCGTCGGGGAGAGATTCACCTTCGAGCCGCACGTCGCCGAGCAGGTGTTTCAAGATCTGATCGCCGAAGCGGGCGTTCCGGTCTACTTCCAGGAGCGCCTGGCGTCCGTGCAAAAGGACGGAACGCGAATCACGCAGATTGCGATGGAGAGCGGCGATGTGTTTCGGGCCAGCATGTTCATCGACGCGACCTACGAGGGCGATCTGATGGCTCGCGCGGGCGTCTCATACGTGGTGGGCCGCGAATCCAATGCGACATATGGTGAAACATTGAATGGAATCCGCTCCGGGGCTGCCGGTCACCAGTTCTCGGTGGCGGTAGACCCTTACCTCGAGCCGGGCAACCCGGACAGCGGCCTGTTGCCATTCGTCCAGGACGACACCGGCGGAGCGGTCGGGCAGGGCGATGCCCGCATTCAGGCGTACAACTTCCGTCTCTGCCTGACCCAGAACCCGGCCATTCGCGTCCCGGTAGATCCGCCGGCGGACTACAATCCGGACCGCTACGAGTTGCTGGCTCGCTATCTGGAAGCTCGCGTCGCGGCGGGCCAGTCCACCGCGCTGAGCAATTTCATGAATATCTCCGCGATGCCGAACGGTAAGACAGACGTCAACAACAACGGCGGCTTCTCCACCGATTTCATCGGCGGCAACTGGGATTATCCCGACGCCGATTACCAGACGCGCGCGGGGATCCGCGACGCTCACGAGAGCTACACCCGCGGGCTGCTCACCTTCCTGGCCACCAGCCCACGGGTGCCGGACGGCCTGCGGTCCCAGATGCAGTCGTGGGGCCTCTGTGGGGACGAGTTTCCGGATACAGGCGGATGGCCCCACCAGCTTTACGTCCGCGAGGCCCGGCGGATGGTTTCCGACTACGTGATGACCGAGCGCAACTGCCGAAGCCAGCTCACCGCGACCGACTCAGTGGGATTGGCTTCGTACACCATGGATACCCACAATGCCCAGCGCATCGCCAGGAGCGGCCGCGCCTTCAACGAGGGCGATGTGCAGACCGGCGTGCCCCAGCCGTATCCCATCTCGTATCGATCGATCATTCCCACCGCGTCCGAGTGCGAGAACCTGCTGCTGCCGGTCACTCTCTCCGCCAGCCATGTGGCGCACGGCTCGATCCGGATGGAGCCGGTTTTCATGATCCTCGGCCACTCCGCAGCCGCCGCCGCGTCGCTGGCCATCGACGGAGGGACATCGGTCCAGAGCGTCGACATCGACGCGCTGCAGGCCCAGCTGCTCGCCGAGAATCAAATCCTCGCCTGGAATTAGCGAGCGGCGTGCGTTGAGGCACCCAGCGGCTTGTGCATCAGAATCTCGGAGGCGCCCGGGATGACGTAATCCTCCAACTCGGCGATCGCCGCGTAGCCAAGCCGCTCGTAGAGAGCTCGCGCTCGAACGTTGAAGGACGAAACGCAGAGAAAAATGTGCCGCGCCTCGGCGCGGAAAAGGTCCTCCGCAAAGCGGAGCAGGTGACTGCCAATTCCGGAGCTTCGGAAGCGCTCGGCGACTGCGAGGGACGCCACGTACGGCGAGCCAGCCACGCCGCGCGTTTGCAGCAGGATGAAGCCGGAGGCCTCACCTGCGCTGTGAGCGATGAAGAGCAGACCGTCGGGGCTGAGGCATCTCGCCCTGCATTGCTCGAGCCCCCGTCCGAGCGTTATCCAGGGCTCGGTTCCGGCCATCAGAGCGGCTGCCCATTCGCGCTCTTCTTCGGTCGCCCGCGTGATGGTGAGTGGCTCGATCGGTGTTCGGGGTTCCATGGGGCCTCGAAAGTGGGTCAGATTATCAACAGCTTGGCGGGGAGTCGCGACAGGCTGGTGAAAGGTCCCTCGACTTCGGGCTGGCCAAGCTGGCTCTACGCTCGGGGCGAGCGGGTGGCGACCCCTCGACTCCGCGACTGACGTCGCTACGCTCGGGGCGAGCGGGGTCCGGGACGAGCGGGGCCGTTCGGTAGTCCCCTCTCGGCCGCAGCCTGATGTCAAACCTCTTGCCTGACCCGAAGCAATCGTGGAATACCCGAGCGAGACGTCACAAACGGAGGACTCATGAAAAGCTTTCGTCAGAGTGCGGCACTGGCCATTGTCGCAACTGCTGTGCCGCAGTTTCTCGCCTTGGCGCCCGCGCTGGCCGCGGACACGATCACCTTCGGCGCGGCAATTTCGATTACCGGGAAGACCGCCAAGGAAGGTGAATACACTCGAGACGGCTATCAGTTCTACATCGACAAAGCCAACGAGATGGGCGGAATCAAGGTTGGCGGCAAGTCTTACAAAATCGCGCTGAAGTACTACGACGACGAATCGAAGTCGGAGCGAACGGCTCAGTTGATCGAGAAGCTGGTGAACGAGGACAAGGTCAACTTCATCCTCGGTCCATACGGCTCAGCTCCGACCGCCACCGCTGCGCCGATCTGCGAGAAGTACAAGATCCCGATGATCGAGGCGAACGGATCGGCCGAGAGCATCTTCTCCAAGGGCTACAAATACACCTTCGCCGTCCTCAGCCCTGCCAAGCTCTACCTTCGCGGCGTGATCGATCTGGTCCGTGCCAAGGACCCCAATGCCAAGACGGTCGCCATCCTCGGCGAGAACGAGCCGTTCTCCAAGGAAGTCGCCGGCGGCGCTGCCGAATACGCCAAGGAGAAGGGGATGCAAGTTGTCTACAACGATCTCTACCCCACCAACACGCAGGACGTCAGCTCGCTCTTGACCAACGTGAAATCGAAGAACCCGGACATCATGCTCGGCGCCGGACACCTCCAGGACTCGCTGTTGATCGTGAAACAGGCAAAGGATCTGGGCGTGTCTCCCAAAGCGATGGGATTCAGCGTGGGACCGTCCTCGCCGGAGTTCCGCAACAGCCTGAAGCAGAACGCCGACTACATCTTCGGCGCCACGCAGTGGACGCCCGCCCTCAAATACAACGGCGACGATTTCTGGAAGACTCCGCAGACCTACGCTAAGGAGTTCAGAGCCAAGCACCCCAATTACAATGACATCCCGTATCAGGTAGCCGAGTCATCGGCGGCCATTCTCACCTATCAGCGGGCGATCGAGAAGGCGGGCACGCTCGATCCCGGCAAGGTCCGGGATGCGATCGCTTCGATCGACATCATGACCTTCTACGGCCGGATCAAATTCGACAGCCGAGGCGTCAATGTCTACAAGCCGATGGCGGTCGAGCAGCTTCAGTCCGACGGAAAGAAATACACCGTCTTCCCCATCGATGTCGCAGAGAAGGAAGCGATCTACCCGATGCCGCCGTGGGACAAGCGCAGTCGGATGTAGCGGATGAATCCAGCGGAGTTTGGCCAGATCGCGGTGAACGCGATTCTCCTGAGCGGGATCCTGGCGCTGGTGGCGCTGGGGTTCTCGCTCGTCTGGGGAATCATGAACATCGTCAATCTCGCTCACGGCGCCTACGTGGTGCTGGGAGCGTACTTGACGTTTTATTTGCATGACCTCGCGGGCGTGGATCCGTTCGTCTCCATCCCGATCTCGATGATCGTCCTCTTCGGAATCGGCTTCGTGGTGCAGCGGGTGTTGATCAATCAGGTGGTGCGCGCGCCATTGCTGGCTACCTTCCTGTTGACCTTTGGCCTGGAAATTTTGATCGTCAATTTGGTCAATTATTTTTTCAAGGCGGACTTGCGTTCGGTCACCACCCCGTACAGCGGCACGGGATTCAACTTCGGGCCGGTTCGAATCCCCTATATCCGTCTGGGCGCCTTGGGGATTTCCATGGTGCTGGTGCTGGCCACGGCGTGGTTCCTCAAATCCACCCGCTACGGACGGGCGATTCGCGCGACCGGCATGGATATCGATGCGGCAAGGCTGACCGGCGTCAAGGTGGGGACCATCTACGCGCTGACGTATGCCATTGGAGCGTCACTCGCCGGCGCTGCGGGCTCGCTGTTGTCGGTGATCGTGCCCTTCGATCCCAATCTGGGGGGCGGATACACCGAGCGCGCATTCGTGATCTCCGTGCTGGGCGGCCTCGGCGCGCTGGGAAACGTCGTGCTCGGCGCCACGCTCTACGCCTTCGTCGACGTCTTCGTGGGTGCCCGGGCCCCGGAATTGTCTCAAGCGGTCACCTTCGCCGTTCTGGTGATCGTGCTGGTGCTCAGGCCGCAGGGAATCGCGGGGAAGAAGACCTATGCCTGAAGGCGGACGCAAGGCACAGCTGATTGTTGGCTACGGCGCCCTGGCGGCAGTGCTGGTGCTGGCCCTGGTGGTCCCCCGCTTTCAAAGCCAGTACCAGCTGCTGACCTACACCCGATTCCTTCTCCTGGCGGTGATGGCCCAGGGGTGGAACTTCATCGGTGGATACACGGGTTACGCCGCGTTCGGGAACGTGGGGTTCTTCGGAATCGGCGCCTACGCCACCGGGCTGCTGATGCTTTCCAAGTGGCAGGTGCCGTTCTTCCCGGCGATGATCTGCGGGGCACTGCTGGCCGCCGCGGTGGCGGTCTTGATCGGTCTCGCCGTGTTGCGGCTCAAGGGGCATTATTTCGCCATCGCCACCCTGGGAGTGGCCGAAGCCTTCCGGGAGATCTGCGACTCGTGGGACAGCGTGACGCAGGGCTCGACCGGAATCGATTTGCCGGTGAAGAGCGAGGGCGAGTTTTTCTATTACACCGCGCTGGCGCTGGTGGTGGGCGGGGTGATCGTCACCGCGCTGCTGGTGCGCTCCAAGATCGGATATGCCTGGGTGGCCATTCGCGAGGATCAGGATGCGGCCAGGATGCTGGGCATCAATACCACGCCGTCCAAGGTTTTCGCCTTCGCGATGTCGGCGGTGTTCGCCTCGCTGGCCGGCGCCGTCACCGCGTATCAAAACATCCACGTCACGCCCGGCGACTTCTTCAAGCTGGAATACACGCTGCAGATGATCATCGCCTGTATCATCGGGGGAACCGGCTCGGTGCTCGGCCCGGTGATCGGCGCGGGCGTGTATCAACTGCTGTCGACATATGTCTGGAGTAAGTTCATCGAGCTTCACCCCAGCGTGCTCGGCCTGATCATCATCTTCTTCATCATCTTTGCTCCGCGCGGGCTGATGCAGATCATCCGCGAGGTGGTGCGCATTGCGCGAGGTCAGCGGCGGTTCAAGTGGCAAGGGCTGTTCGCCAACGTTCGCGCCCACCGGGTGACCTGATGGAGGCGGCGAACGGCAAGAACGCGCCCGGTCAGCCTCTGCTGGAGGCGCGCTCGATCGTCAAGCGCTTCGGTGGGCTGGCGGCGGTGCAGGGCGTGGATCTCACCATCCGGCGCGGAGAGATCCTGGGGGTGATCGGCCCCAACGGCGCGGGCAAGACGACGTTCGTGAACTGCATCACCGGGCTGGACAAGCCGACATCGGGAACAATTGTTTTCAAGGGCGTGGACATCACCAAGACGCCGAGCTACGCCATCGGCCGGCTGGGGATTGCCCGGACGTTCCAGGTGGTGAAGCCGCTCAAGCAGCTGACGGTGCGCGACAACGTGGCGGTGGGCGCGATGTTCGGAGCCGGCGGAGCGAAGCGCAACACCGCGCAGGCGCGGGCGCACGCGGAAGAGGTGGTGAAGCGGGTGGGGCTGTCTCATCGGATCGATCACCGCGCCGCCGATCTCACCATCCCCGACCTCAAACGCCTGGAGCTGGCCAAGGCGCTGGCGATGGACCCCGAGCTGCTTTTTCTGGACGAGGTGATGGCGGGGCTCAATCCCACCGAGGTGCAGCGGGCGATGGAGCTGATCCGCGGGATCAATGCCGAAGGGGTGACGCTCTTCGTGATCGAGCACGTGATGAAGGCGATCATGGGGATCTCCGACCGCGTGGTGGTGCTGCACTACGGCAAGAAGATCGCCGAGGGCGCGCCCCAGGTGGTGATCGAAAGTCCCGAAGTGATCGAAGCCTACCTGGGCGAGCGGTTCGCCAAGCGCGAGCGACAGCGCCGGGAGAAAAATCCGTGAGCAGTATCGCCGCGCAGGCAGGAACGGGAAAAGCCGTGGAGAAGGCCGGCGCCATGCAGGGCGGAGCTTCCAAAGAGGAAGCAGCCAAGACCATGCTCGAGGTACGCGACTTGAGCTCGGGCTACGGCGAGGTGCAGATCCTCTGGGACGTGTCGCTCGACGTGCGGCAGGGCGAGGTGGTGGCGCTGATCGGCGCGAACGGCGCGGGCAAGACCACGCTGCTGTGGACGGTGTCGCAGTTGATCCGCCCGTGGTCGGGATCCGTTCGCTTCGAGGGGCGCGACCTGACGCACGCGCGGTCGAATGACGTGGTGGCAGCGGGGATCGTCCACGTGCCGCAGGGGCGGCGATTGTTTCCGGGTCTGACCATCCGGGAGAATCTGCTGCAGGGAGCGTACCTGCGAAAAGATCGAGCGGAGATCCAGCGCAGCTTGGATTGGGTGTTCACCATTTTCCCGCGGCTCAAGGAGCGGCAGAGCCAGGCCACCGGATCGCTCTCCGGCGGCGAGCAGCAGATGTGCGCGATTGGGCGGGCGCTGATGGCCAAGCCGCGTCTGCTGATGATCGACGAGCTGTCGCTCGGCTTGGCGCCGCTGGTGGTGGACAACCTGCTCAATTTGATCTCGCAGATCAACAAAGAGGGAATGACCGTGCTCCTGGTGGAGCAGGACGTGCAGGTCGCGCTCGAGCACGCGCACCGCGGCTACGTAGTGGAGACGGGGCGGATTGCGCAGTCGAGCTCGGCATCGGAGCTGCTGGGAGATCCTCGAATCCGACAAGCGTACCTGGGCCTGTAGAGGCAAAGCGCGGTCGTGGCCCAGATATCTGCAGAGGAGAGCGTGCGCCGGCTGGGCCGTCCGGTTCTCGCGGCCCTGAATTTCGCGGGGATCGCGGTGTTCGCCGACCTCTACGTCACCCAGCCGATCCTCCCGGTTCTCTCTCAAGAGTTCGGCATATCGCCGGCCACCGCCGGGCTGACCATCTCGCTGACGGTGTTGATGATCGCAATCGTCTCTGCGGGCTACGGCTTCCTCAGCGACTTGATCGGTCGCAAGCCGGTGATGGTAGCGAGCTGTGCCCTGTTGGTTGTGCCCACGGTTCTCTGCGCCGCGGCTCCATCGTTTCAGCTGCTGCTGGTTTTTCGCGCGCTGCAGGGACTGTTGATGCCGGGCGTGACCGCCGTCGCGGTGGCCTACCTGGGGGATTACTACGCCGGCGCCGAGTTGGGCCCCAAGGTGGGGGGATGGATCGCCGCTTCCGTTGCAGGTGGGCTGACCGGTCGAGTGATCAGCGGGTTGATCGCCGCCTGGATTCATTGGCGAGCCCCGTTCGTGGTGTTTGGTCTGTTGACACTGGTGGGAGCGGTGTGGATGGCACGCGCGCTACCGCCGCGCCTGACCACCACCCGGGTGCAGCTGGGGCACGCTTACCGCGGGATGTTTCAACATTTCCGCAATCGCCGCGTGGTGGGCGCTTTCATAGTCGGCAGCACCGTCTTCTTCGCAGTGATTGGGATGTTTACATATTTGCCGTATTATTTGACCGCGCCGCCGTTTCGCCTCTCCACGGCCGTGGTATCCAGCGCCTATCTGGTGTACATCGCCGGCGTACTGGCCTCGTTGATCTCCGGCCGGCTGGCGAGCCGGGTGGGCGCCCGCGCATTGATGGGGGCGGGGCTGGTTATTTCTTGCTTGGGCGTGCTCGGGACACTCGGGCAATTCTTACCCACCGTCGTTCTCAGCTTGATCGTATTGTGTATCGGGATGTTTACGGTGCAGTCGACCGCGCCGGCCTTCGTGAACGCCAACGCGGTGGGAGTGAAGGGAGGGGCCGGAGCGCTGTACACCAGTTTCTACTATTTCGGCGCCAGCTTCGGCTCGGTGCTGCCGGGCCATGCTTTGCAGCTCTGGGGATGGAAGGGCGTCGTGGTCACGTGCTTGACGGCGCTGTGCATCGGATTGCTGTCGGACTGGATCCTGTGCCGGTGAACTGCTACGTGCGCAGCACGCGATCCTGGGTGATTTCGGTGCGGCCGCTCAATCGCAGCGGGAGCTCCACGATGAAGGTGGAGCCGCGCCCGGGTTCACTCTCCACCCGAATGGTGCCTCCGTGCGAGCTGATGATTTCCTTGGTGATGTAGAGGCCCAGCCCGAGCCCGCCGAAATGACGCGACGATGCGGCACGCTCGAAGCGATCGAAGATCCTCGCCTGATCCTGTTTGGCAATCCCGATTCCCTGGTCCTGCACGGTCAGCTGCGCTCGAGCTCCGTCTGTAGACATCGAAACGATGATCGGTTTTCCGGAACCGTATTTGATTGCATTGGTGAGGAGGTTGGTAACCACCTGCTCGAGTCGTAGGGGGTCCCAGTTTCCGACGATCGGGCCATTGCCGCTGACCTCGATGCGGCCCTGTCCTTCCACACCCGGGCTCTGGAAGTGCTCCACCACGTTGTTGACGACGTCCGGTAAGCTGAGTGGCTGAAGATCCAGCGCCAGTCTTCCCACATTGATCCGTGAAACATCGAGCAGCTCGTCGACCAATCGCGAGAGGCGCTCGACCTGCCTGTCCGAGGTCTCGGCTATCTTCCGGAGTGTCTCGGGTTTGACCTGGGCGGAATCACCCTGACCAAGCCTGCGAATCAACAGCTGCGTTTGGATTTTCAACGGGGTGAGCGGGGTTCTCAGCTCGTGCGAGGCTATTGACAAGAACTCGTCGCGCGCACGGATTGCGCTTTGGGCCTCGCTGTACAAACAGGCGTTATCAATGGCAGCGGCGATCCTGTGCGCCAGATCCTGAGCCAGCAGCATGTCGGCTTCATCGAACTTCTCGCGCGACGGCCCTCGCTCGAAGGCGATCGCGCCCAGCATCCGGGTGTACGTAATCACCGGAGCGATGATTCTCGATCTGAACCCTGAATCTGCAAGGAGTGTTTGCAAGCGCGGCCGCCCGGTGCGCACGGCGTCCAGGACGGCTTGCAATGGATCCGAATCCGAAGCGCGTTGAGCCGCTGTCTCGGTGCTGCCGGGAGCCGCATACGAGGCAAGCGTCCGAATCTGGTCCACCTCGTCCAGTGCATCAAAGCTGAAGCTGTCCGCAAATTTGGGCACCGCCAGTCGTCCCACCTTCACCAGCGCCGCGTGATAGTCCAGCGACTCGGAGAGGGCCAGGCTGGTTTCAGCGAGGAACTTGAGTCGTTCCTCGCTTCTGCGCTCTCGTTGTTGGAGCAGCTGGGCTTGCCGGCGAATCTCTTCCTTCGTTCGGTAGAGCTCTGCAAAGACGGCGACCTTGGACCTCAAGATCTCCGCGTCCAAAGGCTTGAACAGATAGTCGACCGCTCCGGCGCTGTACCCACGGTGCACGTACTGGGAATCCTGATCGATCGCGGTGAGGAAAATGATCGGAATATTGCGAGAGCGTTCGTTCCGCTTGATCACCGCGGCGGTCTCGAAGCCGTCCATTTCCGGCATCTGCACGTCGAGCAGGATGATCGCGCAGTCATGCGTCTGCAGATATTCAATCGCCTCGCTTCCTGAGCTGGTTTTAATCAAGCGGTAGTCTGGGCTTTGGAGGATCGCCTCCAATGCCAGCAGGTTTTCCACCTTGTCATCGACCAGAAGTATGTCGAGCTTCTCGGCTGTCGGCATGCTTCCTTCGCCATCTGCCGCTGGATCGCAACATCTGGTGAAACTGGGCGGCGACGATGATCGCAAGTGATTCGCTGCAGCACAAGGCGGGCAAATGTTCAACGAAATACAAAGTGGCAAAATCTCCGGTGGTATGCGCCGTGGAATTGAACGCCGACGTGGTAGCCGCGGCTCCCTTGTGAGGGCGAGCGGGTGTTGCTGCCTCGCGAGTGCAGGGTGTTTATTTGCACACTGCGCTCTGCTCAACGGGGGATCCGGTGAAACAAATGCCAACGCCGCCGCGTGTCCAAGGCCGAAATACCATCACATCATCCAAAAAACGAGCCCAAGATGCAGCCTCCACCGACGGCCCCGGCAACGAGATCGCCAGCGGCGAGCCTTCTGACGAAACCACCCGGTTCGGCGACGGAAAGAACGATTCTCATAGCAGGGGCCAGGCCGCAGCGGCGCGATCGGCCACCCACCGGAAGCCTGGCAACGGACGTTCGACCACGGCAAGCACGCCGATCGGCACCGAATGGGATTTGCTCTCGCCTTCCAGTAAGGACGAGATCGGCCAGCTGGTCGAAGTATTGATATCAATAAAACAGGGTGATTTCAGCGTGAGGCTTCCCTACCGGAGAGAGGGAGTCCTCGGGCGGGCCGGAGAGCTGCTCAACGATATCATCGGGCTCAACGAGCACATGGCCAACGAATTTGTCCGGGTGGGCAAGATCGTGGGTCAGGAAGGAAAAATGACCGAGCGCGCCTCGGTGGGGCCGGCCAAGGGTGCCTGGGCCACCAGCGTGAACTCGGTGAATCAGCTGATCGGCGACCTGGTCGCTCCCACCAATGAGGTTGCCCGCGTGATCACCGCGGTGGCCAGGGGCGACCTCTCGCAGAAGATGTTTTTGGAAATCGAGGGCCGTCCGGTCCGCGGAGAGTTCCTGCGCATCGGCACCACCGTGAACTCGATGGTCGATCAGCTGAACTCGTTCGCCGCCGAAGTGACCCGCGTGGCCAAGGAGGTCGGCACCGAGGGAAAGCTGGGCGGGCAGGCCGACGTGAAAGGCGTGTCCGGAACCTGGAAGGACCTCACCGACAACGTCAACGGCCTGGCGGCCAACCTCACCGCTCAAGTGCGAAACATTGCCAAGGTGACCACCGCGGTGGCCAAGGGGGATTTGTCGCAAAAAATCACGGTGGATGCAAAGGGCGAAATCCTGGAGCTGAAAAACACCATCAACACCATGGTGGACCAGCTCTCCTCGTTCGCGGCGGAAGTGACGCGCGTGGCGAAGGAAGTGGGCAACGAGGGAAAGCTCGGTGGGCAAGCCGACGTGAAAGGTGTATCGGGAACCTGGAAGGACCTCACCGATAACGTGAACGGCCTGGCGGCGAACCTCACCGCCCAGGTGCGAAACATTGCCAAGGTGACCACCGCTGTGGCGAACGGCGATTTGTCGCAGAAAATCACCGTCGACGCGCGAGGGGAAATCTACGAGCTGAAGAACACCATCAATACCATGGTGGACACGCTGCGCTCCTTCGCGGCCGAGGTGACGCGAGTCGCCAAGGAAGTCGGTACCGAGGGAAAGCTGGGTGGCCAGGCGGACGTGAAGGGCGTGGCCGGCACCTGGAAAGATCTGACGGACAACGTCAACACCATGGCTTCCAACCTCACCGTTCAGCTGCGAGACGTTTCCAAGGTGGCGATCGCGATTGCCAACGGCGACCTGGGACAAAAAATCACCGTCGACGTCCGCGGGGAGATCCTCCAGATCAAGGACGTGATCAACAAGATGGTGGACCAGCTGAATTCGTTCGCCGCGGAGGTGACCCGCGTTGCTAAAGAGGTGGGCACGGAAGGGAAGCTGGGCGGTCAGGCCAACGTCAGGGGTGTGTCCGGCACCTGGAAGGACTTGACCGACAACGTGAACGGCCTCGCCGGCAACCTCACCGATCAAGTCCGAAACATCGCCAAGGTGACTACCGCCGTGGCCAACGGCGATTTGTCGCAGAAAATCACAGTCGATGCCCGGGGGGAGATCTACGAGCTGAAGAACACCATCAATACCATGGTGGACACGCTCCGTTCGTTTGCCGCCGAGGTGACCCGCGTGGCGAAGGAAGTGGGCACTGAGGGAAAACTCGGTGGCCAGGCGGATGTGAAGGGCGTTTCCGGCACCTGGAAGGACCTCACCGATAACGTGAATGGCCTGGCCGCCAATCTGACCGCCCAGGTCCGCAACATCGCCAAGGTGACCACCGCAGTGGCCAAAGGAGACCTGTCGCAAAAAATCACCATGGACGCCGAAGGCGAGATCTTGGCGTTGAAAAACACCATCAACACGATGGTGGATCAGCTCAATTCATTTGCCGCCGAAGTGACCCGCGTGGCCAAGGAAGTGGGTACGGAAGGAAAGCTGGGCGGTCAGGCAGAGGTGAAAGGGGTGGCCGGCACCTGGAAAGATCTCACTGACAATGTGAACGGCCTGGCCGGCAACCTCACCGCGCAGGTGCGCAACATTGCGAACGTGACTACCGCCGTGGCAAACGGTGACTTGTCTCAAAAAATCACCGTGGACGCGCGCGGTGAAATCCTGGAGCTGAAGAACACCATCAACGTGCTGGTGGATCAACTCAGATCGTTTGCAGCCGAGGTGACTCGAGTCGCCAAAGAAGTGGGTACCGAAGGCAAGCTGGGCGGTCAGGCCGACGTGAAAGGTGTCTCGGGTACCTGGAAAGATCTGACTGACAACGTGAACGGCCTGGCGGCCAACCTCACCACCCAGGTGCGAAACATCGCCAAGGTCACCACCGCCGTGGCCAAAGGAGATTTGTCGCAGAAAATCACCGTCGATGCGAAGGGCGAAATCTTGGAGCTGAAGAACACCATCAACGTGATGGTGGACCAGCTGAACTCCTTCGCCGCCGAAGTGACGCGCGTGGCGAAAGAGGTCGGCACCGAGGGGAAGCTCGGCGGCCAGGCAGAGGTGGAGGGCGTCTCCGGTACCTGGAAAGATCTGACCGACAACGTGAACGGTCTGGCTGGAAACCTGACCGCCCAGGTGCGAAACATTGCCAAAGTCACCACCGCGGTCGCAAAGGGGGACCTGTCGCAGAAAATCACCGTCGATGCGAAGGGCGAAATCTTGGAGCTGAAGAACACCATCAACGTGATGGTGGACCAGCTGAACTCCTTCGCCGCCGAAGTGACGCGCGTAGCGAAGGAAGTCGGCACGGAAGGGAAGCTCGGCGGCCAGGCGGAGGTCAAGGGCGTCTCCGGTACCTGGAAGGACTTGACCGACAACGTCAACTTCATGGCCGGCAATTTGACCAAGCAGGTCCGCGGCATCGTCAAGGTGGTGACCGCGGTCGCCACTGGAGACTTGAGCCAGAAGTTCGTCCTCGAAGCCAAGGGCGAGGTGGCGGCGCTGGCTGAAACCATCAACAACATGACGGACACGCTCCGCATCTTTGCCGACCAGGTGACCACCGTCGCTCGCGAGGTGGGAATCGAAGGAAAGCTGGGCGCGCAGGCCCGGGTGCCGGGCGTGGCGGGAACCTGGAAGGATCTGACCGACAACGTCAACTTCATGGCCTCCAACCTGACCACCCAGGTGCGCGGGATCGTGAAGGTGGTCACCGCGGTGGCCAATGGAAACCTCAACGAAAAATTCGTTTTGGAAGCCAAGGGCGAGGTGGCAGCGCTGGCCGAAACAATCAACAACATGACCGACACGCTGCGGACGTTTGCCGATCAAGTGACTACCGTGGCCCGCGAGGTGGGAATCGAAGGAAAGCTGGGCGGCCAGGCGAAGGTGCCGGGCGCCGCGGGAACCTGGAGGGACCTGACCGACAACGTCAACCAGCTCGCCGGTAACTTGACCTCACAAGTGCGCGCCATCGCCGAGGTCTCTACCGCGGTGACCAAAGGCGATCTAACCCGCTCGATCACCGTGGAAGCTCAGGGGGAAGTGGCAGCGCTCAAAGACAACATCAACCAGATGATTGGCAACCTCAAGGATACCACTCAGAAGAATACCGAGCAGGACTGGTTGAAGACAAACCTGGCGAAATTCTCTGGAATGATGCAAGGGCAGCGAAACATCGTCTCGGTTGCCCAGCTGATCATGTCCGAGCTGACGCCGCTGGTCGGCGCGCAACACGGCGGCTTCTTCATGATGGAACCCGAGAAGGAGAAGTCGGAACCGGTGCTGAACCTGATCGCCAGCTACGGGTTCACCAGTCGCAAGAACCTTTCCAGCTCCTATCGAATCAAGGAGAGCCTGATCGGGCAATGCGCCTTTGAGAAAAAGCGCATCGTGCTGACCGAGGTGCCGGCGAATTTCATCCACGTCTCCACCGGTCTGGGGGAAGCTCCGCCGCGCACGGTGGTGGTGCTCCCGGTGCTCTTCGAAGGTGAAACCAAGGCGGTGATCGAGCTGGCCTCTTTCGGGGTTTTCAGTCACAACCATCTCACCTTCCTCGATCAGCTGATGGACAGCATCGGCGTGATCTTGAACATGATCTCCTCCAGCATGAGGACGGAGGAGCTGCTCCAGGAGCTGAAGCGCTCCAACGCCGAGCTGGAAGCGCAAGCCAGCGAGCTCAACGAGAAGGCCAAGCTCCTGGAGGTCAAGAACAACGAGGTCGAGCTGGCCAGCCGCAGCCTGGAGGAGAAGGCCGAGCAGCTGCAGCTGATTTCCAAGTACAAGTCGGAGTTTTTGGCGAACATGTCACACGAGCTGCGCACTCCGCTCAACAGCTTGCTGATCTTGTCCAAGATGCTCTCCGAGAACAAAGAGGGCAATCTCACCAGCGATCAGGTCAAGTTTGCCAATACCGTCTACTCCTCGGGCAATGACCTTCTGGGTCTGATCAACGAGATCCTAGACCTCTCCAAGGTCGAAGCTGGCAAGATGCCGATCGACCCGAGGCAGGTCCAGCTGCAAGACGTTAAGGAGTATGTGGAACAAACTTTCCGCCATGTCGCAAATCAAAAGGGCCTGGAGTTTGAAATCCAGACGGACCCGCAGGCCCCGCTGGACATGTTTACCGATATGAATCGGGTGCACCAGATCCTGAAGAACCTGCTCTCCAATGCCTTCAAGTTCACCGAGCAGGGTAAGGTGACATTGACCATTGGCCCCACGCCGCAGAACCAAAGGCTGATGGCATCGGGCCTCAACCCTGACGAGATGATGATTTCCTTCTCGGTCAGAGACACCGGCATTGGAATTCCGCAGGAGAAGCAAAAGCTCATCTTCGAGGCTTTTCAGCAGGCCGACGGGACGACCAATCGGAAATATGGCGGAACCGGTCTCGGTCTCACCATCAGCCGCGAGATTGCTCGGCTGTTGGGAGGATGGATCGACGTTCAAAGCGCGCCGGGCGCGGGAAGTGTGTTCACCCTCTACCTACCCCAGCACTACACGGTGGCGGACGCAGCGCGCTCGCAGAGGCAAAATTCTGAGACAGAAAACAATGAGCGGATACCGGCGCTGCCGGAGAATGCGGATTTCACCGGCAAGAAAGTGCTGGTGATCGACGATGACATTCGAAACATTTTTGCCATCAACAGCGTGCTGACCGACCGCAATATGAAGGTGATTCATGCGGAGAACGGCAGGTTGGGTGTTGAATGTCTGAAGGAAAATCCGGACGTGGACATGGTGTTGATGGATACGATGATGCCGGAGATGGATGGGCTTGAGGCCACGCAAGCGATCAGGAGAATGAGCGAGTTCAAGAAACTGCCGATCATTTCGCTGACCGCCAAGGCGATGAAGGGCGATCGGGAGAAGGCGCTGGGAGCCGGTGCTTCGGACTACGTCACCAAGCCGGTGGACCCGGAAGATCTCCTGTCGGTGATGTATGTGTGGCTGACCAAGACGCAGAAGCCCGAGAGCGAATCGCGAGAAGACGACGTGTGACCAGGAGCGCCGTCGCCGCGCTCGGTGCCGGTTTCCAGCACGACGGTTTCAGGCCTGCGCCAGTCGCTGCTGAAGCAGGTTCAGCTTGTTGCGAATTGCTTGGAGCTGCTGCCGAAGAGCGTCGGCCTGATGCGCGATGTCGGCAAATCCCAGGCTCTCCGCTCGGTCGAACAGGGTCTGAGCCGCCTCCAGCAGTTGAATCACCCGCGACTCGAGATCCTGAAACTTGGAGAACAGGGCACTGGGGGCAGCCTCGTTGCCGCCGTTGTCCTTCGAGCTCTTGATCGCCTGCAGGTGCAGATTGAGCTGCCGGGCCTTTTCTCCCAGCGCGCTGTACTCGGCGAGCAGCCCTTTCAAGACCGAGCCGCGCTCCTGAAGCTCCTGCGCCCGCTTTTGGACTGCCTCCGCATGCGATTCCTGTTTCTGGCGGAAACCGGCGATGGCAGCCACCAGGGAGCCGATCCGCGCCTGAAGCGCTTCCCCCACTTGAGCGATCTCGCTCAGCGTACGGGAGGCGCGGCCCAGGTTCTTCTCCGAGTTGAGGGGCATTCGCTGGATGGATTCCGACAGTTGTTCGAATTTTTGCAGCTCGGCATCCAACGCCTCCGCCGCCGAAATCAGCTCCGATGGTTGGTTTCGCTTGTCCACCCCGAGCTGGCGAAGCTAACACGCCGAGCCGGACAAGTCTCTGCAGCTGTGCGGCGTTTGCACGTTCGCGACAAACGCCCCGGGACGCGAGCAAGGGCTATTATCAGAAGCCTCGGCCGCGCAGCTCGCGGACGAGGTCCTCATAGAACGCCGGTGCGTCGAAGGAGGAGGACCAGCCGATTTGCGCCCAGTGGTCGGCTTGGACTTCTCGAAGCACTTCCCCCCAGCGCTGCGATGCAGCGGGGACGATGCCGTCGTTCGCACCCGCGCACTCGTTCAAGTAAAGATGGCTCGCCCACAGCAGCGGATTCATCTCGGCGGCGTCGCCGCGACCGACGACGCTGATGTAGACAGTCCCCGGCGCGTCCGGAATCTCGCCGTTGAAGACGGTCATCCTTTGGCTGGTCAGATCGTGGAATGCATCGAGGTCGACCAGCCTCTTGAAGAAGCGGCGAAAACCGCCCACCAGCCTGATGCCGAGCAGGCTCATGCCGAGGTCCGCGAGCGGCGTGCCGAGGTGCGGCGTACCGATGGTGGTCAGCGAGGCGACGCGGTCGGCCAGCCCAAGTCGCGCGATCGCGTAGCGTGCGTCGAGCCCACCCATGCTGTGCGCGATCAGATTCACTTTCTGGGCTGGCAATGCGCGAACGGCCGCTGCCAGCTTCTCGGCGCGGAGGCTGACCGAGGCGACCGCCGGCACGCGCGGCCGATGTACTTCAACGCCCATCGCTCGCAGCCGTTCGGGAACACCGCGGAAGTAGACGTGTCGCCTTCCGGCCAGATTGATCTGATCGAAGCCGAGCACGCCATGAGCGAGCACGATCGGGTGGCGCAGCCGCGGCTCGCGGTGCAGGCGACGCCGAAGCCGAAGCCTTTTCCACAGCCAAGTACTGAAGAGAGCGGCGGCGAGGAGGACCGCGAGCGTGGCGAGCGCGAGCCAGAGCACTTTGTCCGAAGCTTAACGCAGGTCCAGCTCTCGATGGCACCAATGGCCGGCAAGCATTTCGGCAGTTACCGACTTAGGCTACCGATGTATTCAAGATCGTCTTTCAATGTCGGTGAGCGTGACAAAGCAAAACAACGCTTTCCTACGCGGTCCGCTCCCAGTTGTCCTTGGCTCGCTCTCGCGGCAGCCATTGCGGCAGGGGCATCAGAAGGAATCGCCCGAGCGCGTTCAGGTACGGCTCGTACGTCTGGCGCAGACGACTAAGCCGATCATCGATACCCTGGCCCTCCGGGAGAACGCGGCCGAAGGCGGCGAGCGCCTTGCGCAGGTTTGCCAGCTCCGCCGGCGGCAGTCGGTCCGGATCCGGAGGCCGAGGTGGCTGCTGGAATACCCGGCTCATGTCCACCACGGCGTGGCGAGCCATGGCGAAAGTCAGGCGCGCCGTCCGAAGTGGCCCGTTCTCCAGGCCGGCGATGATCAGCGCGCAGACATCCAGCACCGTGGTCAATGCCGCGACCCAGGATTGATTGTCGTGTTGGGAACGATAGTACGCGAGCACCGGGAACGAGATATGGGTCTCCAGCAGGTCGGCGGCCCATTCTTCCCAGTCCACCAGCAGGACCGCCAGCGCTTCGCCGCCATCGGGGTCGGCGTGGCGCCGAAGAAGCTCCACGGCAGTCGGGGGCGAGCCGGCGCGAGCGTCGAGCAGACTGATGTTCACCTCGCGGCGCGAGAACGCCTGGGACAACGTGGGCAAATATCCAATCACCAGCGCCAGAAATCCGAACCCGGTTCCTCCCTCGATAACGGTGAGGAGCCGGTCCACTCCGGACGTGGGCCAAACGTCGCCGAGCCCGAGGGTGAAAAGCGTGGTGCCGCTGTAATAGAGGTCGGCTGCGAACCCGTGCAGCCCAGGAGGTAGCTGAAGCCGTGTTCCCACTCCCCAATGGAGCAGAGCGAAGCCGAAAATCAGCGCGGCAGCCCAGAGGGCCAGAAGCAAAAGCAGCGAGAGCGGTCCATAGACCGAGAGGAAGTTTTCCCGCTTGATTCCGGGCTTGCGCAGTCCAGCGAGCGCGCGCCACGGCTTCCAGGTCAGCTGATAGAAACCGCTCGCCAGCCGGAAGCGCCGGGACACGCGCCGCGGCAAGACGATGGTCTCGAACGCGTCCCAAAGCACGAACAGCAGCAGGAGGGAACCGCTTACGATCGCCAGCGGATGCATCGCTCGACGATGTAACGACGCGACTGATTTGGTGTCATGGAAAATCGACCTTCGGCAAACGAGACATTTTGAGACATCTCGACGGTCCGCGAACCGGGCATGGTCGCGACCTGGACCTGGCCTGGAAGACGTGGGCAGCGGATGGCTCTGCTCGCCCGGCCGGGAGCTCACACCGCAGCCCAAGGCAAAGATTGCTTCCTCAGCTTCGCACGCCAGTCATGAGGTGCAGCTGCCGCCGCTTGTCGCGACCTCGGGCGTCAAAGGTCACGAGATCGTCACGGACCGTTCACTGGATAACTCATATTTCTTCGCATAGTGAACTTTCCGGTGATTGACGATTGTCGAATATTTCTTGACTCAGGGATTGATTTGTTATCGATTGCCTCAACTTCTTAACAATCGAGCACAGCCGAAGGTCTGACTTTCTAGAAAGGTCTGATTTTCAGAGAGGGGGGCAGTCGGGGATGCAAAGGTGAAGGCCTGCACGCCGGTGGAAGCCGGTGGCAGTTGTTTATTGTCCAATCTCAACTTTGAGGGGGAAGTACTGTGAAAAAACATCTGAGATTAGCTCTTGTAAGTTCCAGCGCTATTTTGCTGTGTGTGTTGTTAACAGGCAGGGCAAGTGCGAAGGAGATGCCTCAATCGGATCTGGGCGATGGGAGCGGGTTGCCTAGCGTGTGCGATGCGGATCCGCTCAACATCGTTCGAAACTGTGGTTTTGAGACCGGGACGTTCGCCATGTGGACTCAGTCGGGCGATCTGGGCTTCACCGGTGTCACGGGCGCTGACGTCGCGCATTCCGGCCGCTTCGGAGGATTCTTCGGCCCGATAGGTGCCCTCGGGTTCCTGAGCCAGACCCTGACGACCACGCCTGGAGGAAGATACTTCATCACCTTCTGGCTGCGGAACCAAGGCAATCCGGCTGAGTTTGGGGTCCTTTGGGAAGGAAATTTGCTCTATGGCTATTCGGTCCCGTCCCCGGAGTTTCCGTATCAGCTGATTGCGATCGGTCCCGTGGTAGCTTCGGGTGCGAGCACCGAGCTGACCTTCGCATTTCGCAACGAGCCCAACTTCTTCTGGTTAGACGACGTGGACGTCTATCCCGACCAGGGCGGAGCGACGAACTGCACAGCGATCAGTCAGCCGGGAATGGGAGGGTACCTGACGACGACGCATAAATGCGACATTTCCAGGTTCTTCGGTTCCGATACCAACCGGTGCGTGAACACAGATGGGAGCACGGCGGCAATGTTCAGCCCTTCGGTCAACGTCCGTCGAATTGGCATGGGCTGGGCAACTTGGTCATCTCCGCCCGACGCCGAAGAAGCTATACCCTATGTCGGATTCAATGGTGGTGGGCTCACTGATACGATTACCCTGACCAACCCCGCAGCAGTTGCCGGGGTGGAAATTGAACCCAACACATTTGATCCGTTCTTTACGATCGTCGCAAGCTTCCGGGATGCCAATGGCATGGAGATCGCAAATGTGACCCGTGACATCACGGGACGAGCGGGTGCAAGACTGTTTGCAGTCTCATGCAGCTCCGCAAACATCGCCAGCATCTTGATCATGTCGCCCCCGGCGGCGGCGGGCTTTGCCGTTGCCCAGATCCGCGCAGATACGATCGCCGGAGGAGCGACTGAGGGTTCACCGCCCGACCAAGAGCTGCCACCCGTAGCGCCGAACGCGACCACGAATTCGCAATAGCAGGGTCGAAGGTCGGTAGAGACACTCTCGACGCGAGCGCCATTGCTGGCGCCGAGAGCCTGTCTGGAGCTCCGACGACATAATCGCGCCGGCCGGGCGCCCGCGTGCTATGCACGTTGCGCCGAAGGAGGCCGTCATGCATACCGCCGCGATTGCCTTGATCCTCACGGCCGCTGCCGCCCAGAGTGCCCGCGCCGCCGTCCCGGGGCTCGACGCGCTTTATCCACAGCTCGACGCGCTGTATCTCGATCTGCACCAGAACCCGGAGCTGTCCGGGCGCGAGACGAAGACGGCGGCCAAGCTCGCCGGGAAGCTGAAACAACTCGGTTACGAAGTGACGACGGGCGTGGGCGGAACCGGTGTGGTTGGCTTGCTGCGCAACGGCCAGGGGCCGACTGTGCTCTTGCGCACCGAGCTCGATGCGCTGCCGATCGAGGAAAAGACGGGCCTGCCCTACGCGAGCAAAGTCACCGCGAAGGACCCGGCGGGCAAGGCGGTTCCGGTGATGCACGCCTGTGGCCACGACGTGCACATGGCGTCGTGGACCGGCGCAGCGACGCTGCTGTCGCGCAGCAAGGACCGCTGGCGCGGGACGGTGATGATGATCGCCCAGCCCGCCGAGGAGACTGTGCAGGGCGCCAAGGCGATGATCGCCGATGGCCTTTTCAAGCGTTTTCCCAAACCAGACTTCGCAGTCGCGGTGCACGATAAATCGGACCTGCCTGCCGGCAAGGTGACATTCATTCCCGGCTACTCGCTGGCCAACGTGGACTCGGTGGACGTGACTCTTTTCGGCCGGGGCGGGCACGGCGCCAAGCCCGAGACGACCGTGGACCCGGTGGTGATGGCCGCGCGCGCGGTGCTGGCGCTGCAGGGGCTGGTGTCGCGGGAAAAGGATCCGCTCGAGCCAGGGGTGATTACGGTGGGCTCAATCCAGGGCGGCTCCAAACACAACATCATTCCGGATCAGGTCCACCTGCAGATCACCGTGCGCTCGTATACACCGGAGGTGCGCAAGCTGTTGCTGGACGGAATCGTTCGCGTGGCGAAGGCAGAGGCCGCGCTGTCACAGGCGCCGCGCGAGCCGGAGGTTCGTTTCAGCGAGCCGGCCAACGCGACGTACAACGACCCCGCGCTGACGCGGCGACTGGCGGCGATGCTTTCGCGGGAGCTCGGCCAGGACAACGTGATGGAGGGAAAGCCGGAGATGATCGCCGAGGACTTCGGGGAGCTCGGCCGGGCCGCGGGCGCGCCCTCGGTGATGCTGCGCGTCGGTGCCGCCGAGCCCACCCGTTTCGCCGAGGCGAAGCAGAAGGGCGAGCCGTTGCCCTCGCTGCACTCGGGAACGTTCGCCCCCGACCGCGAGCGCACGATCAAGACCAGCGTGGCCGTGCTCACGCTCTCCGCGCTGGAGCTGCTGGGTAAGCCCGTGGAGTCGCACTGAGCTGCAGCTCTGGGCTGACCTGATGCGACTCAGAGGATCGGGATCTCGAACTGCACGCAGTAGTTGTGCTGGTCGTGATGGAAGGTCAGGTCCGCGGTTCCGCTCGGGCCGCCCCACGGGTTGGACAGCGTCATCTGCGTGTTCGAGAATTTTCGCTTTACGATCGTTCCCTCCGGGAGCATGTCAGAATCCACGACATCCCTTCCGGTGCGGGTGATGAATCCGTTGGGCGCGACGCTGGTGATCTTGATAGAACCATTTATCATATTGGCGGAGATTGTCCCGATGTCGTAGCCAACCAGTGTATCGGAGTCGCGAAGCTGACCGTGCATTCCGAGGTCGGTTCCGCCCTGAGTGCCGGTTCCATCCTGGGTCAGCGCGTAACGGAGCAACAGATTCGTTCCGGTTGGCTCGGCGGCGAGCGTAATTACAACCGTATCATCCGCGACAATCTCCGCAGAGGCGATCGTCAGCTCGCCCGTCGAGTCGTTCACCTCGAAGCCGCGCCCGTTTGCCCAAGCGGTGTGCACCTGTTGATGCGGCGGGTTGATGTTCTCATCCCAGTTGAGCGGCGGGTTGGGTACGTCGAAGGTTACGATGATCTGTCTTCCGCTGAGTACGGCGCTTTGCGGCTGCACGGGTTTCCAGAAGATGCCCTGGTTCACCACTTGATCGAACACCTCAGCGTACTTCTCGCCCAGTCGCCGGTAACCGGCGGCTTCCATGTGAAGGTTATCGCTCGCATACTGATACTGATACTTCGGCCCTACGCAGTAGGCCGCGCCCGGGTGATCCACGCCGAGCTTCCACACGGCTACTGCCGTCTGCCTCGGGCCGACTATTGTGCTCTGCTGCGAGATGAGCAGTGGAATGTCCTGAGCCTGTCCAGTGATGGCCTTGAGATCCTCGTTGTAATCCAGCCATAGTTGGTAAAGCCCCGCTTCGTAGTCAGGACTGCCTCCGGCTCCAGCATCGCATTCGCCGTGCGTGATGTTGATGGCGCCATACGCGAACGTCTTCCCCGCATCGTCCGCGAAGCGCTTGAACGTCCTCGCCTCCGAAAGGCCGCCCGGATACGCGCGAGTAGCCGGATTGGACTTATCGATGTCGCGCAGGCAGTGACCGGACCAGCCCACCACCGAGTGGATGGTCACGAAGTCCGTCCCGGTGCGACTGAGCCAGAGCTGGGTAATCTCATTTGCCATGCCGGCGTTGGGAGTCTCTCCGGAAAGATTGTTCGGATACTGGCTATCCGGCCAGCCGGGGAGACCCGACGGTCGAAAGCGCTCGGTCAGCGGCAGCAGTGACAAAATCCCGCTTCCATCGAGCGGCCACCTCGGATCCGGTCCATCGTCCCAGAGCTTGAGGTTGTTGAACGGCTGCATGGTGCTGATCGGCGTTCCGGCCGCGGCGCCAATCGAAAGGCTCTGGCCCGTTCCAATCACGCCAACCCAATCGGCCAGCGGCTGGACAGGCTTTTGGTAACGCGATTGCGAAGAGCCGCGAGCGCTTATCGTGCTCCCGTCACCGCATGCGACGAATAGCAAACCGGTTGCAATGGCCAGCGCGGATTTGAGCAGCAACCCAGACCTGATGGACGGATTCTCATGAAACATGTTGGGTCTTCCTTTCGAGCTTTCAGCGAAATCGCTTCACTCTTCGTTGGTCGCGGACGTGTCAATCTTGGTCACGAAGGCGTCCAGGTCGCCTGGCCTGGTGGTCTGGTAGGCTCCGGCCGTCACCGGGAAGTTCGACGACGTTGTTTGGCCGACCACCCAGACGCGCCCGGCGTTATCGGCCGCGATCCCCATTCCGGTCTCGTCGCTCGAACCGCCGAGGAACGACGAGTACACCAGCGAGGCAGCTCCCGGTTGAGACGGATCAATTTTGGTCACGAAGGCATCGGAGGAGCCGCCCCCGAAGCTGGGTTGTATGGCATTGATCGTGGTTGGGAAACTGCCGTTGGTGGTCTGACCGGTAAGGTAGGCGACGCCGGATGAATCCACTGCGATGGCAGTCCCTCGGTCGGATCCATTCCCGCCCAGATACGTGGAATAGACCAGCGAGGCGTCGCCTGACTGGCTTGGATCCATCACTGCCACGAACGCATCGGGAAAGGCTCCGCCGCCCAAACTGGTCTGGAATCCATTCAAGGTAGGGAAATTCGTGGAGGAAGTCTCGCCGACGATGTATGCGCGGCCAACGGAATCCAGAGCGACGCCATTTGCAAAGTCGAAACTGGTTCCGCCGAGGTACGTCGAGTAGACGAGCGCGGTTCCGGTGCTGTTCAGCTTGGTGAAGAATACGTCGGCGCCCCCTCCTCCAATGGTGCTTTGATACGCGTTCATCACGGGGAAGTTCGACGATGCTGTTCGCCCCACCACGTAGGCGTTGCCGGCTGAATCAACGGCGATGCCATTTCCCCGATCGGTGAACTGACCTCCCAGATATGTTCCGTAGATGAAGGCCATTCCCCCCGGCTGCCGCGGATCGATCTTGATCACGAACGCATCGGTGTCGCCGCTGATCACCTCCGAAAATGCCCCGTTGGTGACTGGGAAATCATCTGACTTCGTTCCTCCAGTCACGTAGATGTTATCGCTGGAGTCTACAGCGATGCCGTTGATTGCATCGTTCTCGCTTCCGCCCAAATACGTTGAATACATCAGCGTGCTGCCATCGGCGCTGAGCTTGGCCATCCAGGCGTCGTAATCGCCTCCTCGGAAGGACGCGATCAGGGCATTCTGCACCGGGAAGCTCATCGAGTCAGTTCTTCCAGCCACGCACGGATTGCCCGCCGAATCGATGGCGATGGCATTGGCGCGGTCCGCCTGTTCACCACCCAGGTAGGTGGAGAAGATGATCGTTGAACCCGTAGGATCGATCTTGGTCACGAACGCGTCGGAGTCCATCTGCGGCTGCTCTTGGAAGGCGCCCGCCGTGGTAGGGAAATTGAGAGACATTGTTTCACCAGCCACGAATGCATTGCCCGCGGCATCGATCGCGACCGGCGTGCCAACTTGTCGGGTGTCCATCGCGCCGGCAGAGTCCGCTCCGGAACCTCCGAGATAGGTGGAGTAAACAATCACCGGATCGATAACCAACGTTTGGCCCGGATCATATTCAGCCAGCTCGAGGCGAAAACGAAGGTCGCCCGTTTGCACGTAGCGCACCGCGACGGCGTGCCGAAGGTCGCCTTCTCCTTGATGCACGACAGGTTTGCGTTGACGGATCGGCCCGGCATCAGTCTCGAGCACCAGATCGCCGTCCGTATCGACGCTGGCCCTCTGGGGACCGTCAAAAGCGAGCTCGATTCGAGCCGGATCGGCGCCAGGCGAGAGCACCAGGTCATACTCGAGCTGGCGGTGGTTTCCGTAAAACACCACGTCAGTCCCGGGATACACATCTCTGTATTGGACCTTCCCATAATGCGGGATTTGAGTTCGCCAGCGCGACGGCTCATTTCCGATCAGATAGTTACTTCGGCCTGGACGCGGCTCGATGCCGCGGATGACCGGGTCCGGGTTGGCTCCAGCAAAGCGCATGCGCACCCAGGCGGATGACGGCTCTTGTTCCTCATTCGTTCTCTGCAACGCGAGCCACGGACCGCTGGAGGTCAGAAAAACGCCGAATCCCTGACCGCGGGAAAGAAACCTCGCACTCGAATTCGCCTGGCCCTGATTGGGTTCAAAGCTGAGGTCCAGCCGCGCATAGGCAGTTCTGGCGCGCTCCTTCCGAGATACGGGGGCGAACCCGGAAACGGCCTGCTCCAGCGAGTAGCGAGCGAGCTGACGGCTTTGGAGAGAAGCCAGCTGCCACGCCACGAGCGAACCAATTCCAGCGACCGCTGCAAGTAGTCCGATGAAACACTTTTCCCAAGTTGATCGAGCGCTGGAACGCATTTTTGAAAATCCTCCCCTTTGAAGGCCCCTGCATAACCCAAAGCCCCAAGGCGGGGTTAAAAAACATGCGCCCGGAACCGCCCACCGTTCGGAAGACTTTCCGAGACGGGCGGCCCGAGCGCAATTCCCAACGCCGGCTGGGTGCCCTTTGGGGCCCCCGGCCGCGTAAGGTCTAGCTGTTGTTCATGAACCCTATATCGGCCGTCGGGAAATCACCGATGTTGGGGAATACCTGGCTCATGTCAGCATCGGCAACGCCGAACCACTTGGCCAGTGTGGATCCATACTGATTGGTCCCGATCGTCGGGATCCAGCGACCTCTCGCGTTGCCGCCACTGTCGGCGTCGTCCGGACCATTGATCGCCAGCGTCGGATAGGTCCCCCAGAAGTTCCCACCGTTGACGGCGTCCCCCACGACGAAGTGGTTAGCGCCCCAGGCATGATCGGTGCCGGTGGCTCCATTGCCGATCTTGAAGGTGCGCGTGAAATCGGAAAGGGTAAACGTAGTCACCTGGTTTCCGATCCCTTGACTGACCATCTCGGCGTAGAACGCGCTCACCGCGTTCGACACCTGGGTCATGAGCCCACCCTGGCCAGCGAGCTGATTGGTGTGCGTGTCGAATCCGCCGAGCGAGGCAAAAAAGATCTGACGCCGCATGGGCTGGCCGGCGCTGATCGTGTCGCGCAGCGTAATCATTTTGGCGATCTGTTTGAGTTGGTTGCCCAGGTTGGTTGCTGGGAACGTGCCGACCACGGGGTCCGTACTCAACTGATCGCGCGTCGCAAAGGCTTGGCTCGCGAAGTTGGCACTGGTGCGCCGCAGCGTGGTTCCGTCGTCCAGAGCAAGGATGTTCTGGACCACGGCAGCGACTCCGGCCGGCGCATCGACGCGCAGTCCCTGATTGAGGGGTCCTGTCGGAGGCAGAACCAGGGGACGCTCGGCCTGGGCCGCGGTGAAGACCGTCACCCCAGCCACCGAGGTCTGGATCGGGAACAGCTCGGTGCTGTGGATCTTGTCCGCCAGCCGCCCGCCCCATCCCGTCTGGCTCGAGCCGCTCGAGACAGCGGTCTGGTTCTGCGTCTGCTGGTCCGAGTGCGAGAACAGCTGGCTCGGAATGGGCAGCGTGCGCCCCAGGTAATCTGCCCGCGTCAACGGAACCACCAGGTTCCCCATGTTGCAGACGATCGCCAGCTTATTGTTTTGATACAGGTCGAATAACCCGGTCAGGTCATATTGCGGTCGTCGGTTCGCCAGACCAAAGTTTGCTCCTTGGCTCGGCGCAGAGATCTGAAGCAGGTCAGCCTGGGGAATGTTGAACGCCGCAGCACTACGAACCGCCGAGTAGTCTGCGTAGTTGTCATACGGAATCACGATGTTGTTCGAGTCGTTGCCGCCAAACATGAAAATACAAACCAGAGCTTTGTAGTTGGCGTCGTTGACCGAGTTTGCCTGAGCAAGCAGGTTGATCAGTGACAATTTATTGAATGTGGAGGCGAAGGCCGCTCCGCTGAGAGCCAAACACCCCGAGCCGAACAGGAACTCTCTTCTAGTGTGTGCCATGGTTGTCACCTCTGTACCTGGTAAGCGGGTGAGCTCGCTATGAGGAAAACTGCTTGCCTGACCCTCTGATTCACGTCCGAGACTCCCGAAACTTGGTTCACGACCAGGTTCCGAAGGTCATCGGTCATGCTTCCGTGGAGCAGGATCTGGTTCAGGTTCTCCACCAGCGCGTTCGGATCGCTTCCGTCCAAAGTGGTGGGATCAAACTGGGTTCCGTTGGGCCGGTAGGGATACGGAGTAAGTACCTGCGGCAAGTCCGTGACCACGAGTCGGTAGGTGAGGTTGATTGCGCCCAGCGCCGTGGTGGTGGAGAGGATCCCGAACTCGGGGCCGACCAAACCGGTCGTGTCACCCGGCAGCGGGAAATCCGGCGGGAAAAAGTTGAACACCGTGGGCGAGCGGAACACGTCCTCCCCCCGCGCCAGATAGGCGGTGTTGAAGCTCCCATTCAAACCGACGAGTGAGAAGTCGGACAGCCCGTAGTCGGTGCTGAAGCCGCCTCGCAGTGCGCGCATCAGGTTGGTGACTTGCAGGACCGGCTCCTTCAGCTTGCCGAAGGTTGCGTTGGGGCTCGGATTGCGGGCTTCGGGATCCAGCAGGATGGCCCGAACGACCGCTTGCATGTCGCCTCTCACTCCTGAGCCGTTATTGTTGAAGGCTTGAGTGACGCGGCGCACGTAGTCGCCGCTCGGATTGCTGGTGACCAGCATCTGGATCAAACCTTTGCCGATGAACGTGCCGACGTTGGGATGATTGAAGATGATGTTGATCGCTGCCTCGAGATCAGTCTGAGCCGTGCCGCCAGCCGGGATGGTTTGCGCGTAGGGCGTGTTGACAAACAAAGTCTTGCTGCCGCTGTCGTGCTGGGCTGCTGCTTTGGGGCGCAGCGGGTCTCTGTAATTGGGCACCCCGGCGCTGAACTGTGCGGCCAGTTGCCATCCGGTCAGGGCGCGCGTCAGCTCGACGACGCCAGGCTGATCGTAGGTTGGATTACCGGTGGATGTCCCGTCGTCGTTGAGAATGAAAAGGCCCACTGAGAACAGTTGCATGATCTCTCGGGCATAATTCTCGTTCAGCTGGCTGGCAGTGTTGTCGATGTTATCCAGGTACCGGCCCATGGTTCCGTTGAGACTGATGTCCTGGAGCACGTCGTGGAAATTGCCCAAAGCATTTTGTTCCAGCACCCTTAGATACGGTGACATTTGATGGGTGCGGTTGATCATCGCATCCTGACCAGACGTCACCAGGATCTGGTTCAGAGCAAAGAAGATACGCTGGCGGAGCTGATCCGGTGCTCCGAGCGCGTTCTGATAAAAGATGTTCTGCAGCTGCCACATGGTGTAGTTGTCCCGGCCGCACGCTGTCCCAGCCCCGCAACCAGCTGGGGCGTTATTCGGATACGCCTCGACATCACCCGGCTGGCACTCAATTACGGGACTGCAGGTGACGACTGCCCCCGAACAGCAAACGTTGGGATAATTCGAAATACCCATCGCAAACTGCTCGTCGATCCAGGCGCTGTAACCAATATCCTGCACGTGCTGGATATCAGACAGCGTTGCTCCGAACGTCGCCTGGTCCAAGAACCGCGCGGCATCGTTAAACGATATTGCACCTTCTTGGCGTTGCACTTTTCCCGTTGATGGCACACCCGCCACGGAACAGGCAGCCAAGACTGCCGCCAGCCCAGCGCTGCAGACGATCCCCAGCCAGCGTGTTGTTGGTCGATGACAACTTCTCCCCTGAGCAAAGCAGGGGCCCTGCCCGGTGTACTTCCACGATGCTTTCATGAGCTCCCCCTTGTGCCGGCAGCAAGTGATCTTGTGCGGCGACTCGGGAGCTAGCCAGGATGTGTCACGCGGGTCAAGGAAAAAGGATCTCTCGGTGAAGCCGCAATACGCACTCAAAGCGAGACCAGTGCGTATCGAGCGGACAAGCGCTGCCCATCGAGCCGGCGGGATCCTCATGCAGGAAAATACGCAAATTATGAAAATCCAAGTGAGCGCGGCTCACTCCGCGCCGACGCGCGTGCTGCGCCGCTCGAACAGCACGACGTCCCGCCAGCGGCCGTGGAGGCGGGCAATGCGCGAGCGGTAGCCGATCTGTCGGAATCCGCAGCGCAGGTGGAGGGCGATGCTGGCGGCGTTCTCGGGGAACACGCCCGCCTGGAGCGACCAGATGCCGTGCTGCTCGGAGCTCTCGATCAGCGCGAACATCAGGCTCGAGCCCACGCCCTGACCTCTGCTCGCGGCGGCGACGTAGATGCTCAGCTCGGCGACGCCGGCGTAGGAGGCGCGACTGGAGATGGGGGTCAGGGCAGCCCACCCGAGCATCTCCTCGCCGGCGCGGGCGACCAGATTGCACGGTAGTCGGTGCGCGGCGAACCAGCGGTCCCGCGGCGGTACCTCCGTCTCGAAAGTCGCCTGTCCGGTGGCAATCCCCTCGGCATAGATCCGCTCGACCTGGTCCCAGTCGTCCTCCGTCATCGGTTCAATCAGGAACTGCTTCATCTGCTCCCTCACCGACAGCGGCACGGGTCGTGCCGCAGCGCAGCGTACGCGAGGTCGCGTCGCGGCGGCTTCCACAAACTTGCCAGAGCTGACTATGAGTACGGCCCAGTTCTCCCACAGAAAAACCTCGCAAAACCTGCTTGTCTGAGAAAACATTCGCCAGTAGAAGGCGGCTGGGGGACAGATTTTCGAGGGAGAACCGATGCGCACACTCCGCTGTACGCTGTTGGCGACTGTCTGTTGCGCCGCGCTCGTCCGTTGCGACGTCTACAAGGACCACTTCACGGGCGACTTCAACGCGGGCTCGGCCGATCCATTCAACTACCCACCTCCCTATCGGGGCGTCGGCGCCACCCGCAACATCGCCGGATCCGGAAGCGGAATCACCGAGGTGCGCGCCTTCGTCGGCGGGAACGGGATCGGATACTTCCTGTTCCCCTACGGTACCTCGCAGGTGGTGACGCCTGGCTATACGTACACGGCGGCGCAGATCAGCAATCAGCGGACGACCGCGCTGAACGCCAGTCGGACGCTGCCGCTGGCCTACGTCTTTGATCCACCGGGGACGAATACCGCGTTCCCCGCCACGCCGCAGTGCAACGCCGCTTCAGGCTACGTGTACAACCGGCGGACCGACGACGTTCGCTACGACGACCAGGGCAACATCTTCATCGGCCTGCCGAACGCCAATTTTCCGCAGGGCGGCCTCCCGACGTGGACCTACGTGCCAATCGTGCAGGAGGTTCCCGTCACCTCGAACGGCGAGCCCTGCCAAGACATCAAGAGCGAAAAGACGTTGCTGACCCGCAGCGACGTGAGCGTTCAGAAGAGCGACGACGGCTCGAAAGGCGTCCCTGACGGCAAGTTCCTCGCGTGGGCGCTGTTCGATCCCGGTTCCGCCGTCTACCGCGCAGGGCAGACGTCGGCGACCAGTCAAGGCGTCGCCATCCAGCGCTGGGGTTGGTATCAACAATTTCTCGTTGCATACCTCGATGGTGGATACATCCCGCTCGCTTCCGCCACCCAATTCAGAACGCAGAAGCTTTACATCCCCAGTCAGGTCATTCCGACCGGGACGCCAACGCCGCCCGTCGGTCCAGGCCGAGTCGGCGCCGGATACGACGTCCTGGAGTTCAGTCCGGGCGATCCCGGCTACTCGCCGATTTGCGAGGTGCAGGTCTATACGACGACTGCCACCACCACGCAGGCCAGTTTGCCCAAGAGCGCCGCGGCCGCGGCCGCGATGACGCCGGTTAATGCGCCAGCAAACCCACCGGCGGGCAGCATCGTATCCGGAACGACAGTTCCCCCGTTTGTGTTTTGCCTCCAGATTCCTCGCCGGGCGGAGGAATAACCATGACTCGGATCAATCGGATTTCGGTCAGGGTCTGGTTGGTGATTGCCCTTTCGCTCGTCGCCCCGCGGATGGCCTTCGCGGTTGGCCAGGAAGTGGGAAGAATCACTGGTCGGGTGACGGAGGCGCAGACCAATGCTCCGGTGCCGGGAGCTTCGATCGTCGTGACGGGCGCGCCTCTGATCGGCCCACCCCGCCAAACGACCACGGATGAGGACGGAGTATACGAAGTGCCCAACCTCGACCCGGGCGACTACGACCTGGAGGTAACCTTCTCCGGCGTCAAACCCATTCACCGGCGCGTGCGGGTGGAGCCTAGCGTGGCCACTCCGCTCGATATCCCCTGGTCCGTGGAGCTCGCCGAAACGCCGACCACCGCGGTAGTGGTCGAGCGCCACCCGACCAATCCGGACAGCCCGATGACGGGATCGGTCTTCTCGGTGCGCAAGTTCGAAAACCTGCCACTGGCGCGAACCTATCAGTCCGTCCTGGGGCAGGCTCCGGGAGTGATCGGCACGGGAAATGCGAACGTGCGAGGCGCAACCACGCGACAGAATAAGTTCATGATCGACGGGCTGGATATCACCGATGTCAACACCAATACATTTCGCGGGAACTGGCAGTTCGAGGCCGCTGATACAATCCAAACCATCACCGGGGGTTTCGAGGCCAAATACAACGCCATCGGCGCGATCACCAACATCATCACCCGGTCCGGCTCGGACGAGCTGCACTTCGATGCCAATTTCTACATCCGCCCCAACTTCCTCCAGTCCTTCTCCACAGCAGGCCGGCAGGTATTCGATTACGAGCGACCGTTCGCCGATGAGGCCAAGCCGCCGCTGGGCGACTACGAAGTGGGCTTCATAGTCGATGGGCCGATCCTCAAACACCAGCTCTGGTATTCGGCCTCCTTCCGTTATTCGAGGACAACCACCGTCCAGCCCGCAGCGCCTCCGCTGAATACCCAGGCTCCCAATCGCCTGTTTCAGCTGTATCAACCCCGTTTGAAGCTGACCTGGGCTCCCTCGGCGCGCCACAAGTTCTCGGCGATGTTCATCGCCGACCCGACCAAGATCGATTTCGCCAATAACAATGGCGGCCAGGCCAACACTACAGAGCCGCTCGCCGCCTTCACCCAGAATCAAGGCGGATGGCATGTGATGAGCGAGTGGGACTACTTCATCTCGCAAAACATCGACAGCAAGATTCTCTTGGGGTTCCAGAAGTCGGGCATCGACGCGGGAGCACAGGGAAAGGTGAACGAGCTGGATCCGAAGTATGGCGTCTATGATTTCGACCGACCCCGGCACGTGAACAATGTGGACGGCTCCGCCTGGGGCAATCAGGCGACGTACTCGACGGACAGCCGGCCCAAGTTCCAGCTGGACGCGTCGCTCACCTATCGGACGCGGTTCTTGGGCCTCCACGAAGCGGAGGCAGGGTTCCAAGGTTCCTATAGCCATCCGACGGTGAGCGTCACTCCGACTGGGAACGGAGTTTCCTATATCGACAACAACGGCGGGCCGCTGAAAGATGGATTGTGCGATGACGATCCGTTCGTTCGCGCCACTCGGCCGGACCCCAATACGGTGACAGGCAATGGCTGCAGCTCGAGGACGACGATCACCGGATATTCAACCGCCACCTACAATTACAACATGGGTGTTTACATCCAGGACCGCTGGAAGCCCACTCGATGGTTGACGATCGTCCCGGGAATTCGCTGGGACCGCTACGACGAGAGGATGAAGACAGACCCCAGCAATCCAAATCCGTTCTACGGCTATCGCGCGCTGCTTTACGGGTTCGGGCCCCGCTTGGCTGTAATCACCGACCTCACCGGAGATCAAAAGACGATTTTCCAGGTCTCATATGGTCGAGCCACGCAGCCCATCTACGCTGCCACCGTGAACAGTGTCTACATCGCCAACAATCAGAGACAAGTCACCGAGACCTGGAGCAGCACCGGCAGGGCTTTCGGCAACCCGGTGGAGGCGGGCGGCCCCGGCACGGCCTATCTGGACACGACCCACCACACGCCGGCGCACGGCGATGAAATCCTGCTCCGCCTCAGCCGTGAGGTCTTCACCAACTCCGTCGTCGAGCTGGACTACGACTACAAGCGCGTCTCAAACATTCTCGAATTGCAGGAGATAAATCGAATCTGGGATCCCTCCGGCAATCGGGTGATTGATTTTGAGGACCCGAACCTGAGAAAAGCAGTCAGTTACAGCACGTACCCGGACGGGAGCTACACCAAGTATTCGGGGGTCAGCCTCGCATTCGAGTCCCGACCCACGCCCAACCTGGACTTCCAGGGCTCTTATACGCTGTCGTATACATGGGGCCCGACATTCGATGACAATCAGCCTTCGAATCAGTACGCCAACCCTCGGCAGCAGCAGTTCTACTATGGGTACGCGCTGGATACAGACGTCCGTCACTTCATCAAGACCAATACAACATACACTTACGCCGGAATAACCGTGGGCCTGCTGTTCAACTGGAACAGCGGTCAACCCAATCGAAAAGCATACAACCCGATCGCCGGGCAGAACCTCCCCACGCGGTACCGAGCACCGTTTGGTTTGGACCCGGGCAGTCCGCTCAACGATGTCCGGTCCTGGTCTGCATTCCGGGACACGGACCTGTTCACGCTGGGGCTGACGCTTTCCTACGATTTGTATGCAGCCGTACGGCAGCACGTGGTACTGACCGGATCGATCACCAATCTGCTCGATCTCTCGAACGAGACGGTGTTCAACCGCACTGATAACGACAGCTTTGGGACGCCGTCGGCCCGGCAGGGACCACGGAGGATCACCCTCGGGATCCGGTACCGCTACTAGGGCAGCGGGTTGCCCATTTCGCGTAGTAGCGCCGGAGCCAGCGGCCGCGCGCTCAGATTGCCTTGCCGCTGCAAGCGCTACTTCGCGTCCAGCCACTGGGCGACGCCGCCGTGGTGCGAGCAAGCGCCCTCGTGTTGCTTGGCGTAGGAGAACGTTCCGTCCTTGCACTTGGCGGTCGGCGTTCCCTGCGTTGGACTCGGAGCAGACTTGGTGGACGGCGCAGCGGGAGTCCCCGAGGGTATGCCAGGCGGAGGACCAGGTTCGATCGGCGATCCGCCCGTTCCCGTCTGGCCTGTTCGAGCCGAAGGCGGCGGCGGGAGCCCGGACTGCGATGGCTGCGCACTGGCTACGCCGCCGTGATGCGAGCACGCTCCTTGGCCAGCCTTCGAAGTGGTGCCGTCTTTGCATAGCACGGTGTTGTCCACCGCCGTCTTCGCATCATCGACCGACCTGGACGCTTTGGCCTTGGCGTCATCCGCAGTGCCCGAGGCCTTCGCTTTTGCATCGTCGGTGGACCGGGACGCTTTGGCCTTGGTGTCATCGACCGTCCTGGACGCCTTGGCTTTGGTGTCATCGGCTGCGCTCGATGCCTTCGCCTTCGCATCCTCGGCGGCGCTCGACTCCTTCAGTACGCCGCCGTGTCCGGAGCAAGCGCCTTTGCCTTTGGCAGACGAGAACGTTCCGTCCTTGCACTGGACCTGGCCTGTTGGTGCTGATTCTTTCGCCTGCGTGTTTGTGCCGATCAGAGCGCTCGCGGCGAACGCAGTCAGCACAGCCCATCTTTTGAGCAGCATGGATGCCTCCTTGTTGACCGGAAGGTAGGAAGGCTGATGCCAGCCTCAAGGGCTGGCACGCGGAAACTCCGATCGCACGCAGGCCCGTCCGCTCAGCGGAGGAGCGGTGAGAGCGTACGAGCTCTCGACGTTGATCTTCACGTCGCCATGCCGGGTGAGGGACTAACCAGGCTGATCCGATTCGGTGCCGAGCTCCGTCGTGCCCGGAAGTTCCTTCGCCATGATCCGGTAGGGCGATTGGACAAATCCGAGCTTCTGGTACGCGCGAATGGCGCGAGCGTTCTGCGGATGCACATACAGTCGCAGCTCCGGCACACCGTGAAGCCTACCGATGCGCTCGAGCTCCGAGGTGAGTTTGGACAGCAGCGCTCGTCCGCGAACTTCCGGAAGCAGGAAGACGAACTGAATCCACCAGTATGCGGTGTTTCGCCAATCGCTCCATTCGGAGACCACGGCGATGGCGCCGACGATTTGCCGATCGGGCGACTCGACGATCCAGTAACGTGCGAGGTGAGGATCATCGATGCTGGCAGTTACGGCTCGTTCAACCAACGAGTGGTCCAGTTGGCGCCCTTCCGCCTCGGCTGCCTCCGCTACGGTAAAATCGACGAGCTGCTGGACGTCGCCGCGCGAAGCCTCTCGAACGAAATAGTCATCCGGACCCGCGTGCATGTGTGTGCAGATAAGATCACGCAGGGAATTCTGGAAATCAGGGATTTGGATTCAGCGAAGATCTCTTGACGAGGTCAAAAGTCGGGCCCTAGTCTGCCGCCTCGCCAGAGGGGGAGGGGGGCTGCGCGGGCGTCTTCACACGTACGCGTATGTTCGCTGTTGAGCAGAATAAGGGGGACTCTCCATGAAACTTAGTCTCAAGACATTCGGCTTTCTGTCGTTGTTGTGTATCGGCGCCTCGGCCCAGGCTCAGAACCAGTGCCCGTCAGACCTCCCGCCAAACGCGACCTGTTACTCCGGGCATGACGACAACGGAGCGTATTATCTGATCGCCTTTCCGCAGAACTACAACGGCCAGCTGGTGCTCTGGAATCACGGCTACACCCTCGATCCGCCTGCACCGCTGACGCAAGCGAGGGATCTGGGCTACCCCGCGCTGCTGCTGGCCGAGGGTTTTGCCGTGGCGGCCTCAAGTTATCGGCCGGATGCCATTGGACTGGGAGGCTGGGCAGTGGCGGATGCTGCGGTCGACACTGAGAACTTGCGGCTGCGGTTTATCGAAATGTTCGGCACCCCGGATGCGACGTACGTTGTTGGCGCGTCCGAAGGAGGCATCATCACGGCCGCCATTGCCGAACGATTCGGCGTCGCCGAGGATGGCACGCTCAACTACAACGGGTCGCTGCCGATGTGCGGACCGCTCGCTGGGGGCCGGCGCAACTTCTACGGGGCGTTCGACCTGCGAGTGATTTATCAATACTACTGTCAAAACCTTCCTCGCCCCGACGAGCCACAGTACCCACTTTGGCTCGGGCTCGCGCCGGGTGACACGATTACGCCGATTGAGCTTGCTTTGAGGATACACGCTTGCACGGGAATTTTGCTGCCGCCTGAACAGCGCACGCCGATGCAGGCGCAGAATTTGGCCAACATCTTGGGTGTCACCAAAATCCCCGAGAATTTTCTTCTGATCGACATGGGGTACGCGACATTCGGCATGCAAGAGCTCGTTCAGGTCCGGGCCGGTGGCCACAATCCGGTCACCAACCTCGATGTTTTCTACACTGGCTCGCCCGATGATGACGCGCTCAACGCGGGTGTCTTCCGAGCGGGATCCGACCCCGATGGACTGGCATACATCAGGACCGCGTACGACCCAACGGGAGAGGTGCAGATGCCGACGGTCACCATACATACCACCGGTGACGGGTTGGTGATCGTCGAGAACGAGCGCGCATACCGAGAGACGCTCGAGGCCGCGGGCACTGACCGCAATTTGTTCCAGACTTACACAAGCCCGGCGATGGACGGCCATTGCATGTTCTCTCTTGCCGAGTTCGAGGGCGCCTTCCACGCGCTCCTGGACTGGGTGCAGATGGGCAACCGTCCGACGCAGCAGCTGGTGGCCGACCGGTGCGAGCAGTACCGTCCCCTGGTGGGAGGAAACTGCGAGTTCAACGCGGATTATCAGCCGCAGCCCTTTGAGTCGCGTGTGTTGCCGCGCGACCCGTAGTGGGACACTGCGCGGCACGTGCCCCATGGTTACGGACACGCCGCCGCCATACGAGAGGTTTGCCCTTTAGTGGACGCGGTTCGGCCGCGATAGAGCGGAGAGGTTATTCCCGTCCACAACGTTCTGTAGATCCCGGGCACGCCGCTCCAGCTCGTTAAAGTATCGCGGCCGGCCCATCAGATCGAAAACGGGCATGTTATTTCCCGTCAAATAGTCCGAAATCCGTGTGAACTCGTGCTGACGACGATTGGCCAGATGTGTGAAGGGCGTGCTGGTTTCATAGGTGTGACAGCCGTTGCACGTCGCAAGCGCAAAGTGGTGTCGAACCTCGAAGCGGTCCTCGAGGCCCGTGCCACCCCAGCCAAGGAAGGTCGGTATGTCACCGCCCCGAAACGCAAGCGGGACGACATGCCGGTCGCCGAGGATATTCTCCTGGTTAGCATTGATGTAGTCCGCCAGCGCCTGACTGTCGTTGAACGACGCATCCGGTGTTTGGTCAAGAGGCGCGAGAGCAAGATCGCGGCCACAGAGGACATATGTCCGCTGTTCCCAGTCGATGAAGCTCACTGCGTTGTCGTTTGTCCTGACCTGGTTCAGCGTGCTCGTGAACGACTGCGTCAGTTCCTGCAGCGCTTGATTGAAATCCTCGCCGAAGTCCAGCGTACCAAGTGAATGCCAGCGGGCGGCCCAAGCTCGAACCTGCTCAATGGTCTCAGCTTGCTGCTTGAACTCGAAGATGACCAGAAGCGGGATACGCTCGCACTGCTGATCAGTTGCACCGAATACGAAACGGGCCTCGCCAGCGTCCAGGGGTGTTCCGTGCTCGTCAATCTTACGGAGGTCCAGACGGCTGACGATGGCAAGCAGACGAAAGGGCGCCACCCTCAGATCGAGTTGGCTGCCCCCGCTGCGGAACAACCACGGATTCGTTATTACACCCAGCATATCTTGCGCCGGAACGACAAATCCGTTCACGGTTTGTTCCTCTTCCCACGTCGCCAACCATCGTCGAGTGAACGCAACCGGATCTTCCTCACCGGATTGCGTTGCTATTTGCGTCATTAGGTACCCGAAGCTCCACACTGGAAGTGGTCCCTTCCCCGGCTCGCACGGGTCTACCGTGCGCAATGAATCCTCGATCACCGCAAAATCAGTGATCAATAATTCCTTGTCTTTGACCACCAAACGCGGCTGGTCCAACGGACTCGCCGCATGTTGAAGAGCGGTTGCTGTCGGTCCACATCCTGCGAGGCATAGTAACCCCGCGAATAGCGAGCGAAGTGGAGGTCTTGAAAGAATTGAGATACGGCGCTCGCGCCGATCTGCGATTTTGCTTGCCATCCCTCTTTGGCCTCTGCTACCACCTACCCCCCCTGGGGGTTTTTGGCAATGCCGATCTGGTCAGCTAAATCGCGCAAGGTGCGTGTAGTCTTATTCTCGTTTTCCCTTTGTTTCAGCTTCGTGACCAGCGCTCTCGCGGACGGGTTCGATGATGTGTTCGCGATCATGAATCAAGACTCCGGTGGAGATTCGCCCGGCTGCGTAGGCTGCCACATCGGACCAGGCTTCCGCTGCGCGGACGTCGGACGCCAATGGGGAGCGACCCAGGACGAAGTTCTCGGCTGCATCACTCAACGGGGCTATCTGGACAATGGGCGCTACGGCACCCTCGCCGAGGTGCTCGGCCTAATCGACGGTGTTCCGCCCAGGATGCCATTTTTTGCACCGTTCGACGGAAGGTTCTGGAACGATGATGAGCTTGCAATCCTGGGCACATGGCTCGATAGCTTGTAATCATGTTAGTCGCAGGGATGTGTAAGTATAAACGGGGGAACTCAGAATCCATCAAGGGAGGTTGTCGTGAAGGCGCGAAGATACCTAGGAGGTCTAGCGGTTCTCTTTCTTGTCATCGGGACTGCTCGAGCGGAAGAGTGGTTGCAGCGTTACCACGACCCACAACATACGAGCTTCATCAACGCCAGCACGGAGGAACTGCAATCGATCAATTTTGACTATATTTTTGATCCCCGAGTGCCACCTACTGGTGACATTCTGATCCATTACACAGATCCGTTGATTAAATCGAATGGCGAGATCATCACGCCTTACCGCGAGTGCAACGGAACTTGCACCATCACCACCATCGTCTATAGCGTCAAGAAGCTGGGCGTCGATGCGAGCGAGCAATGGAACTTCACCAGCGATTTCCGGGGATACCCGTCTAGCTGGACACCCGTGTTCGGCATCGGAGCGAACAATGGTCTCGTGTATGCGGCGGGTGCTTGCGGCTCGATGTGGGTTCTGGCCGAAACGGACGGATCATTCGTTTCCAAGCTTGCGTCGTACACTCTGCCGGATGATATCAGCACCTGCATTGGTCAGATCTGGACGACGTCCACTCCGACCATCAACACGGATGGAACAGTGTATTGGACGATTCGTGCCAATCCCAACGCATTTGGCGTCAAGAGCGCGATCGTGAAGGCTGCGCCGGACGGCACGATTACCTCTGCCAACTTCGAGGACCTTACTGGAGATGTGAATCAGCGCGCCGCCCTGAACTCGGCCCCTGCGATCGCGTACGATGGAACGATCTTCACCGTCAGCACCACCGCAGGCCAGAGGAACAGCCGCATCCTGAAGCTCGATAGCGACTTCAATGTCATCTGGAACTCCAGTCTCGTCGTCAACATCGGCGCGGGTGATCCAGGTGGGCCGTGCCACGAGGCAATACCGAACGATAACGGGACGTCCTCGCCAGTCGTGTTGCCCGACAACAGCGTCGTCTTCGGCGGCTGGAGCGCTGGGCCCTTTTGCACGCCGTTCCCCGCCTCGGAGTGCCCGAGTTCCGAGGGTTTCCTCTATAAGTTTACGCCCGACGGTCAGTTCCAGGCTTGCTATCAGTTCGGCTGGGATACAACGCCTGGTGTGACAACGATTGATGGCAACACCTATTTGGTCGAAAAACACAATCACTATACGGCCACGCCGGATTTTTATGAGCTGGTGGTACTCGACGCCAACACGATGCAGAAGGTGTGGACATACCTGGAACCGACGAGGCACGAGTGGTGCATCGACTCTCCTCTGCTTGATCGGGACGGATACGCAGTTGTCCCAAGCGAAGGCGGTACCTTCTACCGCATCAAATTGTTGAGTGACCCACCCGAAGTGACACAGGTTGCGCTGACCCGGCCACAGAGCGCAGCCTATGTTCCCAATGTCGGAGTAGGCGGCAAGTCATACACGATCAATAACGGTCACTTGCTTGGAGCTGGTGCTGCGCCGTAACGGCTGGATTGTCGGTGCTAGTCAGTAACTTCTGAAACAATCATGTCGATAACTGGGCCGCGCGGCGGCCCAGTTTTTTAGGACCTAAGAAAAAGCCGTTTCGAGGAGGTGGGCGTCAGTGCCCCGGGTACGGCTCGTCGCCCTTGACCGAGTGCCAGATGGCCCGGTTGAGAACCTCTTCGGGGGCGGCGTCGGGTTCGGAGAAATCCATTCTCAGGGATGCCTTGGCCAGCTTTCTGCGCTGGCCTTTCAACTCCTTCAATCCCGGATTCATGTCGTCGAGCGGAATCTGATTGGTCAACGCGGCGTACGCGGAAAAGTCCGGCTGATCGGTGAACGCGGTGAACATCGGGTCCGCCGCGAGGTCGAACTGGTTCATCGGCGGCAGACCGAGGATTTGTTCAATGGTCCGGAACAGATTGATCTGCGTATACAGCGTGCTGTCAACCACCCCGCGCTGCGCGTAGGGGCTGATCAGCATCCCCACGGTCCGGTGGCCATCGATGTGGTCCACGCCGTTCTGGGCATCATCCTCGGTCACGAAAATAGCCGACTCGGGCCAGTACGGGCTGTTGGAAATCCCTTCCACGATTCGCCCCAGGGCGAGGTCGTTGTCCGCCACCATCGCCCGCGGCGTCGGGTAGCCCGGCGCCGTCCCCTGGGTGTGATCGACCGGCAGCAGCATGACGGTCAGATCCGGCAAGCCACCGTTCTTCTCGTAGGCGCGCAGCTCGTCGAGGAAGACGTCTGCCCGCACCTGCTCGGTGACCCGCAGGTCGAATGCGGGAAACTGCGGCGCGAGGATGTCGCGCAAGCCGGCAACGCGAGAGTGGGTGCTGAAGCGATACACTCCTGTGCGCCTCTTCCAGTCGTTGTAGATGGCGGTCCAGGTTGATCCGGGGGGCGTGATGCTCGTCAGGCCGAACTCCCCGTAGACGCGAACCTTCTTCCCAAATGCGCGCGCGTGATCCCAGATGAAACCGCTGGGCGCATAAGCCATGGGATTGGTGCCCGCGAAGTTGTTTCTACTATTTCCGTATTTGTGCACGTAGTCGTTCGCATACGCTTCGTCGCACCACTGATGCCCGAGCGCGGATTGATCTCCGGGGCTGTAATAATTGTCCAATAACACGTATCGCTCGACCAGGGCGTGGTGATTGGGAGTGACATCCCGGCCGAAGAGCGCCAACCGCGGGTCGCCTTCCCCTTGCGGAAGGTCACCGAGCACTTGATCGTAGGTTCGGTTCTCCTTGATGATGTAAAACACGTGTCGGATCGGCGAGGCCTGCAAACGGATTCGCGGGACGGCCGCGCTCGAAGCCACGCGATTGTTTCGAAACACCTGCTGGGTATAGGCAGCCAGCTGCGCCGGATCCGGCACGTCGAGGATGGATACCACCCCGCGGCGATTGACATAGCTGCGTCCCTGGCCCTTCGGCACCGGGGCGACGGAGCCGAAACCGTAGCCGTTGGCAACGATAAGCCTGCGACCATCCGCGCTGAGTAGCAGCGCGCTGGGGAACCAGCCTGTCGGGATGAAGCCTTGCAGCGGCCGCTGCGGCTCCTGGAGGTCCACTACGGCCACTGCGTTGTTGCCCCCGTTCGCCACATAAAGCCTTCGGCCGTCGGCAGCGATGGCCAATGCGTTGGGCGCGCTGCCGAGCGGCGCGCCGGCGAAAAGTCTCACGTCGAGAGTGCGTATGACGCGGTCAGCGTCGGTGGCGATCACGGAGACGGTGTCGCTGTTCGCGTTGGCCACATAGAGGTACCGGCCATCCGCGCTCACCGCCATCGCGTTGGGATGAAGGCCGACCTCGATGTTGGCCAGCACTGTCTCGGAGGCAGCCTCGACAAGTGAAACGGTGCCATTGTTTACGATGCCGGATTCTTGATCGACCACGACCGGTGCAACGCCATCGGTCACGTCGTCCGCTTGCGGCCTGCGACCGCCCCAATTGCTAACGTAGATTTTCGCCCCATCCGGAGTCACGGCGGTGGTGTACGGATAGATCCCGATTGGAACCTCTCGAACTTGTCGCGTGAGGACGTCCACGATTCCCATCGCGTGATGCAAGTTGAGGGCGACGTACAGCGTCGAGCCATCGGGGCTCACGCTCAAACCGCTCGGCGCCGCGCCCTTCACCGCGACGGCGCCATCGGCGTCGAACATCCCCATGTCATTGCGGCGGAAGAACTTGACGTCGTGGTCGTTGCCGCCGCCCACGTAGAGCGCGCTCCCATCCGGGCTGAAAGCAATTCCCACGAAGCTGTCACCCAGGCTGATGGTCTGGAAGATCGTCCCCGACGCCAAATCGATCAGATGAATGCGTCGGCTGGCGAAGTTGCTGGCGGTGGCGACCGCGACCACTGCGCCGTCCGGGCTCAACGCCATTCCCAGCGGACGATCGTTGGTTTCGATCTGCACTCCCGCGGGCGTCAGCGTCTGTCCGGTTGGGACGACGAAGCTGCCGTCAGGCTGCGGACCCACGCGCCGCGTCTTCGTCGCGATGAATGCAGAGCTGGCAAGCGCCCCCGCTCCTGCGATCATCACTAGCCACTTCGACCTGCTCACCCGCTTCGCCTGTCCCTTGCTGGAAGGGCGGCAGACATAGACGAAATGCGACCTGAAATCAAAACGGGTTGTTTTCGCCCGGGCTCAGAGCGTGACGAAGTTGGCCTGCGGCTTGGCGAACAAGAAGCCCTGGCCCCAGGCGACCCCCAGGGAAATCAGGGCGTCGCGCTCCTCAGACTCTTCGATTCCCTCGGCAATTACGGTCGCGCCCACCGCGCGTCCCATCGCCACCACGCTCTCGATCAGCGCCTGTTTCACCGGGCTGTGGTGGATGTCGCGGATCAGCGAGATGTCCAGCTTGAGGAAGTCGGGCTTGAGCCGAAGCACCTGGTCCAGATTGGTGTGGCCGGCCCCCAGGTCATCGACCGCTACGCGGATTCCGTTCGAGCGCAGCTCGGCAATGCCTTTGGACAGCACGTCGTAGCTGCGGACCGCTACGCCTTCATTCACTTCGAGCACGATCCGCGACGGCGTCAAGTGCGTGCGCTCGATGATTCCGGCCCGGAAATGCGGATCATTGATCAGCGCGGGCAGCACGTTGGCGAACAGCAGCGTGCCTTCGGGCAAACCCACCGCGCTCTTGACCGCGCACTCGCAGCAGGCGCGGTCCAGCTCGGCCACCAGATTCGCGCGCCCCGCGAGATTGAAGAGCATCGCCGGGCTCGCCAGGTCGGTCCCCGGGGGGCCGCGGATCAGCGCCTCGTACGCGCGTACCTCGGTGTTGGGCATCTGGATGATCGGCTGGAAGGCGGTGGTGAGCTGCCGGCTGACGATCAGGTCTCGCAGCTTCTCGCGGCCGCGGGCGTCGATGCGGCGCGAATAATCTTCGGCCATCGCCCGCGCCTGATCGATGGCTCGGTAGATCAGCCGCCCGGTCTGAATCATCGCGTTGGGTAGGGTCAGCGAGTAGCCGAGGTGAAAGCGGCCCTTGCCCCCGTACGGTCGGATCAGCTCGGCGATCTTGGGCGCCAGCGTGGACCAGATCCGGTCCGCCACTCTCTCCAGCGTCTGGGTGGTGAGGCGCTTGGCCAGCCGCGGTGCGCCGAGGAAGAGCACGATTTCCTCGCCGAAGGGCTGCACGCTGCAAATCAGGTCATCCGATCGCACGATGGTGTGGCGCAGATGGACTACCTGCTCGCAAATCCGGAAGATGACCTCGTTGTAGACCGTCCTTCCGCACTCCGCCTCGATGTCGGCCAGGGATTTGAGATCCAGCAGAACGATTCCCAGGTATCCGTTCGCCTGGAGCATGGCCTGCACTTCGTGAATCACCGAGCCGAGCCAAGGCAAAGTACCCGTCGACAAATCGGACTGTTTGAGATTGCGCTTCGGCTTGCCGGCCACAGCCTGTTCCTTGGACAAACAGTGCTCCTCTTAGAGACAGAGCGAAAGTTTATCACGCGATGGCGCACCCGATTGTTGCACTAATAGTGCGTCCGATGTGCGGCTGTTGTGGTCGCCGGTAACCTCAGCGCGATGCTTTTCTGGGATGGCGCTGTAATCAACGAATGAAACCCGCGAGACGATTCGCCTCTGTCTTGATGTGGTGAGCGAATCGCGCTCCGCGGTAAATGTAGTCTTGTTTCGGTGTCGCCGCGGCTCGCCGAAGGTGCGACGTAAGATGAAATACTAGGAAGCGCAAGGCGGCGCCGGTCGCAGAGCTATCTCCTGCCAAACGGCCGCAATTCTGGCGGTGAAATGTTCTTTGCGTCCGGGGGATGTTACCGGCGCGGGTGCTCGAGGTGCCAGTACTCTTTGAGCAGGTGATTGCCCGCCCATTCCAGGCCTCGCGGGTGCATCATCAGCGCTTCGGCGGCGCGCGGGCGTCGACGACACCAGCCCATGAACGCCTCGGCTGCGGGACGGTGCTTCTCCATAATTACGTCGAAGTATGGCCATCCGCGATGCGACATCACGAACACATCGATGTTGTCGCCAGGATGTCGAATGGTCCAGGTGACGAACTCTCTCGACCGCTCGGGATGATGTCCGTCCCACTCGAAGAACTGGGCTGCCGCCTCCGGATGGTTCTTCACCCACTCGCCCAGCTCTTGCGCCGCCTCCGGATGGTTGTGATTCCATCGCTCGATTCCCGCCGGCGGCGGTCCTGCCAGCGCGGAGGCAGGGATGGCAAACCCGATCAAACAGACAATGCGCCTGAACATGGATTGCTCCTGAAAGAGGTAATTCAGGATACGTCAATGAAACATTTGCTTCGAGTGAGTGAAACATCGCACGCGCGGCCCGAGTTGAATACATACACGTGGATTCGGATCCGCGCGATTGACTCGGAGCTATGAGCTGCACGAAGCGGATGACTACTCCCGGCGCTTCACCTGTGTCTCGGCCTCGAGCTTCTCCAAGAAGACGGGCTTCACTCCGGAAAGCTTTTCCAGCTCTGAGGCGAGCTGGGTGGAGTGGGTGGTGACCCAAACCTGGCTCTGCCGGGCTGCGTCCGCCAGCAGGTGCGCCAAGGGTGAGAGCAGATCCGGATGAAGGCTCGTCTCGGGCTCGTTCAGCGCGAGCAGCGCGGGCGGGCGTGGGCTGAGCAGCGCGGCAACCAAGCAGAGATAGCGAAGCGTCCCATCCGAAAGCTCGCGCGCGTCCAAGGGGCGTGCAACTCCGGGCGTGCGCAGCTGAAGAGTGAAGCTTCCGGCTTGCGCCACCACCTCCAGCGAACAGCCGGGAAAGGCGCGCTCGATCGCGCTCACCAGCGCCTTTCGATCGCCAATCTCCACGATCGTCTGCAGCGCCGCGGCGAGGTCGCGTCCGTCATGGCTGAGCACGGGCGTACGGATTCCGATCTGCGGCTGCCGAAGAGGTGCGTCGAGATCGGTCCGGAAGTGGTGATAAAAGCGCCAGCTGAGGAACTGCGATCGCAGCTCTGAGAGGACGGGAAAGCGGTGCGGCTCGGCCAGCTGTGACAACACGGATTCGTACGACCAGATGGTCGTGGGAAACGAGGCCTTGGCTCCATTCGCGTCGCGAAGAAAAGCGGTCCGATCCTTGCGATGCAAAAGAACGTGCTTGCGATTTCCGTCGAGCGCCCAGACGTGCTCCTCTTTTACTTGCGGATCGAGATCGAAGTTGCTCGCTGCCGGGGGCACCAGGCCGCAACTGATCTCGTAGGCGAAGTCATCCAGTGAGACGCCAACCGTCAGGCGAACGGGCCCCTTGGTCCTCGAGCCCGCCCACAAAACCGATGGCATCCCGCCTTCATCGGCAAGCGTGCGCGCCAAGGTTCCGCCCGCAGCGGCCGTGAGCAGGTAGAGCGATCGATAGAGGTTCGTCTTGCCGCAACCGTTGGGCCCGACCAGGACGTTGATCGTCCCGAGCTCGAGGTGGACGTCGCGGATGGAGCGATAGCCGGAAACGTGCATCTGGTGGACGGACATTGCAGGTCGGACCTTAGCTGATTGAACGCTGAGCTGTGGGGGCCGACAAAACGATGAAATGTTTTCCCTCCAGCACTAGCCACTGAGTGCGCGGTGCACTGAGGATTCAACAGTCAACTGGCGAGGGAACCGTGAAACAAATCAAAATGTTGAGGCGAGGTCATTACGTATCGGCAGGTACGATCGTAAATGGCCGTCGATCGCGGATCTTGAGCGTTCGAAAGTGTCGGAAATCGAGTGTCAGGACGCGATCTATGTTCAGCCTTTCTGCCAGAGCAACTAGCGTTGCATCGACGATGCCGATCTTATGCGAAGAATAGCGGCGAATGATTTCCAGTCCGCGATCGAGATCCTCATCCCGAAGTTCTTCACGCGCGAACGCGCCTTGAGACACATCCTCCAGGAAAGTCTCCTCAGCGCGCTGACCCAGATAACGAAGGGCCAGGTAGTCCACTTCCGCTATGACCAGGACGGCCAGAATCAGGGGTCCTGCCTCGGCTTGCAGTGCGGCGCTGACTGACCTATGGGCCGTCATTCCGATTCATGCTGGCAATGACGCCACTGGTGTCAACGATTAGTGACATTGTCCTTTCCGAAGCCCGACGCCAGGAGCGTGTCGATGCGCTGGGAGAGTTTTCGAGGTCCCGCGGCAACCCCGAGAGATCTCAGCCGGGGACACTCCACCGAGCGCGTGTAGCGCCCGATGGCCTCTCGGATCAGCTCAGCCTCCGATCGACCAGTGTGCCTGGCGAGCCGCTTGAGCGCCCGGAGGTCACCCTCCTTGAGATAAACAGTCGTCTTGCGCATACCAGCTATTGCTACCATATATGGCAGCTTGATTTTAGGGCGCGGCGGATTTTGCAAGGCGCTGCGAGAGCTTCTCCAGCGCGCGATACAAATCCGGCTTGAGGTCCAGCACGGGTCGCAGCGGATCGGTTTCCAGGGAGCGCATCCTCTTGGCCACGTTCGCCAGCGTGAACTGGCGCGGCTGTAGCTTGGGGTTGACCTCGCTCCAGCGCAGCGGCGTGGAAACCGGCGCTCCGGGAAGCGGCCTCACGCAGAACGGCGAAGCGAGAAGCTTGCCGTGGCCGTTCTGAAGGTAGTCGAGGTACACGCGCTTGCCGCGGTCGGCGATGGTCCGGGTGATGGTGGCGATGTCCGGCAGCTCCTGCGCGATCACGCGCGCCACCAGCTCCGCCAGCGCCGTAGATTGAGCGTGCGTGCACTGTCCGCCGAGCGGAATCAAAACATGCAGGCCAGCGGATCCGCTGGTCTTGGCGAAGCTGGGCAGATTCATTTCTTCGCAGAGCGCGTGGACCGCGCGGGCGACTTCAATCACGGAGCGGAAAGACGCTTCCTTGGGATCCAGGTCGAGGATGCACCAGTCGGGCTGTTGCAGGGTGCGGGCGCGGGCGGACCAGATGTGGAGCGGAATCGTTCCGAGGTTGACGAGGTACATCAGCGAGTCCTCGTCCTCGCAAACGAAGTGGGCGATCTCCCGCCCCTCATCGCTCCACATCCGCTCCGTGCGGATCCAGCTCGGGACGAAGGCGGGCGCATCCTTCTGGAAAAAAGACTTCCCGGAGATCCCATCCGGATAGCGGGTCAACACCACCGGGCGATCGCGCAGGTATGGCAGTAGCCAGCGCGAAACGGATCGGTAGAACTCGATCAGATCTCCTTTGGTGTAGCCCTCCTCGGGCCAGAAGACTTTGTCCAAGCGGGTGAGATTGATCCGGCGCTCGCTCGGCGGAGTCGAAGCCAATGACGAAGGCACAGCGGCCGGCGGCTCTGAGTCTCGATGGGCGCTGACGCACTCCTCCGGGCGCTTGTCGTCGCGCATGCGCACGAAGACGGCCAATCGGAGAAGCTGCTCCTCCGTCCACTGCTTGAATCGGACCTCGCAAACCAGCCTCGGTTCAACCCAGACGTGGCCCCGCTCGTTCGGGATCGGCCCGGAGCATGCGGGCGATGCGCGGCGATCCGGCTCGAGCGCGGCCCGGATCTCGGAGAGCTGTCGATCGGTGAAACCGGTCCCTACGCGGCCCGCATAAACGAGCTGGCCGTTGCGAAAGAGCCCGAGGTTCAGAGCGCCGAAGCCCATCCGCGATCGCTCGGGCTCGGTGAAACCTACCACCACGAAGTCCGCGCTTCGGTCGACGCACAGCTTGAGCCAGTTGCTGGATCGACCGGCGCGATAGGGCGAGTCCGCCTTCTTGGCCATGATTCCTTCGAGCCCGCGCTTGCGGATTTGCTCGAAGAGCTCCTTGCCGTGCTCCTCGACGTGATCGGAGAAGCGCAGCGGTCCGGCCATTGGCAGGAGCCGGCGCAGGAGTGACTTTCGAAAAGCCAGTGGCAGCGGGCGCAAGTCGAAGTCTTCCCACGCCAGCAGATCGAACGCGAACAGCGTCGCGGGATATTCCACGCTGGCCCGCTGGATGTCCAGCGTGCGAAGAAGTTGGCTGCGCTTCTGTAGCCGCTGAAAGCTGGGGACGCCTTCCTCGTCGAGCGCCACCACCTCCCCGTCGAGGGTGAAGGACTGAAACGGGAGCTTGGCAACGGCGGCGGCGATCTCCGGAAACAGCGGGCTCGCGTCGCGCCCGCGCCGGAACACCAGCTGCGCGCTGGCGCCGTTTCGACCGGCGAGCAGGCGATATCCGTCGTGCTTGAGCTCGAACAGCCAGCCGGGCGATGAGAACGGCTCGTCCCGCGACTCGGCGAGCATCGGCTGTATGTCCACGGTCCGCACCTTCCTGCGCGGCGCCTTGGCCCGCTCGAGCTCGCGGCGGATCTCCTCGGCGGGGGTCTTTCCGTCGCGAAGCTGCTCCACGGTGAGGTTCGAAAGGATCGACTCCTCCGCGGGCGGCCGGGCGTCGGCTCCGGCCCAGGCATCGGGCTTCTTGATCAGCAGCCACTCCTTCGGGCTCCGCTTGGTGCGGACCAGCGTCCAGAGGCCGCGCATCTTGTAGCCGCGCAGCTCGAACAGAAGCTTGCCCTGCTCCAGGCCCTCCCCAGGGTCGAGGTGGGGTATCCACGAGCCGCGGTCCCAGACGATCACCGCGCCGGCCCCATAGTTGCCGGGCGGGATGATCCCCTCGAAGTCCGCGTATTCGACGGGATGGTCTTCCACTTGCATAGCCAGCCGCTTCTCTTTGGGGTCCAACGAGGGACCGTTGGGGACTGCCCAGGACTTGAGCGTGCCGTCCCACTCGAGCCGAAAGTCGTAGTGGCGCCGCCTGGCGTCGTGCAGCTGGATGACGAACAGCTTGGAGCCCTGCAGCTCGCCCGTCCCAAATGGCTCCGGCGTCTGCCCGGCAGAGCGCTTTTTCCGGTATTCCTCCAGTTTGGGTTTTACAGGTGGGGGATTCGCTGACATAGACTTGCTGATGCTAGGTTAATCCCATGAGTGCACGCGCGATTTCTACAGGTACCGTTTCGTTTGGGCTGGTCTCGATCCCGGTGAAGCTTTACTCGACCAACCAGTCGAGCTCCGGAATTTCTTTCAATCTCCTGCACAAGAAGTGCAGCAACCGCCTCAAGCAACAATACATCTGCCCCAAGGACAACGAGACCGTCAGCCGGGACGAGATGGTGAAGGGGTACGAGTTCGCCAAGGACCAGTACGTCGTCTTCACCGACGAGGAGCTGAAGGCGATCGAGGAGGCGGCGTCGAAGGCGATCGAGATCGCGGAGTTCGTTCCGGTGGACAAGGTGGACCCGGTTTATTTCGAGGGCGCGTATTACCTCGGTCCGGATAAGGGCGGCGACCGGGCATTCCGGCTGCTGGTGGAGGCGATGCGTCAGACGCGTCAGTGCGCGGTCGCCAAGCACATCTCCCGAGGCAAACAATCGTTGGTCCTGGTGAGGCCCTTCGAGAACGGGCTGATCATGCAGCAGCTGCGTTATGCAGATGAGGTCCGGCCGTTCTCCGAGATTCCAGTTGGCGAAGCCGAGCTGAGGGAAGCGGAGCTGAAGCTGGCCATGCAGTTCGTCGGGCAGCTGTCCTCCGACACGTTCCAGCCCGAGAAGTACGAGGACGAGTACCGCAAGCGGCTACAGGAGATCATCGACCGCAAAGCCCAAGGGCAAACGGTGACGCTGACGCCCGCGGAAGCACCCAAGGGTCAGATCATCGATCTGATGGAGGCGCTCAAGGCGAGCCTGGGTCAGCAGGCCAAGCCCTCCGGAAAGGCCGAGGCAGCCGAGGAGCGCAAGCCGCCGAAGCGATCTCCGCGCGAACCGGCCGCGGAGGAACGCCGAGCAGGCGCCGGAGGCCAACGCAAGGCGAGAGGCTCGAAGAGCTAAGGCGCCATTCATTCGGCCGGGCGTGCTTGCACATCCAGGATTGGCTGAGCGCGTGCCGCTCGGCCCGGCGAAGTCTGGCGCGTCGAGCTGATGTCTTTGCCGCTCGACGTCAAGCGCTTGACTACACGTGCGGTGTCGTCCTATTTCAGCGCTGCCCGTGCCCGCGGGGGGAAGCATTCGATCGATGCTATGAAGGGCGAGCGATTTTGGCGATCTTTGGATCGCGTCCTGCGTGATGTGACTTCTGGGCTGCTTCGAAAGCAGCTCGAACATCATCAATACGTCTCGATCATTGCGACCTTTCTTGCAACTTGTCGTCTACCGTAACCTCGACAATGCGCGTCTGTATTTACACAGCGATTTATGGAAACTATGATCCGCTCAAGGCCCAGCCGGCGCAGAACGTTCCCACGGATTTTGTGTGTTTCACCGAATCCCGTCGATTAGGACCTACTCGCCCGTGGACCATTGTCTACAACAACCGCCTGCCTGGCCTGCATCCGCGACTTCGCGCCAAGTATTTTAAAATTTTGAGCCACCGGATTTTCCCGAATGGTCGGCCGAGCCCTGCGGAGGGATTTGCATTCTGCCTCCGCCGGCACTTCAGGCGATACGATTACCTCATTTGGATCGATGGAAGCGGCCAGATCAAGAGCTCGGACTTCGCAGCGAGGACAGTCTCGCAAATCGGTCCATCTGGTTGGGCAATGTTCAGCCATCCGGAGCGAAACTGCATTTATGACGAGATGCAGGTCTCGGCGACAATGCCGAAGTATCAGAAACTGCCGATGGCGGCACAGATCGATAGCTATCGGGCGGAGGGTTATCCCGCGGCCAACGGACTCGAGGCTTGTGGCGTGATCGTGCGAGCCGCGCGCCGCAAGGATCTTTCCGAGATCAACGAAATGTGGTGGCTGGAACAGTTGCGCTGGACCTATCAGGATCAGCTTTCTTTGCCCGTTGTCCTCCACAGACTCGGTCGAGGCTGCGATACTCTGGAGGGAGACCTGTGGCGAAATGACCTGATTGGGTGGGCACCCCATGAAAATATTGATTGAGGCGACACTGAACTACCGAAACATGGGGGATCTCGCCATGTTGCAGGTATGCTTGCGCAGGCTACGCTCTATTTGGCCCGACGCTCGGTTCGTGACCTTCACCTTCGATGAGGAACGTTTGGCCAATGTCTGTCCGGGAGCCATCGGAATACCAGCCGAAGCCCGTAACCTTTGGTTTGCGCGCTATCGCAATTTTGGGAGCCTCTCAAAGATCATCCCCGCGCGATATCAGACGCTGGCAGCGCTATGGAGGGCGCTGGTTGACAAAAGTGACAAGGTATCCAGTGACTTTATCTCCACTCTACGAGACATCGACCTGTTCGTTATTTCCGGTATGGGATCGTTTCACGACGCGGGCGGGCAACCGGCAATGAACATGCTGGAAACAATCGCCCTGATGAAACTACTGGGTATTCCCAGCATCGCGTTCAGTCAGGGGATCGGCCCGATCGACAGATCCTCCACGGTATGGCCGGCGGCACGAAGGTGTCTCCCCTGTTTGGATCTGATCGCCTTGAGAGAAGGGCGGACCGGTCCAGCACTGCTTCAGCAATTGGGCGTGCCTTTGGATCGGATAAAGATAACCGGGGACGACGCAATTGTATCAGCCTATCGGGAATCGGGACCGTCGCTGTCCAATCTGCTCGGTGTGAATCTTCGGGTGGCCTTCTACTCTGCTATCACCGAGGACCAGGCGCATCGGCTGTCGAAGATGATCAGCCGACTGGCCACAACCTTGGGCGCAGCGTTGACGGCCCTGCCTTGTTCTCACGTGCCGGGGGAATCGGATCTCCAGACGTTCACCAGAATATTTCCGGGGTTGCAGACGCGAGCTCTCTCCTCCGGGTTCCAAATGACGCCGGAATGGATCATCGAGGAAACTGGTCGCTGCCGCGTCGTCATTGCCGGCAGCTACCACACGGCGGTTTTTGCACTCAGCCAGGGCATTCCAACTATCTGTCTTGCGCTCTCCCAATACTATCAGGACAAATTCCTCGGCCTCGCTGCGCAATTCGGGCCCGGGTGTCACGTCGTCCGCCTAGATAAAGGGTATGAAGCGGCTCTTGTGCAGGCAGCCACGCAAATGTGGCGGACTTCCGACTCTCACCGGAAGTCGCTCCTCAGCGCAGCCCGCGCGCAGATCAAAGCTGCGGAGCGCACTTGGAACCAGGCTAGCGCTCTCATTTGCTATCGCCGACGCGGTAAGTTACGCGCTGGATCCCAAATCAGAGACGGGCCCGGACGCTCGTACCCGGAATCCTAAAGCGGTCGCTTCCGGGACAGTGACCCCGCAATTTGTCAAGAATTTGGTAGCAAAATCCACGACGCGCTTCTCCAGCTTGGGAGTCGGCTCGCCCCACTCGGCTAGGTTAAACAACCGGTCAAGGCGATAGAAGCCGTTCAGGCTCCTCGCGGTAAGGATAGTTGCCCTGGAAGGCGCTGCTCTTGCCGCGGTAGGCCTGTTGTCAGCCGCGGGTGTTATGAATTGAGCCATCGTGGCTCCATCCGCCAAAGTCATTCAGCTTCAACCGAGGTCGCAGTCGTCGACGGGCCCGGGCTACTCCGCTCGCGAGGTGGCGACCCTCCTCGATATCCCGCCGGAGAAGGTGCGCGGTTTCGTCCACGCGCACTTCCTCGAGCCGGCGCGGGCCGAAAACGGCGAGTACCGGTTCACCTTCAGGGATCTCGTCTTACTGCGCGCCTTGAAGGGCCTGAGCGAAGCGCACATCGCGCCGCGCCGCGTGCGCCGAGCGCTGGGGAAGCTGCAGCAGCAGCTACCCGGTGAACGGCCGCTTTCCGGCGTGGCGATCACCGCCGAGGCCGATCGGATTATCGCGCGGGACGGCTCGTCCCGCTGGAATCCGGAGTCGGGTCAGACAGTGTTCGACTTCGACGAGGGTCCACCGCCGGTGGAGCCCGTCCGGCGGGCACCGGAGGGTAGAGCAGCGCTCTGTTCTACCTCCCTATCGGGTGGAGGCCAGGGTGCGCCAGCGGAAGGGTTGAACGCTGATGCTTGGTACAAGCGTGGTTGTGAGCTGGAACCCTCCGTGCCCGAGCAGGCCTCCGAAGCGTACTGTCGCGCGATCGAGCTCGACGAGAACCATGCCGACGCGCACATCAACCTCGGGCGCCTGTTGCATCACGCGAGGCAAATTCGAGCGGCGGAGAAACACTATCGCCTTGCTTTGGCGGCGCGGCCGGCCGATCCGGTCGCTTCATTCAATCTGGGAATCGCGCTGGAGGATCTTGGGCAGACCGACGACGCTATGCAGGCCTACCGGGACGCGATTGCGGCCGATCCCGAGTGCGCGGACGCCTATTTCAACCTGGCGCATCTCTACGAGCAGGAGGGGATGCGCGCCAATGCGATCCGATATCTGAAGACATATCGGACGCTGGCCAGGAAGCGCTGAGAGCCGGTCAAACCAAAACAGCCTCAAATGCATCGGGCAGACCAATCCAGCCTGCTCGATCCTGTTCTTCGCCGTGGAACAGGAGGCTACAGCTCAACGGTTGCTTATCATCCGCGCGATATCGCCGCGCCAGCCGAGCGAAAGCCCGACGATGTTCGCGGTGCCTTTGTATGTTCCAGGGAACGCCGGGGCAGTGCTGGTGTTGCTGGTCAGGATGACCAGCTGGTAGGCCGCGTCCACCGAGAAGTGGCCCCAGCGATATCCGGCCCCCGCCGCGATGTTGACTCGGTTGAAGTCGGGCAGGTCGGGAGTGATGGTGTCGTTCGGGCTGGGGGTTGGGTCAATTAGAAGGCCGAGACGCGCGCGCCACTGCTCGTTGATGTTGTATTCGCCGCCCAGGTGGTAATTCCAAACGTAACTCCAGCGCTTGGGCAGGTAGGTGGGGGGCGTCGCCGGGTCGCTGAAGGTGATCGTCAAATCGTGCACCCTCTGCCAGCCGTTGTATTCGACGTCAAAGGCGAGCCGCAGCTCAGGAATGGGCCACACCGCGACCCCTAGGCCACCGACCGCGGGCAGGTGGATGGTGGTCGACGCGCTCTGATCGTGCGCGCTGGTCTGAAATTCGGGCGGGACGTTGTTGAAGTGCGCTTTGCCCGTGATTTCGAAGCTGGCGGGCGTGCGGAATGATCCGCCGAAGGATAGCACGTTCGGAATGGCATCCACCTGGATGCCTGCATTGCCTCCCCATGCCCATCCTCCCGCGCCGAGCTCCACGCTCCCCTCGGAGGTTACAAAATTAAGCGCTCGGTTCAGCCTTGCGATGGCGCGGATGATCTGAATTCCCGCACCCAACCGCACGCGATCGTGAAGCCGAACCGCGACGGAAGGGTTGATGAAATACGTCTTCAGCTCGACGTTCTGAACCAGCTGCCTCCCCTTCCAGTCGGAAGGCCAGTCCACGACCAGCCCAAATGGTGAGAACTCTCCGATCCCGACGCTGGCGAAATCGTTGATCCCGTAGGACGCATAAAAATTCGGCGGCGGGACCACTCCGATAGTGGTCTTCGTTGAAGCACCATTGGCCGGATCGGTGTAGCTGATGGAGGGAATCACCAAAGTATCGCCCAGCTGAATATCCAGCACCTTTCCGGCATTGATCATTCCGGCCGGGTTGTAGAGCACGGCGGACGAGTCATCCACGTGCGCCCTCATGGCCGTCGCCATCGCCGTGGCGCGCGCGCTGTGGAGATCGATGCCGAAGGCGGCGCCGAAAGCGGAGCCGGACAGGCACATCCCGAGACTGACCACGGTGCCGAAAAACGCTTTCATCGAGTCTCTCCTCAGGGAGGGCATGTAACGGCAGAGGGAATCACTCCGGTGTTCAAATAATTTGCAACTTGGCACTGGGCCTTCCGTGTCGAGGTGATGTCAGCGAAGTTGAGCAAGAAGCCGTGCCGCGAGCCGGGAGGAAGTGCACCATCGGATGGATCGAATAGGAATACGTCGAGTGGACTTGTAGCCGGCGGTGTCAACGTGGTTCGTAGATTTGCCGCATTGATCAGCTCAACCGTCGTCGGATTCGGCACTGTCTGATCCCGCGTAATGTACTGGACGAACGCGGCGCGGTCATTCGGGAGACCGGCGCCGTTCTTCAGGCTGAAGGACATGTTCTGCGGGTCTGCCGGATCGAGAATCCATTTCGCAATTCCGATGAAGAAGTCAAAAGCCGGTGACCCTTGGGCAATCCCCTGGCTCGCGAGCGTTGCCAGGAACGCAGCTTTCTGCGCGGCAAATGACGGCGAGGTGGACAGGATATTGACGGGATCACCCCCGGGCACGTTCACCACCACGCGATGCACATCCGTGGCTACCGACGTGTACAGGGTGCCGAGAATTCCGCCGAGGCTCTGTCCCGCGTAATTGACCTTGTCGCCGTTGAGCGTCGCGCCAATCGCTGCACTCAGTTGGAGGTTTAGGCTGCCGGGCGTGGCGTCGGAACCCTTGATGATTCGCGTCAGCTGAGACAAGTCGACGACCTGCTGCCGGAGGTTATCGCGTGTCGCAAAGAGATTGGTGAAACTGATGAGGTTCCACCCAGAGATCACCGGGAGCCCAGTAGTCACGTCGCGGCGGAAATCGCCCCCCTCGCACTTGTTGTCGGAGAGGCACACGCCCTGACCCGTATCAATGCAGGCCAGGTCGGCGCTCGGCGAGCTGAACGTGCACGGGGTGAGGCCCGCGCTGGTTCGGTCTCTTGCCACACAGCGACCGGTCGTTTGGTCACACATCTGGCTCAGCGGAGCGGCGCACGCGGCGTCGTCTGTCGTCGTGCTCAAGGCAGCTCTGGAGCCGATGCAGGACGTGCGATCGCCGTGCCACATCACGTCCGTGGCGATTGTCACGTGTCCCGCAGCTGCAAGAGTGTCAGCGAGCGCCAGCATATCGGTTCGAGCCCGCCCGAGCCCGTGCCCGAAGATCGTCACGGGATATCCTCCGGAAGGCGGAGCGGTAATAGGGATGGTGAAGATCAAGAGGATCTTTCTGATCGACGGAGCTGCGGGATTCAACGTTCCTCCAACTCCGGTCAAGAGGACCGCAGCGGAGATTTCACCTATAAAAATGTATTGAATGTTTGCGCTTGGGATCGGAGGAGGAGGTCGGAGCGCGGTCGTTCTGTCAGCGATGAAGAATGGCAGGGCCGTTGCCGGGGGTAACGAATTGGGGAAGCCCTGCAGCAGCTTGAGCGCGCTCACCTCGGTTTGAGTGGTGAAAGCCCAGGCGAGCGCGATCCTCGATCTCGTCAGCTGCAGCGGAGTCGCAGCGACCAGGCTATCGATGAAGGGCTTCAATCCCACGCGGAGGGCCTCGAGCTGTAGCGCCTGTGCATCGCTGAGGACACTCACCGTCGACCTGCCGCCTTCGACGAGGGGGTTCGCCAGCCGCGCCAGCGCGAAGGTGGTGGACGGAATCACGTTCCGGCCGCTGGTGTCCTTGAGGTTGGTGCTGATGAAAACGCCGTACCTCGTCCGCTCGTCGAGCGGAACGTTGGGCACGAACTGAAGCTGCTGTGGGTTGTTCGGTGTTCCGCCGTCCGGCAATAGGCTCGGCGTACAAGCGGGATCAGTGCAAGTCCGGCAATCGAGATCGAGGCAAGCCTTCACTGACGGAACGGTGGCCGGATGACCTGCATCGGCTGAGGTGAGTCGTAGGAAGCCAGTGCTGCTGGTCAAGGTGGTCGGATCGATCTTGCCCTGATTCAGCGCGCCCAGTGGATCCGAGTTTTCCGAAATGATCGGCGCGGTGGTGGAGAAACCGTCGAGTGTGTTCAGCCCGGCATAGAGCGTCTGTTGAAGGGGCGACCCGCCGTCAGGGATAGGTAAACTGACGAGGTTCGTCGAAGGGGAGCGAACCACGTCGTTGGGGAAAGGGATGATGTTGTTCGATGGATCGAACGTCAGGATCGGACGCACCGTGACGGTGAAAGTCCAAACCAGCGCAACGTCGCTGCGACTCACGCCCTGGCTCTCGAGGAAGTCGAGCGTCGGCTTGTAGAGCAATCGCAGCTGCTCCAACTGCACTGCCTTGGCGGCCTGGTCCTTGATGCGAGCGGCAGGATCTCTCTCGCTGGAAGGAATGAGCTCCGTTGTCGCATGGCACTCCGGATTCACGCTGCCGTCCGGTTCGAACAACCTGGTGCAGGTGACGAGCGAGGTATTCAAACGCGCAAACGCCCAGACCGATGAACCGACGACCGGCTCTCCGGCGGAACCCTTCAGCCCGTTCGCTCCGCCGATGAGCGCAACCGCGAACATCTTCCCGTTTTGCCAACCGGTCGGAGGCGGAGAGATGACGATTTGCGAGCTGGGGGTCGCTGAGTACGAAATCGTGGCACCGGTCACCGGTGTGAAATTCGCCGCGAAGTCCATCACGCGAACATTGGCGCTGGTCACGCTTGCCGGATTGAGGGCTCCACTGAAGCTGACCCGACCGGGCGTGTCAGCCGGGTATCCATCGAGCGTGTTGAGGTAGCCCAGAAACTCCTTCTCCGCGTCTTTCGCGTTCGGATCGATGGGGATATTCAGGGTGCGCGTCGCCCGGTTGAACACCAGATCGGTAGGTGTTGGAACGATCGGCGGCGAGGCCGACGGATCGAAGAGCGCCTGGACCACGCTGGCCGAAGGGGTTTGGGAGATGTCAGGCGTACAGGAAAAGGCGATCACCGTGAGCGCGGTCGCCACCAGGGCCCCGAACAGAACCAGCTTTCTCATGTGGAAGACCCCTCGCGAAGAGCAGCGGAGCGCATCAGGGAAAGACTCCGATCCGGCCGCCGCGGTTGTAGACCATCCCTCAGGGCGAGGCAAAGGTTTGACAGTCTGCTCCTCAAGCTGGGCCCAGGCCTAGGCGTGATCAGGGGTGATGAATAGCTTCACCCGCAGTACTCATCGAGGAGGCATGCATGTTGCTAGCATTGGCCCTGATTCTGCTGTTGCTCTGGGTCATCGGGCTCGCCGTGAAGGTGACGACGGCGGTGATTCACCTCGCCCTTGTGGCGGCAGTGATCCTGGCCATCGTCCATTTCATCCGTGGGGGAACGGCGCGCTCGCCCTGACGAGCTGGGCCACGGGCTGCGTCCGTTAGCTTCGATCCCGGGAGCGCCGGAGCAGCTCGCCGTGCAATTTTCGGTAAACCCGATGGGCATCAGCTTTGCCGCGCGATGCTGGTGGAATTGAAGCCGCAGCGGGAAGGTTGAGTGGCGGACCGGCAGCGACCTGGGCAAACTTGCATTCAGTGCCCGAGCGCGCACCATCACGTTGCATGCCACAGCTGGCGAAGGTCGAGAGGCAATGAAAGCCGCCGGAACGGGCGAGTCGCAAATCTCGGTGAGAACGGTGCTCACCGTATGTCTCACCGTTCTGGGCGTGGCCACGGTGGTGTACATCTTCATGCAGACGCGCGTCGCGATGACCCTGACCATCGGCGCGGCACTGTTGGCGGTGGCGCTCAACCACGCGGTGCTTGCGCTGGAAAGGCGCGGGCTGAAGCGCTCGCTGGCCATCGGAGCCGTGATGCTGATGCTGCTCCTGGCGTTCTCCGGGATCGCAGTGTTGCTGATTCCGGCGGCGCTATCCCAGGGCAAGGCGCTGATCGATCAAGCTCCGCAATTGATAGCCAACGCGAAGCACACGTACCTGTATCAAACGCTCGACGCGCGATTCCACATAGAGGAGCAACTGCGGTCGCTGGGGATCGCGAACGGGAATCTTCAGCGCGCACTGGAGCCGGCTTTCAAGGTATTCACGGGCGCGATCAGCGTGTTCGTGGCTTTCATCACGATTTTCTTCTTGACCATCTTCATGCTGGCGTTTGGCCCGCGGCTGATCCACGCCTTTCTTTACGAGGTGGTGAACCCCGAACACCGTGAACGCTACGAGCGCATTCTGGAGAAGATTTACGACTCGATCGGCGGGTACCTGGCGGGGCTGATTCTGATCGCTTCCGTCAATGCGTGCTTGACCACCATCTTCCTGGCGATCAACCAGGTGCCGTTCTTCCTGCCGCTGGGGATCATGAGCGGCCTGATGAGCCTCATTCCCTATCTGGGGCCGGCGGTGATGGCCATTTTCACCAGCGTGATTTCCCTGGCCACCGGCGGTCCCTGGCACGCCCTGGCGACCGCGATCTATTTCATTCTCTATGGGCAGTTCGAGGGCCAGGTCCTTTCTCCAATCGTGTATCGCCGGACCGTAAAGGTGAACCCGCTGATCGCGCTTCTCTCGGCCCTGCTCTTCGTGGAGCTGGCGGGAATCCCCGGCGCGATCGTGGCGGTTCCGGCAGCTGCGGCCGGGCAGATCCTCCTTCGAGAGTTTCTAGCGATGCGGCGAGAGCGGCAGGGGCTACAAGCGTCGGACCCCAGCGTCGCTGCGCCGCCGGTCAGGCCGGCCGAGGCAGACAGAGCCACGCCCATCTCGACTGCGCGCCAATTGCCCCGATCGCCCAGATAGTCGCAGCGGCTCGCACCGCGAGCAATCGTCCTGCGAAAGCGGTACACTGCCGCCGACCAGACAGTGGGGAGCGCACATGATAGGCCAGACCGTGCCCGATGATGTCGCGGCGAGCGAGTTCGAGGAAGCGTACGATGACGAGCGGGAAATCCGCGGCGCCATCTTCGGCGAACCTTTGAGCAAGGTTCCGCGGCGTCCAATGTTGACCCTTCCGACCAACGCCAGCGTCGCGGAGGCGATACGCGCCATGAATGAGCGCCACGTAGGGGTCGCCCTGATCGTGCAGAATGAGAAGCTGGCGGGAATCTTCACCGAGCGGGACGTGCTCCGGAAAGTTGCCGGCAGGCTGCTGGACGTGGAGAAGACGCCGGTGGCAAACGTGATGACGCCGGAGCCCGAAACCCTCCCCGAGGACGCGTCCATCGCATATGGGCTCCATCACATGAGCGTGGAAGGCTACCGGCACGTTCCGTTGGTCAAGCCGGATCGCACGCCGGTGGGCGTCGTCGGGGTGCGCGACATCGTCGCTTGGATCGTGGAGTTCTTCCCCGAGAGCGTGTTGAACCTGCCGCCGAAGCCCACCGCGCCCAAGACGGTCGAGGGCGGGTAGCCACCGTTCAACCCAAGCGTAGCGAAGCGAAGTCGAGGGCGGCCCGAGCCACCGTTCAGCCCGAGCGTAGCGGAGCGGAGTCGAGGGCGGCCCGAGCCACCGTTCAGCCCGAGCGTTGCGAAGCGAAGTCGAGGGCGGCCCTTCGACTACAGGCTCGCGTGCGCTCGCCTTACGCTCAGGGCGAGCGGGGAGGGCGACCCTTCGACTTCGGGCTGCGCCCTACGCTCAGGGCGAGCGGTGTGGTGGATACGTGACTCGCCCGGCGTCCACGACCGCAAACGGCGTCAAACGGTGAGGCACCGCCGCTGAAGGACCGGTGATGTGCCGGACGGTGATCCCGCGCGCCAACAGCGCATCCGAGATCAGCGAGCGGTGACAACGCCAGGGCACGGCCTCGGCGCACATCAGAGCGACCGGCCCGCGGTTCAAAAGAACGCCAAGCTCGTCCAGGCCTCGATCGAATTCTTCCGTCAGCATGTAGTCCGCAAAAGCGCGGAAGCTCGCGTTGCGCCAGGCGCCATTGGGCGAATCGCGACCGCCCTTGCGCAGGCCACCGAGGCGAGGAAGGTGCGCGTAGTGGATCGCGGCTCGAGACAGCCCCGGTGCCAGGGACTCCTGATTGAACTGTGGGTGCCTCCTCGAGCCGGGAAGACTTCGGATATCCGCGACGATCGCCACGCCGTGCATCTGCAGTAATTGGACGAGCTCTTCCAGCGAACGCGTCGAGTGGCCGATCGAGTACAGCTGAGGACCCTCGCGTGGAGCCCCGGAGGCCTGCCGGGGCGTCCTATTCTTTTTCGACCCTGACGGAATTGTCGTCCGGCTTTCTGTCGATCAGCTTGTTGAACGGGTCGATCCCCGCCCTGGCCGGCCGCCGGTCCACCACCATGGCGATCTCCGTCTGCTCGCGGTCGATCCAGTGCTTCTGGAGGTAGAGCACCTTGCCCGCGTCGTCCAGCACCCCGATGTCGATCAAGTCGTGAAGTGGAACCTTCTTGGCTTGGCCGAGGGGATCGTGCCGCAGCTTCTTGGCGCTGGCGGTGAGCGTCACGTCGAACCGCCCATCGCTGCGCTCCCGGTAGACGGCCTTCACCGCGCGGTTTTCGAAGAGGGTGATCGTCTCGAACATATCTTCGAGGACGTATTTCAGGTTGTCCGGCGTCACGCGGCGAATTGCCTCCAGGAGCTCCGCCGCGTTGGTATACGGCGGCTCCTGATGGCCGACCTGTTTGAGATAAGTAGCCAGGGCGCTGTTCAGCGTGGGCTCGCCGATGTAATCCTGGAGCGCGTACATCACCAGGCTGCCCTTGCGATAGTGGATGTAGCCCTGGTTTTCCACCCGCATCAGCGGTAGCTCCTTCTTCTGCTCGGTCGCTCTTCCCTTCAGGTATTCATCGAGCTCGTATTTGAGAAACCGACGCATCTTCTCCGGCCCGAACTCCGCCTTCATCACCATCAACGCCGAATATTGTGACAATGTTTCAGAAAGCAGCGTGGAGCCCTGCACGCGCCCGCCGATCACCTGATGCGCCCACCACTGGTGCGCCACCTCGTGGGCGGTGATGTAGAACGGATAGTCGATGTCGTTTTCATCCTTGTCGTTGACCTTGGCGATGAAGCCGAGGCCCTCGGAGTAGGGGATGGTATTGGGAAAGGATTGCGCAAACAGTTGGTAGCGCGGGAACTCGACGATCCGCACCTGGCGATGTTGATAGGGCCCGAAGTTGCGCGTGTAGTAATCCAGCGACTTCTTGATCGAGTTGATCATCCGGTCCAGGTCGTATTCGTGGCCGGGGTGATAAAAAATTTCGATCGCCACATCATTCCAGTGGTCCCGCTTGACCTGGTAACGCGCGGAGAGGAAGGAGAAGAACTTCAAGATCGTGCCCTCCATGGTGTAGTGGAAGTAGCGACGGTTGCCCTCGGTCCATTCCCGCTCCAGATAGCCCGGCGCCAACGCGATCTGATCGAGGCTGGTGCTCACCGTGGCATCGAAGGTGACCCAGTCCGCGTCCTCGGTGATGTAATTGTTCTTGCGTCCCTCCGGATCGTTGAGGTCCGGCAGCCGCTCCTTCGGTGGCAGGCCGTGCTTCTTCCGCTCCTGGTCCAGCACCAGCTCGCGCCCTTCGCGATAGCCGATGGTCGGCAAGTAACCGCTGCTGAAGAAGGTGCCGTTGTAGACGAGCTCCGTGCCCGAATCGGAGTTCGCAAATCCCTTGTAGCCGTAGGACAAATCGAAATCGAGCCGGGTCTTCTGGTGGGGTTGCAGCGGGTCGAACCCGAGCTCGATCCGGTACACGCCTTGCTCGGCGTCATCGATGCGCGTGCCCTTCACCGCCAGCTCGAGCTTGTTGATCACCATTTCTATCGGCAGGTTGATCAGCACTTCGGTGCAGGGCTGGCCGGACTTGTTCTCCATGTCGAAAGCGCCCCGAAGCGCGACCCGTCGCTCCGAGGGGAAGATGTCCACTGAAACTTTCACCCCGGTCACCCGCGGCTGCGGTTTCTGCAGGAATGATTTGTACCGCTTCTCGTATTCCGCCTGGATCTCGCCGCCCTGGTAGCTCGACCGATACACATTGAGGCGATTGGTGTTGTAGTAGATGAAGCTCGCCAGCACCAAAAAGAGGACCGCCGCGTTGGCCATGGCGATCCGGTTTGGAAGCGTGAATCGCATCTGAGCCATCCGCAGCCGCCAGGGCCATGAACCGTCGACCCCCCGCACCCAGAACATCGTTGACGACAACGCCAACAACACGGCCAAGGTGGCCCAGTACAGATCAAACCAGAGTGTTGGCGCGACGAAGTGGCCGAACCCGTTCATGTCTGAGTATCTCGCCCCGGGGGTGGACGGATAACGGTACAGGTGATGCTCGAGACCCATCAGCGGAGCGAACGAGGTGAGCGCGTAGTACACGATCAGCACGAAGTGACCCAGGTACTTGTGGTTCACCAGGACATGGATGGTGATCGCCAGCACCGAGAAGAGACATAGCCTCGCCAGATTGATGACAAACAGTTGTTTCAAATAAACGGCCGGCTCGAAGTGAAAGTAGCCTTTGACCGTCTGAATGGCCATTCCGCAGAGCATCACCACGCAGCACAGCAGCAGCTGAACCAGCAGCAGCGCTCCCAGCTTGGACCAGACGAGAATCCAGGTCGGTGCAGGCGAGGAATCGACGATCTGCGCGATCCGCGTGTCTCGCTCCCGCCAGACCAGCTCGCCCGAATAGAAGGTGATGATGATGAAGAAGAAGAGGGTGAACGAGCCGCCCACCGACTCGGTGATCACGTAGGTAACCGGATAGATAGTGGTTCCGTAGAGGCGATTCGTGGCCAGGGCAACCACCACCATGAAGAGCACGCCGGCGGCGACGATCACTGCGAAATAGACATTCTTCACTGTCTCCACGAACTGCAGCCAGCTCCAGCGGGTAAAGAGCGACAGATGCGCGGGCGTAGAAAAAGATCTGGACGCGGGGGCAATGCCCAACGGCCGCTCCGGCGCGGTGCCACTCTGCTCGGTCGTGCGGCCGCGGGCGCGCTCGCGCCCGGGAAGATGGCTGAAGGCGAAGCGGCGGTACGCGAGCGCGAATACGACGATGCCGATGCCCGCCCAAATCAATCGGTTGGCGAGCAGCACTCCGGCAAATGGAATCAGGCGCGCGTTGCGCTCGAACACCGTCCAGTACTCGGTGATCTGGCTCAGCGCGAATTGCCCGAAGGGATCGATCAGGCTCGCCAGAACTTTGTTTTCCAGCTCACCGGCCAACCGCGCGCCGATCAAATAGCCGAGCAGCACGAGCACCGCGGTGAGAAACACCGGAAGGATCTTGCGCAGCAGCGCGGCCATCCCAAAGAAGACCGCGCCGGTGAACAAGAGATTCGGCACCACGATGATCACAAACGGTCCCAGATAGGCGAGCAGCCGGTTTGGGCCGACGCGGGTCGACTCCAGAAAAGGCATCGCGCTGGCAAGCAACGCTCCGATCGGAATGGAGAGGAAGATCAGCAGCATCACCGCGAAGGCGCCGAGAAAGCGGCCGCCGAGATATTGCAGCTTGCTGATCGGCGAGGTGAAGAAGAACGGGTAGACGTCGTACTCGAAATCCTGCTGCGCCGCCCGGCCCATGATCGCGGCCGTCACCGGAAGGCCGAAGTAGCTGAGCAATCCAATGTACACGGCCAGAGAGTAGGGCGAGTTGATCAGAACCTTTTCGCCGCCTCCCAGGCCGAAGGACGCCTCCTTGAATGCACCCCCGAACGCGATCACCAGAAGGAAAGCCGCGCTGAAGAACACCAGCGCGTAGACATACGTGGAGATCCGGCGCAGCCGGTTCACAACCTCGAAGGCAGCAATGGCGCGAAGCATCGCTCAGCTTCGCTCGAGGGTGGCTACCGCCGGTCGTTGCTCCCAGACCCGGCGCTTGAGCGTCCAGAAGTACACGTCTTCCAGATCGGGAGGGGCGCCCTCGAAGCTTGCGTCGGGGCGCTCAACGCCGTAGGCGCGGATCACCGTTCTACCGGCGAACAGGCGGGTGGAGATGACGCGGAAGCGCTGGAGGTGATCGGCCAGCTCGGACATGTGGATCGACTTGCTCCAGATTTTTCCGACCAGCGCGGCGATCGCGCGGCTGGGCTCGCCCACCAGCAACATCGCGCCGCCGTCGATGATCGCCATCTGGCTGCAGAGGTCGCTGACGTCGTCCACGATGTGCGTGGAGAGGATCACCACGATGTTCTCGCCGATCTGGCTGAGCAGATTGTGGAAGCGAACCCGCTCCTCGGGATCCAGCCCGGCGGTGGGCTCGTCGACGATGATCAGCTTCGGGTTGCCGAGCAGCGCCTGCGCGATTCCAAAGCGCTGCTTCATTCCCCCGGAGAAGCTTCCCAGCGGTCGGGCGCGAACGGCATGCAGATTGGTTTTCTGCAAAAGGTCGGCCACGGTAGCTTTGCGCTCACGAGCGTTGGCGATGCCCTTCAGCATGGCCAGGTGCTCGAGCATCTCCTCGGCCGGGACCTTGGGATACAGGCCGAACTCCTGGGGAAGGTAGCCGAGGATCTTTCTCACCTCATTTTTGTCGCGCAGGACGTCGATCTCCCCCAGCGTCATCGAGCCAGAATCCGCCTCCTGCAGGGTGGCGATGGTCCTCATCAGCGTCGACTTGCCCGCGCCATTGGGGCCGAGCAGGCCAAACATGCCGGCCGGAATGGCGAGGGAGATATTGCTTAAAGCCTGGACGCCATTGGGATATCGCTTAGATAGGTTCTGTATCTTGAGTTCCATGGCATGCTTGCTCTTACGCCGGGGCCGCGCTCGTATAGACGAGGTAAGATGCAAAGCGCAATGCAACTTCAACGCTCTCGCTGCCGGGAATGGCGCGCAGAGAATCATCTGATCGCGGGGGCCGCGAAGCGTCTTTGGGCACTCTCGATGTTGCTTGGCGCACTGGCGGCGTGCTCGGGGGGCAAATCGCCGACAGACTCGCCGACGTATTACCGCGACGTGAAGCCGCTGGTGCAGTCGAAGTGCACCGGATGTCATCAGCCGGGCGGGATCGCCCCCTTTGCGCTCACCACCCTCGACGATCTGCTGGCGCACCGCGATCAGGTTCGCAGCGCGGTGACGACGCGGACCATGCCGCCCTGGCCCCCCGCGAAGGGCTGCGCGGATTACCTGGCCGATCGCTCGCTCGCCGACGATCAGATCGCGTTGCTCACCGGATGGGTCGACGCCGGCGCTCCAGCCGGGGACTCGGGCGACGAGCGGAGCGGCAATGCACCCCCGGGGCTGTCGCGCGTCGACTCCACCTTGACGATGAGCGCTCCCTATCGACCGGTTCTCTCACCTGACGAGTATCGCTGCTTCGTGATGGATTGGCCGCAGCAACAGACGAAGTACGTCACCGGCTTTCGCGCCAACCCGGGCAACAAGGCGATCGTTCATCACGTGATCGCTTTCCTGGCTGGACCGTCGGTGGCCGCCGAGTATCAGCGGCTCGATGATGCGGATCCCGCGCCCGGATATGTGTGCTTCGGCGGGCCAGGTGGACCGGGGGCAGATTGGATCGGCGCGTGGGCTCCCGGAAGTCAGGGCGCCGACTTTCCGGCCGGAACCGGGATCAAGGTGGAGCCGGGCTCGAAGATCATCCTCCAGGTGCACTACAACGTTCCGACTCCGCCGATGGTGCCGGATCAAACGTCCATTGACATGAAGCTGGACTCGCTGGTCGGCAAAGAGGCGGTAGTTCTGCCCTGGGCCAACCCGCTCTGGATAAGCCTGCGAACGATGATCATTCCGGCTGGGCAGGCGGATGTCTCGTACCGATTCTCATTTGATCCCACGCCGTATTTATCGAACCTGAGCCATGGGGTGATCCCCAACAATTCCTCGTATCAGGTGTACTCGGCGGCTTTGCACCAGCACACGCGCGGCAGCCGCAGCACGCTGGAGATCGAGCGCGCCGGCGGGACTAAGGAGTGCGTGCTCCAGATCCCGCACTGGAACTTCCACTGGCAGGGCGCGTATGACTTGGCGCAGCCGAAGAGGGTCCGGATCAACGACCGGCTGGCGATCGAGTGCCACTGGGATAACACCGCTGCCAACCAGCCGGTGATAGGCGGGCAGCAGCAGCCGCCCCGCGACCTGAACTGGGGCGAGGGCACCAACGACGAAATGTGCCTCGGCCTGTTCTACATCACCCCTTAGCCGCGAGCTGCTCGCGCGTGGCGGCGGTGAACCCGGCCACGATCACCTAGATGGTGGTTGCCATGGTGCCTGGTGTGTACCAGGAGCGCGTGCATCTTCTCCAGCGCTTTAAGAGACGCTCACCTTCGGCCGGGCTAGAATCGCCGTATGGGAAACGAGCTTCCTCCCCCCTTGCCGACGGGCGTCGAACGGAGAACCTCGGAGCGCGTGGCCGCGCGCATCGACGTCCGCTTCCATGAGCCGGAGCAGGCCGCGCGCGCGTTGCGAGCGTACTCGCTCAACCTCTCCGTCGGCGGCTTGTGCCTCAAGACGCGCAACAAGTACGAGGTTGGCTCGGTGCTCCAGCTTTCGATGACGGTGGACGATCACGAGTACCAGCTCAAGGGCCGCGTGGCCTGGGAGCACAGCGGAGCGATCGGCGTCCGATTCGAGGAGCTGGACGTGAAAGACCGCGAGCGCCTCGTCGAGCTCGTGGGCCGATTCAAGCGCTAGCCCGTCGACGCCATGCACTACCTTCCGCCGCGAGGCTCGGTTGCGGGAGCCGAGGGATGCTATCAATCAGCGGCAGACCGGTCCAAACTTTCCTATGAGAGAAGGCTTATCGGTTAATGATGTCTCAGTTCCTCACTTGCTGCGGAAGGTATGTGCCAGTGGCGCACCAATTTCGAGCCTGGTGCCAGTCGGCTTGAATCACGATGTTATTGGTATCAGCTTGGGTTACCGGAACAAGGTTAAAGGACTTTACCGATACGTTTCCATTATTTGCTCCTAGGTAGGCTGGTGGGTTACGCTCTGGCGTGCCGGTAATCTCGTCGACTGACGGAATCTGCCAGCTACCGCAATCGCTGCTGACCCCTTCCATATATCTTTCGAAGCTTACGCTGTACCACAATTTGACAATTCCATATTCGTCTACTGTACCAGATGAGCCTAGTTTGGGGTCGAAATAGGTCTCGTAGCCGTTGACGCAGGTTGACGAAGTCGCACAAGCTTCCATCGATACTCCCTCGGTCTCTGCGTCGTTGAGAACCCCATCTTGGATTAGCGGAGAATCGGGAGTTAGCTGAAAGCCATTGGGGTCGGCCGCCTCGTTGTTATAATTCGAAACGGATAAGGGCGTGCCGTTTGTGTTGGTAGACGCCTTGATTCCGATCGCGCCGACAACCATGCGAGGGTCTCTCAAATTCCACGCTGTCGGTTGTGTGTAGCCATCGTTAGGTTTCGGAAACGGCGCAGTCACGCAACCATTCCCAGGGCAAAGCGCAACCGAAGCCGTGACGTTGTAGAAGTTCCCTTTCGGCGAAGGAAGAGCGATCGCTGCATCCATCGTGACTCGTAATCCAGTGCCGCTGATTACTTGCCCGCTTTCGTCACTGACACCATTTAAAGTCGTCCTTCCAAACACCAATGGGTGGACGTCACCTTGGCCACACAACCATTTCGCAACGCGTGGAGATGGGGCACTGCCGTCCGCATTTGGCTTGACCATGTGTGCACACCAGCCCACCACATCACCGCGTGCAACACCGAGGACGGCCTCTTGTTTATGGCTCAGCGCTACCATTGGTAACGCAGTCCCGTTGCATCCGACTACAGCGGCGAAATACAAATAATAGCGCGTCGATGGATTGTTGTTTGTGCCTAGAACGGAAATCTGTTGCCAGCTTACGTTCCCAAGATTGTCTTTAACAGCCTTACGGATCGGTCGAAGCCCCCCAATAATACCTGTCAGTTTCTTCAGATATTTTTCAACGTTGAGACTTGCGGAGCCATTGCTTGCGGAATGCCGAATGACAGTGTGCGGACAAAGGTTCGGATCGTCGAATTCATGCGTCGTCATTAGGTCATAGTCGAAGTACTTACCGAGAGTGCTGGTCGGATCTGGATTTCGCCCAGAGTGCCCAGCCGGGTTTACCAGTCTTGCCAGAACTACCCTCGTGCCTATGGCAGAATACCCAGGATTACCCGCTAAGTTTCGCCCGCCCAGACTTCCGCCCAAATTTCCATTAAAGAGCACATCATCGAGACTTCCCGCCAAACTGCCGGTTAGGTTGTCACCGAGATTGTCCCCAAGGTTATCGCCCAGGTTACCACTCAAGTTATCACCCAGGTTATCACCCAGGTTGTCACCCAGGTTATCACCCAGGTTGTCCCCCAAGTTATCGCCCAGGTTGTCACCTAGGTTATCCCCCAAGTTATCGCCCAGGTTGTCACCTAAATTGTCGCCCAGGTTATCCGCCAGAGCTCGCGGGCTTGAGCTATTTCCTGGGCCAAGGGGCTTCTCGAACGTTGCTGAGTTGCAGCCAGACAGCATCGCTACAAAAAGCACGAAACCACTGGTTATACGGCTTGAGATATTTGAGTTGTTTTTGGGTCTCATGCTCGCTGTATTTAGCAAGGGCGGTGCCACCAGTCGCCGCCCAAGAATTCAGTGCTTTAGACGTGAATGCAAAGTGAGTACATGGACAGGATTTGCTCGAATTGGCCCAATTTTGCTCAATTCACGTCCGGTTTGAACATGAAGCATAAACAACGCCAGTTCAGCTGGGCAGGAGCCGGAAGGCCATCAGCACCGCGATTAAGACACCCATCAATGACTCGCCGGCAATCGCTCCTCCTCCCACCGCCGATCGGTAAGTGTCGACATCAACTCGTCGCGAGTTTCTAAATTTAGCAATGGCGAGTAAGGCGGCACCCAGAAAGATTGTGGCAGAGTAGTGTGCAGGGACGATGAATGCGAGTCCTGCTGCCGCTGAGACCGGAAAGAACTTCGACCACCGTGTACGTGACAGCATGGTCAGCGCGACTCCGGCGGCGAAGCCAAACGAAGCCGCCCTGGCTGCGAGGGGAGGTGGCCCCGACATCCCCCTACTTACCGTCTCAGCGACCGCCTTCCACTCCACGGCCGAGGGAACAGGCAATTCCAGAGATCCTAGCCCATATGTCTTCACGAACAATACGTAGATGGGAACGCTCACCAGGGCTCCTAAGAGCACGCCTCCAAGCTGAGCACGAATCTGTTGGCGAGGGGAGGCAGCGAGCTTTCGACCCGCCTGTAGCGCGTACAGCACCGAGGCAGTCTGTGCCGCATCCCCCGCTACGACGGAGCCAGCGACTGTGTTAATGACGGCGCTTCCGGGAGCAAGAACACCGAATAAGAGTTGAGTAATTCGACCAATCTTTCCCAAGGGGACGATGTCCGTCTGCCCTGCGGCCCGAGACGCCACGCTGGCCAAGATAACGGAAAGAATGAGCGCAAATAGTACAGCTCCTGGCGGGCAGGCGAACACCGTCCGACCGAGCACAACGATGACCACGATGGCGAGGAGCACCAAGAGCGCTTGCGTTGCACTGAATTGCGATTCACCAAACTTCACCAGGTTCTTAAGACTTAGATCCTTCAGCTTGCGAAATAAACCATTCGCTGCTGCCGGCAGCGAGGTGGCGGCAGCGCCGAGCACCATCGCCACCCCGGGAAATACGAGCCATCCGACGAGGGCGGAGTAACGGTGCTCGGTGACAATGCCGCTGCGCAGAAGCCAAGGCGCAATGAAGCCCCATGCCACGGCAGCGCCGGCGAGCAAACTGGCCGCGGACCGTAGGCCTACAAGGACGCCGGCACCTGCTAGTAAGGGGCTCCAACTCAGGCCAAGGTTGAGCGTTTGAGGCGCGATTCCGAACCAAGTCAGCGGGAAGAACGAAGCCTGTGGAATTAATCGGCTGGCATCTCGAAGCCAGACAATGAGTGCCGCCGCGGCACCACCCGCTATGAAAGCCTTTCCACGCGCGAGGGCTTCTCGCCGGAAGGAATGCATTGCCGCAATCAGCTCGGCAGTGGCAATAGCAGTCGGAAACGGTAGGCCTTCTTCGTAAAGCAGTTTTCGTTTTAGCAGCAGTCCAATTGCCACCCCAAACCCTCCCAGGGCGCAGCCCCAGGCCCCAATAGCCCAGGGTGAGTAGTGGTAACCCATGAGAGACAGGGCGGGTATGGCCCCAAGAAAACCCATGGTCGCAGGCATCGCTCCCATCGAGGCGGCGATCGTCTGAATGATGTTAGTTTCGAGAAGTTCAGCGCGGCGGCCGGTGCTCGACAGCACGCAAAACCCCAAAATCGAAGCCGTCAATGCTCCTGCCTCCCACCATCCGGTTTTGAGGCCCATGTAAAGATTGGACGTGACGATCAAAATTCCAAGCGCCGACCCGACCGCAAGCGCTCTCCATGTCATTTCGAGCGGAGCTTCACGAGCAATTGATTCAGTTAGGGATTGTCTCAATGCGCTGGGTTGTTCCACAGATTTCCCTCTCCAATTCGCGGCGGTGCGGAGACGCCAGCCTAATCGCCGAACTCTTCTGCTTCGCACTTCGGCCCTTCCCATTTGGATGGAACCGCGTCACCGGTCGCGCGAAGCTTGCGGTACTCTATCTCGTCGTAGAACTTTGCCGGTGCCAGCTTCGCCGACGCATCGACCCTCCTCCAATACAACCTCACCCCGTCGGATCACGAGCGCTGGCCAACCGATGACTTCAGTTCCCTCGTAGACTGAGTATCCAGCACGGGAGGCGAGCTCCGTACCCCGTACGGTTTGCCTTCTGTGTGGGTCCCATAACGCGATGTCCGCATCTGACCCAGGCGCCAGGCATCCTTTTTGAGGGTAGAGGCCGAAGATTCGTGCTGCCCGGGTCGATGAAAGCGAAGCAAACTGCGCGAGGGACAGCTTTCCCCGCATTACGCCTTCAGAGAAAAGCATGGGCAACATGAGTTCCAGATTCGCGACACCCGCCAGATGATTGGTAATCGTGAGTTCGGGACTCAATTTTTGTTCGCGTGTCCAAGGAGCATGGTCGCTACCCAGCGTGTCGATGCTGCCGTTGGCAACTCCACGCCACATGGCATCAACATCGCTCGATTGTCGCAGTGGCGGTTGCACAATGAACAACGGACCTTCGACAGTGCGATATTTTTCTTCCGTCAGGTGTAAATATGTTGGGCGACCTTCGACGTACACCGGCAGTTTTCGGCTACGCGCGTTCTGGCAAGCCTTGAGTGCTCGCTCCGATGAAATATGGACGATGTAAATGGGTGCTCCTGTCAGCTCACAAAAACCAATCGCACGATCCACTGCTACGACTTCGGCAACGGTCGGCCTACTTTCGGCAAAATATGTGAGCGCAATCTTGCGTTCGTTTATTAGAGCTTGCGCCGAAGCGGCGAGGATACCGGAATCTTCGCAGTGAATCAGGGTGAGCATCCCTTCCCGCTTGGCGACCCGGAGCGCGGACAGGAAGAGCGGCACGTTGCTATCAAAGTCCCGTCTTGACATGAACCATTTGACACTCGTGTAACCTGCTCTGGCCAATGGAGGAAGCTCTGCGATCACCGATTCACTTGGAACTGGAAGCACCGGATGGAGCATCACGTCTACAATGGAAGTCCGTTCTGCGAGTGTGGTGTCCCGCGCGATTGCGTCATGCAATCGTTCTTCCGGCGCAGCGGCTGTCATATTCCCTAAGGTGGTAATTCCTCCCACCACCGCCGCTTCTGATCCACTAGCAAAGTCGTCGGCACGCCGCAGCGGACCTGATTCTGCTTGCGTGAGATGAACGTGCGGATCGATGCCACCCGGAAGGACAATCAGCCCGGTTGCCTCGATCTGTCGTTCGCTCGAATGAGGCTTGAGGTTCGAGCCGAGCTCGACAATCGTTTCATCTACAACGCGAATGTCTGCACGGACTGTTCCTTGCGGCGTTACGACGTCGCCACCCCGAATCAAGTGTCGATTTATGTTTCCCATTTCTGGGTAAGCGTGGGAGAACAATCACGCGCCGTCTGCCGAGGTCCGGCCAGTGCGGCTTCGTACATTTCGTGTTCGGGAGGTTAGCCAGTTCGTCCGTTCAGAGTATATTCTGATCTCGTCACCCAATGCCACGATGTGTAACTTGCGGGCGTAGATGGGTCTCCGAGCATCGCGGGTGCCCCGCGACTGAAGCACCCTCACTCCCTGCGCCAGCCGAGCTCGTCGAGCCTGTACCGGGATTTCGGCTGATCGGCCGCATCGGCCGTGGTGGCTTTGGCGTAGTGGTAGAGGGACGGAGCGATCACTACGATTCCCCCGTTGCGATCAAGATTGCAGAGCCTGGACGGCGGAGCGAAGCGCTGCGCAGAGAAGCCAACGTCCTACGCGCCATCGGAATGCCGTTCGTGCCGTCGGTGCGCGAGGTAGGAGCCCTTTCCAGCGGTGGTTCGTACCTGGTAATGGAGTTTGTCCGCCATCAAGTGTTGGCCCATCGACTAGGAGAGATCTCGGGCCCCATGCAACTGGGCGAATTTCTGTCAATCGCTCAGGCAATTCTCGAGACAGTCGGCGTTGTTCATGGAAAGGGCTTTATCCATTGCGATCTCAAACCCGAGAACATATTTGTTCTGCCCAGTCCACCCGGTGCGAAGCTAATCGACTTCGGTGTCGCTCAGAGGCTGGCATCAGGTGTCCAGGCGCGCTCTCACGGTATTGAAGTAGACCCAATCACCGGAGCACTTCGATTCGGGACGGCAGAGTACATGTCACCGGAGCAGTGGGCGGACGGACAGTCACTGGATGAGCGCTCTGATGTTTATTCCATCGGCGTGATTTTGTACGAAATGTTAACCGGCCGCGTCCCCTTCTGGGGTCGGTTAAGCGAGGTGAAAGACTCTCATCTCTCTCGCCGGCCCATGCCGCCATCGAAGTACGTGCGGATTCCTCTGAAACTCGAACAACTTGTGTTGCGCTGTCTCGCTAAACATCGCGAGCGACGTTTCAGTTCCGTCGGAGAGCTCAAGGATCAACTGACTATTGCTTGCTCAGTCCAGTCAGAGTCTAACGCGCAGACCGGCTCAGGTCTTTTGCACACAGTCGCTACTCAGCCGGCGGCCGCCTCTAAAAATGCACGCCGGTCAGTCGCTCTTCTATACATCGCCGATTTACTTCTAAATATCGGCGAGGCCGAGCAGATCATTCGAAGCACTGGGGGCCAGTTGGCTCATGCTACGGGCGATCGGGCCGCTGCCGTTTTTGATCAACAATTTGTTGACAATCCAATTCAGCGGGCACTCCGAGCCGCGAACATTCTCACTGAGCGGACCATTGTTTCCCGTGCGGTGATTGACATCGCTCCCGTGATGGTGCGACCCCGTCCCGATGGCTCGTTCCGGTACTTGAGCGGCAGTTTTGCTCGAACGGATACTTATCCGCGTGCCAGCGATCCGACTGGGACGCTGATCACTGCTGCAGTGCAGCCATTATTGCCAGAGATTTCGTGGGCGCCGGTTGCCGGTCGGGATGAGCTTTTTTCGCAGAGTGGCTCGGGCGAAAGTGCGACGGCCGTTACTCAACGACCGCTATTTGGGCGGAATAAGGTGCTTAGTGCGCTCCTTAATACAGCGAACTGTGCCTTTTCGGAAGGAAGGCCGAGCATCTCAACCATAATTGGCGAGAAGGGCTTGGGTAAATCACGCCTGGCGCGCGCGTTGATTAACGAGGTCAAAGGCATCGCTCCCAATGCGATTGTGATTAAGCTTCCAGTGCGCGAGCCTATGGACGGGGCGCTGGACGAGAATCTTCGTGTTCTTATTCGTCGCGCGCTCCGGCTTCCTAGCTCTCCTGACTTGAGGCCAAAGGATGGTGGAAGGTCGCTGTTGGTACACCAGTTGGGGCAGCTCGGTGAAACGGGGTGGCCAGTTGTGTCTCTCGCGCTCGGCTGGATCGATTCCATGGCTGCCGAGCTTCAGCAGTTCAACGCCGCCTCTGGTGTGCTTCGTTCGATGCTCAAGCGCGTAATTGGCGAAGCACTGCAGAAGATTGCGGCCAGCGCACCGCTGTGTTTAATTCTTGATGATACCCAATGGGCCGACGATACAACACTCGGCGCCCTAGAGATTGCTACACTTGCTGAGGCGCGTGCAAGAATATGGCTTTGCGCCTTCGGCATGCCCACGTTTGCAGAGAGTCGTTTGGGATGGGCAGAAAGAGCAGGCTTCCAAGAGCAGATCAGCTTATCCCCACTGGATTCAGAAAGCTCTGCGAATCTGCTCCGGCATCTGCTGGTTCCCGCCGAGAACATTCCGGCAGAGGCGATTACTCGCCTAGCCATACGGACCCACGGTGTACCCTTTTTGATGGCTGAGCTTGCTCGGGGACTCCGAAACGATGGACTGATTCGCAAACATTCATCGGGAGAAACCTGGTACCTTGCGACCGACGAGCTCTCCCGCCTTCCGGATCTCCCAGTTATCGAATGGCTTGCGGAGCGTCAGCTTGGGAGCCTACCAACGGACCTTTCCGCGCACGTCCGGTTTATCGCTACGTTGGGGTCAGAGTTCAGCGTCGATGAAATCGATGGTGTCATGGACGAGCTGGAGCAAAGCGGCGAGGCTAGCGCGTTTCCATTGGATGCCCGGGTAGCCACAGAGCATCTAGTGAGACAGGGCATCCTTGTTGCGCATCGAGATCAGGCATTGACATTTCGCAATTCTCTTCTTCGTGATGCAGCCGCCCAAGCGATGCCTCCGCCCATAAAAGAAACAATCCATTTGGCTGCTTTTCGCTTCTATCAACGAGATGAATGCGCAGCTCATCCACACCGCGTCAGCCGACTCGCATTTCACGCGGGTAATGGCGGATTACGCTCCGAAGCAGCAAAGCTCTACCTGGAGCTGGCCGAGCATTCGCGAAGTCGCCATCTCTACCTGGACTCCGAGGGACTGTACAGTCGCGCTCTTTCGTATCTGAACGGGACGGGCCGTTCCGAATTGATCGCTCATCGCGGCAGGGGGTTGATGCGATACCGGCTTGGCCGTTACGACGATTCGGTCTCTGACTTTGAAAGAGCTCGGGAACTCGCCCAGCAGTTGGGCGACGTCGAGCAGGAGCTCGAAATATTGCTCGACCATGCGACCGCGCGAGACTGGTCAGGACAATTCACAACCTCGCGAAAACTTGTCGAGGACGCACAAGGCCGGGCGAACGAATTTCAAAAACTTTCGCCTCTCCTGGAATGCCGAATCCTGCTTGGTATCGGACGTTCCCAGTGGCGGTTCAACCGTTGGGAGGATGCGGTCACGACCCTGACTCGCGCCAGAGACTTGTCCGAGCGTCTGGGTGATGCTGGATACGAAACTCATATCGTGTCCTTGCTCATTTTGGGCTGTACTCTGCCGTGCGTGAATCGAGCCTCTGAAGCCGAAGAAGCATTGAACCGAGTCATTCGAATCTGTGAGCGCAATGGCGATCGGCTCCATCTCGGCGCTGCTTTGAATAATCGCCGCTTCGTGTGGACCGTGCGAAAAGACGTTGAGAATGCCATTCGCGACCAGCAGAAATACATTCAGATCGCCCGGGAGTTGGGCCTAGTCGGGCGGGAGCTCAATGGGGAAGGAAATATCGGAGAACTTCTTTATCAGGCCGGCGATCTGGCGGCGGCACGGCGGCACGTGCGTCGCGCCGCAGACTTGGAGGAACGCCATCCGGAAGCGTTTCCACGGCCCTGGAGAATGCTCCTTCAGGCTCGTGTTTTTGCATACGAAGGACGATTGGGGGAGGCCCAAGTAACGCTCGACAAGATACAGCGCGCAGTGGATCGCGCTGCGTCCGAAGGCCGAATTGATGGGACGATGGATCCGTCCTTTGAGGTACTATCCTCCGTGGTTCGGTTTGTGATTCATGGTGCCAGTGATTCAGAATGGGATGCCCTGATTGAACAGGCGAAAAAGCAGGCCGTCGATCAGGAGTTGATCGAAGTGATCGAGATGCGAGGTGTCGCTGCTCTCAGACAGGGTGAACGAGAACGAGCCAGGCAGATTTTCCACGAAGCGCTGCGGGCAGCAGAGCAAATTCCAAACATCATGGAAGCCAGGATAAGGCGAAATCTCGAGCTAACTTTGTCACATGATGGTCGTTGGAGAATTAAGCAATCATAGGAGAGCCTCTCTGAATGGATTGAAACATAGTCCTCCAAAGGACGAATCAGCCAGAACGGTCGGGCGTAACAGAGGCTGACCTTCGTGCCCTTAGTTTAAGTTTAGGGCCCGAGCAGAAATTACATGATCAAAGTTGAGGTTTGATAACATAGTTCCAATCGCCGTGAAACGTGGCAGGAGTGATGTTCAAGGCGTGTATCACCGAATCGGCTACGGTCAGACCTGTCTCGTAGGCGCGACAGTCGAGGTCGGCTTTCACCTCCAGCCCAGTGCGCGTCTTGGTCGAGCCGATGAGCTGGACGACAGTTTCGTAGTCCTCAAGGGGTCGGCCGCGCCAATTCATGCTGATGTGAGAGAAAAGCCGATGCTCAACTTTGTTCCATCTGCTTGTTCCAGGTCGGAAGTGGGTAACGGTAATGGCAAGCTTTCGCCGGGGGTGTCCGGATTTTTGTGTGAGCTATTTCCGGTTCAGACGGGTAACCGTCCCTCGAACTGTATTGCCAGTTGCTGAAGAGCACTTCGCCACTGGCGGATTGGCCTCGTCCACTTTTTCTCTGCGTTTGTCAATGCAAGATACAGCAGTTTCATCACCGCTTCGTCCGTCGGAAAGTGACCTCGATTACGCAGCACCTTCCGTAGCTGCGAGTTGATCGATTCGATGGCATTCGTCGTGTAGAGCGCTTTTCGGATTTCCCGGGGGAACGAAAAAAACGAACTGACTCGCTCCCAGTTGTTGCGCCACAGCTGGCCGATCATCGGGTACCGTGTCTCCCATTTCCTCTCGAAGGTCTCCAGCGCCAGCTCGACCGTGGTTTCGCTGTCGGCGGCGTAGATTGGCTTCAGGTCGGTCGTCAGTTCCTTTCGGTCGTTCCAGTTCACGTAATTCACCGAATTTCGGATGAGGTGAACGATGCAGGTCTGTACGATGGTTTTTGGAAATACCGACTCGATTGCCTCAGGGAAACCCTTCAGGCCGTCGCAACAGGCGATGAGAATGTCCTGAACTCCGCGGTTGCGAAGTTCGGTGATGACACTTCAGCCAAAATTTCGCCCCTTCTGTCGCTTCAATCCAAAGGCCCAGGACTTCCTTCCGGTCAGCCATGTTCAAGCCCGGTGCCATGTAGACAGATTTGTTTCGCACGGTGCCCTGGTCGCGGACTTTGACTACCAGTGCATCGAGGTAGATGACCGGCCACACCGGGTCGAGCGGGCGACTCTGCCACGCTTTCACCTCCTCGAGCACCGCATCGGTGACGCGGCTGATAAGGTCCGGCGACACCTCCGTCCCATACAGCTCCTTCAAATGCTGCTGGATGTCCCGGACGCTCATCCCTCGCCCGTACATCGAGAGGATTTTGTCGTCGAAGCCGTCGAAGTGCGTCTGGTGATTTTTGACGACCACCGGCTCGAAGCTGCCGTTTCGGTCTCGTGGCACTTCGATGGGGAGCTCGCCTTTGTCCGTCTTCAGCGTCTTCGAGCTCGTCCCGTTTCGATTGTTGCCGCTGCCTCTCCCGGCCGGGGAGTTCTTCTCGTAACCCAGGTGCTCGCTCAGCTCGGCATTCAGCGCGCGTTCCACCAGCGCTGCGGTGAGCTGCTTGAGCAATCCGTCTGGGCCGATGAGGTCCTCCGGCTTCGAGTATCCGGCCAACAGCTCATCCACAATCTCTTTAGGTACCGTCATGACTAGGTCCTCCCTCCTCAATCGAGGTTCGGACCCATCGTCACCTTATTTCAGCTCACACAAAGTTTCTGACACTCTCGCTTCGCCTCGTTCGCCAGTTGCTCGAGCTCGGCCCTCCAGACGCGGGACCGGTAGCTGTTGCTTCCTCCTGCATCGGCGGTGACCAACAACTGGGTTGCCTCCGGATATTGAGCACGTCCCATCTTCTTCCACCAAGCCCGGCTGCTGTTCACCGCAAAGATGGGCGTATCATGGTCAATGCCCACGGAAACCCAAGCGTTGTTCGCTGCGACATCATAGACACCGTAAGGAATGGCTTTCCCTTCTGCCATGCTGGGAAAGTCATGGACATTGGTAAAGACGGGCACTCCTGCGGGCTGCCAATCACGCCCGGCATTCTGAGACGCGCCAACCAGCTCCTTCTTTTTCGTATCCACCGAAATGACCGGTTGACCTTGGGCTTGAAAGGCTTCGACTTGGGCGTTGATGTGAAGAAACTGCGCGTCCCGGTCGGGATGAGACTCCGCCTCCAACATTTTTCTCGGGGCTTTGAAGACTGTACCCCAGCGAGCCAAGCATCTCGCCGACCTTGTGTTGGCTCACCTTGAAGCCTTGGCTGATCAATTCCGATGCCAACGCTCGGGTGCTTTTGCACGTCCAGCGAAGCGGAGAATCTGGGTCGCCGCGAGTTACTGGGTCCACCAACTTCTCCAGCGCAGCCGTAATTCCGGCTGGCGCTCTTCAATGCTAGGCGCGCCCGCTCCGCTTCGACGCATCTTGACCAAATCCTTCGGTGGCTTCTTACCCCGGGCCTCGCGCTTTCGAGCCCGCACCGTGGTTCGGGAGAGACCTGTCGCTCGAGATACCAGAGACAAGCCGCCGCGGCCCGCTGCTGCTGCCTCAACTCCCGCCCAGATTCGCGTCAAACGCTCGTCCATCACTGTCCGCAACAATTCAAAGCGCTTCGAAACCTCTGCTTCGGTTGCCATTCCGACTTTCGATCATCACCGCCACCGCTTGTCGATCTTTTGACCAACCAATTCGATCGCAGGCCCTTAGCCCTTGACCGAGCCGACGGTGAACCCCGCGATGAAGCGATCGACGAAGAAATTGTACAAGATCGCAACCGGAATGCTGGAGATGAAACAGGCCCCCATCAGCGATCCCCAGAAGTACACATCGCCGCGCACCAGCACGGTGGGCACCCCGACGCTGATGGTGAAGTGCGAGGAGCGGGTGATGAAGGTCAGGCAATACACGAATTCCTGCACTACCAGCGTCAGCGTGAAGATGACCACGGTGAGGATTCCGGCCACCGACATCGGGATGATCACCCGAAGGAAAGCGCCGAAGCGGCTCAGCCCGTCAATCATCGCGGCCTCCTCCAGGTCCCGCGGGATCACTTTGAAGAATCCCATCAACAGCCAGGTACAGAAGGGCACGGTGAAGCTGGGATAGACGAGGATCAGCGCCCAGAGCGTGTCCTGCAGTCCGAGCGTGCTGACGACGCGGGAGAGTGGGATGAACAGGATGGTCGATGGCACCAGGTAGGTGAGAAAGATGGCGATCCCGAACTTCTCGCCGGCTTTTCCGGTGAGTCTCGCCAAGCTGTAACCCGCCGGAATCGCCAGCAGCAGCGTGATCACCACGACCGATCCCCCCACCAGCAGGGTGTTCACCACCCAGCGGCCGAACTGACTGTCGAAAAAGAGGATCCGCCAGTTGTCCAGCGTCGGCGTCTGGTGGAAGAGGAAGGGGTTGTGCGTGGGGTTGAGCAGATCGTTGGTCTGCTTGAACGACGTGATTACCATCCACACGAATGGGAACGCGGCGAACAGGGTGAACGCTGCGATGATGCCGAAGCTGACGGTTTTTCCGCCCCACTTCCTCAGGCGTGCCTGGGCGCTGGTCATGGTTAGAAAGCCTCGGTCCGGCGCGCCAGCCGCAGCAGGATGATCGCGCTTGCGGCGAGCAGCGGGAACAGGAACAGCGCGATCGCCGCGCCGCCGGCCAGATCGCCGCCGTCGATTCCGGTGTAGAAGGCGAGGGTGGCCAGCACTTGAGTCTGCTCGTACGGTCCGCCGCGCGTCAGCACCCAGATTACGGTCATATCGGTAAAGGCAAACACCACCCCGAACAGGAGCGCCACCAGAAGAATGGGCCGGACCAGTGGAATCGTGATCTGAAAATGGCGTCTCCACATGTTGGCGCCGTCGATGGAGGCAGCATCGTACAGGTCCTGGGGGATCGAGCTCAGGCCGCCGAGCAGAATTACCGTGGCGAGCGGAAGAAGGCGCCACACGTGCACGGCGATCACTGAGGCCATCGCCAGCCGCGGCTGCCCGAGCCAGATCGGCCAGGTCCCAGGCCCGAAGATGCCGATGCTGCGCAGCGTCCAGTTGATCACGCTGTAGATCGGCTCGAGGATCCACAGCCACCCGATGCTGCCGATCGAGATGGGTGCCACCCACGGCAGCAGTATCAGCAGTCGCACGAACCACTTGCCGCGGAATTCCTTCTGCAGGCTGATGGCCAGGATGGTCGCGAGAATCAGCACCAGCGACTGCGAACCGAAGGCGAAGACGAACGAGTTTCTCAGCGACCGGAGGAAGGTTGGGTTCTCGAAGGCCGCGCGGAAGTTCTCCAGGCCCACGAAGCGCATCCCGGTGCTTCCCACCGTCACGTTGCTGACGCTGTAGAACAACGCGAGCAGGAAGGGAAATCCGATCAGCGCGGTGATGTAGATCACCGCGGGCGCGAGCATCAGGCGCCCGAGCGACGCTTCGTTGTCCTGCACGGAGGTCCTTCGCGCGGCGGGAGCCTCGATCGCCTCGGCAGCTCTCATGCGTGATTCCAGAACGGTCTCGGCTTGGTGCGCACGCCGGTGCTGCGATCGAAGTACTTCACGTCCTTTTCCTTCACCGCGAACTCGTACGCCGAGCCGGGGGTGAGGTGGAGGTGCATCGACGAAGGAAGGTTGACGATCACCTTTTGATCGCGGAACACGTCACGCAGGTTTCCGTAGAGGAGGCGATCGGCGCCCAGATTCTCGACGCGCTTGAGCTCGAACCAGAGGCGGATGGTGGGCTCGCCGCCTTCGTGCAGCCCTTGAGGAAGGAAGTGCTCGGGGCGGAAGCCGACGGTGAGGTCATCGCGATGGAAGAAGTTCATCGGCGGCGAGCCGAGAAAACCAGCGACGAAGGTGTCCGCGGGGTCGGTGTACACGTCCTGGGGCGGTCCCAGCTGGCGAACTTTTCCTTGATTCATCACCGCGATTCGATCTCCCAGGCCCATCGCCTCCACCTGATCGTGGGTGACATAGATGGTGGTGGTTCCCAACCGGCGCTGGAATTGTTGCAGCTCGTCTCGCGCCGAGGTGCGCAGCTTGGCGTCGAGGTTGGACAGCGGCTCGTCGAGCAGGAAGACGTCGGGCTGCCGGACTACCGCCCTCGCGAGCGCGACGCGCTGCCGCTCGCCGCCGGAGAGCTGCCGCGGCTTGCGATCGAGATACTTCTGGATCCCGAACATGCTGGCGGCCTTCTCCACCCGGCCGGGGATTTCGCTCCGCTTCACCCCCTGCGCCCTGAGTGGAAAGGCGATGTTCTGCTGCACCGTCATGTGGGGATAGAGCGCGTAGCTTTGAAAGACCATCGCGATCTTGCGGGCGCGGGGCGGCAGCTCGTTGACCACGCTGCCGCCGATCAGCACATCGCCCGAGGTCTGTTTTTCCAGCCCGGCGATCATCCGCAGCAAGGTGGTCTTGCCGCACCCGCTGGGACCCAAGAGGACGAGGAACTCGCCTTCCTTCGTCGCCAAGTCCACGCCGTCCACGGCCGCGGTGTCGCCGAAGCGCTTTTTGATGTTTTTGGTTTCGACGATCGCCATGAGGGTCTCGCCTTTCGGCAGGGTCAGCTTCTCCCGTCAGAAGAAGAGGGAGGCTCCGATAGGCGGCGCCCCCCTCCGGATACCGCGAATTGCTGGTCCGCGATCAGATCAGTTTCTTCTCCGACCACTTGGCCCAAATCCGCTTCATTTTCGCCGCGGCCTCCTTCACCGCGTCCTCGGGAGAGAGAGCGCCCGTGCTGGCCTGGGCAAACATCGTGTTCAGCACCCAGGTGCTGAACGTCTCGGAGATCGCCGCGGTCGCGTAACCCGGGTATCCCACGTTGGTGGCCCAATCCAGCGAGTCGGCCAGCACGGCGTATTTGTCCGCCGGCTTGCCCTTGTCGTCCTTGGCGAGCAGCTTGTTCAAATCAGGGACCTGGTTCCAGAAGCACGGGAAGTTGTAGAACTCACTGGCGAGGAAGGCCTGCCGGAAGTTCCCTATGTAATCGACTAAGAACTTCTTGGCGCCCTCCTTGTTCTCTGCAAACTTCCAGATCACGTAGACGTCCATCACGTGCTCCAGGCCCAACCGCCGCACCGGACCCTTGGCGGCCTTGGCGAGCAAGATCTTATCGCCGATCGGACCGACGCCGGCCACCTCCAGGTTTTTGTTTTCTGCTTCGCGCGTGATGGAGATCGCGTTGAGCACCAGCGACGTCTTGCCGGCCAGCATCGCGCGGTTGTTCGAGGAGGGATCCCAGGCGAGGACCTCGGGGGTCATCGTTTCCTGGTAGAGCGCCTTGACGAACTTGACCGCCTCCAGGGTGTTCTTGGAGTTGATTACCAGCTGATTGTTCTCGTCCTGCTCGGAGCCGCCGAAGGCAAAGAGAACGGCTCGCATCGCCATTGCCGTATCGAGCTCGGCGGACTGGCCAATGCCCACCGGGATCCCGGTTTTGTCCTTGATTTTCTTTCCGCCCTTGCGAATGTCGTCCCAGCTGTCGGGCTTCATTCCGATGTCGCCCCACAGGTCGCTGCGGTAATTGATCGGATCGGGGACGAAGCTGTCGGAAAAGCCGAAGTACTTTTTCGTCTTGGGATTGAAGGTGCTCTTGATCGCAAGCGGGATCGGCTTCCCGTACTTCTTCTCGCACTCTTGATAGATCTCCTTGTGATCGATCACCTGGTCCTCGTAATCCGCGGGCGGCGCGAGGAACATGAACAGGTCGTGGCCCTTTTGCGCGGACACCTCGGCGGCGCCGCGGGCGTTGATCGCGTTGACCGCCACGTTGTCGACGGTCACTTCCGTATCATTCTTCTGGCCCCATTCCTTGATGTATTGCGTGTTGAACCACTTGTCGTAGCCGGGCACGAAGTGATTCCACTGCAGAATTCTAAGCGTCTTGGATGGCTTGGACTGCCCCAGCGCGTATTTGGGAATCAATAAGCCGCTGCTCAGTCCCGCGGCACCGATTCCCGCCGCCTTGATCAAGGTTCGTCTCGAAACTCGGTTCTTCTTGCTCATCAGATCGCTCCTTCTTGGCGAAAGACTTTCAACGAGGTCACCTGCTAGGTGAGCGTTTTGGCCAAGCGAAACCCCGTCACCGGGGGGTTGCTGGACGCGGTAGAGCACGCTCGGCAGCGGCGCGCAAGCAAAAGCCATGGTCAACCCCGCTCGCCCGTGTCAACATGCCAACCCTGGCCAGGCGGAGGTCAGGCTAATGGCTAACCAATACCAGGCTGCCTATCGGCGATCGCTCGACGACCCGCAAGGCTTTTGGGCCGATGCGGCGGAAAGCCTCCGTTGGGAGAAGCGATGGGATCGGGTACTGGACAGCTCGCGCGCTCCGTTCTACCGATGGTTCACCGGCGGAATGTTGAATACCTGCTACAACGCGCTGGATCTCCACGTAGAAAGCGGTCGGGCCAGGCAGCTGGCGCTGATTTATGACAGCCCGGTGACCGGCGCGGTCGCCCGCTTCACCTACGCCGAGTTGCTGGACGAGGTGGCGCGCTTCGCCGGAATTCTGCGGGAGCAGGGCGTGGAGAAAGGCGACCGGGTGATCATCTACATGCCGATGGTGCCGCAGGCCGTCATTTCCATGTTGGCCTGCGCGCGGATCGGCGCCATCCACTCGGTCGTCTTCGGAGGCTTCGCCTCGCACGAGCTGGCGGCGCGCATCGATCACGCCCAACCCAAGTTGATCCTGTCGGCTTCGTGTGGAATCGAAGTGGGTCGAACCGTTCCGTACAAACCGCTGTTGGACAAGGCCATCGAGTTGGCCAAGTCCAGGCCGAAGCGATGCATCGTGCTGCAGCGTCCCCAGGAGCGCGCGGCGCTCAAAGCCGGGCAGGACCTGGACTGGGAGGAGGCGCTGAAACGCGCGAAACCGGTGGACTGCGTTCCGGTGGCGGCCACTGATCCGGTCTACATCCTCTACACCTCGGGAACGACGGGGCAACCGAAGGGCGTGGTTCGAGACAACGGCGGCCACGCCGTCGCCCTGAAGTGGAGCATGAAGGGGATCTACGGGGTGGATGCCGGCGACGTCTACTGGGCCGCCTCCGACGTTGGCTGGGTGGTCGGGCATTCCTACATCGTCTACGCGCCGCTGCTTGCGGGGTGCACCACCGTCCTCTACGAGGGCAAGCCGGTGGGAACGCCCGATCCGGGAGCATTCTGGCGGGTTGTCTCTGAGCACGGGGTGAACGTGCTGTTCACCGCGCCGACGGCTTTTCGCGCGATCAAGAAGGAAGATCCGAAGGGCGAGCACATCAAGCGCTACGACCTGTCGCGGTTCCGCACGCTGTTCCTGGCGGGCGAGCGCTGCGACCCGGACACTCTGGTTTGGGCGCAGGACCGGTTGGGCGTGCCGGTGATCGACCACTGGTGGCAGACCGAAACGGGCTGGCCGATCGCGGCCAACTGCGCGGGGCTGGGGATGCTGCCGGTCAAGCCCGGGTCAGCCTCCAAGCCGGTGCCCGGCTATGACGTGCGGATCCTCGACGAGGCGGGCCGCGAGGTTGCGCCCAATCAGACCGGGAGTATCGCCATCAAGCTGCCGCTGCCACCCGGATGCCTGCCCACGCTCTGGAACGACGACGAGGGCTACCAGAAGGCGTATTTGGCTCGCTATCCCGGCTACTACCTGACCGGAGATGCCGGCTACAAGGACGCCGACGGATACCTGTCGATCATGAGCCGCATCGACGACATCATCAACGTCGCCGGCCACCGGCTTTCCACCGGAGCCATGGAGGAAGTGCTGGCGTCCCATCCCGACGTGGCCGAGTGCGCGGTGGTGGGAGTCGCGGATCCGATCAAGGGCGAGGTGCCGCTGGGTCTGGTCGTTCTCAAGGCGTTCGTGCAACGGGGCGAGAGGGAGATCCTCGACGAGCTGGTTTCGCTGGTGCGCGAGCGCATCGGCCCGGTGGCTTTCTTCAAGTTGGCCACCATCGTCAAGCGGCTTCCAAAAACTCGATCCGGTAAGATATTGCGAGGTACTGTGAAGAAGATCGCCGATGGTGCGGAATATCGCGTCCCGCCTACTATTGACGATCCGGCGATCCTGGACGAGATCACCGAGTCCTTGGAAAAGCTCGGTTACCCAAAATCGGTGCAAGGTGGCGGATGAAGGCTGGAGGTAATCCATGGCGATGGAATTGATGGGGCGCATCCAGTTCCGAGATCCCGCGCTGCGGCGGAAATACGAGGGCAAGAAAATCCCGATGAATCTGCTGGTGGAGTCCTATCTCGATGAGAAAATCGACATCGCCGGAGATCTCCACGAGCTGCTCCGCAAAAGACAAACGCTGGTGAATTATCGGGTGACCGGCGAGCAGGTGCGGTTCATCCTCTCCAAGTTTCTTCCGCAGGTGATCACGCACACGCGGAGCATGGACAAGGAGCTGGTCACCGGCCATTACGACCGCGGTGACGACTTCTTCGAGGCTTTTCTGGCCGACACCATGGTGTACACCTCGGCGTTCTTCAAGAGTGGGAGCGAGAAACTGGAATTGGCTCAGCGGCAGAAGCTGGACTACGTGGCGCGCAAGCTCCAGCTGAAAAAAGGCGAGAGCTTGCTGGACGTGGGCTGCGGGTGGGGAACGCTGGTGGCTCACATGGCCGAGCACTACGGCGTCGATGCCACCGGCGTGACGATCAGCAAAAACCAGGCGGCGTTTGGCGCGCAGCGGATCGAGCAGAAGAGGCTACAGGAGCGCGCGCGAATTCTCTCGCTCGACTATCGAGACATTCCAGACCGCAAATACGACAAGATCTCGGTGCTGGAAATGGCCGAGCACGTGGGAATCAAGCACTTCCAGAAGTTCATGCGCCAACTCAACCGCTTGTTGAAAGACGACGGAATCCTGTTTCTGCAGATCGCCGGGCTGCGGCGGAACTGGAACTCGGAGGATTTCACCTGGGGAATGTTCATGGCCAAGTACATTTTCCCCGGGGCGGACGCCAGCCTGCCGCTGAGCTTCGTGGTCAAACAGCTCGAGCGGGCGGGATTCGAGGTCCACAGCGTGGAGAACATCGGGATTCACTACTCGTACACCATCGCGCGCTGGTACCAGAATTGGCTCGTCAACCAGGAGACCATTCGCTCGCGATACGGCGAGCGCTGGTTCCGATTGTGGCAGGTCTTTCTGGCTTGGTCCGTGCTGATCGCGGAGCAAGGCGGCTCGACGTGCTTCCAGCTGGTGGCCAACAAGAATCTCTCGGAGTTCAGCCGCCATCGCTGGATTGGCGAGCCAACCGGGCTGGCGGAGTTCGCCGAAGCGCCGCCGGCCAGAGGGGACGCCGCTCGAAAGAGTGCGTAAACGCGGCGGGTCGCCTAGCACAGGTGGTCAGCAGACCACCATTGGACCCCCGATCAATGCAAGCGACATTCCCGAACTTCCAGGATAGACTGCAGGCCAAGTGTCGCTCACCCAAGCCGTAGGCTCGAGGTTCTCGCCGATGCTCCTGCGGTACCGAGAGGACTGCCGCACGCTCGCCTGGGTCGCAGCGATGCCGATGGTGGCGATCGCCCAATACGCCAAGCCGGCATTGATTCCTTACCTGGTGCTGGTCAGTTGCTATCTGGCGCTCTCAGCCGGGGTTCTCGCTCACAATCACAACCACTGCCCGACGTTCAAGAGCCGCAAGATGAATGCGCTCCTCGCGTACTGGCTCTCGCTTTTCTACGGGTATCCGACGTTTGCCTGGATTCCGACGCACAATTTGAATCACCACAAATATGTGAACAAAGCAGGCGATGCCACGATCACCTGGCGATACACCAACCGAAATGACTGGCTGGTTGCGTCGACATACTTCTTCGTTTCGTCCTACTGGCAAAGCGATCCGATCAAGGCATACATCCGCAAGGCACAGCTGCAGAACAGGCCGCTCTACCTGCTGATCATCAGCCAATATCTCATCTGGGCCGGCTTTCACGCGGGTATGTTTGCGCTGGCCTGCGCGCTCTACGGTTTCAAGCACGGCCTGCTCCTTTGGCTGTGCGCCTTCGGCTTTCCCGCCTTGTTCGCCTTGTGGGCGATCATGCTGTTCAACTACGTCCAGCACGTTCACACCGATCCCTGGTCCGCGCACAACCACTCGCGCAGCTTCACCGGCAAGCCGCTCAACCTCCTGCTTTTCAACAACGGCTTTCATGCCGCTCATCACGAAACGCCGGGTGCTCACTGGAGCACGCTTCCCCAGCTGCACCAGAGGATCGCCTCGGAGATTGCCCCCGAGCTGAAGCCGCGCAGCTTCGCGCACTGGCTGTTCCGGAGCTATCTGCTGGGGACCTTCTCCGAGCGCTTCCGCACGCGCCAATTCGGCCGGGCTCCCTTCGACGCTCCAGGAGCCGCGAGCATGGCCACCGACCTGGAAATCGAGCCGGTAGGCGCCGGGGTGCATCCGGACCGCGTCTGATCGGCCCATCCGGCCGATCCAGCCAGCCTGGCGAGAATCCCGGCTCTGGCGCGCCGCCGGCAATTGGCGTCTACTCCCCGCCCCGATGCCGCTTCAACCCGAGCGCAGCCGCAGCTCCGATCTCGCCTTGCTTCTATTCGGTATCGGCGTGGTGGTGTTCGTCTCGCGAGCGCGGATCTGGTGGGCGGACGCTCAGCAGCATTGGCTCTTGCCGTTCGGATTGTGGCTGGGGCTGATCGCGCTGGGCGGTTGGGCCGCTTGGCGGAGGAAGAGCCGTGATCCTTGAGCTGGGCCCGCTCTTCGCCCTGGCGATGGGCTACCTGCTGCTGCTGTTCCTGATCGCCTATGCGACGGAGCGCGGGCTGGTTCCGGCGAGCGTCTCCAGGCACCCGCTCACCTATGCGCTCTCGCTCGGCGTCTACGCGTCGTCGTGGACGTACTATGGCAGCGTCGGCTTCGCCCGCGCGCAGGGCTACAACTTTCTCACCATCTACCTCGGGGTGACCCTCTCCTGCCTGTTGGTTCCGTTTTTGTGGATGCCGGTGCTGAGGGTGATTCGCGAGTACCAGCTGACCTCGCTGGCGGACCTGTTCGCCTTCCGCTACCAGAGCCAGTCCGCCGGCGCGCTGGTGGCGGTATTCATGATCGCCTGCAACCTGCCGTACCTGGCGCTGCAGATCCGCGCGGTGACCGAGTCGGTGCGCGTGCTGACGCAGTCGGCGCAGCCGGGAATGGTAGGCTTGGCGTTCTGCGCGGTGGTGACGCTGTTCGCCATTCTCTTCGGCGCTCGCCATCTGACGCCGCGGGAGCGGCACGAAGGCCTGGTGGTGGCGATCGCCTTCGAGTCGGTGATCAAGCTGGCCGCTCTGCTCACCGTGGCCGGCGTGGTGGTGCTCTCCGTATTCGGCGGAATGCGCGGTCTGGGCGTCTGGCTGCACACCCATCCGGAGGCGCTCGAGTCGATGTACCGCCCGGTTCGCGAGGGGCCGTGGGGCACCCTGATGCTGCTCGCCTTTGCCGCCGCCTTTCTCCTGCCGCGGCAGTTTCACATGGCCTTCACCGAGAGCCTGGACGAGCGAGCGCTGCGCGTGGCGAGCTGGGCCTTCCCGCTTTTTTTGCTCCTGCTCAACCTGGCGGTGCCGGTGATCCTCTGGGCGGGGACGGAGCTGTTCCCCACCGGCAACGCGGATTTCTACCTGCTCGCCCTGGCGCGGCGGAGCGGATCCACGCTGTGGTCCGCCATTGCCTTTTTGGGCGGCGTCTCCGCGGCGAGCGCGATGGTGATCGTGGATACCCTGGCCCTGGCCGCGATGTGCCTCAACCACCTCGTTCTGCCCAAGCGCGACCTCTCCAAGTCCGGAGACCTCTACACCGGTCTGCTCTGGGCGCGCCGGGCGCTGATCGCGGCGATCATCCTCGCCGGGTACGGTTCGTCTCTGTTGTTGGACAAGCACCGGGGCCTGGTCGAGCTCGGCTTGGTTTCGTTCGTCGCGGTCGCGCAATTCTTGCCAGGCCTGTTCGGCGTGCTGTTCTGGCGGCGCGCCACGCGAGCGGGATTCATCGCCGGCCTCTTGGGCGGGATGACGCTCTGGAGCGTCACGCTCTTTGTCCCCCTGCTGGCCCGTTCGGGGCTGGTCCCGGCGGTGTTCGACCTGAGCTCGCTGTTTGGAATCGGTCCCGGCGACCAGCCCTGGAGCACCGCCACCTTCTCCTCGCTGACGGTCAACGGCCTTCTGTTCGGCGTCGTCTCGCTGTTGACCCGCGCCAATCCCGCCGAGGAAGAGGCAGCTCGCGCCTGCGCCAAGGAGGTTCTGGCGCCGGAGCCGGTGGTGGTCGAAGCCGCCTCGCCATCGGAGTTTGGGCAGCGGTTGGCGCCGCTTCTCGGCGCGGATGCCGCGGAGCTGGAAGTGGCGCAGGCGTTGGACGATCTGGGAATGACCAGGGACGAGCGCCGTCCGGCCGAGCTGCAGCGACTGCGCGAGCGCATCCAGCGCAATCTCTCCGGCCTGGTGGGCCCGTTGGTGGCGCGAATGGTGGTGGAAGAGGGACTGCGGCTGGATCCCAACGCGCGGCCGGCTCTTTCGGATCACCTGCGCCTGCTGGAGGAGCGGCTGCGCGAATCCCGCGCTCAGCTGCGCGGCCCGGCCGCAGAGCTGGAGGCATTCCGCCGTTACCTGCGGCGGATTTTGGAGGATCTGCCGCTGGGCGTGTGCGCGCTGGGCCCGGATCGCGACGTGGTGATCTGGAACCGGGCGCTCGAGGCGCTGGCGGGAGTTCCGGGCGCCAAGGCGAGCGGCGCGAAGTTGCGTCAGCTGCGCGATCCGCTGGCCCAGGTGCTGGCGGAGTTTGCGGACCACCCCGAGCCGCAGCAAGAAGTCCGCGTGCGGCTGGCCGGACAGGAGCGGTCGTTCTCGTTGAGCAAGTCGGCGGTGGATGGAACTGCGCTTCCGCAACTCGGCCGTGGGCGCGCGGACGGTTTGGTGATCCTGGTGGAGGACTTGAGCGAGCGAAAGGCGCTGGCGGCGCAGGTGGCCCACCAGGATCGCCTGGCGTCGATCGGACGCCTGGCGGCGGGCGTGGCGCACGAGATCGGCAACCCGCTCACCGGGATCGCCTGTCTGGCGCAGAATCTGGCGCGCGAAAGCGACGCGGAGGTGGTGCGTGAGCGGGTTGGCTCGATCCTGGAACAGACGCGCCGGATCGACGCGATCGTCAGAGGCCTGCTCGGCTTCAGCCGCGCCGGCGCCGAGCGGCTGATCGCCGAGACGGAGGTATTCTCGCTCAAGGCGGCGGTGGGGGAGGCGATCGCGCTGGTGCAGCTCAATCGCGCGGCCAAACAGATTCCGTGCGACAACCGGTGTCCATCGGAGCTGGCCGTCGAAGGAGACCGCCAGCGGCTGCTGCAGGTATTCGTGAACCTCCTGAGCAACGCCTGCGACGCATCTCGCCCGGGCGATCGGGTGACGGTGGAGGCCAAGGCGGAGGGAGGGCGGGCGCGGATCATCGTGGTCGACCAGGGAACCGGCATGCCCGAATCGGTTCGCCACCGGATCTTCGAGCCGTTCTTCACCACCAAGGAGCCGGGGCAGGGCACCGGCCTGGGGTTGCCCATGGCCTATAGCATCGTGCGAGAACATGCCGGAACCATGGAGGTCAGCAGCGCGCCTGGATCCGGCACCACAGTGATCCTAGAGTTGCCGCTCCGCCAGCAGCCGGGGGCGCGGCGGGGGGAATCGCCGCCGGCACAGCCGAGCGGAATCAGATCCGAGGTGCATCCATGAGCCAAATCCTGATCGTCGAGGACGAGGCGGTCATTCGGACCGAGTTGGGGCGGCTTTTGACGCGGGATGGCCACGACGTCGCCGAAGCTGGCTCGGTGGCGGAGGCGGAGCGTCACCAGCCATTGGACGCCTTCGACCTGGTGATCGCCGACATGCGCCTGCCCGGCGGGGAAGGAACTCAGCTGATCTCCCTGGCTGGGAGGGCGCCGGTTTTGATCATGACCAGCTACGCCACGGTTCGCGCCGCGGTCGAGGCGATGCAGAAGGGGGCGGTAGATTTCATCGCCAAGCCATTCGACCACGACGAGATGCTGATGGTGGTGCAGCGGATTCTCCGCCAGGGCCGTTTGGAGCGGCAGAACGCGGCGCTCAAGCAGGACCTGGAGCGCTCGTACGCGGTAGCCGGGATGGTGGGAAACTGTCCGGCGATGCGCGAGGTGTTCGAGCGCGTTCGCAAGGTCGCGCCCACCGACACCACCGTGCTGATCCTGGGCGAGTCGGGCACCGGCAAAGAGCTGGTCGCGCGCGCGGTGCACGAGCAGAGCCCGCGGCAGGAGGCGCCAATTATCGCGGTGAACTGCGCCTCGATTCCCGAGACGTTGATCGAATCCGAGCTGTTTGGGCACGAGAAGGGCGCTTTCACCGGCGCTCACAGCGCGCACGAGGGTTTGGTGGAGGCGGCGGACGGCGGCACGCTCTTCCTCGACGAGATCGGCGAGCTGCCGCAGCCCGCCCAGGCGCGCTTGCTCCGCGTCCTGCAGCACGGAGAGGTTCGCCGCGTGGGTGCAACCGTGTCGCGCCGGGTCAACGTGCGGCTGATCGCCGCGACGCATCGCAACCTGCGCCAGATGGTGCGCGACGGGCGCTTCCGCGAGGACCTCTACTTCCGCTTGCGGGTGCTGGAAATCCAGCTGCCGCCGCTGCGCGACCGCGGCGAGGACATCCCGGTGCTGGCAGACTTCTTGTTGTCCAAGGCGTGCCGCCGACTGAACCGCGCGCCACTTTCGCTCACGCCGGAAGCTCGCCAGGCAATTTCCATTCACGATTGGCCGGGAAACGTGCGCGAGCTGGAGAACGCGATCGAGCGCGCGGTGATCCTCTGCGAAGCCGGCCCCATCACCCCCGAGCTGCTGGCCATCGATGCGCCGCTGCTCACGCCCAGCGAAGTGCACGAGCTGGAGGGGGAGACCTCCTCTGGAACCCTGGAGGAATATTTCCGCAAGTTCGTGCTGGAGCACCAGCACCGGCTGAGCGAGACCGAGCTGGCCAGGCGCCTGGGGATCAGCCGCAAGGCGCTCTGGGAAAAACGCCACCGGCTGGGGATCCCCAGGCCGAAGCTACAGGCGTGACGCTCTATGCGCTGCCGCGCGCCGGGGTTCCTGCCGCGGTGTTGTACTCGGCGTGGATCTTCACGTCCTTCGTCTCCGGGACGAAGAGCGTTCCCACGACGAAGGTGATCACCGAGACGATGATCGGGTACCAGAGGCCGGCGTAGATGTTTCCCGCTTTGGCCACGATCGCGGTGGCGAGCAGTGGCAGCATGCCGCCGAACCAACCGTTGCCGATGTGATACGGCAGGGACATCGAGGTGTATCGGATGTTGGCCGGGAACAACTCGACCAGGAACGCGGCAATAGGCCCGTACACCATGGTGACGTAGATCACCATGATCACGAGCAACAGTTCCGCCATCACCCAGTTGACCTGGTCAGGATTCGCCTTGGGCGGATAGCCGGTCACTTTCAGGGCTTCCTTGTACTTTGCTTCATCCCAGCCTTTCAGCTCGATGTTGCCGATCCTCGTCACCAATGCCTGCCCTGGCTGTGCCGGCACGGAGGTGAACGAGAGCCCGGACTTCCCAAGGAAGTCTTTGGCCTTGTCACAGGGCGTCTGATCCGACCACGGTCCGATGAAGATGTGGAAGTTGCAATTGGTGGCGGCCACTTGGATCGGCGTCGTCTCTTGGTAGCGCTCGAGCGCGGGATTCACGTAGTGGGTGAGGCCCTTGAAGAGCGGGAAGTAGGTCACCGCGGCGATCAGGCAGCCGGCCAGGATGATCTTCTTACGCCCGATGCGGTCCGAGAGTTTTCCGAAGACAAGGAAGAACGGCGTCCCAAGCACCAGCGACAGGCCGACGAGCATGTACGTGTATTGGAAGTCCAGCTTGAGGTAGATCAGATTGAAGAACAAAGCGTAGAACTGCCCCGTGTACCAAACTACGCCTTGACCTGCGGTCGCTCCGATCAGCGCGAGCAGTACGTACTTGTTGTTCGGATACTTGAGGAAACTGTCCTTCAGCGGTGATTTGGAACGTTTGCCCGCCGTCTTCATCCGCTGGAAGATCGGGGACTCCTGCAACTTCAATCGGATATAGATGGAGATCGCCAACAGAGGAATGGAAAACCAAAATGCGATCCGCCAACCCCACGACGAGAATGTCGCTGCCTGCATGCTGAGGCGGGTTAGAAGGATGATCACAAGCGCCATGAGCATTCCGACCGTCGCTGTCGTCTGGATCCAGCTCGTCGCGTAACCGCGCTTGTGATCCGGCGCATGTTCGGCCACGTAGGTTGCGGCGCCGCCATATTCTCCGCCGAGCGCCAGGCCCTGCGCGAGCCGCAATGCTACCAGAATGAAGGGTGCGGCGAACCCGATGGTGGAGTAGGTGGGCAGGAAGCCAACCAGGACCGTGGCCGTGCCCATCACCACGATGGTGATGAGGAACGTGTACTTCCGTCCGACCAGGTCTCCAATTCGGCCGAAGATCAAGGCGCCGAAGGGGCGCACCAAGAAGCCGGCCGCGTAGGCGCCGAAGGCTCCGAGAAGCGCGGCGGTCACGTTACCAGGTGGGAAAAACAATGCAGCAAAGAACGGCGCCAATATTGCGTACAAATAAAAGTCATACCATTCGAAAACGGTACCGACCGATGAGGCGATGATCACTCGCCGCTCTTCTGCGCTTGTAATCACCCGTTCGCCGGGCCCGAGGGCCGTTCCAGCTTGCGCTGCTTCAGTGGCACTCATCACGTTCTCCTCATCGACATTCCAGATTCGAGAAACAAACCGGAAGGCCTATATCAGAACCCGGCGCCGACTTGAATTCGGCATTCCTGGCGGTAGCAGTTTTCGCCGACCCGTGCAAGGTACATTCCAGAGCCCTTGACGGCTCGCCTCAAAGACTTACGCGGCTGGCACGCCGCGTCGCAGCGTGAACTCGGGTAACACGCGTTACCGAGGGTAACGGAGCCGACCCCGGCCGTTTCTTTGGTTTCGAACATTGGTCGATGGGCGCGAGCACGTGGCGCCAGCTACCGGCTGGGCCGCCGCATCCCTATCGTTCTTGAGTCCGTGCTCTTCGCCAGCTCGATCTGTTGCATCCTGTTGCTCGGCGCTGTCGGTGAAGGCTCCTCGACGCCCGGTCCGCCGCCGCCCAAGGCCGCTTCCCTGCCGGCCCGCATCACCGAAGTGGTGGTTCGCGGCAACGAGCGAAGCAGCGCAGCAACCATCCGGGCGATCGCCGATCTCGGCATCGGCGACGAGGTCACGGACCAGCTGATCGAGCGTGCGAAACTGCGGCTGCTCGCAACCGGGCTCTTCAGCGAGATCGACGTTCGCGCGGAGCCCACCGGTCCCGGCAGCGCGCGAGCGGTGATCACCGTCGAGGACAAGATCTCGCGCGTCATTGCACCGACGTTCTCCTTCTCCTCATCGAACATCGGCGGCGGAATTCTCTACGGTGATAACAATCTGTTTGGCGAGAACAAAAAGCTGATCGCCGTAGCCCAGTACACCAGCGCGGAGTCGGGCCTTTATTTCGGATTCGAGAATCCAAACGTCTTCAACTGGACACCGCTTTCGGTGACGCTCGAGGCGCTGTTCAAGCTCGACCGCACCGACGAATACGCGCCCGGCGAGGTCAGCCGCCCCGATCCCGAGATCGAGCGACACACCCGGATCGAGTCCTATGGCGGCGGCGCAGGGTTCGCGCTCACCTGGTTTGAAACGGTGAGGACGGCTGTCCGCTACCGGTATCTGCGGGTGGGCAATTTCCATCCAGAGGATTCTCCTTTCGGCCCTGCATTCGGCCCCGGCCCATCTCGGGCGGACGGCAACGTCCGTTTCAGCACCGCCTACAACAGGCTGAAGACCTATCAGGCCATCCAGGAGGGAACGCAGCTGGAGCTCGGCGTGGAGCTCTCGTCGCCCGTTTGGGGCTCGGACTATCGATATCAAGAGCTGGGGCTGAACTTCCGGCGAGGCATTCGCTTTTTCGAGCAGCACAACCTGCGGTTGCGGGGCACGGCGCACCTGGGGATCGACACGCCTTTTCACGCCGAGCTGGTGGCTGGCGGCACGGACTTGCGCGGTTTCAATTACCGACAATTCCGCGGCGACACTCGGATCGCCGGCTCAGTCGAATATCACTTTCCACTGTTTGGGATCGGCCCGCTCGCTTTCCGTGGGTTGGCCTTCTACGACGCGGCGCTGACCTTCTTCCGCAGCATCCCCGAAGGCGGCGTGAAGGTGGACGCGTCCGGTCAGGTGATCAGGCGATTCTTGCCGGACCAGCCCAGCGGGATAACCAAAGACGCATTCGGCAACGGGATCGGGTTGGGATTTCGGTTGTACTTGAACAACGTGGTGCTTCCGCTGCTCGGCGTGGACTATGGGTATGGGATCAACTCCAACGCGTCCCGCTTCTACCTGGTGATAGGGATTGGCTGAGACGGGTGCTCAGACGCCGGCGGCAGTTGCATCCCCCGTTCCCGATGATAACTTGGTGCACCGAACGGTCATGCGTACGAGACTCTTGGGGGCGGTCCTTCTCTGGACGGCGGCGTGCGCGACCGGCCCGAAACAGATCGATGACAGCGCCCTGGCAGCCGTCCCGGTGGAGGAAAAGAGCGCCGTGCTGGCGGCTCAGAACGAGCTCAATCAGGCGAAGGCAGAGCAGGAGCACGCCAGGTCCAATTTGAGCGCGGCCAAGACAGCGTACGAAATGGCCCGCAACCAGAGCAAGGCGACCCAGCTCGAGCTGGAAAACGCCAAGATGCAGCAGAAGGCCAACCAGGCCTCGGGCGATCTCAATAGCGCCGACCGCTCCGCGCACGAGGTGAAGTTGGCGGAGCTGAAGGTGAGCACGGCGCGGTCCAAGCTCGAGTGGTTGGATAAGAAGCGCAAGTGGCTGGTAGAGACGGCCGATGCGGCCGACGCCCACGTGGCGGCCGCGCAGGCCAAATACGAGCTGGAAAAAGCCAGGGTAGCGGAGGCGAGAAAAATCAGGCCCTCCGAGAATTTCAATTTGCTCGGCTTTGAAAGCGCGAACCTGGACAAGCAGAAGCGATACGTGGACGCGCGGATGGGCGCCGAGAAGATGAAGGCCGAGGTGGACAGCGCCGAGCGCAGCTACCAGAGCCAGCAGAGCCTTCTGGACCGGGCCAAGTAGCGGCTCGCCGTCCGCCGGTCCCGGCCGGCAGAGATTCATGTTTCAAATCGGACGGCCGTGGCAAGCTCGCCCGGATGGGGCGCCGCGGCGTCAGCGTTGCCGAGCAGCGCAGGTGGATATTCAACCGTCTGGCTGCGGAATATCGACGCCGGCCGCCCTACCCGGAGGAGTTGGTTGAAGGGCTGGCACGGCTCGCGCCCTCTCGCGGCAGCGTAGCGGACCTCGGGGCGGGCATCGGTCACCTCGCCATTCCACTGGCGCAGCGAAATTTCCGCGTCGCCGCGGTCGAGCCGGCGCAACCGATGCTCGAGGAGCTGAAGCGACGGGCCGGCGCGGAGAAGGTGCAGCTCGAAGCACTGCTTGCCACGGCGGAGCAAAGCAATCTTGCCGCGGCTGCATGGGACCTGGTGTTGTTGGCCGACGTTCTTCAATGGGTCGATCCGGAGCTCGCCGGCCGCGAAGCAGCGCGGCTGGTCCGCCCGAGCGGGATGATCGCCGTAGTCGAGTCACAGCTCGGGGGCACGCCGTTTCATCGGGAGCTGCAAGCGCTGTTCGCGCGGCTCAACCCTCGGGCCAGGACCCGACGGCCGGCGGTGAGGCAGTTTCTCGCGCTCGCAGCGGACGGATCCCCGTCCGTGGCGCACTTCGAGCAGGAGGTGCAGCTCGATCGCGAGTCGCTCGCCTCGATCATCCGATCGCTCTCCTTCGTCGGGCCGGCGCTCGGTCCCGCGCAGGTGAAGTACGTGCTGGATGAGGCGATTCGCCTGGGCGAGCTGCACGGCGGAGCGAGTTTTCGACGCGAGCTGACGCTGACCTGGGCTCGCGCCAGCCATTGAAAACCCGCAATTTCACGTGAGCAAGGGAGGGTCGCGAGAACCTCTGGCCGTTTTTCACCGATTGGATACAGTGACGCCCCTTTTTCCCAACCCAGCTGGCCGGAGAAACAGATGAACCGTCTTGCTTTCGTTGCACTCATTGCAACCTGGACGATCGCCGGATGTGATTCACAACCTGTCGACAAGGGGCCCGCCCCCGAGCAAGCGCCGCAAACAACGAGCGCGCGCGACAGAGAGGCGCGCTCCAAGGGCGCAGAATCGTCCTTCACCGCATTCGAAAGCGGACAGGTCCGGCCGCTGGCGCTCTCGGCCGACGGCAGCATGCTGTTCGCGGTGAACACGCCGGACGCTCGCCTGGAGGTGTTTGCAATTCAGAGCGATGGTCGCGCCGCTCGTCCCGAGCGTAGGGCGAGCTTGCCGAGCCGGAAGTCGAGGGACCGCGGATTCAGACGGCACGGGGCGCGGACCGTGCTCTCCCGGGTTGCATCGGTACCCGTCGGCCTCGAGCCGGTGGCGGTGGCCGTGCGATCTCAGAACGAGGTCTGGGTGGTGAACCACCTTTCGGACAGCGTGAGCGTCGTCGATATCAGCGATCTTCCGAGCGCGCGGGTGGTTCGCACGTTGCTGGTCGGGGACGAGCCGCGCGACATCGTGTTCGGCGGCCCCAACCGCGATCGCGCCTTCATCACCACCGCGCACCGTGGGCAAAACTCTCCGGTCGATCCGCAGCTGACCACGCCCGGAGTGGGTCGCGCCGATGTCTGGGTATTCGATGTCAACAATCTGGGTGATTCGCTCGGCGGAACGCCGCAGACGATCATCACCCTGTTTTGCGACACGCCGCGAGCCCTGGCCGTCAGCTCGGATGGAAACACCGTTTACGCTGCCGCTTTCCACTCCGGCAACCGCACCACCACTCTTCCCGTCGGGTCGGTTACCGCGGTCGGGCTGCCTCCGCCTCACACGAACCATGACGGCATCGCTGCTCCGAACACCGGGCTGATCGTCAAATTCCGACAGGACCCCTCCGACGGCCAGCTGCACTGGCTGGATGAGCTCGACCGCCGCTGGGATTCGGTCGTGCGCCTCTCGCTGCCGGATAAGGATCTATTCGCCATCGACGCGGCGGCCGACCCTCCTGCGCCGAGAGTTGGATCGCAGTCCGTTTTCAGCGGCGTGGGCACCGTGCTGTTCAACATGGCGGTGAACCCGGTCAGTGGAAAAATCTACGTTTCCAATACCGAAGCGCAAAATCACAATCGCTTCGAGGGGCCCGGGCAGTTCGCTGGCCACACCGTCCGAGGGCATCTGGCGGAGAGCCAAATCACGGTGATCGATGGGGAGAACGTCCTGCCCCGACATCTGAATCACATCGACTACAACCGCGCGCCCGAGCCGACGCCGAACGATCAGAGCGTTCGCAGCCTGGCTACGCCCAACGGCATGGCGGTCTCGACGGATGGTCGGACCCTCTACGTCGCGGCATTCGGCTCCAGCAAGGTGGGTATCTTCGACACCGCTCAGCTGGAGAGCGACGCGTTCGTTCCCGATCCCTCCGACCATGTCGTGGTCAGCGGGGGCGGACCCACTGGCATTGTTCTGAACCAGGGGCGCGGCGAGCTCTACGTGCTCACCCGATTCGACAACTCGATCTCCGTCGTCGACACCGCCAAGCGCCGCGAGATCGCCCACGTGCCGATGTTCAACCCGGAGCCTCGAAGCATCATTGATGGCCGGCGCTTCCTCTATGACGCATCGTTCACTTCGAGCAATGGCGAGGCATCCTGCTCCAGCTGCCACGTATTTGGAGATTTCGACAGCCTGGCCTGGGATCTCGGCAACCCGGATGGCGATCCGCTGACCAATCCTGGTCCCTTCACCATTCCGCCCCCCACGCGTCCTTTCCATCCGATGAAGGGGCCAATGACGACCCAAAGCATGCGCGGAATGGACAACCACGGACCGATGCACTGGCGCGGCGACCGGACCGGCGGCAACGACGCTCCGAGCGTGCAGCCGGACAGCGGAAGCTTCGATGAGCAAGCCGGCTTCAAGAAATTCGTGGTCGCCTTCGAGGGGCTCCTCGGTCGCAGCGCTCCGCTGAGCGACGAGGAGATGCAGGCCTATACGGATTTCGTGCTCCAGATCATGTATCCGCCCAATCCGATCCGGAATCTCGACAACTCGCTGACGCCGGACCAGCAAGCGGGGAAAAACTTCTTCATGGGTCCGGTCTCGGACACGCTGTTGAGCTGCAACGGCTGCCACGTGCTGGACCCAGACGGCAATCGCCAGTTCGGCGTGGCGCGGCCCGGATTCTTCGGCAGCGATGGACGGTACTCGTTCGAGAATGAGGTGCAGGATTTCAAAATCCCGCACCTGCGCAACCTCTATCAGAAGGTCGGTATGTTCGGGATGCCGCCGGATGCGTTCTTCCCCGTCGACGCCAACCCCTTCATGGGCGATCAGGTGCGAGGCTTCGGGTTCCTCCACGACGGGAGCGTGGACACCGTGTTCCGGTTCCATGGAGCGGACGTGTTCAGGCAACGGCCGGCAAACCCTGGCGGGATTCCGAACACGCCTGCGGGGGTGACGCTGCGGCGACAGATCGAGTCCTTCATGCTCGCGTTCGACAGCAACCTGGCGCCGATCGTGGGTCAGCAGATCACGCTCACTCAGAGCAACGTCGAGGTCGCCTCGCCCCGGATCGATTTGCTCGAGGCTCGGGCGGACGTCGGCGAATGCGAATTGGTGGTGAAGGGCTTCGTCGACGGGCAGGCCGCGGGATTCTTGTACAACGGCGATGGAACCTTCAATCGCACTGGGTCGGGCGCATTGGTGGCCGACGCCGCAGTGCGAGCCCAACGCCGAGCAGCCCGGCGGTGAGCTGACATTCACCTGCGTTCCTCCCGGTTCGGGAACACGAATCGCCAGCGAGCTGTAATCCGCTTGCCCCGAGCGTAGCGAAGCGGAGTCGAGGGGTCGCCCAAAGCCTCCGGCAAGCTCAGGGCAGCGAAGTCGAAGGACCGTCCACGATGAAACCTCCTCCCTTGACCGCCCAGCATGGTCCTCATTATATTAGGGCCTTCGCGATTCTAGCCTAATTTAGTGAGCCATATGCGATTGGACTCTATAGATTATCGCCTCCTGGATCTGCTGCAGCGGAACGGGCGGATCACCCAGATCGAGCTAGCGGGAGCGGTGGGGCTGTCGCAGCCCTCGGTAGCCGACCGGATTCGCAAGCTGGAAGAGCAGCAGCTCATCACCGGCTATGCGGCCCAGGTCGATGCGCATCGGCTCGGCAAGGACATCACCGCGTTCATCGGCGTCAGCATCGAGCACCCCCGTTTCAATGCCGGGTTCGCTCGGAAGATACAGGCGCTGCCTGACGTGCTGGAGTGCCATCGGGTAGCCGGCGAATATTCCTATCTTCTGAAGGTGAAGACGGAGAACACCGCCAGCCTGGATCACTTCATTGCCGAGCTTCTCCGAACCATCCCGGGCGTGACGCGCTCATACACCACCATCGTGCTTTCTTCGGTCAAAGAGGCGACCTACGTCCAGCCGGTCCGCCGGCCCAAGACTTCCAAGAGCGGCAGCCGATCCCGTCACGAAGAGACTCCGGCCCGAGCGGCCGGGTAAAGGAGGAGCCTTGAGCGCCATTGCAACCGAAGCTCCGGAGCGAATCCAGTACAACCTGGCCCGCCGCACCTCGAGGATCAACCTCTCCGCGGTGCGGGAGATACTCAAGGTCACCGAGCGCCCGGAGATCATCTCCTTCGCGGGAGGTCTTCCGGCGCCAGAGATGTTTCCCGTGGAGGCCTTGGCGCGCGCCCACGCGGATGTCTTCGGAAACGACGGCGCCGCCGCCCTTCAGTACAGCACCACCGAAGGCTTCCGCCCGCTTCGCCAATGGATCAGCAAGCGCATGCAGGCGCGCGGCGTGGCCGCTTCGGCGGACCGCATTCTGATCACCAGCGGATCGCAGCAGGGCATCGATCTGGTGGCGAAGGTGTTCCTCGATCCCGGAGACTCGGTGATCGTGGAGAATCCGTGCTACCTGGCGGCGCTGCAGACGTTCTCCAGCTTCGAGGCGGTGTTCATCGCCGTCGGCAGCGATGAGCACGGCATGCGCGTCGACGAGGTGGAGCGCGCGCTGAAAACCGCGAAGCCCAAGTTGATCTACATCGTCTCCAACTTCCACAATCCCAAGGGCACCACGTTGTCGATGCAGCGCAGAGAGCAGCTGATGGCCCTTTCGCGCCGTCACGGCGTGCCCATCCTGGAGGACGATCCGTACGGCGAGCTGCGGTACCGCGGCACGGCGATCGCTCCGCTCGCTTCTCTCGACGAGTCGGGCCTGGTGATCTACCTGAGCACGTTTTCCAAGACACTCAGCCCCGGCGTGCGGATCGGATGGATCGCCGCGTCGGACGAAATCGTCCGCTTGCTCACCATTGCCAAGCAGGCCACGGACCTGCACACCAGCACGCTGGTGCAGCATGCCGTGGCGCGGATGCTGTCCACCTTTGATTACGACGGCCACGTCCAGCGGTTGCGCTCGAGCTATGGGGCTCGCTGCGCGGCGATGCTCGGCGCGTTGGAGCGGGAGTTTCCCGAAGGGACGCATTGGACTCATCCAGAGGGCGGACTGTTCCTCTGGGTCGAGCTTCCCGGCAAAGTGCGAGGCGAGGACCTGTTGCGAGAGGCCCTGCGCGAGCGGGTGGCCTTCGTTCCCGGCGCTTCATTCTTCGCCAGCGCCGCGCGGCACAACTTCATCCGGCTCAATTTCTCCAACCGGCCGCCGGAAATGATCGAAGAGGGAATCAGTCGGATCGGCGCGGCGCTCAAGCGCAAGCTCGGGCTGAAAACCGCGCGCTCCTGATGCGGTAGAATTGCAAAGTGCCTCGCCGAGCGCGGATCGCAGGTATCGAAGTCGCGCCGAGCCGCGCTGAAGAGGTGACCAGCGGCACCCGCGATGCCTGGGGCGAGCGCCTGCCGCGAAAGCTGGGCCTGCCGAGCGCCATCGCTTTCTTGCTCACCAGCATCATCGGCGCGGGAATTTTTCGCGTGCCGGCGACCGTCGCCGCGCAGCTCGGCCAGCCGGGTCCAATCCTGCTGACATGGGCCTTGGGCGGGGTGATCACGCTCTGCGGCGCGCTGAGCATGGCCGAGCTGGCGGCCGCGTTCCCGCGATCCGGCGGGCTGTTCACCTTCATGCTGGAAGCGTACGGGCCTGTCCCTGCCTTCGTGTACGGCTGGGCAGAGCTGACGATCATCGCGCCCGCGTCGATGGCCGCGGTGGCCACCATCTTCGCCGAGTACCTCGGCTACTTCGTGCCGCTCGGCACTGGTGCGGTTCGCTGGGTTAGCGCGCTTGCGTTGCTCTCGGTGGGCTTGATGAACTACCTGGGTGTTCGCCTCTCGGCCGCGGTGAACAATCTCACCACGGTGGCCAAGTGCGGCGGTCTGGCTGCGTTGGGAATACTGGCTTTCGTTGCTGGCAGCGGCGACGTTCAACACTTCAGCCCCGCCTGGAGCGGCGGGTTGCGACCGTCGCTGATGGCGACCGCGCTCGTTTCGGTGATGTTCACCTATGACGGATGGGTCGACCTCCTTCGCGTGGCGGGGGAGATTCGCCAGCCGGACCGCAACCTCCCACGCGCCCTGATAGCGGGAAGCGTTTTTATCGCGATCATTTATCTGGCGGTGAACGCTGCGTACATCTATCTCGTTCCAGTCGACCAGATGGCGGGCGCGAAGCTGATCGCGGCGTCGGCGGCCGAGCGAATCCCTCTGCTCGGCAACCGGGGAGCGGCGTTGATCGCTGCGCTGGTGATGATCTCCTGCTTCGGCAACATCGCCGCGGCCGCCATGTCCATGCCGCGAACCCAGTTCGCGATGGCCGACCGCGGATACTTTTTTGGCGCGCTGGCTCGCATCTCGCCCCGGTTCCAGACGCCCTCCACCGCGATCGCGGTCATCACCGCACTGGCCATGCTCTACGCCCTGATCGGCACCTTCCAGCAACTTGCGGAGCGGTTCATCCTCGGGCTTTGGCCCTTCTACGCGCTCGATGTGGCCGCTGTATTGGTGCTCCGGCGCACCCGGCCGGATCTGGCGCGGCCGTATCGCGTTTGGGGTTACCCGGCGGTGCCGGTGCTCTTCCTGCTCGGTTCGGCCGCATTGATCTTCAACGCGCTATGGACCGAGCCGCTGGACACCGGAATCACTTTCGCAGTCATCTTCGCCGGCTTTCCAGCCTACCTTCTGTGGCGGAAATTGTTTCATCGCCCGGCGGCAGCGGCCTGACGACATTCCTTCGGTGACATTTGTTTCGCGACCTCACACCTCGCGGCCCTCGACGTGCGTCGAGTAGACCCGCAGATCGTGGCCGTCGGGATCGGTCACCTGGAACCAGCGATGGCCGGATAACGTGTCGCTGCCAATTTCTGTCGCGGCTATTCCACGCTGCAGCAACGAGCCACGAAAAGCGTCGACATCGTCGACGATGAAATCGAAGGAGCGCACCGGGCCCACCCTCGGTTTTCCGCGCGCACGGAAGAGCAGCAAATGCGTACCGCCCCGGAGCTCAAGAATGGCCATGTTCTTGGTCTGCATGACTCCCCGCATCCCGAGCGCCCGGTAGAATTCCGCAGCCGGCCCTATTTCCGAGACGCGCAGCGTGACATGGCCAATGGCCACGGCGGGCCGGCGGTCGGGCGCGACCTCGCGGCCACTCGAGACGTTGTTGGTTTCTTTTGAGCGCTCGGCGTTCATCTGAACCTCCAGACTTCCGACCTCGACAATGGAGTTCAAGTAACGGTTTGTTGAAATGGCTGCCACTGGCGCTCTTGCGTCTCACCGCTGGTCGTGCCCAGGGGACCTGAGTCCTGGAGCTACGATGCCGGTCCCCCGCCGCGGGTGACGCTCCAGGAACCTCTTTGTCAATCCATGCGCGCCTCGACCATCAGCTCGCCGTTTCAGATCGACATTCGGATCGTGCAGACCCTCTGACCGCACTTCCCTACCGACTTCGAGCCGAGACTTCATCGTCGGTGGCGCCATGCCACAGCTTGACGGTCTTATCCTCGCAACTCGCGGTGCCCAAGACCCGGCCGTCCGGGGAAAGCGTCGCATCCGGAACCCGATACGTCGGGAGCGTCATCACCACCTGTTTGGTCAACAGATCCCACACCTTTATCAGCGTATCGTAACCGCCCGTGACCAAACGCTTGCCATCGGGAGAGAAGACGATCATGCAGATCTGGCCAACGTGGGCTTTCAAGGTGTCGGAGAACTGCCGCGCCGCCATGTCCCAGAGCCGCACCGTGCCATCGTGGTACCCGATCACAAGAAGTTTGCCGTCAGGGGAAAACACGACGGAGACTGCCCGCGGCCCTTGATTTGGAATTGTGTGCAGCTCCCGCCGTGTGGCTGTCTCCCAGAGCCGCACCGTGCCATCAAGGCTGCTCGTCGCTAAGAGCTGGCCGTCGGGCGAGAAGTTCACCGCCCAGACCTTCTTCTCGTGTCCCCGAAGCAGCGGCCATTCTTGCCAGGTCGTTGTATCCCAGACGACAGGGACCGGCTCGTCTGTACCGACAGCAAGCAATTTGCCGTCGGGGGAGAAACGCGGCCCGTGCACCCTTCCTCGGTGAGGAGCGAGGGTCCGGAGCTCCTTTTGCGTAATCAGGTCCCAAACCTTGACCGTGCCGTCCTTACTGGCAGTCACAAATGTCTGGTTATCGGGAGAAAACACAACATAAGTCACAGTCGATGTGTGTCCGGCGAGGGTTGCAATTTCGCGATGCGTTTTCATGTCCCAGAGCTTTGCGGTCTGATCAGCGCTCGCCGTGGCCAGGATCCGTCCGTCTCGAGAGATCGCCAGAGCGCAGACGCCATCGGCATGGCCGTTCAGCGTGACCGGTTGTTCCTCACGCGCGGCCACGTCCCACAGCTTGACGGTGCGATCTTCACTGGCGGAGGCCAACAGCTTGGCGTCGGGCGAAAACGCCGGAGTGGCGACCCCCTGGGTATGCCCCGCCAATGTGCTCAGCGCCTGCCCCGTCGCTACCTCCCAAAGCTGCACTGTTGAATCCCCATTCCCCGAAGCCAATATCTCGCCGTCTCGCGTAAACGCCAGACCATAAATGTTTGTATGACCTTTGATCGTGGCGAGCTGCTGGCGCGTGGTCAAATCCCAAAGTTTGATGGTCCCCTCGGCATTCGCCATCGCCACCAATCTGTTATCAGAGGAAAATACCGGACTCCGGTTCGGAGCCTCGGGCGCGGTGCCTTTCAGGGTCGCTATTTTCCGCCAGGTGGCGACGTCCCACAATTCGATGGGGCCATTGGGTTTCCATTTGAGCACCGTCTTCACATCAGGGGAAAAAGTTCTCATCCAATCACCAGGCGATTTGTCATCTTTGAACCAACGCACCTTCTGCAGCGTGGTCAAATCCCATTGCTGTATCTTGCCGGCTGCGTCCCACGAGACGAGCGTCTTGCTGTCGAGAGAAAACCTCGCGTCCGGCGTTCCTGCCCCCTCATGCCCCGTGAGCAGGCCGCGCTGCTGACGCCGAGGGACATCCCAAACCGCCAGGAGACCATCCGTATGGCTCGCCACCAGCGTTTGCCCATCCGGGGAAAACGCAACGAACGTGACGGAGCGGTCGTGACCGGCGTACGGGGGCACATAGCTTGCCGGAAACTGCGGGGCATGGCCCGGGAGAGCCGCTTCCTCTTTCTGCGTGCCGACGTCCCACAGCCGAACGAAGCCGTCTCGAGCGGACGAAGCCAGGGTTCGGCCGTCTGGAGAGAATGCAATCGCATCCACCGCGTCGGGATGTTGCAATGTGGACCGCTCTCGATGGCTCAGCCGCCACAGGTAGAACCATTCGAAGCCGCGCAAGTCCTCCTCGCCCGGCCGAGGTCGCTGCGCCTCCAACAACTGCCGTACAAGCCCGACATTGAACTTGTCCCAGGCCTGATACGCCAGATTCATCTGCGTCACATAGAGCAGGCGATGATTGGACAACTCCTGCTGCTCCGCCCGAAGGCGCTGCTGCTCGGCCCGGAGTCTCTGCTGGTCGGCTCGATGGGCTTGCCACGTTGTCGCCACCAAACCCGTCAACAAAGACAAAAACACGAATGTCGCCGCCACCACTGCCACTTTGTTTCGCCGCACGAACTTGCCGCTGCGGTATGCCAGCGTGTCCTTGCGAGCGACGACAGGCAGTCCCTCCAAATGCCGCCGGAGGTCCTCGGAGAATTCTTGTGCCGACGCATACCGCCGCTCCGGCTCCTTGCGCAGCGCCATCAGGACGATATTGTCCAGATCTCCAGCCAACCGCCGGGGCACGGCGTCGGGCGCCCGACGCTGCCACGAGCTCACCCCATGTGGAAGCAAAGCACGCTGGTCGGGTCGATCCAGCACGCGCAATGCTTGTGCCCGGCCCGCCGCGACGCTCGGTGGCTCCGGCGTGGCCTCGCAGATCAGACGCTCGACTTCCGGCAGCCAGCAGCCCTCCGTGCGGTAGGGAAGTTGTCCGGTGAGTAACTCATACAGCAACACTCCCAGGGCGTACACGTCGCTGGCCGTGGTAATCGGCCTGCCCCGCACCTGCTCCGGGCTGGCGTACTCCGGCGTCATCGGCCGCAGTCCCGTCGAGGTCTTCAGCTGCGCGGATGTCTCGGGATGCAGCAACTTGGCAATGCCGAAGTCCAGCAGCTTGGGCGCGCCGCTGGGTGTCACCAGGATGTTGCTTGGCTTTAGGTCTCGGTGAACGATGAGATTCTGGTGGGCAAAATGCACCGCGCCACACACGGTGCGGAAGAGCGCCAGCCGCTCGTTGACCAAGAGCTGGTGCTGACGGCAGTACTCGTCGAGGGGAAGGCCGTCGACGTACTCCATAATAAAATACGGTCGCCCCTCCTCGGCGGTGCCGCCGTCGATTAGGCGGGCGATGTTCGGATGCTCCAACCCGGCCAGCATCTGCCGCTCGTGGCGGAACCGCCGCACGATGGCACCCGTGTCCATGCCGCGTTTGATCAGTTTGATGGCGACGAGCTTGCGGTACTCGTCATCGGCCCGGACTGCCAAGTACACCACTCCTATGCCGCCCTGGCCGATTTCTCGCAGCATTTGATACGCACCGATTCGCCGGCCCGCGAGGGACTCGGCTGGCTCGGTCGGTGCCACCGCTTCCGCGCTCACCAGCACCGGCTCGTCCAGGAAATCCCCCGCTTGCTCGTGCGAGGCCAAAAGCGATTCCAGCTCCACCAATAGCTCTGGCTCTTGCTTACAGGCTTCTCGCAAAAACGCGGACCGCTCCTTCGTCGGCCGCTGCAGCGCCGCTTGAAACAACGCCTCGATGCGGGACCAATGCTCAGTTGCCATCGTGCACCAGTGCAGTTGCCTGCAACGCGTGGCCGGCCCGCTCGTGCCGGAGATCCATCAACTGACCCCCTCCCAGAAAATCGGGCGCGCTTTAGCCTCTTTGGACGAAAAGGGTGCGTTATCCGTGGCGGCACCCGGATGACTGGGCGCTGATTAGCTTTCACGGAGAGTTTGTCAAGCTCATTCCGCACGCGGGGTTACGCGCCAAAACAAACAGAACCTGGAAAAGACATGGGAGGACAAAATGCCAAGAGAGTTGTGCAGACTCATTTCGTTTGGATCGGCTCTGTGCTTCAACCTGGCGCTGTCGGGAGTGGTGGATGCACAGGGCGTTTCATTTAGAGAACCTGGCCAACCTCGCACGGAATATGCAGTGGGTACGAGTCCGAGGGCCGGCGCCGCCAGCGGAGACTTCAATGGTGACGGCAGACCGGATGTCGTCGTGGCCAACTTCAATTCAAACAACGTGTCGGTGCTGCTGGCCACACCCACCGGAACGAGCTTCCTTCCCGCGCGAAATTATGCGGTGGGGATCAGTCCTTTTTCCGTCGCGGTGGGAGACGTAGATGGCGACGGAACGCTGGACATTGTAATAGGCAATCTGGATTCAAATAACCTCTCGCTTCTGCGAGGAATCGGCGATGGGACATTCCAGGCGGCAACAACCATCGCAGGCTCCTTTTTCTCCCCCAATTTCGTCCTCCTGATCGATGTCAATGACGACGCGAAGTTGGACTTAGTGGTCGCCCTCAACAGCGGCCAGATCGCGGTGGCGCTTGGGAACGGGGACGGCTCGTTCCAGACTGCGCGCACGTTCGCCGTGGGTAGCTCACCCGTCTCGATTGCGGGCGGCGACTTCGATGGGGATGGGAGAATCGACCTGGCAGTCTCCAATTTCGGCAGTGGAAACGTTTCGGTTCTCTTGGGTAGCGGGGATGGAACATTCCGAGCGGCGAGCAACATCGCAGTATCCTCGCTCCTCCGCACGATTGCGGCATATGACTTCAATGGCGACAACAGACTCGATCTGGTGGTGGTTGGTCAAAACAACGGCAATGTCTCGGTGCTTCTAGGCAACGGAGATGGCAGTTTCGGGGCGCCGAGAGCGTTTTTCACCGGATTCAATCCCCTTGACCTCAAGTTGGGCGATTTCAACGGTGATGGAAGGATCGATCTGGCGGTGAGCCACTGCGGCTCCAGCGTCGCCTTCGTGGAAGGCAACGGGGATGGAACATTCAAACCAGCGGTTCACAGCGGCACAGGCGGATGCGCCTGGGGCATAACGGTGGCCGATTTCGATGGGGATGGCTCGCTGGACGTGACTGGCAACAAGGTTGATTTCAACACCATGACCTTGCTCCCGGGGAATGGGGATGGAACCTTTGGGACGAGAAGGCCTGCAGTTGGCAACAATCCGAATTTCATCGCCGTCGGTGACCTCAACGGAGATGGATTTGCGGATCTCGCGGTGAGTAATTCCGGCTCAAACAGCGTCTCGGTGTTGCTCGGGAACGGAGATGAAACGTTCCGAAGAGCGATGAACGTTCCCGCTGGCCTGAGTCCCAACTCGATTGCGATCGGTGATTTCAACGGAGATGGCCTACCCGATCTGGCGGTCTCCAATTTGAATTCGGACGACGTCTCCTTGCTGCGTGGCAGGGGTGATGGGACGTTCATTTCGCTGGGCGCAGTCGTCGCTGGCAATGCGCCCGTTTCCGTCGCATTTGGCGACTTCAACGGCGATGGAAGGCTTGACTTGGCGGTGGCTAGAAACGGACCGAGTCCCATGTCTTTGGGTTTCGTCTCCGTGCTTTTAGGCAACGGCAACGGAACCTTCCGGGCACCGATTAGCTTTCCGACAGGTGGTACCAGTGCGTCGTCCCTTGCGGTAGCCGATCTCAATGGCGATGGCGTGCCTGACCTCGCGGTGTCTCAGAGCGGCTCCAACAATGTTTCAGTCTTGCTAGGCATTGGAGATGGAACTTTCCAGACGGCGATGACCTTCGCCGCGAGCCGCGGCCCTTCGTCCATCGCCGTCGGGGATTTGAACGGCGATGGAATTCCGGATCTGGTCGTGGCCAACGGCGGTTCAAGCAACGTTACGGTGTTGCTTGGCACCGGGGACGGGACCTTCCAGCTGGGAGTGGACTTCCTGGTGAACGGCAGCAATCCGGTCTCCGTCGCGATCGGCGACTTCAATGGGGACGGCAGACTGGATCTCGCCACGGCGAATGCCGGTTCAAACAACGTCTCGGTGTTGCTCAACAACGAGGTCCCCAGGGCCGCGATGTTGTCGCTCCTGTCCTTCATGGACGCCGGGGAATTCAATGTCGGAAGCAATCCTCGCTCCATTGCAGTGGGAGAATTCGACCGCGATCGGAAGCCGGACCTGGCTACGGCTGACTTCTTCTCGAACGACGTCACCACGTTGATAAACACGACACCCTAGAAATGAGTGCATGGATCTGTCGTTGCCCAGGGGACCTGAGTCCTGGAGCTACGACGCGGGTGCCCCGCCGCGAGTGACCCTCCAGGAACCTCTGGCGGACCCCGTTGCCTCCGCGGTTCGACCCGGCGGATAGCGTGTCGCCGCCAACTTCAGTCGCATCGCGACGTGCCCCTGGCCACCGCGGCCGGCGCCAAGGGCCGCACCCACTTAAAGCGTGCCGATTGGCGACGGACGAGCGTCTCCGTTGTGAGACAGACTTGTCCCGGCAATCAGGCACCAAGGGCTCGCACAGGACTTGATGGTTTCGTGGCAACATTTGATCAAATAAATCGTTGAAACAATTCATGAAACTCAAATAAATGTTGCTCTGAAAGGGTCAAGTCCTGTGGGGACGCTGCCAAGGTCGGGCGCCTCGGCATGTGGCTCGCATAGGTGGCTCAGAGTGAAGGACGTCGAAAAGGTCATTGAGGTGCTGCTCGTGAAAAGGCCAGCGGGCTTTCGCAACAAGCACTTTGCGGAAGCGTTTGGCGTGTCGCAATCTCGAGCTTGCCGCCTTCTGGCACCTCGCGTCTTGTCGGGCGAGCTTGCCAGAACTGGCGAGGGGCGTGGCAAGTACGTCCGGGGAACGGATGCCGGTATTGCTGCTGGCGGCGTGGCCCGAGGAGCGCTCGCCGGGGGCTTGTGGAGAGGGCTCGCGGAGGAATGCCCCCGGCTCGCATACGTCGCGCTCAGCAGACTCGCATTGACCGATCTGCGGACGCGCCAACAAGTGCGTGCTGCCTTGCGCGGTCTGGACTACCATCGGCAGTTCCTGGTGGTTGATTTCGAAGGCGTGCACTCCATCTCGCCAGCGGCCGCACAAGAATTGTTTCTCAAAGTACCGCGCGAAATGTTCTTGTTTGTCGAACCGATCAATATGGACCCTGTCATTGCCCGCATCGTTTGGCACGTGATCCGCTTCGGCGACTGAGCGGGCATGGTGCCCGTCCGGGAGTGCCGCGCGAGCACCTCAAGCCAGCGCTCACCATTACCTGGTCTAGCCCGTCGTGCCGAGCGCGCTGCCTCCCCAACTCGTTCGCTCTAGGCTCGGGAAGAGGCCTGTTTCATTCGTGCGTGGACTCGCTTCAATCGTGCCTTTGTTTGGGGAGTGCGTCGCTTCAATCCTTGAGCTGACGGGCTAATTATCTGCATGACATGAATTGAGCCGATCGGCTAAGCAACGCGTTCCACGCTGAGAAGGAGAGGCCATGACATCTTCGGCTGCGCGAAAGCAGCGATCGGCTGGCATGGTTTGGGGGAACCGACCCGGTGCAAGGAGCTCCAACCAATGGCCAAGAACGATTCGGTGCTGACCAAGATGCGGGAAATCTGCCTGTCGCTGCCGGACACCAAGGAGACGATGACCTGGGGTCAGCCGCACTTTCGGGTCGGAGAGAAGATTTTCTCCGGGTACGGTGAGGAGAAAGGGAAGCAGGTGATCGGCTTCAAGCTGGACATGGAGCACGCCGATGAAGTGATCAAAGATCCGCGTTTCTGGCGAGCGCCCTACGTGGGCCACAAAGGCTGGGTATCGATGGATGCCCGCCAAGTGAAGGACTGGAGCGAGGTGCGCCCAATGATTCTCGAGAGCTATCGGTTGATCGCCCCCAAGAGGACGCTGGCGAAATTGGGGGCAACTACGCCCTCGGCCGGTCGGGAAAAGCTGAATATCAAGCCGGTGCGCAGCAAGAGCGGTGCCAAGAGGGTTCGGAGTGGAAAATCGCGCTGAACGCGCGCTCTCTGCCTCAAAGCGCGGTATCTTGTGATCATGTTCTGGACTCGGCGGCGGCTGGCCGCTTTGGCTTGTTGGATCCTGTTCGGTTGCAGCTCCCAGGCCACGCTGAAGACCCGGCTGATCAATGCTGAGCGCCGAGCGACGGAGGCGGAGAAACTGCTCGACGAGGCGGAGCGCCAAATGGCGGCGCTGGAGCCAGACAAGGCCGAAGGCGCATTGAAGCAAGCGCAGCGAACGCTCTCGGATCCGGACGTCGGCTACTATCCCGAGCGGGAGGCGATCTTTCGGCGCGCGGCCGTCGATCAAACAAAGCTTCCGCAGGTGAGGAAGGCACGCGAGGCCCACGACCTGGCAGTGGCCGTCGCCGCGAGGCAGGTCCAGGTGGAGAAGGCGGTCAGTGACTTCCGGCCAGCCCTCGAGGCGGTCAGGAAGCGCGAGCTCGTCATGGCAGACGTCGACCGGGCCAGAGACACCGCGGGAGCGCTTCAGGGAACGCTCGAGGACGGCAGGAAACTGGAAGAAAGGGATGTGCAGTACGGCATCTACGCCAGAGAGCAGCGAAAGCTCCTGGACAGCTCCCGTTCGGAGATCGAGCTGGGGAAAAAACGGCTGGAGTTCGTCGCCGGTCCGGGAGGGACTCGCAAAGAAGCGCTCGAGCTCACCGCGCGCGCCAAGTCGGAGCCGAATCGGGAAAAGAAACGCAAGCTCCTGGCGGAGGCTCGAGAGAAGTTCGCGCGGTGCGCCAACGATGGGCAGCGAATGTTGATTGAGTTGCCCGTGCTGGCCACCGCGGTGACCACAATCGGCGAAGAGTCGCTTGCGCCCAAAACAGTGGTGACCAGCTGCGCGCAACGAGCGCGTCCTCCGAAGAAGGCTCCGGTCAAGGCGGTTCGCTCTGCCAGTCGCTCGCAGCGATAAGCCGGTCGCCCTCCGCGCTTTGACAACTGTCTTTCATTGACGCATCAACCCCGCCGCCATCGCCAGCAGTGACACACTCTCGGTGCGCAACACATGCCGAAGGGGGAGCCGCATCTTCCTTCGAGGTCTCTACTCCACATGTACGAATATGAGATCTCAAACATACAGCTCATATCTTCATATTTTGGTTTCGCTCAACCCGTATTCGTTCGTGGCACATGCAGTGCAAGTTTCATCGAAACATGGAGCCTGGACATATTGCAACGCCATACAGGCTGGCCGGTGCGCTTGGCCTGACCTTCATCCTGAGTGGTTGTGGATCGACCTTGGATCTGCATCAGGACGTGACTCGGGCGCCAGGAGGCGACTCGCCGGCAAGCCAGACCGGCGGCCCCGGGCCGGGTGGCGGTCCCGGCCCCGGCGGCGGTCCCGGCCCCGGTGGCGGTCCCGGACCTGGTGGTGGTCCCAGTCCCTCGCCCGGGAGCGCTCCTGCACCCGGATCCTGTGGCCTCAGTCAACCGGCATTCTGCGAGACCTTCGACGCGCCCCGCGCAATCGGGGCACGCGGCGGCGAGATCGACGAGACTCGGCTGGAGATCGCCCGATTGACCTCCAACACCGACACCGGCCAGGGCAAGTACGAGAATTGGGTACCCGGCACGGCGATCATCTGCGGCGCGATGACCGGCGGGATCTTGCCCGGCAATGACTTCCGCGTCTGCAACGGCCAGCTCAACGAGTCCTTCAATGACGGGGAGGCCTTCGCCTTCCACTCGACGCGCATCCGGCAGCTGTTCGACTTCACCGGCCGGACCGGCACCATCGTCTGGGACGTGGACGCAAAGTCGGTCGGCCACGGCTGGTGGACCGAGCTGTGGGTCTCAGACGAACCCGTACCGGGGCCCTACCAAATGGCCCCTGGAGTGGCGACGTTTCCCCGGAACGGATTTGGAATTCAGATTCTCGGCGATTTTTGCCCAAACCAAAACCAGACCGCGATACACGACTTCTTTGTCGTGCAGAATTATCAAATGGCTCACGACTACCAGGGCGGAGCCATCCGCAACGTGGGTTGTATCACGACCCAGGACCAGGTCCTGAATCACTTCGAGCTCAAAGTCAGTCGAACCAGTTTCGAGCTCTGGGGAAGCGACGCCGGCAACCCGGGGAGCCTTCGTCGCATCGCTTCGATGGATAACATCAACCTTCCTCTCACCCGCGGGTATGTGAATTTCCAACACACTCATTACAACGCGGGCAAGGTCGGCGTCTCTCCATCGCAGACTTATCGATGGGACAACATCGGATTCGACGGCCCGGCGTTTGCGGCTCCCAAGGCTTTCCTGGTCCCCGATTCCAATACGGCCAGAGGCGATTCGAGAAATGTTGGATACCTGTTGGAAAAAGACGGCAGAACGCCTCTCTCGCTCAACTTGGCAGGCGTAGACCTGACCAACGTGACCTTCGCCCGGCTCACCTTCACCATCCGCAATTTCGTGGCGGGCTCGCTGGTCCGGGTCCGATTCAACGGCGGGCCGTGGCACGACCATCCGGAAAGCTATGTGGACCATACGGACTCGGCCCATACCGAATCGATCAATGTCCCGCTCTCCGAGCTTCGCCCTGGAACCAACGTGATCGAGATGCTGGGCACCAGCAGTTACACTCCGTTTGTGATTGCGAACGCGGGGATCACCACCGATTGAGAATCATGGGCGCGAGGACTCTCACGCTGCTCGCCGTCGGTGTTGTTGCGGGTTGTGGCGGAAACAGCACAGGCACGCACACAGGACTCGGCGAGGCCTACGACGATCCGCAGGTCCGCGCGAGCCTGCGAGCCCTCTCTCCCGATACGCTGCCGCCGCCTCCTCCAGATATCAGCAACCGCTTCGCCGATAATCCACAGGCGGCGCTGCTTGGACAGAAATTGTTTTTCGATCGAGGCTTTTCCGGGCCGCTCCTCGACAGCGACAATGACGGCACGACGGGCACGCTGGGCAGGCGCGGGGAAGTGGGGAAAGTCGCCTGCGCGGATTGCCACAACCCCACCGCGGGATTTTCGGATCGCCGGACCTTGCGAGGGCAGATCTCGCTGGGGGCGGGCTGGGGAGCGCGCCGAGCGCGTTCGCTGCTGGACGTCGGGCAGGCCAAGCTCTTGATGTGGGACGGCCGCCGCGACGCGCTGTACAATCAGCCCTTCACTCCCGTGGAGACCGCTGTTGAGCTGAACAGCTCTCGCCTCTTTGTCGCCGAGCAGATTTTCGCCAGATACCGCGCTGAATATGAGGCCCTCTTCGGCCCCATGCCGCCGCTCGGAGACGCGAGCCGGTTCCCGCCGCTCAGCCCAGCGCACGCCGGATGCGAAGGGCTGCAGGTCGGAGCCGTTTGCCATGGCGTGCCAGGCGATCGCGCCGAGTTCGACTCGATGAGCGCGGCGGATCAGGAGGCGGTCACCAGGGTGGCGGTGAACTTCGGCAAAGCGCTCGGCGCGTACGAGCGGCGGCTCAGCTGCGGAGGCGGGCGATTCGACCAGTGGATCCACGGCGACGAGGCGGCGCTCTCGGTCCAGGAGAAGCGCGGGGCCGCGCTGTTCGTGGGCGCCCGGGCCGGCTGCTCCGCGTGCCACTCGGGACCTTTTCTGAGCGACCAGACGTTTCACAACATGGGATTGGAGCCCACCAGCGTCGCTCTCTTTTTCACCGATCGGGACGACCGCGGCGCTGCCGCCGGGTTGGCCTCGATGCTGGCCGATCGCCTGAACGTGAAGGGCCCCTTCAGCGACGGCGACGACGGGAGAATTCCGGCCAGGGTGTTATCGACGGACGAGGGCGCCTTCCGCACGCCCTCGCTGCGGTGCGTGTCCGGCCGACCCTCATTCATGCACACCGGTCAAATCCGGACGCTCGACGACACCGTGAGCTTCTTCAACCGGGGCGGTGATACATCCGGATTCCTGGGGACCTCGGAGAACACGCCCAGGTCGCTCAGCGCCGATGAAGAAGGCCAGCTGGTCGCATTCCTCAAGACGCTGGATGGACCCGGCCCGGCGGCTTCCCTGCTGCGCGCTCCGTAGAAGCCTCAGTTTCTTGAAACCAGTCAAAATCCCAAGGCCGGCGCAGCCGCAGTTTGCTCGGTCATCGGCGAGCATTGGGCTCGAGCGAAATCCGGAAGCCCTTTGCCACGCTTCGGGCGAAGTGTGCGTGGTATCGCTCAAGCCGTAGCGCTGTCACCGCCAGCTGGAGAGACATGCTCAGGCCGGCGTGAAGGTGCATGCACGCGGGTTGCCGGAGGGCAGGTTGCAGCATGGCGCCGAGCCTGGCCCTTCGTCCTGGTCCTGGAGTCGAGCAGCCGCCTCGCATGAAACATTCCGGCGATTGCGTCACTTAGTAGAGACACGAGCCGGAACCGGATGCGCAAGGCCTGAGGTCATGCCCTTGGTGCATCCGAGGACTGAAGTCGCGAATGCGCAGCCCAGGTGATGAACCCGGGCAAGGGAGGGTGACTTGAAACAACAGATTATCCTCGTCTCGGTTGCTTTGATTGGCTGCAGTTTCAACGCGCTGGGTGCCGCGCAGGGGCCGAAGAACGGCAAGCCCGTGCCCGATGGTGCCGGAGCTCTCGCTCCTGCGGCAAGCGAATGCGACGGCGTTTCCGGCAACCTGGTCAGCAACTGCGGATTCGAAACCGGCGATTTCACCGGTTGGGATCTGTCCGGCGATTTGAGCTACACCGGCGTCGCCGAGGCCTCGAGTCACAGCGGTGTCTTTGGTGCCTTCCTCGGACCGATCTACGACCTCGGCTTCATGGCACAGAGGCTGTCCACCACTCCAGGCGGGACCTACAACCTGAGCTTTTGGCGCGCCAACGCACGGCAACCGAATCGCTTCCAGGTTTATTGGAACGGGTCGCTGATCTTCGACGGAGTGGATCTCCCCGACTCCCCATATGCCCAATACGTGTTCAATAATCTGGTCGCGACCAGCGCCTCCACCGAGCTGAAATTCGGATTCTATAATCTCCCCGATTATCTCTTCCTCGATGACGTTGTCGCCGCACCGGCGGCGCCTCCCGTTTGCGGCCAAGCCGAAACAGACAAGCGGATCAGAGTGGTAGTCGCATGCGCCAAGGGTCGCGCCAGCGCAACCGAGCTTCCTGGAAGGGCGGGGCATGTCTTCAACTCTTCCACCAATGAAGCGGGGACCCGATACGACAACGCCTCGAATTGGAACTACGGCTTGGGAGCGGGCGGTGCGCCTCCGGAAGGCCATCCTGCCTTCGGCTTGACGCCGGCCGGTGCCGCCTTCAACGCGGCGACACACATCATGCCGCCGTATTTATATGGGGCGAGAAGCCAGAAGTGCGACGAGAGACGCTACCGCGTGACGCCGGATATGCCCGGATTCAATGCCTGCAATACGGCAATCACCGCGGATCTGGCCGATGCCACCAAGAATTATCGAGGGAGCGTGGCGACCGGGAGCGAGTGGTACTACCGAAGGACGGGTCACAATTGTCACCATGCTGCCTCCGATTTCGGAAACTGCCTGGTCAATGCCAACGCGAGAATCACGGCAGGGTGCGGCTTCGATCCGGTGAAGGTGGTGGTCTTCGACGCCTGGGCGGTGCCGGAGGCGAATCGGATCGCCAATCAATACCACTCGATGATCCTGGTGGCCAGCGATCGCGGAGCGGCGGGCGGTGGGAGAAAAGTGTGTCTGGTCGAGTCGCAGCGGATCCGCAAAGACGGACATTACGGCGGCGGCTGCTGCGTACCGTTCGAAGCCAAATGGCTGGAGCGACCTGCGGAGATGGACTACAACACCTGGGTGAGACAATGGAAAGCCAGGTTCAACAACTGCGCTGACCTGAGCGACAAGTTCAAAGGCAACAGCATTGCGCCGACCATCTACCCGGTGGCCACCTTTCTTGCCACGCGAGACAGCGGACCCAGGGATGACATGCAGAACAGCTACGACCTGATGGCCGGTAGAGATGCGCTGCCGGCAGGGCCGAGGGCGTTCGCGCTGGGTGGGGAGCCGGACCTGTACCCGAATCTCTGCGACGCAGAAGGCGGGGACTGCATCCTGGCGGGCGATCTGGGACCAGGGCCCGACGGCGGCGACGACGAATTCATCCCTCGAACCTGGAACGTGATGTGCACCCAGGATGATGACCCGACCTATCCGACCGATGATCCATAGCTCGACGTCGTCGGGCTCTTATTTCCGGGCCGCCGCCTGGCTTTCGGGCTGAATCTTGGCCAGCTCTTCGCGAAACTTCGCGGCGTTCTCCGGCTGCTGCAGCGAATCATATTCTTCGATCAGATCTTTGCGCGCGGACACCAACCAGCTCACCTTGGGTTCCATCTGCTTGATCAAAATCTCGTATCCAGCCCGGGTCTCGGCCACGGCCTCTGCGTGGCGCTGCTGACGCAGAAGCGTTCTGCCCAGCTTGATCCGGGCAATCCCGGTGTTGATATGGGTGGCCGACTGCGTTTCGGTGTAGAGCGGAATCACCTGCCGGAAAATCTTCTCGGCTCGGGCCCATTCTTTCCGCCCCAAATACACGCTGGCCAGATTCGAAAGCGCGATGCCTAGCAGATAATGGTGCTCTCCGTAAACACTGCGATAAATATCGGCCATCCGCTGGAAGTATGGCTCCGCCAAGTCGTACTTCCCCTGCATGCTCGCTGCGTTTCCCAGCTCGTTGAGCGAGGACGCCACGCTCGGGTGCACGGCGCCGTACACGCGCTCCTTGATCGCCAGCGATTGCTGGAGCAAGCCCGCCGCCTCGTCGAAGCGTTGCTGATGAACGAGCGCGCGGGCAAGCATCGTCAAATCGGTGGCCGCCTCGAGGCTGTCCTTGCCGTACCAGGCTTCCACGATCTCCAGCGCCTGGCGGTCGAGCTCCTCGGCCTCCGGGTAGTGACCCAGGTCGAATTTGATGGCGCCGAGATTTATCAAAATATCGGCCACCCGCGGGTGACGCTCGCCGTACAGCTGGCGGTACATCGGCAATACGCGCTGGTTGAGAGACTCGGAGGTCTGGTAGTGGCCCGCGTAGAAGTGGGCGTTGGCCAATTCATGCAAGCTGTCCGCGAGCTCGGCAGTCGCGGCGCCCGCCGGCTGGAGGCGCACGGCTTCATCCAGCGTCTGGATTGCCTGGTCATACGCGCCGCGATCTTCCAGCACCTTCCCGAGGGCAGAGGTGGCCTTGACCACGGACGGGTGATTGGGCGGCAGGTGCCGCTTGCTCATCTGCAGCCCGTCGCGCACCAAGCGCTCTGCCTCCTCCAGCTGCGCCTGGGCCGCGCGCAACAGGCCCAGCGCCACCAGGCTCTCCGCCACCTGGGGGCGATCAGAACCTAAGACAGACTTGCGTTGCCGGAGGGCCAGGCTCAGCAGCGAATCAGCCTGGTCCAGCTTGCCGAGCTTCTGAAAAATGGTGCCGAGCGTTTGATACATCTCAGCCTGCACGGCGGGGTCGGCATCCAGGCTCCGCGCCTCCTGCACGCCTCGATCCAGCAGCGTCACCACGCGAAGGCTGTCGGCAGGCCCTGCCGCCGGATCGCCACCCTGAAACAAATTCATCATGAAGCGCTGGATGCGCTGCGTTCGCGCAGCTTCAGCCAACGCAGCATTGCGCGCGATTGCCAGGCGGACGGTAAAAAACACCACCAAGCCCACCACGACTGCGAACAATACTCCTGCGGTGATCACCGCCCGACCATTGCGGATGACGAACTTTCCCAGCCGGTAGCCCGCCGTGTCTCGCCGCGCCTCCAATGGCTCGGCCCGCAAGTAGTGATCGATGTCCCGGATCAACGCCTCGACGGAGCGATATCTGCGCAGGGCATCCTTGTGCATCGCGGTCAGGCAGAGCACGTCGAGGTCGGCCCAGGCTGCCTTGCTGGTCGAGAGGATATTTGTGCTCGCGGCCACCCGCTTGGCCACCGCCGACGGTTTTTCCGGCTCGCGCCCGACGACGAGCGTCTCCGCCTCGCTGGGCGTCTTGTTGGACAGGTCATGGGGAAGCCGTCCAGCGAGCAGCTCGTAGAGAATCACCCCCAGCGAGTAGACATCGCTGTGGATCCCCACCCGCTCGCCGCGAATCTGCTCGGGCGCCGCATAGGCGGGAGTCATCATTCGCATCCCGGTCCGCGTCTGATCGACCGGCCCCTCGATGCTATCGAGGTGCTTGGAGATGCCAAAATCCAGGAGCCGGACGGAGCCCTCGGGCTTCACCAGGATGTTGGACGGCTTCAGGTCGCGGTGGATCACGGCGTGGCCGTGAGCGTACTGAACGGCTTCGCAGACGGAGCGAAACAACTGCAACCGTGTTTCAATCGAGCACTCATGCGCGCTGCAGTACTCCGTGAGCGGGACGCCCTCGACGTACTCCATCACGAACCAGGGCGTCCCGTCGGGCAGGGTGTCCGCGTCGTAGAGTCTGGCGATGGAGGGATGATTGAGTTGGGCCAGCGTGCGCTGCTCGGTGGCGAAGCGCTCGCGGCGAGCGGGCGAGAGCCAGGCATCGCGCAGAACCTTGATCGCCACCAAGTCGTGAAGATCCTCGCGCTCGGCGAGATAGACGACGCCCATCCCGCCTTCGCCCAGCGCGCGCTGGACGCGGTACTTTCCGAATTGCTGCGAGGCGAACGAAGGGGAGGCCGCCGTATCCAGCATCTGATGGGCAACCTCGGCCATCCCGCGATCCAGCAGCGACGCGCCTCGCGCATCCTCCTCGAGCAGCGCCAGCACGTCTGCCATCAGCGTGGCGTCGCCGCCGCAGGCGGAGCTCAGGAAAACGCGTTGGTCAGGGAGAGGCAGGTCGGCCGCGCCGTGGAACAGTGTCTGGATCCGCTCCCATCGCATGCTGTCCATATTCCCTCCCTCCGCAATCGGTTGCCGAAGCACGACGCATCAGTTGGCCTGGTGGAGCTCATGCGCTAGCCAAGCCCTGGCTGCCCGCCAGTCGCGGAAAATCGTCGCTTCGGATACCTCGAGCAACTCGGCGGTTTCCGCAATGTCCAGACCTCCGAAGAACCTCCCCTCGACCATCATCGCTTGACGGGGTTGAATTCGCGCGAGCTCATCCAGGGCGGTGTCCAGCGCCAGCAAGGCCTTTGCGCTTGCCGCGGCCTCTTCCGGTGTATCGTCGAAGGTAACGGTGATTGAAGCGCCTCCGCCGCGCTTCAGAGCGCGCCGTCGCCGGGCTGCTTCGATCAACACCTGGCGCATCGCCCGCGCGGCGATCCGTTTGAAGTGCAGCCGGGAGGTGGCGGTGAAGCGCGGGGAGCTCGCCAGCTTCAGCCAGGCCTCGTTGACCAATGCGGTGGGGTTGAGCGTGGCGCTCGGGTCGCCGCGCCGGACGCTGGACGCCAGGCGGCGCAGCTCCTCGTAAGTGAGGCTGAAAAGGTCGTCCAGCTCCCGCTTTTTCGCAGCCGACCCACCCTGCTCCCCGCGCTGGGCTCCGCGAGCCATTCAAATCCCTGCAGTCGGATGACAGTTTTTCAGCGCCTCAACGCAATCCTCAACGCAACCCTAGTATCCACAAGCTACTCAGGCCGTGGGGCCTGCAAGGACGGTTGGTATCACCCGGAGCCGCGCTGATGCAACTGACGAAGGGAAAATTCATCACTGGGCGTGCAAAGGATTCGAAGGATGGTCTGGGCACGCCCGGGCGATGCGGCGGTCATTCTGCTCCTTGCGGCGGGCTGCGGCTCGAGCCAATCCGGTAACCCGGTTGAGGTGGCAACCCGGATGGGGATGGCAACCCGGGCGGGGATGGGAACCCGGAGACAAGGTGGAGGCACTTACAGCAACTTCGGCTGCGTGGCCACGCTCGACCTCAAGTCCGGTGGAAAGGCCGACATGACGATGGTTCGATGACCGGCCCCAGCTTCATGGGCACCCTGAAAAAATCAAAATAGGCCTTGAGGCGGCGCGGCGTGAGACCTCACCGGTGACGTATAAGACGTGCATTTTATGTATCAGCGCGATGTCTGATCTACAGCCTGCGCGGCCGGCCGTTCTGTCGTGACGATTGTTGTTCTGGGGAATAAGGCCACGATGCGGTGACTCGGGACGTTGCCGAGCTGCTGCTGCCGGACTCCGTCGAACATCTTTCGTTGTCCTTCTGGCGGGACGATTTTGCCGTACCGCCGCCTCGCCGGGTTAGGCGAAACGAAGGTATCGGCGGGGGCCGGTTGGGACGGGCGGCGGTCCTCGGAGGCATCAGCTGCAGCGAGGCGCGCAGGACGTCGCGGTGCACCTATTGGGGATTGAACTCCGGTCCTTTGGGCTTGAATTCCGGAACGGGCTTGTCGGTTTTCTTCTTCTTCACTGGTTCCGCCTTGGAACCATCCCCTGCGGCAGCCTTGTTGAACTGATCCTGCAGGTTGCCCCCGCCGCCCGAGGCGCCCCCGCTTTTCCACTTGATGTCACCTTCAGGATTGACCTGGTGCGCAACGCTCGTGCTGTTGCTGGAATTGGGGTTGTTGCTGTTGCTGTTGCTTGCGCTCGCGCGCAGCTTCGCCAGGCGCGCCTTGGCATCAGCCTGCTTTTGCGCCGACAGCTTCGCCTGCTGCTGTTTCTGCAGGAAGAGTTGTTTCTGTTGCAATTGCTTCTGCTGAAGCTGTTTCTGCTCAAGCTGCTTCTGCTTCTGCTGCTGTTGCCTGAGATTGTTGCTGGCGATCTGCCGGTTGCGGTTGTTCTGGTTGGCCACCTGCTGTGCTCGATTATTGTTGTTCGCGGGCGTCCGCATGGGATTGCTGGGTGTCCTTCCAGGCTGCTGGTTCCGTGGCGTCACGGTGACCCGCGGGGTGGGCTGAACCCTGTTGTTATTGGACGCCTGCGGCGCCTGCCTGTACGACCGCGAGTTGGAGTTCGCGGGTGGCGTATATGGCTTGGAAGGCGGTGGCGTGTATGGCCTGGGCGGCGGTGGCGTGTAAGTGCTTCTTGAGCCTTTTTGCGCAAAGACTCGAGGCGCGGGCACAACAATAGCCAATGCCAGCACGGCGGCTGCGCAGTTTCGAATGGTCATCGCTAATCTCCCTCCGATCCTCGTGCACGAATTTCAGGAAGACCCAATTCAGTTCTTCAGAGGAGCAGACTGCTTCACCTGCGGCTTCTCGCGCAAGAACCGCCGCAGATTGTTGTAGACGCGCCGCACCACCGGCCCGGCGCAGCTTCCGTAATCCTCGGAGAGAACGTTCATGTCATCCACGCCGTTCTGCATCGTCGCCTCATTTCTCTGCGATTCCGCCTCGAGCATCCTGGGGTTGGATCTCATGGCCCGCTTGACCTCGGACAGCATTTTGTTCAGGTCGATCTTGCCGTCGCCGGCGCCGGTCTCTTCGAAACCGATCTTCTCCTCCAGGGAAGCATCCGCCACCTTGAGACAGGTTTCATCGTACTCGTTGGGATCGAGCGTCATGAATGCCTGCATGCCGCGGGCATAGACGAGCATCTGATTCCGGCTGCGGTTCAGCGTGTCCATGTCGCCGGAGAACAAGGCGCGAACCCAGTTGGCTTCCTTGAACTGGGATCCGTCGAGGTCACTTGCCTTCTCGATGACGGGCGCGGGCTTCACCGGTGTGCGGTCGACCCTGACCGCCTCAGCGTCGAATCCGCCGGTCACGGCCATCTTGTAGAGATCGGCCGCCAAGGCCTTGTCCGCCGGCTCGCCTTTGACGCGGCCCTGCTCGTACGCCAGGCCGAGATAGTGATACGAAGGCGCATACCTCATCTCCTCGGCAAGCGCGAGCGACTCCACAGCTTTGTCGTACTGCTGTCCCAGCCAGTAGGCGCGGCCCAACTGGAAGCGGAACCGGGCATTCTTCGGCTGCTGTTTCACCGCCAGCTCGCACTGCTTGATCGCTTCGGCGGGAACCACGGCGGCGTTGGAGACGCCGGCGCCTTTGTGAGCGGGATCGCCCGGATGGCCCGCCAGCGCGTCGCACGGGTTCAGTTGAGCCTTGCCCGCGGCCGTGGCTGCTCCGGGCTTCGCGGAGGCGGTCTTGGCCGCCGACCCGGCGTTGGCCAGGCCAGGGTCAAATTGGGCGAGGAGTAACTGCCCTGCCACGGTGAAACCGAGAAAACCAGATAGATATCCGTTGGCGATGCGCATCGATGCTTGCTATGCGCAGGGGAGCGGAAAACCTGTCAAGACCGAGGGGCCCACTCTGGCAGGTGGCTCTAAAAGCATTCCATCGGACACTGAAGCCCCATCGCTTCGCTCTGGCAGTCGTCGCTCTCCGCCTGGCTGCGCGCGGCAATGGCTTCCCAGCCACTGCGCTGTTGGTTGAATTCGGCAACGCAGGGTCCTTCCGGTGGACGGAAATATGGGCGCAGGGTGACATTCAGTGAGCACCCAGCTGGAGCGCCTAAACGGCCGTTGGTTGCCGTTGGTGATTCCCTTTTGCCACGCTTCCGGCGAAGTGTGCGTGATTTTGGTGCTTGACGTCACGGGGTCATCGCAACAGCTCGGTCGGTGCTTTTAGCAGTTAAGGAGTCGAGAGTCGCTGTTGCGGAGGCGCGGCTTCGGAGCAGTCTCCGAAATGCTTGCTTGTGGTCGAGCCATCCGCATTCGGAACTTTGATCGGCACCTGTCCCGGGTCTTCGTGCGGAAGGATCGCGCGGCTGAGCCTTTGATAGGTGAGCCCGCGCCAGGTGCTTGGTTGCCATCGGTCCCCTCCGGTTTGAGCGGGGGACGGTGCAGCGGTCAGCTACCTCCGTCAAGCAAGAACTCGAACCGCGCTCTTCAAACGGCACCTCGCGCCGGGTAAGGTGCTAGCCGGGCGAACGGAGGGAGCATGATCATCGAGTTCCTTGTTGTAGCACCGGTTCTTTTCTTCGCCAACGCCGCTACTGAGTCAACGGAAGTGACCTTGGCCCCGCAGGTCGTCGCGAGCCGCACCAACCAATGGTTGACCCCCTATGTTCAGGCGGGAGACTTCAGCGGCGTGGTGCTGATCGCGCAGGGCGAACGAATCCTCTTTGAACGGGCCTACGGCAGGGCTGACTTCGAGCGCCACACTCCCAACAACCTCGGAACCCGATTTCGACTTGCTTCTCTGAGCAAGACATTCACTGCCGCTGGCATAGAGCTCTTGATAAAGAAGGGCCAGCTCAATCTGTCCGACACACTGGACCGCTATATCGAGGGCATTCCGAACGGTGACAAGATTACGTTGTCTCATTTGCTGTTGCATCAGTCGGGCGTGGGACGATTCGCGCAATTGAAACAAGACTGCTTGTCCGAACAGGAGTGGATCTCCCAGCTGAGAAACACCACCCCTTCGTTTGCTCCTGGAAGCACCTCCAGCTACAGCAACGAGGGCTACTTCTTGTTGGCGGTCATTTTGGAGAAGGTGAGCCGGACGACTTATTCCGGCTTCCTGCAGCAAAACATCTTTGGCCCACTGGATATGAAGCAAAGCGGCAGCGCATGCAGGGAGGTGCCTCGCGGCGACAACGCGAAGGGCCACCTGCCGGGTGGGTCCGAGGAGAAGCCGATTCCCGTAGCCATCAAGCAAGCGGTGCCTATCGGACCCGGATCGATATTTTCGAACGCACGCGATCTTTATCGCTGGCTTCGCGCCGTCGACACCAACCCTGCATTCCAGGTGCAGGGGCTGCCATACCCCTATGGTTGGGGCAAGCGGAATTACTCGGGTAGGAGCCTGATTGAACAATCCGGAATCGTGGAGGGATTCGTTGCTCACATCGCCATTTATCCGAAGGAGCATATCTACGCGGTCATTCTGAGCAATATCCAGTCCGGATTATTCAATCGCATTCCCCAGGACCTGGAGAGCGTTCTGTTCGAAGGCGATTTTTCTCGTCCTCCTCAGATGACTGTATTGAGAAAGCTTGCGACGGAGCTGGCTGAGTACAGCGGGACATACAAATCAGCGACGTTTCCTATTGCGCAGGTTCTGGGCTTGCGAGGGAAGCATCTCTACATGCATTGGGCGGACACGCCTTTTTTACGGCCGCTCGTTCCCACCGGCAAAGATTCCTTCTTCTATCGGGTCGAATACGCTCAGGTCGAGTTCGAACGCGATGAGAAGAAGCAGATCTCCAGGTCGGTCTGGCGCTGGCCAAAGGGAGATCCCCTGGTCTTCGCCAAAGCCGCTCAACCTGATCCCGCATCGTCGGGAACAGCGGCGCCGGGCGATTCCAAACCAGACAATCGCCGGCCCGTCGATCAAGGCGAGCGAAATTAGACTCACCTGGAAAGAGCCATCGCCGGTTCGCGCTCGAGGCGGCCCGCAGCCTTGAGCTTCCTCAGCGCCAGGAGCCCCACCGCGATGCATGCGATTGCCAGGAGCGCCTCCGCTTCGAGCATTCGCTCGACACCGGATCGGTCGTGCACCCAGCCGTCGAAGGCCGTCATGTAGCTCCCGGGCACGTTCCCCAGCGAGGAAAGGATGGCGTACTTGGTCGCGGCAGCGCCGCGGCCGACTGCATGAAGCACCAGCGCGGTGAACGCCGCCCATGCCAACCCCTGCGAGAACGCATAGCAGAGGACTCCCGACGCGTAGGCCGCGGGAGTGCGCGGGGCCACGGCGATGATCAGGGCAACCAGCGCCATGATCGCACCGGCCCCGAAGAAGGACCACCAGCGTCCGATGCGATCCGCGATCCAGCCACCCGCGACGCATCCCACTGCACTGACGACGCCGCTGAGGACGCCCGCGACAAGGGCGACCGTGTTCGGCTCGGCGCGCCAACTGGGGGCCACGGCCGACCAGAGATTGCTCGCCGCGCCGATCCCGATGGGAGCGACGATCAGAACGAGGGTGAGCAAAACGGCTGCGGATCGAATCATCTGGCGAAAATCCTGGCCAATCTGGCGCACCCTTTGGCCGAGAGCTTCGCCTGCCGCGGGACGCACGTCGGGGACGAAGTAGAGCGTGGCCGCGCAGCTCAGGATGGCCGCAGCCAGCGCCCCACCAGCGACCTGGTTCGAGAAGTGGCTCGCCAGCCAGATGCCGGCGCCGCCGCCGAGGCCAGTGCCTCCGAGATTGCCGGCCTGGTTCCATCCTCCGGCCCGTCCCTTTTCGTGATTGGCCACCGTATGTGCCATCAGGCCGCCCACCGGAAGCCCAGAGGTGGCGACTCCGGCCATGGTGAGAAAAACGAGCGCGGTCAGGACTGCTACGCCGTTCGGACGCAAGGGCATGAGACTGAGCAGCAGCAAACTGGAGGCCAATAGGACTAAGCCGAGCGCATACCAACGGCGCAAGGTGAGCGTCAGGTCGATCACCGGTCCCCAGACGAAAGTCCAGACGTTCGCCGAAATTCCGAGCGCGACGATCGAGGCCGAAACTGCGACGGGGAATCCCTCGCGCGTCATGATGAAAGGCAACGTGACGGTGACGAAGCCGACGCCGATGCCGATCGGCAGCATCAGGAAGAAGAAGGTGATGGGCGATGAGCGCGACGGGTGCATCGTGGCTCTGGGAAGCCTACCTTTCCAGTGCGCGCGACGATAGATCAAACGGCTGAGAAACCCAGGACGCATCTGTACCGCATCGGCAAGAGATGATCAGTGGCCCGCCCCGGTTGCTTGAAACAATGCGTTGATAACTGCGACCAATGAGCGGCCTTGATGAGCTCGCACCATGAGTGCCCTCGCGTGAGCTGGCTTCATTCGGCTCTTAACGTATACTGACCCAAAGGACCTACGGTGAAGTCAAAGGCGCATCACGTCAGTTTGGTCTGCTCATTTTGCGGCAAGTCCCAACGCGAGGTCCGCAAGCTGATAGCCGGCCCCACCGTGTTCATTTGCGACGAGTGTATCAAGCTGTGTCGCGACACAATTTCACAACACACTGGCGATCCGACGGACTCCCAGACCGTGCGGAGCCTTGCGGAAACGGCGCAGAAACTGGCGGGTGACCTGCGCCTTCCTCCGAGCTTTCCACGCTGGATACTCGATCACGCGATCTCGCTGGCCAAAGAGCTCGAAAGACTGGCGGAACCCAAGAAGGGAAAGCCAGTGACACCGAAACGGCACAGCGCGACCCTCTGCTGCTCATTTTGCGGCAAATCCCAGGATGAAGTCAGCACACTGATCGCTGGTCCGTCCGTATACGTTTGCGATGAGTGCGTGAGTCTCGGCGAGGAAATCATTTCCGAGAAGGATGACGACTCGCCGCGACAATTTGCCCAGACAGCACGGAGCCTCGCCGTTGAGCTGAGGAATTTTCCGACCATCCCACGCACAGCAATCGATCGCGCGAGCTTGTTAGCTCAGGAGCTCGAGCGGCTGGTGATTTCCGAAGATCGAGGGTAACAGCTGGCTTTACGTCTGGCGAGCGGAGCCCAAGTTCTCCAGCTCTTGCGTCGCGCGCTTGAGTACATCGACGACGCGCTTGCGTTCGGCTTGATCCTCGGCGCGCCAAGCCGTTCGGTAGACTTCCTTCACCAGACGCCCCACCGACCGGTTCACCTCATCCATCCCGCCGCCCAACGTTTCGTCCACGGCTTCCTTCACCCGGTCGAAAATCTCCTCGGTGATGTCTCGGTGCTCGCGCAGAAATCTCCGGCCCGCGTCGGTGATCTCGTACACCTTCTTGCCTTCGACGTCGCGTGACTTGACGAGGCTCTCGTCCTCGAGCCACTGCAGCGTCGGGTAGACCGTGCCAGGCGACGCCGAGTAGCAGCCGCGCAGGCGCTCCTCCAGCGCTTTCATCACCTCGTAGCCGTGCATCGGCTTTTCATTGAGGAGCTTGAGGATGACGTATTTCATGTCGCCCGAGCCGAACCACTGCCGCCGGCCATGGCGAGGACCCCCGAAGCCAAATCCACGGGGCCTGAAGCCAAAAGCAAACGATTCCCATCCGAAATTGCGCGGTCCCATTTGTTGTCACCTCCGCGATGTTACGTGCGATAGGTCGTGAAGATATATCGTGCGAAATATCGCGTCAAGCCTCGACTGGCGCCCTCGACTCCGCGCCTGTGGCGCTACGCTCGGGCTGAACGGGAATGCGCCCTCGACTTCGCGCCTGTGGCGCTACGCTCGGGCTGAACGGGAATGCGCCCTCGACTCCGCGCCTGCGGCGCTACGCTCGGGCTGAGCGGCGCGAAAGCGCTCACCAGCCGGGGTCGGCCAACACATTCGTGTTCACGTTGCTGGAGCGTCGGAGCTCGGGATGATGTAGAGAGCGGAGGCGGTGCGAACCCTATCAACTGCAAACCTTCCTCAGGTGGAACATGACGCGCTTTGCTTTATGCCGGCCGACCATATTCGGACCGGTGCTCGTTGCAATCCTCGGCTGCGCTGCGCAGCCCTCGAAACCTGATCCGGCCGTGTCTTCGAAGGCGGAGGCGGTGAACCCGCTGCTTGAAGCATGGACCGGCCCCTGGGGTGGCGTCCCGCCGTTCGGCCGGTTCAAGATTTCCGATCTGAAGCCGGCCCTCGAGGCCGCCATGGCGGAACAGCTGGCCGAGATCGATCGCATTGCCGCCAACACCGCCCAACCCACCTTCGACAACACGATCGCTGCCACGGAGCGGGCCGGCCACGCCCTGGAGCGCGTGGCCCCGATTTACGGCATCTACACCTCGACCATGAACGACGCGGAGGTACGCGCCATCGAGAGAGAAATGGCGCCCAAACTGGCCGCGTTCCGCGATCGAATCATCCAGAACGGCCGGCTGTTTGCGAGGATCGCCGCGGTGTATGAAGCCCGCAACGGCCTGACGCTCACTCCCGAGCAGCAGCGCCTGCTCTGGCTTCGATACACCCGATTCGCACGCGCCGGCGCAAAACTCGACGACGCGGCCAAGGCCAAGCTCTCAGAGCTCAACCAGCGCTTGGCGGCGCTGTACACGAAGTTTCGGCAGAACGTGCTCGAAGAGGAGGGGTCGCAGATGGTCCTGCTCGAGCGCGAGGACGATCTCGCCGGTCTGACGCCGGCGTTGCGCGAGGCAGCGGCGACTGCCGCGGCCGCTCACGGCAAAGCGGGCCAGTGGGCGATCCTCAATACGCGCTCCAGCGTCGATCCCTTCCTCACCTGGTCGACCCGGCGGGACCTGCGCGAGAAGGTGTGGCGGATGTTCACCGTGCGCGGCGACAACGGCGACGCGCACGACAACAAACAGATCATCGGCGAGATCCTCAAGCTGCGCGCGCAGCGCGCGAAGCTCCTCGGTTACCCGACGCACGCGCACTGGCAGCTGGAGGACCAGATGGCCAAGACGCCGGATCGCGCGATGGCCTTGATGGAAGCCGTTTGGAAACCGGCGGTGGCGCGCGTCCGCGAGGAGGTGGCCGACGTGCAGGCGATCGCCGACCGGGAGCGGGCCGGCATCCAGATCAAGCCTTGGGACTACCACTTCTATGCTGAGAAGGTGCGCAAGGCGAAGTACGACCTCGACGAGAACGATGTGAAGCCGTACCTGCAGCTCGAGAAGCTGCGGGAGGGGATGTTCTGGGTGGCTGGAGAGCTCTTCGGCCTGCGTTTTTCGCCGATCTCCGACGGCTCGATCCCTGTCTATCACCCGGACGTGCGCGTCTGGGAAGTGACCGATTCGCAGGGGCGCCACGTAGGGCTGTGGTTTTTCGACCCGTTCGCGCGTCCAGGAAAAAACTCCGGCGCGTGGATGAACGCGTACCGCGCTCAGTCGCGGCTGGAGGGGGAGATCCCGGTGATCGTCTCGAACAACGCCAACTTCGTGAAGGGCAAGCCGGGCGAGCCGATCCTGATCAGCTGGGACGATGCGAAGACGCTCTTCCATGAGTTCGGGCACGCGCTCCATGGGCTCAACTCCAACGTCACCTACGCCTCGCTGTCCGGCACCTCGGTCCCGCGCGACTACGTGGAGTTCCCCTCTCAACTGCTCGAGCGTTGGCTGGCGACGCGCGAGGTGCTCGACCGCTTCGCGCTTCATTACCAAACCGGGAAGCCTGTGCCGGCAAAGCTGGTGGAAAAAATCGAGCGATCCCAGACCTTCAACCAGGGCTTCATCACGGTGGAGTACCTGGCCAGCGCGCTGGTGGACATGAAGCTGCACCTCGCCGGGGAAACGCCGATCGATCCGAGCGCGTTCGAGCGCGAGACGCTGGCCGCGCTGGGCATGCCGGCGGAGCTGGTGATGCGCCATCGAATGCCTCACTTCAGCCACATCTTCTCGGGCGACGGCTATTCGGCGGGGTACTACAGCTATCTCTGGTCCGACACGCTGTCCGCGGACGCCTACGAAGCATTCGTGGAAGCCGGTGGACCCTACGACAAGGCCGTCGCCAAGCGGCTCCGCGACGACGTGTTCAGCGTCGGTAACACGATCGATCCCGCCGAGGCCTACCGCGCCTTCCGGGGACGAGATCCAGGAATTGCCGCGCTGATGCGCAGGCGCGGATTCCCGATCGCGGCTGGTGGCGCTGCGCCCGCATCGAAAGCGACTGCAAACTAGTTTCCCGCGCGCCAGATCAAAGACGCGTGCTTTCCACCCGGAGGCTTCGAATCACTTAGCTTCGGAAACTGGATTGACGACAATTCCATCCAAATAGTAGCTGTAATCACCGCGCGGCGTGCGGTCGCGGTCGGCGGCCGTCCCTTCGGCGAAAAATCGGACGGGACCGATATTGGTATCGGGTGCTCTCCAGCTGAACCGCCAGCCGACAGGACCGTCGGCGCGGCCGTTGTGCCGATAGCCGGCGCCCTCGCTGCCGACTGCACCGACGACCATCCCGTCCTGCGTCCGCGTATGGACCGTGCTGCGAAACCGCTGTCCGGTGAGGGTTCCGGCGGTGGCGCCCTTTCCATCCCTCACCCATAAGTCAAAGCCCCAGCTCGACATCCCGGGATAGGCGATGATCGCGCGCATCTGATAAGTCCGGCCCGGCGTATAGCCGTCCGTAAAAAGGCCTGCGCATTGGCGGCCCATGTTCCCGCCGCAGTCGTCGATGGTGAAGTCGCCCCCCAATTCAGAAACGACGATCAGCGGAAAATCGTTGTGACAGCGAGCGCAGGATAAACCGCTGGGGCCCGTCTCAGCGAAAAACGCCGGATCCATATGGTTGGAGGACTTCCCCGCGGCAGACTGATTCGGCTGAGCGAGCGAAGCCATTGCGACGCTCACCAGTCCCGCCAGAACGAGCAGAAAGAGAAAGCTTCTTGCGACCGACGATCGATGGATACGTGCCATGGTGTTCCCCCTTTGAGAGCGCTGAAACTCCCCGCCTGAAAGTCCGGGGACGGAAGATACGAGTAACGATGCTCGGAGTCGAGGAGGAACAACTGCGATTGTCTGGTTTGGCAGTGCTAAGGTGAGCCCGCTTACGAACCTGGAAACGGCTCCGTCCGTTCCAGTGAGCTTCGATCCCATCCTCCCAGATTGGCGCCCGCCTCGTATGTGCTTTGCAGAAAATCGAGCACCGCCCGTCGGGGCGAAGGGGCTGCGCGGACATCGTCGTAGCGCAGGAAGAATTCGCCCATGTCCCGGCTGTAGAAGGCCTTTTCCGGCGACACTGCGGAGGTCAAGAAGCCAACCGGTTCCGGCGATGCGTAGGCGTAAAATGCAGGCTCCGGGAACCGGGCGTCGCCCGGCCAAAAGCCGCCGCTGATCACTTCATGAGAGTATCCCTCGCGGGTAACGCGATCAGCTCCCTCCCGCGGTGGCGCGCGGCGACCGGAGAAGCGCGTCAGCGCCAGATCCATCCCGCCCCAGAAGAAATGGACGGGGCTGGATTTGCCCAAGAACGGGCTGCGGAACTCTTTGAGGAGCGTATCCGCGGTGGTGAGCACGCGCCAAAATCGGCGCGCGTAGTCCGCGTCGTACGCTGAATGGATGGTGTCCTCCGGAAAAGGGATGGGCTCTGCCACCTCGACGGGCTTGGGCCAAATGTGCACCTCGATACCCAGGGACGAAAGCGCGGCCATCAGCTCCCGATAAAAATCGGCCACGCTCCGAGGATAGAGCCGCAAGGATTTTTCCAAGCCATCGGTGGTGCGCAGCTGGAGCTTGTGCTCCTGGAAATCAAACTCCGCTTCGAAAGCGCGCTTCCCATCCGGAATCGGACCGCTGCGCAGCCCCCGCCCACTCACGTAGAATGTTACATGCCACCAGTGATTTTGTGGTGCACAGCAGGCAAGCTTCAATTTGCCCACCATCTGCAGCCACATTTGAAGCGTGGCGCATGTATCGCGCCAGGCGCTGAACGGGAGCGCCGGCCACCATTCCGCAACATCGAGCTTCGTGCGACGCTCCGTTTCCACCTTGATCTCCTGCCTCAGACTTCCATCTGATCGGCGTAACACCATTTCCAATCTTCCCCTGGCTCGAACGACTGGATGATCGGGTGATGACTGCGCTGGTAATGGGCGGTCGCATGCTTGTTTTTCGAGCTGTCGCAGCAGCCCACGTTTCCGCAAGAGAGACAGAGTCGCAGCGATACCCAGCTGTCCCCCATTTGCAAGCACTCCTTACAGCTGTTTCCACTGGGTTGAACCTGGCGGATCTGAGCCAGGTGGGCGCATCTTTGGGCCATGGTCGTCTCCGGGTGAGCCGTGACTATTAACGATCCGCTGAACAATGTGCATCGGCGGTTGCTCTGGCCAAATCAGCAGTCCCAGGCGGTCGCCCATGTGCGTGGTATGTTCGTCGTGCGGGTAATGTGCCAGCCGCAGGAAATTGCATCCCAGATCCTGGGCCCAGCCAAGCAAGGTACGGGCATCATCGTCTCGGTGGGCGCGACCCGAGCGGTAGGGCGCCTCCTCGTGCATGGTAATACCGCGCAAAGATACCGAGCTTCCACTGAGTAGGATTTCCGTGCCGCGCACTTCGATGCTGCGAAACCCGATGTTGAGCTCGGGAATCCGAAGGGTGACGTTCCGCGGTGCCGAGATACACGCCAGCCGAACCCAACCCGCAATACGGCGTTTGCTTCCGCGCTCCAATTGAACAAAATAGTCTTCAATGAATGTTTGGGGAACCTCGACGATCAATACATCCCGCGTAATCCCTCCGTAGGTCCACCTGTCCGGGCTAAGCGACGGAATGTCGTCCGAGTGTCGAGTGTCGTTCACCGAGATGACAACGGAATTCTCGCCATTTTTCAACAAGGAGGTGGCATCGCAGTTGAACGTGGTGAATCCACTCTCATGCTCGCAAAGACTCTCTCCGTTTACCCATACGCGCGCGCGATAATTTGCAGCGCCGATGTAAAGAAACGCCCGCGTATTGGGTCGGGGCCCGACATCCTCGACTGGCTGGTTGCAAAGCTTAGGCGCGTAACGCTCGCCGGGTGCCGGGAGACGGATCCAAAAACGCGATCGAGAGCGGGCGGTAGCAGGTCCCTACCCGCCACTCGAAGGAGATCTTCATGCGAAAGTCGTTTGTGTCGGTGGTTTTGGTAGCAGCTCTCGCCGCGTGCGCCACGCCCGGTGAACGCACCGCGATCGGCGCGGGCGGCGGCGCGGCGGTCGGCGCGGGTGTCGGCGCGATCGCCGGCGGATGGGAGGGCGCGGCCATCGGCGCCGTGGTCGGCGGTCTCGCCGGCGGTGCGATCGGCAATTACCTCGACAAACAAGCGCAGGAGCTCAAAGAGGTTGCGAACGCCAAGCGCACCGAGGACGGGATCCTGGTGGACCTCAAGTCATCGCTGCTCTTCAGCAGCAACAGCGCGGTGATCAGGCCGGCCGCGGTGGAGCAGATCGCCAAGCTCGGCGACATCCTCGCCAAATACCCGCACGACCGGATCCGCATCCAGGGCCATACCGACTCCACCGGATCGGCTGCGTACGACGAGGAGCTGTCGCTGCGGCGGGCGGAGGCGGTGCGCGACGTTTTGGCGAGCCGCGGCGTCAGCCAGCGGCAGATGCTCGTCGAGGGAGCGGGCGCGTCCAATCCCATCGCCGACAACTCGACCCCCGAGGGCCGCGCGGAAAACCGCCGCGTCGAGCTGCACATCGACGTCCCCCAGGGATCCTGAAAGCGCGCTCCGGTTCTCAGGGCAACTTTTATGAATGACGGGAGGAAAATGGCGGTAGAGCACGGGAATCAGTGAAACCAGTTTTGCAGGCGGGCGTTGCAACTCAGTTTTTATGAAGACACGCACGGTTAAGGTGCCGGCCGTGTCCTCGGATGGCTACCGGACTCCTCCCCTTGACAGCGGCGGCAGGAATGGATCTTGTGCGACCGATCGTGACCGAAACGAAACCCGCCGCGTTCTACCTTCGACAAGGTGACGACGCGTTCGTCCCGACGCCGGCAACCGTGGGCCCGTGGGATCCGGCGCTGCAGCACGGCGGCCCACCCGCCGCGCTCCTCGGCCGCGCGATCGAAAGCCTGGGCGGGCGCAGCGACGTTCGGGTCTCGCACTTCTCGCTCGACTTTCTCAGCGCGCTGCCGCTTGCGCCGATGACAGTGCGAGCGGAGGTCGAGCGGCCTGGCAAACGGATCGAGCTGGCGACGGCCACGGCGCTCATCGGCGGCCGTCCCGTGCTGCGCGCTGCAGCATGGCGCCTCGCCATCGGCGCCGATCGCAGCCCGTCAGTCGGGCTGGAAGACGCGCCACCGCCGATGCCGGAACGCGAATCCCGCGACTTCTTCGAAGGCGTGCAGACGTTCGGGTACGGCGAATCGCTCGAGTGGCGTTTCGCCTCCGGCGGCTTTCGCGTGCGCGGCCCGGCGACTGTCTGGTCGCGGATGCGCATCCCGCTCGTGCCCGGGGAGGCGCCGTCGCCGCTGGTGCGACTGCTCGCAATGGTCGACTCCGCGAACGGGGTAAGTTGGGAGGTGGATTTCTCCACCCATATGTTCGTTCCGGTGAACCTCACCGTATCGATTACGCGCAGCCCCCAGGGCGAGTGGGTGGGCATGCACGCGTTCACCGCGCTCGCCGGCGACGGAGTCGGAACGACCCGCGCCCGGCTCTTCGACACGCGAGGCAATGTCGGCGAGGCGCTCCAGACGCTGTTCGTCGCTCGACGCGAGCCATAGTTTGGGCCGCTGCGCCAGCCGCGCCTTGCGAAGCAAGCCCTTTTGCGACGGCGGATCCGGGCAGACCCGTCACGGCGGGGGCGGCGCGATCGACAATCGGCGTCTCGCTGCGCGACTTGAGTGCCCAGCGGGCGATCTCGTCCTTGCGCGCGAACCAGACGCCGGGCTTTGACCTAGCGTAGTTCAGGAAACGGTCGAGCACCGGCACTCGGCTCGCATGACCTGAAATCCGATCGTGAAGGCTCACCACCATCATCCGTCGGCGATGTGCGCCCTCCTCAGAGAGCTGGTCGAACTCGTCCTTCAGCGCCTGTTGGAAGAAGCGCGTTCTCTTGTCGAAGATCCGAGGTGGCTGCAACGAGGCATCCACTTCCAGGGCTCAAGCCCTTCCGGAAAATTGATCCCGGGCCATCGGACCAAGGTCCCATGGAGCAGCGCCTCGAGCGCCAGAATGGCCGGGCGCTTCGGCGCCCTCGGAGCGGTCCAACACCCTGCGAGGCGGCGCAATCCGTGGCAAATTTCAGGAGGCTGCGCCGATGAGGGTGAAGCCCCTGCGCAGCTCGTAAAGGGCGTGCTGAGCGCGGTGGAACGATCCTCCGAGGTCCCTTTTCGGGCGCATCATGGCGTTGACGATGACTGGCGCGCTGGTCTGGGACCTGTCGCTGAGGATGCGGATCTCGCGCGGGCCGTCGCTGGTGTTGCTCTTCCTGGACGGGTACGGCGTGGAACGCTGTTGCGGTCTCCGTGCCGTGCAGGTCGGGCTGGCGATGCTCGGGAGGATTCCTGATCGCCATCTTCGAGGCGCTGTGCGGATGAGGCGCTGGTGCGCGGTGGCCTCGGCGCTTGTCGCGATACTGCTCTCGGTGGCGGCGGGCGCTCAGCCCGGGGCCGAAAAGGGGGAAGCAGCCGGTCCGGACTGGTCCTTCGGCGCCTCACTCGACTGGTACTTCGTCCTTGATCAGAAGAACTACCCCCAGCCCACCGTGACCGTAGACCGGGGCGCGCTGCATCTTGAGGCTCGCTACAACTACGAGGCGCTGCGGACCGCTTCAATCTTCGTTGGGTGGAACTTCGAGCTCGGAGAGACGCTCAAGCTCGGGCTCACCCCGATGGTGGGCAGCGTTCTGGGAGAGACCGTCGGCCCCGCCATGGGGCTGGGGCTGACGTTGAGCTGGGGCCCACTGGGGTTCAGCTCCCAGGGGGAATACGTCGTCGCCCGCCTGGGAGGGACCGCGAGCTTCGTGTACGTTTGGTCCGAGCTCGAGGTGCGCCCCTGGGAGTGGCTCCGGGCGGGGATGGTCGTCGAGCGCACCCGGGTGTTCCATACTCCGCGCGAAGTGATGCTCGGGCCGCTGCTCGGCGTGGCCGTGTGGAAACTCAATGCCTCGTTCTGCTGGCTCGACCCGGCTGGACCAGGGCAATTCTTGGTGGCCTCGGTGGGGGTGACCTTCTGAACTTGATGAGCCAAGGGAGGATCTCCTTTGTTGAAAGTTAACGTCTCGCAACGCCCACGATCGATGGAGTGGTCCTCGAGCAGATGGGCAAGGAGCAAAAGGACCTCGTTCCAATCCTCGGCTCGAGGAGTAGCGGGCTTTGCGCCGGCGCGCTCCAGCCCGAGGCCATTCAGCTCGTCGATGCTTTTGCCTCCACAGCGGCGCGTCGCAGGTGCTCTGCTTCAGAGCCACGGCTCACCACGGCGACGTTGCTCGCGCGTGTGGGCGCGCCGCTCGTGGTCGCAGTCCTGTTGCGAGCACGATCCTCGGGACGAGCCAACCCAAGCCAGCGCTTTGAGCGCATGATGACACCTCTCTTCAGGTGTGCATGAAGAACGCAGCTTACTGCGCCCGCTTCGTGTTTGAATGCTAATGTTTGTCAATGATTCCACGCTCTGACCAGACCTTTCGCTTGGACGGAGTGCACTAGCCGTGCTCGATGAGGAGCTGCAACGAGAACTGGTGGCCATGCGGGCGGAAGACCTGCGCGTGCGAGAGGAGCTAGTGCGTTCCGGTGAGCTGGGAGGCAGTTACGTCCCGCGAATGGAGGCTGTACACCGAAAGAATGCCGCGCGGCTGCGCGAGCTGATCGAACAGCACGGCTGGCCTGCCGAGGACATTGCCGGCAAGGACGGCGCTGAAGCAGCGTGGTTGATTACTCAGCATGCCATCGGTGAGCCGACGTTTCAGCAGCAAGCATTGAAGCTGTTACAGGGCTGCATCGCCGCGGGTCGCGCGCCGAGTTGGCAAGCCGCCTATCTGGAAGATCGAATTGCGATGTACGAAGGTCGGCCGCAGCAGTTCGGCACACAGTGGATGGATGACCCCAGGGACGGACGCCTCCGGCCGTGGACGCTGGCCGAGCCAGCGAGAGTCGACAAGCTCCGCGCGACAGTTGGGCTGGGGCCGCTGCGCCCGATTCCTGAATTGGGTCCCGAGCTCCCAGCAGAAGAGAAAAAGCGCGTCGAGGAAAACCAACGATGGTGGGAGCAGTGGCTGATCAGTAAGGGATGGCGTCGGCAGTAGTGCGCCTGGCTCAACAGCGGTGGCCCAATTAAACAATCCGCCGAACCCGGCACCGCCCATTCCGCGCGCCCATCGCCTGGAGCGCTTATGCCGTCGCGATGACCGAAAACTCGGTGGTGTACGCGCCGAGTGAACTGTGTACAACTTCAGAGGCGGATTCGGATTAGGGCGATCGCGGATTCCAAAAAAAAGAGATCGTCCATGAGCCGTTTTGCCCGCGGATTTCGCTCTTTCTATTGACGGGGGTCCATTTGGCCACCTCAAGCGGTCCAAACCTCAAACCAGGAGAGCTGACATGTCACCCAAGGCCGTCAAGCACAGTGCCAAAGAAGAAGCCGTGATGAAACAGCTGATTCACCAGCTCGGCCCGAAGACGAGACTGGCGAAGTTGACCATGGCCAACTGGAAGGCTGAGAAGGCGGCTCGGCTCGTGAAGCCGAGTGCCGGGAGCGACTCGGGCATCGTGAACATCCCGCTGGAGCAGCTGGAGGACACCCGTTCCAGCTGCGCCAGCAGATGGACTCGGACGAGCTGGCGGAACTGGTGCGCAGCATCCGGGACCATGGGCTATTGAATCCCATCCTGGTTCCGCCGCGGCTTCACGAAGCCCTGTCCAAGGGCCCGAAGAGCAAAAACGGAAAGTCTCCGGCGGATACACAGACGGGCGCGGCGATTGCCCGCGCGCTGAAGGAGAACTGGGGCTATCGCGACGTGAAGCTCTACGTGAACAAAGCCATCTCCAACGTCAAAGCGCCGATGACAAAGAAGGGCCGAGGTCGCCCGGTGCTACCGTTCAAAAACACGGCGCAGCAGCTGGTGGTCTACTACGGTCGGCTCAAGTCGCTGACCGCGCTTGAGCGGCAGTCGCTGCGCAAGGCACTTCAGGAGCTGCTTCAAAAGGTGGCCGAAAGGCCAAAAACGCCACCGGTGGCGCATCGGGGTCATGTTCGTAAAAGCGATTAAACGGCGGGCACTTGCGCCATTTTTGGCCTCCGAATTATTGAAGAAAAATACCCGCCTCCGGACCGGCTCCCGGGGCAATCCGTCCGGCTTTGCCGTCACGTCCGCGCGGCCCGTCAAGCGGGCCGCTCTGGGCCCTCCGTCCCTCTTTCCCGACTACCCTGGGCTGAGCTGCTCCGCCGGGTTTTCCGCGAGGACGTCCTCGAGTACAACCGCTGTGGCGGTCGCCGAGTGGTGCTCGCTCTTCCGCAAAGAACTGCTTCACTCCTTCACAGCTTTGACGCGCCGGAGGTGACCGACTTGCCCCTTCGTCCAAAACGCCGTTGAGGATGCGCTTGAGAAACTCCACCTCGAAGTCCAAGCTCCGGCGGCGTTTCACTGAGATTGTTGCAGTGCTGTCCGCTTTTATTGCGCTGCTGCGTTCTAACCAGATGCAGGGACGGGTTGGCCTAAACTTACAGTCATGCCTTTGGAAAGGACGCGACCATGCAAAGCTCATACGCAAAGCCCATCGCTCTGATTCGCGCAGGGCGCTGCCTTTGCCCGGGCCCCATCGCCTTTGCGGCTCTGGCGATTGGAACCGGCGCCTTTGCCGAGCAATACACCACTGCTGACGAGCCCTCGACGCGAACCTCGCTCTCAGTTACTCACGGGCCGGAGCTCGGATTGCGAGCGGGGTACGGCGTTCCCTTCGGATCAACCGCTGAAGGTTACGACTTGAAAGGAAACCTGAGCGGGCTGATTCCAGTCTGGCTGGACGTCGGTTATAGGCTCAATCCACACATTTTTCTCGGCGGTTTCTTTCAATTCGGTTTCGGCCTATCGCCGGAAGGGTGCGGAGGATCCATCAGCTGTTCGCAAAGTAACATGCGGTTTGGTTTGCAGGCTCACTATCATTTTCTTCCGGCGAAAATTTATGACCCGTGGATAGGAATTGGCGCCGGATATGAAATCTTGAATCAAACCGTCAGCGGAAATTTCTTCGGCCCGTTTAGCGGCTCCGGCTCTGCATCGGGATTCGAGTTCGGCAATTTGCAAGCCGGATTGGATTTGAAAATTGCGAAGGGATTTACGCTGGGCCCTTTCGCCACGTTTACACTCGCTCGTTTCTCTTCAGGCGACCTGTCCCTCAGCGAAGCAGGAACAACCACGACCATATCTGGAATCCAGAATAAGGCCCTTCACGAATGGCTGATGTTCGGACTTAAGGCCACGGTCAGTTTCGACGTGGACTGATGACAAACCAGTGGACGGCGGGGAAGACATCGAAAGCTTGTATCGACGTTACTTTCCGCTCGTCCGTGAAAAGTGTCGCCGCATGCTCGCGGACGCAGAAGAGGCAACCGACGTGGCGCAAGAGACATTCATCCGGTTTTGGCGCGCGCGGCCCGAGAACTTGGAGCCCAATCAGGTGACTGCATGGATCTACAAAACAAGCACGCATTTGGCAGTCGACCGGATTCGTCGGCGCAGGCCTCGCGAGCCTCTAAACTTGGAGTCGTCGACAGCGTACCCCGTCGCCGACGCCGCCGCGACGGTGGACCTTCGTCGCCTCTTGGCTCAAGTGGCGCGCTACGTGCCCAGGCGGGAGCTCGAGGTTGCGGTGCTCCATCGAGCGGACGGAATGGACCAAAATGAAATAGCTGAGGTCACGCGGCTCTCGGCTCGTACGATTCGCAGGTTGCTGACGCGATTCGATGAACGGGTGACGCAACTTCTCAAGGAGGAGGCATGACGCCCCCGTCTCATCCTTCGTTTCTAGAGTTGGACCGAATTCAACTCGGCGCCGGCTCGGCCCAGGCGCGCGAGCATCTGGCCCATTGCTCCGCCTGCGCGGAACATTTTAAGCGACTCGACATGCCGGCACCCGTTCCTCAGGCCGTCGTCGGTCTCGAAAAACAAAAAATCACCTCACCTTGGAAGAAATGGCCGATGCTCGTGCTCGCGGCGACCTCGGCGTTGGTAGTTCTGCTGGTTCCAACGGTCATCAATCAAACGCACAAATCAGACGTTCTGCGCGTGAAAGCTGGCAATCCTGCCATTGCTGTCTTTATTAAGCGAGGCGATACCACCACGCTCTGGGATGGCCTGTCTTCAGTGCATCCCGGCGACCAGATCAGACTTGAGGTTGCGCCCAGCGGCTTTCGGCACGTCCGGGTCACTGCGCCAACCACCTCCGGAGCGTCCCAAGTTTTGTATGAGGGGGATGTTCCTGCCGATCGATCCTCGCTGCTCCCGCTCAGCTTCCAGGTGGATGAGAGTGGCACCAGCGAAATGCTCGACATCACCCTTTCGAACGGGCCGGTGTTTGCAAGAACGTGGTCCACTCACTTGCTCTTTACCAAGACACCGTCCTTGGGAGTCCCCAAATGAGCTTCGTTTCTTTCGGCGCTCTCATCGCCGTCCTTGCCGCCACCGAAGGCCCAGAGCGGGTCGCCGTCCTGGTGGGAAGCAATCAGCCGGTCGCGGAACGCACCACGCTCCGATACGCTCATGAGGACGTCCAACGACTCGCGGATGTTTTGATCCAAGCAGGTCGCTTTTCTGCTTCCGACGTCCACGTTCTGTTGGATCCAACGTCAGCCCAAGTGCTGAGCACGCTCGACGACGCTCTCGACGCTCTGAAAAAGAGGGCCGGCGAGACGATGCTCTTCTTCTATTATTCCGGCCACGCGGACGACAGCGCTCTTTACGTGAAAGGCAAACCGCTCCCCTTGGAAGAGCTGCGCCATCGACTGGACCGGACCGACACCGCCGTGCGCATGGGTGTGCTCGACGCGTGCCGAGGTGGCGCCTGGACCCGAGCCAAGGGGCTGTCGCCTGCTCAGCCCTTCGAGGTCGAAATTCCTCTCAAGCTTTCGAGCGAAGGATCGGTGCTTATCGCGTCCAGCTCCGGGTTGGAAAATGCGCACGAATCCGAATCGTTGCGGGGCTCCTTTTTCACTCACCACTTGGTGGCTGGACTTCGGGGAGCAGCGGACAGCTCAGGAGACGGCATTGTCACGCTCAACGAAGCGTACGCCTACGCCAAAGAGCGAACCATCCGCGATACTGCGCTCGCCGTAGGCGCACCCCAACATCCGAGCTTCAACATGAATTTACGGGGACGGTCTGATCTTCCACTGACCGCAATCACCAACAGTCCGACCATACTCGCAGTCGAGGAGAGGCACGGGCCGCTGGAGCTCATTCACTTGAGCACCGGGCTGAAAGTGCTCGAACTGTCAGAGGGGGAAAGAGAGGTGCTCTTGGCCGTCGCTCCCGGCCGATACATCTTGCGTCGAATTGATGATGACAAGGTTTACTCGCGTGAATTTAACGTTTCAGCCAATCAAAGCCTGACCTTGGATGAAGGCAGTTTGACCTTGGCTGGATCGGATCGACTTGCGGCCAAAGGACCCCAAGAGCTTCACCGTTCCGATCGCACCACGTTGCCGGCCGGTACTGCGGAGATCACCCTGGCCATGGGCTCTTCACACTATTCGCCCTCACTCACTGGTGTGGGCGCTTCCGGGGGTAACTTCGTCCTCGAGGGGAGTTTAAGCTGGGGGCTTACGGACCGCCTCCAATGGCCGATACTCAGGCCGGCGATGGCTTATCGGTTCGGCGAGAGAGGAGGGCAAGAGTGGGTCCTGACCGGAGGGGTTCTTGGCTGGACCTTCAACGATGCGGGCGGATTTCTTTATGCTCCAGGTGTCCACCTCGATTTTCGCCAATGGCTAAATGAACGCAATGCACTGAATGCCGGGATTCGCTTTGGTTCAGTAGCCTCCATCGGAGGAAGCGCGTCGCGCCCGCCAAATGATTGGCAAACCGGATTTCTGCTCGGCTACTCGTATTTTGTCAGCGAGCGCGTCACCGTGAACTTCTCGGTTTCGTGGTGGCAACTGGCGTTTCGACAATCATCGTTTGTTCTCTTCAATCCCGATCCCGCGCGGACCGGAACGTTGTCCATCGGCAGCGTGGGGACGATAGGGCTTCGGCCGCTTCCTTTGGTGCAGCTCCACGTAGGACGCGTCTTCTCGCTGTTTGGGAATGCTGCGCTGCAGTGGAGCGTTCCGGACGGTAGCCTCTCCGAGCTCTACGAGTTGGGTTTCGCCTTTGTATTTTGATGAATCGGTAAAAACCCGACCTCTAGGGGCCGGGGGGAATCTGCCTGCCCCAACGAACCCGTCCGAACGGCACACTGAACAGGAATGCAACGGCCCCAACGATCACCACCGCCGGACCGAGACTGAGCCCGCGCTGCGCGGCAATCGCTCCGCCGACCGAGAGGGACGAAATGCTGACGATGGCGGACAAAATGAAAAAAGGGCGAAGTCGTGAGGTCCACTGCCGCGCCACGGCGGCCGGAATAACGATCAGCGCACCGGCCAGTAGCGTTCCTAAAAAGCGAAGAGCGAGAAGCACGGTCATTGCGAAGATGAGCGAGAACAGCAGGTCCAGACGACTGCGCTTCAGGCCGATCGAGGCGGCCAACTCCGATGAAAACAGATTGATGACAAATCCGTCCTTCCAACGATACAAGGCAAACAAAATTGCGACGGTGAGCACCGCTGCAGAGCCGAATTCCAGATCAGACGGTTGCTGAAAACCGCCAAACAGCGCTTCGATCAAGTCCTCCCTCGGGGTGATCAATCCGCCGAGCGCCAGCGATGCGCTGAAGACGACGCCGACCACCACCTCCGCGTCCAGGCGCGTCCGCACCTCCAAGCGCCAGATCAACAGCGCTCCGAGCAGGAGCGTGACCAGAGCTCCGAGCATGGGGTTGATATTGAGAAGCAGAGCGGCCGCCAGCCCTGGCAAGGCGATGTGAGAGATTGCGTCGCCGGCGAGGCTCATTCGCCGCATCAGCGCAAACCCGCCCACCAGACCTCCGGTAAGCGCAGCACCGAAGGCGAGAATAACGGCGTATGAAGACTGAAGAGTCATTGCAGCTAGTGCCCGTGCTCATGTTGATAAAACTGAAAGTGCTCGCCGTAAAGGTCTCGCAGCGCTTGGGGGGTGAGGATTTCCTTCGGTGGGCCGAAGCAGAGCCCCTGTCGATTGAGACAAAGGACGTTGTTGGCATAGCGATAGACCATGCTCAGATCGTGAGACACGATAACGAAAGTCAGACCGAGCTTCTGCTTCAGTCGGCGCATCAGCTCGTAGACTCGTTCCTCGGTGAGCTGGTCCAAGCTGGCGGTAGGCTCGTCCAGCATCATCATCTCGGGACCGCCCAGCAACGCGAACGCGATGAGCGATTTCTGAAACTGCCCTCCGGAAAGCGAGCCCACCGGAGTCTGGATTACTTCAGGCGTCAGCCCAACCAGGCTCTGCACCCAGTCCAATTCGCTCAAAGGCAAACGGAGCGCCCGGCACTTCGCCCTGAGCAAATCGTCGATGGCGAGCGGGAGCTTTCGATCCGCGTCCACCCGCTGCGGCACGTAACCGCGCTTCACCCCCGAGGCCCAGCGAATCGTCCCGGAGTACGGAATGATCCCGAGCAGGCAGCGCAACAAGACGGTTTTCCCAGAACCGTTTGGTCCGATGATCGCCAAGGTGCTCCCGCGTTCGAGATCGAACGAGATGTCCCGCAGGACCGTCCTACCCTCCAGCACGACGGTTAGATCTCTGACGCTGAGAATGACTTCCATTCTCCGGCTCACCGCCTGACTTCGGCAACCCGGCGCACCGTACACGGCCTTTAGCAACGGCGTCATTGAAATCTAGCCCTTCAAACAGCGGTCGCCTTCCCACTCTGGAAGCCGCTGCTCTTGGGGCCGTGCTCGCCCGCCGCGCTTCTGCCCTGGCACGACGGATCGTATCCGTTGCCGTGCGGGAGGCGGTCGCCGGCATCGACTTCGTCCGCGACGTCCTGCAGACGTCGGGCCCAGAGGGGCTGCTCGAGTACCTGCCGCGCTGGATGACGGAGCCGATCCGCGGGGCTTTGGCAAAGGTCTCCAGCAGCACGCAAGAGCTCGCCAGCTTTGTCGCTCGGCGCGCGCCGGCGACGGCTGCGGCGCTGTTCCTTGCCATCTGGGCGCTGGCGGTCGTCGGACTGATCGACAACGTTGTCAAGCCGCTCCTGATCAAAGGCGGCGTGCAGATCAACGCGGCCGTGCTCTTCTTCGCTTTGATAGGCGGTCTGGCCATGTTCGGAGCGGTCGGCCTGATCGTAGGACCGCTCGCGGTCTCTCTGTTCGTGGCGGTCGCGACCGCACCCGAGCCAACAGCTGAATCCGCGCTCGAGCCTGCGCAAGAGAAGCCGGCGGAAACCGCGCCCCACTGACCGCCTTCCACCGCTGGGCTGATTGCTGCGACTTAAACCTCGAGCAGGCGCAGTCCTTCTCGTGCGACGAGCGCGCCAAATGAGCCCGGATGTTCCCGTTCCGCGGTCGCGTCGATGGCGTGTCCACAACGCGCTGTATACGCGCAAGCGTAAGCGAATGCGGCTCCGCAGAGTCGACGCTCGGGCCCACGGAAGGGCTTGCCACGCGCTGACTCATAGTGTGCCACGAACGCGCGCGCTTCATCGAGCGTCGGCGCGGGCGGCGGAGGACTCGTGCTCCAGTCCGCGCAAAAGGCATGCGCTGTGCAGCCGACTAGGGCCGGTTCGTACTCACGGCATAGGCTGTCCCAATCGAACGCGACGACCGGCACGCTCCCCTTAAAACGCACGTGCTCGGCGCGCCAGTCGCCGTGCCCGATCACGAGCTCGCCGGCCGGCCGCATTAGGCGCCGCGCCTCGCGCGCGACCGCGTCGATGTAATCCGAACCGCCGGCCGTGGCCTCGAAGTCAAAGAGCCGGCTGTGCGGAGTGGGCCACAGTCTGGCCAACGGCGGATCTGCAAGCAGATGTCGCGGGAGCGACGAACCAGCCACGAGTGGGCGACATGCCGCCACGATGGCATAGAGCGATGCCGCCATTGCGCGTCGGACGTCCGGCTGATGCGGTTCGCTGCGAGGCAGCATCGCCGTGTCGATAAATGCCTCGGCCACAGCGTTGCCGAGCCCGAGCGGCGCGGGACCGCCGAGCACTCGAGGAGCCGGGAGACCGAGAGACGCTATATACATCTGCACGCGCGCCACTTCGCGCAGGAATGGCACCGAGCGCGACGGCTGATGGCCCTTGATCACCACGCGCCGGCCATCATCGAGCTGAACGCCCGCAACGCTGCCCACGCTGGACTGGTGAAACAGCGCCTCCGCTACTTCCGCGCCGAGGTACGTCCGGCAGAATCGGTCAATCTCTCTAGCGATGGCGCGCGGCTCATCCGTGCCGAACACGGCCAGCTCAACGTAGGCCGGAGCCGAGCCCCATTCGGCGAGGTGTGCAGCAATCACGCGCGTGGGCTGGACAAGACGCTCGTCCACCACGGTGTTGGTTTCAAGGACTGTTCGTCGCCGGTGGCGGGATTGCATTGCGGCTTTCGGTCGGAGACTGCTGCCTTGTCCCTGCGATCGCAATCTGCCACCCGAGAGCGAGGAGGCACGCATTTGCTCCTTCGCGTGCACGTTCTGCGCCGCGTGCACCGAGGCGCGTTTTTCCAACCGTTGCCCGAACTGTGGTGGTGAGTTAACACGCCGCCCAACGCGAACGGGGGCGGCGCTGGCCCGCTTCCCGGCCTCGGTGGAGCGGGTGAGCAAGGCCCGTTCGGAATGCGCTCCGGCGATGTGATCACCGTCGCGGTGCTCTCGAATGCCGGCACGGAGGCGCTGCACTTGGGCGATGAGCTGCTCGCGAGTCAGTGACTGCTTGCGCGGGCTGGAGCTGATAAATGTCAATCCTCGCCAAGTCGGGTCGCATGCGACCCGTCATTTTTGGCCTGTAGAGAGTTGTCCGTAGTTGCGCGGAGTACGATCCACAGGCACACGGTCTCAGACTGTTGCCATTTGAAGCGGTTAGCGGTGGCATGGTGTGTGCTCTTCCTTCAGCCCAGATGCAATTTCGACGTACTCACCGCGTGACGGGGCCGACCCATGAACAGCTCTCTGCCTAGTATGCGAAATAGACGTCGAACTGGAATACCACCAGCTGATGGAGCTCCTCACCGATACAGGCAGGCGCGTCTCGAGCATGCCGAACGGCGGTCAGCACCTATGAAGAACCTCCTGGTAAGAGGTTTTTGCGGATCCTTTGCCCTTTTGGCTTTTGTTCTCCTATCCCTTGGGGAAGCTCGGGCTTGGGCCGAAGGGTTGGCTGGATCCTACAGCATGGAAATGCGACTGACGCCCATAGCCGGCTATCAAGTTTCCGGTTACGAAACGCAGAACGTTCTGAGAGTCTATGCCTACCTTCCGCCCATTGTCAGATGGAACGGGGGTGGCACCGGACCCCTTGAATATCAACCGGCCTACAACCAGCCTTGGGTGGACGAATTTTGTGAGAATGGAGATCCTGACAATCAAAATGATTTCCCCGCGAGTCCAGAAGATTGCACAAATATCAGGGAGAATGACCCGCACTATCGGCCCCGTTTCGACTTGAATCGATCCAATCCCTTCTTTTATGGCCATGCGATGCGGGTTGTCGACGAGGCCAGAGATCATAACCCCCAAGTCACCGTGATTTTCATACTGACTCAAGGTACCGATTACGGGGCGCCGGGAGATCAATGGACTTGGAATCCACTCAATCCAGCCAATAATGTCCAGGGCGTGGATGCGAGCTCCTATCGCGACTTGATTACCAACACTGATCAAAATGACCCTGCCCAAAGTTATTTTTACGGCTATGTGGACCAAATGATAAGTACGTTCTCGGGGTACTCCAATGTCTATTTCGAGGTGATGAACGAAGGCACCGTTGGCCAAGTTAACACCGACCCCTGGCAGAATCAGATGGTCACTTACATCCAGAACCACCCCAATCGGGGCAGCATCAAGGTTCTCAAGAGCGCTCCAGAGACCGATGCGGGTGGATATGATGATGATGTATTGATAACCAGCAGTGCAGACGCCATCTCAGTGTCTATTCCCTTTATCGTTGAGAACCAACAGTGGTCGTGTGCAGATATTGAAAACAGCCCAGATCAGATTCCGGATGCGTCCAGCTTTAACGTAGGTCATCCCGGACGCCCCGTTTTCTTCGATACAGACCATAACTGTCCTGGCGACCCCTATTTCTCCCCAGCGGGAATCGATGTGCTCTACTGCAAGGGATATAACATCCTAAAGCTGGACGTGGTTTCGAACAATGCCGCTGAGCAGGAGCTAGCCAAAATTGGGTCCTGTGCAAACGGCTCGTCTTACTGCGACAACCTTTGCTCACCCAGGAACAACTGAGCGCCTGCTATTCGAATACCAAATGCATCGACTTGCCGTCGCTGCGAAAGAGCGCGGGTTCCAACCGAAACGCGGTCTTGATGTTTTCCCGAGTGAGCACTTCGCTCCTCGAGCCGCAGGCGAGCACCTTGCCTTCGTGCGCCAGCAAGATGTTGTCGGCGAAGCGCGCCGCCAGGTTGAGGTCGTGCACCATGCCAACGATCACCAGGTCGCCCATTTTCAAGAGCTCGCGTCGCTTCCCCATGAATTCGAATTGGTAATAGATATCGAACCGGGCCACCAATTGCCGGAGCTGCGGCAGCGATGCACAAGATGGATGCGATCGGCGAGTTGGACATGGTTCCCTCCTTGGATCGCGGGAGGCGGCGTGATCACCAAATTGCTTGGTTGTGAACGGAATTGCTATTTGTCGTACCTCGCGAAAGCCGAGTCGCGTAGCGTCCAATCGACGGGGGGCTGAAATGCCGCCACAACCTCGCGTTGAATGGGTGGGGGTCGGACAAACCCGCGCGCAACCGATCGGCGGAGTCCACTACGCTCCAGAGCTTTCCAGCGGAGATCTCTGGAGAGGTATTCGGCTCGTTCAAGTCGGCTTCAGCTCCAGCGGCGAGTTCCCGGAAGGCTACCTGAAGTCGCATGTGGTGGCGGTCAACCTGTCCGCGCCGGAAACCGTAGCTGAAGTCTCGATGGCTGGTGGGTGGAAGAACGTGCGTCGGGAACCCGGAGACGTCAGCGTCTATCCCGCCGGCATGCCTTACTCTTGCCGCTGGATTGGACCCGCGAAGGGACTTCTACTGGAGCTCCGTCCCGAGTCTCTGGTCGCCGTCACCGGGAGCGCTGCTCCTGGCGAATTCGAACCCAGGCCCGCGAGTGCGGCCAAGGATTCGTTCGTCACGCATCTCGCCCTCACGCTCCGCGACGAGCTGCAGGCTGGAAACCCACGGGGCAGGCTCTTCGGAGAGGCGCTGGGTATCGCCCTCGCAGCGCATGTGCTGCACACGTACGCCGGATGTCGACTTGACGTGCGGCAGCAACGCTATCGCCTTCCACCGGCACGTTTGCGCCGCGTCACAGACTACATCGAGTGGAACCTCGACCGTCCCGTGTCGCTCGTGACGCTCGCCAAAGTCGCCGGCTTGTCCGTTTTTCACTTCGCGCACGTTTTCAAGGAAACAACAGGATTCGCGCCGCATCGCTACGTCTTGAAAAGACGGATCGAGCGTGGAGTCACGCTGCTGCGAGAGCAGCACCTGTCGATGTCCGAGATCGCGCTCCGCTGCGGATTTGCAAACCAGAGCCATTTTGCCAGTGCCTTCCGACGTGCGCTGGGCGTGTCTCCGCACGAGTATCGGAGTTCTTACGTCCGCGCGCGATCCCGGTCCGCAGGGACCTGAGATACTGAACCGCTCACGCTCAGCCCGTCTCCTTTTCGCAAGAATCTGTTCCTTCCAGCAAACCCTTGGTATCCGAAGCTGCGGCGTTGCGCGTACGGTCGCGCCGCACAACCGCCTGACAACGGGAGGAAGGCAATGTCACGATTTAAGCGGAGGGCCATGCTCTTTGCGGTGCCCAGTTCTAAGTCTTGGATGCTCGCTGCGAACATCTTGCTGGCGATATGTGTGACAACCGCCGGTGAGGCAAGAGTTACAAAATTTGTTGTCGAAGATCCGACCGAGCCTAACAGTGTCATAGTCAACCTCGGTAAGGCCTGCGACCCAGGCACGACCGTGCAGACGGACAATGGGACCGTCTGCGGCATCGTCGTCAATGGCATCAATTCGTGGCAAGGAATTCCCTTCGCCGCGCCGCCGGTCGAGAATCTCCGCTGGGCGCCGCCCCAGCCGGCGGCCGCCTGGAGCGGAACGCTGCAGGCCACTGCTTTCGCCAGCCCGTGCACGCAGACCGGCAGCGGCGACGAGGATTGCCTGTACCTCAACGTCTGGGCACCACCGGGAGCGCAGGGTTTGGCTGTAATGGCCCACATTCACGGCGGCGGATTCCGCAGTGGCTCCGGGGCGGGTGACTATTCGCTGCTCAGCGGGACGGGTAACGTCGTTGTCGTCAGCTTGAACTATCGGCTGAACATCTTCGGTTTTGCTGCCAACCGCGCGTTCGGTCCGAACTCGGGCGATTACGGTCTGCAGGACCAGCAGGCCGCGCTGCAATGGATCCAGCGGAACGTCAGCGCATTCGGCGGCGATCCGAACAGCGTGACCATCTTCGGCGAGTCGGCCGGCGGCTCCAGCGTGTGCGATCAGATTGCCTCCCCCACGGCGGCGGGCCTCTTCCACAATGGCATCAGCACCAGCGGCCAATACAACACGATTTACGAAACGCCGGAATCCGCAGGCCCGCTTGGAACGTCACTTGAAGTGCAGGACTGCAAGTCGAGGTTGCCGTCCCTGGGGTTGGCCGAGTTGATCGGAGACCGATTCGCCGCCGCCTTGGGCTGCACGGGATCGGATGTGGCAGCGTGCATGCGCGCCGTGGACACGGCGACCGTCTTCAACGTCGCCGGGCTCGGGTATCAGTATGGTGGATTCGGCACCATCGCGCCCACGATCAACGGCACGACGCTGGTGGCCTCGCTCCCCCAGTTACTTGAGACGGGGAACGTAAACCGCGTGCCTGTCATCTTCGGCACGAACCGCGACGAAAACCTCGCAGGCACTGCCAACACGCCGGACGACTATGCGAACCTCATCCAAGCGCAGTTCGGGAAGTTTGCGGGTGAGGTCACCGCCAGATATCCACTGAATCGGTTCGCCTCGCCGGGCATCGCCTGGCGCACCATCGCAGCCGATGCATACACAGTGTGCAGCGAGCTGCGCACCGTGGGGGCTGTTTCGCAGTGGATGCCGGTCTACCAGTACTTGATCGAATACGCGGCACCGTGGCCGCCCGCCTACGAGGGCGTTCCTTCCGGATCGGGGCACGTCCGGGCGTGGGGACTCACGCCGGTACTGCCGAGCACGACATTGCCGAATGGGCTCGACAACAACCAGCAGGTCCTGCAGGCCGAGGAAATTGCCCATGTATCGGCGTTGGCACGAACGGGTAACCCGACCGCCGACGGCACGCCCATCTGGCCGCAGTTCACGGAGGGCCTGGTCCTGTCGCTGAACGCCGGCGGCTCCAGTCAGGCGACATCGGTGTCGGACATTAGGCGGATACACAATTGCGCTCTCTGGGACGCGCTGACGCCCGGCAACGACGGCGACTGAGCGTTGCACTGGCACATCCACCCGACGAAGTTCCAGATTCAATTGAACGGCGGGTAAAATCTCGCGAAGCTCGATGACCCTCGTCTCCAGCAGGGTCATCGAGAGAGGTCGAGTCGATCGCGGAGGGGCGTTGAGCGTTTCGCTCGGATCGACTCGGTTGGTTGTGAGATGAATGAACCTGGATGCCATTAATTGCTCGGTAGGGTGTAGACGGCGCCGAGGATGATTCCAAAGACAACATGCGCCACAACCACCGAAATCGGGGTACGCACGCCATAGTTGAGGGCCAGAAAACCGGGCGGTTCAAGCTGTCGCATCACGGTCGGGCCCTGCGCCTCACTGGCCATGCGCGGATGCATTCCTGGCATGATTCGCATGCCCGCTGTCAAAACAAACGCCGAGTGTACCAGACCAATCAAGGCGCCGAGCCACCAGGTGGCCTTCCCCAAGGACTGGAAGATGGCGACATAGAGCAGCGAGAACATCCAGCCATTGGCCAAATGAAACACGAAGCCGATGAGCTTCGCGCGATCACGGCTAGGAGTGAAAATGGCCCCTAACATGTATGGGATGTTCATTCGCGTGAACCGCAGGCCCTGACTTGCTGACATCAAGGTAGTGAGAACGAGCGTCGCCACGAAACCCCACAGCAGCCAGCTTGCAACATTCATAGGCGAGCCTCCGGTCTTTCTTGCTCCGCGCCGCGAGGCCGCACCCGGCGAACCAGGGGCTCGCGCCCCGCGAGCCGGTGACTCAAGGACAAGGCAGCATTGATCAGCCCCACGTGCGTGAATGCTTGGGGGAAATTTCCGAGCGCGTGGCCGGTTTGGGGATCTATTTCCTCTGCAAACAAACCGACGTCGTTGGCGTAGCCACAAAGCTGTTCCAGCGCATCCTCCGCCGCTTCGGCCCTCCCACCTCCCAGCGCCAGGTATTCCGCTCCCCAGAAGCAGCAGACGCCGAACGCGCCTTCTCCCGGCGAGTCCTGGCTTCGATAGCGGTAAAGCAAAACATCTCCCGCCCCGAGCCTCTCTCGGATCCGCGCGTATGTTTGTTTCATACGCTGAGAAGCGGCGGGCTCGAAACCGTACCAAGACAGAAGCAGCGAGCTAGCATCTAGCCGGTCCTCCTCGAGCCTGGCGACGTAACTCTCCAGATCGGAATTCCATGCCCGGGTTTCGATCTCCCTGCGAATCAGCTCGCCATTCCGCTCGAACTCTTGGACCGGCGCATTTGGAAGGTGTCCCTTTCTGCTGAGCTCGAGCAATCGGTCGAGCGCAGTCCAGCACAAGAGGCGCGAATGGGTGTTGTGGCACCTGCCGGAGCGAGGCTCCCAAATTCCCTCATCGGGCTCTTGCCAATGGCGACAGACGTACTCGCCAAACGCACCGAGCATCCGCTGCGTTTCTCGGTCCAAAGTTCCACCTTTACGGACAAGCTGCGTGGTGGCGTCAACCACCTCGCCGTAAACATCGAGCTGTAGTTGGTTTGTGGCCGCGTTTCCGATTCGAACCGGTCTCGAGCGCCGGTAACCGGCAAAGTGATCCAGCGTGTACTCACGATGGGGCATGTTTCCGTGGACGTCATAAAGGACGCGCAGCTCCGGCTGGGTCAACCGAGTCGTTTGCAGCAGCCAGCTGACGAAGGCCACCGCCTCATCGAGAAACCCAAGTCCGAACAGCGCTCGTACCGTCAATGAAGCGTCCCGCAGCCAGCAGAACCGATAGTCCCAATTGAGGTCGCCCCCGATTCGCTCGGGCAATGAGGTGGTGGGTGCCGCGACAACTGCGCCCGACGGAGCGTAGATGAGGAGCTTGAGCATCAGGGCGCTTCGGATCACCGCCTCGCGCACTGGCCCGTCGTAGACCAGCGGCGCAAGCCAGCCTCTCCACCATGAGACGGATCTCGACAACGCCTCGCGCGACCAACGGCCCAGCGGTGGAAGTACCGCCGGCCATTCGTCGACAAAAGTGAGCGACGCGTGAACGCTGTCCCCTGCACGCAGCCGGACGCGACTCCAAGCGCCTTGGTTTGAGTGCTCGAGCGGCACGTCTGTTCGCAGCACCAGCAAACCGGAGTCCGTTTCCACCCGAAGCCCAAGCTTTCCGCCATTGCGGACTTTCCAACGGCCTCGCGCGTATCCGGCCCGGGGGTCGAACAACATCTCAATTTCTACTTCGCCGCGCTCACAGTCGACGACGCGAAGAATCTCGTGGTCAGCGACGAAATATTTGCGTTTGTCCTCTTCGGAAGCAACGGGCATCAGATCTGTCAGCAGCAGTGAGCCGTCCCGGGTGACAAATCTTGTCTGAAGCACGTTGGTGTCTTTGACGTAGCGGCGGTCTCCCTTGAAAGGCGCGGTCGGCGAAATGCTCCACCGTCCAGCCGCATCATCCAGCAGCGCGCCGAAAATGGAGGGGCTGTCAAAGCGCGGCCAGCACAGCCAGTCAATCGAACCGTCGCGGCCGACGAGCGCGGCCGAGCGGCAGTCCCCGATGATTGCGTAGTCGTCGATTGCCTTCGTGCTCGGCGACAACTGCACCTGCTCACCTCCTTCGACGCGAAATTGAGGAGCCATGGCTGGCCTCGTTCCTTTGCTATGAAAACAATCTAGGAACCGACTTTGCGAGACCAGAGGTGTTCGTCGATCACCAATGTCGGCGGCGTCCTTAGGTGCAACGTCCCCCGTTCGTTTAGCGGCTAAGCCGCGCTGCGCCGCCCGCCTTGCTGCTGAGCTTGCGGCAGGGAAGCGAGTGTCAGCGCGCCAGCTGAGGCGGGCCTTCTGGCCATGCGAACGGGAATGCCTAATTTTGTACAAGTATGCCGGGTGGCGGCGGGAAAAGTTGGAGGTCGTATGGAAAACGAAAATCGAATTGTCAACTCGGTGTGGTGGACATTGAGCTGACGTTCGGCCTGGGGCCATTCCTCGCCGGGCTGGACAAGTTTTTCAACCTACTGGTTCACTGGGACAAGTACATCGCTCCGGCGTTTGCGCGGATGCTGCCGATGAGTCCAACCGCCTTCATGTACGTCGTCGGCGTCATTGAGATGGCGGCCGGACTTCTGGTCCTGTTCACATCGTGGCAAAAGGTGTTTGGCTGGGTAGTCGCCGTCTGGCTTTGGTGCATTGCCCTCAATCTCGTTGTAGCGGGTTTCTACGATATCGCCGTGCGGGACGTCATCATGGGTATCTCCGCCGCAAGCTTGGCGCGACTCTCCCTCGCGATTCCCGTCGAGCAGAGATCTCGAATGGCGGTTCGGCCGCGAATCGAAGCACCAGCTCACCAGGCGCCTCGCTAATCGCAATCGCGAGCTGACCTGCTCCGCCAGATGTTCGGTCTCCGTCGCGCGGATCACGTCGAGGCGATGTTGTTGTCGCCGAGCGACTTCCCTGAGCGGCACACGCCTTCTCGAGCCAGCACATGCAGTCGCGGATTTGGAGCAATGGAATGCGCTACAGCGAAGCAGAGCAACGATCGAAGATGACGGTACGGCCGCGCGCGCAAGCACAAGCCCATTAGGAGCAAGGTGCCAATATGGTCAAGCTTAAGCGAGTCTACGAGCCTCCTTCGCGTGAGGATGGATACCGCGTCTTGGTCGAGCGCCTCTGGCCCCGTGGAATTCGAAAAAAGGATTTGCTCCTCGATGCCTGGCTTAGAGACATCGCACCGAGCACAGAGCTTCGAAAGTGGTTCGCTCATGATCCAACGCGATGGGGCGAGTTCCAGCGCCGGTATGTCAAGGAGCTGCGAGCGGGTCCGGCGCTCGAACAACTGAGAACACTTGCCGAGCGCGCATCGCAAGGGACGGTTACCCTACTGTTCTCGTCACACGATATGGAACACAACAATGCGGTGGTGCTGAAGTCCGAGATCGACGATCTCGTGCGCGAGAAAGATTGGCGGCCACACGCGTGAGCACGCCACCTCGCGAGGCGTTGCCGGCTAACGGCCCACCTGCCATGAGCGCACGTGCACTCGCGCCACGCCAATCGCATCACCAGGTTCGGCTTGTCGCAGTAGCATGTCTCAATTCAGTGCGACATACTCGCTAACCCTGGATAAGCTCAATGCGGTTGCCGAATGGGTCATCCACGTAGCAACGGCGGACGCCAGGCAGCTCTTCATCATTGCGGACGGCGATGCCTGAGGACTGAAGCTTGGCGCAGAGCGCGTCGAGCCCACTGACAATGAGAGCCGGGTGCGCCTTCTTGGCGGGCTGGAAATCCTGCTGGACGCCAAGATGCAGCTGGACGCCTCCCGCGCGGAACCAACAGCCGCCCTTGGCCTCGAGCAAAGCTGGTTTGGGCACTCGTTCAAATCCAAGCAGGCCGACGTAGAAGCGCTCAGCCTCAGACTCGCGTTGAGGGGGCATGGCCAGCTGAACGTGGTCCAAGGCGACGATTTTGAAGTCCATGGTGAGCATATTGGCCCCAAACCTGGTGAGGTTGGTAGAGGGTGCCGCTGAGCCCTTGGCACACTTTCTCGCGACGCTTCACGGCTGGCATTCGAATTTTTTCCGCCGAGTAATTTGATCTGGTCCTTCGCGCTTCGTGCTACAAGGTTTGGGGGGGAATCGATCGGGGTCCAAAAATGAAAGACAAAAAAGCCGCCAAGAAGCTGAGCCTGTACAAAGAGACGCTCAAGGAGCTTTCCAAGCGTCAGCTCAATGAGGTTGTCGGCGGAAGCGATAACGGCGACTGTTATTGCCCAGGAGACTCTAACCCAAACTCTTGCATCGCGTACTGCGGAATTTGAGCCATCAGGCCCGAGCTTCCTGCGGACTCAGCGAGTCAACTCTTTCGGGATGTCAAACCCGCGCAGGTAGTGCGCGCAGATGAAGTTCGTGGCCTCGGCCAGTTGGCTCTCCTGGAACCGCATCACGTGAATGGAGTGGGGGCCGTAGACGCCGTCGGCGCCAGGCGTGTACCACGCCAGAGCGGGTAGCCCGTTGGCGCGCGTGTGCATTGCGAGCAGTCCCCTGGACCAGAAGGCGGCAAAGCGCGGTATCTGCACGAAACGCCTCACCGCATCGGCGCCACGGAACCAGCTGGCGTGGGGCGGCATGGCGAAGACGACGTCTTTCTTGAGCAGCGCAACCAACGCCTCGAGATCGCGCGCTCCCAAGCCCGGACGTAGTCCCGAAGAACTTGAGGCGGTGGATCCTCGATGGGTTCCCTCGGCCTTGCCGCCGCTGTGTCTCGTGCCCGATGGAGAGCGCTGCTAACCGAAGAGACAGTCAGGCCGAGCTGAAGCACGTCCTGGAGAAGGTCCTCGGCGTCCGCAAAGGAGCCGAGCATCCGGTAACAGTGGCGGAGCAAGTCCGGTCGATGCTTGCTGAATGCGTCGCGAAACTCTGCCGAGGGCGTCGCTCTGGACGTGGTCATCGGTATCAGGCCGTCGGCCGCGCCGCTCTTTGCGCGATTTCGTCCATCACTGCCTTCCACGGTACGCGGTCATAGTAAAGGTTGATCGAGCGAATGCGACCTTTTTCGAATTGCAGCCACTCGATGGTCGGGAGGGCGCCAGCCGGCGTGTCGGTTACGAAGTCATAGATGACGCAGACCTCATCGCCGTCCGTGAAGACACGCTTCACGTCGTTGCGCACGTGGATCGCCCCGAGGCGTTTCAAGGCACCGATGAAGTCTTGTGCCGTGGAACGGGTCATCGTGGGGCCGGTGAACTTCAGATCTGGCGCAAGCAGCTCCTGAACTTTGTTGAACTCTTTCTTTCCCACCGCCTCAAGGTAGGCGACGGCAAGGCTCGTCAAGTCGTTTTTCATGGAACCTCTCCTTTCGTTGCTATTGACCAACGAGGCCTTCCAAACTGTGCGGCCAACGCGGATGCTCGTGATGCAAGAACGCTGCGTGCCTCGAACCGCAGCGACGGAGGGATTGCTCAGCGTCAGTGCTCCCATCACGTTCGGGCTCGCGTGCGTAGTCCCACACCTGTCGTCGTTCATGGCGGCACAGACGGGATTTCGCGTGGATCTGCGCCTCGAAGATCGTTTGACTGACCTCGCCCTTGAAGGTGTCGATGTCGCCGTACGCTGCAACCCGCTGCGCGTTCCTGCGTAGACCTTTGGGCCGAGGTGGGCACCCGGCCGTGAAACCCGAACATTCTCTCAGCACGGCGTTTATCGTTCCGACGAGAGCGAACCGCTCCTCAGAACCTCTGGGACGGTCGTTACGCCGGAGGTCCCAGGGGGTTGTCGATGCTCTCGCGCGCTGACGCTCTCGGCCCTCGAAGAGGTAAGTCAGACAACCGGGCTATCCGTAAACTCGATGCGCCGGCCCTTCGGCTCGAGGGGCTATGGGAGAACGGTCAGTACCGGGGTCAACTTATACGTGCCGTTTCCTTGTTTGTTGATCGATGAAGCGGCATTGAAGTCGAGCTTCAGCTCCAATACTCCGCCACTCGGCACAGTGCGATCCACATTGATTTTCAGTCCGCTCGTAGATCCGCTCGGCACGGCGAGAGTTGCGGTGGGCGTCCCGTCATTGAAGAGGAGTTGCGCGCTGGTCAAATGCAACCTGAGCTGCGAAATGTGACCGGCGGGAACATCGATTGGACGTGATTCCACGCCCCCGTCGGCGACTGCTTGGAGGCAGAGTGGAGTAAACCGGCCGTTTGTGAGCTGCATCAGATCCATCGTTTGAACGTTCGTACAAAGGACAATCCAGCCTTTCCCATCAACACCATCGTCAGCTGCCGCTGGACCTCCATCAGGAGCACTCGAAGAAGCATCATCGTGAACCCGAATCTCATCGAGCGTAATGTTGACCTGACTGACATTGACAAGATCGCTTGGTGTGTCAGTCATCGACATTTTGATCTGACCTGAGCCGCTTCCACAGCCAGCCACCGCGACCAAAGCGAAAACTACAGGAAGGCGAAATGCCATAGGAGAAGACCTCGTGCAAGGGCTGTTTGTTTTGTCGGCCGCAAGCATAAACTCTTGGAGGATGTGCAAGTTTCAAATTATCTTCGGTAACCAAAAGACCTGCATTGGTGCGGGGTGATCACCTCCCACAAGAGCGGCCGTTTGGTTCTGAACCTGGTACAGCCGAGCACAGCTAAGGAGGGAGTGTGAAAGCAGTCACTAGTTGACCGCGCAACGCTGCTGTTAGCCTTTACGCATCCCTCGCGAGCCAGATGTGAGTCAAGTGCAGGTGAGAGTCACCGCAACCAATTCTGTCGGTCCGGGTTCACCTGGGCTGGTGCACGGCGCGGCCGGATCGCGTCGCGTATTTTGGCCCTGCTGATGCGGTAAGCCCGGTTACCGCAAAACTAACAAGGAAAGAGCAAATGCGGCGTGTTTTAACAGTGCTGTTGTTTGTCATAGGTCTTGCCTTCGCTTGCTGCCGAAAGATGGAAGGGCCGAGCCCCTCCATTTCAAACACCATCAATGAAATAGACGCCAGCCGGTCACCAGCGGTGGTCTGCAATGCTCAAGGCGATCCCTCGGCGGGATGGCTCGTCGACATCATGGGCGATAACTTCTCACCCATTCCCGAAAACGTGCTTAACGATGCTCCTGGGACGATGTTGCCCACGGTAAGCCTTTCCGGCCCACAGACTTATTCATTTTCGGCTAATCGCGTGTTCTTTTCAGACAAGACGAAGCTCGTAGTACAGATGCCCACAAAGGACACCGCCGCATCTCTTCAGCTGACGCCGGGCAGCTATCGCCTCACCGTAACGAACCCCGACGGAGCGTCAGGTTCTCTCGACGGTGCGATCGCCATTGTCCCGCCGCCCACCATTGCCAGCATCACGGTGCTGATCCCACCACTGCCGACCTCGGACGGGACGATTGCGCTGGACGGCGCGAACTTCGAGCCGGGGAGCACTCCCACGGTAACGATCTCGGGACCGGGATTGCCGACGGTCACGCTGGTCAATGTTACGGTGGTGAATGCAACGCGTGTCACTGCGGTCGTGCCAGCGAACACGCCGGAAGGGATCTATAACGTAACGATCACAAATCCCGACGGCTGTAGCTTCACTCTGCCGCACGTATTCGCGATCAGCTACAACTCGCTGGGCGCCCTTGCGCTTGATCCGCGCTTCGGCTGGCAGCTCAAGAATCAGGGTATCACCATTTACAATACGCCGACCGGGAGCCAAAAGACGTTCTCGGGAGGAGCCCCACAGGGCTGGATTGTCGCCCCGATCAAGACCAATCCAACCATTGCGGTCGAGATCCCGCTTCGAAGAATTGCTTACCTATCGCCCACCGTGATCACTGCTGCGGTGCCCGATTGTTCGGGCATCAATGCGGCGCCGATTACCGATGCAACATGTCCAAACGGCATCCAACCAGGAGGGCCGTATCCAATCAAGATTCGCGACCCAAACGGTGCGATCGGCGTGATTCCGGCGGCGCAAGGATTCTGGGTCCTAGCCGATCCGCCGCCCACGATTACTTCTATTGCACCGGCCTCGATAGATACCAATGGACTACCCTCATCACTGGGAAGCGCACTGGTAGCCACCGGGCAAAACTTCGGATCCGGCGCTCAGCTTCAGCTGGTCTTCCCGAATGGATCCGGCGGCACTCGGGCGTGCAACTTAGGCGTGACAGGGCGCAGCGCAACAAGCATTCAGGCGCCGGTGCCGACGTCGCTTCCCGCGTCGAGCTGTGTGGAGCTCGATTCCAGTGGCAACCAGACCGCAGCCACCGCGGGATTCACGTTGTCCGTCGGCCTGTATGTCGTTCGCGTGCAAAACACGACGAATCCTGCATATGCGAACTACTCTGGTTTGATTGTGACGAACCCGTCTTTGAATCCACGGAATGGAGACGCGCTTTCAAGCATCCTTTCCGTCGCGCGAGCTGATTTTCCACTGCTCGAGGCGAGCGATGATCTTGGCAATCAATTCCTCTATGCACTGGGCGGAACGGACGGCACACATGTCCTAGCTTCAGTCGAGGTTGCACCGGTTACGCTCTTTGGGGATCTCGGTGGAGATTGCAGCTCTTCTCCATGCAAGTTCCGCCTGCTCGATCGAACCCAGATCGGCATGGGAAACATGGGAAATTCCCCGGAACCAAGGCGAGGAATGGCCGCCGTCGTGCGGACCGTCGCCAATGATACCAGCTACATTTATTTGATTGGCGGCGTCAATTCGTCAGGAACCGCCCTCAAAGTGGTCGAGCGCGCGCAGGTGCTCAAGGCGTCGGATGCGCCCAGTCTTTCCGCTCCGGACACGGTAGCCGGGGGGAACCTGTCTGCCGGGACCTACTACTACCGCGTCTCGGCTGTTCAATCCACATCCAACCCGCTCAATCCTGGGGGCGAAACCCTGGCTTCCGATGAGCAGCCAATCACCGTCAATGCGGGAGCCCAGGCTGTTCTTTCGTGGACCTGTATCCCCGGTGTTCAGAAGTATCGCGTGTATCGGACGGGCGCTGCGAACGCAATTTCTGGGACAGAGGTGCTTCTGACGGAGGTGACTCCGTCCGCGGCCTGCACAGGCTCGCCGCTTCCTGCGGAGACGTACTATGACACAGGCGCGTTGACGCCAAGCGGGGACAAACCGCTGCCTCCAGGGGCACTCGGCCGCTGGGCCAGCCAGCCTTCTCTTGAGGTCGAGAGGGGCAACGCAGCTGCGAAGTTGCTCGGAGACCAGTTGTACGTCGCGGGTGGATTCTGCTCCACCTTCCCAGCGACAGGCTGCTCTGCTGCGGGCGCAGATTTGGCAAGCGTCGAGACAGCCGCGTTCCCGGTCGGCTCGGCTGACTCGGGGTCCTTCTCGAGCGCCGGTACGCTGCAAAAGGCCCGACGGAGGTTTGCCCTGACCGTCGCCGATGCGACTACCGCTCCGTCATCGTTTAGCTCCACGAGCCCGAACAACACAAAGGATGCATGGCTCGTGGTCGTGGGAGGTGACAGCGCTGGCGCCGTTATTACCGGCCTCCCAGTCATCGAAGTCGGACAAGTTCAAAACAGCAGCGGGGTAATTACCTCGCCGAGTTTTGCCGACTCCGGCTACACCGCCCCTGGAACGCACGGCGGCTGGTCTGAAATTGCCGGGAACGATCTATTCGAAGCGGGGACCACTTCCACTGGCACATTTGACTTTCACTCAAACCGTACCTGCCCTGACACGGGCGGGCAGGTCGGTCAATGCACCAGCGCGGCGAGCTTCAAGGGAACGCTCAACAGCACCGGCATTTCCTACTCGGCGGGCGGCGATCGTTATCTCGGAGGCGAAACCCTCTTCCGCGCGTATGTCTACGTCGCCGGCGGGTTCCCCACCGACGTCTCAACTATGCCGAGCGCCACCATAGAACGAATCATTTACTAAGGATTGAGCCATGAAAAACTTGGTTTTGTTGATATCGCTTGTGGTGATTGCCACTCCCGCCCTGGCGGCCGACAGCTCCGAGCCCGCGGTCTCCAAGGGCTCACATGAGCTGGGAATTATGGTCGCTCCCAAGGTCGGCTTTTTCAAATCGACCAGTACTCTGCAGGGCACTCCATACGTTGCCGTTGAAGTTGGATATCTAACGCCTCTGCTCGACCACCGGATCGCGATCACTCTCGAAGGAACCTGGTATCAGCCGTCGCTGAACGGAAGCACACCCTCCTCGCAGCTGACCATCAATGGGACCACCGCCGACAGCAGCTATCGGCTGTCGGAGCGGCAATTCGCGCTTCTGCTATCGCTGGTGTACCGCCTCCAAGACCTGGCGCCCCATTTCACGCCCTACGGCGGTCTTGGGCCGGGCTTCTATCTTCACCGGACCAGCGAGAGCGCCTTTGGAACGACGAACGTCGAGACGGAAGGCAGCTTTGGATTTCAACTTCTAGCCGGGGCCGAGTATGTGCTCGGCCCGGGCGCTGCATTTCTAGAAGTCCACTACCACTTTACCCGTGTCGATTTCGTCACTACCGGCAATGCCAACGTCGGCGGTTTCCTCGCAATGAGCCTCGGATACCGGTTCAAGTTCTGAGGCGAGCCCCTCCGTCGAGGGCCTGCAGTTAGTCGCGCGCTACCTCGACAGGGTTGAGGACGGCTGCTGCCCGCGACAGCGAGGTTCGCCTGTCAGCGAAAGCAATTCCGGCAGTCGCCAGGCTGACCACGAGCATTACGGCTCGTGGATCATCCTGGCCATGGCCAGCACGCTGGCACGCGACGTGTGCTCGCAGTCTGTGTGATAATGCGCAAACACTGCCCAATCGGACTCGAATCGCCGCAGTAAAAGCCATGACCCAGCAGCCAGATGACACCACCATCCCCCACCTCGTTCCAAAGTCGAAGTCCGGGGCCAGCAATGGCGCTGCGTGCCTTCTGGTGATCAGCGGCAAGGCCATTGGCAGGATGTTCAAGCTCTCGAAGCCCGAGATGGTGCTCGGGCGCGGCGACGACGTGGACATCATCATCGACGACGATGCGATCAGCCGACACCACGCGCGGATCGTGACCAAGGCGGACCACACTGTCTGGATTGAGGACCTGGGTTCCAAGAACGGTACTTACTTGGAAGGTGAGAAGGTGACCAGGATCGAGCTCCATGACGGAGACCGCGTGCAGGTGGGCTCGAGCACCATCCTCAAGCTGACTTATCAGGACAAGATCGAAGAGGAGTTCCAGAAGCAGCTGTACGAATCGGCTACCCGCGATGACCTCACCGGGCTGCACAACAAGAAGGTCCTGCTGGAGCGGCTCTCCGTCGAGTTCGCGTACTGCCTACGACACAAGGTGACCTTATCGTTATGCATGTTCGACATCGATCACTTCAAGCAGATCAACGATCGCTGGGGGCACGTCGCCGGCGACGTAGTCCTGAGTCTGCTGGGCAAGCTCGTCAGAAGCGCCACGCGGCCAGAGGACGCGGTGTGCCGCTATGGCGGCGAGGAGTTCGCCGTGCTGCTCCGCGAGATCGACAGCGGCAGTGCATGGCTCTTTGCCGAACGCATCCGCAAGCGCGTCGAACGCGCGGACTTCTCCTTCAACGACAAGGATGGGCTTGGGCAGACCATCCGGGTTACCATCTCCGTTGGTGTCGCGACCCTGAGCGAGATGGCGCAATACGCGACAGTCGAAGAGTTGGTCGCCGCTGCTGACAAGCAGCTGTACGCTGCGAAGCAGGCCGGCAGGAATCGGGTCGCATCGGCATCGTAGCGAGCCGGGCTGGCTCACGGACGCCGACGGATAAGAGGACAGGCCCCCAATGCGCCAACGTTGGCGGATCGGGCTTTTGGGCGAGTTTTCGAACGGCTCCTGCGGGCGATTACATCGCACTCGTAATCAGAAAGACCTGGTTGCCGTCCGTGCGGAAGGCGAGGCCGTTTGTGCCCCAACGAATGAGGCTGCTCGGATTGCCATTCACGCCTGGAATATTCAAGCTTCCATTCGGAGCAAAAGTATCGATATCAAATATTTGAACCGTCCATGTTGAAGGTGCCGGATTTTGGCTGAGGTAAAACACGCGGCCCACGGTCGAGTCCGCCTTGACCAGACCTGTTGCTTGAAACGTGTGTTCAAGGATCAGGTTCGCCACATCCAGGACCTGCCCAGAGGTCGAGAAGATCCTTTCGCCAGACGCTGAAACCCCGAGACTGATGTCGCTTCCCGATATCAAGTTAGAGGTATTGGCAACTGTTACTCCGGTCGCGTTGACGGACATCTTATAGAAAACGGGAGGGCCGCCGTCTCCCACGTTCAAGCCAAACAGCACGCTTGGAGTCGCGCACAGTTCGATGATGTTGGGAGAACTGCCGGCGGCTGTGGTTGTCGGGCGTTGGGTGGCGCCGTCGAAAATGGCAACGCCCGCGTTTCTGGGAGTGCCGGGGACTTTTCTCGCCACCGCAATCGAGTTGCCCTGCGAGCTTTGGAGTACTTGAAGGCTTTCCACGCGTAAGTTGGGATCGCTCCCGAGCGAAATAGTGAGCGGATCGAGCGCCGGCCCCGAGGAAAGGCTCAATCTCCGCACCGATGGCGCCTGATTCAGAGCGAAGTAGAGAAACTGCCCGTCGTCGGAGATGGCGACGCGCCCTGGGTCACCTCCCACGCTGACGGGCGCCGGCATGTCCAAGACTTTGCCCGCGACCGGATCGATCGCAGTAATGGTATTTGCGCTGCCGGCCCCAGGGGCCGCGTTGGCTGGAACGGAAGCGTAGATCCAATTGTTCGGACTGTTGACCTCGTCATAGATCAGGTCGGCAGTAGAGAGACTGAGGAATACGGGAAAAATCTGCACTGCCGACTCCCCGCCGCCCGGGCCTGGATTGAAAACCGTCACCTTGCCGATCCCCGCGGCGGCGATATCGGTCGTCGAAATGGAGACGGCCACCTGATTTCCGTTGACAAACTGGGTCGCGCGGTCCTGGCCGTTCCACCTCATCACCGTGCTCGAATTAAAGTTGTTGCCGTTCACCACGAGAATAAAGGTCGGGCCACTCGCGGCTCGACTTGCGGGTGAGAGGGAGGTAATGCTCGGTCCCGACCCGCTGACTGAAAAGGTCAGATGGCTCGACGTGCCACCTTCCGGTGCCGGATTGAAGACGCTCACCTGAGCAGTTCCCACCGCTGCGACGTCGGCTTGACTGATCGACGCGGTGAGCTGGCCACTGTTTACAAAACTCGTGGGTCGAGGCGAGTCATTCCAATTGACGACAGAGGATGAAATGAAACCACTCCCATTCACCGTAAGGGTGAAGCCCGAGCCGCCGGCCGTCATGTGATCAGGTGACAAGCTGGAAATCACAGGCACGGGGTTGTTGTTGTTTGACGGCTTCGAACCGCCGCAATTGCAGGCCGTCACACCGCAGATCAGCGCTGAGAGCGACAGGGCGGCCAGCCGTGAGCTCGAATACATTCGCGGGGCTCTTGGTTGTCTCACTCGTTCCATATCAATTCTCGCTTTGATTTGGCCTCAGCCCCCCTCAAGGCTGAGTGTGATGAGGAAGGACCCGGCGCGCGAGGCCAGCGGAAAAATGACTTTGCGCGCAGAAGTTGTCAACCTAGGCCAGAAAAACCCGTGATTTATCGGAAATTGTTCTCGAGTTACGGTCAACTGCGGCCGGTGGCTTAATCCTGGCGCTCACTCTGGAGATGGTGCCGGCTTACATGAAAGCAGTGACGACAAACCCGTCCTTGAAAACAATCTTTTGTCGCGATGGTCCGATTCCCTGCCACAAGCGACAGGAGCTCAAATGGAGCGCGCGGACAGAAGCTCTCGAGCCGCCGCCACCTGCTGGTCGGCGGGCCATGCTCCGTTCGAGCGTTTGCCGCCCTTCTTCGGACACGGCGTCGTAGAGCCGGGTGAACTCGAGCGCGGAGATCAAATCAAGCCTGCGCTGCTGCTCATCCGCGCCGTTCTTCGCGTCAGCGGGCAGTTTGATCCCCTCCTCAACGCCTTTCTGCACCACCTCGGGCGAGTCGGCGAGCCGCAACAGCCGCGTGACGTTGTTGACCTGTAGGCGGGTGACCTCGGCAATCTTCGCCGCGGTGCTCAACGCGGGCTTGAGCTTGCGCAACTTGACCAGGCCGAGCGCCGCTCATCAAGTCGTCTTTTTTTTCAGGCGCCGGTCGGACTCACGCCTTCGCTACGTGCACGGTATTGGGAAAAATGAAACCAGGCCTGGCCAGGCGGGCGTGCACCCTTCCGTCCTCGGCGATTCGCTCGTCGAGGATTACTGCTGCTCGTCGGCGCCTTCTTCGGATTCGTCGCCCTGACTAGCGTGCTCCGCGCCCGCGCTCCCCAGCACGTCGCTTGCTTCGGCGGCGTGAATCAAGGTGATCGCATCCTCCTCGAGAAGGAAGCGCGCGTGCACCAGCTCCCTCGCGGCGCGCCTGACAGCTCTCACGAACCCGCGGTGACTCCTGTAGCGTTCCCGAAGTGAGAGCCGCGGATCGCCATTGGCCTGCCGCTCCGCCCTGGTCTGCGCGAACGGGATGAACGTGCCCGTCAGTCGGCAAAGGTTTGGCGGCCGATGACCTGGCGCGCGCACGTTCCAGCCTGTGTTCGTTCCGAGCGGAGCTCGGATCTGCAGCGGCCGCACGCCTGCGATATCGAGCCCGTCCTGGTCCGCCCTCGGCACGAATTGCGGGTACGTGAGGCCGAGCAGCGGGGGCTGCAGCGTGATCACACCGCCGAAGCGGCCAAACAGCGGGCCGAAGTTCAACAGCTCCAGCGGATTCTGGACCGCGGCCACGGCTGCGCCGGGGATCGCCGGGAATTCCGCGGCGTAGTCCGGCACCGAAATTAGCGTGCCATTCTCGAGCCTCGGATAGTTGCTCGCGGGTGGCTCGATGCCCTGATCGGCCCACTGATCCATCGCCACCAAGAGCGCGCGAGCTGTCTCGGCAATGCCCGCGCTGGGCGTAGAATTCTGGCAGAGCACGTTGGTGCCCGGAGGCGGTGTGTTGACTCCCGTGAGAATGTTGCCGTGCGCAGTGCTGGAGTTGAAGTACATCCGAACGTTGTCCGGGATGGGCACCGGGGCCCCGAGAGCGTCGACGACGTTAGGGGAGCCCCGCAACTGCCAGAACTCGGAGGCCGAATCGGTCTGGAACACCAATGGATCCGTGTCCGGCCGCTTCATGATGCCGTCGCGAATGCCCGAGATGGGATCGGTGGTAACGGCGTAAGTGAACGGGGGATAGCTCGACATCAGGAAGTCGTGCCGGTCCTCTTGTTCGGAATAAATATTCGGATCCGCAAACCGCACGTTGATGAAGACACGCAGGGTCCCAGCGATCGTGGGCAAGATCCCGTCGAAGACCTTGCGGTGCGACTCGTCCTCATTGAAGCCCAGGTACATGAAGTCGCGCAGATAGGCGGCGGTCTGAGAGCCGCCCGTGGCATAGACGCGTCGGATGCCCTTCCCGAGTGGGTTGGGACTACCGGACTCGTCCTGCGGCTCGTATCGGAGGAATGAGCCAACGTCCCGCGTGATGGCGTAGCCGAGTCCCATCACGATCGGGTTCTTCGCCGGGTAGATCAGCTCATACAGCTTGTCATTCTCGAAGCCGTCGAAGTAGCAAATATCGAAGGCCGAGGGAACGAAGCTGCCTTTGCCGGTCGGGCAGCGCCCGAATCCCCAGCGATCGGAGGGAATGGGAATCCTCGGCGCGTTCACTTCGTCGCGGACCGTAAACGTCGAGTGCGTGGTGTCCGTATCCGCCGCCTCGTAAGAGCGAAAGGCGGGATTTCCCTCGAGGGTCATGGTGAAGGTACCGGTCAGGGGAATGGTGCGGTCCGAGTACTCGACGCGCATCCGGCCGAGGATCGGACTGCCGTCCGTTTGGGTCGCGATGGGCAGGTTCGGGGCCAGATTAATGTCGGTGGGGACCACATCGCCCTCCCAGCCCGCGTCCACGAGGGTGTAGCCCATGCGCAGGTAGACGTCGTTGCTTCCCACTTGGCCCACCGTCTCCGCCGGGATCAGACTATCGTTCCCGCGGTTGTTGACGGTGTAATAAATTTTGTGGTTGCCCCGCGACATGTCGACAGGTTTGAGGATGAAGAACGGGGTGCTGAGCTCAACCATCCCGCGTGCGTTCTTCGGCGCGTTATCGAGGTCGACAATCACTGCGTTGAGCGGATCGCGAGGATCCACCTCCATGTAGGCTGTGCCGAGGAGCTTCTCATAGGGGCCCGCCGTTCCCCACGCGACCCCCCCGACGAATGATTGACGGCGCTCCACCACGAACCCGACCACGCGGGCCTCGCTTGCCCGCGGCACGGCGGTAGCCAAAAAGAATCCAATTGTCACGAAGACAGAACTGCGACTGATGTGAGCTTGCATGACTCCCTCTTTTCCTGGGTGCCGCCGTTTGAGACGATTCAGCGCAACTGCGGGCGCACGTTCACCGAAGCACGTTCCTCGCCGCGGCTGCGCTGATGTACCGCTCTACGTCCTCTTCAAGTAGGAACCGTTCCCTGGCAAGGCGCCGGGCTGCCCTTTCGACCGCCTGTACGTAGCCCTCATGAGTCCGGTAGCGCCTTTCGATCGACCGCCGCGGATCGCCCGTGGCTCGTCGCTCCTCCTCCTTGCTCGCAAAGTCGATCTGCTGGCCCGCCGCATCGCAGCCGTCGTTCTCGGCAAAGCCCTCAGCGCGCAACGCCCACCCGGTATACGTCGCCAGCGGGGCGGCAACTTCGGGGAGCCGGATCCCGGCAATATCGTTGCCGTCGCGATCGGTTTTGGGGACCAAGCCTGGATACACGAAACCGGTGGGCACCGGGGGGAGGACCGTGAGGATGCCTTGATCAAACATCGGCCCGAAGTCGTAAAGATCTCGGGTCGTCATCAGCCCGTTGTAGTTGACCCCGGGGATGTTCGGAAAACCGACCGAGCTCTGTGGCAGCGAGGGGACCAGTGTGCCGTCGCGCCGCCTGGGCACCTGGCTGGGGGGTGGCTCGCTTCCGTTCGCCACCCAATCATCCAGCGCGACCAAGAGCGCCCGCAGCCCGGCGTTGGGAACGACCGGATTCTGCGGCTGCTGGCAGATACCCCTCCCACTTGCGGCGCCGTGTTGCAGGCTGGAGAAAAGATAGAACCGGACGTTGCCCGGATCAGGAAGGTCGTTCCCGAGAGTGTCTGTATGCAACAGTGAACTGGACTTGGCCCAGTATTCGTTCTCCGAGTTGGACTCGATGATGTTGGGACAGGTGTCAGTCTCGAAGCAGCGGCGAAGGCCGCCGTCGGTCGCGCCGCTGATCGGATCGAATATTACTTGGTCGGCGAAGGGGAACCTGCCCTCGGGATACCAGCGATCGCGGTGCTGGCGCTCGGTCCTTCCGGGCTGGGCGAAGCGGTAATTCGCAAAAACGCCGTTGGCCCCTCCGATATAGTTATCAACTGCGTCAAAGACGCGTTGGCCTTGTTCGTCTTCGTTGAAGCCAAGATAAACAAAGTCGCGCAAATAACGTGCGGACTGCGAGATCCCGAACGCGTAAGCGAGCTGAACATCGCCAGCCAGCGGGTTGGCGGTCCCGAAATCGTCTGTCTTTGCTTGGCGCAGGAACGCGGCGAAATCGCGCGTGGCGGCAAAACCAATTCCAGCCACGATCGGATCCTGCGCAGGATAGGTGAGCTCAAAGAGCGTTCCTTGCGGAAAGGGTGTTCCGGCGGGAAGCAGCCTAATGGTTTCACTGTCGACATACTCCCAGTCGGTGATCGCAACGGGTGGATCAGAGAAGTGGACGCGCATCGTGAGGCTGGCCTGAGACGTGTCCATGTTCGCTGCCGGATACGTCAGGTGGCCCGTCATCGTGGTGGGATTGTCGATTTCAAATTCTTCCAGGGCGGGATCGACGATCGACGAGCCATCCGGATTGGTGGCGATTGGGGCGGTGATCGTCAGGCCGAAGTTGAGCGGGGACGCGGTGATGTCCCAGCCGCTCCAGGCGAGGGTGTACCCCTGCCGCATCAGGAAGCCGTCGCCGGCGTCGGCCGCCGTGGTCGGATTGTTCGTGCTGTGGGTGATGCTGTCGAAGAAGTTGAGCCATCCCAGAGCAAGTTTGTTGCCCCGGTTATTCACCTCGAAGAAAAGCTTGTGGTTGCCGCTCCCTAAATCGATCGGCTTGAGAACATAAACGTCCATGGAATACTCGACCATGCCGCGGGCATTGCGTGGCGCCAGACCAATATCGGTGATCACGGCATTGCGACGGTCGGCCGGATCAATTTCGCCGAACGCCCGGCCCACCAGCTTCTCATACGGGCCGACCTTTCCGAAGGATGTACCTTCGAAGGTCGGCGACTCCGTCGTCTTCATCTCTATGCGCGTGATCCGCGCCTCGGCCGCGGAGGCCAGAAAACCCAGGGCGGCGACAACCGTGAACAGCTCAAACCTGATTTTTTCATTCATCTCTAGACCCCCTTGTGTGTTTTGGCCGCGTCGTCGATTTCGGGCGAGCGGCGGATTGGTTCAAAGCGGACAGAGGCCGGCGCGATCCAGCGTTGCGGCCTGAAAACCGAGGGCGGGCGGCCGCGCACTGCGGTCCAGATAAGCTGTTCAGCGTCTGGCGCGGGTCCACTGGCGTCTTGTACATGGTGTTCCCCTTTTTGCGGCTCCTTGTCGAGCGAGACAAAGAAGCGGTGCCAGGCGGCTTGCCAGGCACTGTTCCACCCGCTCCAAGAGGGGACTCGTAGACGGACCGGTAGCCAGTCGTCTTTCAAATTCTTGCGCGGGCTTGCGAATTATTGCCCGAAAGATCCAGCAAGTGGGCGTGACTCTATGCCGAACCCTGACTCAGATCAAAGCCATGTCCACCGGGAGTGACTTTGGCCCGCCGATGCCCCGGCCGACTGATTGGCCTCAGAGACCGTAGTGGCGAACCACGACCCAGCCGGAGAGGTGACGAAAATGATCGGTGCAAAGCATGGAACCGGCAATTTGATGGCAGCCAAGATTGTCGAATTCGCGTCCGTATCGGCGGGAAAAATTATCTGTGCTGACATTGACCGTAGCCACCTCGCCTTTGTCGTCTATGCTCTGGCAGCTGACCAGCCCGCGGAAGTTCGCAGCCGGGTTCATCAGCGTAGAGACCAAGACCAAACCACTCACGTCGATGTAAAGTACCCCGTCCGAAGTTAATTGGCCCACGTCTCCCCCTAGAACTACCCAGGGCGCGCCGCCGCGGGGATCCCACGAATGGGATTCCGGCTTCCGATGAAGGGTCCGGAATTTCCAATCATGGTCCCAAAGCTCAAGATCACCTGGCTCTCCGAAGCAGCAGCCGACTCAATTCCAATCACAAACAATCCAAAAATAACCAGCGTTAACTTTTTCATTGTTCTCACTCCTTTTTTGACAGCTCCACGGCCAACAGGATCATGTCGGCCGCCAACACCAGCCTGTATTTGTTTTCATGCCCCCTCATTTCCGCTCTCCATGATTCATCCCACCCTGGACTTTCTGCTTCGGCGGGCGGTTTGGCCGGAAAACCAGCCGGCGGCGCGGAAGAAATCGACGACGGCATCGAGCACCGATCCCGTCCAGCAACGGTTCAGTCGTCGTGGACGCCCTGCGCCTCTGCGCAGGCGAAGTTCGCCGCTTCGTTGATGCTCCCCTGTCCGGTGTAGCGCGCTACCCAGACGAAGGTCCGGAAAGAGCCGTGAGTTGACGGAAGATGCCTTATCGGTCCTAACCTTTGAAGGGGCAGCTGATCGCCGATATGGAAGCTCGTCTTGACCGCGTTTCTGCGCCGGAGTCTCCGTCTTTCGATCCGCACGCCGCGGAAGCTGCCGCATCACGCCTGGCGGCATGATACAGGCAGCAAAACAAAAGTGAAGACGTGCAGCGTGTGCTTCTGCAGTTCAGAGATGCCTTTATTGCAGTCTCCCGTCACGCAACGGGCATGATCGCGTCCGCTTGGATGGACCGGGTTCATTCCATTCTCACGGATCAAGGGCTAACGAAGGACGCCCGCACTCTTGAGCGTCTTCTCCGGGAGCACGGTCGGCGCAGCATGGATGAGATGAAGACCGTCGGAGTCTCTGTGACTATCACAGAAGAGGAGACAGAGGCCGCATACGCTTCAATAGCTTCGGGATCGTCTGACGAATCACTTGTTCGCTTGGCCGCTGAGTTTCTTCCGCGCAAAAGCCAGGTGGAGACGAGCCTCCAGAATCTTGCAGCTCAGGCGCCATTGCTCTCTAGGATTTCGATCGTCAACGTCGACGAGGAAGGGAGGAAGGTTGCTTCGGTTGGGTCCGTGTCGTCAGATCCGGGTGGGCGTTTGATCAATGAAATGTCACAAGAGATGAGAACGGCCGCTCCCGTACTCCGCGCGATGCTCGCAAGGGCCTTTTCGCGAATCCCCATCGACGTCGAGCGAATGATGGCTCAGGTGCGCCAGTCACCCGTCTTCGTAGAGAACCGCTATACGCTGATCGAAGAGGGACTACGGCTATTTTTTGCGGAGCAGCACATCGCGGCCGTTCACTTGCTTATTCCGCAAATTGAACATGCCTTGAGGCACCTCGCGGAACTAAATGGAATATCCAGATACCGTCGAAACAAAGAAGGCGGACTTGATCTGCGCACTCTCGATGATCTGCTTGGTCGGCTCACGGGCGTGCTCGGCGATGATCTGACTCTGTACTTCCGCGTTCTGCTGTCAGATCGGCGCGGTTGGAACTTGAGAAACGTGGTCTGTCACGGATTGCTGCCGAGCGAAGCGTTTGGGCCATCGCTGTCAGACAGGGTATTCCACGTACTGCTGCTTCTGGGCATAATACGCCGGGCTGGCGAGTCGCCGTCGCCCACTGACCAAGCCTCCAAGCAGCTGGGTTATCCTTGAACCTGAGACGGGATGACGAATGGAACTGACTCTCCCTCAAGAGCTGCAGCCTCGAACCGCGCCTTGTCCGCTAGCACGGGGTCGTTCAACCGCCTCGCGATTTCGGACTTGAGGAGTCAGGCTTCACGTAGGACAAGGTTGGCGCAAGCAAGATCGTGTCGCGTTCTCGATTGCTGCCACCAGAGTATCACCCTCGCCTCGAACCACGAAGAACAGATCGTCTATGAGGATGCCGACCGTGTAACGGTAGCGGCGGGTGTGTTCTCTGTTGGTCTTCTTGTCCCGGAGCGGTCGGATGCCGAGGGGTTCGTTTCGGTACCAGCGAATTGCCGCATTCTTGCCTCAGGCTTGCTGCAGAATCGCCAATGCTGCTTTTGAGTGAGCTGTTTCATCAGTTTGCCAACCTTTCCGCACCGACGTTGAAGAGCAACCCGTCGTTGTTCATGGCCGTCAGCAGACCTCGACGTAGTGCCAGTCGACGCTCAGCGCCCCGAACCACCATTGCCAGTCCTCATATGCGCAGTTGTCGTCGATCCACATTCTCGCCTGTGGCGTCAGTGGCCGGATGAGGAAAATGTTGCCGTGGTTCGTGACCTGGAAGTCCAGGCGTTTGATCTCGATCATCACGCGATTCTCTCGGAACCGCTGACCGCCGCGCCATCGAGGTCCTCCGGTGCCTGTGCATAGAGAGACGAGAGGGCATCGGCAAGTGGCTGGGATTCTTCCCGGCCGCAAGAGCAGCGAGGAACGCGAGAACGTCTGTGGCAGGCATTTGCATCACCATCGATTCGGCGTTGCCAACGATTGCCCCTGACCGGGGAAGGTTGGCCGGCACTTCTTCAAGCCGATTCTCTCCGTGCCTGTCTTGATGGACGTCACCACTGTACTTCTGGCAGATCGCCCGCACAAGGGCCCCTCCTACGAGCTGCGATGCGGTCCCGCCTGCTGGTCTGTTGCGGATTCCGGGGCAGACCCGCCCCGTGTCGCTGACGGTCCCGCTGCTTCCGGCCGAGCAGGGGCGGTCACTCTCCCTCGAACAACTCCTTGAGAGACACGCCGAAAGCACGGGCAATACCTACAAGCGATGCTAGGGTCTTATTCGCACGCCCTCATTCGATCGCCTGAAGGTGCTTTGGGTCAAGATGCGCGAGGTCGGCAAGCTTCTCCTGCGAGAGTCCTTGCCTCTTCCGTAACTCGCGGATGCGTACACCTATCTTTCGCGCAGCCACGCGTACCGCGGGAGCCGCTCGTGCTTCGGAACGCCAGGCTCGGTGTGCATCTCTGCGGGGCGATGGCAAACCACTCAGCGTTGCCGTAGCCGTGCTAGTCCACCGGACTGGCTCGCGTAGAGCGCGCATCTGCTAACCGCGCCGGGGCTTTTGCGGCGAGGGCCAGGTTTCTAGCCGCAGGGGCCGAATCTACATCACCCGGGCTACCCGCTGACTGCCGGTTCATTCTGAAAAATGTAGCTCTTGAGCGATTGCTTCACTTGGCGTATAGCGCAATTTGAGGGGTGCGAAATGGGGGGCGGACGACACCGCAAATCGGAAATGCAGGCTGAGGGAGCTGCCAGCTTTTCCTAGCCATGGCTAGACATCTCGATTTGGCGCTGTTGGACACCGGAAACGGCGACGCGCTGACCTTTGCCCGGTACGGCGCGGACTTTGCCGTCGAGAAGCTCGCATGCGGCAAGCGACTCCCTGAGCTCATCGACTTCCGCGACCGCATCGAGAAGGCCGTGAGCGGCGCGCTCAAGAGGCCCACTTTCAAGGAACTGGTTTCGTTCGGAGAGCAGCTTTATCGGACGCTGATCTTCGGGAGCGTCGAAAAGCTCTTTGCGACAGCGGCCGCGGGCAACGAGGATGTCCGGTTGCATATCGTGTCGAATCACCCCGCGCTTCAATCGCTCCCTTGGGAATTCTTTCAGGAGCCCGGCCAACCTTCGGGCCCGCACAAGAATCGCTCGGTCGTGCGCATTTTCTTGGGGCAAAGCAAGCCGCTCCTGCCGCCTTTGAAGCTTGGCGAGTCGCTTCGTGTGGTTCTTGCTTACGCCGAGCCGAACAAGGAAGACCCGGTGCCGTGGCCTGAAGTAGAGCAGAAAATGACCGATACCTTCCACAGGGAAATACCGGAGACTTGGAAGCTCGTCATCGTTCGGGGTTCCAACCTAACCGAGCTCGACGGCGCGATCTCCGAGGGGTGCCAGATTTTTCATTTTCTCGGCCATGGAGACGTGCGCAATGGAGAAGGCGTCCTCTTGCTCGAAGGCGGGGAACTGACGGCAAGCGTGCTGTCCGGTCTGCTCGGGGCGAGTGGAATCCATATGGTCGTCTTGAGCGCGTGCAAGACGGCAGCGGGAGACTTTAGCTCGAACTTCTCTGTGACCGCCCAGACGCTATTGGCTTCGGGGATTCCGGTTGTCCTCGCGAATCAGCTGTCGATTCCGACACCATCTATCGCGCCGTTTGTGGGGAAGTTCTACAAGTGTCTCTTGGCGACCGGTGATGTGGACCGCTCCGTCGCAGAGGCGCGGGTGCTATTGAATGCCTCGCTGAGCTTGTCCGCGGACCGGAGTGAGGCGACCTTCGAGTGGGGCATTCCGACGCTCTACCGGAACATCGAGCTGCAGAGATTCTTCGAGTCATGAATCGGCTACCACCCTTTACTTTGGTCCACGTGCCGTCGAATGGTACCCCCGGGGGTGAGGACTCAGGCTTCGACATTGGCTGGACGGGTGCTGAAGGGCCGGAGGGCATTGACCCCTTGCCTGAAACGACACCACCGGAGCTGCGACAACGATGGAAGTCCCTCCCGCCAGCACTCCAACGCACACTCGTTGCGAGTGCGCGCTCCGTGGCTCCCAAAGCAGTGGAAAGCGTACTGTTGCCGATGCTGCAGGATTTGGACCGGCAGGACACGGTCAAGACGGTCGCAATCTGGGACATCGATGCTCAGGTTGGCTTTCTTCCTGACGAAGTGAAGAAGCTCAACGAGGCACAAAGCGCATTCACTTTCTTCGTGCTCCAGGCAGCTGTACCGGCTGGTCTCGTTAGCACACCGGCGCGGATCGCTGAATGGGCAAGAAAAATCAACCCCAACATCAACCTCGACGATCTTCAAAGCATTCAGCTCAACGTCATCGTTGATGATGTTTTTCCCCGGGCGCTCAAGTTGCGGGAGGACGCTGGCGTAGAGATGCTCGTCGGCATTGTGGCGAAGCCGCTCGCGTTCACCGACGCCAATGGGCCCCACTGGAACTACTTTTCCTTTGGTGTGCCGGACGGCGTCTCATTGATCTCCACCCGCGATCTCAGGCAATTCGCCCAATTGGCCAACCGTGAGTTCGCGACAGCTGTGGCTTTCGTGCTCATTGGCCAAATCTTGGCGACGGTTTCTCCTCTTCAGTTTCACGAGAAATCGCATGGGAGCCCTTGTCTTTTCGACTTCAACCGCAGGCGCGAGAGCATCGTGGACAACATCAAGCACCCAGAGATTCACCCAGATTGCCTAGCAAAGATTCCCATCGCCTATCGATCGGCTGCCGTCGCATTGGTGAAAACCCTGGGGTCTTGAAGAAGCCGTACGATAGAGGGGGTATGGCAAAAAAAGTGGTTGTCTTCATTCCGGGCATCATGGGCTCGTGTTTGCGAACACCGGATGGAAAGCAGATATGGCCTGCCCCGATCGATCAGCTCGTTCTGCCATACAAGTACATGAACGACCTCATGCGCGACGAGCTTGATGCCTTTGACGTCATTCGCAAGGTATCCATCTCAGAGCAGTACGCCGGGCTTGTCGATCACCTTGGGCGATGCGGTTTTCGAGAGTCGGATCTTCCGTCGACGCTTTACGTGTTTCCCTATGACTGGCGGAAAGACAACACACTCGCAGCCGACGGGCTCGAGCGTCTGATCAAGAAAGTCATTGCGGAGCACGGAAACGAGGTGAAGGTCACCCTGGTGGGCCACAGCATGGGGGGCCTCGTGTGCCGCCATTTTCTTGAATCGGGACGCTTCACCGACACCCCGGCGTGGCTCGCCGTCGATCGCCTTGTCACCTTGGCCACGCCCCATCGGGGCGCACCGCTCGCCTTGACCGGCGCGATGGGCATGGAGAAGAGGCTGTTTTTGAATGCCGACCAGGTCCGGCTGCTCTGTAGCGACCCTCGCTATCCTTCGCTGTACCAACTGCTTCCGCCACAGGGGGAGCCGTTTGTCTGGGATGAGGGAAATGCGTTCTCCGTCATCGATCCATATGAGCAGAAGGTTGCGGCTTCCTTGAACTTGAGCACAGTGCAATTGGAGGCCGCGAAGACGTTCCACGGTACCTTGAGCCTCTCGCGCCGTCCGAAACACGTGCCGTATTTCTTCTTTGCAGGGCTGAGGCAGCGGACAGTGACGACGATCGGCGTTCGGCAGGATCCTGCGAAGCCAGGTGCCTGCCTTCCGCACAGCGTGAAACGCCTCGAAGCGGAGGACGGAGGCGATGGCACGGTGCCGGTCTGGAGTGGCTCAATGACGTCAGTGCAGAGCCAACCCGTCGGCGGCGAGCATTCGACCATTTATCGTAGCCGCGAACTGAGGCTCACGCTTTCCGGACTCCTCGGCAAGCCGGGAACGCTCGCTCCAGAGCAGGCCGTTGTAGAGGTCGCAGTGCGGGACCGCGTCGTAAGCCCAAGTAGTCCCCTCCACATCAGTCTTACGTTTCCTAAGCCCCGGAAAAAGGTCGACGGCGTGCTTAGACTCGTGCCGGTAAACGGCCAGGGACAACTCTCCTCCCACTCGATCTCCTACTCGGGTCTGGACGCCGAAAATCTGAGCCTCGCTGTTGACGGTCCGGCTGCCGTTGGAGTGTATGAGGTTGCGTTTTACGAAGGTCCAGCCAAGGTAGGGCAGGACGAACTGTTCGTTCAGCAGAAATAGACAGCGGTTCGGATTCCGCCTTTCCATCCTCGGTGATCACCCAAATCCGGCCAGTCATGATCTCGGCAAAAGCGGCCAGTTGAGCGCTGAGACGTTGACCAGTGCGAGGAGGCAGTGCTGCTCCTCCACGAATGAGCGACGTCTTGAGCGATACGAAGAGAGAGCAAGTCCTCGCCTTGGGCCAGCTCGGGTGGTCCTTGCGCGAAATTGAGAGGAAAACTGGGGTTCGACGAGAGACGATCTCGGTAAGCGATCGAGCTAAGACGTAGGCCGCTGAGTCGGAGCGGCCTGGCTGGCCCCAGGACGCGCGATCGGCGCCACGGGGAACGGCCCTTTCTAGGGCGACCAGCATAACGATCTAATCCGACAGCAAAAGAACCCAGCCAACCGATCCAGAGCACGCTGAGACCCATGCCTCAGTTTGTCTTATGATGCACCTGTACAGGCAATAGATGCCGAGTCGACCTGGGGAGACCGAACAGTCAGCCGTACGCAGCGCCCCCAGCGCTACGTAGCGGACGTCGGTCCCCGAGAAGCGCAGCAGCGCACCACTGGCGAGCGCCAATTCCAGAGCGCACGCTAGGATCTGAGCGGGCTCCCCGCCTCTCCATCCGGCGCTGAAGTCGATCTTCGGGTTCCGGGCATGAAATCGATGTTCAGAGGGCTGCTTCCCGGCGTTCCTCGCGTCGGGGATGTTCTCTGGCATCCTCGTCGCCGTATCTCGAAAGCACGGCCTCTCAGAGTGCAGCACGTAGAATGGTGCTCGGCTGGGCTCGATTCGCGAGTCGAGGTTGCGCTTGAGACTATTGCTGATGAAACGCTGTTGTCTCCGCGGCCGGATCCACTAGGCTTTACACGGCTAACGGCGCGGGCAGCGAGGTACGCAGGGGCGGAGACCGGATGACCATTGAAGACTTCCTACAGAGCGCGCCGCTTTACAAAACGTGCGAGCTGGACGAGCCGCCTTTGGTTAACCGCTTCGCTCAAGCTCGACCGCAATTGCCATGCTCCAGGTGCGGAGGGAACGAACGGACCTTCCGGTGTATTAGCCCAACGCCGAGAGAGGTTACGACGTTATCACAGAAGATTGGCACGCTCGAAGTTGTTGAAGCAGACAAGACTTACAAATTCGAGTACCAATGCGTCGCGTGCGACTCCTTCCGGGTGACTTTCCTCGTAACGGGGGCAACAAACAAACGCGTCCTGAAATCGGGGCGTTCGCCGCCGCCCGAGATCCAGATCCCCAAGGAATTGAAGACCGCGCTCGGCTCCGAAGCTCCATATTTCACAAAAGGACGCATATCGGAGGAGCACGGCTTCGGGATCGGTGCCTACGCGTATTACCGGCGCATCGTCGAAAATAACATCGGGAGCCTGCTTGAGGAGATAGCCAAAGTGCTACCCCTAGAAGAAAAAGCATATCGGGTTGCGTTGGAAAAGGTAAGGAAAAGCCGTATCGCCGACGAGAAGATCAAGATCGTGAAAGACCTGTTGCCCGCTACGCTCCGGCCAGCGGGCCAGAACCCTTTAGCCCTGATTCACGATGTTCTCAGTGAGGGAATTCATAGCAAATCCGACGATGAGTGTCTTGAATTGGCGGAGGACCTCAGGATCGCGCTGACCACGTTGGTTCAAGAGGTGGCCCGGCATTCGCAAGCGCAGAGAGATTTCACGAGGGCGATTAATAGGCTTCAGAAACGCAAGAAAACCAGTAACGAGCAACAATAGCCCGAGCATTGCTGCCGTGCCCGCGGCAGCTTGAGGAGGCGAGCGATGCCGTCTGAGCCGAAGTTCACCGCGGGCATATCGAGGCAGGTGCGCCCCTACGTCACCATCTGGAATGCAGCAAAGGCAATGTTGCCTCCTCCGGGGGAAAAGCCGGACCGGCATCACTGCCTAGCGATCGGGGTCCTGACTGCGTTTGCTCTCGAAGGATACCTGAACCACGCTGGCGTCGTGCTCTTCGAAAATTGGAACGATTCCCTCGAACGAGAACTAAGGACCACCGACGAAAAGCTCCGCCATATCGCCAAAGAGCTGAAGATGGAGATCGACCGCAGTACGCGCCCTTTTCAGCTGATGCGGACCATCTTCACGTTTCGCGACAGCATTGCCCACGCGAAGACCACCGAATCAACTCAGGCAAAAGCGGGCAAGGGCCTTCCCGTTCGGATCGCGATAGGCGACGCTCCCACTGCTGACTGGGAGCGTCAGTGCGAGCCGACGACGGTTCTTCGGTGGTTGGAAGCCGCAGAGCAAATGATCAAGCGGCTACACTCAGAACTCCTCAAGCACCCAAAGGCAAGCGACTCGGAGAATGCGGACCCGTTCGCCACGGGCGCACGAGGGCACGTCCGGGTGACCATTAGTCTTACTGACTAGGGGACACGGGACACTGTCTAGGACGCCGATCGGTTAAAAACCGTAGGGGTCTGGATCAGTTGCGGGAGAGGATCGACCCCGTGCTCGACGCATGATCAAATCACCTGCCGCGCGCCTTTCCGCGCGGGAGGTAGACCTTTGGCGATCCAGCGGTGGAATCCCAGACACGAATTGTCGGACCGAGAAAAAAGGCTTATCAGTCGCACGAAGTCACGGAAGTTGCTGCCCTTCCTGCGACGCTACCGGAGCGAGATTCTCTCGGATGAATTCCAGGCCGAGTTGGAATCGATGTACCGCGACACCGGCGCAGGCAAGGAGCCGATCTCGCCTGGTTTGATGGCCATGGCCACGCTGTTGCACGACTACCTTGGCGCCTCGGATGCTGAGATGGTCGAGCTCACCGAGGTCGATTTGCGCGTTCAGATGGTCCTCGATCTTCTCGGCAACGAGAACCGCGCCTTTTCGCAAGGCGCGTTCAGCGATTTCCGCCAGCGGTTCATTCGAGCAGAGATGGACCGCCGGTTGCTTGAACGGACCGTCGAGATCGCCCGGCGGACGAAAGAGTTCGACTGGCGCAAGCTTCCGAAGACCTTGCGGGTTGGCATCGATTCGGTACCCCTGGAAGGCTCTGGACGCGTGGAAGACACTTTCAACTTGCTCGGCCACGCCGCGCGTCAGGTGGTCCGCTGCGCCTCACAGTTGTTGGGCTGGAAAGAGCAAAGGGTTTGCGCGGAGGCGGGGATACCGCTGCTGCTTGCACCGAGCATCAAGGCGGCGCTGGACATCGATTGGAGCGACGAAGAGCAGAAGGACGGAGCCATCAAGTTGCTCACCAAGCAGTTGGACGCTCTGCAGAGCTGGCTCGAGAAGCGGCTCGCCGAAGAATTGAAGAAGCCGCCGCTCAAGGAGCACGTCGCCACCCTCGAGCAGATCCGCAATCAGGATCTCGAGCCCGATCCAAAGGGCGGTGGCGAGCGGATTCGCGAAGGCGTCGCCCACGAGCGGCGCGTCTCTATCGAAGATCCCGAGATGCGACATGGACGGAAGAATAAGAACAAGCTCATCAATGGCTACAAGCAGCATGTCGCCGCGGATCTGGACCGGGAGCTCATCCTCGCTGCTGCAGTGACACCAGCCAATCGACCTGAAGGCGAAGCGGCTCCAGCGTTGAAGCGTGACATCGACCGGCAGGGGCTCGTCATCAGCGGCGCATACATCGACCGAGCGTACGTGACGAGCGCGATGGTGAAAGAGATTCTCGCCGAAGGTGGCCAAGTTTTCTGCAAGCCTTGGATGTTCAAGAACGGCGAGCTCTTTGCGAAGGCCGACTTCGAGATCAACATTCGCGACCGGACCATCACCTGCCCCTCGGGGCTGCAGACGTTGCGATTCGATCTCGGCATGACGGTCAAGTTTGACGCAAAGACTTGTGACAGCTGTCCGGTCCGCTCGCTGTGCACGAAAACCCAACCCGGCACAGGACGGAGTGTCACCATCGGTGCTGACGAGCCCCTACAGCAACGAATGCGCAAGCTCCTCAAGACACCCGCGGGGCGCGAGCGGTTTCGTCGCCGTTCGCGGGTTGAACATCGGCTGGCTCACGTCACCCGCCGGCAAGGGCGTCGAGCTCGGTACAGGGGCACTCGAAAAAACCTCTTCGCTCTGCGACGTGCCGCTACCGTTCACAACCTTCAAGTGCTACAGCGCAGACTCGAACCCCGAGCTACCCCCAGGGCCTCGTAATGCGATCACTTTCAAACCGTTCGGCGTCCTAGCAGGGCGTCGTAGGTTTCCTCTTTCTCTCGATCACCACGGACATGGAGCGCATATTCCATGGGCACGGGCATCCTCGGCTTACCGGAAGGCCATGTATCAGCGTCGCCTGACGACTTCACCGGCGGCTCATCTTATTTTCGGGGAGCTGGTTAGGCCTTCGGCACCTAGGCGCTCAGCAGTCCCGGTACAGCCTGACAACTTCTTGCACCAGGTCGTCTTGCCCCAGATGGGCCAGCTGATTGAGGGTGAACTCCAGGGACTCCAGCTCCAGGCGGTCCGTGTCTACGTGCGACCCGTCCCAACTGATGATTCCGCGGTCCGCCAGCTCCTTGAAGGACATGAGCACCGACGGTAGCCGGACCCCGAGAGGGTCAAGCTCGTCCCTGAGTCGGTGGTGGCGGTCCAGCTCTTCCAGGGGCCTGAGTCAATGCTGCGTCCATACGCTTCGCTTTCTCTCTGTCGAGGGCTCGGATTTCTTCCTCGTTCAGATAGCAATCGAGGATGAACTCCTGAAGATGCGTTAGGCCCTCCAGGGAAAGCTCTTTGTCCGGAGGACTGCTGCCGCTGGACTTCGAGGGGTCAACGTGATTGCCGCTGTCATTCTGGTTCATCTGATTCTCCTGGGGTTGAGGGTTGGTGCGATCAAACCGCGATCGACCTTGTCTCAGATCAGACGTGGGCTCCACAAGATGAGTCACTGCTGAATTATTATTTTCTAAAGACCCACCCGCGGTAGCCCGACTCGGTTGCTGCAGAAAAAAATAAAAAACGATTGCCAGACAAAGGTCCGGAAAGAGCCGTGAGTTGACGGAACATGCCTTATCGGTCCTAACCTTCTTGCTGAAAAACTGGGGGATGTCCCAGGCGTAGTTGAAATTTGAAGAGGCGGCTCCCCCCAGTCTGCGAGACTGGGGTTGCCAATAACAAAGGAGCCGCAATGCAGGAGAGTCGCAAGAAATCGTCACGCAGGAAAGGGTCTGTGGAGATTGTGCCGTTCCAGCGTTCTGTGGACGTCGGTCAAATCGCCGTCAACGTGGGAGCAGAGTTCAGGAAGTTGCTCATCACCGGAGGACTGGCGATCGCCGCTGCCTTGTTCCGAGAAGAACTAGAGAGAGTCCGTGGTCCGCCGCACTCTCGGAAAGGAGAGGGATTCGCCACCCGCTGGGGTCAACAACGGGGCGAGGTCGTTCTCGGCGGCAGGAAGGTGAAGCTGCCCCGACCTCGTGCTCGCCTCGGTGGCAAGGAAGTCATCCTTCCCGCCTATGCCGAGCTGCAACGTGAGGATCCGCTCAACGATCGGACCATCGAGCAGATGCTCATCGGCGTCAGCACGCGCAAGTACCACCGTTCCCTGGAGCGGGTCATCCCCGACCTGGCCGAGTTCGGAGTGAGCAAGAGCGCGGTGAGCCGCCGTTTCGTCGCGATGACCTCCGCGCAGCTCGAGAGTGCGATGAGCAGGCCGCTCGGCAGTGAACAGTGGGCCGCG
>Ga0207684_10000044_pt1 | contig 258218 bp, 245 predicted proteins | sample KBSK5501metaG_FD_184342 | JGI IMG/M metagenome (GOLD analysis project Ga0207684, IMG submission 184342) | Corn, switchgrass and miscanthus rhizosphere microbial communities from Kellogg Biological Station, Michigan, USA - KBS K5-50-1 metaG... | ecosystem: Host-associated > Plants > Roots >... | reverse complement strand
CCGTCGCGGATGGCACCGTCGTGACCCTCTCCGTGACGGGCGAAGTCCCCGGCGCCCACGGGAGCCTCGTCATCCCCTCCACCGGCGCCGCGTACCTGATCGTCCGCATGCCAGAGCCGCCGCAGGGCCGCAGCTGGGAGGTCTGGGTGATCCGCTCGGACCGGGCGCTCCCGGCCGGCTTCGTCGACGCCCGCGGCGGCGTCCTGACGATCCGCATGACGGAGCGCCCGACGCTTGGCGACCAGGTCGCTCTGACGCTCGAACAGGCCGGCGGCGCGCGGCAGCCCACGACGCGGCCGATCCTTTCGGGACGCGTCTAGGCGGCGGCCACCCGGTCTCCCCCATACGGGGGACCAGCGCGGGGACTGACACCGCGACCGATACCGCTTAGAGATTGGCCCCGGTGACGGTGGCGACGACACTGCCAAAGCGGCCAAGCGGCCGATCAGCGGGGGAGGCGTTCGTGGATCCCGCCTCGCGCGAAGGCGCGGAGGACCTGCTCGACTCGATCTTCAAGGTCGCGACCGTGCTCGTGCGAGGGGAGCGCGCGTCGCTCCTGCTGCGCGAGGAGAACTCGAACGACTTCATCATCTCCCGCGCCATCGGGCTGGCCGAGGACGTGCGCCGGCAGGTCCGCATCCGCGAAGGCGAAGGTGTCGCGGGCCGCGTCGCGCAGACCAAGCTTCCGATGCTCGTCCGCGCCGGTGCGATCAATGAGCCGTCGCGAGCCGACGCGGGGAACGGTCATGGCGGTCAAGCATCGCCGGGGCGGTATCGGACCCAGTCTTTCGTTTCCGTGCCGATCATCGTCGACGACGAGCTGCGCGGCGTGCTGAACATCGCCGACCCGCTCGATGGCGGTTCCTTCGAGGAGACGGATCTCTCGACGCTCGAGGTCCTCGCGTCGCACATGGGCGCATGTCTCGTGCAGAGGGAGCAGGACGGCGCGCTCGAGCGCCTTGCGGACAGCGATCCGGTGACCTGGCTCTACAACCGTCGCCACTTCGACCGGCGCCTGGAGGCGGAAGCCAACCGCGCGATGCGCGCCGAGCACATGCTCGCCCTGCTCATGATCGACGTCGACCGCTTCAAGTCGATCAACGACCGCTACGGTCACCGGACCGGCGATCAGCTGCTGCGCGCCGTCGCGACCGCTATCAAGCAGGCCGTCCGCCTGTACGACGTGCCGACGCGGTACGGCGGCGACGAATTCGCGGTCATCCTTCCCGAGGCCGACACCGAAGCGGCGTCGCGGGTGGCGCGGCGGATCTTGGAGCGGCTCGCGGCGGTCGCACTGCCCGAGGTGCTGGCGAAGGCGGGCGAGGTCATCACGCTCTCGATCGGCGTGGCGACGTATCCGCGTCCCTCGACCGATGCGAGCGGCCTCGTCGAGGCCGCCGACACGGCGATGTACCGCGCGAAGCAGGCCGGTGGCGGGCTCCGGGTCTGGGAGCACGCGTTCGCCGAAGGGCCGCGCGGCGCGATGCGCACCGCGGCGCGCGACGACACGACCCAGCCCGCGCCGTATCTCGCCGATCCGTCGCGCCTTTCGACGCCTGAGCTGCAGAGCCTGATCCCGCGATCGCTCGCGTCGGAGTGGAACGCGGTCGTGGTGGGCAAGGAGGGCCAGGTGTTGACCGTCGCGATGCCTCGCCCGAACTCCGCGGCGGTGGACGCGCTGTCCAAGGTGTCGGGCTACGCCATCTATCCCGTCTACAGCAACGCCACCGATCTCGATGCCGCGCGCAAGAGGCTCGCTCCCGGCGTCTAGCGGAGTCGCGCCTCCTCGCGCGTCACGCCGCCCTCGGCCCCGCGGAAGAGATATCCGACGCCCGGCACCGTCTGGATGACGTCCCTCGTCTGACCGTCCGCGCCGAGCTTGCGCCGCAGGCGGCTCACGTTCAGCTTCACGAGATCGCCGCCGACGTCGGCGTCGTAGCCCCACACGCCCTCGAGGATCTCCTCCTGCGTGAGCACGCGGCCCGCGTTCGCCATGAAGTGGCGCAGGAGCTTGAACTCGGTCGGAGAGAGGTGCACCGGAACTTCTCCAGCGCGGACCTGGTGCGTGGCCTCGTCGAGGACGATGTCGCCGGTCTTGTAGACGGCCGGCGCCACGCGGCCCCGCGTCTTCACCGCCCGTCTCAGGATGGCTTTCACCCGCGCGACGAGCTCCTTCGGACGGAAGGGCTTAGTCATGTAGTCGTCGGCGCCGAGCTGGAGCCCGCGCAGGACGTCGCTCTCGTCCTGGCGCGCCGACAGCAGCAGCACGGCGATGTGCTCGTCGACGTGACGGATCCGCTCGAGGACGACGAATCCGGCCAGCTTCGGCAGGTTGATATCGAGGATCACCAGGTCGGGGTGCTCCTTGCCGAGCGTCTCGAGCGCGGCCTCTCCGTCATACGCGCGCGCCACCTCGTAGCCCTCGCGCCGCAGCGCGTAGTCGAGCAGCTCAACGAGGTCGCGGTCGTCGTCGACGACCATCAGCTTCATCGCCGGGCCACCTCCTCCGGCAGGTCCCGAGCCTTGGGGATGGTGAAGTTTACCGCCGTACCTTTGCCCTCCGCGCTCTCGAGATGGATCTCTCCTCCCTGCGCTTGGACGATCGCCCGGCAGATCGTCAGCCCCAGCCCGAGACCTCCCGCCGCCTCGCGGACCTGGCGCGAGCGGAAGAAGCGCTGGAAGAGGCGCGCCTGCTCGTCGGGCGCGATGCCCGGGCCCTCATCGCGGATCGTCACGCGCACGAACCCTTCGTGGACCTCGGCCCTAACGCTGATGCTCGTGTCCTGCGGGGCGTACTTGCTCGCGTTGCCGAGCAGGTTCGAGAACACCTGCGGCGTCCGCCGCGGGTCCGCCACGACGCGATCCGCACCGCGCCCGAAATGGTGGTCGATGCGCTGCCCCTTCGCCTCGGCGAGGGGCTGGATGAAGAGCATCGACTCCTCGAACGCGTGCTTGAGGCTCATGGGCATGAGCCGCACCTGCAGCGTGCCGGCCTCGATGCTGCCCGCATCGAGCAGGTTCTCGACGAGGTGCTCGAGGCGGTAGGCGCTTCGGCGGAGCGTGCTCACCATCGCGGTCATCTGCCCGCGCGGCATGGTGGCCGCGTCCTGCTGGAGGAGGTCGAGCGACGCGGACATCGCGGCGATGGGCGTCCGCAGCTCGTGGGCGACCTCGATGAGGAAGTCCTCCTTCAGGCGCAGCAGCTCCGCCTGTGCGGTGACGTCGCGCACGGTGTGGATCGTGCCCACGCCCGTGTCCCCCAGCGGAGTCGTGACGATCTCGAGCACGCCCATCCGTTCCTCGCGCGGGAACCACGCGCGGCGAACGCGGTTCCCCGGTGTGTCCTGGATGATGGCGGCGCCGCTCACGAGCAGGAGCTCCTCGAACCGATGCCCCGGCAGCTCCGCCTCGCCGAGCAGGCGGAACGCCGCGGGGTTGGCGCTGCGGATGACACCGTCGGCGTCCGTGATGACGACGCCGTCCGTGAGCGCGACGAACGCGTCCTCGAGCGCGACGCGCCGTGCCGCGTCCTCGCGACGCCGCCCGCCCACGGGCGAGCGGCGGTCAGTCATCGCCCGCGCGCAGCGGCATCGGGATCCGCAGACGCACCCGCGTCCCCTGACCCGGGCTCGAGTCGAGCGTGAGGCTGGCGCCGATGAGGCGCGCCGACTCGCGCATCTGGAGCAGCCCGAGGCTCCCGCGCGACGCGTATGTGGCAAGCGTCGAAGCGACATCGAAGCCGGTCCCGTCATCCTCGACGAGCATCGTGACGGCTCCGTCGTCGTCCACGACGTCGAGGGTCACGTGCCTGGCGCGGCCGGTCTTCACCGCGTTGTTCGCCGCCTCGCGGATGACGGTGAAGGCTCCGGCCTCGACCGCGGGATCGAACCGACGCGAAGCATCGACACGGCGCGCCACCACCTGTGACCCGTTCGTGCCGTCCATTCGCTCGGCGAGCGCCCGGACCGCCGCCGCGAGCCCGTCCTCTTCGAGCGCCACGGGGCGCAGTGCGAAGAGGATGTCGCGCAGGTCCTTCCCCGACGAGACGAGGCGCTCGCGGAGCGTATCGAGCTCCGCGCGGGCGCCGGGCACGTCGCTCTCCAGCCGCTTCGTCGCGATCTCGATACCGACGGCCGCGTTCGCGAGCGTCTGCGCGACGCCGTCGTGGAGGTCGCGGGCCAGCCGGTGCCGCGTCTCCTCCGCCACCTGCACCACACGAAGACGTTCGGCCGCCAGCGCCGCGTTCAGCTCGACGTACTCGAGCACGACGCCCGCGGCCGCGGCGAGCGCTGCGCCGATCCGCTCGTCCCGCGCGGTGAAGGCGCCGTCGTGGTGGTTCACGACCTGGAGGACGCCGAGGCGGCGCCGATCGCGCGCATCGATCGGGATCACGAGCACGGACTGTGTCCGGAAGCCGGTGCGCGCGTCGACGCCGGGATCGAACCGTGGATCGTCGTATGGATCGTCGATCCGCAGCGCCGTGCCCGTCCGAGCGGTGAACCCGGCGAGGCTCCGTCCATCGAGCGGAAGGCGGATCTCGCGCAGCTCCGACTGCGTGACCACGCGGGACCAGATCTCGTTGCGCTTGTCATCGACGAGGTAGAGCGTGGCGCGATCCGAGTCGAGGAGCTGGCACGCCGACGTCGCGATGCGCATGAGGACCTTGTCGATGTCCGCCTCGAGCGCGAGCTCGCGCTGGAGCTCGAGGAGGGCCGCGAGCTGCTCGGCGTGCTCCATCGTCATCGCGGGCGATGTTAGTGCCGCACCGACTCCGCGATGGTCCTCACCGTTTCCAGCGTGTCGACGTCGGCGACCGGCTTGTCCGGGCGGAGACGGACGATCCGCGGGAAGCGCATCGCGTAACCCGAGTCGTGCCGATCGCTCCGCTGGATCTGATCGAACGCGACCTCGATCACCGTGTCGGGCTCGACGAGCCGCATGCGCCCGAAGTCCTGGATCGTGTGCGCCTTGAAGTGCTCGGTCATCTCCGCGATCTCGCGATCGGTCAGTCCCGAATACGCCTTCCCCACATTGCGCAGACGTGCGCCGTCGCGGACAGCGAAGGTGTAGTCGGAGAGCACGCCGGCTCTCTTCCCGTGGCCCCATTCGACCGCGGTGACGACGACGTCGAGCGTCCGCAGTGCGCGCTTGACCTTGAGCCATTCCATCCCGCGCCGGCCTGGGCGATACGGCGAGCGCGGGTCTTTGACCATGAGGCCTTCGTTGCCGCGCTCGCGAGCCAGCGCGAACTCCGCGTCGAGCGCGGCGACGAGCGCCCGACCAGTCAGATCGAGCTCCCGAGAGCGCGCTGCGAGGAGCGGCGGTGGAAGCGGGAGCGTGCGCAGCGCGGCCATGCGCTCGGACAGGGGACGGTCCAGGAGCGACGCGCCGTCGCGCTCGAGCAGATCGAAGACCACGAGCGTCGCGGGCAGCTCGCGCGCGAGCTCCTCGGACACGACCTTGCGCCCGAGGCGCGTCTGGAATCGCGTGAACGGGATCGCGCGACCATCGGCGAAGGCCAGCACCTCGGCGTCGAGCACGAATGAGCCGGGTATCTCGCGCAGGGCGGGCAGCAGCTCGGGAAAGCGGTCGGTGACGCGATCGAACGTGCGCGAGTAGAGCTCGACGCGGTCGCCCTGCTTGTGCACCTGCGCGCGCACGCCGTCGTACTTGTCGTCGACGACGTACGGCGGCGGGAAACGCTTCTCGACCTCGATCAGGTCGAGCACCGGCGTGGCGAGCATCATCCCGATGGGCGCGAAGTGCACGAACGTCGCGGACCCGAGCTCGCCTCGCCGCGCGAGCACGGCGGTCGCGCCGATGTCGCCCGCGAGCATGTGCGCGCGGCCGACCGCCTCGCGGTCGCAGTCGAACGCGCGAGCCACGGCGTCTTCGAGCAGACCCTCGCGGAGCCCGATGCGCGTCTCGCCGGCGATGATCTTGACGACGTACCGCGCGGCGCCGGCATCGCAGCGCGCCAGCAGGTCGCGCAGGAGTCCGCGCTTCGCGGTGGTTCCGCTGGCCGCGGCGATGGCATCGAACGCATCCGCGACGTCGCGCAGTGCCAGCGGGCTCTCGGGCACGGCGCCCTCCAGCAGCTCGGCAGCGACGTCGCCGAGGTCGGCGTGGCGCTGATAGGAGGTGGCCATATCGTCGCCCGATCTCCCCGAGCGTTCGAGCAGTGCGTCTGACAGCGACCGCCACCCGACCGTCAGGACGCGCTCGTCCGTGCGCGGGAAGGGACGACCGCTGAAGAGCCGCGCCGCGATCGCGAGATCTTCGTCACCCAGCCCGCGGAAGTAGGCCCCCAGCGTTTCTAGCTTGGCTGATTTCTTGGTCGTGGCGCGGACGGCATCGGCCGTGCTTACCCAATCGGCAAACGGAGCGCTGGAGGTCATCGGATGGGGCTCATCGAGCTGCTCATCGTCGTCTTGCTCGTCCTCTGGCTCACGGGCTACGTCGGCCGTGGCCGCGTGTACGCGCGCGGCCCGATCGTCAGCACGGCCTGGTACACGGGCAGCGTCGTGCACACGCTGCTCGTCATCGCGCTCATTCTCGTCATCTTGAGGCTCCTACGCGTGTTGTGATGCGCCGCGGCTAGAGTCTGGCAATGCAGAACGCGCCGAGCGGCGGTGCGCCCTTTCTCCGCGTGCCATACGGGCACGAGGAGATCGAGTTCATGGTGCAGCCATGGTTCGACGTCGACGTGCTGACGTCGAACGAGATGGCGCCGGTCGCGGACCTCGCCTCCGCGATCTCCGAGAGCCTCCGGAAGCCGGTCGGCTCGCCGCTCCTGCGCGAGCTCGCTCGCGACGCCGTTTCGCGCGCCGCGATGGGACGCGCGACCGCGATCATCGCCGTCACCGACCTGACCCGCGCCAGCCCCGACGCCGCCCTGGTGCCGCCTCTCCTGGACGAGCTGAACGCCGGCGGCATCGCGGATGAGGCGATCTCGGTCATCGTCGCGGTCGGGCTGCACCGCGCGACGACCGACGCGGAGAAGCGCGAGAAGCTCGGCGCGGTCGTCGATCGCGTCCGCGTCTTCGACTCGGACGGGACCGACCCTGCGAAGTGGGCCGACCTCGGCAGCATCCCGCCGTACGGCGTGCCGGGTTTCACCCAGCGGACCGTGAAGGACGCCGACCTCGTCGTGGCGACGGGGATCGTCGAGCCGCATCAGTACGCCGGCTATTCGGGCGGACGCAAGACCGTTGCCATCGGCTGCTGCGGCGAGCCGGTGATCACGGCCACGCACGGCATGCGCTTCCTGGAGGATCCCGGCGTGCGTCTGGGCAGGCTCGAGGGCAACCCGTTCCACGAGACGGTGACGGAGATCGCGCGGCGCGCGGGCCTGCGCTTCTGCCTGAACGTGGTGACCGACGATCACGAGCGCGTCGTCGCGGTCGCATCGGGCGAGCCGACCGCGATGCTGGAGGAGCTCGTCGGGATCGCGTCGCGGCTCTACACGCGGCCGATCGAGAAGCAGTACGACATCGCCATCGCCGGCGTCGGCTGGCCGAAGGACGTCAACCTCTACCAGGCCTCACGTGCCGCGACCTACCTGCGCTTCGCCCCGACGCCCGTGGTGCGCGCGGGCGGCTCGATCATCATCCCCGCGCAGCTGACCGAGGGCGCGGGCGACGGAGCGGGCGAGCAGCGCTTCCTCTCGGCGCTCGAGGGCGCGGAGTCGCCGGCCGCGGTCGTGGAGGCGGCGCGCCATCACTTCAGCGGCGGCGAGCAGCGCGCGATCATGGTCGCGCTCACGCTGCAGCACAACCAGATCATCGTCGCCGCGTCCGAGGCGCCCGAGGTCGTGCGGCTCGCGAAGCTGCGTGCCGCCGTCGACGTCGAGGAGGCGCTCGACATCGCGTACGAGCACATCGGCCGTCCGCAGCGCGCCAGCGTGCTCCTCGTCCCGCGCGCCCTGCACACGCTGCCGGTGGTCCAGGCCGGGGCGGTCGCCTAGTGTCGCCTCCCGGAAGTCGACGCTAGTGGGCTGCTGCCTCACCGGATGCCTGCGGCTCCTGTTGTTCGCGCTCTGGCGCGCCCTCGCCGCCGCCGCGTTCGCGCTGGTGCTCGCGCGCATCGATGCGTACCTCGAAGGCCGCGAGGATCCCGCGTCGCGCATCTGGCGCACGTATCGCTCGCGGAGCGGCAAGCGCGTGCGCCGCGGGACGCCGCCGGACGCGAGCTCGGCGATCGACACCGACGGGCGGCCGCACAGCTAAGGGGCCCGCCTGCGGCTCCGGCCTTCCGCGTCGGCTTCGCCTCCGCGTCACTAAACTGCCGCTCGTGCCAGGGCCACGCATCGACGTCTTCCGCATCCCCACGCGCATCAGCTTCGGTCGCGGCGTCGCGCTCACGCTGGCCGATCCGCTGCGACAGGTCGGCGCGAAGAAGGTCCTGCTCGTCACCGACCCAGGAGTGCGCAAGGCCGGCCTCGTCGCGCCGATCGAGGAGCGGCTGCGCGACGCGAAGATCCCGTACGACATCTACGACGAGGTCGTGCCCGACCCGGGCGTCGCGGAGGTCCAGCGCTGCTTCGAGCGCGCGCGGGACGCCGGCGCGGACGCGTTCGTGGCGGTGGGCGGCGGCTCGTCGATCGACACGGCGAAGATGGCCGCCGTGCTGCTGACGAACGGCGGCACCGTGCTCGACTACGTCGGGCTGGACAAGGTACCCAGGCCCGCCGCGCCCGTCGTCGCGATCCCGACGACCGCCGGTACGGGCGCCGAGATCACGATCAACAGCGTCATTGCGGACCCCCAACAGCACAAGAAGCTCGTGATCATCAGCCCGAACGCGACGGCGCTCTTCGCGCTCGAGGACCCCGAGATGACGATGTCGCTGCCGCCGTTCATCACGGCGATCACCGGGATGGACACGCTTGTGCACGCGATCGAGTCGTACGTGAACAAGAGCACGTACCGGACCACGCAGCTGCTGGCGCTCGAGGCGATCCGAGATGCGGGTTGGGCGCTGGCGCGCGCGGTCAAGGACGGCACCGACATCGAGGCGCGCGAGGCGATGCTCCGCGCGGTCGTGAACGCGAGCCTGGCGTTCTCCAACACGCGCCTGGGCAACGTGCACGCGATGGCGCTGCCCCTGGGCGGCTGGTGCCACGTCGCGCACGGCACCGCGGTCGCGGTCCTGCTCCCGTACGTGATGGAGTTCAACCGGTCCTCCGCGCCGGAGCGATACGCCGAGGTCGGGCAGGCCCTCGGCGTCGAGGTGGACGGCGGTGCCGCGGTGAAGCGCGTCTTCGATCTCAACGAGGAGATCGGTATCGGCTCGCACCTCGCGAAGTACGGCGCGACCGAGGACGCGATCCCGAGTATGGCGAAGGACGCGATGCTCTCCGGGAACGTCCTGGTGAACCCGCGGCCGACGGAGCAGAAGGACATCGAGGCGCTCTACCGCGCGGCGCTCTGATGGAGACGACGGCGCCCGCGGTCTTCCAGCTCGGGTTCATCCTCGCGCTCGCGGCACTGGCGGGCTGGGCAGCGCGACGCGTCTCCCTGCCGGCGGTGATCGGCTACCTCGCCGTCGGGATCCTCGTCTCGGAGTTCACGCCCGGCTACGTGGCGGATCGTCACCAGCTCGAGGTGCTCGCGGACGTGGGCGTCGTGCTCCTCCTCTTCGAGGTCGGGATCGAGATCGATCCGCTCAGCCTGCATCGCGACCGCGGCCATCTCCTCCTGCTGGCCCCGACGCAGCTCGTGACCGGCGCGCTCGTCGCGGGCGCGATGCTGTATGCGCTCGGCGTGTCAGTCGCGGGAGCGGCCCTGCTCGGGCTCTCGATCGCGATGTCTTCCAGCGTCGTGGTCGTGAACATCACCCGTAGCCGGCGGCGCACCACCGACCCCGCGACCGAGGAGGACATGCTCGGGTGGAGCGTCCTCCAGGACCTTGCCGGTGTGCTCTGCGCCGCGCTCCTGCTGGTCGTCCTCGGGATCGACCAGCGCGGCCCTGCGGCCGCGGCGCTGGGCCTCGTCGCGTTCGTGGCGATCGCCATCGCCGCCGCCTGGGCGATCCCGCGCGCGTTGCGCCGCCTGCGTGACGAGCACGATCTCTTCCTGCTCGCGTCGCTGGCGAGCGGTCTCGTCGTCGCGGGGATCGGTGCGACGATCTTCGGGATCCCGCTCGCGCTCGCGGCGTTCATCGGCGGACTCGCCATCAGCGAGGGCCGCGATGCACAGGAGGCGCGGGAGCGGTTCCTGCCGTTCCGTGACGTGTTCGCCGTCCTCTTCTTCGTGGCCATCGGGACGCTCATCGATCCGGCCCACCTCGGTGGCGCGCTCCCGTGGATCGCCGTCATCGTGGCTCTGGTCATCGCGACGAAGCTCGCGCTCGTGTATGTGCTCGCGCTGGTGGGCCGGCTCGCGGTGCGGCGGCTCCAGCTCGCCGTCGGGCTGGGACAGATCGGCGAGTTCAGCTTCGTTCTCGCTTCGCTCGCGCTCGGTGCCGGCGTCATCGGACGGGAGCTGTACACGGCGGTGCTCGCCTCGGTCGCGATCACCATCGCGATGTCGACGGTCGGCGCGCGCCTGTTCCCGAAGCCGCGAGCCCTCGCGGCGCAGTCCGCGCCGTGACGGGAGCACGCGTCGCCATTTTCGACATGGACGGCGTGCTCTACCGCGGGGATCTAGTGCTGCCGCACGCGCGCGAGACGCTCGCGCGCCTGCGGGCCGCCGGTTGGGCCGTGTACTTCGCCACCAACAACTCGAGCGCCTCGCGGGCCGAGTACGTCGCGCGGCTCGAACGCCTTCAGCTCGGCGGCGACCTGGACCACGTCGTCACCAGCGCCTTCGCCACGGCCCACTATCTGGACCGACTTGAGCCGCGGCCGCGCGACGTGTTCGTGGTCGGCGGTGACGGGCTGCGCGAGGAGATCCGCGCGGTCGGCATCGGGGTGCGCGACCCGAAGGACATCCCCGGCATCCACCCGCCCGGCCGTGCCGCGATCGACGGCCTCGACCCCGCGGCGATGCGGGCCTACCTGACGGGCCTCGAGCTACCGCCGCCGCCCGACACGGTCGTCGTCGGCCTCGACATGCACCTGACCTACGCCAAGCTCGCCGAGGCGCAGCGCGCGGTGCTCGCGGGGGCGCGCTTCATCGCCTCGAACAAGGATCGTGCGTATCCGGTGGAGGGTCGCCTGCTCCCGGGCGCCGGGACGATCGTCGCGGCGATCGAGGTCGCCACCGGTCGCACCGCGCTCTGCATCGGCAAGCCCGAGCCGTGGCTGTTCCAGGAGACGTTGAACCGCGCGGCGTCCCTTGATTCTCCCGGAGGGTCCCGTGATTCTCCCGGAGGGTCCAGCGACCGGGCGGTCGTGATCGGGGACTCGACCGACTACGACATCGTCGCGGCCCATCGTGTCGGCGCGGTCGGCGTGCTCATCACGACCGGCCTCACCGAGCCTGGTGCCGAAGCGCGCGCGAGCGGGGAGGCCGTGCCGGACCACGTGATCTCGTCGCTCGATCAGCTGTTCGCGCTGCCTGCATTCGCGGGTGCGTGACCTCCGCCTTCGGCTCGGCTCTCTGGAGCGGCCTCCGGCCCCTGCATCAGTTAGCTAGGCCACCTCGCGGCGGATCGAGGCGATCGCGCCGGCGACCGTGACGACGGCGAACAAAGCGATGACCCCGATGTCGCGGAGGACGAGAGGATCGCCAAGCGCGTAGCCCTTCACCATCACCGCGCGTAGCGCCTCGTTCGCGTAGGTAAGCGGGAAGATGACGGAGAGCGGGCGGAGCAGGCTCGACAGCTGCTCGACCGGGACGAGCAGGCCGGAGAGGAACGCCTGCGGCAGGATGACGATCGGGATGAACTGCACCGCCTGGAGCTCGTTTCGCGCGAACGCCGACACCAGCAGCCCGAGCGACACCGCGACGATGACGAGCGCGGCTTCAACGACGAAGATCGAGACGACGCTCCCGCGGTATTGCACCTTCAGGACCAGGACGGTGAAGGCGATGATGAGCGTGGCCTGCAGCAGGGCGAAGAAGCCGAATCCGATCAGGTAGCCGAGGACGAGCTCGCCGCGCCGTAGCGGCGTCGCCATGAGCCGCTCGAGCGTCCCCGAGGTGCGCTCGCGCAGGAACGAGACCGTCGCGAGCAGGAAGATGAAGAAGAACGCGAAGAACGCGATCAGCACCGGCGCGAGGGAGTCGAGCAGGCTGTACGACGGGCCGCCGTACAGATACTCAATGCTCGGCGCCGCCTGGGCGCGCCCGAGCAGCGCCTTCTGGACAGTCCCCGCGACGCTCTGGGTGCGCAGCGGATCGGAGCCTTCGAGCAGCACCGTCGGGCCGCCGGTTCCGACGCTGATGACCGCGTCCGCGGTGCGGTCCCGCAGCATGGCGACGCCTTCGTCGAACGTCGCGATCTTCACCTCGATGTCGCTCGGGCTCCCGATCGCGCTGGCGAGGGCGGCGCCGGCCGGGCCGCGGTCGCTCGCGATGACCACACGCACCGTCGTCTGCGTCGTCGAGCCCCACAGCGCGCCGACGAGCGAGAGGACGACGAGCGGCGCCACGACGAGGAGCGCGATGGACCGTCGGTCGTGGCGGAACTGCGCGACGATGCGCCGTGCGACGGCGCGAATACGGCCGCCGCTCACTGGAGCTGCGCTCCAGTGAGTCCATCACCCATTCCTCGCAGGGGCTTCGCCCCCGCACCCCCGCACCGTTGACGTAGGGGGATCGAGAGCTTGCTATGGCGGACTCGGTTTCTCACGTTGACTTCGCATCCGACAGCATGAGGAACGCGCTCTCGAGGTCGGGAGTCCCGGCGCGCGCGACGAGCTCGGCCGCGCTGCCGGTGGCGAGCATCACGCCGCCGTAGATGAGGCCAAGGCGGTCGCAGCGCGCTGCCTCGTCCATCACATGGCTGGAGACCAGGATGGCGACCCCCTGGTCGGCCAGTGTCCGGAAATGCGTCCAGAAGTCGCGCCGCAGGGCAGGGTCGACGCCCACGGTCGGCTCGTCCAGGAGAAGCAGGCGCGGGCGGTGGAGGAGGGCCGCGGCGAGCGAGGCGCGCTGGCGCATCCCGCCGGACAGCGTGCTGACGACCGAGCGACGGCGGTCGAGCAGGTCGACGGTCCGCAGCGCGTCTTCGATCCGGGCATCGGCTTCGGCTACGCCCTGCAGCTGCGCGAAGAAACGCAGGTTCTCCTCGAGCGACAGCTCGCCGTACAGCGCCGCGGCCTGGGTCATGTATCCGATAAGTCCGCTGCCCACCGCCTCGCGCGGCGAGCGTCCGAAGACCTCGATCTCCCCCGCGTCGGGGCGAACGAGGCCGGCGAGCGCCCGGATGAAGGTGGTCTTGCCCGAGCCGTTCGGACCCAGGAGCCCGACCGTCTCGCCGGCTCGCACGTCCAGGTCCAGCCCGCGCAGCGCCTCGACTGCGCCGAAGCGCTTCCGGACACCTCGCGCCCGGACTGCCCAGACGTCAGCCATCGCGCACGCATCCTGACACAGCCGGACGCGCGGGATGGCACGGCGGTTGCTCTCAGTCCGCTCACCCGGCCCGGATGGGCTGGAGAAGGAGCAAGAGAGATGGTCCTCCTCGCGGTCGGTGTCATCGTCGGGGTCACGCTCGGTGTGCTGATCGTGGGGTTCGCGGCCGTCAGCGCGTACAACCGCGGCTATGACGACGCGCTCTACCGGCGCAAGGGCTGGCGCGCCGAGCTGGTCGCTCGTCAGGCGGTCATCGCGCGTCCGGCGCAGAGCCTCCGCAAAGCCGGCTAGCTCCGGCGCTCCGCGTCGGTCAGCGGTGGAAGAGCTTGTCCAGCTCGCGCTTCAGCTGGTCGAGCAGGCCGGGGATGCCGGTCGGGACGACCTCGACCGAGCCGTCCTTTCCGATCCGTAGCTCGTCGCCTGGCCGGACGACCGCCTTGACCGCGCGCCGGTCGGCGGTGGCAGTGAACACGACGCGATCCTGATCGTCGACGATCGTCGCCACGCGGATCTTCCCGTCCGGCATCGCGGCGATGACCGCCTTCAACTCGGCGTCGCTGCGGATGTCGGCGCGTGGCTGCGGGATGACCCGCGACACGGTCTTCCCGACATCATCGAAGAACGCGGACGGTCCTCGGACGACCGACCCGAGGACCGCGGCGAACACGCCGACGGCGATCAGCACGATGACGAGCCCGACGAGGAACTGCGCCGCCCACGTCGGCACGAACGCGCGTGCGCGCTTCATGGTCGAGCGGCCGGGCAGTCGCCGTGCCGGGTGCCTTCGGGCGAGGCGACCGGGGTCCCTTCGGGGGAATCGACCGGGGTCCCTCCGGGGGAATCGACCGGCGTCCGTCGTTGGGGATCGACCGGCACCAGCAAGGTCGTGCCGAACACCGATGCGTGAGGCCGAACGCCGCCCTGGTGCTGCCCGTCGCTCTGCTCGTGGCGGCAGCGGCCGGGCCCCTGGCGGCGCGCGTCGATGCCGCGCTGCCCGCCGACGGCGTCGTCGTGACGCTGGCCGTGCCCGAGGACCCGCGCGCCGCCATCGACCGCCTCGAGGCGCGACACGGCTTCAGCGCGACGCACCGCTACTCCACAGCGGTGCGCGGCTTCGCCGCCCGGCTCTCGCGGGCGCAGGCCGCCGCCGTCGCAGCGGACGCGGACGTCCGCTCCGTGGTCCCGGATCGCTCGATCGTCGCCACCGGAACGGCGCCGCTCGCGCACGGCGAACGCGTCCCGGCGGGAATTCAGAGAATCGGCGCGGCGAGCGCGACGACCGCCCACACTGCCGCGCGCGTCGCGGTAGCGGTCATCGATACCGGGATCGACCTCGCGCACCCCGATCTCAACGCGGCCGCAGGCACGAACTGTGTGCGACCGGGCGCGAGCCCAGCGGACGACAACGGTCACGGCACGCACGTGGCCGGCACGATCGCAGCGAAGAACGACGGTGCGGGCGTCGTCGGTGTCGCGCCCGGGACGCTGCTCTATGCGGTGAAAGTACTCGACGCGCGCGGCACCGGTGCGATCTCGCGGCTCATCTGCGGGCTCGACTGGGTCGCGGAGCATGCGGCGGCGAAGGGCATCGCGGTCGCGAACATCAGCATCGGCGGACCGGGCGCGCAGGGCGGCGGCGGCTGCGCGACAACCTCCGATCCCCTGCGTCAGGCGATCTGCGGCGCTGTCTCCGCCGGCGTGACGATCGTCGTCGCCGCGGGGAATGCCGGAACGGATTTGGGCGGCACCACGCCCGCGGCGTACCCGGAGGTTCTCGCCGTCACCGCGATGACCGACACGGACGGACAGCCTCGCGGGCTCGAGGGCACCCCGGCGTGCCGGCCGGTCGAGCATCCCGACGCGTACGCGCGTTTCTCGAACTACGCGACCGCGATGCACGACGTGGCGCATCTCGTTTCCGCACCGGGCGTGTGCGTGACCTCCACCTGGCCGGGTGGCGGGTACAACACGATCTCGGGCACCAGCATGGCGGCGCCGCACGTGGCTGGCACGGTCGCGTTGTGCTTCGGCTCTCGAGATGCGCCGGGCCCGTGCTCCGGGCTCGCTCCCCACCAAGTCATCGAGCGGATCCGCTCCGACGCCGAGCGGCACGCGACGCCGGCCAACGGCTTCAGCGGCGACCCGCACCATCCAGTACGCGGTCGCTTCTACGGCGATCTCGTGTGGGCGGGGGGTTACTAGGGCGCGATCACGTAGCTGCACGCGGCGGCGACGTCGCCGGCCGCTCTTACATGCGAACATCGTTACGTGGAAGCGCTGAAAGTCGTATGTGTCGGCGGCGGGCTGGGCGCGCCGACCGTCATGGCCGGGCTGCGCTCGCACACCGACGACATCACCGGGCTCATCGCGGTCACGGATTCGGGGCGCTCGACCGGCAAGGTCCGCATCGCGCTCGACGTCCCCGCGCCGGGCGACATCCGCAACGCGCTGGTGGTGCTCTCCGAGGGCGATGCCGTGCTGCGGGCGCTGATGAGCCACCGCTTCCAGACGGATAAGAGCGAGGAGCTCGACGGCATGGCGTTCGGCAATCTCTTCCTCGCCGCACTGACGCAGCAGCAGGGGTCCTTCCTGCGCGCCGTCGAGGAGGCGTCGCGGCTGCTGGGGCTGCGCGGCACCGTCCTCCCGGTCACTCTGTACAACACGCACCTCTGCGCGAAGCTCGTCGACGGGACCGTCGTCGAGGAAGAGGTCAACGTCCGAGCCGCGGGCAAGGCGGCGATCGAGCGGATCTTCCTGAAAGATCACGACGTGGCCGCGGCCGATGGCGCGGTCGAGGCCATCGGCGCGGCGGATCTCATCACCCTCGGCCCCGGGAGCCTCTACACGACCGTGTGCGCGTGCCTTCTGGTGCCGGAGATCGCGCGCGCGATCGCGACGAGCGACGCGCTGGTGGTGTACATCGCGAACACCACGGAGCAGCCGGGCCAGACCGACGGAAGGTCGCTTGGCGATCACGTTGCCGCCGTGCTCGACTACCTCGGCGGCACCGGTCTCGACGTGGCGCTGCTGAACGACGATCCTCCGCCGGCCCATCTTCAGCGCCACTACGCCGAGCAGGGTCTGCGTTACCTCGAGCCCGCGCCAGATGAGCTCGAGCGCATCAGCGCGATGGGCGTGCGGCCGGTACTGGCGCCGATCATCGACAAGTGGTCCGGTCCGCGCGAGCTGTGGAACAAGCAGGACACCATCCGCCACGACGCCCAGCGCGTCGCCGCCGCGCTTCTTGAGCTATGGACGGAAGGGCGGGAGCTCGGGGGGGTGGGGGCGAAGCCCCCGCGAGGAGCAGGTGTAGGGCTCATGGGAGCGAAGCTCCCATGACCGTGCGACATTTCCTCTCGGTCGCCGATCTGTCGCCAGCGGAGCTCTCAGGGCTCCTCGACCGCGCGAAGGCGCTGAAGGCTGGGCCGGTCGGCCAGGACAAGCCGCTGCGAGGCCGCTCGCTGGCGCAGATCTTCGAGAAGCCGAGCCTGCGGACACGACTTTCGTTCGACATGGCGATGGTGGAGCTCGGTGGCCACAGCTCGTATCTCTCGCCGGCCGAGGTGGGCCTCGGCCGACGTGAGAGCGTGTCCGACGTCGCGCGCGTCGTGAGCCGGCTCGTCGATCTCGCGGTCCTGCGGACGCACGCGCACGAGACCATCGAGGAGTTCGCCCGATACTCCTCGATCCCCGTCGTGAACGGCCTCTCGGATCTCTCGCATCCCTGCCAGGGCATGGCCGACATCTTCACGATCCGCGAGCGCAAGGGTGACCTTCGCAGAGTCGTCACCGCATTCGTTGGCGATGGCAACAACGTCGCGCACTCGCTCATGCTTGCCGCGGCGAAGACGGGCATGACGCTCCGTGTGGCGTCGCCGGCCGGCTTCGAGCCGCTGAAGCGCTATCGCGAGCTCGCCGCGGCATCGTCGCGCGAGACCGGTGCGAAAGTCGAGATCGGCAACGACCCCGGCGCCGCCGTGCGCGATGCGGACGTCGTGTACACGGATGTCTGGACGAGCATGGGCCAGGAACAGGAGTACGAGCGCCGACGCCGCGCGTTCCAGGGCTTCCAGCTCAATCGCGCGCTGCTCGAGCGTGCCAAGCCGGACGCGATCGTCATGCACGACCTCCCCGCGCATCGCGGCGAGGAGATCACCGACGAGGTACTCGACGGGCCGCAGAGCGTCGTGTTCGACCAGGCCGAGAACAAGATGCACGTGCTGAAGGCGATCCTGTGCTGGCTCCTCGGAGGTGACGCATGAAGGGCGAGCGCGTGATCCTCGCGGACTGCTGCGAGGACTGGATCGTCGAATGGGGAGGCTTCTACGAGAGCGGGCGCGCCTTCGCGTGCCCGGAGTGCGCGACGGGCTGGACGAAGACGGCGCCGGGCCGATTCCGTCGGATGGACGGGCGTGACTTCGAGCGCCGCGCGCGACGGGGCCCAGCGGGAGGGTCGACAGAACCCCAGGCCGAGTTCCCGTATCTCGCTTCGGCGAGCGGCGACCAGCCGAACGTCGAACGCTGCTGCGCGAAGATCCTGCTGCGGCACGGTGAGCGGCTCGCGGAGGGGCCGTTCCGCTGCCCGGTCTGCGGGACCGAATGGCAGCATCGGACCGAACGACTGCACGGCCTGCACGTGCCGGTCTTCGCCAAGGAGGGCCTCGACGAGCCGCTCACGATCCAGCCCGGCCGGACGCGGCCGTTCCTGGTGACGCTGTCGGAGTATTCGCCGCCGAGGGACTAGCGAGGGACCGAGCGGTCGAGTGCGTTGAATCACTCGCGGTTCCCATGCTGCGACCGGTTTGACACGTTCGGCGGTCCGGCGGGCGAGCGGAGGCAACCTATCGTCGTTATCCCCAGCAGGTGGTAAGTCGCTCGGCGAACGCGCGCATCCGGCTCGTGGTCGCCGCCGTTGCCCTGTCCTTCGTGCTGGCCCTGGTCCTTGCGGCCACCGGCGTGGTCGCGCCAAGGGGGTCGGGCATCGCGCTCGGCGCCTCCTCCACGGTCACGGTGCTGTCCGGGGACGTGCTCGTCAGTCACGCCGGCTCTGATTTCGTCTCGCTCGCGGACGGCGACATCGTCGGACCCGGAGACGTCGTCCGCACCCAGGACGGCGCGCGTGCGGTCATCACCTACTTCGAGGGATCGACGGTCGAGATCGAGCCAGGCAGCGAGCTCTCGATCGACGAGGCGTCGTCGCGGCCGGATGGCAGCACGGTCATCCTGATGACGCAGAACGTCGGGCGGACCTGGCACGTGGTCACGCATCTGCTCAGCGGCGGCTCGCGCTACGACGTTCGCACGCCGAACACGACGGCGTCGGTCCGCGGCACCGCGTTCCAGATCGACGTGGCCGACGATCAGACGGTCGTCACGACGACGGAGGGCCGCGTCGCGGCAAGTGACGTCGCGAAGACGGCCGAGGTCATCGTCGCGCCCGGACTCACGAGCGCCATCAAGAAGGACCAGAAGCCGGAGGAGCCGAAGCCGGCGCCGGAGCCGGAGCGCAAGGTCACGGTGAACATGGGGACGGCGACGAGCTCGCTCGTGGTCGACCCCCTGGGGCGGTCGAACGGCGTCAAGGATGGGAAGGTCATCATCCAAACGCCAGGGGCTCAGGTGACGACGATCAATGGACAGCTCGTCATCACCATGCCGAATCTTCCCGATGGAAAGATCGCCACGGTCGTCGAGAAGAAGGACCGTCCCGCCGGCTCGACGGTCGAGGTGACCACGACGGTCAGCGAGCGCGGACGTGAGCCGGTGCAGACGCAGGAAAGCGTGCGGCTCACGGACGAGGCCAAGATCGTCACCGGGGTCGAGGTGCGCCACGGAGCGCCGGACGCGCCGCCGGTGATCCGACCGGTCGACGAGCCGGAGAAGAAGGACCTGCCGAAGGACAAGGTCCTGGCAACGCCACATCCGGAGCGTGCCGCGCCGGTATTCCGGCCGGCCATCCCGGTCGTTGCGCCTGCGGTGGCCGAGTCGCCGAAGCCTTCCGCCGCCACCGATCGGAAGCCCGAGGACGTCCGGTCGCCGGACCCGGGCCAGGTGAAGCCAGAAGAGAAGAAGCCCGACGACCAAGGCAGCCAGGGCACCGAAGCGAAGAAGCCGCAGCCGGGTGCCGCGGCGCCGGCCAAACCTGAGGAGACGAATCGATCGAGCGGATTCGTGCCGGTGCTGCCGCTCGCGCCTGGCCCGGCGACCAGCGCTCCGCCCGCGCGTCCTGCCGACTCACCGAAACTAGCGCCCAGTCAGAGCGACGACTCCAAGACAGCGGAGCCCACGCGTTCGTCCGAGCGCACCGCATCGCCTCCCGCACCCCCAGCGCCTGTAGCGCCCGCAGCGCCCCCGGCGCTACCCGCTCCCGGCGTCGGGAGCCGTACGGCGGCGCCGACCGACGATGCCGGGGCAAAGGACAAGGACCAGAAGCGCGGCGGGCAGAAGACCGACGCGCCCTCCACGCCCCAGCCCGCGAATGCCGCGCCGGCCAGCGGCGCTCCGGCCAGCGCCGCGCCGGCGAATGTCCCGGCTGTTCCTGCAAACGTGCCTGCAGCGCCGGCGGCCGCTCCATCGGCGCCGCAGAACTCGGGCGCGAACCAGCCGATCGTTCCCGCCGCGCCCGCCGCGCCCGTGATCCCCTCGCCGGCTACCCCGAGCACGCCCAACGCGCCGGCGGTCGTCCCGGCGGCACCGGCAATCGTGACGCCACCACCCACGCCCGCGCCGACCGACAAGAGCGACAAAGGAAACAGCGACAAGGGAAACAGCGACAAGAAGAACCACTAGCACTGGCGACGTGCGGGGATCGAACCCGCCTTACTGGATCCACAATCCAGGGCCTTACCACTAGGCTAACGTCGCCACGAGGCGTCGAGCCGCGCGCTCGGGACACCCATTCTAGATGTTCGGCGTGACGTTCCGCCCAGCCGGCCGCCGCTCAGCACGTCCGACGCATCTTATTTCGCGGCGAGTTGCGCCTTCGCGTTCTCATACAGCGAGCGCACCATCGGCGCGGCCGGATGGAACTCTCCGACGTCCAGATAGACCGTCCACACATCCACCGCGCCTTTGAAGTCGGCACGCTGGTAGAGGATCAGCCCCTTCAGGAACAGCGCGTCGGCATCGCGCGGCCGCAGCGAGAGCGCGCGATCGGTCGCGACCAGCGCCCCGTCGCGCTCGCCCGACTGGAACAGGATGAGCGCGAGCCCGTCGAGCGCCGGCACGCTGTCGCGGTCGAGCGAGAGCACGCGTTGGTAGGTGCGTGCCGCATCGCCCGCGCGCTGGTCGTCGCGGTAGGAATCGGCGAGCGCGAGCAGCGTCGGTACGTCGTTCGGGCTCGCGGCCACGCGACGCTCGAGGTCCTGCGTCGTCGGCGCGAGGCGCGGGACCGTCCCGGTGACCGTCGTACCGGGCGCGCGATCGCCGACCTCTCGCGGTAGGTAGGCCACGATCAGGACCGCGGCCAGGGCGGCCATGAGCGCGGCGATCGCGAAGGTCCGCACGGGCGCGCCGGATGCGGGCGCCGCCTTCCGGGGCACGAACGCCGCGCGCTCGAGCTCGGCGCGAAGGCGCGCGTGATCCGCGGGATCGATGGTGCCCGCGGCGCGCGCGAATTCGAGATCACGCAGGGAGGACACCGAACGCCCGACGTCGTCGCGGTCGTCGGGCGGATCGGCGGGCCACGGCCGAGCCGCGTTCCGCAGCGGCCGGTACGCGAGCCAGCCGCCGGCGAGTACCGCGAGCGCGAAGACGGCGAAGGCGGTCACTCTTGCTCAATCTCTCGGCTTCGCCGAGAGAAACGCTCAGGGCTGGTGGTGTTCGCTCGTCGCGGCGAAGCCGCTCCTCGCTCACTCATGTTCGTCCTCGGTCGCGGCGCGCTCACGCAGCGTCGCGAGCTGCGCCGGCGTCGGCGCTTCGGAGCCGCCCGCTGTTCGCGTCGAGCGGCGCAGCGCGCCGCCGGCGACGAGGAACCCCCCGGCGACCAGCGCGATCGGCAGCGCCCAGACGAGACCCGTCCATCCGGTCGCGGGCGGCGAAAGAAGGACCCAATCGCCGTAGGAGCGACGGAACTCATCACGGATCTGATCGTCGGTGCGACCCTCGCGGACGCGCTGCGTGACGAGGTCGCGCATCTGGCGCGCCGTCTCTGACGGGGAGTCACGCACGGAAAGGCCCTGACAGACCGGGCAGCGGAGCTCCGCGGCGATCGCGTCGGCGCGCTCGGCGTCGCTCTGCGGTGCCGGGCGCGCGCTGATCGCGATCGCGACGGCGAGCGCCGCGACGGCCAGCGCGAGCGCCACGCGTCCGGCGCTCATCGACCGGCCGGACCGGTGCGTATCGCCTCGATGCCGGCGATGAGCGTTTCCTCATCGATCGGACCGATGTGGCGGCCGGCGATGACGCCATCGCGCGAGATGAAGAACGTCTCGGGGATCCCGAACACGCCGAAGCTCAATGCGACGCGCCCATCGCCGTCGATCGCCGTCGGCCAGCCGCCGCCGAGGCGGCGCATGAACTCGCGGCCCGCGTCCGCGTCATCCTGATAGAGCGTCCCGATGAGCACCACGTCCGCCGTGCGGTAGCGGGACCACGCGGACGCGATCGCCGCGTGTTCCTGCTTGCACGGGATGCACCACGACGCGAAGAAATTGACCACGACGACCTTTCCCCGGTAGGAGGCGAGGTCGACGGTCCCGCCGCCCTCGAGCGAGGGCAGCGCGAACGCCGGCGCGGGCTTGCCGACCGTGGCGCTGCGGATGTCGTGCGGGTCGTAGCGGAAGCCAAGCGCGAGCACGATGACGATCCCGGCAATCGCGCCGATCGCGCCGACGCGGGCCGCACGGATCACTTGGCACCCACCGCCACGGGGATCGTGATCGCGGGTCGCCAGCGACGCCGCGGCGGTGGGAGAGCCGCGACGATCGCGCCGAGCCCGACCACGGCGCCGCCGATCCACAGCCACGACACGAGCGGGATGACGCGCACGCGGATCGTGGCCCACGACCGCGCGCGTGTGTCGTATGCCGCGAGGATCGTGTAGATGTCGTCGCGCAGGCCGCTGGCGATCCCCGGCGAGCCGACCGCCTGGGCGGTGTTGGGGTATTCGACGAGCGCCGGCCGCAGGTGCTCGCTCGCGCCGTTGCCCGTTATGACCAGGTCGGCGACGACCGAGTCGCGCTGCGGCTCGTGAACGTCGCTGATCGCCGCCAAGCGCACGACGTATCCGGCCGCGACGAGCTCGTCGCCCGCTGACAGCGTCCGCTCGACCTCGACCGTGCGCGCCTGGCTCGTCGCGACCGCGAGCGCAACGAGCACGATCCCGAGATGCACGATGTAGCCGCCGTAGCGGCGGCCGCTGCGCCGCAGGAGGCCGCGCAGCGCGTCGCCGAACGTCTCGCCATGCAGCGCCCGCCGCGCACGCACGCCGCGCGCGTACTCCTGGACCACGGTCGCGGCAACGAAGGCGCCGAGCGCGTACGTGAGCACCGGCGCCACGCCCTGCAGGCCCAGCGCGAGCGCGGCGACGGCGCCGGCGGCCGCGGCGACCAGCGGCGCCGTGAACTGGCGCTCGAGCGTCGCGCGCGACGCCCCGTGCCACGGCAGCTGCGGACCGATGCCCATGAGGAACAGCAGCGCGAGGGCGAGCGGCACCTCGACCCGGTCGAAGTACGGCGCGCCGATCGACAGCTGCGCGCCGTTGATCGCCTCCGCGATCAGGGGATAGAGCGTGCCGAGGAGCACGGTGACGGTGGCCGCGACGAAGAGCACGTTCTGGAAGAGGAAGATCGCCTCGCGCGAGAGTGGCGCGCCGATGCCGCCCGCGTCCGAGAGCAGCCGCGCGCGCCAGAGCAGAAGCCCGACGCCGAATACCAGGATCGCGACCAGATACGCGAGCAGGAGCGGTCCGATCGCGGACTGGGTGAACGAGTGCACCGAATTCACGATGCCGCTTCGCGTCAGGAACGTGCCGAGGATCGTGAGTGCGAACGTCGCGATGACGAGCGAGACGTTCCAGACCCGCAGCATGCGTCGCTTCTCTTCGACCATGACCGAGTGGAGGTAGGCGGTCGAAGCGAGCCACGGCATGATCGCGGCGTTCTCGACGGGGTCCCACGCCCAGTAGCCGCCCCAGCCCAGGACCGCGTACGACCACCAGGCGCCGGCGACGATTCCGACACCGAGCAGCGCCCACGAGACGAGCGCGAAGCGCCGGGTCGCGGTGATCCAGCGGTCGCCGAACTCGCCGTGGATGAGCGCGGCCATCGCGTACGCGAACGGGACCGCCGTCAGGACGTAGCCGAGGTAGAGCAGGGGCGGATGCAGCGCCATGAGCGGATGGTTCTGCAGCAGCGCGTTCGGGCCGCGGCCGTTCAGAGGCACTTCCGGGCCGGGGATCCGAACGAATGGATCCGCCGCGGGCGTGATGACCAGGAAGAGGAAGAACGCCAGCATCGCGAGCATCACCGCGAGCGCGGTCACCGCCAGCCGAGGTAGCGCGACGGTCCCGCGCCAGGCGACGTAGGCCGTGGCACCGCCGAGGATGAGCGTCCATAGGAGGATCGATCCCTCCAGCGCGGCCCACAGCGAGATCGCCCCGAAGAAGACGGGGGTCTCGAGCGCGTTGTTGAGAGCGACGTAGCGGAGCGAGAAGTCGTGCGTGAGGAGGGCGCCGACCATCGCCGCGCACGCGATCAGCACGAGCGTGAACGCCGCCAGCGTCGCCCAGCGCGAGCTCTCGAGCGCGCGCACGTCGTGGCGGCGCGCCGCGACGATCGTCGTGCCGAGCGCGAGGAGGGTCAGCACGAGCGCGGCGCGCAGCGTGCCCGCGCCAAGGTCGCCGAACACGGTCATCTCATGGCGCTCGGTGCGCCGGCGTCGCCCCGGGCGCCGGTGCCTGATAGACCTCGTCGTGCTTGGCGAGGACCTGCGTGGCGCGGAACGTCCCGTCGGCGGCGAACGATCCTTCGACCACCGCGCCGGCGCCTTCGCGCAGCAGTCCCGGCGGCGCGCCGTTGCCGACGACGGCCACGCGGTTGACGCCGTCGCCGATGGTGAAGCGCAGCTCACGGCTCGTCGGGTCGTAGCGGAGAGAGCCTGCCTCGACGAGCCCGCCGAGCCGGGCGGGCGTTCCCGCGGCGATGCCGCGCGTCTTCGCTTCGGTCGGCGTCAGGTAGTAGACGGACGCGACCTGCAGGTTCTGCACGGCGACGAAGCCGATCACCGCCGCGGCCGCGAGAACGCCGAGCAGGAGCGCGCGGCGACCGGAGATGACTCTAGTGTCGCGCGACACTAGCCCCTGGCGCGGACACGGAGCGAGACGACGTAGACGGCCAGCGCGATCCACGTGAGGGCGAACGCCGAGACGATGAACTCGAGGCCCTCGATCATGCTTCTTGCCGCCGCCGCCGATCGAGCTCGATCTCGACGCGAGCGGCGAGGAGGTAGGCGTAGATCACCGTGAACGCGAACACGCCGACCAGCAGTGTCGCGAGCATTCGCCCGTCGAGCGTCGGCTCGCCTCCCGCGCGCAACACCGTCGGCAGCTGGTGGAGCGAGTTCATCCAGGTCACCGAGAGGTGCACGATCGGAACGTTCACCACGGCGACCACGCCGATCACCGCCGCGCGCGTCGCGCGTCGCTCGAAGTCGCTCGACAGGCTGCGCAGCAGCAGGTAGCCGACGTACATGCAGAACATCACCGCGGTCGTCACGAGCCGCGGCTCCCACGTCCACCACACGCCCCACGTGGGCTTCGCCCAGATCGAACCGAGCACGAGCGTCATGCCGGTGAAGAGCACGCCGATCTCGGCGCTCGCGACGGCGACCGCGTCGAACCAGACCTTCTTCGACCAGAGCCAACCGATGCTCGCGAGGAAGACGACGACGAACGCGAGGTAGGCCAGCCACGCGGTCGGGACGTGGACGTACATGATCCGCTGCACGTCTCCCTGGGTGACGTCGGGTGGCGCCCAGATGAGCGCCATGTAGGTGGCGACGATCGCCGCGGCGAGGCTCGCGATCCCGAGCCAGGGCCGGAGGCGCACCGTGAAGATGGGGGAGAAGGTCGTTGTGGTCACTCGATGGCCGCGGGAACGATGGTAAGGCCGAGTACCGCATACACCAATGCGAACGCGAGCAGCAGGCCCGACCACCCGAGCGCGCCGGTTGCGTCGCCGGTCATCGCCGCGGCGGAGCCCTGCGTCGCGGCAACGAGCTGCGGCACCAACATGGGCAGAGCGAGGATGGGCACGAGCATCGCACGGGCTCGCAGCCGCAACGTGAGCGCGACGTCGAGCACCACGATCGGTGGGAGCGCGACCACGCCGAGCACGACCACGAGCGCCAGGTGCCCCGCCAACGCGACGGAGAGATCGAGGAGCGCGATCGACAGCAGCAGGCCGACGGCGGCCACGAGCCCGAGCAGCCCGACCAGCGCGAGCGCCTTGCCGCCGTAGAGCGCGTCGCGGCCGCCCTCGAGCGCGATGACAGCGTCGATCGCGTCTTCCTCGAGCTCGCGGTCGAACGACCTGGCCGCGGCGAGGATCGCGGCGAAAAGCAGGGCGATCCAGAACAGCGCCGCGGCGATCTGCGGCGCTCGCACGGTGCCCGGCCCGACGACGAGGCTCTCGAGAAGCACGAGCACCGCCGTGAACGTGACCGCGGCGACCAGCCCGTCGGGCGCGCGCCGCTCGGCGCGGATCTCGCGCCCGGCGACCAGGAGGGTGCGTCCGAAGGCCGAGGTCACTGATCGGCCGGCCGGCGCCCGCCGAGAACGCCGGAGCCGAAGGCGCAGGTCACCAGAGCCGTCCGTCGGCGATGCGCACGACGCGCGCGGTGGCATCGAGCTCGGGATGCGCGTGCGACGCGATCACGACGGCGCTGCCGCGCTCGCTCAGGCGCGCGAGCGCGCCGCGCAGCAGGGCGGCCGCCGCGTCGTCGAGCTCGGCGAATGGTTCGTCAAGTAGGACGAGGTCCGCCGGCTCCGAATCGAGGCGCGCCAGCGAGGCGCGCCGCCGCTGTCCCGCGCTCAGCGCCTCGACCGGTCGGTCGGCATCAGCGCCGCCCAGGCCCCAGCCGTCGAGGGCGGCGGCGACCGCGGAGGCATCGCGCCCGCGAAAGCGTGCGAAGAACGCGAGATTCTCGCGGGCCGACAGCCCGCGCAGCAGACCCGTCCGATGGCCGAGGACCAGGAGCGGCCCGCCGACAGATCGCGTCCCGCGGGCGAGCGGGACGAGGCCCGCGATCGCGCGCAGCAGCGTCGTCTTGCCGGCGCCATTCGCGCCGCGCACGAGCGTGGTGCCTGGCGCGATCTCGAGATCGACGTCGCGCAGGATGACGCGGTCGTCGAGTACCACGCGAGCACCGTGCAGCGCCGCGGCCGGTTTCGGAACCGGCGTTCCTACGGCCCGCTGCTTCGCAGTAGCCTCCATCCGCGGCATGATGCGGCTCCTCCTCTGCGCCTGCACCGCACTGTCGATCGCGGTCGCGTGCGCGGAGCCGCCCGCGACCGATCCGGTCGCGCGCGGGCGCCAGGTGTATCGCTCGCTCGATTGCGGCCGATGCCATCAGATCGCCGGCGAGGGCGCGCGCTTCGCCCCCGAGCTCACGCATATCGGGACGGTCGCCGCGACGCGCGTGCCCGGCGTCGCCGCGGAGGCGTACATACGGGAGTCGATCGTGTCGCCCAGCGCGTACGTCGTGCCCGGCTATCCCGACGTCATGCCCCACGGCTTCCAGCTGGGCCTCTCGCCGGCGGACCTCGACGCGCTCGTGACCTACCTCACATCGCTCCGCTGAACAGAGCTTCGCCGTGCTGGCCCGCGGAATGCTTGAGCGATCGGCATGAGCGCGGATGTGGCCTTCACCATCGCGATGGCTGCCGGTTGGGCCGCTCTCGTCGTCGCCTTCGTCTGGCCGGCGAGCTCGCACTGCAAGTGCTGCACGCAGCGGCTCGCGGAGCAGGACGCCCGGCACCCCCGACCGCGGTAACGGTCTAGCCGGCGCTCTCCCGCGACGCGGTCGATCGGGCGAGCTGCGGCCAGCGTCTGCGTACCGCCGCGGCGATGCCCTCCGCGTCCAGCCCGAACCGCCGGCGCCAGATCTTCTGCGCGCCGTGGTCCACCCATTCGTCGGGCACCCCGAGCATCTCCACCTCGACGCGGGCGCCTGTCCGCGCGAAGAGCTCGGAGATCGCGGAACCGAATCCGCCTGAGATCGCGTGCTCCTCGACGGTCAGGAAGCGCGGGACCCGCGCCGCCAGCGCGAGGTAGCGCTCCTCGTCGAGCGGCTTGGCGAAGCGCGCATTCACGACCGTCGCGTCGATACCCTCGCCTGCCAGCGCCTCCGCCGCGGCGACGGCGGGCGGCGCCATCGTCCCGTACGCCACGATCACGACGTCGGCCCCATCGCGGAGCGTCTCCGAGATGCCGATGGGAAGCTCCTGGAGCGGCGCATCAAGCGGGACGCCGACGCCGTTCCCGCGCGGGTAGCGAAGCGCGATCGGACCGCGACCCGCGGCGGCGTGCCGCGCCGCGGTCCACACCATCTGCCGAAGCTCGGCCTCGTCCTTCGGCGCCATGAGGACGATCCCGGGCAGCGGCCGGAGGTACGCGATGTCGAAGAGGCCCTGGTGCGTGCGGCCATCGTCTCCGACGATCCCGGCGCGGTCGAGCGCGAAGACGACGGACAGGCCCTGCACGGCGACGTCGTGCACGACCTGGTCGTACCCGCGCTGCAGGAACGTCGAGTAGATGGCGGCGATGGGAACGATGCCCTGAGTCGCCATGCCAGCGGCGAAGGTGACGGCGTGCTGCTCGCAGATGCCGACGTCGAACACGCGCGACGGGAATTCCTTGAACAGCGGCGCGAGGCCGGTGCCGCTCGGCATCGCCGCGGTGATCGCGACCACGCGCTCGTCGGCCTTCATCGCCTCGCGAACGGCGTCGGCGAAGACCTTCGTGTACTGCGGGCCCGCCGGAGCGGCCGCCCCCGTGGCCGAGACGCCGTGCCACTTCTGGTTGTCGTCTTCGGCGGGCGCGTAGCCGTGCCCCTTCTGCGTCTGTACGTGCACGAATACGGGCCCGTCCGGGAAGTCGCGCGCCTTCGCGAGCACGCTCTCCACCGCGAAGAGATCGTGCCCGTTCACCGGCCCGAAGTACGTGAAGCCGAACTGCTCGAACAGGATGTTCGGGATGAAGAGCGCTTTCAGGCTGTTGAACAGGCGGCGGCGTGCCTCCTCGGCCAGATCCGCCGCGGGCATGTGGTCGATGACCTGGCGGGCGATGTGCTTCATTTCGCGGTACGGCGCCGCGACGCGGACCGTCTCGAGCATGCGCGACACCGCGCCGACGTTCGGCGAGATGCTCATGCCGTTGTCGTTCAGCACGACGATCATCCGTGTCTTCGCGTGGCCGATCGCGTTGAGCGCCTCCCAGGCCATGCCCGCGGTGAGAGCGCCGTCGCCGATGATCGCCACCACGTGATGGCTCTGCTGCTTCAGGTCGCGCGCGACGGCCATGCCCTGGGCCGCGGAGATCGAGGTGCCGGCGTGGCCCGCCCCGAACTGATCGTGCTCGGACTCGTCGCGCGCGAGGAAGCCGGAGATCCCGCCGTACTGACGCAGCTTGTCGAAGCGCTCGCGGCGGCCGGTGAGGATCTTGTGGACGTAGCCCTGGTGGCCGGTGTCCCAGACGAGCTTGTCGGCCGGTGACGAGAACACGCGGTGGAGCGCGACGGTGAGCTCGGTCGCGCCGAGGCTGGAGCTGATGTGACCACCGGTCTTCTGCACCGCCTCGACCGTGAAGGCGCGGATCTCGTCGCACAGCGCGAGCAGGTCGTCCCGTGAGAGGTCGCGCAGGTCGTCCGGTGACGCGATGCGCTCGAGGATGCTCACAAGAAGGAATACTAGGGTCGTGATCGACCTCACACGGCACGCCGCCGTCGTCACCGGCGGCACCGGCAACCTCGGGCACACGGTCGTCCGCCGCATGCTCGAGAGCGGCGCGCATGTCGCCGTAGCGGTGCGCGATCAGGCGAAGGCCGACGCGCTGCGCGACGAGCTCGGTGCCCTGGTGGGCGACGAGACGGACCCTCGTCTGCTGTCGGTCATGGCGGACCCGAACGATGCCGCTCCGATGGAAGCGCTCGTCGATCGAGCTCTGCGGGCGTGGGGCCGCATCGACGTGTGCTGCAACCTCGCCGGCGGATTCGATAGTGGTCCGGCGACCGACCTCGCGAAGATCGGCGCCCTGTGGGATCGGAACGTGAGGCCCGTGGTCGTGGCCACAGCGGCGTGCCTGCGGCCGATGCGGGCGCGCGGTCGCGGCCGCATCGTCAGCGTCGCCGCGCTGAGCGGGCTCAAGGGCGCGAAGGGGACCGCCGCCTACTCGATGGCGAAGGGCGCGCTCGTCCGCTGGACGGAGGCGCTGGCGGCCGAGGTGAAGGGCGAGGGCATCACCGTGAACTGCGTCCTGCAAGGAACGATCGACCATCCGGTGAACCGGGCGAACATGCCGAAGGCCGACTTCTCGACCTGGGCGACGCCGGACGAGGTGGCGGCCGCGATCCTCTTCTTCTGCTCCGACGCCGCCAGCGGAATCACCGGACAGGCGCTCGCGGTCACTGGCAGGGCTTGACCGGCACTAGGGTCGCGCGGCCGGTACCAGCAGCGGCTTGAGTGCGGCGGCCCACTGCGCGTGCGCCTCGCGCGACGGATGCAGTCCGTCGGGAGCGACCATCCCGTTCCGTGCCTGATCGCGCATGAGCGGGAAGATGTCGAGGTACGTCCCGCCGCCCCGCTCCGCCTCTTCCTTGATGATCGCGTTGAAGCGCTCGATCCGCGCGCGCAACTCGTCGGGCTTGCCGAACGCGCGTGCCGTGGGTGACGCCGACCAATCCGGCTGCGGCAGGGCGTAGACGGCGCTCGCGGGCACGCCGGCATCGGCCAGGCCGCGGAAGATGCTCACCAGTCGCGCGCGGTACCGGTCCTCGGGAACACCGCGCACGAGGTCGTTCGCGCCGATGAGAAGGGTGACCAGGCTCGGGCGGATCGTTCCGGCGAGCGGCAGCTCGGTGGCGATGAGGTCGTCGGTCGTGTAACCGTTGACCGCGGGGTTCGTGAGCGAAACGGCTCTGCCCTCGGCCGCCCAGAGGCGCACGAGCACCGCGGGGAACGCTTCATCGGGCCGCGAGCCGGTGCCGATGGTGAACGAATCGCCGAGCGCGAGATACGCCGCGGAGGTCCGCTCAGGCGACACGGTCGCACCGGCGCACGAGGCCGCGAGCACCAGCGCCGCGAATAAAAAAGGGGCGCTTCGCTGTTCTAGAGTTCGCAACATGGCCCACTTCGACCTCGTCATCATCGGCGGCGGCCCGGCCGGCCTGACCGCCGGCCTGTATGCGGCGCGCGCCAACATGAACGCCATCCTGTTCGAGGCCAAGGGCTTGGGCGGCGAGATCCTGAACACCGACCTCATCGAGGACTGGCCGGGCGAGGAATCCATCACGGGGCGAGCCCTCTCCGACAAGATGGCCGCGCACGCACAGAAGTTCGGGTTGAAGGTCGAGATCAAGGCCGTCGACAAGATACGAACCGACGGTGACAAGAAGATCATCCGCATGACCGACGGGACCGAACACAGCGCGTATGCGGTGATCGTGACGGTCGGAGGCGAGCCCATCAAGCTGGGGGTCCCGGGCGAGCAGGAGTTCCACGGACGTGGGGTGTCGTACTGCGCCGTCTGCGACGGTGCGTTCTTCAAAGGCGTCGATCTTGCGGTCATCGGCGGGGGAGACTCGGCCTTCCAGGAGGGCCTCTTCCTCACCCGCTTCGCGAAGAAGCTCTACGTCGTGCACCGGCGCGGCGAGTTCAAGGCGCAGGCGATCCTGCAGGACCGGCTCCTCGCGATGGACAAGGTCGAGACGATCACGCCCGCGGTCGTGAAGGAGATCGGCGGCAATGGCGACGTGAACTGGATGGACGTCGAGCGTGGCGGCAGGGTCGAGCGCATTCCGGTCGAGGGGGTCTTCATCTTCATCGGCTTCAAGCCGCTGGGCCGGGAGCTGTTCGAGGACCACATCGAGCACGACGGGAACGGCTACCTCGTCACCGATCAGTTCATGCGCACGAACATCCCCGGGGTCTACGCCGCGGGTGACGCTCGCGCGCAGCTCGCGAAGCAGATCACGACCGCGGTCGGCGACGCGACGACCGCGGTGCTGCACGCCGAGCGCTACATCGAAGACCTCAAGCACGCCGAGAAGGCCTTCCCGCGCGCCGAGCCGCGCGTCGTCGCCGAGGAGGCCGAGCGCGTACGTACGCTCCGCTTCATGCCCGGCCAGGTGGTGATCCGCGAAGGCGACGACGCCGACAGGTTCTTCATCGTGCTCCACGGCCAGTTCGCTGTCACGCGCCGGACCGGCGCCGGGGAGACCGAGCTCAAGACCATCGGCCCCGGCGAGCACTTCGGCGAGATCGGCCTCCTCAAGGGCATCAAGCGCGTCGCGACGGTCCGCGCGAAGACCGACGGCGAGCTGCTGGTCATGGGTCGCAAGAGCTTCCGGCGCATCGTCGAAAGCAGCTCGACCGCCCGCGCGGAGATTGAAGCCGAAGCCGATGCGCGCCTGCGCGAGGTCGGCGTCTAGCTGGCTCTCACTTCGCTCGGCAGGGGCCCCCGCCCCTGCTAGCTCGCTGCCTGTCCGGGCGCGCTGGGAGCGGCGCCCGGCCGGCTGCGACCCCTGCCGCCACGCCGCCCACGCCCGCCACGCGACCCGCGACGTGTTCGCGGCTTGATCGCCGCCGCCGATCCCGCCGCGACACTGGTCGTACCCGGCGTCGCGGCCGCCGCGAGCTCGGGCACCTGCGTTCCCGCCTCGAGCGGCTTCAGCGGTTGCGCCGCGTTGCCCTCGGCCTCGACGCCATTGAGAGCAGCGAAGTCGCCGAGGAGCGCGCCGACCTCGCGCGAGTCGCGGATGAGGACGTAGCCGGCCTTGCGGCCATGATCCTCGGCGCGCATGATTCCGCGCTCGATCGCGCGGCGCAGGTTGGATTCGAGCGCGTCGCCCTCGACGCGTGAGAGCAGCTCCGAGAACAGCGCCGCGTTCACCCAGTCCGGGGCATCGCCCGCGGATCGGTTCGAAGCGACGAAGTTGAAGAGATGCACGATCCCGGCGCCCGGCTGGCGCGCATACCGCACGAGCGGGTGCTCCTCGGACAGCCAGCACATGGTGATCTGCCGCTCGTCGCGCGACACCTGCTCGGTCGCGATCGCCCCGCGCTCCTCGGCGATGTTGAACAGCGTCTCGAGGAGGATGCGGCGCTGCGTCCGTCCCTTCACCAGTCCGCCGGGCTGGTCGGCGCGCGAGAGCGGGTCGAGCACCGCCTCCACTGCGGGGATGCGGCGCGTGTCGCGGCCCGTGACGTTGTCGATCCGTCGAAGGACGCGGACCAGGTGGAAGTACGTCTCTGCGACGAGCGGTGAAGTGAACGCCGGCGCGAGGAGCTGTTTGGACTTGAGCCGCGTCCGCGCGGGCGTCGTCGCGATGATGTGACCCTGCTCGATCGCGGCGTCGATGCGCTGCTCGAGCACGGTCGACGCCTCGGCCTCCGAGAGCGGGACCACGGACCGGACGAAGTCCCCGCGTGCCATCGAGTCTTCGCGGAGCGCGACGAGCTGGTCGAGCAGGAGAACGGCCAGGCGCCGCTGCTCCTTCTCCGATTCGGGCGAGCCCGTCGGCACGACCGCCGGCACCACTGGCGGCTGCTTCGTGACCGGGCCGCGTGTGGCCTCGCGCCCGCGCCCTCCGCGGGCGCGGCGCGGAGCGCGATCGTCGCCGCCCGCGCGGACGGCGATCTCCTTGCCGGCCTGGGTGTCGTCCGTGCGGAGGCCCGCGCGTATCCAGCGCGCCTCGGGGATGAGGTCCTCGAGCAGGAAGACGTCGTCGCGCAGATAGGGCGAGTCGCGCAGCTCGTTCGCGAGCGACTTGTCGCCGGCGACGAGGTAGACGTTCTTGTCCTCGTCCTTGAGCGCCTTGCAGAGGGCATTTAGGTCGCGATCTCCCGAGACGATGAACCAGACCTGGATGTCGGGTCGGTCCTTGTACAGGAGCTTCATCGTCTTGGTGATGAGCACCGCGTCGGAGCGTCCCTTGAGGAGGCGGCCGCTCATGCGCTGCGCGACGGCGATCGGCTCGATCCCGGTGAACTCGAGCGCCATGAGCAGCGTCTCGTCCTGGGCCGCGACCTCCTGTCCGAAGATCGCGATCTTCACCCGGACGGGGCCGAATTCCGCGGCCTTCTGAAGGATCGCCTGGAGGATCGCGAGTGAAGAGGGAAGGGGACCGTCGGTGTGCTGACGAAGCGTGTAGTAGACGTTCTCCCAATCGATGAGTAGGGCGACGTCAGGCAAGCATTTCTCCGATGTATGGAGGCTTCGCGTGCTGCCGACTCGCCTGCGGACCCGCCCTTTTCAGCTCCCTCGCCCATCCGACCCCGACTTCGGGACCGTACGACCGTGAGCGCACCCGCACTCGCTTCGACGGAACGCGCGCCGTTTCGCCTCAGTCTAGCCTGACGCGGAGATGAAAGATAGTCAGCTCGATGCGGTCGTCGCCGCCGCGTCATCGCGCGGCGCGCAGTACGCGGACGTGCGCGAGGTCGAGCGCGAGAGCGAGACAGTGCGGCTCAAGGATGGCGAGGTCGAGTCGATCGACCGCGGCGCCGACCGCGGCGTGGGGCTCCGCGTGCTCCACAAGGGCAGCTGGGGCTTCGCCGCGTCCGATGCCGTTGACGGCGACCTGCGTGTGCTCCTCGACGAAGCGTTCCGCCGCGGCGAGGCCGCCGCGACCGTGCAGCGCCGGCAGGTCGTCCTCGCGCCGCTGGCGGCGCAACGCGGCGAATACCGCACGCCGTTCCGTGACGATCCGTTCGCGGTGCCGCTCGCGCGCCGCGTCGAGCTGCTGCGCGAGGCCGACGACCGCATGCGCGGTCCGCGCGTGCGTTCCCGGCGGAGCAACGTGGTCTCGTTCCGCACGCGCAAGCGCCTGGTCACGAGCGAAGGCACCGACGTCTCGCAGGAGATCGTCGAGTGCGGTGCCGAGCTGAACGTCGTCGCGGTGAAGGCGGGCGCCGCGCCCGCGATCCGCTCGGACATGCGGAACGCGCGCCAGGCGGGCTGGGAATGGATCGAGGAGCTCGACGTCGTGGCGCGTGCCGCGCGCTATCGCGACGACGCCGAGGCCATCCTCGACGCACCCGCGGCGAGCGCGGGCCGCACGACCCTCGTGCTCGACCAATCATTCCTCGCGCTGCTCGTGCACGAGTCGTGCGGCCATCCGACCGAATCGGATCGCGTGCTCGAGCACGAGGTCGCGTTCGCCGGCACGTCGTTCATGTGGCCGAAGGACCGCGGCACGCTCCGCTACGGCTCGACGCAGGTGAACATGACCGCCGACGCCACCATCCCGGGCGGTATGGGGACCTTCGGCTGGGATGACGACGGCGTGCCGGCGACCCGAACCCCGCTCGTGGAGCGCGGCATCTTCACCGGCTACCTGACCTCGCGCGAGACCGCCGGCGCGCTCGGCCTGCCGGCCAGCGGCGGATCGGCGCGCGCGCAGGGTTGGCAGCACTTCCCGATCGTGCGGATGGTGAACGTGAGCCTGGAGCCCGGCACCCGGCCGTTCGAGGACGTCATCGGGGAAGTCGAGGACGGCCTGCTCCTCGAATCGCCCGCGTCGTACTCGCTCGATGACAAGCGCGAGAACTTCCACTTCTCCGCGCAGGTCGCGCGGTTGATCAGGGGCGGCGAGGTCCAGGGACACGTGCGCGGCGTCGGCTTCCAATCGCTCACGCCCCACTTCTGGGGCGCGTGCGATGCGGTCGCCGACGACTGGGAGCTGCACGGCTTTCTGACGTGCGCCAAAGGCGAGCCGCTGCAGCTCATGCGCGTCGGGCACGGCGCGGCGCACGCGCGCTTTCGCGACCTTCCGATCGAGGTAAGGGTGTGACGATCACCGAAGCGTCGGCGGTCCGCGGCCGTGATGCTCTGCTCGCGCCGCTCGTCGCGGCGCTACGCGAGGCGCCGGCGGACGAGGCGGAGCTGTGGGTACACCGGCGCCGCGCCGCGATCACGCGCTACTCGCACTCCTCGATCCATCAGAACGCCCTCTCCGATGAGACGCACGTGCACGCTCGCGCCCAGGTCGGCGGAGCCGTCGGCGGCGCCAGCGGCACCGCGATCGACAGCGGCGGCGCCCTAAGTACGGACTCACTTCGCGCGCTTCTCCAAGATGCCGCGACGATCGCGCGCCTGCAGCGCGCGAATCCGGACTGGCCCGGGTTCGCGGAGAAGGCCTCCTACGAGCCGCCGCACGCGTTCGATGCCGCGACCGCGGACGCGGACGCGCAGGAGCAGGCTCGCGCCATCGGGCGGATCTGCGCCGCGCTGCCGACGACGCAGCGCGCCGCCGGCACGCACGCGATCGACCTGACCGAGGACGCGGTCGCGAACACGCGTGGCGTCGCGGCCTACGCGCCGGCCACGGTCGCCTACCTGCGCGCGCTCGTGCAGGGCGATGCGGGGGGCGCTGGCTACGCCGACGACCTCGCCGCGAGCGTCGCGGGCCTCGATCCCGAGGGCATCGCACGACGGGCGAGCGAGAAGTGCGCGCTCGACCGCGACCGAGCCCAGCTCGCGCCCGGCGACTACGAGGCGGTGTTCGAAGAGGACGCGGTCGCCGAGATCCTGCGCATCGTTTCGATCACCGGGTGCTCGGGCCAGGCCGTGCTCGAGGGCCGCTCGTTCATGGCCGAGCACGTCGGCGAGCAGGTCACCGGCACGGCCTTCACCCTCGAGGACGATGCGCGACATCCGCTTCAGCTCGGTATCCCGTTCGACGTGGAGGGCACGCCGAAGGAGCGCGTCACGCTCGTCGATCGCGGCGTCGTCCGGGGTCCCGTGTACGACCGCGCCTCGGCCAGGGCCGCCGGGGCGCACTCCACCGGGCACGCGGCCGATCCGGTGCGCTATGCCAGCGGCGGGCACGCCGGCAACCTGGTCATGGCCGGCGGCGAGGCGACGCGGGAGCAGCTCATCGCATCGGTGAAGCGGGGCATTCTCATCACCCGCTTCCACTACACGAACACGCCCGATCCCAGGCGCGCGACGATGACCGGCACGACGCGCGACGGCACCTTCCTCATCGAGGATGGCCGCATCGCGCGGGCGCTCGCGAACCTGCGCTACACGATGAGCGCGCTCGAGCTCTTCGCGGGGATCGAGCTGCTCGGCCGTCAGCGCCTGGTGCGCGACTGGTGGAGCACGAACGGCATGGGCTCGATCGTGTGCCTGGCGCCGGCGATGAAGGTCTCGCGCGCAACGATCACGGGTTCGAGCCCGGTCTAGCTCCGCGTCAGGTGACGCGCTTGTAGCGCCGTCGCCGTCGCCCCTGCTGGCCGTCGCCGCCCTTCTCGATGATCGAGATGCCACCGTCGGGCTCCAGGGTCGCGAGCTTCACGCGGGCGAGGTCGTCGACGCCGTGCTCGCGCATCGCCATCTCGACCTCATCGCGGTCCACGCCCTCGACCTCCAGCGCACGCTCGAGGTACTTCCCGTCCCGTACGAGCACCGCCGGCTGCGGGAAGAGGTAGCGCTGGAGGAACGGCACGCGCGACACGCCGAAGTTCAGGACCGCGAGCGTGCCGATGACGACGAGTCCGCCGGCGAGGGACGTGTCCGGGCCCGTGACCGCGGGCTGCACCGCGTTCGCGACGAGCAGGACGAACACCAGGTCGGGCAGCGTGAACTGCCCGACCTCGCGCTTGCCGAAGAAGCGGAACGCGAGCAGCAGGCCTCCGTAGATGACCAGTGCGCGGACGACGAGCTCCCACCATGGAGCGGCGAGGTCGAACATCACGAGCCTCCGGCCGCGAGCACGTTGAGGAAGCGGACGATCTGCCAGCGCTGCGTGTCTGTGAGCGTCTCCTTCCACGCCGGCATCTGCGTCCCGGCGACGCCCTCGCTGATCCAGTAGTGGATTTCGCCGGTCGCGTGCTGCGGGACGTGGACGACGAGGTTGAAGGGCCGCGGGTTGAGGGTGAAGGCGGCGGGGCCGTCACCCAGCCCGCGCGTGCCGTGACACACGACGCAGTTCTGCTGGAAGAGCGCGCGCCCGGCGTCGACGCTTGCGGGTGTGTCCGGTACCGGGTCCTGCGCGAACCGCGCCGTGAACGGCACCGGCTGCGTCGGGATGTTCGGCGCGACGGTGTAGGCGAGCAGCAGCGCGAGCGCCCCCGCGCCACCGAGCACGCCGGCGGACACCGAGCTACGGCGCCACAACCGGTGCCGGTACCACCGCCAGAAGGCCGTCGCCGCGAAGAAGGCCGCTCCGATGATCAGGAGGAGCGCGAGCTGCTCCATGCCCTGCCGCGAGACAGGGAAGGTCATTTGCGCTTCGCCTTCTCCTTGCGGTTCGACCAGAACCACAAGCCGGCGAACACCGCGATCGGCAGCCCGAGCTCGACGATCTCGTCGAGCCACGTGCCGGTCACGTTGTGCGCGACGACGACGAACGTGGCGATGTCAGCGAGCAACGTCGAAACCGTACACCGCCTGCGCCTCGGGACCGATCGCGACCGTGGCCTGCCACGCGCCCGCCTCGAGCGCCGCGATCGTGAAGGTGTATCGGCCGGCGGTGCTCTCGACACCGTCGACCGCCGCGGCGCCCGATTGTCCGCTACTTCCCCCGGAGGGACCCTGGAGCGTCGCGCGCGGCTTCTTCCCCGGCACCGGGTCGCCCTTGGTGTCGACGAGGACGAGGTTGAGCGTCATCGGCGCGCCGGCCGTCGGCTGCGAGGGATCGACGAAGATCACGAAGGTGTAGGGGCCCGACACGATCGCGCGCGCCGCGGTGCCGCCCTGCTGCGCGGTGATGGGGACGTTGAACGTTGTCCGCACGTCGTCGCGTCCCGTGATCCGCACGAGCGTCTGGATCCGCCACGTGCCGTACATCGCGGTCGGGCTGCCCTGGGCCACGTACTCGCCCGGCGCCCGCTCCTCGGCGACCAGCTCGTTCTCGCCCATGTCGTGCTCGACCATCGTGAAGATCAGCGCGACCTTCAGCGCGTCCGCGATCGGCCGCAGGCCGTCGTGCACGCGCACGACGTAGCGGTTCCGTCCCGGCGCCGTCGTCGCCAGCAGCATCTCGATGCGCAGTCCCTCGACGTGATGCGTCTCGTCGTAGGCCGCGCCGCTCGCCTGAGCCGGCGGTGCAAGCGCGGTGAGAACTGATGCCGCGACAAGCACCAGCGCGAGGAGCGTCGTCTCCGCGAGCGTGCTGCGCGCGAGGGAGCGCCTCGCGTGGTCCGCTCGCACCGCGCTCCGCAGCCGCGGTCCCCACACCAGCAGGTTCAGCACGCCGAAGCCCAGCGTCAGGACGAGCAGGACGATCTTCGCGAGGAGCGAGAGGCCATACGGCGTCTCCACCAGATCCTGGACGAGCACGAGGCGGTCGAGCGATTGCAGCGTGCCGGTCGTCACGAGCACCGCCACAGCGATGAGCGCGGTGAGCGAGAAGCGCCACACCGTCGCGCCGAGCGCGCGCGACCGCTCGGCATCGTCGACGCGGGATTGGCGGACGACGACCCAGAGGATCACGACGACGCCGCCGGCCCAGGTGGAGATCGCCATGACGTGCGCGAGGTCGAGGACGAGCTGCTTGGTATCGCCGCTCGCCGCAGCGTGCGACACGAGCGTCGCGGTGAGCGCGGCGGCGAGGCCCGCCGCCGCTACGACTTCGCGCCGCGCGCCCCCGGGCAGGACCGAGCCGGGCACCCGCGTCGCCGCGACGGCGACGACGCCGGCGACCGCGCGGAGCGCGTAGAAGAAGAGCAGTCGCGGCGGGATCGTCGCGCCCGCGGCGAGGACGAGCAGTGCCGATCCCAGCACGAGGCCGGCGGCGCCGATCGCGATCAGCTGCGACTCGGCCCGTGACTCCGCCGGCGACGCCGGAGGGCGGACGACGATCGAGAACACGGCGGCGCCGAGCACGAGCGCGATGCCGGCGAACGAGAGCGCGCGGCCACCGAGCTCGAGCGGCCCCGGAGGCGGTGCGGCCTCGCCGATGTCAGGCACCTTGGGTAGGGGCGCGTTGCCGACCGCGAACACGAAGTTGCCCTTCGTGGTGTGCCCGTCGACCGCCGAGACCGCTGTCCAGGCGACCGTGTAGCCCCCGTCGCCGAGACCGGCCACCGCGACGACGATGCCGTTGACGTCGCCCGAGGCTCGCGGCACTCCACTCTCGAAGTGCTTGCCAGCCTCGTCGAACACTGTGATCTCGCTGCCCCTCGCATCGGGGGACTCACTGAACGAGATGCGCACCTCGGTCGGCGGCTTCACCAGACGCGCGTCGGCGGCGGGGTTCGAGCTCACGTAGTTCGCATGCGCGTCCGCGGGCACGGCCCCGATGGCCGTGCCCGCGAGCGCGACGAGCAATGCGAGAAAGAAGCGCACTAGCGCCTCGCGCGCGTGATCGACAGTGCGATGGAGGATGCGCCGAGGGCGATCGCGGCGATCGCCAGGATGCGGAGCTGATCGATCCCGGATTGGAGATCGGCGAGGCGGTTCGAGAGGTCGGCCCCGCTCGGCACCTTGTCCGGGAACTGCAGCTTGTCGGTGGACTCGACGTCGTTGAAGCGGCCGGGCCCCGACTCGAACTTCTCATTCACGTCGGTCGACTCGACCTTGCCTCTGAAGACGAAGGTGAAAGCCCCGGCACGCGTGGGCACGAAGTCCGCGGCGTACTTGCCGGGAAGGCCGAAACGGCTGCGGACCGGAAGCGAGAGCGCCCGGGCGAGGCCACCGGCGAACACGTCGACCGTGAGCGTCTTCTCGACGCCCTCGACCGGCTTGTTGTTGGATCGCGGGTCCGTGATGGTGAGATCGACGCCGTTCACCTGGCCCGCGAATGCGGGCTCACCCAGGAAGCCGACGACGAACTGGTAGGGCCCGACGTTCCGGCGCTCGTGCGCGTACGCCGTCCCGGAGAACGCGAAGATGCTGGTCGCAACGACGGCGAACGCCGCCGCGACGTTGACGACGCGACGCATGTGACCCTCCTTTGGTCTTGCTATGCGGGGGAATGGAGGAGGGTCGACGCGCGAGGCGGGCCGAGCGCCGGCGTCGCGCGCCATTGCGGCGCGCCCAGCGAGGGCAACGGGAGACGTGCGAGCGGGTGGCGCGTGGGACGGGGAAGGCGCGGCACGAGGATCGCCAGCGACGCCAGGACGAGCGCGTCCAGCGCGGCACCCGTCACGGGCGTCGCATCGAAGTGCGGGCCGCCGAGCATCGGCCGCTCCAGCCGCAGAAGGTAGATGGCGTAGCGGTAGGTGGCGAAGATGTGGTCGTGGACGCGCGGCGTGCCGGGCGGGTCCACGTGCGGCGGGACGACCAGGCCGCCGGCAGCGAGCGTCGCGCTGCCCGCGGCCACGGCGAAGACCAGGATGGCGAGAAGACGTCCCATCATGAAGAAGATACGTCGTCGCCTTGCCCCGGGCTCACGAGGCCGACCGTCCGCTTGCGCTACGGTCTGATCGGTGGAGATCGGCTCGGTCGCGCTGCTGCTCGGCATCGTGGCGCTCGGATTCCGGCACGGATTCGATTGGGACCACATCGCCGCCATCACCGACATCACCAGCACGACCACCGCCAGCCACACCGAGGTCGGCGTCCCGCTCGGCGCGCCGCTGCGTGCGCGGGGTCACGAGCACGAGACCGCGCACGAGCATTCCCACGCGTCCGCCGCGCCACTTCACGTCCTGGCCGAGTCCCGCTTCGCGCACGAGGAGCGCCACGCCGTCGCGCTCGCGACGCTCTACGCGCTCGGCCACGCCTCGATGGTCGCGCTCCTGGGCGTGCTGGCGCTGCTCGTGGGCGCGGTGCTGCCGGCGTGGGTGGATCCGATCCTCGAGCGCGTCGTGGGAGCGACGCTGGTGCTCCTCGGCGGCTGGGTCCTCTACTCCGTTATCCAGTACGCGCGTGGCAAGGGGGACTTCCGCCTCCGCAGCCGCTGGATGCTCGTGTTCGATCTCGCGCGGAACAGCTGGGGCCGGTTGCAGGCGCGGATCCACGGGCACGAGCACACGCCCTCGGCGCACTCGACGCAGTACGGACCGCGTACCGCCTTCGGCGTCGGCGTCATTCACGGCGTCGGCGCAGAGACCGGCTCGCAGGCGCTGCTCCTGGCGGGCGTTGCGGGCGCATCGGGCGGGGCCGGGATCGTCATCCTCGCGGCATTCATCGTCGGGCTGCTCATCGCGAACACGCTCGTCGCGGTGGTCAGCGCGACGGGGTTCATCGGCGCGCAGCGGCTGCGGATCGTCTACCTCGTCGTCGGCGTCGTCGCGGGCGCCGCGAGCCTGGTCGTCGGTCTCATCTTCATCGCCGGGCTCGGCAACGCGCTCCCCGACCTGCAAGAGGTCCTGTTCGGTGGGCGTGTGGGCTAGCCGCTCCCGTGTGTCCGCACTGTTGCGCCTCGCGCCGGTGCGGCTGCTCATAAGCAGTAGCCTCGTCCGGTGCGGACGATGGCCCTCGTCGCGCTCGCGCTGACGCTCCTCTCGTGTGGCGACACGTACTCCGGCCGGTCCGGCGCCGTCATCGATGCCCACGTGACGCGCGTCCTCGACACGTCTTCTCGCCCGATCCCGGGCTCCGCGCCGCAGCTGCTCCAGCGCGTCGAGGTCGAGCTCGACGGATCGCTCTACCGCGGCGACCGCGTCGAGATGGGCTGGGGCGGACGGAGCCCGATCAACGAGAATGGCCTGTTGCGCGAGGGTGACCGCGTGCTGGTGTCGGCGCGCCGCGCCGACGACGGCAGTCGCCTCTACACGATCGAGGAGATCGTGCGCCTCCCGTCGCTGCTGCCCTTCGGCGCGCTCCTCGCCGTCGCGCTCGTGGTCGTCGCGCGGCTCAAGGGCCTCGCGTCGATTGCCGGTCTGGTCGGCAGCGTCGCGGTCTTCCTGTTCGTCGTCGTCCCCGAGATCCAGATCGGGGCGGATCCGATCCTCGCCACGCTCCTGGGCATGGCGGGCGTGCTCGTGATCGCGGTCTACGTCGTGCACGGCTTCAATCGCAAGAGCACCGCCGCGCTGGTCGGCACGGCCGTCGGACTCGTGGCCGTCGCGCTGCTGGCGAGCCTGGCTCTCGGCGCGGCGCATATCACCGGGCTCGGCAGCGAGGAGGCGGTGTTCCTCGCCGTCGGAACGCGCTTCCGCGTCGACATGACACATCTGGTCCTCGCGGGCGTGATGGTCGCTTCGCTCGGGGCGCTGGTGGACATGGCCGTCGGCCAGGCCTCGACGACGTTCGAGCTCGCCGCGATCGATCCCGATCTCCGCGGCGGGGCTCTGTACGCCTCGGCGCTCAACGTCGGGCGCGATCACATCGGCTCGCTGGTGAATACGCTCGCGCTCGCCTTCTTCGGCGGCGCGCTGCCGCTGGTCGTGCTGCTCTCGCTCGGCAACGCGCCGGTCGTCGTCGCGGCCAACAGCGAGACGATCGTGACCTCGATCCTCGCGGTGGTCGTCGCGAGCGTCGGGCTGGTGGCGTGCGTGCCCGTGACCACCGCGCTCGCGGTCGCGCTCGTGCGTGACTGACGGCTCCGATTGACATCCGGCCCGCGACGTTGCCTCGGTCGGAGTGCGCTCGCGGGCTCGGCACCACCCACGCTCGCGTGATAACCGGCGTGGGGCCGCTCGCCCGCGAGCACACCGCCTCCCTCGACCTCGCGGGCCGGCTGTCAGTCGCGAATCAGACGCGAGACCTCGCGGGCCAGCTGATTTCGCTGCTAAGCGGCCACCCGCGCGGCCGCGGCGATCGGCCCTAATGTTCCGGAGCGAAGCCGGAGCAGGCTCACGGCGATGCCGACGAGGATGCTCACGCCCATCACCGGGGCGGTGACCGCCTCAAGGCTCGTCTGGGCGAGGATGAGGACGACGATGAACGCGGCGACGCCCGCGTTCATGCCCCAGAACACGACGTGATCTGCCCACGCCCAGCGTTCCGAGCCGGTGAAGCGGTGGATGAGACCGAAGATCACGTTCGTCATCACCCCGACGAAGATCGCGTGGTCGAGCGCCGTCGGGATCCCCACCGGGATGTCCTCGAACTGCTTGCCGCCCGCGATCTGCCCGATGAGGTAAACGGTCAGCGCGATGTTCACGGCCAGGAAGGGGACCGCGATCGCGAAATGACGGTCCGCTCCCGGCGAGAGCCACGCGACGCGTAGCATCGGTCGGAACATCCGCCCGATGAACAGGAGACCGCCGACGAGCTGCAGCAGCGTTCCGATCCCCAGCAGTGGCTGCAGGTTCCGCCCGATGCCGACGGCGTAGGCGAGGCCGGCGAAGAAGAGGACCAGGAGCATCACCGTCGACGTCCAGTGCCGTGGAGTGCCGCTGCGGCGCAGGAGCCACTCGCCCACCGACGCGGCGGCCACGACGAGGTAGCCGGCGACCTGCATCCCCACGTGGGCGCCGATGATCGCGCCGACCGCGTCGGCGTTCCCGTTCGCGAAGAGGATCTGCCCGTAGACGCCCAGGGTCGAGCCGACCACGAGATTCGTGAGCGCGAGAGAGATCCCGAGCTGCGGCGCCGTGAGTCGCCCCCAACCGATGCCCCGCGCCCTCGAGAGCGTCCAGAGCCACGCCAGCACGATCGCGACGAGAATGACGACGCCGAAGGCCGCCCGTGCCGGGAAGTTGCCGCTGTAGAACGCGGCGACGTACGCGACAACGGTGGCGATGAGAGCCATGGTGAGACGACGTGTGGTCGTGGCCGAGCCGCCGCCAAAGAGCGACAGCGCAACGCCGAATACGCCGAGCGTGATCCAGCCGAGCGTACCGGCGTGGACGTGCGTGAGGATCACGTTGCGCTCGAGCGGACCGAGCGCCTTCGTGCCATTCAGGATCCCGATGACGACGGTGACGATGAAAATGACGAGCGCCGATCGGAACAGCCACCGGATCTCGGTGCGATGCTCCGCGCTATCGGCTTGGATCACGTGCTTCCCTCCAGCAGCTGCGCGCCGCATTCAGCGCGATGCGCCGGGCATTGTGCGGCTAGACTTGACGGAGCGCGAGACCCCTCGGAGGAGCCCCCTTGTCGGCCATCACCCCTGATATGACGATCGCGTCCGTCGTCGACCGCTGGCCGGACGCGGCGCGGATCTTCGCCCGCTACGGCCTGTCGTGCGCGTCGTGCGCGATCAGCCGCAGCGAGACGATCCAGGCCGGCGCGACCGGGCACGGCGGCGGCCGCGTGGACATGGCCGAGCTGCTCCGCGACCTCAACACCCTCGCGGACACGGGCGCGCTGCCGGCCGGCCTGCCTGAGGCTGGCAAGGTCGCGGCCCCGATGGGCGGGCCCAAGGGCATGGCCGCGCCCCAGGTCGGGATCAAGAACGTCATCGCGGTCATGTCGGGCAAGGGTGGCGTCGGCAAATCGCTCGTCGCGGGCCTGCTCGCGGTGGGGCTGAAGCGGCGCGGGATGCCGGTCGGCGTGCTCGACGGAGACATCACCGGTCCATCGATCCCGCGGATGTTCGGCGTGCGCGAGAAGCCCGCAGCCGTCGGTCAGCGGCTCATCCCGCCGCCGTCCCGTGGCGGCATCCCGATCATGTCGATGAACCTGCTCCTGCCGGGCGAGGAGGAGGCGGTCATCTGGCGCGGCCCGATGGTCTCCGGCGCGATCCGCCAGTTCTACACGGACGTCGACTGGAAGGAGCTCGACTACCTCATCGTCGACCTGCCGCCGGGCACGAGCGACGCCCCCCTCACGGTGATGCAGGCGCTCCCGATCGCCGGCGTCGTGCTCGTGACGACCCCACAGGCGCTCGCGACGATGGTGGTCACGAAGGCGGTGCGCCTGGTGAAGCAGCTCGGCGGCGACATCCTCGGGATCGTCGAGAACATGTCCTATGTCCGCGCGCCCGACGGGTCGAAGCTCGAGGTCTTCGGGCCGTCGCAGGGTCTGAAGCTCGTCATCGCGTCGAACGCACCGCTCCTGGCGAAGATCCCGATCGACCCGGTGATCGCCGACCTCGCCGATAACGGGAACATCGAGGACTACGAGTCGCCTGAATTCGAGGAGCTCGTCGCCAACTTCCTGGCGGTCGCGCCAAAGGCGCCGCCGCCCGCGCCGCAGGCCCACCAGCACTAGCGCGCGCGGTGCTCGCCCGAGCTCGCGCCCACCAGGGCGCGCTGTGGCTGCTCATCGCGAGCAGCGTCGGCAACGTCCTCGCGTACGGATACCAGGTCCTCATGGCGCGGCTCCTGCGTCCGGAGGACTACGCGATCCTCACCGCCCTCTTCGGTGTCATCCTCGTCGAGGCGATCGGCGCGCAGGTCATCCAGTCCGCGACCGCGCGCATCGCCGCGAGCTACAAGGCGCGCGACGAGAACGCCGAGCTGCACGCCTTCGTGCGGCGCTGGACGAGGCGCATCGCGCTCGCCGCCGGGATCCCATCGCTCCTGCTCGTCGTCGGCGGTCCTGTGGTCGGACCCGCGCTCGGCGTCCCGGTCTTCCCCGCGTCGCTGCTCGGCGTGACCCTCTTCCTGGCCGCGGTGACGACCTTCACCGGCGGCCTGCTCCAGGGCCTCGGACTGTTCGGCTGGCTCGGCTGGAACCTGATCCTCCAATCGGCCACGCGCCTCGGCGTCGGCGTTGCGCTCGTGCTGCTCGGTGCGGGAGTGGGCGGCGCGTTCGCCGGTGCCGCGGTCGCCATCCTGGTTGGGCTCGTCGCGGGGGCGATCCCGCTGCGCGAGCTGTTCCGCGCGGCGCGCGGAGCGGTCGCGCATCCGGCGCTCGGTGCGGCTGAGACGCGCTTCTTCCTCCTCGCGTCGCTCGTGCTCATCGCGTACGCCGCGCTCACCAACATGGACGCGGTGCTGGTGCGCGCGCTGCTCCCGCCGGAAGAGGCAGGCGCTTACGCCGGCGCGATCACGATGGCGAAGGTCGTGCTGTTCGCGCCGATCGCGGTCGGCTTCATCCTGCTGGAGCGCACCGCGCGCTCGCACGCGCACGGCCACGACACGGAGCGCGGGCTCTACATCGCGCTCGCGTTCGTCCTGTCAACGAGCGGGACCGTGGCGCTCGCGTACAACGTCGCGCCGGGGTTCTTCACCGCGATCGTCGTGGGTTCCCAGTACCCGCGTACCGCGGAGATCGTCGGCCTCTACGGCGTCGCATCGCTGTCGAACGCGCTGCTCACGCTCTGGAACGCGTACTTCATCGGCCGAGGCGAGATGCGGATCGGCGTGCTGCTCGCCGCCGGGGTCGTCGTGCAGGCGGCGCTGCTGGTCGCCGCGGGGCACGATGCCGCCACGATGGTGCGCATCGTCCTGAGTGTGTCGCTGGTGATGCAGGCGGCCTCGGTCGTGGCGTTCGTCATCGGTCTGGTGCGCCGCCCGGCTCTTGCGACGGGCGGTCTTCCACGATGAGCAGCAGGAGCAGCAACGGCGCGAACATGAAGTAGTTCTGCAGGCTCCGCCAGGCGACGTAGAACGCGGTCACCGGGAGCACCGCGAGCCCGTAACGCCAGCGGTCGCGATGGCGCGCGTACGTCCACAGCGCGAGGAGTCCGACCAGGGCGGGCGCGACGGTGAGCGCGATCCGCGGCGGCAGCGTCACCGGGCCGTCGATCGCGAAGCGGATGATCCCCGAACCGAGGGGCTCGTACGCCGAGCGGAACGGGCTCGTGATGCCGGCGAGCCACGCGGCGGGGTCCGGCACGATGAACGCGACGTTGACGGCGAGGAAGGTCGCCGCTGCCGTGATCGCCCAGCCGGCGCTACGTCCGCGGCGCCACTGGTCCACCAGGAGCCACGGCAGGTAGACCCACGCGATCTGGCGCGCCGCGGCCGATAGGCCCGTAGCGGCTCCCGATCGTCGACCGGGAAGAACGAGCGCGAGGACCATGAACAGGAACCAGCCGGGCTCGACGCCGGCGAGCGTGACCTGCCGGAGCGCCATGACGTTGACGAGTGCGAGCGCGCCGACGTACGGCGCGAGTGGCAGCGGCGCGCGGACCGAGATGAAGCCATACGCGATCACCAGGACGGCGAGAAAGCCATAGCGCACGTCGTCCACACCGAGATCGACGAGGAGAGCCGACGGAAGGAACGACGCGGCCGGGTACACGAGATGAAGCTCGCTGTCGCCGTCCTCGAGCTTGGTCAGCAGGTCCCGCGGGAGGCCGCGGTCGTCGAGCGCTCGGCCCAGGTCGACCGAGACGTAGGGGTCCCCGCCGCGGAGGGCGACGCGCGCCGCTTCATCGATGGCGACGGTCCCGTCGCTCACGTAGTGGGATCCCCCCAGGGCGAGCAGCGCGGTGAGGACCATCGTTCCGAGCGCCAGCGCCGCTGCGACGCGGCCGAACCGCTCCGTCCGGACGAAGGTGGCCGCGGCGATGAGGAGTACGCCGATCGCGCTCGCGAAGATGTCATCGGGGGCGAGGACGCTCGCGACCCGGATGAAGTAGCGCTCGGTCAAGAGGGACAACGCGGCCGTACCCGCGAGCCAGAGACCCCATCGCGCCAACAAATTTGGCCCGCGCAGCACCCAAGGCAGCGCGATGACCGGGATTCCGATCGCGAGCGCGGCCTCGAGGAACGGAAGGGGAGACGCGTGCGCGGGATCCGCGAGCGCGCGGAGCAGCGCGTAGTCCACGGCGAGCGACGCGCCGAGGACCATGCGCGGAAGCGCGAATCTCGCTTCCGCCACGAACAGCCCGACGACCGCCGCGCCAACCAGGGCCGCGCCCGTGACCCCGCCGATCTGGAAGGCCGCGAGGCCGTCGACCAGCAGGATCGCGGCGTACGCCGCGCGCGGCGCCCACGTGGGGATCGTCGTCCGCGACGCGACCAAGAGCAGCCCGAGGAACGCGCCGAGCGCGACGGCGACGTCCGCGTCGCCGCCGGGGTGGGAGAAGCCGCGCTCCTTGGTGAAGACCAGGAGCGCCGTCGCGATGAAGAGGAGTGCGAGGCGAGCGGTCAGCCGCCCGATGCTATCGTCGCGCGATCCCTCGCCTACGTTCGCTCGTGCCGTACGCCACGCTCGCGCTGGCCCTGCTCGTGGTGCTGCCGGTGGCGTGGCCCGTCCCGCACCTCGGCGATCTCTTCCTCCTCTGGGGCGTTGGCCGGATGACGCTCGACGGCATGTCGCCCTACGACCGAGCGACATGGCAGGCAATGACCGCGCGCTACCCCGGCGAGGTCGTCGACGGTGCGGTGAACGTCATCCCGAACATGGCGCAGCTTCCCGGCGTGGTGTGGCCGTATCCGCCGTGGACCGCGTATGTGTTCGCGCCGTTCGCGGCGCTGCCTCCCGCCGTCGGGACGACCGCCCTGCACCTCGCGTACATCGCCGCCGGCATCGCGGCGGCGATCGTGCTCGCGCGCCTTCTCCCGGGACGGGCGTCGACCTTGTACGCGCTCGCGCTCGCGGCATTCGGACTGTTCCAGCCCTTCGCCATGGACGTTCGCTCGGGTCAGTTCGCGACGTTCCTGCTGCTCGGAGTCGCGCTGGTCACGTATGGGATCGTGCGCGACCGCGAAGCCTTCGTCGTCGCCGGTGCGCTCGTTCTGTTCCTCAAGCCGCACCTGTTCTCGATCTTCGCGCTCGTGGTGCTCGTCATCCTCGTGCGTCGGGGGCGGTGGCGGCCGATCGCGGTGACCGCGGGGATCCTCGTGCTGGTTGCCGTCGCGACGATCGCGCGACAGCCTGAATCTCTTGCCGCCATGTTCGCGGGCGGCACCGATCGCGCCGGCGTCCCGGATCGATTCGCGACGACGTGGGCGGTCGCGCGCGCGCTCGTTCCGCAGGGCGACATCACCGGCATCGGCTGGCTCCTCGCTGGCGCGGTCGTCGCCGTCGTCGCCGCGGCGTCCTCCCGTAGCCCGGCGCGACTGCGGATGCCCGTGCTCCTCTCAGCCGCGCTCGTCGGCTCGCTCGCGGTCTCTCCGTACGTCCAGGCGTACGACGAGCTGGTCCTCCTCCCCGCTGTGTTCGTCGCGATCGCGGCCGTCGAGATGCCGACGCGCGCGTCCTGGCGCGCCCTGCAGCTGACGCTGGCCATCGTCATCGGCGTGCTGTACCCATGGGTCGCCGTCGTCCTCCAGATCGCCACGGGAACGCAGGCTTCCAGCGGCGCCATCCCGCTCCTCTTCGCCGTCCTGCTGGCGTCGAGCGTGGTGGCCGCATCCCGTCCGCTCGCGCGGCTCGAATAGAGTCGCGGCATCGTCATGTCACGACCGCTGTCGATCGCGATCTTTCACATGGGCTTCTTCTTCTCCGGCGGCGGGGAGAAGCTCGTGCTGCTCGAGGCGCTGGAGCTGCGCCGCCGCGGCCACGACGTGCGCGTCTACGCGCCGATCGTCGATCGCGAGCACTGCCTACCGGACCTCCTGGAACGATCCCCGGCCACATCGCTCCTGCCGCGCGTGCCCAACGTGTTCGGCGTCGGCCATGCCATCGCGCTGCTCTGGTCGTCCTTGTTCGCCGGTCGGCTCGTGCGCGGCATCGACGCCGACGTCTACCTCGGCGCCAACCAGCCGGGCGCGTGGCTCGCGCGGATCGCCGCGCGGCGGCATGGGAAGCGCTACGTCGTGTACCTGAATCAGCCCAACCGTCTGCTGGCTGCTCGCGGCATCGATCTCGAGACACGGCACGTGGTCGTGAAGAGGGACTTTTTCGTCCTCGATGCCGTCGCGAGTTTCGGTCGGCCCGTGCTGAACGCGCTCGACCGCAGTAGTACGCGGGATGCCGCGGTGCGGTTGGGTGACGGCGCATACGTGACCGGCCAGCTCCGCTCGCACTACGGCGGCGAATGGCGCTCGTGCCCGGCCGCCGCGGAGGTGCCTCATCGCCCGCCGACCTCTGACCGAGAGGACGATCCGCTCGGCTATCCGTACCTGCTCCTCACGAACCGCCACTACCCGCAGAAGCGGTTCGAGCTCATGTTCCCGGTCATCGAGCGCGTCCGGCGCGACCGTCCGGTCATGCGCCTCGTGATCACCGGTCAAGAAACGATCTACACCGACCGGCTGCGCGCCGAGGTCGCGCGGCGCGGCCTGTCCGACGCGGTCCGCTTCCTCGGTCTCGTCACCGAGGCCGAGCTCGCCCGGCTGTACCGCGGCGCGACCGTGTACGTCTACCCCTCGCCGGAAGAAGACTTCGGCATGGGTATCGTCGAGGCGATGGCGCACGGTACGCCCGCGGTCGCGTGGGACAACGCGGGCCCCACCGGGATCATCCAGGACGGCCGCTCGGGTCGGCTCATCCCGCTCGGCGATGTCCGCGCGTTCGGCGAGGCAGTCGCGGAGCTCGTGCGCGACGAGGGCCTTCGGCGAAGGATTGGTTCGGGAGGATGGGAGCGCGCCAGCGAACTCTTCTCGCTCACCGCCCATGGCGACGTGCTCGAACAGGCGCTCCGTGACGCAGCCGCGCGTTAGCGTCGCCCTTCCCGTGCTGAACGGGATGCCCTACCTGACGGACGCGATCCACTCGATCCTCGGCCAAACCTATCGCGACCTCGAGCTGGTGGTGGTCGACAGCGGCTCGATCGACGGCAGCGCGGAGCTCCTGAGGGCCATCGATGACGCCCGCGTGCGTTCGGTGACGGCGCCGAGCCGGCTATCGCTCCCGCTCGTGCATCGCTTCATCGTCGAGGCGACCCGTGGGACGCTCGTCGCGATCATGGGCCAGGACGACATCGCGGATCCCGAACGCATCGCGCGCCAGGTAGAGCTGCTGGACGCCCGTCCCCAGGTCGCGCTCGTAGGTTGCTGGTGCACGATCATCGATGGCACTGGACGCACGGTGGGACGCGTCCGCTACGAGACGGCCTGGCCGCGCCTGCGGCGTGGGCTCATCCGCAACACGCAGGTCCCGCTCCCGGCGATGCTTTTTCGCCGGGCGGCCTACGACCGCATTGGGGGTTACACCGACGCCTGCGGATACGCCTTCGACTACGACCTCGTGCTGCGCCTCTCGCGCGTGGCCGAGATCGCCAACGTGCCCGAGGAGCTTCTGGCGATCCGGTACATCCCGACCGGCGCATCGCAGAGCGGTGCGCGCGCGGTGCAGCGCGGGGCGCTTCGCGCTCGGTGGCTCGAGCTGCGCCGCGGTGGCCGGCCCGCCTGGGATTGGCTCTGGCTCTTGAAGCCGCTGCTCGGGCTCGCGCTGCCGGTGCCGATCTTGAGGGCGATCATCCTGCCGTACATGAACGCGGTGCACGGCCGCGCGAGGACCGCCCGACGCTGACGCGGCGCGGCGTGCTCCTCGTATTGGCGGCGCTGGTCGCCGAGCTGCCGCTGCTCTGGCCGCCGCCGTTCCGCCTGACCGACCACCTCCTGCTGTGGCAGGTCGGCCGGTTCGTGGTGACTGGGGTCTCGCCGTACCGGGCCGACGTCTGGGTCGACGCGGCGAAGCGCCTCGACTCGCCACACATCGCGGAGCTCGCGACGACCGGCGTGATCTGGCCGTATCCGCCGTGGACCGCGTTGCTCTTCGTGCCGTTCGGAGCGTTCCCGATGGAGATCGGCACGTGGGCGTTGCACCTCGCCTATCTGGGCAGCGGGCTCCTGGCCGCGATCCTTCTCGCTCGCGAGCTGCCCTGGCCACGCCCGGGGCTCGCCGCGATCGCGGTCGCGCTGTTCGCCGTCTTCGAGCCCTTCGTCATCGCGGCTCGGTGGGGGCAGTTCGGCGGCTTCCTGCTGCTGGGCATCGCGCTGCTCCTCATCGGGTTGCGATCGCGCCGCCTCGCGCCGCTGATCGCCGGCGCCCTGCTGCTCGCGACCAAGCCACACCTCACCGCGCTCTTCGCTCTCGTCGCCGCGGCATGGCTGATCCGCCAGCGCCGCCGGCGAGATCTCGCGGTCACCGCGCTCGCGCTGTCCGTCCTTGTCGCGGTCACGTGGGTCGCGTTCCCCGACTGGCTCGCCGTCGCCGGGACCGGCGCCGGCGATCGGCTCTCCGTCGTCGCGTTGTTCGCGACCACCTGGTCGTTCGCGATCGCCCTCGCCGGTCCCGCCTGGCCGCTCCTTGCGGCGGTCCTCGTGTCCGTCGTCAGCGCCTCGGGCGCGTACGCCGCGCGCGCGGCCCCGGTCGCGCTTCGGCCGTTCGCGGTCTTCGCCGGTACCGGCGTGCTGACGTTGGGGCTGACGCCGTACGCCCTCGTCTACGACCACCTGCTGCTCGCGCCGGTGCTGCTCTACGGCGTCTTCGCGCTCGACGCCGCATCGGGCACGGCGCGCGCAGCTCACGCCGTTCTCCTTGCCGTCGCCGGGATCGCTCTACCGTGGCTCCTCTATCTCGTCGTGATCCTCCGCCCGGATCAGGCGCCCGCCGGCGCGATCCCGTCGCTCCTCGTGGTGCTGCTCCTATCGAGCGCGTGGCTCCTGCGCGACGCGCGCGATCGATCTCCACAGGCCGATAAGAGCCACGTGGCGTAGCACGACGGCCACGGCCAGGACGGCGAGGAGGAGCGTCGGCAAGCCGTCGGCGGTCTCCCAGCGGACCAGCGTCAGCGGTGAGGCGGTGAAGAACACGGCGACGTCGGAGAGGGCGAGCAGCCGGAAGCTTCTCTTCCGCTCGAGGCCGAGGAGCGCGGTGAACGGCAGGACCCAGAGCGAGAACTGCGGGGAGTAAAGCCGCGCCCACAGGAGCACGGCGATCGTGGCGAGCGCGAAGCCAATCGCCGGATCAGCCGCGGCTCGCGCTCGCGGAAGGACCGATCGGACGTACGTGACGATCAGACCTGCCGTCGTAAGTCCGAAGACCAGGCTCGTGGCCGCGGGCACGCCTGCTCCCTCGAGCGCGGTCGAGAGCAGTCCCCAGACCGCGACGCCGCCCGCCTGGTAGCCCGCCGCGTAATAGAGGAGTCCCTCGACGGCCGAGTGCGACGCGAGGAGGGCCGGTAGTGCGATCACCAGGGCGACGAGCACGAACACGGCCGCCGCCACGCCTCGCCGCGGACCCGCTCTCACCAGGAGGAGCGGCGCCGCGGCAGCGGGAAAGAGCTTCGCCGCCGCGCCGATGGCGAGCGCGGCCGCGGCCCACGTCAACCGGCCGCGCCGGACGAGCACGGCCGCGCCGAGCAGGAGGGCAGCCGGGAGGAGATCGGCGCCGACGCCCGCGAGGAGCAGCACCTGGGGCGCGAGGACCCAGCCCCACAGGGCGGCGCGCGTCCCGGCCTCGCGCGCCAGGAGGTACGCGATCGCGGTCGCCGAGAGCACGACGACAGCGGCCCACGCGAGCGTGTAGCCGAAGGCGCCGCCCATCGCGACGCTGAAGAGTCCCGAGAGGTAGCCGGTGACCGGCGGGTATTCGAAGAAGACGTCGAGGTAGGGGATCTTGCCGCCGCCGAGGCCCCGCGTGAAATAGGTTGCGAGTAGGTCGCTCCACACAAACGGGCGGAGCGCGTCCGGAAGCGCGCCGGCTGCCGCGGCGACGCGCGGCGCCTCGCTCGCCGCGGCGATGACTGCCGCAGCGAGTACGACGTACGCTTGGCCGCGACGATTCGGGAGGTCAGCCATGCCGGTCGACAAGGAGCTCCTCGAGATTCTGGCGTGTCCGGTCGACAAGTCGCCCGTGCGCGAGGAGGGCGATCGCCTCGTCTGCACGCAGTGCGGTCGCCGCTATCCCGTGCGCGACGGTATCCCGGTCATGCTGGTGGACGAGGCCGAGCCGCCGCGCTGACCGATGCTCAGGCGCGGACGAACGAGCTCGCAACGAGCACCAGCGAGTAGAGGTTCGCGGCGATGACATACGCCGGCGCTACCAGGAGGAGCACTCGCCCGACCCGACCCCGCAGCTCGGACAGGCCGAGCGTCAGCAGTAATGAGATGGCTACGAGCGCCGGGAAGAAGTAGCGGCCCTGCGGCTGGCTGAAGGTAAGGTTGGCGTAGACGACGAGCACAAGGATCAAGAGCGGCGCGAGGACGAAAATTCTTCGCTCTGCGGACCAGCTCCGTCTGACGAGCACCGCCTGACCAATGCCCCAGAGCGCGACGACCCACAGCAGGCCGTAGCCGACGTAGAGCGACTCTGGAAGGTAGGCATTGAGCCAGCCGAAGACACCGAGGAAGGACTCGAACAGGATGCTCGGGAAGAACCAAATGAAGTACGGGCTCAGGATCGAACGAGGCGTCAAGAGCTCAGGAGCGAGCAGCCGTTGCATCGACAGGCCCGACGCGTCGCCATAACGGATCGCATTCAACGCGAAGAACCATCCCGCGACGGCGACGAATGCGGCGCCTGCGGGCACCGCGTCGCGGATGAACTCGCGCAGGTCTCGTTTTGCGACGAATAGGTACCCGAGTAGCGCGAGCGCCAGCAAGTAGACGGCGTGGTACTCGCTGAGGACCGCGAGCCCTGCGATGGCGCCGAACACCGCCGCGGTTGTTCGCGGCCGCTCCGGGCCGCGCATCAGCCGAAGCAGCAGCACGAGGCCGATCGCGGAAAGCGCTGTGGCGAGCGAGGTCGGGTTCACCGCGGCCGAGAGATAGGTGAATTGGGGTAGAGCTGCTGTGGTCGCCGTAGCGCTTGCACGAACGGCGGCCGTGGTCCCGATCATTGTCGCCGCGAGATACGTGCACAGGACGGTGACGATGCCGAACACGGTCGACAGCGTCCGTAGGAAGTGCAAGTACCCCGCGGGTGCGGGGGACGGGTGGAAGTAGTTGCGCGGCAGCGTGTCCCACGTCCACGGCTCGATCCGCTGAGCGGCCACCGCTGCGGGATACGAAATGCCGCTCGCTCGCAACGCGCCCGCGAGCACGCCGTAGTAGAGCGGGGGATGGAACGACTGGTTCCCGGCGCGCTCTCCTTCGACGCGTGGATCGGGCAGACGCCCTTCCTGTGTGAGGAAGAGAACGTATCGAACGTGCGCGTCCTCGTCCGGTGCCTCGAACGGTGGTGTGGCGAGGTTCCATGCAGTGGCGAGCACGAGGTAGAGGGCGACGATCGCATAGAGGATCGGGTCGCGCGGCGCGTCACTCAGTGACGGTCTCCACGCGGCTCTAGTCGCGCAGCGTGTCGCTGACGGTCGTGGACGGCCCGCGCGCGGGCGAGACCGCTCGAACGCTCCACCGGCGAGTCCCGAGTCGGGCGAGCTTCGCGATGGCGCCGAGGACATCTCCCGCACGCATCTTTGAACTTCCGTAGTGGCGCTTCGGCAGTGGTATCGAGATCTCTTGAACGGTAACCCCTCGCCGGCAGAGCACGAACAAGCTCTCGAAGAAGAAGTCGTACCCGGTCGCGGTGATGCCCTCGAAGCTCGTCTGCGGGATGCGATCCAAACGATAGAGGCGGAAGGCCCCGGTCGCGTCATACGGCACCCCAAGGAGGTGCCTCGTGAGCGTGTGGCCGAACTTCGTCGTGGATCGGCGGAGGAGATTCCAGTCCGCGAGGCTCGTCCGCTCCAGGAAGCGCGAGCCGACGACGAGCGACGCCGCATCGGCGTTCTCGATGAAGAGCGGGATCAGGCTCGGCGCGTGGGTGAGGTCGGCGTCCATCGTGACGAGGACGTCATAGCCGCTCTCGTAGGCACGTCGGATGCCAAAGAGATGCGCGCTCCCGACGCCCTGCTTCCCGGATCGATGCGCCACTCGGACGCGCGAATCCTCTCGCGCGATCGCATCCAATATGTCGCCGGTGCCGTCGGGTGAGCCGTCGTCGACGAAGAGTAGGTCCATGTCGAGCGTGAGCGCGCGGATCTGCCCGTAGAGGGCTTCGACGTTGTCGCGCTCGTTGTAGGTGGGTATCAACAAGAGAATCCGGCGCGCCTGCTCGGGCATTCGCTTGATATATACATCAGTCCTAGCGCGAACTCGGTGTCGTCTCGGTCTATCCGACCCGATCTGGCGATCGATAGAAGGGAGCACATGCACCTCAGGTACAGAAAGACCTGCCGGGCTTGCGGGGCCGCCGCATTAACGAAGGTCATAGACCTCGGCGAGCAGCACATCCAGGGTGTCTTCATCAAGCCGGGCGAAGAGATGCCGCCGATGCGTCGCGTCGCGCTCGACCTCATTCGCTGCGACCCGACACGTGACGAGCGCGCGTGCGGCCTGTTGCAGACCAGCGTGACGGTGCCGCCGGAGATCCTCTATCACCGGTACTGGTACCGCTCCGGTACGAACAGCACCATGCGCGATCACCTGCGCGGCGTCGCCGAAGAGGTCGCGTCGCTCCTCGGCCGACAAGGTGCCAGGGTGCTCGACATCGGCTGCAACGACGGGACGCTGCTCGGCTGGTATCCGGCCACGTTCGAGCGCTACGGCATCGATCCAAGCGACGCGGTGGAGTCGATCGGGGAGGGGATCGCGGTCGTACGGGATCGCTTTCCCTCAGCGGAGCTGACGCAGCGCGCCGGTGGGGCGAGGTTCGACGCGATCACGTCGATCGCCATGCTCTACGACCTCGAGGACCCGGTCGCTTTCGTTGGCGCCATTCGCGATGCGCTGGCGCCGGATGGGGTCTGGCTGTTCGAGATGTCCTACATGCCGACGATGCTCGAGATGAATGCGTATGACGTGATCTGTCACGAGCATCTCGAGTACTACAGTCTGGCCGTCATCGAATTCGTACTCGCCGCCGCGGGCCTCAAGGTGTTCAAGGTCCAGCTCGACGACGTGAACGGCGGAAGCATTCGCTGCTTCGCGACTCACGCCGGCAATTTTCGATGGTCGGACAGCTCCTTCCGGGATGGGCTCCATGCGCTGCGGTCGCGCGAGTTCGACATGCAGCTCGACACGGATCGGCCCTACCGCGACTTTCAAGATCGCGTGAATGCGCACCGCGTCGAGTTCTCGCGGATCGTCAAGGACCTGAAGCGCGAGGGGAAGCGGCTCCACGTGTACGGGGCATCGACGAAGGGGAACACGCTGCTGCAATTCTGCGGGATCGACAGCTCGGTCATCGAGTGCGCTGCGGATCGGAATCCGGACAAGCACGGCGCGCGCACGATCGGCACCGACATCCCGATCGTCAGCGAGGAGGAGTCGCGACGCATGCGGCCCGACTACTACGTGGTCTTACCGTGGCACTTCCGGCGAGAGTTCCTCGAGCGAGAACGCGCTGCGCTTGAGAGCGGCATTCGGATGATCTTCCCGCTTCCGGAGATCGAGATCGTCGGCCGCCGGAGCTCGTAAACGCCGCGTCTTCCTCGCCCGCGCCTCACCCGGACGCGCGCGCGGATACGCGGCTTCGCGTGAAGTTGGCGGCCTCCTGCGAGTTCCGCAGCGCCGCCTCGATCTCCGGTGCGCTCATGCCGTGGTAGCCGGCGCGCTCCTCGGCCGACGCGGGTCCCCCCAGGATGCGCTGATAGATCTGGTTGACGAGCGCGGCGCGCCCAGCGGGAGTGCGGCCGAACGCGTCGTTCGGGCTCGCCTCGCTGATGCCATTTGCCGCGACGAACTGCGCGGGCGTGAGGCCGCCTCGCTGCCTCGGGTCGAGGACGAGCGCGCCTGTTGCCACCGATGGCCGTTGGGCCTCGGCCAGGATCAAGCGCGCGCTGTCACTCGCGGGATCGAGCTCGACCGCGCGCGCCGCATGGGCGCGGGCGGTCGCGCGGTCGCCACGGGCCAACGCCGCTTTCGCCGCGGCGAGGCGGAGCGGCACGCTGTCCTTGTAGCGGAGCGCCTCGTCGATGAGCGCCCCCGCGTCGCCCCGGTCCGGATCGCCATCGGCGATCTCGGCCGCGACCTCGTCGTAGCGGCTATCCCGCGGATAGAGCTGGATCGCGCGGACGATCTCGCGCAGCGCCCCGGGACGATCGCCGAACGCGACCAGGATCTCCGCCGCCGCCTCGTACGGGACGCTTTTGTTCGGATCCGCCTCGATCCCCCGTCGCGCGGCCGCGATCGCCGCGGCCCGGCCGCCCGAGGAGAGGTCACCCGCCAGCGCCTGTTGCGCTCGCGCGAGCGCCGCGGACGTCCAGTACTCCGCGCGATACGGGTACCGGGACGCCGCCTCGAGATAGTTGTCGCCCGCGAGCTTCCACAGCCCGATCGTTTCGAGGGTCGCCCCACGGATCGCCCAGTGCTGGGCACGGCCCCCGTCGAGATCGACCGCGCCGCTCGCCGCCTCGAACGAGGCCAGTGAACTCGTGGCGCGCAGGTGAGCCGCGTCATTGGCCAGCCGCCCCGCCCGGAAGGTCCCGAGCTCGCTCATCGGGGCGACCGCGGCCACCGCAAGGATGGCGACCTGAAGCAGCGGACGGACGATCGGGCGTCCGACGAGAGCGGCCGACCCTGGCGTGCCCGTCGCCGCCGCGCCCAGGCAGACCCACGGGATCCAATCCGCCTCGACCGACCAGACCGCGAACAGGCCGTCGGTCCAGTACGCGGCCAGCGCTGTGAGCGCGGCCGCCGCGACGACGCGATCCGCGGCGTCGCCGCGATCGAAGCGTCGAAGCAGAGCCACGACGCCCCCGGCGCCCAGGACGATGAGCGCGAGCAGCCCGGCGACGCCGGTGGTACTCGCGGCTTGCAGCACCAAGTCGTGGGCCTGGTTGTAGAAGAAGCGCCCGGTGTCGAAGCTCTCGCTGGCCGGGCCGCGGTACCTCGGGAACGCGATGCCGAAGCCATCCGGTCCCCAGCCCAGGACAGGCCGGGCGAGTGTGGCGCGCAGGGCGCCCTCCCAGAGCGCCGACCGCTCTTCGACGCCGGCGCCGCCGGCGGTCGCCGCGATCCGGGCACCGAGGGGCGTCGCCACCAACACTGGCACGGCGATCACGACAGCGACCGCGAGACCGAGCACGGCCTGCAGCGCCGACAGCCGGCCGCCGCGGACACCAAGGGCGCCGATGACGAGGATGGCCGCGCCCAGACCCAGCGCCGCGGCTCGGGTCTGCACGAGGAACACGGCAACGAGCAGCAGCGCGGCGAGCGCGACCAGGCCGAGTCGCACCGGCCAGCGCGGCACGAACAGCGCGGCCGCCAGTGCCGCCGCCGCGATGGCCATCGCGACCTGGCTGAGCAGGTCCGGATTGCCGAGCGTTCCGAAGAGCGGGAAGGGGTCGACGAACCAGGGGATCGGGTCGAGGCCCCTCCATTGCACCACCGCGTAGCCGACCGCGACGAGTCCGGCCGCGGCGATCGCTCCTCCGAGGACGACCCAGTCCGCTCGCCGGCGGAACGCGACGGCAATAGCCACATAGAGGACGACCATGTCCAGCAAGAAGGTCAGTCCGAGGTATCGGCCGAACTCTCCGAAGAGCGCGGTGTAGCGATCCTCGGCGAACGCCGTCGACAGCAGGTTGACGCCGACGAGCGCGCCGACCGCCCAGTGGAGCCTGGTGCGGGGCAGGATCTCCGGGCCGAAGCGCAGCGCGCTCGCGATCAGGACCCCGCCGATCCACCACTCGAGCCCTCGGCTGAAAAGTGACTTCGGCAGGTCGAAGGCCGAGAACGAGAACGGATCGAAGATGACGACGATGCCGGCGACCTTGATGGCCACGAGCCAGACCAGGGCTCGGCGGAGGGGAGAGCGCTCGAAATCGCCAGCGGCCTCAGCGCGAGGCGGCGCGATCACGCGTTCGACTGGGCCAGTCCGTTCCGGACCGCGTAGACCGCGGCCTGGGTGCGATCGGAGACGTCGAGCTTCGAGAGGATCGCGGCGACGTGGCTCTTCACGGTCTCGGGGGACAGCACCAGCCGCTCCGCGATCTCGCGATTGGACAGACCCTCGGCGACCAGCGCGAGGATCTCGCGCTCTCGCCGCGTCAGCGGCTGCGGCGGCCGCATCCGCCCGGCCTGCGGACCGACATCGCTGAGCGCGCCGCGAAGCGCCTGCTGGTCGATGATCGAACCGCCGGCGGCGATCTCGCGGACGACGTCGACGAGGCGATCCCGGGTGACGTCCTTGATGAGGTAGCCCGCCGCACCCGCGGCGATCGCCGCGCGCAGGTACTCGGGGCTCTCGTGATTGGTCACGATGATCACGGCGGTCCGCGGCCGCTCCTCCTTCAGCCGCCGCGTCGCCTCGAGGCCGTCCATGTCCGGCATGCGCACGTCCATCAGCACGACGTCCGGCAGCGCCGCGCGAGCCAGCTCGATCGCCTCGCGACCGGTCTTCGCCTCCGCGACGACCTCGAGATCGCCCGCCCCGCCGAGAATCGCCGCGAGCCCTTGCCGTGCCAGCTCGTGATCGTCGGCGATGAGCACCCGCGTAGCCATGATCGCTGGCTACTCTATCGCCGTGGCGGTCGATGCCCTGGACGTCGTGCGCGCCGCCTATCTGACGGCGTACGCCGCGATCTTCGTGATCGACCTCCGGACGCGGCGCATCCCGAACGCGATCACGTATCCGTTCCTCGCCCTGGCCCTCGTCGCGAGGCCGGATTCGCTCGGCCTCGTCCGGCTGGAGAGCGTCGCAGTCGCGGTCGCGGTCGGTGCCGGCTTCCTCCTCTTCGCCCTGCGCGGCTGGATGGGCATGGGCGACGTGAAGCTCGGCGCCCTCATCGCGCTGGCCGAGCCGCCCGCGGTCGCGATCGCGGCGCTCTGGCTCGCGTTTTTCACCGGGGCCGTCGTCGGCGTCGCTTTGATCGCCGCTCGCCGCGCCGGCCGGCGAAGCGCCGTCCCATTCGGCCCGTTCCTCGCGCTCGCTGCCGCCGCGGCCGCCGTCGCGCCGGGTCTCGTGACGGAGTACTCGCCCTTCGCTGCGCTGTGGCGATAAGTGAGACGTGCTGAACTTGGCGCGGCCCGTGCGGTACTCGCAGAATGACTGACCTGGGGTGAGCGGTCCGCAGCCGACAGGCGACGCCGTCAGCGCCGCGCACGCGGTCCGGTTGCCCAACGGCGGCACGCCGCTCCTACCCGGGCTGTTCCCGCCGGGGCCGCTGGATCTCGACGGCACGACCCGTCGGGTCGTACTGATCCTCTTGACGGTCTTCGTGACCGTCGGGGCGCTCGCGTACCTGGTGATCTCGCGGGACGATCGCCTCGTCGGCCCGCTGGTCGCGGCGCTCGCAGGTGCGTTGATCGCCGGCCTCGTCCCGTGGCACGGGCTCCCGAAGGACGCGTTCGGCTCGGTCGGCGTCGCGATCGGCGCGTGGATCACGTGGGTCGCGGATCTCACCGGCGGGCCGGCGTCCGCGGTGACGCCGCTGTGGTTCCTCGCACTCGCCGCGGTGGGCCTGCCGCTGTCGCGCCGAACGGGTACCACGCTCGGCCTGGCGGTGGCGGTCGCCGCCTTGCTGCCGTTGGTCTACCGGCCCTCGACTCCCGACGACCGCGCTCACCTGTTCGTCCTGTGCGGCGTCCTCGTCGCCGGAGCGGTGTTCGCCCCCTGGACGATGGACCGTATCCGCCGTTTGGTAGCGGTCGCCGGCGGAGCCGAGAGCCGCATCGCAGACGAGCGGGAGAGCGCGATGGAGCTGCGCCGCGCGATGGACGCGCGCTACGAGTATCTCTCCGTCGTGGCGCACGAGCTGCGCAACCCGCTCAACGGGATCGGCGCCGCCGCCCGGGTCGTCGCGAAGGATGTTGCCGGCCGCGCGAGCGAGTCGATGGTCCTGGGGATCGCGACCGAAGCACGACACGCTCTCGAGCTGCTCGACGGGCTGACTGATGTGGCGAGCCTGGAGTCCGGGCGGATGAGCTTCGCCCTGCGGCCCATCGACATCGCGCTGCTGCTCGCCGACACCGTCCGCGGCATGCACGTCGAGGAGCACGCCGTGCGGTTGCGCGGGACTGACAACCCGATGCGCGTGATGGCCGACGAGGCGCGCATCGGCCAGGTCATCCGCAACCTCGTGAGCAACGCGGCGAAGTATTCGCCCGCCGGGAGCGAGATCGAGATAAGCCTCGGCCTCTCCGCGGATCGCGGCAAGGCGATCGTCCAGGCTCGCGACCACGGCGAGGGCATCCCGCCCGGCGAGCGCGAGCGGCTCTTCCAGAAATTCGCGCGCCTCTCGACCGCCGGCGCGACCCGCGGGTCGGGCCTGGGCCTCTACGTCTCCCGCAGCATCGTCAACGACCACGGCGGCGAGCTCTGGGCGGACTGGCCGGCGGGGGGTGGCACCGTCTTTAGCTTCTCTATTCCCCTGATCGGGGAGGGTGACGAAGGTCACGTGCGATAGCCTCGATCACGTGTCCACGAAGGTCCAGATCGTCGACGACCACTTCCTCTTCGCCGAAGCGCTCGGCAGCGTCATCCGGGAGATCCCTGCCTACGACCTGGTGGGCATCGCGGTCACCGGCTCGCAGGCGATCTCGATGGCGCAGGAGAAGCAGCCGGATGTCATCCTGCTCGACTTCCACCTTCCCGGGTACTCCGCCGACGTGCTCGCGCCGCGCCTGCGGTCCATGGCGCGCGACGCCAAGATCATCATCCTCACCAGCGACCAGACCCAGGCGAGCATGGTGAAGGGCGTGCAGGCCGGTGCGGCCGGCTACCTGACGAAGGATCGCGCCCTCGACGACGTGATCCGCGCGCTCGACGACGTCGCCGCCGGCGGCGTGGTCCTGACGAAGCAGCAGCTCGAGGTCGCCCGACAGGGGGAGGTCGAACGGGGAGAGGCGCTGACGCAGCGCGAGATCGAGATCCTCCGCCTCCTCCAGCGAGGCCGCGACACGATCGCGATCGCGGACGCCCTCACCATCAGCGCGAATACCGTGCGCACGCACCTGCAGAACCTCTTCACCAAGCTCGGCGCCCACTCGAAGCTCGAGGCCGTTGCGTTCGCCAAGGAGCGCGGCGTACTCGAGTAGGTACGACGAACGCCGTAGTCGAATCCCCCTCAGAACGTATGGGAGAGCGATGGAGGGACCGAGCACACTCTTGCTGATGCGAGTAGCCCCGCCGCGCGTGCGGTTGCCCAAGTGACGGTCGCGACCGGGCGGAAGCGCCTCGGCGAGATCCTGGTCGAGGCGGGATTCGTCGACGAGATGGCGATCGAGTCCGCGCTGAAGCGTCAGAAAACGACGGGGACGCCCATCGGGCACCTGCTGCTCGACGACGGCCTCATCGCCAGCGAGGACCTTGCCGCGGCCCTCTCGTTCCAGCTCGACATCCCGCTCGTCAACCTCGGCATCGACGACAGCGACGAGGCCGCGCTGCGGCTGGTTCCGGAATCGTTCGCCCGGGCCAGCCACGTTCTTCCGCTGCGCATCGAGGGGAACCAGCTCGTCGCGGCGATGGCCTTCCCCAACGACCGGCGGATGCTCGCCGAGCTGGCCGAGCTGACGAAGCTCGGCATCCTGCCGTTTCTGGCCCTCAGCGACGACATCGACCTGCTCATCACCCAGCGCTATCGCGTGCTCGGCGGCGTCGCGACCGCGGTCAAGAAGTACGAGGTCGAGCACCGGCCGGCGCCGCAGTTCCAGGCACCGCTCCTGGCCGGCGTCGACGAGAACGCGCCGGTCGTCCAGATCGTGAACCTGATCTTCACGCAGGCGCTCCGCGACCGCGCGTCGGACGTCCACATCGAGCCGCACGAGCGCTCGGTATCCATCCGCTTCCGCATCGATGGGACGCTCCACGAGGCGACCCGGCTGCCGAAGGACATGGCGCCGGCCATCGTGTCGCGGCTGAAGGTCATGGCGAACCTGAACATCGTCGAGAAGCGGCGAAGCCAGGACGGGCAGATCCAGCTGAGCATGGACGAGCGCGAGGCTGACGTCCGCCTCTCCACGATCGAGACGATCTGGGGCGAGAAGGCGGTCATGCGGATCCTCGACAAGTCGCGGGCCATCGTCGACGTCGAGGAGCTGGGCATGGAGAGCGGCGTCCTGGAACGCTATCAGGAGCTGTTGAAATCGCCGTTCGGTATGGTCCTCGTCGTCGGGCCGACGGGCTCGGGCAAGACGACGACGCTCTACACGTCGGTCAACGAGCTCGACCGCGTGAGCCGCAACATCATGACCATCGAGGACCCGGTCGAATACGTGATCGACGGCACGAGCCAGGTGCCTATCAACCCGACGGCCGGCCGGACGTTCGCGAGCGGGCTCCGAGCGCTCCTGCGTCAGGACCCGGACGTCATCCTGGTGGGGGAGGTCCGCGACCAGGAGACCGCCGAGATCGCCATGAACTCGGCGCTCACCGGACACCTCGTCCTGAGCTCACTGCACGCGATCGACACCGTGGGCTCGGTCTACCGGCTCATCGACCTCGGCGTGCCGCGCTTCATGGTGACCTCCAGCATGGTCGCGATCATCGCGCAGCGGCTCGTCCGCAAGCTGTGCACGCGCTGCAAGGTGGAGACGAAGCCCACCGTCATCGAGGAGTCGCTGCTGCGACAGGCGAAGCTGCCGGCCGACACGGTCTTTGCTCCGCACGGGTGCAATTACTGCTCGAACACCGGCTATCTCGGGCGCACCGGCGTGTTCGAGCTGCTCATCTTCGGAGACGACGTGCGGGCCGCGGTAAACGAGGGCGGCTCGGCGCAGGATCTTCGCGCGCGCGCCCTGGCCGCGGGCCTGGTGACGCTTCGAGATGCGGGCTTCCGCAAAGTCGCGGAGGGCGAGACGAGCACGGCCGACGTGCTCGGGATGCTGCAGGGCGCCGGCTAACGCCGGCGATCGACTCGCGCGCCTGGCCCGTTCGGGCTAGTCCACTTTACGCACTCGAAATCGTCAGCCGGCCGTATGTCTCGACTGCCCGCCCGCTCGCACTCTTGCGACATCGTGGTAAAGGTTTCGCAACGTTCCGGTAACGCGGCGGCGCGGCGCTAGATGGCACGTCAGGTTCCGTCGCGCTTCACCTTGCCGATGGCGGATGCCGAGGCGCTCGCGCGCCCCTCCGCGATGGGGGAGATGAACGGGCAGCTCGACGCCGGTCGCCGCGAGCGGGCCTGGCAGCGCGTCCGGAACCTGGGTTCGATCAAGCCGTACGAGATCTTCCCGCAGTTCTTTGGCATCGGGAAGCAGGAGCTCGCCGTCTTTTCGCGTCAGCTCGCGACCTTCGTCGCCGCGGGCGTTCCCCTGACGCAAGCCATCGCGGTGCTCCGCGAGGAGGCGCGCTCGCGAAAGATGCGTGACGTCCTGGGCGACATCGGGGAGCAGCTGCGCAAGGGCGCGAGCGTCTCCGAGGCGCTCTCCGCTCATCCCGACGTGTTCTCGCCACTGTTCCTGAACCTCGTTCGGGCCGCCGAGCTGACCGGGACGCTCGACACGGTCCTGAAGCGTCTCGACGTGCAGCTGACCCGTGAGGACAAAGCCTCGCGAGAGATCAGCTCCGCCCTGATGTACCCCGTGCTCGTCCTGCTGATGGCGGGAGTGAGCGTCGGCGTGATGGTCGTGTATGTGCTGCCGCGGTTCTCCGTACTGCTCTCGGAGTTCCATGCCGAGCTGCCGTTCACGACGCAGCTCCTGCTGGCGATGGCGAAATTCACGACGAACAACGGGACGTGGATCGCGCTCGGTCTCGTCGCCTTCGTGGTCTCGCTGGTGGCATCGCAGCGCTTCGAGCGCGGCCGCTCCGCGCGGGACGCGTTGACCCTGAAGCTTCCGGTCATCGGAACGCTCGCCGTCTACGCGGCGGTCGCGCGCTTCTGCCGCACGCTCGGCACGATGCTCGAGGCCGGCGTACCCGTGAGCCGATCGCTGGACGTTGTCCTCAACTCGGTCTCGAACCGCGTGATCGCCCGCCGGCTGCGGCCGGCGAAGGCGCGTCTGCTCGCGGGCGAGGGGTTCGCCACGCCGCTGGCCGAGACGGGCGTGTTCCCGCCGACCGTCATCCAGATGATCCGCGTCGGTGAGGAGACGGGGGCGCTCGAGCGGTTCCTGAACGAGTCGGCGGTCTTCTACGAGAACGAGCTCGAGTTCAGGTTGCAGGGCGCGGTCCAGCTGCTCGAGCCGGCGCTGCTGCTGAGCGTCGGCGGAATGATCGGCTTCATCACGATCTCTCTCGTCAGCGCGATCTACGCGCTGACCGGTTCGATCCGCTAACGCGCGGGGACACGGGAAGAAGGAAAGGCAGGTTGTTCTAAGTGATCAAGCGACTGAGGCGACTCGCAAGCGAAAAGGGCTTCACGCTGGTGGAGCTGCTCGTGACCACGACCATCATCGGCGTGCTGGCGGCCGTCGTCACCGTCGGCGTGAGCGGCGCCTCGGGAACGGCGCAGACCAAAGCGAACATCCAGCTGTTCAACTCGGTGCAGGCCGGGATCGACTCGTTCGCCGCGCAGAACCCGCTGTCTACGGGCGTGCCGAACACCGGCGTTGCGTCTCCCGACTCGACGAACTACTTCGGCGTCAGCGGCACCGCGGGCGGCGTGGCCGTGATCGGGACCGATCAAGTGGTCGACTTCACCTCCACCGCCGGCGTCAATTCACCGTTCAACACGAACTTCCGTCTCAACAACAGCGGCAGCACGACGTTCAAGTGCGTCGTGTCGTCCGCGACGACCTTCACCTTGAAGGCGTGCAAGAACTAGCCGGGTCGGGAGAGAAGACGGAATGATCGAACGCATCGGGGCGATCCGCAGCGAGACCGACTACTCGTATCAGGAGGGTCCGGGGTTCCGATTCCTCGCGACGCGCCGCGGCCGGCCATCGCTGGCCGAGGAGCCATCGAGTGCGCTCACGATCGTGCGCGAGCGCGCCAGGCGGCTGCGCGTCATGCGCGAGAGCGGCCTCGCCGCCGCGCTCGAGCTCGGAGGCTGCAGCCGGGCCAGCCTGTTCCGCTGGCAGGCCGCGTACGAGCGCGGTGGCCTCGCGGCGCTCGCGCCCGAGCGGCGCGGGCCTCGGCAGTCGCGGACGAAGCAGCCCGCGTGGGTCGAGCAGGTCGTCGTCGCGATCCGGTTGCGAACCTACTGGAGCGCCAAGCGCATCGCCGCCGAGCTGCGGCGGCGCGACGACGTGGTCGTGAGCCACGGCTGGATCGAGCGCCTCTTCGACGAGCTCGGCACGGCACGCGCGTCACAGCAGCGCGGACCGCGCCGGTCTCAGAAATCATCGGGAAGTCCGACGCAAAAAGACCTTTACTCCGCACGCGTGTCACACGTAGGCTGATGCAGGGGAAGGCAGGGGCCATGTGGTCACGAGTACGCGCAAGCACATGCGGCAACGCATCCAAGCGCTCCGCAGAGAAAAGGGCTTCACGTTGGTGGAGCTCCTCGTGACCACGACGATCATCGGCGTGCTCGCCGCCGTCGTGACCGTCGGCGTGAGCGGTGCCTCCTCGGCCGCGCAGACCAAGTCGAACATCCAGCTGATCAACGGGGTCCAGAGCGGCATCGACACCTTCGCCGCACAGAACCCCGAGCAGACCGGCGTGCCCGTCACCGGCGCAACGCCGACCGCGGACTCGACGAACTACTTCGGCGTCAGCGGCACCGCCGGCGGCGTGGCCGTGACGACGAGCGATCAAGTCGTGAACTTCACCTCGACCGCGGGTGCCAACCAGGCGTTCAACACGAACTTCCGTCTCAACAACAGCTCGTCCACGTTCACCTGCGTCGTCTCATCGACCACGACCTTCTCGCTGAAGGCCTGCCGGAACTAGTCGAAGGAAGGAGGAAGGGCAAGCACATGCTGCAACGCATCCAAGCGCTCCGCAGAGAAAAGGGCTTCACGTTGGTGGAGCTCCTCGTGACCACGACGATCATCGGCGTGCTCGCCGCCGTCGTCACCGTCGGCGTGAGCGGTGCCTCCTCGGCCGCGCAGACCAAGTCGAACATCCAGCTGATCAACGGGATCCAGAGCGGCATCGACACCTTCGCCGCGGAAAATCCGCTGTCCACCGGCGTGCCCGTCACCGGCGCAACGCCGACCGCGGACTCGACGAACTACTTCGGCGTCAGCGGCACCGCCGGCGGCGTCGCCGTGACCGCGAGCGATTCATTCGTCGACTTCACCTCGACCGCGGGTGCCAACCAGGCGTTCAACACGAACTTCCGTCTCAACAACAGCTCGTCCACGTTCAAATGCGTCGTCTCATCGACCACGACCTTCACGCTGAAGGCCTGCCGGAACTAGCGATGACCTCGCCGGCCTGATGGTGCGCGTGGCGTACGCCACGCGCACCACGGAGCCGTAGCCACGCGAGAAGACCAGAAGGACGGCACCGACCGGATGGACCCACGCTGCCTCACGCGTTCCTTCGACGCGCCCGCGCGCCGGCGGGCGCATCAAGCCGACGGCGGCTCGGCGATGCTCGAGGTCGTCATCGCGATGACGCTCATGGGCATCGCCTTCGCCGCCATCTTCGGCGCGCTCTCGACCGCGAGCATCGCCACGCTGCGGAACAACCAGCAGGTCCAGGTCGAGGTCGCGCTCGCTCAGGGAAAGGCGACGCTGCAGAGCGCGGCGTTCGACGCGACCGGGAACTACAGCGCGCAGTTCCCCATCCTCCAGCCGACGGGCTGCACGATCAGCAGCAGCGACTGCCTGTCCGTATCGCTCAACCCGAAGCCAGCCGTCGCGGACCCCGGCATCGCCGATCTGACGAAGCTCCAGGCCGTCACGCTGCAGGCGAAGCTCGGCGCCGTCGTCCGCTCCGCGACCGTCTACAAGAGCAACCGCTGATGCGCGGCGTCGGAGCGCTGCGTGGCGACGCCGGCTTCACGCTCGTCGACACGATCGTGGGGACGGTGGTCGGCAGCATCCTCATGGTCGCGCTCGTCAGCGTGTTCCTGACGGGCTACACCAGCCTTCGCGTGTCCCAGGAAACGCTCCAGGGCGACGCGGACGTGCAGCTCACGCTCACCTACCTCCAGGTCGACGTGCACGGCTCGTCCCGCGACCCGAACCTGCTGACGGTCACCAACGGGGGCAACACGCTGAAGCTCTCCTCGCCAGATCCCTCGTCCGCGGGCCGCCTGCTCACGATCACGTACACGTACGCCAGTGCGGGCAGCCCCGCGGTCGGCACGCTCTCACGGACGGTGACCGACTCCACCGGCGCGACGATCCGCACCGGCGTGGTCGCGCACAACCTCGCGGGCGGCCTCACAGGCGTCTTCAGCGCGACCCCCTGCACGCCGGCGCCTGGCGCGGGTTGCACGAGCGTCTCGGCTGCGCTGTCGTTCAACGTGAAGGGCTTCACGCTCACCCGCACGGTCCTGGCGGCGCCGCAGCTGGCCTACCCGTGATCGGGCGGCTGCGCTCGGACGAGGGGCAGAGCCTCGTCATCGTGCTCATCACGCTCTCGACGATCGCGGTGATGGCATCCGCGCTCATGGGCCTTGCCTCCACCACGGCCAAGGCCAACCAGAACACCGCGGCGATCGTGCGCGAGCGCGAGGCCGGCGACGCCGGCGCGGAGTTCGCGCTCCAAAAGGTGAAGGGTGGGACGGCCGCGACGTATTCGCCGAGCCCCGTCCCGGTGAGCCTCGCCGGTCCGACCGTGAACGGCGCCGGCTCGACCGTGACGGTCATGCAGCGAAGCGTCGTGTCGATCACGATCTCGGGCCCGGCGACCCTCGCGGCGAACACGGCCGCTGTCTACCAGGCGCAGTTCAGCGAGGGCCCGTCGACCTTCGCCTTCCCCTCGGGCGTGGTCTGGAGCGTCACGCCCACCCCAGGGACGACCCTGACGCAGGACGGCACGTTCAAAACCACCGTCGGCGCGACGGCGTACACGCTGAAGGCGCAGGTCGCGAACGTGAGCGCGACCAAGACCGTGACCGTGCCGTGATGCTGGCGGCCGCGCTCGCGGTCGGCGCGGCGTCCGCGGTGGCGCTCATCCTGCTGGCGTGGAGCTTCGAGCCGCGCCAGCGCGCTTCGCTGCGCTGGGGCATCCCCGTGCTCGCGCTCGTCCCGCTCGGCGCGCTCGTGGCAGCGGGCTGGCGGATGGCCGGCGCGGAGCTCGCGGCGCTGCACGTCGCCGGCGCGGTCGTCTACGGCCCGGCGGTCCTCACTGTCGCGCTCGCGCTGTTCGGCTTCTCGCGGCCTTTCGCGCGAGGCTTCGCGCGTCACCCGCTCTTCTGGGCCGGCCTTCCGAACGTCCTGGCGGCCGCGGCGCTCGTCAGCCTGCTGCTGCTCTCCGGCTCGGCGCAGGCGGTGCCTCCCCCAGGCGACACGACGGTCACGAAGACGCTCACGACGCAGTTCACGACGACTGCGATCCCGACCGGATCGCCTGCCGTGTCGTGCACTGGGTCCTGTACCGCCGCCGGCGACCAGATCGCATTTGGCACGGCGACGCCGTCAGCGACCGTGGCGGCGGGCTCGGCGATCCCCACCGCGGGCGCGGGCGCGGGTGCGCACACGCTTCAATCCGGAACGGTGTACCTGCTGATCCGCGGCGGTGGCACCACGTCGACCGCCTACTACGACGGCCGCGCCGCTGCGTTCAGCGGTACCGCGGGCCCGACGATCCCTACGGCGGTCGGCGCGGGAGGGTTTTCGGTGCCGCGCGGCGACGGATCCTTCCTCCTGATCGTCGGCGGCGGCTCGACGAACGTGTACGTCGTGGTTCCCCCCAGTGTCGACCGTGACCCGACGACCGGAGTCATCAACGCGTGGACCGTATCGACGCCGGCCTTCACCCTCCAGGGCGCCACGGGAGCGGGCGCGGGAGCCCACGCGATCAAGAAGTCCGCGACGCAGTACGTGATCGTGCACGGCGCCGGCGGCGCTGCGGGCGCGAAGACGAGCCTGACCACGATCTACCGCACTCCTGCCGACGGCCTGGGCCAGGGCACCAGCGCAGGGCCGGCGACGAGCGCGACCGTCGGCGACGGAGCGCTCTCGATCCCCCTCACCGGCGCGAACGCGGGCAAGTGGACGACCTTCCTCGGCGGCGCGACGCTCGTCGCGAACGTGTACGACCCGACGGCCAACACCTTCAGCGCGACCGGCGTCACGGCTGCGCCGACGGCGCTTGGCGCGGGTAGCCACGCCTTCCAATACCTCGACGGAACGCTGAGCAACGCGGCGCGCTGGCTGGTCAATACGGGCAGCGCGCTGAAGAACGCATTCAAGTACGACCCCGCGGGCTTGCTGGGCCAGGCGTACACGACCGTCGCGACTGGCGGCAACGGGACGACGACGTTCGGCGCAGGCTCGCACAGCTACAAGCGGGGCGACGGCTCGTTCGTCAGCGTCGGCGGCGGATCGACCGCGACCCGCGTGTGGACTCCGAGCACCGCGACGTTCGCGGTCGGGCCGACGCTCACGCTCGCGCCGGCGGTAGGTGCGCACACCTTCCAGCAGACCGACGGCCAGATGATCGTCGTGCTTGCGAACGGCACGACACCGACGACGACGAACGTAAACGACGCCGGCTGGACCGCGACCTACACATCGGAGGCCATCAACCCAACGATCGTCGATTTCTGGGACCTGCTTAGCTGGACGACCAGCGCCCCGCTCCCGGCGCCGAGCAGCGTGAAGATCTCGGTGCGCACCTCCAACGCCGCGGGCATGACCAGCCCGACCGCGTACCAGGACTTCTTCCCCGATGGGTCGGGGACCGGCGCGGGAAGCCAGGCGATCACGTCCGCGACGGCACCCCAGAACAATCGCTTCATTCAGGTGCAGGTCGTACTGACGCTCACCTCCGCGGCGTCGTCCGACGCCGAGACCGGCGTCTGGCTGGGCTCGGATTCGCTCGCATACAACCGCGCGGCGGGCTCGTCGCCGGTGCTGCTCGACTACTCGCTGCGCTTCCTGCGCGCCAAGTTCTACCCCACCTTCGCCACGACCACGCCGACGGCCGGTGTCGCATTCACGGCGAGCATCACGCTCAAGGACACGGCCGCCACGCCGAACACGATCACGGAGTACACCGGCGGGCACACGATCTTCTTCAGCGGCGCGAACAACGCGCCCGACGGCACCGCCGCCCTCCTCAACGGCGCGATCCCGTTCGGCGGCAACCTGGTCGTCCCCTTCACCGCCGGGGCGAGCCCGGCCGGCTCGACGCTGACGCTCTTCAACGCCGTACCCGCGACCTCCACGACCACGCCCGTCACGACGCCGGGCCAAGCGACTGTCACGCCGCTCCAGATGGACGGCATCGTCCCAGGCGCGCGGCTGCTGGTCGACAGCGTTGCCAGTGGCGTCCAGGAGTACGTGACCGTCACCGCGACAACGACGACGACCTTCACCGCGACGTTCGTCAACGCGCACGTCTCGGCCTCCTATGCGATCGCCCAACAGCCCCAGGCGCTGTCGGGCAACGAGAACTTCACCTCGACGTCGACCGCCTTCTACCTCTGCGCCGGCATCACCGCCTGCGCCGCCCAGGGCCCGATCACGGTCGTGTCCGCTCCGGTATCCGTGACCGTGAGCCCGGGCGCGATCAACGCGGCAGACAGCGACAACTCGGCGAATCCGTCGACCGTCGCGTTCCCGGGCACGTCGACGATCACCACGAACGTGCGGGACACCTGGAAGAACCCGATCAACAGCGTCCTCCCCGTATACACGTCCAGTCGGGGTACCGACTCGATCTCGCCCCCGTCGGCCGGCACGGGGTTGGGCGGACAGCTCAACGGCCAGCTGCAGGTGACCGACACGCCGAGCACGATCGGGACGTCCGTCGTTACGGTGAAGGCCGGCGGTGTCCAGCTGAACAGCGTCACCATCAGCTTCACCGCCGCCCCCGGGCAGTCGGCCAACGTGGTCCTGGTGAAGGACAGCCAAACGTTGCTCAACGCCTCGGGCATCTTCACCACGAACACGAACGTCACCGGCGGCAACGTCCAGCTGAATACCTCCCCGAACGCCGCGTCGACCGTCTTCTGCTCGACGCCCTCCCCGTGCGGCGCGCTGACCCAGGTCGCGAACGGTCCGGGCGCGCACACGCTGCAGGGCAACGGCGGGCAGTACCTCACGTTCAACGGGAGCGGCGCCAACAGCGCGTCGCTGTACGACGGCCAGACCGGCTACACCTCGCAGCGGACGTTCCGCGACGCGAGCAACATCGCGCTCAACCTCGGCGCGGGCGCGCACTCGATGCTGCTGCCCGCCGGCGGGCACAGCGGCCAGTTCCTGACCGTGCTGGGCGGCGGCAGCGGAAGGACGATGTACGTCAAGCCAGGCTTCCCTCAGGAGGCGGCGACCGATCCGAGCCTGTCGGGCGGCGGGACTGCCGGAGCCGGGGCGTTCTCGATCGCGATCAGCGCCAGCAACTGCGCCGGCAACAGTGCCTGCTTCCTCATCGTGCACGGTGGAACGACCACCGCGACGTCCATCTACCAGACCTCGACTGACACCTTCGTGCCCGGGCCGACCCTCACCGCCGCGGCAGGCGCGGGCGCGCACGCGATCCCGCTGACCGACGGCACCGGCCGCTTCCTGATCGTGCACGGCGGCGGCGCGAACACGACGACGCTCTTCAACCCGTCCACGAGTGCGACGGCGGCCGGCAGCCCGATCGTCGCCGGTACGGCCGCTCCGGTCGGTGCCGGCGGGCACGCCGCCCAGCTCGGGGCGACGTCGTGGCTGATCGTCACTGGCGGCGGGACGAGCCGCACGGTGAAGCTGGACACGACGGCGCTCACGTACAGCGCGGGCACGGCGCTCTCCGGGCTCGCGGGCGCTGGCGCGCACACTATGCAGCGCGCCGACGGCAAGCTGCTCGTCGTCCACGGCGGCGCGCTGACGACGACATCGCTCTACACGCCGACCGGCGACGTCGTCGCCGCCGGCCCCGCGACGTCCGCCGCCGTCGGTGACGGCGGGCACGCCTTCCAGCAGACCGACCATCGCTTCGTCGAGGTCCTCGGCAACAACACGACGACGACCAACCTCTATGACGCCGGCTGGATCGGCAGCGGCACGTTCGCCACCGAGTACGTGACGCGCGCCGACATCGACTCGTGGAACAAGCTCGGCTGGACCGTCGCCGGCACCGGCACGATCACGCTTCAGGTGGAGGCCTCGAACACGGACCTCGGCGTCGGGCAGAACACCTCGGGGACGACCCCGGCGATCTCTCCCGGGTCGGCCATCGTGACCCCGACCACCATGGCGGGCATCCTTGCCGGATCCAAGCTGGTGGTGGACATCGGCTCGTCCCAGGAGACGATCACCGTGGGCTCCGTGACCGTGTCGACGTTCACTGCGACCTTCGCGAACACGCACGGCCCCGCGGCCTGGCCGATCAGCCTATCCGCGAGCGCTCCAGCGACGATCACCGCGAACACGACCGTGGCGGTGACCGTCGGGAACGTGGCCGGGCTCAGCGTCGGCAACAACGTGCGCGTCGACACCGGCGCCGCCCAGGAGACCGTGAGCATCACAGCGGTCGACGGGACGGCGAAGACCTTCACCGCCCTCTTCGCCAACGCGCACACCGCGCCCTTCCCGGTCGTGGCGGTCGGCGCGCTTACGTACCTGACCCCGCTCAACGCGTTCAGTGCGACGAACCCGTCGACCTTGACGGCGGCGTCGTCGGCCAAGTTCGCGCGCGCGATCGTCCAGGTCACCCGGCCGGTGCCGCTCGCGACGGGCGCGCAGGCGCAGGTCTGGCTCGGCTCGAGCAACAGCGTCGCGACGCGCACCCAGACCGCGAGCCCGACGCTCTCCTCGCTCTCGATGGGTTATCGCACCGGGCTCTTCACGCTGACCGGGCCGGCCACCGCGACCGCGGGCGTCGGCTTTACTACGACCGTCACCCTCAAGGATCTGATCAACACGACGCTCGCGACCTACGCCGGATCGCACCAGCTCAACTTCGACGGCGCGACCACCGCGCCGACCGGCAACATCCCGACCGCCGCCAGCACGCCGTTCAACACGACGTCGACAACGACCGTGGCGCCCGGCCCGTCCGTGGTTGCGACACCCGTCAGCATGACCGGCATCGGCGTCGGCACGATACTCGTCGTCGACACCGGCCCGAGCCAGGAGACGGTCACGGTCACCGCCATCAACACGCCGACCGCCGGGACCTTTACCGCGACGTTCGCCAAGTCCCACGGTCCGAGCTCGTGGACAATCGTCATCGGTATCCCGATCGCGTTCACGAGCGGGGCGACGTCACCCTCGCCCACGGTGGTCCTCTTCACGGCCGAGACGGATGCCGTTGGTGCGAGCGAGTTCGTCCCCGCGCAGACGCTCACGACATTCCGCATCTCCGCCAGCTACACGCTCCAGCCGAACCGGCTGACCGTCGTGGTGAGCGCCGCCGATCCCAGCGCCGCGCAGAGCACCGTGACGGCCAACCCGACGAGCATTCCCGCCGACGGCACGACGGCCACGACGCTGACGGTCACCGCGAAGGACCAGTTCGGCAACCTGTCGCCGGGCAGTCCGGTGCGGGGCGTGAGCATGGCCTCGAGCAGTGCGTTCGACACGATCACGCCGACGACCGGCTCGGTGAGCACGCCGCAGGCCGTGTTCACCACGTCGATGACGTCGACGAAGACCGGCACGTCGACGATCACCGCGACGATCACCGGCGGAGCGTCGCCGATCAGCGTCACGACGACCGTCACGATCACCGTCTCGCAAGCCCAGGGCGCCGACCTGAAGCTCACCATCGTCGACGGCGCCGGCAACCCGCTGACCTCGGTCGGCGCCGGCGTGAGCTTCGCGGTCAAGGTCGAGGTCTTCAACCAGGGCACGACGAACCCGAACACGCAGTACTGCAACGGCACCGGTGGCCGCACCTGCAGCCTGGTGTGGACGTCGACCGCCGGCAACGCGCCGGACGGGACCGTCCCGGTGCTCGTGGCGAACTCGAGCGGCCTGGTGATCAGCGGCGGCGTCTTCACGACGACGGTGTCGTTCACGTTCTCTTGCGCGAATGCCGGCGGCGCGGTGTGCCTCACCGAGGCCGCGCCGCCGACGGTCACCCTGACGACGACGCAGGCCTCGAACGCCCAGACCGCCACAGGCACCAGCGCGAGCGTGTCCGTGAACGCCGGGGCCCCGGACGCGACGCGCTCCTTCGCCTTGCTGAGCCCGTCGGCCGCCGCGGTGAGCGGGATGTCCTGCGCGCCGCTGAGCTCTCCCTGCGCGCCGACGCAGATCAAGGTGTGGGCGCGCGTGCTCGATCAGTTCCGCAACGCGAGCGTGAGCAAGACCGTGTCGTTCGGCAGCAGTCGCGGTGCCGACACCCTCACCGGGACGTGCGCGACGTGCACCGACTCGTTCGGCTACACGACTCCGTTCACGCTCACGTCGACGACGGCGGGCACTTCGACGCTTACCGCCACGGTCGGGGCGACCACCATCACCACGGCGACGGCCACGTTCTTCGATTCGACCGTCCTGCGCATCAACGACGGCACGTACTTCGGGACCGTGGGCAACGGGACCGTGTCGATCCTTCCGCTCGCTGTCGTGCCAACCGACGCCCTCGGCAAGCCGTTCATCTCGCAGTCCGGCTCGACGCTGACCAGCCCGGCCGTGACCTGGGCCGCGAGCGGCGCGGGAGCCGGGACGCTCGTCGCCGCCACGTCGTCGACGACGACCGTGACGGTCGCCGGACCTCCCGTATCGGTGCCAGTCACGCCGAGCAGCATGTCCGGGATCAACGTTGGAGTGCCGCTCGTCGTCGACGCCGGCGCGAGCCAGGAGCCCGTCACCGTCACCGCCGTCACCGCGACGACGTTCACCGCGACCTTCACGAAGTCACACGGCCCGGCGTCGTGGACGATCGTCCCGCAGGGCTGCAACGGGTCGGGGACGACCTCGGCCGCGCTCCTTCAAACGGACTACGCCGCGGCCGCGCACACGACCTGCTTCACCACGACCGCGCCGGGCCAGGTCACGCTAACGCCGAGCGCCGCGAGCGGCACCCTGCCGACGCCCTACACGTTCACGGTCGTCGGCTACTTCGACGTGACGTCGACGACGACGCCGAGCGGACGCTCCGTGACCACGCGAGCGACCTGGGACGGCACGACGTTGAGCGTGACTGGCTGGCAGGCAAGCCCCTAGTACCATGACCGGAGTACTAGTACTTCCGGTGCCCTCTCTGGTACTGTCCGCTGCGGCCGAACTGGTACTCGGTTGGTGGGGTGACGGACAGAGTGGCAAGGTTGCGTGGGATCGCGGTGCTCATGCCGGCGGCTGTCCTCGCGTTGACGACGGCGTGCCTATCGCCAGGTATCTCGCAGGCCGGGGGCAAGGCCACCGGCGGCGGATCCATCGACTCGACCCTGGATCTGCCGGCGAAGGCGCAGTTCGCGTTCACGGTCCAGTGCCTCGATGTGATCTGCAAGGCGCAGAAGGGCAGCGGCGGCTACGACGACAAGGGCGCGAACGCGGTCTTCCCGAACGGCGTCCACATGAAGCTGGTGAGCATCGTCGCCGACACGGGCTTCGGCTTCACGAACACGCCGAAGTGCGCCGCTGGAACGGTGACCTATCAGTCCGCGGACCCGAAAGTCCCCGACCTGGTGCCCGTGCAGACGGCCACCGTGAAGATCTGCGACAACAGCCACGGATCGGTCAAGCTGCCTGATATCTTCGCGATCCACGTGACGAGCGGGCCCTATCTGGGCTACGCGGACGCCGGTCCCGTCCAGGGCGGGCAGATCACGATCACGCTGCCGCCGGCGGTCATAGGGCCCTAGCCCGCTCATCCTCCGCCTGTAAAATAGGTGGGAACCTCGGTGACCTCGCGTTCATAAGCAAGCAGGCGCCCGCTCGGTACCGAACTTGCAGACCTCCCGTGCGATAGCGGTGGGAGGTCTGTGGTGGTGAGTGGCGTCCGTGTGCTCGCGCTCTTCGGATCGATCGTGCTCCTCGCGTCGGCCTGCGCGGCGGCGGCCGGTGGGAGCGCCAGCGGGACCGGTTGGATCGTCTCGTCCCTGGATCCCATAGCCAAGGCCGGCCTCGACTTCGCGTTCGCCTGCGGCCCCAGCGACGCGCAATGCCTGTCGCCCCAGGCGAGCGGCAACTACCACGACGACGGTACCTCGCCCGCGTTCCCGAACGGGGTAAAGATCAAGCTCTCTGACGTCGTCCCGGGCTCCGCCTTCGGGCTGTGGCCGGTGACGGGTCCCGTGCCCGACCAGCGCTGCGCCCAGGCCCAGGTCACCTACTTCTCGAACGATCCCAACGTGACCGGAAGCGGGACGGCTTCGGTGACGGTCTGCGACAACAGCCACGGAATGGTGAAGACGGCCGACACGTTCGCGATCCAGCTGCTCAGCGGTCCGTTTGCCGGATATCAGGACAGCGCCCCTCTCGGCGGAGGTCAGATCCTCATCACGCCCGCGCCGACGATCACTCCCTAGCGGGTCCGGCGTAGGGCGCTCGCGGCGAGCCCCGCGGCCACGAGCGCGATGATCGCGGCGGCACCGGCCGCCGCGAGCTGCTCGGTGCCCTGCGTCGCGCGGAGCAGCGGCGACGAGGCCCGCTCCACGAACGAAACAAGCGTCGCCAGCAGCAGGAACTGAAGCCCGACGCCACTGCCCGTCGCGGCCCACGCGGCGCAGAGCGCGACGGCGGCGGCAAGCCCGTAAAGCGGCACGCCGCCCAGGCCAAACGCAGCCGTCCCGGCGAGCGCGAGCGCGAGAACGAGCGCGAGCAACACGACCAGCCACGGCCGCTGCGCTCGCGTCGGGGCGACCGCCGGCGCGACCGGCGCGGACGCCGCGGTCGCGCCCGTCCACGCGTTCGTCGCGATCGCCCCAGTACTCATCACGTCGGTATGCCGCGCGCTCTCGCCCGGGCTGTCCAGGGCGCGTATCCGGTCCGCGACGAGTGGCGCGAGCTCGAGGTCAGCGGGCGCGAAGCTCTCCGTCGAGCGGACGAGCGCGAGGACCGCGGTCACGCGTCCGCCGGCCACGATGGGGATCGCGAGCGCCTCGGCCCCGCGCGCCCATCCGCCGCCGTCGGGAGTCAGCTTCGCGATCTCCGGAAGCCGCTGCTTCGCGACGGCGCCGAGCAGCTCGTCCCTGTCGCTCCTGAGCGTCCGCGGCGCGCCGTCGGGGTAGCCGTGCGCGGCGATCACCGCGTACGCGTTCCCGGCCTGCTCGAACAGCGCGACCGTCGCGCATCCGAGCACGTCCGCGAGCACGTCCGTCGCGCGCTGAAGCCTGGCCATCCGGCCGCCGCCCGCGGTCGCGATACGTGCGAGCTCGTACAGCGCGAGCGCGTGGCGCCGGTCGGACTGCGCGGAGGCGAGCGCGTCCGCGAGGTCGATCTCGCGTCGCTCGGCGCGCTGGAGCTGATTGGAGACGGAGAGCTCGAGGCCGACGAGGTCGGCGAGCGCCTCCGCGGCAACGAGGTCGCGCTGCGCGAACGGCTCGGCGAGCCGGAGCGCGACCACAGCGCCGACGAGCCGTCCCGACGAGAGCGAGGGCGCGATGAGCCCGGCCCGTGCCTGCCGTCCGTCGGCCAGCGCCACGTCGAGGCTGCCACGGCGCTGTGGCTCGCGACGCTCGAGCGCGAGCGCGACGAGCTGCTCGATCGGGCCATCGAGCCACGTTCGCCCGGCGAGGTTGTGGGCGGCGTAGACGACGTGCCGGCCGGTGCCGACCGGGAGGACGACGGCGAGCGCGTCGGCGCCGACGATCGCGCCCAGGCTCGCGAGGCGGCGCTCCCAGCGATCGAGGTCGCGCTCGGCGGTGCTCACGAGGCGCGGCCGGCACGCGGCGCCACGACGTCGAGCGCGCCGGGCGCGCGCGCCCCTGGCTCGAGCGCGAATGGCGCATCGCCGAGTGCATCGGCCAGATCGTCTATTGAGCGCTCCGGGGCGAGGACGACGCGAAGGCTCGCGAGCTCGCCATCGATCTCTCCGATGTGCACCGCGTGCACCTGCGGCAGGCCGGCGAGGAAGCCCTCGAGCTGCGCGGCTCTCGCGAAGCTCCCGGCGCCGGCGACGCGCACGAGCACGCGCTCCCGATCGTCGTCGCTGCCGGGCGGCTCGTCGTGGTCCGACGCTTCGTCGAGCTCGGGCGTGCTGGCCAGGGACGCGGGCGGCGGCGGCGCCGCGGAAATCGGCGTTGGCGCCGGGGGCGGCGCCAGCGCGGCAGGCACGGGCGCGGGCGGCGGCGGCGTGACGGCGCCGGCCTCTCGCGGCGTCGCCCGGAGAGCATCGATGACGTCCTCGAACGCCTTGTCCTTGGTGATGAACACGTCGGCGCCGGCATCCATCGCCGCCGCCATGGCGCGCTCGCTCACGTCGCTGGTCAACACGACGATGCGGGCGCCTGGGGCCGCGTCGCGGATGCGCGGGATCAGGCTGTCGGCGGCGTACCCGGGAAGGTGGAAGTCGAGCAGGACCACGTCGGGGAGATGCTCGCGCGCCATCGCGAGCGCCTGCGGACCGGTCACGGCGATCCCGATGAGCTCGAAGCCTTCGACCTGTCCGATGGCCGCGGCGATCGCCTGAGCGAACACGAAGTGGTCGTCGACGACGAGCACGCGCGGATCGGTCATTCCGCGATCTCGAGCGGGTTCGCGGCGCGCTGGAGCGCTTCGTCGCGCGTCACGACGCCGTCCGTCACGAGGCGGCGCAACGCGGATTCGAGCGTCTGCATGCCGTACGCGCTCCCGGTCTGCACGACATTGCGGAGCTGGTTCGTTTTGCCCTCGCGGATGAGGTTGCGGACCGCGGGCGTTCCGACCATCACCTCGTGCGCCGCGACGCGCCCTCCGTCGCGCCGCGGGAGCAGCACCTGGTAGACGACGCCTACCAGCGCGTTCGCGAGCTGAACGCGGACCTGCTGCTGCTGGCCCTCCGGGAAGACGTCGACGATGCGGTCGACGGTCTGTGCGACGTCGTTCGTGTGCAGCGTCGCGAAGACCAGATGGCCGGTCTCCGCCGCGGTCAGCGCGATCTGGATCGTCTCGAGGTCTCTCATCTCGCCGACGAGCAGCACGTCGGGGTTCTCGCGGAGCGCCGCGCGGATGCCGCGCGCGAACGAGCGGGCGTCCGTCCCGACCTCGCGCTGATTCACGATGGCCTTGGCGTGCTTGTACAGGTACTCGATGGGATCCTCGATGGTGATGATGTGGACCGGGCGCCGGCGGTTGATGTAGTCGACGAGCGCGGCGAGCGTCGACGACTTGCCCGAGCCGGTCGGACCGGTGACGAGCACCAGGCCGTGATAGCCGTCCGCCCACTCCATGCAGATGCGCGGCACTCCGAGCTCTTCGCAGGTCGGGATGCCGTAGGGGAGGATGCGCAGGGCCAGCGCCAGCGACCCCCGCTGGTAGAACGCGTTCGCGCGCAGCCGCGAGCGATCCCTCCAGTTGAACGAGAAATCGAGATCGCGCTCGGCGCTCAGGCTCTCGCGCTGCGGCGGAGTGGTGATCGACTCGACCACGACGGTGATGTCCTCGCGGGTCAGCGCCGGGCCCGTCATGACGCGCAGCGCGCCGTCGACGCGACCGGTGGCCGGCGTGCCGACGGTCATGATGAGGTCCGAGCCTCCGGCGGCGATCAGCTCTTCGAGGACCGCGTCGAGCACCGGCGCATTGAAGCACACGCGATACGATCGGCCGGTGCGCGAGCGCCGCCGGATCCTCCTTCTCGACAGCGACCGCCGGCGCCGCCGCGTGCAGGCGACGCTGCTCCGAATCGCGGGCTATTCCGTCGTGGAGGGCGCGCGTCTGGCGGAGGTCGCGGACCTCATCGCGGACGTCGATCTTCTCATGTCGGAGGCGAAGCTCGAGGACGGCGACGCGATCGAGCACGCGGCCGCGCTTCGGCGCGCGCCGGCAACGAGCGCGCTTCCCGTGCTCATCGCCACGACCGACCCGTCCGTCGAACCACGCGTCCGCGAGGCGCTCGACGGCGTCAGCTTCTTCGCGCTACCGGACCGGCCGTCCAAGCTGCTCGACCGCATCGCGCTGCTGCTGGCGCGTCCCTCCGACGTCGTCGGCCCTGCCTAGCGGCGCGTCCCGGTTCGTGTGCACCCGTCCCGGAGGCGACGCTAGTACACGTGGCGCCGCAGCTCCTCCCGCTGGAGGACGCGAACGACGCCGTTCGCATACTCCACCAGGCCGCGCCGGCGATAGAACTGGAGCCACCGGTTCACGCTCTCCCGCGTCGCGCCGACCATCGCCGCGAGCTCGGACTGGGTGAGCGCCTCGGTGGCCTCGCGAGCCTCGGTGAGGTTCAGCAGCGTGCGCGCAAGCCGCGCGGGCACGTCGAGGAACGCCGCGTCCTGCACGAGCTGATCGGTTCGTCGTAGTCGTCGCGAGAGCGCCGCGAGCAGGCGCGTCGCGGCGCCGGGGTCGTTCACGATGAACCTCTGGAAGTCCTCGCGATCGAGCACGAGCAGCGCGCAGTCCTCTTTGGCGATCGCGTCCGCGGATCGCGCCTCGCCGTCGAGCAGCGCGAGCTCGCCGAAGAAGTCGCCAGGCGACAGGATGGCGAGGATGACCTCTTTGCCCTCAGCCGACTCGCGCTGCACCTTCACCGAGCCTGATTCGATGATGTAGAGGCTCGTGCCGGCGTCGTTCTGCCGGAAGACGTGATCGCCCGCGCGAATGCGGCGGCGCTGCAGCGACGCGCCGAGCGCCTCGAGCTGCTCCGGGGGAAGCCCCGTGAACAGAGGTACACCCGCGAGGACCGCGGCAAGGCCGACCGCCATGAGCGACCACATCCCTTCCGCCGCGCAGTTTCACACAAACGTCGGGCGGTCCATACTTCGGCCGTGGGGGATCTCGAAGCGCGCCAGCGGGCCGTCCTATCGCCCGTCTCCGGTCACTACACCTGGGTCCAGGTGCAGCGGGGCGAGGGAAGCTGGCTCTTCACGCCCGAGGGCCGCCGGATCCTCGACCTCACCTGCGGCATTGCGGTCACCACGGTGGGGCATTCGCATCCGAAAGTGGTTGCGGCGGTGACGGATCAGGCCTCGCGCCTCATGCACATCAGCGCCGGAGTCGCGAAGTACGAATCGAATGTCGCGCTGGCCGAGGCGCTGGTCCGCGTGACCCCGCCGGGCGTCGACACCGTCATGTTCGGGAACTCGGGCGCGGAGGCGATCGAGGCAGTGATCAAGCTCGCGCGTGCCGCGACCGGCCGCGAGGCCATCATCGCCTTCCGCGGCGGGTTCCACGGCCGCACCACCGGCGCGGCGACGCTCACGACGTCGAAGTCCGCGTACCGGCGCGGCTACGGCGCGCTCCTTCCGGAGGTCTACGTGGCGCCATTCCCGTACGCGCTCGCGTGCCGCATCCAGCCGCCTCATGACGCCGAGACCTGCGCGCAGCACTGCCTGGACGAGCTCGAGGTCATGCTCGAGCACGAGGTCCCGCCGGAGCACGTCGCGGCCATCCTGATCGAGCCGATCCTGGGGGAAGGCGGCTACGTCGCCGCGCCCGCGTCGTTCCTGCGCGCGCTGCGCGAAGTGGCCACGCGGATCGGAGCGCTACTCGTCCTGGACGAGATCCAGACCGGCCTCGGACGCGCCGGCGCATGGTTCGCCGCTCAGCGCGCCGGCGTCGACCCCGACGTCCTCGTGCTCGCCAAAGCGCTCGGCGGCGGCCTTCCACTCGGCGCGATCGTCGCGCCGCGAGCGCTGCACGATCGCTGGCGGACCGGCACGCACGGCTCGACCTTCGGCGGGAACCCGGTGTCGTGCGCCGCCGGGTTGGCGACGCTCGAGGTCATCCGCGCCGAGGGCCTCGTCGAGCGAGCGAACAAGATCGGGCAGATCGTCGTCGCCGAGCTCGCCGCGCTGCGCGGCGAGAGAGCGGTCCGCGAGATCCGCCAGTACGGCGCGATGATCGGGGTCGAATTCGAGGACAAGGCGGACGCCAAAGCGGCGACCGCCGCGGCGCTGGAGCAGGACGTTCTCCTCATCACCTGCGGCGCGCACGACCAGGTGGTGCGCTTCATCCCCGCGCTCAACATCGCCGAAGAGGACCTGCGCCACGGCAGCCGCGTGTTCGTGCAGGCCGTGACCGGCGCGGCGGTGGCAACGCCCGCCTAACGAGCGTCAGCTTGGCGGGGCTTCGCCCTGCCCGCGGTCCGCGGCCCTTCGCCCGAATTGACCTCCGGGGGGCTTGACACGACTCCCGCCTCGGTACATGCTCCGCCCCCTGCGCCGCTAGATGTAGGGCCTGCCAGGGCGGTGGCCCCGAGATGTAGTGGCCGGAATGCGCTTTTTGAGGAGAAGGGTCATGACCGGTCGAGCGTCAGCTTCCGCGCCGTCCGACACCGCCACCCACCCGCCAAAGGTGCTCCTTCTCCTCCTGAACCCGTCCACCCACACCCGCGTTCAGTTTTAGGGGGATCCGACATGGCCATCGCCGAGATATCGCCTCAGCCCGCCCCGCGCTCGGACGCCGATCGCCCGCGCCGCCTTCGCCTTCAGCGCACCTTCACCCGCGAGGGCGTCCACCCGTATGACGAGATCCAGTGGGAGCTGCGCGATGCGGTGATCCCCGGCGAGGGAGGCAACGTCTTCGAGCAGAAGGGGGTCGAGGTCCCGGCGTTCTGGTCCATCACTGCCACGAACGTCGTCGCGTCGAAGTACTTCCGCGGCAAGCTCGGGACGCCCGCGCGCGAGACGAGCGTCCGCCAGATGGTCGATCGCGTCGTCGACACCATCGCCCGCTGGGGCACGCAGGGCGGGTACTTCGCGAGCGCGGAGGACGCCGCCGTCTTCGCCGACGAGCTCCGCTACCTGATGGTGCGCCAGCACGCCTCGTTCAACTCGCCGGTCTGGTTCAACATCGGTGTGCCCGGAACGCGCCAGCAGGCGTCGGCCTGCTTCATCCTCTCGGTCGACGATTCCATGGACTCGATCCTCGATTGGTTCAAGACCGAGGGGGTCATCTTCAAGGGCGGCTCGGGATCCGGGATCAACGTCTCTACCATCCGCTCCAGCAGAGAGCACCTCTCCGGTGGCGGCCTGGCGTCCGGACCGGTGTCGTTCATGCGCGGCGCGGACTCCGTCGCCGGGTCCATCAAGTCCGGCGGTACCACGCGGCGCGCGGCGAAGATGGTCGTGCTCAACTCCGACCACCCGGATGTGCGCGACTTCATCTGGTGCAAGGCCAAGGAAGAGAAGAAGGCCTGGGCACTCGGCGAGCAGGGCTACGACATGGGGCTCAACGGCGAAGCCTGGCAGTCGATCCAATTCCAGAACGCGAACAACTCGGTCCGCGCGACCGACGATTTCATGCACGCGGCGCTGGCCGGCGCGGAATGGCCACTCAAGGCCGTCGGGACGGGTGAGACCCTCGAGACGGCGAACGCCCGCGAGCTTCTGCGAGAGATCTCCGAGGCGACGTGGCAGTGCGGCGACCCGGGCATGCAGTTCGACACGACGATCAACGACTGGCACACGTGCTCGGTGTCGGGCCGGATCAACGGATCGAACCCCTGCAGCGAGTACATGCACGTCGATGACTCCGCCTGCAACCTCGCGAGCCTCAACCTCATGCGCTTCGTCGACACCGACGGCGAATTCGACGTCGAGCGCTTCAAGCGCGCGGTCGACATCGTCTTCACCGCCCAGGAGATCCTCGTCGGCTTCACCGACTACCCGACGCCGAAGATCACGCGCAACGCCAAAGCCATGCGCCAGCTCGGCCTCGGCTACGCGAACCTCGGCGCGCTGCTGATGAACCGCGGCCTCGCGTACGACTCAGCCGAGGGTCGCGCCTACGCCGCGGCGATCACCGCGACGATGACCGGAGAGGCCTACGCGCAATCGGCGCGCCTGGCGGGGGTCGTCGGTCCGTACGAGGACTACGCGAAGAACCGCCAGCCACACGACCGCGTCATGGAGATGCACCGGCTGCACGCATATGAGCTCGCCGAGGACCGCGTGCCACCGGCACTTCTGGCGGGGGCGCGCTCGGCCTGGGACGACGCGGTATCGCTCGGCAAGCTGAACGGCTATCGCAACGCACAGGCGACCGTGCTCGCGCCCACCGGGACGATCAGCTTCATGATGGATTGCGACACGACGGGCGTGGAGCCCGACATCGCGCTCGTCAAGTACAAGAGGCTCGTCGGCGGCGGGATGCTGAAGCTCGTCAACCAGACGGTGCCCGCCGCGCTGCGCCGGCTCGGCTACACGGAGACCGAGGTCGGCGCGATCACGACCTACATCGAGCGGCAGGGGACCATCGAGGGCGCGCCGGAGATGCGCGCCGAGCACCTGGCCGTCTTCGATTGCGCGTTCGTGCCCCAGAACGGCACGCGCTCAATCGGCCACATGGGGCACATCGAAATGATGGGCGCCGTCCAGCCGTTCATTTCCGGCGCGATCAGCAAGACGGTCAATCTCCCCGAGACCGCGACCGTCGACGACGTGATGAACGCCTACGTCGAGGCCTGGAAGCACGGCGTGAAGGCCATTGCGGTCTACCGCGACGGCTCCAAGAAGACGCAGCCCCTCTCGACGAACGCGGACGCGACGAACACAAAGAAAGGGATCGCCGCGGAGATCGTGCAGGTCGCGCGTCCGCGCCGCCGCCTTCCGGACACGCGCAATTCCCTGACCCACAAGTTCTCGATCGAGGGCCACGAGGGCTACATCACCGTCGGGCTCTTTGAGGACGGGGCACCGGGCGAACTGTTCGTGACCATGGCGAAGGAGGGCTCGACGCTCTCCGGGATGATGGATGCGTTCGCGACGAGCGTCTCGCTCCTCTTCCAGTACGGCGTCCCGCTCACCCACCTGGTCGAGAAGTTCGGTCACATGCGCTTCGAGCCCTCCGGCTGGACCGGCAACAGCGAGATCGGATTCGCGAAGTCGATCGTGGACTACGTCTTCCGCTGGTTGGGGAACCGCTTCCTCACGCCTGACGAACGCGCGCAGCTTGGCCTCGTGCGCACCACCGAGCTCGTCGATCCCACGCCGCAGCTCGAGCTCCTCACCGCGACCGCGGTCAACTCGAACGCCGATCCATCGCTGGGAGCCGCATCCCCATATCCGGCACGTCCCCGGATGAACTCCACCCCCGACGCGCCGCCTTGTCCGCGCTGTGGCTGGCTCACCGTCCGCAACGGGACCTGCCACAAGTGCGAGAACTGCGGCGAGACGACGGGGTGTAGCTAACTCCCTTCGTTAGGCCCCGGCCGGCCCGCCCGCTGGCCGTCGCGCCTCTCGGCCCGGCACTCCCTGCTCCCCTGGGGTGCCGGGCCGCACTTTGTCCAGCACAGCGGGGACGAAGCTCGGGCCGGCACGTTGCCGACAGTTGGCGGAGCTCGGGTGGCGACGTTGCCTCGGTCGGGTGCCGCTGTTCGCGACTCGGCGATCCCGCGCCTTGCCGCCCGCCGCATCACGGTCGCGGCGCGGGGCCCCACCTTCGTCGCGAACACGCGGCCCCTCCCTCGACCTCGCCACCCTCGCTTCGCCCCGGCTATTGCCTGCTGGTGATCAGACGGCGCCGGGCCGGCCCTGCCGAGCCGACACTCTGAGCCCGGCGGCGCCAGCAGCCGGGCGAGGGCGGCACGAGGGACGCACGGCTAATTCGATAGCGCGGATGGAGTGGTGTCGGCCCCGGCAGGGACCGGCCCGGCGCCGGCACGAGATCTGGGACCGCCGGGCACCGATGCTCGCGTAGCAGTTGGAGCGGGCAAGTCGGATGTGGAGCCGCGCGACATCGCTGATGCTTCGATCGTCAAGTAGTTAGCAGGCATGCGGGCGGCATGAAACCTGCTTCGTGGGAGTCTCCGAGATGGCGATCGTCGCGCGACCGAAGCAGCCCACGCTCCCCGTCCGGCAGGCCCTGCCGGCGGTGTCAGCGCTGCTCCTGCGCGTCACCGTCGCGCTCGCGCTCGCGATCGCGGCCACGCTCGCGATCGGCGCCGCGTACGGCGCTCGCACGCTGCCGGGCCTCACCGTGGCCGGCATGCCGATCGGGTCTCTGGACGCAGCCGGCGTGCGCACCCGCCTCGCGGCTGAGATGGCAGGCCCCTGGGCCGCGTCCGTCGTGACGCTCCGAGACGGGGACCGCACCTGGTCGGCGTCGGGTAGCGACCTCGGCATCGCGCCCGATGTGGACGCCGCTGTGGACGCGGCGCTGCGGTTCGGGAAGAGCGGCTCGCCGATCGATCAGGCACAGGCATGGGCGGCGGCGCTGCGCGGTCGCGCCGATGTTCCGCTCGCGATGCGCGTCGCGGACCAGCAGCGTCTCGATCGCTGGCTCGAGAGCGTCGCATCCGGCATCGACCGCGCCGCCGTGGAGGGGGAGATCCGCCTGACCGCGGGAGGCGCCTCGCTCCGCACACCGGTCCCGGGGCGCCAGCTCGATCGTCAGGCGATGGTCCGCGCGATCGTCGCCGCGCATTCGCTCGGCGATCGCCAGCTCGAGCTTGCGATACGCTCGCTGCTGCCCTCCGTCGACGCCTCGGGATTCGACGAAGCGGCAGCCATCGTCCGGGCGATCACGACGCCGCTCGAGATCACCGTCGGCGACCGCGCGGTCCGCGAGGACCCCGCCGGCCTGACGACGCTCATCAGGCTCGAGCGGACGGCCGCGCGGCCCGGGGACTCGACCGGGATCCCCCCGGGCGCTCTGGCGCCGGCGTCGCGCTTCCGCTACGACGCATCGCTCGACGAAGCGCGGGTGGGGGTTTGGATCGCCGCCGTGGCGGCCGCGTTGGACCGTCCGGCGAAGAACGCCACGTATGTGGTCGCGGCCGGCGGAACGCTCACGGTCGTGCCCGGCCAGGATGGGACGAAGGTCGATCAGGAGGCACTTGCGCGCGCCGTCCTGGCCGAGCTCGTGCGGCCGGCGCCCGGCGGCGCGCGGGCCATCGCCGCGCCGGTCGCTACGGAAACGCCGGTCTTCACGACCGCTGACGCCATGCGCTATGTGGGCGCGATGGTGCCGATCTCGCAGTTCACGACCTATTACCCGCCGAGCGCGACGCGCTTCGCGAACATCTCGACCGGCGCGAACCAGTTCGACAACCTGGTGATCGCGCCTGGTGAGTCGTTCTCGTTCTGGGATCGCCTCGGCCCGGTCACGGTCGAGCGCGGCTACAAGTACGCCGGCGCGATCATCAACAACCGCTCCGACGAGCACGTGATCGGCGGCGGGCTGTGCCAGGTCTCGACGACGCTCTTCAATGCGGTGGCCCGCGCCGGTTACCAGGTGGACGAGCGCCACAGCCACGGCTACTACATCGACCGCTATCCGATCGGCCTTGACGCCGCCGTCTTCGAGCCTGGCGTCGACTTCCGCTGGACGAACGACACGCCCTATCCCGTGCTCATCACGTCCTCGGGGGGCGACACGAGCGTCGGCTTCCAGCTGTGGAGCCTGCCCACGGGCCGCGCGGTCACGTTCGGAGGAGCCCGGGTCAGCAACCTTGTGGGCGTCAAGCCCGATCAGCCCGCCGATCCCGCGTTCGCCCCCGGCTACGCCGTCGACGGGCGGGACGTCGTGACCACGCGTACGGTCACGGCCGACGGGCAGATCCTCCACGCGGACGTGTGGGCGAGCCATTACGTACCCGTCTGGGGAGGTCCCGCTTCAAAGGCCCCCTAGCCGCAGCGACCCCCTCAGTGGCCCCAGCCGCAACGACGCCGTCCGCTTTCCGTTACAGACGCGGTGGATACAGGGGATTTCACCCGGGATCTGGAGGCGGTCGCGCGCGGCCTGAAGACGCTCGCGCAGATCGAGGACCCCGAGCGCCGCGAGGCCGTCGCGCTCGCACTGCGGCTGCGCGCCGCCGGGGAGGACACCCCCGACGCCGATGGGCGCGCGCGCATGCGCCGCCGCGTCCTGTCCCGGCTGCCTCCGGCCCACGGGCGTCGCTTCTCAGAACACCTGTTCCAGCTGCTCACATGGGTGGCCGTGCCCGTGCCGTACGCGCTGCGGGTCGCGGCGATCCTGCTCGTTGGCGGTGGGCTGATCGCCGGCACGACGGTCGCGAGCGCCGACTCCCTGCCGGATGAACCGCTCTACGCGTTCAAGATCGCATCCGAGGAGCTCCGCCTCGCGCTCGCGGCCACGCCCGAGGACCGCGCAACGGTCGAGCTGTCCATCGCGGAGCACCGGCTCTCGGAAGCGGAGCGCCTGGCGACGGCAGGCCGCGACGACGCGGCCATCGTCGCGACGAGCGAGTACGGCAGCCACCTGGCCAGCGCCGCGGCGGAGCTCGCGTCGGTGGAAAACCTCGCTCCCAGGACCGCGGCGCTCGTGGGCCAACTCGAGCAGCGGCTCCTGGCACATCAGCGCGAGGTCGCGACCACCGCCACGCGGCTGGCGAAGGATCCGACCCGCGCGTCGGCCGCGGCCGTGCTCTCCGCCGTCTCCGCGACCGCGCGCCCGGTCCCGGGCCCGACCGACCAGCCCGCGGCGCGGATCGCCGCGAACGCCGCGGCCGTCGCGGCACGGGTGTCGGAAGTCGCCGACGCCCGGCTCACGGCCGTCGCGCCGTCTCGGTCAGAGGCTCCGGCGGGGGCGTCCCGCGAGGCATCTCGTCCCGCGACGATCGCGGCCCCGCCCGCCTCCGACGCGCCGCGGATCGCGGACACGCCTCGCATCAGCGACGCGCCGCGCGTGGCCGACGCGCCCCGCGTCGCGGACACGCCGCGCGCGACCGCCGCGCGCCCGATCGACGGTCTGCGGACGACCGAGCCCACGCGCGTCCCGGCAGCTCCGACTTTGGCCGCGCCCACGCCCGAGCGGGCCGCGGGTGCGGCCTCGCCGGTGCGTCCCGCCCAGGCCGCGCCTCCGGCGCCATCCGCGCAGGCCGCAGCCGACGCGGCGCGCAAGGCCGCCGAGGCCGCGAAGCAGGCCGCCGAGCGCGCGAAGCAGGCCGCGCAGCGCACGCCGCCCGCGAAAGCGACACCAGCCCGCCGATAGCGCGCGCCCACGATCGCTGCGGGGCTGCCGCAACGCCCTCCGTATTAGACCAGCGCTCTCCTTAGAAGATCGAGCGCGCCCAGCGCGGCGCGGCGGCGACCCTCTTCCGGTGATCCGAAGCGGATCGAGAGCTTGTGTGGTCGGTCGGGCGCTCGCACCGTGAGAGCGACGTCGGTCTCGCCGTGGGGCACGAGCAGCGTCACCTCGGCACCGAGCGGCGCGACCGCCGCGGCGAGCTCGGCGTCACCGACTCCCGGCCGCACGAATCCACCGAGGTAGCGATCCCCGATCTCGGCGTCCGCGATCGCGCGGGCGACGTCTCCTCCGGTCAGGGCCTCGGCGGTCGCGAGATGCCAGCCGCGCGCACCGAGCCCCTCGCCGATGACGCCGCCCAGCGTCTGCTCGTCGATGCCCCACACGTACCGACCGAGGCGCTCGCGGACGATGCGCTCCATGACCTCGATTCGCTCGTCGACCTCGGCCGCGGTGACGCCCTTCCCGGTCAGGCGCACGTGCACACCGTCGTTCTTCGCGTACGTCGCGACGGTCGGCGTGGTGGAGCGGATCACGTCCGTCAGTGCCTCTTCCACCGCGGATTCGCCGATCCCCAGCAGCTTGAGCGTCCGCGAGCGCAGCACCGCGCCGCGGATGAGCGTCGGCTCGACCTCGATCTCCCACATGCGCTTCATCTCGCGCGGCACGCCCGGCATCGACACGATGCGGCGGCCGTCCTTCTCGACCCTCCAGCCGGGTGCGGTCCCGAGCGGGTTCGCGAGCGCGCGGGCGGAGGGGATCAGCCACGCCTGCTTGCGGTTGCGCTCGGGCATCGCGACGCCGCGGCTGGCGAACCAGGCCCGGAGCTCACCCTCGAGCGCCGCATCCACGCGCGGCTCCTCGCCGAGAGCCGCCGCGATCGCCTCGCGCGTCAGGTCGTCTTCGGTCGGTCCGAGTCCCCCGGTCGTGACCACCAGGTCACTCCGCGCGAGCCCGCGCTCGATGGCCTGCGTCGCGCGCCCGAGGTTGTCACCCACCGTGGAGCAGTAGAGGAGGTCGATGCCCAGGGAGGCCAGTCGTCCCGCGAGATACGCGGAGTTGGTGTCGATGATCTCCCCGAGCAGCAGCTCCGTCCCGATCGAAAGGAGCTCAGCCCGCATGGCACGGGAAATGCACTGCGGCGGGCTCGAAAGAACGAATTCCCAACCCTTCCCTTCCTCACCACGAGACCCCGTCCTTGAGGCGGGGTTTTGTGGGTCTGGCGTACGATACCGGGCGTTTCGCGTCATCTGGAGGTGGCTGTGGCCAGCGGGTACTGCGTGAAGTGCAAGGCCTCGCGGGAGATCAAGGACGCCAAGCAGATCACGATGAAGAATGGCCGTCCGGCCACCCAGGGCACCTGCCCGGTGTGTGGCACGAAGATCTTCAAGATCGGCGCCTCCACCTAAGAGAACCTGCGTTGCCGCTGGCGCGGCCTGTGCTGACCTCCTGAGGCGGGATCCTCAGGAGGTTTCGTCTTCTCAGGGAGGTCGGCCATGAAGGACACCGTCGATCGGATCATGACCCGCGAGCCCGCGGCGCTGGAGCCGTCGTCGACCTGTGGCGAGGCCGCGACGCTCATGAAGCAGGAGGACTGCGGCTCCCTGCCGATCGTCCTCGACGGCCGCCTCGTCGGCATCATCACGGACCGCGACATCGTCGTGCGGGCCGTAGCCGCGGGCAAGGACCCCAAGACGCTGCGCGTCTCGGAGATCATGACCGCGGACCCCATCACCATCGGGCCCGACACATCCATCGACGAGGCTTCGCGCCTCATGGCCGAACGGCAAGTCCGGCGCCTCCCGGTCGTCGCGGATGGACGGCTGGTCGGTATCGTCGTGCTCGCGCAGCTCGCGCGTAGCGAGGACGACGGGCTTACGGGTGAGACCCTCAAGGAGGTCAGCGAGCGTCCGTCCGGACTCGGGTCGCACGGGCGCGGTTGACGCGAATCTGTGGGGACGAATTGCGGATAACTCGCGTGGCTCGTGGATGATCCGCTCGGTACACTTTTCGGTGGGCCAGTAGCTCAGCGGTAGAGCAGGGGACTCTTAATCCCTTGGTCGAGAGTTCAAATCTCTCCTGGCTCACTGACGCGGAGGTGAAGCCGACGCGGAAAGGCGGACGTCGCTGAGTATGCTCCGCCTGTGCGCGTGACGAGCCTTCGCGACAAGAGCCTGGCCGAGGCGTTCCCGGGTGTCCGTCGTGGCGTGTTCTTCGATGCGAGCGAGGGCAGCGAGCAGGTCTCGCTCCTGTACGCGGAGATCGCCCCTGGCGCCGCGATCCCGACACATCGCCACTGGGCCGGGCAGGGCGCCGCGCGCCACGCCGTGGAGGAGGGGTTTCACGTCCTGGAGGGCACCGGCGTCGTGACCGTCGGAGCCGAGGAGCGTCCCATCGAGGCGGGCTCGTTCTGCGTCATGCGCGCCGGCGAGTACCACACGATCCGCAACACCGGCGCCTCGCCACTGCGCCTTGTCGCCGCGTTCGCCGGCACCAGCGTCGAAGCCGAGCGGAAGGTCGGCTGATCCCGGCGTCCTGAAGCAGATCCGCTCGTCGCCGCGCCAGACCTTCGTCCTCTATCCGGTGGCCGTGCTCTTGATCGGCGCCGTACGCGGTCGAGCTCCGCGGCTGTTCCCATGGGCGCTGGTGATGGCGGCGGGCTACGGCCTGTACCGCACCGCCGGATCGCATCGCAGCACGCTCGCCGGGGGGCACGGCTTTACGAGCACGCCCGCGGCGCTCGTGACCGATGGCCCGTACGCGGTCACCCGCAACCCGATGTACCTCGGGCACCTCATCTTCGCCGCGGGCCTCATCGGCGCGACGCGGTCGCCGCTCGCGGTCGCGCTGTTCCTCGAGCGTCTCGTGCGGTTCCGCCGCCGCGTCGCGATCGACGAAGCCCGGCTCGAGCGCCTGTTCGGCGATGAGTACCGCGCGTATCGCGAGCGCGTTCCGCGCTGGATCCGCTCGGCCTAACGCTCTTTCTTGCGGCAGCTGGCGCAGAGGCCGTAGAAGTCGAGAGCCGCGTGATCGACCTGGAAGTCATGGCGGCGTCGGACCGAGGCGAGGATCGGTGCGATGACGTCCTCGGCGACGTCCTCGACCTTCTGGCAGCGATCGCACACGATGTGGTGGTGGTGCGTCGGGTCGCACGCGACGTACGCGGACACGTGCCCGGTGCGCTCGAGCCGCCCGGCCATCCCGTCCTGGACCTGCGCCTCGAGCGCGCGGTAGACCGTCGCGAGCCCGAGCCTCGGGTGTGACGGGCGCAGGCGCTCGTGCAGCTCCTGGGCGCTCAGCGCGCGGCGTGACGCGGCGAGCGTCTCGGCGACGATCATCCGCTGCCGGGTGAGTCGGCGGCCGCGCGATGTGATACGCGCGGCGAGTTTACGCGTGGTCTTCGTCGGCATGCGGCCATTGTATCGGGACGCCGGGGATCATTTGACGATGGTTCTCAACTACTCCGATCGTCGACGAGCATCTTCGGGTCGGACGACGTCCTCGGCGACGTCCTCGACCTTAGTGGGCCGGGGCACCCGTCAAGCTGCCGAACGGCTGGACGCCGCTGGAGTCGTTCGGGTGGATCGGTTCTGGAGCGTGGGCCCGATCACGAAACGCGCGGCCAGGTAGCTGGCAAAGCTGAGTGTCGTCACAAACACGCTCACCGCGAGGTTGGTCAGCAGCGACAGCCCGATGCCGCCTAGCGTGCAGAAGAGCGCGATCGCGACGCTGTAGACGACTGCACGTCCCGGCTTCGGCGTCAGACGTTCGGCTGCCGCGCCCGGGGTGATCAGGAGCGTGAGGATCAGCAGGACGCCGACGACCTGGATCGCCTCGGCCACCGCGGCCGCCATGATCAGGAGGAACAGGACGGCGAGCATGCCGACCGGCACGCCGCGGGCCTCGGCGACCTCGGGGTCGACCGTGGCGAAGGTCAGCGGGCGATAGATCACGGCGAGCGCGGCGAGAGTGATGACGCCGATGACCAGAAGGAGCAGGACGTCGCCTCGGCTGACCCCCGTGATCGTGCCGAACAGAATCGCGAACGCCTGGCTCGAATAGCCCCTGTAGAGCGTGATGAAGAGCACGCCCAGGCCAAGCCCGAAGGCCATGACCACGCCGACGACGACGTCGCGTCCGCGGGCCCGCACCCCGAGCAGACCGATGAACACCGCGGTAACCGCACTCCCCGTGAGAAGGCCCAGCACTGGCGAGAGCCGCAGGAGGATGAACCCTGCGGAGCCAGTGAAGCCGAGCTCCGCGAGTGCGTGCACCGCGAAGCTCATGTTCCGCGCCACGACGAACCGGCTCACGACACCGGAGACGATCGCGATGACGATGCCGGCGGCGACGGCGTTCTGGACGAAGTCGTAGGCGAGCAGCCTGATGACCTGGTCCATCAGTGCGCTCCCTCGTGTCTGTCGACGGTGAGCGGCAAGTGGTGCGGCTCGTCGAGGGTGAAGCCGGTCTCGGTCGACTCGCCCACGACGAGGATCCGCCCGTGCACCCGAACGACATCGACATGTGACCCGTAGAGCTCCGACAGGCGCTCGGAGGTGAGGACCTCGTCCGGCGTCCCTGCTGCCCAACGCCCGTTCACGACGAACAGCACCTTGTCGACGACGCGCAGCACCGGATTTACGTCGTGCGTCACGAAGAGGACGGTGCCGCCCGCGCGCTGCTGCCAGTCCCTGATCAAGTCGGTGATCGCCTGTTGGTAGCGGAGGTCGAGGTTGGCCAGCGGCTCGTCGCAGAGGAGGATGCGCGGCTCACCGACCAAGGCCTGCGCGATCCGCAGGCGCTGCTGCTCGCCGCCGGAGAGCCGGCCGATCGCGACATCCGCATAGCGCTCGGCCTCGACCGACGCGATCACGCGGGCGACGCGCTGGTCCGCCCCGCGATCACGCCAGCCGATGCCCCAGCGATGACCATCGATCCCGAGTCGGACGAGATCACGCCCGCGGAGCGGCAGGTCTGGATCGAGGCTCGAGTGCTGGGGCACGTAGCCGATACCCGGGTCGCCGCGTCGCGGCGTCCGGCCGAGCACTTCGACGCGACCGGTCGCGGGCGTGATCAGGCCGAGGATCGCGCGCAGCAGCGAGGTCTTGCCCGCGCCGTTCGGCCCGAGGATCGCAACGAAGGTCCCCGATGCGATCTCGAGCGAGAGGTCGCTCCAGACCCGCCTCGTTCCGAAGGCGACTGTGACGCCGTCGAATCGGACCGCGGGCAGGGTCTCGGCCATCCGCCCTCCGCTATTTTCCTAGCGCCTGCTCGAGCTCCTGCAGCTGCGCCAGCATCCAATCCTGGAACGTCTTGAAGCTCGGCGGAATCGTCTCGGCCACGCCGACGACGGGCACGCCGTTCTTTCGCGCCAGATCCTGGATGTCCTGGGTCAGCGGGGAGGTTACCTGGCTGTTGTACAGCAGCACCTTCACCTTCTTACCGGTGAGCAGATCGCGCTCCGCGGCGACGTCCGCGGGTGACGGCTCGGTGCCCTGCTCGATCGCCTCCTGAAAGCCCGGTGGCGTGAGTACCTTCAGGCCAATCGCTTCGGTGAGGTATTCGGCGACCGGCTCGGTGAACGCCACCGGCGCACCGGTGTATTTCGCCTTGAGCTGCGCGATCTTGTCGTTGATCGGCTTGAAGGCCGCCAGATACTTGGCCTTCTGGGCGGCGAAGTAGGCGGCGTTCTGGGGATCGAGCTTGCTGAGCGCGGCGGTCACTGCGTCGGCGACCCTGGGCATCGTCGCCGGGTCATACCAGATGTGCGCGTTCACGTCGGCCTTCAGCCCCAGGAGCTCTTGGACGTTGATCACGACGCGGTCCGGCTTGGTCGAGGCGCCGAGCAGCTTCTGCATGAAGTCGTCGTAGCCGATCCCGTTGACCACGACGAGCTTGGCGTCGGCGACCGCCGCTGCCGCTTTCGGGCTCGCCTCGAACTCGTGTGGATCGGCGTTGGGGTCGTTCAGCAGGCTCGACGCGCTCACGCGTGGCCCGCCGATCTGCCCGATGAGGTCGGCGTAGAAGTTCTCCGTGCCGAGCGCCGCGATCGCCGGGCCCGAGTTGACCGGCGAGATCGACGCGGCACCTGTTGACGGAGCCGTTGTGGGCGTCGGTGGCGTCGTCGGACTTCCCGCCGGTGTCGCAGCCGGGGCGGTGCATGCCTCGAGCGCCAGCAGGAGCACCACAATGCACGCGAGCGGAAGGCGTCGCCGGGCTGAAGACACCGATGTCCACATGACCAACACCTCAGAGCCGTATTTGAGAATCAGTCTCGAACGTAGCTCAGTTGAGAATGATTGTCAATCACTCGCAACGCCCCCGTATGCTGGGTCGTGTGGCAGGCGAGACGCCGCCGGAGGTGTCGGCGGCGCGTTCGCCGAGTCGCGCGGCGCTACTCGTCCTTGCCGCGGCACTCGGCGCGGTCTGCGGGCCGACCGGGAGCACGAAGGCGCAGCCATCGCCCAGCAGGTTCGTGATCCCCACGGAGTTGGCGAATGGGCGGGTTGAGATCTCGATCGCGCCGAGCTACCGGCTGGGAACCACCGCGGTGATCCAGGTGGCGGTGACAGCGTCACGCGGCGCCATAACGGGGCCTTTGACTTCGCGGGTGCTCGCGAGCGGCATCCCCGAGCGTGGTCGGGTCGGCGAGGCTCTGGTCCGCACGCTTGCGGCACCGAGTCTGCGCGTGAGGGCTGGAGAGCGTCAGACGTTCAGCTTGTCTTGGGACGGCAGGGATGAGCACGGAGTGCTCGTACCCGCCGACGCGTATTCGCTCGTCCTGGAGTTTGGCGTCGAAGACGGAGGCACCACGAGAACCGCCACTGCAGGCACGACACTGGAGATGCGCGAGCCGTGAGTGAGATCCCGACGCCGGACCTCTGGGAACGCGTCTTGCAGTACCGCGTCGCGGAGGGATCAACACATGGCCGAGCTCAAGGAGAAGCAGCGCAAATCCATGAACAAGGGCGTGTTCGCCTACGTCGACGCTCGCGGCGAGGGACACCTTCCGCTCAACGACGAGACACACGTGCGTAACGCCATGGCGCGCTGGAACCAGACGCGATTCTCATCGCCGACCGCGAAGGAAGACGCTCGGCGAAAGATCGTTTCGGCGGCACGGCGCCACGGCATCGAGATATCGAAGGACGACAAGGTCGCGAAGCCGCGCCACCGGGTCTGATCACCGCGGTCTCACCCCTCGCGGTTTAGTACTTGCGCGGTTTAGTACTTGCGCGAGATTGCCGTAGCGGCGCTCTCTCTTTTAGCCTGTCGCGGATGCTGCGGGCGGAAGCTGTTCTGCGATCCGCGTCGGGTCGCGCCTACGCGATCGGGATCGCGGCAGCGCTGAGCTTGTGGGGCGCCGAGACCCTCGCGGGGCCGACCGCCCTGCGCAGCGCCATCGCGGACGTCGGCTTCACCGGTTTCGGGGTGGGCGCGTGCGCGATGCTGCTGCGCGCGATCCGGCGTTCGCTCCCCGCGGAGCGCGCGCCCTGGGCGTGGCTCTTCGCCGGAACTCTCTCGTGGCTCCTGGGACAGATCTCGCTCAACCTCTACGAGCTCGGGTGGATCAGAGCGTCGGTCCCCGCGCTGTCGGATGTGATGTTCCTGGCGGCCGCACCTCTCTTCGTCGTCGGCTGCGTCGCCTTCCTGGCCCGCGGCGGTGAGCGGCTGGCGATCCTGGCCCTCGCGCTGGACGTCGGAACGGTGATGCTCACGCTGCTCGCCGGCGTGGCGTTCTTTCTGCGCGTCATCTTCGTGACCGACTTCGTCTACGAGCCTGCCGCCACGGTCATCGCGCTCCTCTATCCGGTGCTGTACGTCGCCGCGACCGGCGCCGCGCTCTCGACCCTGTTCGGCCTCCCGCCCGACGAGGCTCGCGGTGGCCACATCTCACTTGTGGTCGGCATCGGTCTCAACGGCCTCGCCTTCACCCTGTGGCTGCCCAGGCTCCTGAGCGGCACGTTCTCGGTGGGCACGATGCTGGACCCGATCTGGATGGTTGGCGTGCTCGCCGTCGGCGTGGCCGGATCGCAATGGGTCGAGGATCGCGCGAGCCAGGCTTCGGGCGGCCTCCCCGCCGAGGCGATCGACCTTGCACGGCTCTTTCTGCCCGGGGTGCTCGCCGCGCTTGCGGCGTCCTTCCTCATCGCGAGCCAGCTAGACCGTCCATCGCCCACCGACCCGCTGGTCGCGATCGCGGTGGGCGGCACGATGATCCTGCTCGCGACGCGTGCGGGTCTGGCGCTCTACGCGAACCATCGCCTCGCAGAGCTCCAGCGGCGACGCGCCGCCCGGTATCAGGCTCTCTACGAGGTCGGGCTGGAGATCTCCGAGAAGCACTCGGTCGACGAGCTCCTGCGCCTGGTGGTGGACCGTGCGATCGAGCTCACGCGGTGCGATGGCGCGTCCCTCTCGCTGGCCGACGGAAACGGCGGTTACGTCAACCGCGCGGTGCACCTCGCCGGCGATGGTCAGCCGAGCTCACTCGGCGATAGTCCCAGAGGGATCGCGCTCGCGGCGATCCAGGCGCGCGACCTCGTCGCGGCGCCGATCTACGAGGAGCATCCGCGCCACAGCGCCCGCCAGGCCGGCGTGATCGCGTCCGCGATCGCGAGCCCGCTCATCGAGCGCGGCGAGGTCATCGGTGGCCTGGTCACGTACTCGCGGACCCGACGCGAATTCTCTCCGGACGTACGGCGCCTGTTCCGCCTCTACGCGGCGCAGGCGGCGATCGCCATCGCGAACGCGCGGATGCTCGAAGCGACGGAGCATCTCGCGAGCGACGACGCGCTCACCGCTGTACGCAACCGGCGGAGCCTGATGGAGCGGCTCGAGCTCGAGGTGTCGGAGGCACGGCGGCACGGCGACACGTTCTGCGTGGTGATGTGCGACCTCGACGGGCTGAAGCAGGTCAACGACACCGCGGGCCATCTCGTCGGCGATCAGGTCCTGCGCTCGGTCGCGGAGGGTTTGCGCGCCTCCTCTCGCACCGAGGACATGGTGGCGCGATTCGGCGGTGACGAGTTCGTGCTCCTGCTCCCACGCACGACGTTGCTACACGGTCAGGCGCTGGTCGCGCGACTGGCGGGCCGTTTGCGCGAGCGCACGTACCAATGGGGCGGGCGCCAGCTTCCGCTCCCCCGCATCTCGATCGGCGTGGCCGCGTTCCCCGATGACGGCTTGACCGCCGACGCGCTCATCGCCGCCGCGGACGCGCGCATGTACGTGGACAAAACGCGCGCGCGGGACCTCGCCGCCGCTGCGGAGGCCTGACCGCGCCGCTATCGTTGAGTCGAGTGACGAGCGGCTCTGCCGCGAGGAGCGAGTCAACCAGCCTTGAGCGGTCATCGAGGTGCTGAGGCGAAAGCCGAAGCAACGAGATGATTGGGAGGTTTCGATCGTGGCCGACAGCGGCAAGTGTCCCGAATGCGATGCCGACGTCCCGATCGGTGCCGATGCCGTCAAGGGCGAGATCGTGCTGTGCCCCGACTGCGGCGCGGAGCTCGAGGTGAAGGAGACGGCGCCGCTCGCCCTCGCCCTCGCGCCCGAGGCCGAAGAGGACTGGGGTGAATGAGCCGACCGTCGGGGTGCTCCTCTCGCGCGTTCGCGTGGAGGAGAAGCTGCTGCTCGAGGAGCTCGAGCGCCGCCACATCCCGACGAAGGTCATCGACGATCGGGAGCTGGTGCTGCGGCTCGAGACCAAGCCGGAGCTCGGCGTGGACGTGGTGGCCGAGCGCTGCATCCAGCACAGCCGGGCGTTGTACTCGCTCGCGGTCCTGGAGACGTGGGGAATACCGACCGTCAACACGTTCGAGGTGGCGGACGTCTGCGGGAACAAGCTGCTCACCACGCTCCGGCTCCTCCGGGCCGGGGTGCCGTCGCCCCGCACGCGCATCGCGTACACGCCCGAGTCAGCGCTCGCCGCGATCGAGGAGCTCGGCTACCCGGTCGTTCTGAAGCCGCTCGTCGGCTCGTGGGGGCGGCTTCTGTCGCGGGTCAACGACCGCGACGCCGCCGAGACCGTCGTCGAGCACAAGGACGTGCTCGGCACCTATATGCACTCCATCTATTACGTGCAGGAGTACGTGCCCAAGCCCGGCCGGGACATCCGCGCGTTCGTCGTCGGTGACGAGACGATCGCCGCGATCTACCGCTATTCCGAGCACTGGATCACGAACACCGCCCGTGGCGGCCGCGCGACGAAGTGCGAGGTCACGTCCGAGCTGAACGACCTCTGCGTGCGCGCGGCGCGGTCCGTGGGAGGCGGTGTCGTGGCGATCGACGTGCTGGAGGCGCCCGAGGGCCTGGTGGTGAACGAGGTCAACTACACGATGGAGTTCCGAAACTCGATCGACACGACCGGCGTGAACATCCCCGCCCGTGTGGTCGACTACATCGTCTCCGTCGCGAAGCAGTGATCAGAGCAGGGGTCGTCGGCGCCGCGGGGTACGCCGGCGGCGAGCTCCTTCGCATCCTGCTCGGACATCCCGAGGTGCGCGAGATCGTCGCCGGCAGCTCGTCGCTGGCCGGCAAGCCGGTGAGCGCGGCGCATCCGAACCTGCGCAAGCGCACCGACCTCGCCTTCGTCCCCTACGACGCGGTGACCGGGTGCGACGTCCTCTTCCTGTCGCTCCCGAACGGCGCGCACCGGATCGAGGAGTTCGCCGGTCGCGCGGCCGTGCAGATCGACCTTTCGAGCGACCACCGTTTGCGTGACCCGAAGGACTACGACACGTGGTACGGCGCGCGTCATCCGCGTCCCGAGCGTCTGGCCGAGTGGCGCTACGGCATCCCCGAGCTCCATCGCGCGGAGCTCGCCGGCGCCACGCGCATCACCGGAGCCGGCTGCAACGCGACCGCGACGATCCTCGCGCTACTCCCTCTGTTCCGCGCCGGGCTCATCGACACGTCTCGGCCGACGGCCGTGGAGTGCAAGGTCGGATCGAGCGAGGGTGGTCGCGACGCGAGTGAGGACTCGCATCATCCGGAGCGCGTCGGTGTGGTGCGCTCGTTCCGGCCGGTCGGGCATCGACACACCGCCGAGGTCGAGCAGGAGCTGCCGGGGGTGCGCGTCCAGCTGTCGGTGACCGCGGTCGAGCTCGTGCGCGGCGTGCTGGCCACCGCGCACGTTCCGGTGAAGGGCTCTGTCGATGACAAGACGCTCTGGCGCGCCTACCGAGAGTGCTACGCGTCCGAGCCCTTCGTGCGCATCGTGAAGGAGCGCTCGGGCATCTACCGCTATCCCGAGCCGAAGCTCCTGGCCGGGACCAACTTCGCCGACGTCGGGTTCGCCGCCGACCCGCGCGGCGAGCGGGTCGTGGCACTCTGCGCGATCGACAACCTGGTGAAAGGTGCCGCCGGCAACGCGGTGCAGGCCATGAACGTCGCGCTCGGGTTCCCCGAGGAAGCGGGTCTGGGCTTCGCGGGGTTGCACCCTTGATGGTGACTTCGCAATGACCCTCCGCGCGGTCATCAAGGCGGGCGGATCCGCCGGCGTGGATCGCGATGCCGTCGCGGACCTCGTCGCGGACCTCGCCCGCGACGACGAGATCGTCCTCGTCCACGGCGCCTCTGCCGAGACGAACCGCCTGCAGGAGGCGCTCGGCCATCCCGTGGAGACGGTGCGCTCTCCGTCGGGCCACGAGAGCCGGCGCACCGACCGGCGCACGCTCGAGATCTTCGCGATGGCCGCGCTCGGCATCGAGAACTTCCACTACGTGGAGAAGCTGCAGGCCCGCGGGATCGACGCGATCGGTCTCTCGGGACTGTCCGGCCGCCTGCTCGTCGCCAAGCGCAAGGACGTCCGCGCCGTTCGAGACGGCAAGACGATCCTGCTGCGAGACGACTACACGGGCACGGTGCAGGCGGTGAACACCCCGCTGCTGTCGCAGTTCCTCTCTCCGGGCCGCGTCGCGGTCATCGCGCCGCTCGCTCTCTCCACCGAGAACGAGGCGCTGAACGTCGACGGCGATCGCGTCGCCGCGCGCATCGCGGTGGCGCTCGACGCGGACGCGCTTCTGATCCTCACGAACGTGCCCGGCCTGCTGCGCGATCCCGCCGATCCCACGACGCTCGTCGCGGAGACGACCGTCGCCGAGGCCGAGAAGCTGGCGACCGGCCGGATGAAGATGAAGATCCTCGCCGCCCGCGAGGCGCTCGAAGGAGGCGTGGACGAGGTCGTGATCCGCAGCGCCCAGGGCGATCCCGCGGTGCGGACCGTGATCCGCTCTTGAGCGACATCGGGGTCCCTCCGGGAGAATCGATCGACAAAGAACGCGCGCACACCTCCGGCCTGTACCAGAAGCGCGAGCTCGCGATCGTCCGCGGGAAGGGCGCGACGCTCTGGGACGACCAGGGGAAGCAATACGTCGACTGCGTCGGTGGCCAGGGCTCCGCCAACCTGGGTCATGGGAACGAGGCCGTCGCGACGGCGCTCGCGTCACAGGCGCGCCTTCTCGCGAGCTGCACGGAGCTCTTCTACAACGACCGCCGCGCGGAGCTCTACGGGACGCTCGCGCGCATCCTTCCCGCGGCGCTCGATCGCGTTTTCCTCTGCAACAGCGGCACCGAGGCGGTGGAGGGAGCGCTCAAGTTCGCGAAGGCGGCGACGAAGCGCACCGGCGTCGTCGCGACGATGCGCGGCTTCCACGGCAAGTCCATGGGCGCGCTCGCCGCGACGTGGGGCCCGGAGTACCGGGAGATGTTCGGGCCCATGGTGCCCGGCACGACGCACATCCCGTTCAACAAGACCGAGGCGCTCGATGGCGCCATCACCGCCGAGACCGCCGCGTTCATCGTCGAGCTCGTGCAGGGCGAGGGCGGCGTGCGGCCGGCGACCGAGGAGTTCGTGGCCGAAGCGCTGCGGCTCTGCCGCGAGCGCGGTGCGCTGTTCGTCCTCGACGAGGTGCAGACCGGCTTCGGCCGCACCGGCACGATGTTCGCCCTCGAGCGATTCGGGATCGTCCCCGATCTCCTCTGCGTGGCGAAGTCGATCGCCGGGGGCGTCCCCATGGGGGCGATCGCGTTCTCGCGGGCCCTGGGCGAGCTGCCGAAGCGATCGCATTCCTCGACCTTCGGCGGGAACCCGCTCGCCTGCGCCGCGGCCATCACCGCGATCGCCGAGCTCGAGCGCCTCGGGTGCGCGCGCAACGCCGACGAGCGCGGAGCGCAGCTGATGGGCGGGCTACGCGGCATCGGGTCCGCGAAGGTGCGCGAGGTCCGTGGCCTCGGTCTGCTCGTCGGGATGGAGCTGAAGGAGAACGCCGGCCCGACGCTCAAGGCGCTCCAGGATCGAGGCGTGCTCGCGCTCGGCGCCGGACCGACGGTCGTGCGCTATCTGCCGCCGCTCGTCATCACCGCGGAGGAGATCGATCGCGTGGTCGAGGCGACGCGCATCGCGTTGTCATGACCGACGACAGAGAGCTCCTGCGTGGGCTGGTGGGGATCCCGAGCCTCTCGCGCCACGAGTCGGCGGCGGTCGAGTGGCTCGTCGCGCGCATGGCCGAGCGCGGCTTCCGCGCCTCGATCGACGACGCGGGCAACGCGGTGGGGGAGATCGGCGAGGGGCCACGGCACGTCGTGCTCCTGGGACACATCGACACGGTGCCGGGCGCGATCCCGGTGCGGGTCGAGGGCGACGAGATCGTCGGCCGCGGCGCCGTGGACGCGAAGGGCCCGCTCGCCGCGTTCGTGGCCGCGGCGACGACCCCGGTGGCCGGCGTGCGCGTCACCGTGGTCGGCGCGGTGGAAGAGGAGTCGCCGACGAGCAAGGGCGCGCGTCACCGCGCGACGCTTCCGGCGCCCGACTGGTGCGTCATCGGGGAGCCGTCGGGCTGGGATGGGGTGACCGTCGCCTACAAGGGTCGGCTCGTCGTGCGTGCGTCACTGGAGCGCACCGCGCGCCACGGCGCGGCGCCCGGGCCGACGTGCGCCGAGGAGGCGCTCACGCTGTGGGCCGCGGTGCGCGAGCACGCCGAGCGACGGGTCACCGGATCGTCCGGCTTTGACAAGACCGCCGGCGGCTTCGACAAAAGCGCCGGCGGCTTTGACAGACTGGACTGCCGCCTCGAGGGCATGTCCACCGATGGCGACGGGCTCGTCGAGCACGCCGAGCTGCGGATCGGCTACCGCGTCCCTCCCGGCACGGCGACGGACGCGCTGCTCTCCGAGCTGTCCACGCTCGCCGCGGCGCACGACGGCGACGCGAGCGTACGGATCGAGAAGGTCACGTCCGAGGAGCCGGTGCGGACCTCGCGCGCGAGCGCGCTCGCGCAGGCGTTCGCCCGGGCGATCGCAGCGTCGGGCGGCCGGGCGTCGTTCAAAGTCAAGAGCGGGACGAGCGACATGAACGTGCTCTCGCCCGCATGGGGCTGTCCGATGGTCGCGTACGGGCCGGGCGACTCCGCATACGACCACACCCCGATGGAGCGACTCTCGTTCGCCGAGTACGCGCGCGGCATCGATGTGCTGCGAGCGGTGTTGCGCAGGGCCGCAGGGATACCATGACCCACGCCCGCGAGGGCGGGGAGGACGGGGAATGTTCGCCAGGCGCCAGTCACGGCAGCGCGCGGTCATCGCCGCGATCGTCGCCGTCTCCATAGCCCTCGGCAGCTTCCTCGTGTTCCGCGACGCCTTCGCCTCGAATCTCCAGGACTTCGTGTACGACTTCGCGATCACGCAGTACCCGGCCACGGTGCGGAACCAGGTCGCCGTCGTCGGCATCGACGACAAGACGATCACCAGGTACGGCCAGCGGTATCCGCTGCCGCGACAGGCGTACACGGACCTGCTGCGTGCGTTGAAGCAGACGCGAGCCCGCGTCGTGGCGTTCGACATCGGCTTCTACGACGAGTCGCCGGACCCCGCCGCTGACCGTGCCCTCGCCGCGGCGATCAAGGACTCGGGCAACGTGATTCTCGCGATGCAGGGGGCCGGCAGCTTCGTCGCCTCCGATGGCGCCGAGCATTTTGGCGTGTTGAGCCTCCCGCTCCCGCTCTTCCGCGACGCTGCGTCGGGCCTCGGCTCGGTGAACGTAGATCCGGACTCGGACGGTCGCGTGCGCGCGGCGCAGCTCGTGGTCGAGGGGCCGAAGGGCGAGCGTTTCTTCGCCCTTCCGCTCGTCGCGGCCACGCGGTCGCTCCTGGCGGCTCAGCAGGTAGCCGGAGACGTGTCGGCGATCAAGCGCCAGAGCGAACAGCTCGTCCTCCCCGGCCGCCCGCCTCTTCCCGATCGGGCCATGCCGGTCGACGCAAGCGGCGCGATGCCCATCTACTTCGTGTCGCATCCATCCACAGACCTCGGCGAGCGCACCTCGATCTGCGCCGACACGAGCGAGTTCTGCGTCGTTTCGCTGGCGGACGTCGTCGACGGAAAGGTGCCGCTGGCGCTGTTCAACGAGCGCACGGTGCTCGTCGGCTTCCACTCCGCCTCCGGGATCCCGGACAGCTACCCGACGCCGAACAGCGGCGGCGCGAAGATGTGGGGCGTCGAGATCTGGGCGAACACGATCCAGTCGATCTTCACAAATCGCTACCCGGTGCGGCACCAGGGCCCGTTCACGACCATCGTCATCCTGAGCGCGGCGTCGCTCCTGGGCGCGCTGCTGGTGGCGCGGTTCCGCCTCTTCGGGTTCCTGGGCGCGCTCGGGCTGCTCCTCGGGTACATGGTCGTCTCGATGTTCCTGTTCGGACTGAAGACGCAGGGGCCCATCGGCGATGGAGCGGTGGAGGTCCCCTCGATCGCCTACGTCCTCCCGGCGGTGTTCTGGTGGATCATCACGCTCGGCTACATCCTCATCGAGGAGCAGGTCGCGCTCGCACGCACGCAATCGACGTTCGGGCGCTTCGTCACGCCCGCCGTCGCGCGCACGATCATGGAGCGCGAGGAGACGGGTCGGCTCACGCTCGGCGGCGAGGAGAAGCGCGTCACCGTGCTCTTCGGTGACGTGCGCGGCTTCACCAGCCTCTCCGAGGGCATCGAGCCGTCCAAGCTGCTCGATACGCTGAACCAGTACTTCGACGGGATGGTCGACGTCGTGAATCGCTATGGCGGGACGGTGAACAAATACAACGGCGACAACATCATGGTCATCTGGGGCGCGCCCATCGAGGGAGCCGACCCGGCGCGGCAGGCGGTCCTCTGTGCGCTCGAGCTGCAGCGCTTCATCGTCGCCGAGCGCGCCAAGGGCGGACCGGATGTGTCGTTCGGCTTCGGCATCAACACCGGGCCCGTGGTCGCGGGCTTCCTCGGCGCGAAGGGCCGGATGGAATACACGGTGATCGGCGACACGGCGAACGTCGCGTCGCGGCTCACGTCCTCCGACATCGCGCGGCGCGACCAGGTCGCCGTCAGCGCCGCCACGCTCGCCGAGCTCGGCGATGACGTCACGACCGTCAGCCTCGGCGCGATCGCGGTGAAGGGCAGAGCGGAGCCGGTGGCGTGCTTCCAGGTCGATCGGCTCGGCCCGATCGCCAGCCCGAATCCCGCACCGCCGCCCGAGCGCCCGGTCGTCGCCGCCGCCGCGGCCGGATTTCATTAAGTGGCTCTCGACGACAAGGTCGCCTTCGTCATGGTCAAGCTCGGCCACCTCGCCGTGGAGCGGGATCGCGACGCCTACCTGCGCGGCCTGGTCGACCTCTGCATCCAGGCGGTGGACGCGGAGCGCGCGACCGTATATGTCGTCGACGAGGCGAAGAACGAGCTCTGGTCGCGGCTGGCGCAGCGCCATCCGAGCGAGATCCGCCTGCCGCTCGGAAAGGGCATCGCCGGCATCGTCGGCAAGACCGGCGAGACCATCAACGTGCCCGACGCGTACGGCGACCCGCGCTTCGATCGAGCGGTCGACCGCGATACCGGGTTCCGGACGCTCAACATGCTGGTCGTGCCGATCTGGAGCGAGGACGGCAACAAGGTGAGCGGCGTCATCCAGGTCCTGAACAAGCGCAACGGCTCGTTCGAGCGTCGCGACCAGATGCTCCTGGAGCGCATCGCCGAGAACGTCGCGCCCGCGATACGGCAGATGCCGGTCACGTCACCGTCATGACCGAGCCGCTCGAGCGGCGGCGTGACGACCGCCGTGGCCGCGAGCGGCGATCGGGCGGCGGGAATCGCGACATGGTCGATCGGCGCGGCGCGGACCGGCGCCTATCGGCGAGCGACCCGGAGCGCCTCTCCGTGATCCTCGATATCACGCGCCGGCTGATGACCGTCACCGACCTGGACGCGCTCCTGCGGCTCATCGTCGAGGCGACCACGCAGCTCCTGGACGCCGATCGCGCGACGATCTTCATCGTCGACCGCGACCGCGGCGAGCTGTGGTCCAGGGTCGCGCTCGGGACGGGAGAGCTGCGCTTTCCGATGACGGTAGGGATCGCCGGCGAGGTGGCGCGCACGGGCAAGGCGGTCAACATCCCCGACGCGTATGCGGACGCGCGGTTCAGCCCGAGCACGGACAAGGCGACGGGCTACCGGACCCAGACGCTGCTGACATTTCCCATGACGGGCCACGACGGCCAGGTGATAGGAGTCTTCCAGGCGGTCAACAAGAACGGCGGCCCCTTCGTCGCGGAGGACGAGACGACGCTCTCTTCGCTCGCCGCCTCGGCCGCGGTGGCCGTCGAGAACGCCCAGCTCGTCGCTGAGCAGCGCCAGCTCTGGCTTTCGCTCGTCGACACGCTCGCGGTCACGATCGACGCCCGCGACCAGCAGACCGCCGGCCATAGCCAGCGCGTGACCCGCTACGCCGACGTCATCGGCCGCGCGATGGGCCTCGCGGACGCGGACCTCGAGCGGCTGCGCACGGCGGCGCTCCTGCACGACTACGGGAAGATCGCGGTGCGCGATGGCGTGCTGCAGAAGCCGGGTAAGCTCGACGAGAAGGAGTTCGCCTACATGAAGGCGCACGCCGAGAAGACGGGCGAGTTCCTGGCGCATCTGGACTTCCCGCGCGACATGCGCGACGTCCCACTCATGGCGGCGCAGCATCACGAGCGCATGGACGGCAAGGGTTACCCGAACGGCCTCGCGGCCACGGACATCCTGCTCGGCGCGCGTGTCGTCGCCGCGGCCGACGTGTTCGACGCGCTGACCGCGCGTCGCTACTACAAGCCGCCGTACCCGATCGAGAAGACGCTCGAGATCATGGACGGCATGGCCGGCGACCACCTGGATCCCGCCGTGGTCGCCACGGTGCACCGCGCCTTACCCGAGCTCACCGCCGCGCTGGAGGAGTTGAAAGGCACCTGGCCCGAGCCCGACGAAACAGCAGGGGCAGGGGCCGCTGCCGAGCGAAGCGAGTCCGAGCTCTCGGAGCGCGACCAGGCGGCGAAAGCCGGATGATGCGCGCATGAGGATCCGCTTCTGGGGGACACGCGGCTCCATCCCGACGCCGGGCCAGCGCACGGTCCGCTACGGCGGCAACACCGCCTGCGTCGAGGTGCGGGCCGACGACGATTCGCTGCTCGTGCTGGACGCGGGCACCGGGCTCCGCGAGCTCGGCCTGTCGCTGAACGGTGGGGGACCGATCAGCATGGATCTGCTGCTCTCGCACCTGCACTGGGACCACATCCAAGGGATACCCTTCTTCCGCCCGGCGTACGACCCACAGACGAAGATCCGCATCCACGGCCCGGCGCAGCAGCGTCCCCTCCACGACATGCTCGGCGTCGGCATGGACGACCCCTTCTTTCCGGTGAACCTCGACGGCATCCCGGCGCAGCTCGAGATCAACGACCTGTCGAGCGGCGCGGACGCGCGCCTGGGGCCATTCCGCATGCGCGCCACGCGGGTCTTCCATCCCGCGCCGTGCCTCGCCTATCGCGTCGAGGCGGACGGGCGCGCGCTCGTGTACGCGACCGATACGGAGGATCCGTTCTCCGGTAAGGAGAACCCGGTGATCGCGCTCGCCCAGGGCGCCGACACCCTCGTCCACGACGCGCAGTTCCTCGAGCGCGACTTCAAGCCGTCCTGGGGCCACTCGACCATCGAGACGGCGGTCGACGTGGCGCTCCGTGCCGGCGTCGGCCGGCTCGTCCTCTATCACCACGATCCCGACCGCACCGACGACGCGCTCGATCAGATCGGTGCGGACGCGCAGCGGCGAGCGCATGGCTCGGATCCGAACCTTGAGGTCGTCGTCGCCAAGGAAGGACTCGAGCTCCGCGTCTAGGGGGGAAGCGATCGACGTGCAGAAGATGCTCGCGGACGCGCGCGATGCGATGACGGTCAAGCGCGTGTACGGAGATCCCTACGAGAAGAACGGCGTCACGGTCATCCCGGCGGCGAACGTGCGCGGGGGTGGTGGCGGCGGGTCGGGCAACGACGCCGAGGGCAGCGGCGGAGGTGGCGGCGGCTTCGGGATGACCGCGCGGCCCGTCGGCGCGTACGTCATCAAGGACGGTGAGGTCCGCTGGGTGCCGGCGGTGGATGAGACTCGGATCGCGCTACGCGGCATCCTCGTCCCGATCGTCGGCATGCTCGTCTTCCGCTCCGTCATCAGGTCGATCTTCCGGCGCCGCTGATGCCCGCCAAGAAGCGGTCGCCGGCCGCGCCGATCGCAAGGAGACCTGGGAAGGCCACGCGCCGCAAGCGCGGTCCTGCGGAGCCGCGCGGGCCCGAGGCAAAGGAGTCGCGCCTCGACCTCGCGGACCCGTCCATCTCGGATCTCTCGAACCGGGTGGCACGCGAAGGCGGCAGCGTGCTCGGCGCGCTGCGCGATCCCTACGCCGGCCTGCCGCTCCTGCTCGCGAGCCTCCCGTTGCGCGCGATCGAGGCGACCGAGTTCCAGCGCGACCTCTCGCGGACGCACGCCGACCGGCTCTCAGCGGCCATCGGCGCCGCCGGCGTATTCCTCGATCCCGTCATCGCGATCGCGACGCCCGACGGATTCCGCTCGCCGAACGGGCGGCACCGTCTCGCCGCGGCGAAGCAGCTCGGCCTCCGCGCGGTGACCGCGCTGGTCGTGCCGGACGAAGCGGTCATGTACCGGATCCTCGCACTGAACACCGAGAAGGCGCACAACCTGCGCGACAAGAGCCTCGAGGTCATCCGCATGGCGCGCTCGATCGCGAGGGCGCGCCCGCGGACCAAGGAGTCGGACGAGGCCGCCACGTTCGAGGCGCCGTTCCTGCTCACGCTCGGGTGCGCGTACGAGAAGCGGGACCGCTTCGCGGGCTCCTCGTATCAGCCGCTGCTACGGCGCGTGGATCGCTTCCTGGACGCGACGGTGCCGGCCGCGCTTCGCCAGCGCGAGCAGTGGGCCATCCGTCTGCTCGACATCGACGACCGCGTTGCGGCGCACGTCAAGGCGCTCCAGGAGCGCGGGTTCAAGAGCCCATACCTGCGCACGCTCGTGGTCGCGCGCTGCAATCCAGTGCGCTGGATCCCGCAGAAGAAGGGCGCGCCGCCACCCATGACGATGGCCGAGGCGCTGACGCGGATGACCGCGAGCGTGCGCAAGTTCGACGCGGACAAGGTCCGGCAGCAGGATCTGGCGCTCGTCGCGGCGGTCTCGACCGAGGAGTAGCCAGCGACTCGCGTGAGCCGCGGCCGGCGACGTTGCCTCGGTCGGGGCCGTGCTCCGTGACTCCGCGATTGCGCGCCCCTCAGTGCGCGGCAGAGGGGCTCGGGCGGAACGCTTCTTGATGCTGAGCGAGAGCATGAAGCCGTCCCTCTAGGTCGGCCCGCTCTGTGGGCAGGCTACCCAAAACGCACGATGATTGACGATCGTCAACAAATGGTGTTGAGTGGCCACCGTGGGATTGGCGCGAGGGAGCGGTCGGACGAAGGCGGCCGACGAGCGGCGGCGCGTCCAGGAGATCCGGCGCTTCAACCGCTTCTACACGCGCAAAATCGGTGTCCTCGGGGGCTACCTAGGGAGCCCGTTCTCCCTCGCGCAGGTACGCGTGCTGTATGAGCTTGCCCACCGCAGCAAGCCCACGGCCGCCGACCTGAGCCGCGACCTCGGCCTCGACCCCGGCTACCTCAGCCGGATCCTGCGTGACTTCCGCAACGACAGGCTTCTGGTGCGAGCGGCCTCCGACGACGACGGCCGCGAGAAGCTCCTCGCGGTCACGGCGAAGGGCCAACGGGTCTTCGCCGGACTGGACGCGCGGTCGAGCGAGGACATCCGAGCCGTGCTGCGGCCGCTCGACGAGGCGCGGCAGGTCCGTCTGCTGGAGGCGATGGGAAAGATCGAGCGCCTCCTGGGCGCGCAGCCCGAGCCAACGACGCCGTACGTCCTGCGTCCGCGCCGACCCGGCGACATGGGCTGGGTGGTCCAGCGCCACGGCGAGATCTACGCGCACGAGTACGGATGGGACGAGAGCTTCGAGGCGCTCGTCGCCACGATCGTGGCGAAGTTCATCGAGAAGCTCGACCCAGAGCGAGAACGCTGCTGGATCGCCGAGTTTGAGGGCGAGCGCGTGGGCTCGGTCTTCTGCGTCAAGCGCACGAAAGCGGTCGCCCAGCTTCGCCTCCTGCTCGTCGAGCCGCGCGCGCGCGGGCTGGGGATCGGCCGGCGGCTCGTCGATGAGGTCATCGCCTTCGCGCGGTCGGCCGGGTACCGCCGGGTGATGCTCTGGACGAACGACGTCCTGGTCGCCGCGCGGCGCATCTATGAGGCCACTGGGTTCACGCTGATCGAGGAGGAGAAGCACCACAGCTTCGGCCACGACCTCGTGGGCCAGAACTGGGAGCGCGCGCTCTAGATCGGCCAACGAGCTGGCATCGCCGCCTGAGCGCAAACTTCGCGCGTTTGGTCACGTGTTGCCCACGGGGGCATGGCTAGAGGCGCTCGGCTCCCGCGATCGCGCGGAGTCTCGCGAAGCGGTCCGCATCTTCTCGTAGCTCCGGTCGCGCTCCCGGCTCGAAACGTCCTGAAAGCACGGGCGCGAGGCTCGGCCGCCGCCCCTCGACGGCCCACTGCGCCTGGCGCGCCGCGCCAGACGCGGCGGCTTCGACGAGCGCCGGACGCACGACGGTCAGCTGGAAAGTATCCGCGCACAACTGCGCCCAGGCGTCGGACGCCGAGCCGCCTCCCACGAGCGTGACCTCGGTGGGCACGACGCCCGCGCGTGCGAGCGTCTCGAGCGCGTACGCGAGCCCGAAAGTCACGCCTTCGACGACGGCCCGGACGATCGCGTCGCGTGAGTGCGCGGTGCGCAGTCCGACGAACACACCCGATGCTTCCGGCCGGTCGGGGGTGCGTTCGCCGGAGAGGTAGGGGAGGAACGCGAGCCCCGCCGAGCGATCGCCCACGATGGCCGCATCGACGGCCGCGTGGTCTATCCGGAACAGGTCCCGCACCCACTCGACCGCACTCGTGCAGTTGAGCGTGCACGCGAGCGGTAGCCAGCCGCCCGTCGAATCGCAGAACGCGGCGGCCTCACCCCGCGGGTCGACCGTTGGCTCCGACCGATACGCGAACGCGGTGCCGGAGGTCCCGAGGCTGACCGCGACAGGACCCTGAGCGACGACGTCGCAGCCGATCGCCGTGCACATGTTGTCGCCACCGCCCGCGCTCACGGGGATTCCGGGCGCGAGCCCGAGCGCCGCGGCCGCGTCGCCTCGCAGCGTGCCGATGACGCTGAGCGACGGCACGACCGGTGGCAGGGTCCGGCCCCAGTCGCGGCGGTCATCGAGCGCGACGAGCACCGCGTCGCACCAGGCGCGCTCGCGGACGTCGAAGTAAGCGGTGCCCGACGCATCCCCGGGCTCGGTGACGAACTCGCCCGTGAGCCAGAGATCGAGGTAGTCGTGGGGCAGGCACATCCGCACCGTGCGCGCGTACGCATCCGGCTCATGTCTGGCGAGCCAGGCGATCTTGGGCGCGGTGTAGCCCGGAAGGAACAGGTTGCCCGTCAGCGCGAGGACACGGCCGTCGCCGCCAAGCGCGCTCGTCAGCTCCGCGCATTCGCGTGCGGCCGTCGTGTCGTTCCACAGCTTCGCTGCACGGACCGGTCGATCGCGCGCGTCGAGACACACAAGACCGTGCTGCTGCCCGGACACGCCGATCCCGGCGACCTCGTATTTCTCGTCGCGCGTGGCATCGCGGACGGCGATCCGCAGCGCCTCGAGCCACCACGCCGGCTCCTGCTCGCTCGTGCCGTTGTTGCGTGACACGATCCGGTGGGGAGCGCGACCGACCGCGACGACCGAGCCGGTCGTCGCATCGCGGACGATCGCCTTGGTCGCCTGCGTGCCGCAGTCGATCCCGAGAAAGACCCGACGCATCCGGGTGGAGCTAACGCCCGGCGTAGAAACGCTGCGCCAGGGCCCACGCGTCCTTGCCGCACGTCGAACCGACGACACGGCCCGCGAAGTCGTCGGCCTGCACGTGGATCCCTCCGTACAGGCGTGACTGACCGGCCTGGTCGGCGGCGTCGTAGTAGGTCGCCCACTCGAGGACGACGTCGGCGTTCGGCCCGGCCTCGAACTTGAACCAACCTTGCTTGACCGTCCAGGCGGCGAGCCCGCCCGGGAGGTATTCGCTTCCGGTGATCCCGACGAGGACCTCGGCTGCCGCACGGCTGAAGGTGCTGTGCCCGGAAATGTAGCCCTGGAACGACGGCGTCACGAACGTCGGCAGCTGATATGGCACCCAGGCGGTGCCGAGGATCCACGTCGCCGGCGAGACCTGGGTCTTCGGGTTGGCGGGGTTCCCCGGCCACGCCCGGACCGCGATCTCGCCCGTACGGCCGGCGAGCGCGGCCATCGGCCCGCCGGGCGCGGTCTTCTCTGGCGTGATGAGCTCGATGAGCCCCGGCACCAGCGGCAGGCCTTCCGTGTTGTACGACGGCAGCGCGGGATCGCTCGACTGTCCGAGGGTCGCCAGGTAGCGGATCATCGAGATCGGCCGGGTGCCGTCGTAATGGCCCTTGAGGCCCCAGGCCGCGATGGCGGCGTCGTGGACGGCACCATTCACGGCGAGGTAGAGCTTCACGTCCCATTGCAGGCGATCGACGACCGGTCCCCTGCCGCCGATGCGAAGGTCCGGCGCCAGCTTGTCCGACACGTCGTTCGCGAGGACGTTCCAGTGGCCGGGTGGGGTCTCGGAGTTGGGACCGTCGGCCCAGAATTCGGCGATCGCGCGATAGAAGTCGGACTGCCGGACGATCTCGGGCGCATACGGCTTTCCCGTCACCGGATTGACGGCGTGGCCGTGCCCGTCGTTCGACCCCAGGGCGTTCGCACCCCGCGCGCCCGGCGAGGCGTCGATAGTCGCGTCGCTCGTGGCATCGAGCAGGCCGCTGTCCCGGATCACCTCGACGGCTTGGGCCCGGAAGATCGCGTCGGTCGCCGCGTCCCCGAGGCGCGGCGGCGGACCGGGGTCGATCGGCGTGCCGGGCGGACCGCCGGCGGGGATGGCGAAGGGCCGGACGTGGCCCCAATGGGGACCGACGGCCTGTTGGACGCCATTGGTCACCGCGACGCCGTTCTGGCTGACCATGTGCTCGATCTGGAGCGGCTGCCAGCGGTTGGGGTCGGCGATCGTGATCCCGGGCTTGGCCACCACGAGCGGCGGGTTGACCGGCGCGTAGCCGGGTGCGGAGTAGCCGTCCGCCTCGTTGGAGCCGTCCGTCCTCGCGTCGTCGAGGAGCGTCTGTGCGATCTTGTTCCCGACCCCTGCGGGTGAGGCTCCGTCCGTCGTCGTCGCCGAGATGGGGAGGCAGAGCCCATCCATGAGGTCGGCGAACTCGGAGAGCGACTGGTCGGCGCCGACGGACTTGATGAAGCGGGCGCTCAGGACCCGGTAAGCCGCGTAGCTGATCGCCTCGTTCCGTGCGGCCGTGACGTCGGACGCGGAGCGCTTCTCCGTGAACAGGTAGCCCGACGCGGTCGTGTCATAGGCGGCCCACGCATCCCACATCGCGACCGAAAGGTGGAACACGTTGCGTGCGTGCACCGGGGGATTCGGCAGCGAACGCCGGATCGCGTCCAGGAGCGCCTCGTCCCAGCGGCGAGCGACGGACCATTCGGGATGGTCGGCGAAGGGCGGGCATGCCGCGCTGCTCGGCCGCTCCCACGGTCGCGTCACCGCGAGCGACGCGCCGATCACGATGACGGCGGACGCGAGAGCCGCAGCCAGGAGGCGCGACCGGGCGCCGCTGGCCCGCCCTGGACCTGCGCTCATGCGAACGTCACTCGCGTCCCTCCCGGTCCGCGCGAGGCTAGCGCACGGGCACGGAGGGCCGCGGCCCTCCGACACCGGGCGTCCACGGTCGTGACTCGTGCTCGCCCCGCTCTACGACGGCGAAGCTGTTGGCGCTGACACGCTGCCAGCGTCCCGTCTCCCCGCCCGGCCATACCACGCGGACGTCGGCGCTGGTGGCCTGACCGATGCCGAAGTGGATCCACCCGAGCTGGCCGCCGGCGTGGCCACCGCCGATCGTGCGCTCGCGACGCAGGATGCGTTCGCCGACGCGCACCTCGATCCACGCACCGATCGCGTAGACGTTCGGTGCGGGCTGCATCACGTCGAGCTCCAGCCAGTTGCCCATGGTGCGCGGGTGGGATGCATCGCCCGACCCTACGTTCCTCCAGATCCGCGTGGGCGCGCCGTAGTTGACCTCGATCAGATCGAGCATCCCGCTCGAGCTGAAGTCGGCGAGCGCCGCGCCCCGCCCTCGGTCGAAGCTCAGGATGCCGGCTTCGTCCGCGGCTTCGCGGAACGTGCCATCAGCCTGGCCGATGAACAGGTCGCTCGGGTCCCTCTGCGCGTGCTCCGGATCGTCCGTGACGTTGCCCTTCGACACGAACAGGTCCGGGAAGCCGTCGTTGTTCAGGTCTGCGAACTCCGCGTGCCAGGATGTGGATGGCCGGATGTCCCCGCCGGTGAACGGTCGGGCCGCGGTCACCCCCCGTTTCAGCGCGACGTCGCGGTATGTCGGTTGGGACGGGCCGACGGCCAGCGTCTGCAGGCGGTCGTCGCCCTGGCTCGTGAGAAAGATCGCCGGGTAGCCGTCGCCGGCGAGGTCGTAGCTCGCGATGCCCATCCCCTCGACCTGTAGCGTCACCCAGCCTTCGTCGGCGGTATACAGGTGTGGCGGCTCGCCCGGCGTGAGGCGCCAGAGCTGCTCCTGCCCCTCGGTCGGCAGGTAGTAGTGGCGGTCGTTGCTCACGCGCAGGTCCATACGGCCAGAGCGGCTCCAATCGCTGAAGAGCATCGAGAGAGCGCACCAGCTCGGGGTGAGCCGCAGCGGCGGTCCGTAGCTCGACGCGGTGCCCTCCGGCCGAAGCAGCTCGTTGTCGAAGCAGAGGCGGTGCGGATCGTTGCTCGCCGGGTCCACGTAGTTGCCGATGGCAAGCATCGGGAGCCTTGCCCCGGCCTCCCACGTCGCGCTGAACGCGGTCGTCGTCGAGGCGCCCGTGCGGAAGCCCCACCTCTCGTTCGCACGCTCGAACCGGCAGCCGCCGAGGCCTCGCAGCAGAACGTTCTCTCCTCGACGGAGCAGGACCAGATCGATGATCCCGTCTCCATCGATGTCGATCGGGTACGCGCCTATGACGCCGGTGAGGTCCGTCGCGGCATCAGGGATCCGGGTGAAGTGCAACGGTCCGCCGATAGGACCATCGTTCCGATACAACGCCGCGGGGTTGCTCCCCCCCGCGAGATACACATCGGGCCGTCCGTCGCCGCCGCAATCGAGCACCGCGACCCCGCCGCCGCCGGCGTACTCGAAGCCGCCGCCGTAGACATGATCGATCCCCGCAGTCGCTGTCTCTTCGATGAAGCGCGGCGCGGCGAGAGCCACCATCGGCGCCGGTCTCGCGAGTACGCCGCTCGTGGCGCCGGTGCCCACGGCCGCCACGGATACCCCGGCGATCACGGCGATCACGATCGCGGACCGCCGGCGAGCGCGGACCCAGTGGATCACTTGGTCCACCCCACCGGTCGCAGGGCTAGTGTCGGGCCGCTGTGGAGGAGCTGAGGCGCGACGGTGCCGTCGTGCGCGTCGAGCCGGCCGACGGTGGCAGGATCGTTTCGCTGGTCGTTGCAGGCGTCGAGCGGATCCTGCCCAGGATGCGAGCGCGTGTGAGCACGCTGCCCATTTCGTGGGGCTGCTACCCGATGGTCCCCTGGGCAGGTCGCCTGGGGGACGGCCGGATCCCGACCGCTGACGGCGAGGTCCGTCTCGCGACGAACCGCCCTCGAGCCGCGATCCACGGACTCGGCTTCGACAAGGCGTGGACGGTCCTCGAGACGAGCGACCGGCACATGACGCTCGCGGTCGAGCTGCGCGGGCTGGGCTGGCCCTTCGGCGGCAGGGCCCGCCAGACCCTGCGACTGGAGCCGGCGGCGCTCGACTTCGAGCTCGAGGTCGGCGAGTACGTACGGGCGGGACCGGCCGGCCTTGGCTGGCATCCGTGGTTCACGCGACCCGGCACCGGTGACCTGGCCGTGCGGGTCGATGCGCGCGAGGTCCTTGTGCTCGATGCGGACCTCGTACCGACCGGCGAGGTACGTGAGGTCGCGGCGGCCGAGGACCTGCGCTCGGGCCCGGCGCTCGGTGACCGGCGTCTCGACCACGTCTACATCCAGGCTCAGAGTCCGGCGGTCGTGCGGTGGCCGGATCTCGAGCTGGCGATCCAGTTCGACGAGAGCGTGAGCACCGTCGTCGTCCACACACCTCCCGAAGGCGTCTGCGTCGAGCCGCAGACGATGTGGCCGAACGCGCCCCTGCTCGCGGCGCGCGGTGTTCCCTTTACCGGGCTCCGGACTCTCGAGCCGGGCGAGCGCTTCCGCTCGCGCGAAAGATGGGTCTGGGGTCGCTTGGGATAACCTCCGACGCGGTGCCGGACCAAACGGGCGACGGCTTCTTCAACAGCGTGCGGGGGCGCATCGGCTACGGAGGACCCGAGTCCACCGATCCGCTGGCCTACGCCGTCTATCAGCCCGACCGCCTCGTGCTCGGAAAGAGGATGGAGGACCAGCTCCGCATCGCGGTCTGCCTGTGGCACTCGTTCAACTGGCCGGGCTCCGATGTCTTCGGCGTGGGCACCTTCGATCGCCCCTGGCTCGCCCCAGGTATGGACGTCGCGGCGGCGACGCAGCAGAAGCTCGACGCGGCGTTCGAGTTCATCGAGAAGCTGGGTGTCCCGTTCTTCACCTTCCACGACCGCGACGCCGCGCCCGAGGGGCGGACGTACGCCGAGACGCTCGCGAACCTCGCCGCCAGCGTGGACCGCATCGAGCGGCACATGGCGCGAACGGGCGCGCGGCTTCTGTGGGGCACCGCCAATCTGTTCGGGCACCCGCGATACGCAGCCGGCGCGGCGACGAATCCGGATCCCGAGGTCTTCGCGTACGCCGCGGCCCAGGTCAAGACGATGCTCGAGGTCACCCATCGCCTCGGCGGCGCGAACTACGTGCTCTGGGGCGGGCGCGAGGGCTATGAGACGCTGCTCAACACGGACCTCGCGCGCGAGCAGACGCAGCTCGCGCGTTTCTTGACGCTGGTAGCGGAGCACAAGCGGCGCATCGGCTTTGCCGGCACGCTGCTCATCGAACCCAAGCCGCAGGAGCCCGCGAAGCATCAGTACGACTACGACGTCGCGACCGTCGTCGGCTTCCTGCAGCGGCACGATCTGGCCGACGAGTACCGGGTGAACATCGAAGCCAACCACGCCACGCTCGCGGGCCACAGCTTCCACCACGAGGTCGCGACGGCGATGGCGCTCGGCGCATTCGGCAGCATCGACGTGAACCGCGGCGACTATCAGAACGGTTGGGACACGGACCAGTTCCCGAACTCGGTCGACGAGCTGTCGCTCGCCCTCCACGAGATCCTCGCGTCCGGAGGGTTTGCCACGGGCGGGTTCAACTTCGACGCGAAGCTCCGGCGCCAGAGCGTCAGCCGGACCGACCTCTTCCACGCCCACATCACCGGCATCGACACGCTCGCGCGGGCGCTCCTCGTCGCAGCTGACATGGTCGAGCAGAGGACCCTCGCGGCCGCGCGCGAGGGACGCTACGCGGGGTGGTCGAAGGACCTCGGGGCCGCGATCCTGTCCGGCCCGCTGACGCTGGCCGATCTCGAGCGCCGGGTCGCGGCCGGCGAGATCGACCCGCGACCGCGATCCGGACAGCAGGAGCTGCTCGAGGGTCTCGTCAACCGCCGGATCTGGGCTCTCGACCGGGCCCGGGAGCCAGGGCAAAAGATCAGCCGCTGACCGCTATCCGCCGGAGCCGCGCAGTTCGGCCAGCTCCCGCGCGGTGAGCTTCGTCGGCGGCTTCCCGAGGATGATCATCCCGAGGACCTCGTCCGTTGTGGCTGCTCCTCTGTTCACGGTCCCGACGAGCTTGCCGTGGTACATGACGCTGATCCGGTCGGACAGATCGAAGACGTCGTGGATGTCATGGCTGACGAGGAAGATGCCGATGCCGTCGCGCTGAAGCTGGCGGATCAGGTCGTGTACCTGCGCGGTCTCGGCCGGCCCGAGGGCGGCCGTCGGCTCGTCCATGATCAGGACGCGCGCGTTGAAGTGGATCGCGCGCGCGATCGCGACGGCCTGCCGCTGTCCACCCGAGAGCCGCAGGACCGCCATCTTGAAGTTCTTGAAGTTGGGGTTCAGCCGCGTGATCACCTTTCGAGTGGCCGACTCCATCGCCGCGTCGTCGAGCGCGCCGACCGTGGAGGTCAGCTCCCGGCCGAGGAAGACGTTCGCCGGAGCGTCGAGGTTGTCCGCGAGCGCGAGCGTCTGGTAGATGGTCTCGATGCCCAATCCCTTCGCGACGCGCGGGTTGTCGATCGTGCATGGCTGACCGTCCACCTTTATCTGCCCCGCGTCGGGTGGCCGCGCTCCCGACAGCGTCCTCATGAGCGTCGTCTTGCCGGCGCCGTTGCCACCGACCAGGCCGACGACCTCTCCCGGATAGAGGTCGATCGTGACGCCGTCGACGGCGCGCACGCCACCGAACGAGACCCGGATGTTCTGCAGCTCGACGAGCGGCATGCGCGATGGCGCGGGGATCGGTGTGGCCGGGGTCAGCAGCGTCGTCATCGCGCCCTCCGGCGGAGGATCGTGTCGAGGCCGACTGCCGCGACCAGCACGATCCCGACGACGATGTCCTGCGTCGGCGAGTCGACAAGGAGCAGCACCATTCCGGACCGGAGCGACTGCATCACCACCGCCCCGAGGATGGCGCCGGGGATCGTGCCGATCCCGCCGGAGAACGACGTTCCGCCGATGACGGCGGCCGATATGACGTCGAGCTCGTTCTGGACGCCCAGGTTGGTGACCGCGGCATTCAGCCGAGCGGTCTGCACCGCAGCGCTGATCGCCACCAAGGCGCCCATGAGGGCGAACGTGAGCATCACGGTCCGACGCACGTTGATGCCGGCGAGAGCCGCGGCCTCGGGGTTGCCGCCGATCGCGTACACGTACCGCCCGAAGCGGCGCCGGCTCGCCAGGAAGGTCATGACGAGGGTGACGAGCAACATGATCACGACCGGGAACGCGAGTCCGGTGGGGATGATCAATCCACCCGGCGGCACGGTGATCCCGTGCTCCTGGGCGTATTGGTCGGCGACGTTGGGCGGCAGCGAGTAGCTGTTGGCGACCCACACCACCCCCAGCACGACGGCGCAGCCGGCGGCGCCGAGCATCCACTCCGCCCACATCGGGCGGACGGGGAAGCCGTAGCGGCGGCGACGGCGCCGCGATGCGACGAGCGTGTACACGATCCCCGCGCAGACGACCAGCCCGAGGATCCAGCTCGCCCACTCCCCGAGAGCGCCGACCCGTGTTCCGACCGTGCCGCCGCCCAGCATCTGGAACGTCGTATCGAGCGGCGCGATCGTCTGGCCCTGTGCATAACGGAAGATGAGGCCGCGCCACACCAAGAGGCCGCCGAGGGTCACGATGAAAGACGGCACGCCGCCATAGGCGACGACGAAGCCCTGGAAGGCCCCAAGGGTCGCCCCCAGGGCGATGCCGATCGCGAGCGTCAGGATCCACGTGTACGGCCGGTCGAAGCCAAGTCCCAGGCTTTGCGGGATCCAGACGGACTGGATCATCGCCATCGTGTACCCAAGGAAACCGAGCAGCGATCCCACGGAAAGGTCGATGCCGCGCGAGACGATGATCAGGACCATCCCCGTGGCCATGATCGCGATCGACGCGCTCTGGACCGACAGGTTCCAGAGATTCCGCGGGCTGAGGAACGTGCCGCCTGACACGAGGCCGAAGCCGATCCAGATGATCAGCAGGGCCAGGACCATGCCCAGGAGGCGCGTGTCGACCTCGAGGTAGCTGAGCGTCGCCTGCACGGGTGCAAGAGCCGATCGCACGGCGGCGGCGACCCCGCGGATAGAGCGTGCGGGCAGCCCCTCAGCCGTCGGCCGGTCAGCTACGGATGCTCCCATCGGCCTCCTGCCTCGCTCATGGCGTGTCGCCCAGACTAAAGCGCGCCCTGCCCCGCGCGAGCGAAGGCAGGGCGCGCTTTCACGCTAGTCCGAAAGACCTATGGGCAGGCGCCGACCTTTCCGGCCGAGACACCCTTGCAGAGATCTTCCTTCGTGATCCAGCCCGCGTCGAGGACATCCTTGAGGTTGTCCTTCGTGATGGGGTTCGGCTGGAGCAGGATCGAGTTCAGATTGTTCCCGCCCGGGGACTTGAAGCTGGACGTGCCCTTGACCTTGCTCGCGTCGGAGTTCGCGCACAGCTGGATGGCGGCCTCGCCGGCGGTCTTGCCGAGGAGCCGCGCGTCCTTCCAGACGTCGACCGTCTGGGTGCCGAGCGCGACACGGTTGAGGGCGGCCTTGTCGCCGTCCTGGCCGGACACCGGGACCTTGCCCGCGAGCCCCTGCGCTGTGAGCGCGGCGACCACACCACCGGCCATGCCGTCGTTCTCTGAGAGAACGGCGTCGACCTTGTTCTGATTGGCCGTCAGGAACTGCTCCATCTCGGTCTGGGCCTTGGAGGGGTCCCAGTTATCGGTGTAGGTCTCGCCGACGATCTTGATGGCGCCGGACTTCACCGCGTCTCCGATGACCTGGTCGTAGCCGCCGCGAAGGAAGTCAGCGTTCGCGTCGGCCTTGTTGCCCTTGATGATCACGTAGCTTCCCGAGGGTTTGGCCTTGAACACGGCCTGCGCCTCGAGCTTGCCGACGAGGACGTTGTCGAAGGTGATGTAGAGGGCCTTCTGGTCCTCGATGAGGCGGTCGTAGGCGATGACCGGAACGCCGTTCTGGATCGCCTTCGCGACGGATGGCTTGATCGCGGTGCCGTCCTGGGCCAGGATGACCACGACCTTGGCGCCCTGCGAGATCAGGTTGTCGACGTTGCTGGCCTGCGTCTCGGCCGACGACTTCGCGTCGTTCGAGATGTACTTCCCGCCGCCGGCCGCGATGGCCGCCTTGAGAGCGGGCTCATCCCACTTCGCCCAGCGCTCTTCCTGGTAGTTGTTCCACGAGACGCCCACGGTGCAGGCGACGGCAGGCCCGGCGCTGGTGGCTCCGCCGCCTCCGCCTCCGCCGCACGCCGACGCGAGCAACGTGAACCCTGTCGCGAGCACAGCCAAGCTTCTACGCATCGAGTGACCTCTCCTTCTTTAGCGTGACCCAGCCTCCGCGCCGCTCTTTCCTCCCCGTTCGCATTGCTATGATCCGGGCGCACTTAGTTGGTCGGGAAAACAAACGAACGCGGCGCGACAATAGGGAAGGGGTGGCGGGACTGTCAATGAGGGGTCCAGCCGCATGAGGGCGGCCGAGCTAGGCGTCCGTGGGGCCCTGGGGGGCCGCCACCGCGCCGCGGACCAGGCCACGGTGCGTCAGAACAACCTCGCCCTGGTACTGCGCCAGCTGAGCGCGAGGCCACTCCAGTCGCGCGCCTCGATCGCCGCGACCACGGGGCTGAACAAGGCCACGGTGTCGAGCCTCGTTGCGGAGCTCATCGCTTCGCGGATGGTGCGCGAGGCCGGGATCCGCTCGGGCAGCATCGGCCGGCCGTCCCGAACCCTCGAGCTCGATGGGAGCGCGCTTGCCGCGATCGGCCTCGAGATCGACGTCGAGTACGTTGCCGGCCTCGCGCGTGACGTCGCGGGGCGCGACATCCACAGCGCGACGCGTGTGTTCGACGTCGCTCGTCAGCCGCCCGAGGCGACCATCGCCGTGCTGGTCTCGCTGGTCAAAGAGCTCCGGGAGCACGTACGTTCGGCGGGCGCCGGCGTCGCGGGGATCATGATCGCGGTGCCCGGGCTCGTCGACATGGGCCACGGTCTGGTCATACGCGCGCCGAACCTCAGTGCCGACTGGCGGGAGCTGCCTCTCGCCGCGAGGGTGCGGGCCGCGCTCGGCGAGCCGCGGTTCCCGGTGCAGATCGAGAACGACTCGAACCTATCGGCGCTCGCGGAGTACCGCGAAGGCGCCAATGCCCACGCGAACGAAATCGTCTACGTGACCGGCCAGTTCGGGGTCGGCGGCGCGGTCGTGGTCGATGGACAGCTGCAGCGAGGTGCGCTCGGCTTCAGTGGCGAGGTCGGCCACATGGTGCTGGACGAAGCGGGGCCGCCGTGCGGGTGCGGCCGCGCGGGGTGCTGGGAGGCATATGTCGGTCTCGGTGCCCTCCTGCGCCGTGTCAATCCCGCCTGGGACCTTGCGGTCGAGCCGCGCGAGGCCGTTGAGGAGATCGCTCGCAGAGCTGAGCGCGGCGATGAGACGACCCTGGGTGCATTGCGCGAGGTCGGCAAGTGGCTGGGCATCGGGTGCTCGATCCTTGTGAACGTCTTCAATCCCGAGGTCCTGGTGCTCGGCGGCTACTTCGCCAGGATCGGCCCGTGGGTGAGCGAGATCGCCATGACGGAGCTCGCCGAGCACGTCCTCGCGCCGGATCTCGGGGGTTGCCGCGTGGCGTTCTCCGTCCTGGGCTTCGCGGGACCGCTCCGGGGCGGCACCGGGCTCGTCACCGAGCGGATCCTCGCCGACCCGGGCGCGTTCACCCGTGCCTAACTGAAGGAGTTCGGCCCTCAGCCATCCGCCCACACCGCTCTACCGCTGCATGTCGAACCGCAGTCTGTTTTGAGGCCAAGTGGCGCCATGGTGTTGCCTTTTCGCCTCATCCGCCGCTAGAGTTCTTCGCATACCCCCTGTCGCTTCGACGGCAGGGTGCGGGGGCCGCCTTAGGGCGGCCCTCAGCGCTTTCTGGGGGCCTGGCAGATGCGGGCGATCATCTACGTAGACGGTTTCAACCTCTACTACGGGGCGCTACGTGGGACCCCGTACAAGTGGCTTGACCCATCAAAGCTGTGTGCAGTGCTGCTACCTGGCGACACGGTCGTCAAGATCAGGTATTTCACCGCGCGCATCAGCGCTCGGGCTGGTGACGCCGACAAGCCGTTGCGACAGCAGGTGTACTTGCGCGCGTTGCGTACGCTCGAACCGCTCGTCTCGATTCACTTTGGCCACTACCTCAGCAGTACGACCCGCGCCGCCGTCGTGACTCCGCCACCAAGCACAATCGAGGTTTGGAAGACCGAAGAGAAGGGCTCAGACGTCAATCTCGCGACGTTCCTCCTGCTTGACGCGTTCGACGGTCGCATGGACGCCGCCGTCGTGCTCTCGAACGACTCCGACCTCCTGATGCCGCTCAGGGTCGCCCGTCAGCGCTTCGGACTCACGGTCGGTCTACTCAATCCGCATCCGATGCCGAGCAAGGCGCTCGCGCCCGTCGCATCGTTCGTGAAACAAGTCCGAGCTGGTCCGCTATCGGCGAGCCAGTTTCCAGACGTTCTGACCGATGGGAAGGGCGAGATACGACGCCCAGCGGCTTGGGCGTGATCGCGTGTCCGCGGACTGCAGCCTAGGGCGATGTTGACCCTCTGGACTTCGGCCTCAAGCCGACGCGCCATTCTTCAGCGAAGCGTTGGGCGGGACCTTGACGAAGACCTTGAGCGTTTCCGCGGTTAGCCAGCGGATCTTAGCCATCCGTCTACGCAACAGACGACCGAGGCGCTGGCAAACGCAGTCACTGGCGGTCTAACAGTTTGTTTCAGGCTGAGTGCGAGAATGCCGTTGGATTGAACGAGCAGAGTCTGCCGGCTGAGGCCGCTCGCCGCCGCTTCGTCTTCGAAGACACAAGACCAACGATGACGAACGATGAGTTGCTGGCCGATTTGCGTCGCGTCGCATCGCAACTCGGTCTGTCGGCGGTGCCACAGCGCTCATATCGGCCGCTTGGTCAGTACTCAACGAGCACGTTCAAGAAACGGTTCGGGTCCTGGAATGCAGCCGCGAGGGCAGCAGGGCTCCGGCCGACGACCGAGATCAACTTACCTGACGATGAGCTTCTTAGGAACCTCGAAGAGGTCTGGGTATCGCTCGGCAGGCAGCCGCGCAAGAAGGACATGGTGCGTCCGGCTTCGCGGTTCACACGTGAGCCGTATATACGTAGGTATGGGGGTTGGGTCAATGCGATTCGCGAGTTCCTGAAGGCTGTCGAGGTCGAAGGAGTTATGGGTTCGATATCGTCGAACGTTGCGCCGGGACGCGGTCCGCGGCAACCGTCCCTTCGCCTCCGCTTTCTGGTCCTCAGACGGGATCGCTTCTCGTGTCGCAACTGCGGCGCGTCGCCGGCCAAGAATCCTTCGGTTGAGTTGAACATCGACCATGTCGTCCCGTGGTCGGATGGCGGCGCCACCGTGACTGAGAATCTGCAAACCCTCTGCATGCAATGCAATCTCGGAAAGACGAATCTCGCGGCGGTCGCGCCGTGACAGTTCACGTAAGCGTTTCGCCTGTCGAGGCGCTCTCTCGCGTGTTACGAGCCTATGGGCCACAAGGGCGGTCGCCGCGGATGACGGTGGCCCAGGCGCTAACGCGAACCGTGGGCGAGGAGGGACTCGAACCCTCACGCTCTTTCGAGCAGCAGGCCCTAAACCTGCAATGTCTACCGTTCCATCACTCGCCCGCGTCTAGTGTGACGGCCGCGTCGCTACTTCGGTAGCCGCGCCTCCCGGCCACCGAGCCGCTCGATCGCGCGTATCAACGCGTGATTCCCCTCGCGGCCGCCGCCGTCCTGCTGCAGAGCGGTGTAGAGCGCGTGCGCGAGCGACGTGCCCGGGAGAGACAGATGCTCCACGAACGCGGCGTCGAGCACCAATCGCAGGTCCTTCTGCTGCAGGTCGACCATGAACCCCGGCCGGAAATCCCCGGCGAGGATCTTGGGCGCGTAGTTCTGCATCGCCCACGAGGACCCGGCACCGCCCGCGATCACCGCGCGCGCCTTTTCGAGGTCGATGCCCAGCGCGGCCGCGAAGACGAGGGCCTCCGAAACGCCGAGGTTGTTGATCGCCACGGCGATCTGGTTCGCGAGCTTGCACGCCTGACCGGCGCCGTGATCGCCGATGTGCACGATCGTCTTGCCCAGCGCGGAGAAGAGCGGCATCGCGCGCGCGACGTCTTGCTCCTCGCCGCCGATCATGATCGCGAGTCGCGCTTCGATCGCGCCGAGCTCGCCGCCCGATACCGGCGCATCGAGGGTGTGGAAGCCGCGCTGGGCCGCGCGCGCGCTGAAGTCGCGCGTCGCGAGCGGTGAGATCGTGCTCATGTCGATCGCCAGCAGCCCTTCGTGCGTCCCTTCGGCGATGCCATCGGTGCCGAAGAGCACCGCCTCGACGTCGGGCGAGCTCGTGACCATCGTGACGACGAGATCCGATCGCGCGGCGACCTCCTTCGGTGTGCCGACGATCGTCGCGCCCTCCGTCTTCAGCGGCTCGGCGCGAGCGATCGTGCGATTCGTGACGGTGACCGGGAAGCCCGCGCGCAGCGCGTTCCGAGCCATCGGCAGGCCCATGATCCCCAGGCCTATGAACCCGACCCGCTCTCTAGTTGAGGTCATCTCCCTCACCGTCGCGGCTGAGGAACACCGCGCGCGTCATGCCGTCGGCCTGGAGGAGGAACGTCTCCTCGTCGCTTTCATCCACCTGCACGGATGCAAGGAGCCGCTCGTCGGTGATGTGGACGAAGCCACTGGAGCGCTCGAGCTCGTTCGCTACTGCCTCGGCAAGGCTGTCCTCCTCGAAGCTGTCCTTCACCAGCCGTCGAGCCTTCTTCACCAGCGCGAAGAACTCGGCCGGCTCGAGCTGCTCCTCGTGGGCGAGCAGGACCGCGGTCCCGAGCTCCTCGTCGCTCTCGTGGATCTCGTAGAAGAACATCGCGGAAACGATAGACTCAAGCGCATTCCATGAGCGAAGAGACCCCCACCACCGGCACGTCTTTAGTTCTCCCGGAGGGACCCCTGACTCTCCCGGAGGGGCGCGCCGGCGCCCCGAAATCCGCCGATGTCCCGGCCTCGTTCCGGTACACGCTGGCGCGCGAGCCCGGGTCCAAGGTGTCGCTACGCGTCGAGGTCGACGCGGACCGCGTTCGCGCGGCGACCGATCGCGTCTTCCAGCGTCGCGTGCGCGAGGCGAAGATCCCCGGATTCCGTCCGGGGAAAGCGCCGCGCGCGATGTACGAGCGCACGTACGGCACCGAGCATCTGTGGCATGAGGCGGCTGAGGACGTGATCGAGGAGACATATCGCGAGGTCGTGCAGCGCGAGGACCTCGCGCCGCTGGATCAGCCGGACGTCGAGATCACGCAGCTCGTCGAGGGCCAGGACCTCGGGCGATCGTCCGCTCGACGTCCTCGGCCGGAGGTCGGCTTCGGCGACTACGCCGCGCATGGCGCGACGGTCGAGCCGGTCACCGTGACGGACGAGGACGTCGAGCGGACGATCGCCGGCATGCGCGAGCACCACGCCGAGCTGAAGCCGGTCGAGCGCCCCGCGGCCGCGGGTGACGTGATCACGGTCGACATCGACGCGGTCATCGAGGGCAAGCCGCTCGTCCTCGGACGCAACGCGCATCTCGAGCTCGGTCGGGAGTATTCGGTGCCCGGCCTGTCCGAAGGCCTGGTCGGCGTGACCGCGGGCGAGCAGCGGACGCTCGAGCTCACGTTCCCCGAGGATGCCGACGAAGAGGTGCGCGGGAAAACCGGAACGTTCACCGTGAAGGTCTCGCAGGTCGCCATGAAGATCCTGCCGGACCTGGATGACGGCTTCGCCAAGACCGTGGGTGTGGCGGACCTGGCGGCGCTGCGCAAGGCGGTGCGCTCGGAGCTCGCGCATGGCTCGTTCCACGAAGCGCGCGACGCTGCCGCCGAGAAGCTCATGGCGCACCTGCTCGAGACCTCGACCGTCGAGCTTCCCGATCTCCTCGTCGAGGACGAGATCGACCACCTGATGCTCGACCTCAAGGAGCGCCTGCGCGAGCAGGGGCTGACCTTCGAGCAGTTCCTGCTCCAGGCCCGCAAGACCGAGGCTGAGATCCGCGCGGACTGGCGCCCCGCGGCGGAGCGCCGCGCGAAGTCGCTGCTCGTGCTCGACGCGCTGTCGAAGAAAGAGGATGTGACGATCTCCGGAACCGAGCTCGCGCAGGAGGTCGCGCTGACCCCGCTCGCGCAACAGGACCCTAACGCCCTACGCAACCCCGCCGTGCTGGCGTCGATGGCGCGCTCGATGCGCAACCGCAAGGTCGTAGACAAGCTCATCGGGCTCGGCGACCCGAGCGCCGAGCGCGAGGCGATCAAGAAGGCGGGCGGCGGCGAGGATGAGGCGCCCGAGGCCCCCTCGCTCGTAGTCCCCGAGCACAGCGACGCGACCGCCGATGGTCGCGAGGCGATCAGGAGCCTGCTGAAGCCGTAGCGATCAGACGGCGTACTGGCGGAACCACTGGATGGTCGCGATCCACGCCTTCTGCGCCTGATCCGCGTTGTACGCGCTACCGGTGTCGTTGTGGAACGCGTGGCCGACCCCGGGATACGTCGTGAGCTTGTACGGCCGGCCCGCCCTCTTGAGCAGCTCCTCGATCTGAGGCGCCGTGGACGTGATGCGCGTGTCGGTCTCGGCGTAGACGGCGGAGACGGCGGCCTTCGTCGTGCCCAGCCCGGCCGGTGACTGCGGGATGGGACCGTAGAAGGGTGCCGCCGCCTTCAGGTCGCCCCCCGCGGCGAGGAGGCTCCAGACCATGCCGCCGCCGAAGCAGAATCCCGTGACCGCGAGCGCGTCGGCCTTGACGGAGGACTGCGCCTTCAGGAAGTCGAGCGCTGCCTTGAGGTCGGCCACCATCGCGTCGGGGCTCGTCTTGGCGATCTCGGCCGAGTAGGCGTCGCCCAATCCGTCGGCCCCGCCCTTGCGCGATAGCAGATCGATGGTCAGCGCGGTGAAGCCCGCGGTCGCGGCGCGGCGAACGACGTCGCGGATGTGCTCCGTCACGCCGCGGTTCTCGTGGATCACGAGCATGCCCGGGTACTTCCCATCCGCTTTCGGCCGGGCCAGGTAGCCGGTCATGGCGAAGCCGTCCGCGGCGCCCTTTGGCTGTGCGGCGGCGGCGACGATGCGCGCGTCGTCCGCCTTGACGGTGATGCCGTCGGTGGTCCTCGCCGCCGGCGGGATGGCGAAGTCCGTAGATGCGGCCGTCGCGACCGCCGTCGGGCTCGGGGTGCGGTTCGCGGCGCTGCTTGCCGTCGGCGACGCGCCCGTACCCGTGGGCGCCGGGTTGCAACCCAGCGCCGGCAGGACCGCCAGCGTGATGGCGAGGCTTCCGGTGATGAGGGTGACCTTCCGCAGTAGCTCGCGCCGGCCGATGAACCCGAGGTTGTAGTCCTCGATGTGCTCTTCCATGACATACAGCTCGAGCGAGGACCAATCGCGATGCGGCATTCGGGCCCCTCCGACGCGTCTTGGACCAGTACCGGCGGACGCCGTGCGGGGTTCAGGTCCCGACTGGCACGACCGCGGCGATCTTGCTGGCGAGCTCGCGGAGCGTGGCCGCGCCCGTGGAATCGGGTCCCGCGAGCACGAGAGGGCGCCCTTGGTCGGCGGCATCGTCGAACAGCGGCGTGTTGGGAACGACGATGTCGGGTTTGCGCCCGAAGAACTGCTCGATCTGGTCGTAGTCCAGCCCGCGCGTGCCGGTCCGGTTGAGTATGAGGATCGTCCGCTCGCGCGGGTACTGGAGCTTCGTGAGCACGAAGATGACGTCGAGAGCGGCCTTGAGCGAAGGCAGGTTCGCGTTAGTCACGACGCAGGCGGCATCCGATGCGTCGAGCGCGGCGAGGGTGATCTGCGAGAAGGTCGGAGCGCTGTCGATGATGACGTAGTCGGCCATCATCTTGAGCCGGTCGATGACCTGCTGGACGATCGTGATCGAGACGAGCTCGGCGCTCTCGGGCTTGTCCGAGCCGGTCACCAGACGCAAGCCACTGGCGTGCTCGAACACGAAGTTGTTGAAGTACGCGTCGTCCTGCTCGGCGAGCGCGGTCTCCCCGATGTCGGCCAGCGTGCGCTCCGTCTTGAGATCGAGGAGCATTCCCGCGTTCGGGAACTCGAGGTTGAGGTCAAGGACCGCGGTCTTGTACGCACTGCCCGTGCCGAGGGCGACAGCCGTGTTGACCGCGAGCGTGGTCGCGCCGGTGCCGCCCTTGCCGTGGAGGAAGAGGATCACCTTTCCCTGGCGCGTGGCCGGGCCGGTCGCCGGAGCCGCCGCGCTGCGGCGGAGCAGCGTCTCGACCTTCGCCGCGAGCACCGCCATCTCGACCGGCTTCGGGACGTAGTCGTCCACTCCGACCTGATAGCCGGAGAGGATGTCCTCGGCCTGCTTGCGCGCGGACAGCATGACGATGGGGATGCGCGACGTCTTGTGGTTCTCGCGCAGGCGGCGGGTCAGCTCCAATCCGTTCATGTACGGCATGTTCACGTCGGTGATGACGATGTGGGGAAGGTCCTGCCGGACGAGCTTCAGCGCCTCCATCCCGTCGGCGGCGACGGTCACGTTGTAGCCGCGACGCTGTAGGAACGTGGAGACGAGCTTCCGGATCTGTTCCTCGTCGTCGGCAAACAGGATCTTCTCGCCGGCCATCAGTCCGCCTTCGTCGTGAATTCGTCCACGCGCGCGCGCAGATCGGCCATCGTGAATGGCTTGGCGAGGACGCTCGCGGCCCCATGGCGCGACGCCTCTTCGAGCTGCGCGCGCTGGACCGAGGCGGTCATGAAGATGATGGGGATGTGGCGGAGCTCGGGGTCCGACTTCAGGGCGTCCCCGAGCTGGTAGCCGTCCATCACGGGCATCGAGACATCGGAGAAGACGACGTCCGGCCGCTCCTTCTTCACCATCTTCAGACCCGTCGAGCCGTCGGCGGCGAGGTGGATCTCGTGCGGTGCGGTGCGCAGGGCGGCACGGATGAGCTTCTGGATCATCGGATCGTCCTCGCAGAAGACAATCTTGCTCACGCGTGCCTCATCCCGCGGTAACAGTCACACGGCTTGCGGTACGGCGGCAAGTGGCACCGTGAAGCGGAAGGTCGAGCCCTTCCCGACGATGCTCTCCGCCCAGACCCGCCCACCATGCATCTCGACGATCTGCCGCACGATCGGCAGACCCAGGCCGGTCCCCTGGATGTGGCGCGTCGCCGACGAATCGATGCGCGAGTAGCGGTCGAAGACGAGCTCCAGCGCGTCTGAGGGGATACCGAGCCCGTGATCCTCGATCGCGACGTGGACGAAGCCGGGTTCGGCGCGGGTCGTGATCGCGATCTCGCCTCCGTCCGGCGAATACTTGACCGAATTGCTCACAAGGTTTGAGACGACCTGCGTGAGCTTGTCGCGGTCCCCGGAGAACTCGGGGAGCCTTGGATCGAGCTTGAGGTGGATCGGGTGCCGAGGTGAGTTGGGCCGCACCCGATCCACGACGTCGTTGATCACCGCGTTGATGTCCACCGCCTCGCGATGGAGCACCATGCGGCCCGACTCCATTCGATCGAGATCGAGCATGTCCGTGATCATGCGGTTGAGGCGCTGCGCGTCCTTGTTGATGTCGCCTGAGAATTCGTGGATCTCCGCGGGCGTGAGCTGCTCGTCGCGCATCATCTCGCTGAAGCCCTGGATGCCGGTGAGTGGCGTCCGAAACTCGTGGCTCACGATCGAGATGAAATCGCTCTTCGCCTTCGACAGCCGCTCGAGCTCCTCCACCGCGGCGCGTTGCTGCTCGAATGCCTCCGCTGCCGAGAGCGCGCTGACCGCCTGGTCGGCGAAGAGCGTGAGCAGGTGTCCGTCCTCATCGGTGAAGCGGATCGATGGGTCGTAGGAGCGCACGACGATGGCGCCGATCGGCTGGCCGCTGCGCACGAGCGGGACGGCGATGGCGGCGCGCTGGCCGGCGGCCTTCGACGCCACGGTCGCGCCCTCCCACGCCAGGTAGTCGTTCTGGATGACCGGCGCGATGCGCGCGAACGCGGTTCCGGCCATGCCCTTGCCAGGCCGCAGCATCTTCTCGGTCGCGGCCTCGCGGACCTGGTAATCGCGGATGTTCCGGAGGATCTTGGCCTCGGGCACGTAGATGTAGAGCGAGGCTCCGCCCAGGCCAAGCAGCCGGACGGCGTTCTTCAGGATCTCTTCGAGGATTACCCGCGGGTCCGTTTGACCCGCGAGCACGGCCGACGCGTGGTGCAGCGCGAGCATCCGCTCGTTCTCGCGCTGGCGGGCCTGGAAGAGTCGTGCCGCCTCCATCGCGACGCGCAGCTCGTGCGTGACGGCCTCGACCAGGCGCACCTCGTCGCCCGTCCAGGTCCTCGGCGTGATGGTCTGGCTCAGCACCAGTACGCCAACGAGCTTGCCCGCGATGCTGATGGGGGAGGCGATGACCGATCGCGAGCGTGACTCCCGCAGGTCGCTCTGCGCCATCGGATCCGGATGAAGGCGCTCGTCGAGGTCGGTGTCCTGGATGACGATCGTCTTGCCCTCGCGCGCGGCGAGGCGCGCCACGGGCACCCGCTGCGAGCCCTGACCGAGCGTCGTCACGCCCTCGGCGGTCCACTCCTGCGCCAGCCGAAGATCGTCCGGTGCCGCACCCAGGACGATCCCGGCGCGGGACACCCCCATCGTCTTGCCGAGCTCCTCGACGGTCCGGCGAAGCACCTCGGTCGGGTTGAGACTGCTCCGTGCCGTCTGCGCCACGCGGTTCACGAGGCCTTCGCGGTCGGCGCGCGCTTCCGCTTCGGCGATCGAGCGCGCATTGCCGAGAGCGCCTGTGATCGTCTGCGCGAGCAGCGCGACCATGTCGATGCGGCTCGGCGCGAGCATCTCGGGCCGCTCGTCGCGCAGCATGATCGCGCCGAGCATGCGGTCCGAGGAGACCAGCGGGAGCAAGGCGAAGCTGCGCGCCTCGGCGAGCGCCGTGAAGCGCGTTGCCAGCGTGTCCCAGACGGGACCCTCGGCGCGGGTGTCCTGCAGCACGAGCCGGCGCCGATCCAGGATGACCTGCTGCCGGATCGCTTCGGGGAGCACGGCGATCGGGTACCAGTTGCCGCGTATCGCACCGGCGGAGGGTCCATCCTCAGCGGCGATGCGGAACGAGCTCGACTCGTCCTCGAACTCGAGGTAGCCGGCTGTCGTCGATGGCGGCAGCGCCTGGCGCACCGCCGCAAGCGACTCGGTCGCGATGCCCGCGACGTCGCGCCGACCGGAGAGCCGCGCTGCCAGGCCGGACACGATCGCGAGCTCGCTCGCGCGGCGCTCCTCGACCGTGAGCGCCGCACTCACGGCGGCGGCGATCTTCGACGCGATAAGGGCGGCGATGAGGCTGAACATGACGAAGAGGACGAAGCTGAGGATGTGGATCCGGGCCGTGCCGAAGACCGCCTGGACCGACGACTCCGCCAGCAGCCCGGCCTGCACGAGCTCCGCCGTGAACAGCAGCTCGATGGCGACGTAGACGACGACCGCATACGCGGCCGACGCGAGCAGGTAGAAGGCGCGTGAGCGCGAGACTCGCCGCATCGGGCTGATTATGTGCGGAGCGTGAGCGAGGAATCCGAGCTCGGGGCGATCTGGCTGGAGTTCCGCGAGCAGACGCTGGCGCGCGTCGATCTGATCCGCGCTGGCGCCCGCGATTCGTTGGGACAGCCGGCGGACGGTGCTCGGCGGAGCGCGGCGCGCAGAGAGGCCCACACCCTGGCGGGGTCGGCGGCGATCTTCGGCATGACCGAGGGCGCGCGGATCGCCCGGGAGCTGGAGGCTCTGCTGGACGCTCCCCGCACGTTGACGGCGGAGGACCTGTCGCGGATCGAATCGCTCGCCGACGAGCTCTGGCTCGCGCTTTCCCGTTGAGCATCTGTACACTTTTCTCGTTGCCCTGAGGAGGTATGCATGGGTCTCGTGCCGATGGTCGTCGAGCAGTCTGGACGCGGCGAGCGCGCGTACGACATCTTCTCACGGCTGCTGAAGGACCGGATCATCTTCATCACGGACATGATCGAGGACAACATGGCCAACCTGATCATCGCGCAGCTGCTGTTCCTCGATGCCGAAGATCCCGAGAAGGACATCCACATCTACATCAACTCGGGCGGCGGCGTGGTGACCGCCGGACTCGCGATCTACGACACGATGCAGTACCTGCGCTCGCCGATCAACACCGTGTGCATCGGTCAGGCGGCGTCGATGGCGGCGGTGCTCTTGGCGGCGGGCGCCCCCGGCAAGCGATTCGCGCTGCCGAACTCGCGGATCATGATCCATCAGGGCGGCGGCGGGTTCCGCGGTAACACGCCGGACGTGATGATCCAGGTGAAGGAGCTCGAGACGCTCGTCGACAAGCTCATGCACATCATCGCGTTCCACACCGGCCAGGCGCCCGAGAAGGTCCGGCACGATTCCGAGCGCGATCGCTTCATGAGCGCCGAGGAAGCGAAGGCCTACGGCCTGATCGACGACGTCTACGTCGGCAAGGCCACCGATGCCACGCTTCCGAAGGTGGAGGAACCAGCCTCCGAACCGGTCCCGGTCCGTTGACCACGACGGCCAAGGGCGGCAAGCCCTATCGCTGTTCCTTCTGCGGCAAGAGCCAGGACCAGGTCCGCAAGCTGATCGCCGGGCAGGGCGTCTACATCTGCGACGAGTGCATCACGCTCTGCCGCGAGATCGTCGATGAGGAGTTCCTCGAGGCGCCGAAGGCACGCGCCGCGGGCCAGAAGGTCCCGAACCCGAGGCGCATCAACGACATCCTCGACCAGTACGTCATCGGCCAGGATCGCGCCAAGCGCGTGCTGTCCGTCGCCGTGTACAACCACTACAAGCGCGTCGGCGCCGGTCACCGCGTCGACGATGTCGAGCTCGGCAAATCGAACGTGCTCCTGATCGGGCCGACCGGCTGCGGCAAGACGCTCCTCGCGCAGACGCTCGCGCGGATCCTCGACGTTCCGTTCTCGATCGCGGACGCGACCAGCCTCACCGAGGCGGGCTACGTCGGCGAGGACGTCGAGAACATCCTGCTGCGGCTCATCCAGGCCGCCGACTTCGACCTCAACCGCGCCCAGCGCGGGATCATCTACATCGACGAGATCGACAAGATCGCGCGCAAGGGCGACAACCCCTCGATCACCCGCGATGTTTCGGGCGAGGGTGTCCAGCAGGCTCTGCTGAAGATCCTCGAGGGCACCGTCGCGAACGTGCCTCCGCAAGGTGGGCGCAAGCACCCGCACCAGGACTTCATCCAGATCGACACTACGAACATCCTCTTCATCCTCGGCGGCGCGTTCGAGGGCCTCGAGAAGATCGTCGAGTCGCGCGTCGGCAAGAAGACCATGGGCTTCGGCGCGACGCTGTCGCAGAACACAAAGGAGACGACGGCCATCCTCGAGCAGGTGATGCCCGACGACCTCCTCAAGTACGGACTCATCCCGGAGTTCGTCGGCCGCATGCCCGTCGTCGTCCCGCTGCAGGCGCTCGACGAGGACGATCTCCTGCGCATCCTCACGGAGCCGAAGAACGCGATCGTGAAGCAGTACCAGAAGTTCCTCGCCATCGACAAGGTCGAGCTGCAGTTCCTGCCCGAGGCGCTGAACGGCGCGGCGAAGGGTGCCGCGAAGCGGAAGACCGGTGCCCGAGGCCTGCGGACGATCATCGAAGAGGTCCTGCTCGACGTGATGTACGAGATCCCCTCGCGCACCGACGTCCGCCGCGTCGTGGTGACGGCCGAGGCGATCGAGGGCACCGTGAAGCCGCTCCTGCTGACGAAGAACGAGCAGCTGCCGCTCGAGGGGGACGCCGCAAGCTCCGCCTAACATCGGGTCGTGCCGCGCTTGTATTTCGCAAGTCCCCGCGATCTGCCCGTCGTCCGCTCCGCGGAGGGCATGACGCGCCGGCTGGTGCACGCCGATCACGCGACGATCGCGATCACCGACCTCGAGCCGAAGACGGTCATCGACACGCATCGGCACCAGGTCGAACAGTCGGGGGTCGTCGTGAAGGGCAGCATCGTCTACGTGATCGCCGGGGAGCAGCGCATCCTGCGGCCGGGCGATACGTATCGCGTTCCCGCGGGCGCATCGCATGGCGCGCGCGTCTTCGAAGAAGCGGTGCGCGTGATCGACGTGTGGGCGCCGCCGCGCGACGACCTCCCCAAGACGACATAATCCGAACACCGTGAGCGAGAAAAGCATCGTCCAGCTCTTCGACTTGGCCGACCGTGTCGCGATCGTGACCGGCGCCGGGGCGGGAATCGGCCTCGGCATCGCGCGCCGCCTCGCGGAGGCCGGCGCCGCGGTCGTCGTGAACGACCTCGAGCCCGCGCGGGCGAAGGCGGCGTGCTCGCGCCTGCGTGGCCGCGGGTACTCGGCGCTCGAGCCGATCGCGTGCGACGTGTCCAGCGCCGCGGGCGCGAAGGAGCTAATCGACGGCGCGGTCGCCCGCTTCGGCCGCATCGACATTCTCGTGAACAACGCCGGCATCTACCCGACCGAGCCGTTCCTCGATCACAGCGTCGAGCTGTGGGACCGCGTCGTCGACACGAACCTGCGGGGGCCGTTCCTGTGCTCGCAGGCGGTCGCGCGCCAGTTCGAGAAGCAGGGCCGCGGCTCCGCGATCCTGAACATCACAAGCGTGGTCGGCCTCGTCGGGTCGGGGCCGTCGGCGGCCGCGTACTCCGCCTCGAAGGGCGGCCTTGTCGCGTTCACGAAGACGCTGGCCCGCGCGATCGGACCGTATGGCGCGCGCGCCAACGCCATCGCGCCGGCCGGGATCGAGACCGAGGGCACGCGGGGCATGTGGGATCCCAGCTTCGCCGCGCGGCAGCCGATCGGCCGCTTCGGCACGCCGGACGACGTCGCGCTGGCCGCGCTATTCCTGGTGGCCCCGGCGTCCGATTACGTCACCGGCGAGGTCCTCGTCGTCGATGGCGGCTACCTGCTCATGCAGGCCTGAGGCGCAGTCGATGAAGAAGGACCTCGCGCCGCCACCGCAGTCCGCGCTCACGCACGCGGAGAAGAACTTCCGCGCGTCCGCCGTCGAGGCCGATCTGTACCGCTGGTGGGAGGAGAGCGGCTTCTTCACCCCGCCGGACGAGGTTCCTGATGGCGGGCGGCCGTTCGTGATCATGCTGCCGCTCCCGAACGTGACCGGCGACCTCCATATGGGGCACGCGCTCGGGTTCGGCGGGTACGAGGACCTCATGGCGCGCTGGCACCGCATGAAGGGCGAGCCGACGCTCTACATGCCCGGCAACGATCACGCCGGGATCATCGCGCAGTACGTCGTGGAGCAGGAGCTCGCCAAGGAGGGCATCAGCCGCGAAGCGCTCGGTCGCGAGAAGTTCCTGGCCGAGATGTGGAAATGGATGATGCTTTACCGGCCGCGCAACAACGCGCAGCTGCGGATGCTGGGCTGCTCGCTGGATTGGTCGCGCCCGAACTTCACGATGGACCCGGCCAAGCAGCGCGCCGTGCGGACGCATTTCCTGCGCCTGTACGAGCACGGCCACCTGTACCGCGCGGACCGCATCGTCCATTGGTGCGTGAGGGACCAGACGACCTACTCCGACCTCGAGGTGGAGCACGTCGACCGCACGGACCCGCTGTACTACGTGCGATATCCGTGGGCCGACGGGGACGGGGTCCCGCCGGGAGGATCGACAGAGCTGGAGCCCGTCATAGTCGCGACGACCAGGCCGGAGACGATCGTGGCCGACGTGGCGATAGCGGTGCATCCCGACGATCCGCGCTGGAAGGCGCACGTCGGGCGCGAGGTGCTCGTGCCGGTCGCGGAGCGGCGCGTGCGGGTCATCGCGGACGAGGCGGTGGACCAGGCTTTCGGGACCGGCGCGCTGAAGATCACGCCCGGTCACGACGCCACGGACTTCGAGATCGGCCAGCGTCATGGGCTGCCGGTCATCACCGCGATCGGGAAGAACGGGCGCATGACGCCGGCCGCGGGCGTGCTCGCCGGCCCGGATCGCGAGACCGCGCGCGCTGACATGGTCGCCCGGCTTCGCAAGGGCGGCCTGCTGGTGAAGGAGGAGCAGCTGCAGCACGCGGTCGGCGTCCACGACCGCTGCGGCACCGTGGACGAGCCCCTCGTGCTGAAGCAATGGTGGATGCGCATGCCGCCGCTCGCCGCACCGGCCATCGCGGCGGTGCGCGAGGGCCGGATCCGCATCATCCCGAGCTACCAGGAGAAGGTCTATTTCGAGTGGATGGAGAACATCCGCGATTGGCCCGTGTCGCGCCAGATCTGGTGGGGCCACTCGATCCCGGTGTGGTATTGCCGCGACTGCATGGAGATCACCGTCCCGACCGAGGACGGACCCGACCCGACGCGCTGCCGTCGCTGCGACTCAACCGACATCTATCAGGACCCCGACGTGCTCGACACGTGGTTCTCGAGCGCGCTCTGGCCGCACAGCACGCTCGGCTGGCCCGATCGGTCAGCGGACCTCGCGCGGTTCTATCCGGGCAGCGTGCTGGAGACGGGGTACGACATCCTGTTCTTCTGGGTCGCGCGCATGATCATGATGGGCATCCTGAACATGGGCGACATCCCGTTCCACACCGTGTACCTGCACGGACTGGTGCGGGTGGGCACGGTGAAGATGTCGAAGTCGCTCGGCAACGCCGTGAGCCCGGTCGGGATCATCGAGGAGTACGGCGCCGACGCGCTGCGCTTCAGCCTGGTGAGCGGCGTGTCCGCCGGCTCCGACAGCCAGCTCAGCGACGCCAAGGTCCAGAACGCGCGGAACTTCGCGAATAAGCTCTGGAACATCGGGCGCTTCGTGCTGCGGCAGATCGAGCAGGCCCCCGACGCCTTACGCGAGCACCCGCTCGACCAGCGGCCCGAAGGCGCGCTCGCGCCTGCCGAAGCATGGATCCTGTCGCGCACGGAATCCGCCGTCGCCGAAGCGAGCCGGCTCATCGAGGAGTACCTCTTCGGCGAGTACACCGGCTTCATGCAGCAGTTCGTCTGGGGCGAGCTCGCCGACGTCTACCTCGAGCTCGCCAAGACCGGCATGAAGGACCCCGCGCGCCGCGACTCGGTCGTGCGGACGCTCGCGTACTGCCTCGATCGCGCGCTGCGCCTGCTTCATCCGATCATGCCCTTCATCACCGAGACGCTCGCGCTCCAGCTGTGGCGCACCGGACAGACGGTCGATCGGGCGCCGTCGCTCGTGATCGCGCGCTGGCCCGAGCCGGGCGCGCGTGACGCCGCGCTCGAGGAGCGATTCGCGCTCGTGGTCGAGGTCGTGCGCGCGATCCGCAAGGCGCGCCAGGATGCGAACGTCGATCCGGGTGAGCGCCTGACCGTGAGCCTGGGCGGCGACTCCGATCAGCTGCGGTGGGCGGCGGCCGACATCGGCGCGCTGACGAATGCCGACGTCGCGTTCGGCACGGGCGAGGGCGCGGCGACCGTCGTTCGCACGGTCGAGGTGCGCGTCCTCGCCAAGCGCGACCTCGGCGCCGAACGCGCTCGGCTCGAGCGAGCGCTCGCCGACGCGCGCGAGGCGCTGCGCCGATCGCGCGAGCTGCTGGCCTCACCGGCCTTCTCCGAACGCGCGCCCTCCGGCGTGGTCGCCAAGGAGCGCGCGCGCCTCGCCGAGCGCGAAGAACATCTCCGCCTGCTCGAAGAGGAGCTCGGCCGGCTCACGTAGCGCGCGGCGCCCTCGAACCGCCTGAGCGGCTGGAGTCGGTCAGGCCTTTACGACGTAGGTACCCGCGATCTTGTCGTGCCAGCCCTGCTTGCGCGGATCGAACGCGACCCAGATCACGCCGATGAAGATCGCGATGCACGAGATGATGAACCCGATGTAACGGATGATGCCCTTCACCACGTCGATCTGCGCGCCGTCCGTGCCGACGACCTTGATCCCGAGGGCTCGCATGCCGACGGTCTGCCCGCCGCCGGTCGAAGACCACATGATCGCGAAGTACGCGAGATCGATGAGCGTCGTGAGCCCGATGCTCGAGGTCGGATCTCCGCCGAACATGACCGCTGAAAGCGCGTTCCCCACGATGCCGAGCAGGATCGCGTCGATGACGAATGCGCCTGCCCGGCGCCAGAAGCCCACGTACGCCATGCTGGTCGCGACGTCTGCTGTTGCCGCCATTTCGTCCTTCTCCTCAGGTCGCGTGCGGCGCAACTCTACGCTCGGGTCCCTCGGGGAGAGGCCGGTCCCTGGGGAGAGTTGTCAGACCTCGTCGGCGAGCTTGGCGTTCTCGCGCGGATCGACCGGCACGGCGACGACGGCCGGGCCCGGTTCGTCGAGCGCGCGGCGCAGCGTCGGCAGCAGCTCCGCGGCACTGCCGACCGCGTAGCCCGCGACGCCGAAGGCCCGCGCGAGCTGCACGAAGTCGGGGTTGCCGAATTCGACGCCGCCGGTCCGGCCGAACCGCCGCCGCTGGTTCGCCTCGATCACGCCGTACCGGCCGTCGACGAGGACGAGCGCGACGAAGCGGGCGCCGATGCGCTTGGCGGTCTCGAGCTCTTGCACGTTCATCAGGAACCCGCCGTCTCCGCAGAACGCGATGACCCGCTGGTCGGAACAGGCGAGCGTCGCGGCGATCGCGCCCGGCAGGGCGATGCCCATCGACGCGTAGCCGTTGGCGACGATCGCCGTGTTCGGCTGGCGCGCCGGGTAGAGCCGCGAGAACCACACCTTGTGCGCGCCGACATCGGAGATGACGATGCCGTCGTCGGGCATGGCCTCGCGCAGATCCGCCACGACCCGCCGGGGCCACAGGGGAAATGCGTCGTCGCCGGCGACACGCAGGTCACTCTCGGCCGCGGGCCGAGCAGCCCGCGGTGTCACCAGCTCCGCGAGCGCGTCGAGCGATTCGGCGATCTCGCCGACGACCTCGATCGCGGGGACGTAGCTGCGATCGACCTCGGCCTCGGAGCCGTCGACGTGGACGATGCGGCGATCGCGTGTTGGGTTCCAGAGGCCCGGTGCCCATTCGACGAAGTCGTAGCCGATCGCGACGACGAGGTCCGCGGATGCGAGCTCGTCCACGTTCGCCAGATCCGCCCCCGGGCGCTGCAGCCCGACGGGCGCCAGCGCCGTCGGATCGCGATCGTCGAGCGCGCCCTTCGCCATGAACGTATGCGTCGCGGGGATGCGCGTCCGCGCCACGAAGCGGCGCAGCGCGGCGACCGCGCCGTGCCGCGCGGCCTCGCGGCGGATGACCCCATTGCCGACGAGCAGCACCGGATGGCTCGCCGCGTTGATCGTCCCGGCCGCCTTGCGCACGACCTCGTCGCCGGCGCGCGCGTAGGTGGTCCGGCGCACCTCGATCGGCCGCGCATCGACCTCCTGCTCGGCGACGTCCTCGGGCAGCTCGATGTGTGTCGCGCCCGGCTTCTCGAGCCGCGCGAGGCGGAACGCCTTGCGCACGATCTCCGGCGCGGTCTCGGGCAGCTCGATGCGGGCGTTCCACTTCACCGCAGGCGCGAACATGCGCAGGACGTCCACGTATTGGTGGGACTCCTTGTGGATGCGCTCGAGGCCGGCCTGGCCGGTGATCGCGACCAGCGGCGCGCGATCGAGCGTCGCGTCGGCGACACCGGTCAGCAGATTCGTCGCGCCGGGTCCGAGCGTCGCGAGACAGACGCCGGGGTAGCTCGAGAGACGGCCGTACACGTCGGCCATGAACGCCGCGCCCTGCTCGTGACGCACCACGACGCTGCGGATGCTGTCGCTGTCCTCGAGTGCGAGTCCGAGCGCGAGCGTTTCCTCGCCGGGGAGGCCGAAGACGACGCGCACGCCCTCGTTCTCGAGGCAGCGCACCACCAGCTGAGCGACGGTCTGGCTCAACGCGCTCCTAATTCGACAGAGCTATTCGGCAGAGATGATCTTCGCGGGCTCCTTCGCCGGTCCGATCCATATGGTCTGGATATTCACGAACTCGCGGATGCCGAAGCTGCCGAGCTCCCGGCCGAAGCCGCTCTTCTTCACCCCGCCGAAGGGCAGGCGCGGGTCGGAGGCGACCATGCCATTCACGAAGACCGACCCCGACTCGATCCTCCGCGCGATCGCGCGGGCCGCGGCCTCGTCGCGCGTCCAGAGCGCGGCGCCCAGCCCGTAGGGCGAGCTGTTCGCGACGCGCACGGCCTCGTCGGCGTCGCGCACGCGCAGGAGCGCCGCGACCGGGCCGAACGTCTCGTCACGCAGCACGGGCATCTCCTCGGTGACGTCGGCGAGCAGGGTGGGCTCGTAGAACCAGCCCCGGCCCTCGCGGCGCTTCCCGCCCACCACGACGCGCGCCCCCAGCCGCACCGATTCGGCCACCTGCTTCTCGAGCGCGTCGCGGAGATCGCTTCGCGCAAGCGGGCCGACCTGCGTCGCCGGGTCGAGCGGGTCGCCCACGCGGAGCGCGCGGATCGCGTCCGCGAAGCGCTGCTCGAACTCGTCGGCCACGCCGGCGGTCACGAGGAACCGCTTCGCCGCGATGCACGACTGGCCCGCGTTCTGATTGCGGGCGCGCGCGGCGGTCGTCGCGGCGCCGCCGATGTCCGCGTCGTCGAGCACGATGAACGGGTCGGATCCCCCGAGCTCGAGCACGGCCTTCTTGAGCGCGCGGCCCGCCAGCTCGGCGATCCGCGCGCCCGTTGCCGAGCTGCCCGTGAGCGTCACCGCGCGGATGCGGTCATCCGCGATGAGCGGCTCCACCGCGGAGCCCGGCAGCAGGACCGCGCCGAGGAGCCCGCGCGGGAAGCCCGCGTCGCGGACCACCTCCTCGATCGCGAGCGCGCACTGCGGCACGTTCGACGCGTGCTTGAGGATCGCCGCGTTCCCGGCCATGAACGCCGGCGCGGCGAAGCGGAAGACCTGCCAGAACGGGAAGTTCCATGGCATGACCGCCAGCACGACCCCGAGGGGCTCGAACGCGACCAGACTGTCCTTGGCCAGCGTTTCGACACGCTCGTCGGCGAGGTAGCGCGCGGCGTTCTCGGCGTAGAACTCGCAGCCCCAGGCGCACTTTTCGATCTCCGCCCTGGCCTCCGTGATCGGCTTGCCCATCTCGAGCGTGATCAGGCGCCCGTAATCGGCCGCGCGCTCGCGCAGGAGCGCCGCGAGGCGGCGCATCGGGCCGGCGCGCCGGCCGAAGTCGGCGTCGCGCCAGGCCTCGAACGCGCTCTGGGCCTGGGCGAGTGCGCGCTCGACCTGTGCGGCGTCGTGCGGCTCGAACCGCCGCAGGGTCTCCTCGGTGGCCGGATTGATCGAGTCGATCGTCATCATCGCCTTCATCATTGATTCTCCTTCAGGATCGCGTTCGCCCTCGCGGCCGCGTCCTTCAGGGCCTTGTCGATGTCGGGCACCGAGCGTGACGCGACCGAGACGAGCAGATCCTCTATGACCGTCCGAACATCCTGCTGCCCCCGGACATTCGGTTCCGCGATCGCCGTACCGACCTGATCGAACGCCTGCTTACCCTGCTCGTCCGCGCTCCAGGCTTTCTTCAGCGGGTCGGCTCCGGCGGCGCTCTTGCGTAGTGGCAGGCTCGCGGTCGCCGCCGCCCATTCGGCGGTCTGATCCTTTTCGGTGAGCCACCTGGCGAACAGCCACGCCGCGAGCTGCTTGTCGGCCGTGCTCTTCATGACGATCAAGCTGGGGCCGTACGTGATCGTCCGCGCCTTGCTGCTGTCGATCTGGGGGATCGACTGGATGCTCCACTGGACGGTCGTCCCCTTGACCGCCGACGCGATGAACGGCCGGAAGGCGCTCGATTCCTGGACGAACGCGACCTTGCCGACGGCGAAGTCGCTCTGATAGTCGAAGCCCTTTGGCACGTACGCGACCCCTTCACCGATCAGCTTCTGGAAGAGGCGCAGCGCGTCCGCGCCTTCCTTGCCGTCCCAGGCGACCGTCTTGCCGTCGTCGCTGATCAGCTTGCCGCCGCGCGAGACGACCCAGCCGTTGAAGGTGGACGCCGAGACCGTCACCGCCCAGCCGAACCGTGCCGTGCTGGGGGTCCCGCGCTTGGTGGCGGCGCGCGCGACGTCCTCGAACTCGGCCCAGGTCCGCGGCGTGGTGCGGTTGATCTCCTTCAGCGCCGAGTCGTTCTGATAGGTGGCGAAGAGAGCGCGCTGGAAGGGGAAGCTGAGCAGCTGATTGCCGTACTGCCCGTAACGCTCGCCGTCGAGGAACGCCTTGTAGATATCGTCCTGGCTCGGCTTGTCGAGCCCGTTCTTCTTGCTCGCGAGGTACGGGTCGAGCGGCAGGACGACGCCGGCCCGGGCCAGGTCGGCGGCGAAGCTCTCGAACCCGATCAGGAGCTCCGGCAGCGTGCCCGACTGCGTAGCGGCGAGGCTCTTCTGCTGCAGCTGCGAATAGCTGCCCTGGTAGCGCGGCGTGACCGTGATCTTCTCGGCGTTCGTGGTATTGAACTTCGTGACCAGGTCGGTCAGGGCCTGCTGGCTGGGACCGGTGAGCGCGTGCCAGACGTCGATCGCGACCGGGCCGGAGAGCGAGATGTCCGCCCCGGTCGGCGCCGGGGTCGCCGGGGGCTGCGCCTCCTCGGTGCAGGCCGAGAGCAGAAGCAGGGCGATGAGGGCGATGCGTCGCATCGCCCTCATTGTCCTACTGGTTGTCCTTGAGGATCTGGTTGGCCTTGTCGCCAGCGGTCTTGATCGCGTCCTCCGGCGTCGCCTTGCCCGTCGTCACCTTGGTCATCATCTCGGTGATGACGTCGCGGATGTCCTGCTGGCCGCGCACGTTCGGCTCGGGCGAGGACACGCCGATCAGGTCGAAGGCCTGCTTGCTCTGCGGGTTCTTCGCCCAGAAGTCCTTGACCGTCTGCTTCTCAGCGGCGCTCTTGCGGACGGGCATGTAGTAGGACGTGGTGGCCCACGAGGCGGTCTGCTCGGTCTCGCTGAACCACTTCACGAAGAGCCACGACGCCAGCTGCTTCTCGGGCGTCGTCTTCAGGACCGCGACGTTCGCCCCGAACTGGACCGTCTTGGCCTTCGCCGGGTCGGATTGCGGGAAATTCACGACGCTCCAGTTGATCGGCGTCTTGAACGCGGCCTTCACGAACGGCAGCGACGACGTGCTGGACATGAAATAGCCCAGCTTGCCCGCGCCGAAATCGTCCTGGAAGGTGAAGCCGGTCGGCACGTAGGCCGAACCGTCCTTGATGAGCCGGTCGACCATCTTGAGGACCTCGAGGCCCTCCTTGCCGTTCCACGCGACGGTCTTGTTGTCGTCGGCCATCAGCTTGCCGCCGCGCGAGTACACCATGGCGTCGAAGTAAGACGCGTCGAGTGGGACGGCCCAGCCATAGCGCGTTGTCTTCCCGTCCGCGCCCTTCTTCGCCACAGCCTTGACGTTCGCCTCGAACTCGTCCCAGTTCTTGGCCGGCGACTTGCCGACCTCCTTGAGAAGGTCCTCGTTCTGGTACGTGACCGCGAGCGACTTGGTGAACGGCCACGACAGCAGCTGGTTGTTGAACTGCTTGAAGCGGTTGGTGTCGTAGTAGCCCTGGTAGATATCGTCCTGGCTCGTCTTGTCGAGGCCGTACTTCTTGCTCTGCACGTACGGGTCGAGGTTGAGGACGACGTCGGCCTTCATGTAGTCGGCGACGTTGCTCTCGTAGGCGTGGATCAGGTCCGGCAGCGCCCCGGCTTGGATCGCGCCGAGCGCCTTCTGCCCGAGCTGCGTGTAGTTGCCCTGCACGAGGGCGGTGACGGTGATGTTCTTTTCCTTGCCCACCGTGTCGTTGAACTGCTTGACCGCCGCCTCGAGCGCCCCCTTCTGCGGGTCACCTGTGAGCGCGTGCCACAGCGTGATCGAGACCGGCGCGCTGAGCGTGACGTTGTCGACCGCGCTCGCCTGCTCGGCCGGCGCGCCGGTGGTGCCGCCGCCGCACGCCGCGGCGACGAACAGGATGCTTCCGAGGACCGCCGCCTTGAGTCGCATGTGACCCTCCCTAACCTGCCCTAGCTCTGTACCCAGCACGTACGCGCGAGGTTCAGCCGCGGATCCCAGTTCGCGCCACCCCCTGGATGAGCTGCTTCTGCGCCACGAGATAGAGAAGCACGATCGGCGCGACGACGAAGGTCGCTGCCGCCAGGAGCAGATGGTAGACGGAGCCGCCTTCGGCCCGGAAGGCGTTGAGGCCGACCTGGATGGGCCGCACCTCGGGCCGGTTGGTCATGATCAGTGGCCACAGGAAGGAGTTCCACGAGCCCAGGAACGCGATGAGCGCGACCGTGACCAGCGCCGGCACCGACAGCGGCAGGACGACGCTCCACAGGAACCGCAGATGCCCGGCGCCATCGATCGTCGCGGCGTCGGCGAGCTCGTTGGGGATGGACAGGAAGAACTGGCGCAGCAGGAAGATCGAGAACGCCGTCGCGAGGAAGGGGATGACCTGGACCGCGAGGGTGTCGACGAGGCCCAGGTATCGCTTGCTCATCAGGAGGTAGTTCGGGATGAGCGTCGCCTCGCTCGGGATCATGAGGGTCGCGAGCAGCACGGTGAAGACGATCGCCTTGCCCTTGAACCGCATCCGTGCGAACGCGTAGGCCGCGAGCACCGCGGTGACGATCTCGCCCAAGGTCACACTCGCGGCGATGATCACCGTGTTCAGGAAGAACGTCCCCCAGGGCTCCCTGCTCCAGGCGTCCGCGTAGTTCTCGGGATGCAGCGACGTCGGGAAGAGCGTGGGCGGCGTCTCGATCGCCTCGAAGAATTCCTTCAGTCCGGTCGTGACCATGTAATAGAAGGGGTACGCGACCAAGAGCCCCGTGAACGCGAGGACGATCCCGCGGAACGGGATGCGCGCGCCAAAGGGCAGCTGTCCCGGCCGGATCGGCGGAGAGGAGACGCTCATGAATAGTGCACTCGCCGTCCCAGGATGCGGAATTGGAACAGCGTGAAGCCGAGGATCACCAGCGTCAGCAGGAATGCCATCGCGGACCCGAGCCCGAGCTGGGTCTGCTGGAAGAACGTGCGGAAGATGAGCATGGTGGTAGTCCGTGTCGTGTCCAGCGGACCACCATTCGTCAGGACGTAGATCGACTCGAAGGCGCGCAACGTTCCGATCATGGCGATCGTGAAGACGAAGAACGTCGTCGGAGAGAGAAGCGGGAGTGTGATCTTGGTAAAGAGCTGCCGCTCGCTCGCGCCATCGAGGCGGGCCGCCTCGTAGTACTCGGGCGAGATGTTGCCAAGGCCGGCCATGAAGATGACGACCTGGAAGCCGAAGAAGTGCCAAATGCTGAAGATGGCCACGACGATGAGCGCGAGGCTCGGCCCTGCCGCCCACTCGGGCAGCGCCACGCCCGCGGCGGAGGCGACGAGCTCGAACAGGCCGTGCGGCTCGATGAGCCAGTTCTGCGGGCCGATCCCGACCAGGCCCAGCACGTAGTTCACGATGCCGTACGTGGGATGGAAGACGTAGTTGAAGATCGTCGCCGCCGCGACCAGGGAGGTCACGTACGGCAGGTAGAAGAGAGTCCGGTAGATGCCGCGGCCGCGGATCGGCTTGAACAGCAGGAACGCGATGGTGAGGGCGGCGGCCATGGTCACCGGTACGGTGAGGATCGCGAAGGTGAAGGTCGTGGAGATCGAGCGCCAGAACTGCTCGGCTCTCGTCGGGTTCGCGAAGAGGATGTCGGTGTAATTGTCGAGACCGCGGAAGGCGCCCTGGATCACGTCCCAACGGAACAGCGAGATGTAGATCGCGAGGAACGCGGGGAAGATCTTGAACAGGCCGATGATGGCCAGCGCGGGCGCCAGGAAGAGGTAAGCCTGCACGTGCTCGAGCATCACGCGCCGGCGTCGGGCTGACGACACCAACGGGACGACCGTGGTCGCGACCCCCGCTGCCACCTGCTGCGATGATAGGTGCGGTGCCGATCTACGACTACCGCTGCGATCACTGCGGACACGCGTTCTCGCAGGTGCAGTCCTTCCAGGACGAGGCGCTCGAGACGTGTCCGAATTGCGGGAAGCGTCCGCGCCGTCTGATCACCGCGCCCGCGATCGTCTTCAAGGGCTCCGGCTGGTACAAGACGGACAGCCGCGCGCCGTCGGCCACCGAGAAATCCGAGAAGGCATTAGCGAAGACCGCATCCGACAAGGCGGACAAGGGAGACGGCACGGCGGACAAGAGCGACGGCGGGAGCCAGGCGAAGACGGACGCGAAATCCGGGGCAAAGACCGCGGGGCCCGAGCGAACGCCCGCCAAGACATCAGAGCCGGCGAAGCCCGCGGCGAAGAGCTCCGGGGGCGAGGCCGCATCGTAGGAGGGGCGATCGAGCGCGCTCGTGCGGCATTCGATCGCGCGCGCGTGGTCTTTTCCGTCTTCGGCGACGACGATTGCCCGTTCCTCGCCGGCGCCGTCGCCTACCAGATCTTCTTCGCCCTCGTCCCGCTGCTGGCGCTGATCATCGGCGTGCTCGGCTTCGTCTACGGCGCGGAGCGGGCAACGCGTGAGATCGCGGTCCTGCTGCGCGAGATCTATCCGTCGGCGTCGAACCAGGAGGTCCGCATCGTGCGCGAGCTCGTGGACGGCCGCGCCATCTCGCTGGGCTTCGGCGTGGTCGGCACGCTTCTGTCGGCGGGCGCGATCTTCGGCACGCTCGACTCCGCGATCGCCGCGGTGCTCGGGCGCGAGGGCAAGCGCGCGCTGGTGCGCGGCAAGGTCGCGGGCTTCGGCTTCGCCGGCGCCATCGCGCTGATGGCCGTCGGCTCGTTCGCTGTGTCGTTCGGCGTGGCCGCGGCGGGAAGGACGCTCTCGCAGGCGGGTTTTCACGACAGCGTCCGCCTGACCCTGGAGATCGTTTCGCCGCTCGTCGGCGTCGCCGTCGGCTACGTCTTCTTCTATCTCGTCTACCGGCTGGTGCCGCGCCGGGCCGTCCGGCGGCGCGACGCTCGCACGGCCGCTCTGGTATCGGCCGTGCTGTGGGAGATCGCGAAGGTCGCATTCGGCTATCTCACGGGCGCCCTCGGCGTCTTCCAGGCGTACGGAGCGCTGGCCTTCGCGGCGGGCCTGCTCACGTGGATCTACCTGACCGCGGTCATCATCCTGATCGGAGCGGAGGTCATCAAGACGCAGCACCAGCCGGAGCGCGTCTAGTGATGGAGCGGCTCGAGCACGCCGCCAGCCGGCTGCTCGAAGGCTGGACCGCGCGCCTGCTCGGCGCGAAGCTGCAGCCGGTCCAGCTGGCCAAGCGCGTCATCCGCGCGATGGAGTCGCACCAGACGATCTCGCTCTCGAAGACGTTCGTGCCGAACTCGTATGCCGTCTCACTCTCTCCGACGGACTTCGCGCAGTTCGAGCCCTACCGCCGAAGCCTCGAGCGCGACCTCGCGGAAGCCGTGCTCGGCGCGGCGCGCGATCGCAGCTTCACGCTCCTGGCGTACCCCTCGGTCGAGCTCGAGCGCGACGAGGATCTGCCGCCCGGAGACGTGCGCGTGTCGTGCGCGCTCGTCGACGCCAGCGGCGAAGAGGTCGAGCCCGACGCGAGCGCGCTCGGAGCCGCCGAGCCCGGCCACACCATGGTCCTCGACCGAGAGGCTCTCCTGCGCGACCGTCCGCGCGCTCCCAAGGCGGAGCTCGAGATCCCATCCGAGCGGCGGCGCGTCGACCTCGGCGCGGAGCCGTTCACGATCGGCCGCGATCCGGGGAGCGACATCGTCGTGCACGATCGCCGTGTCTCGCGCAAGCACGCCGAGATCCGCCTGCGTCTCGGACGGTTCACGCTCTACGACCTGCAGAGCACGAACGGGACGTACGTGAACGGCCGCCGGGTCGCCGAGGTCGTGCTCGCGGACGGCGACCGCGTCTCCATCGGCGGCACCGACGTCATCCTCCACCAGGAGGGCTGATGGAAGTAACGTTCGCCGTCCTGCTGTGGGCGGTGCGGATCGCGTTCCTCGTCCTCCTGTATCTCTTCCTCATCCGCGCGTTCGCGGCGCTCTGGCGAGCGATGCGCGCCGAGGAGGCCGTCGCGCAAGGACCGGCGGGCCTCGCGTACCTCGTCGTGCAGCGCAGCCATCGCGGTGGGCCCCGCGCAGGCGAGCGGCTGCCGCTCCGCGCGGTCACCTCGATCGGACGCGACGCGGGCAACGACATCGTGGTGAACGACGAGGCCGCGTCGTCGCGGCACTCCCTGCTGACGTTCAGCGACGGCGAGTGGTGGGTCGAGGACGCCGGTAGCACCAACGGCACGGTGGTGAATGGGACGAAGATCTGGGAGCGCGAGCGGCTGCACTACGGCGACGAGGTGCTCATCGGCCGCATCGGCATGCGCTTGGAACAGGCGTGAAAACACTCGCCTTCCGGCCCTCGCCGCGGTTCGCCGAGCTTCGCCTCCTGGTGCTCGTGGCCGCGCTGCTCGCGACGGGCTTCGTCGCCGTGGTCGCGACCGAGGCCGCCGCGTTCTCGACCGCGCAGCTCGCCGTCCCGGTGCTGTTCGTGGGCGTCGCCGTCCTCATGCACCTGCTGCTGGTCGCGATCGGCTTTCGCGGCGATCAGCTGCTCCTCCCGCTCGCGCTCGCGCTCACTGCGGTGGGCCTCGTCGAGGTGGAGCGCCTGGCGTCCAACCTCCTCGTGCAGCAGCTGACCTGGGTCACGCTCGCGGCGGGCCTGTTCGCGGCCGCCATCCTGTTGCCACGCGACCTCACCCTTCTGTCGCGCTACAAGTACACGTGGGCCATCCTCGGCATCGGCTTGCTCCTCTCACCGCTGCTTCCCGTTGTTGGCCGCGAGATCAACGGGGCGCGTATCTGGATCGGACTCGGCCCGGCCCAGTTCCAGCCCTCGGAGGCAGTGAAAATCCTGCTGGTCGTGTTCTTCGCGGCGTATCTCGACGAGTACCGCGAGGTCCTCTCGACGCCGCCGCGCCGCTTCGGCCCGCTCCCGGTCCCGCCGCTGCCTTACCTGGTGCCGATCCTCCTCATGTGGGGCATGGCGATGGTCGTGATGGTCGTAGAGAAGGATCTGGGGACGGCACTCCTCTTCTTCGGGATCTTCCTGGCGATGCTCTGGCTCGCGACGGGCGAGGCGTTCTACTCGCTCCTGGGCGCGGTCCTCCTCCTGGCTGGCGCGTTCGGCGCCTACCACGTCTTCGGCCATGTCGCCGTGCGCATCGACACCTGGATCCAGCCGTTCACCGAGGAGCTCCGCTTCGGCGCGGGCTACCAGCTCGTGCAGGGCCTCTACTCATTGGCCAACGGTGGTCTCCTGGGGGCCGGGCTCGGGAACGGCATGCCTGAAGTGATCCCCGTCGTATGGAGCGACTTCGTCTTCGACGCTTTCGCCGAGGAGAACGGCTTCGCCGGCGCCGTCGTCCTCCTGGCGATGTACCTCGTGTTCGTCTACCGCGGCATGCTCATCGCGCTGCGCGCGCCGACCGCGTTCCAGCAGCTCCTCGCGGCCGGGCTCGCGTTCATCGTCGCCTTCCAGGCGCTGGTGATCGTGGGCGGCAACGCGCGGCTCATCCCGTTGACCGGGGTGACGCTGCCCTTCGTGGCGTATGGCGGAAGCTCGCTCGTCGCCAACTTCCTCATCGTTGCACTGCTGCTGCGCGTGAGCGACGTGACCGCCAGAGTGCGAGGAACGGCGCCGTGAGAACGATCCCGCAGAACATCCGCGCGCTCACGCTGACGATCTCGGTCGCGTTCCTGCTCGCGTCGATCGGCGTCGGCTACTGGACCGTCGTCGAGTCGGGACCACTTTCGCTCGATCCATACAACCCGCGCATCCTGCAGGCAGCGCGCGACCGACCCCGGGGCCCGATCGTCGACAGCCAGGGCCGCGTTCTCGCTTCGAGCGAGCGCGGGGCCGACGGGTTCGTCCGCCGCTACGCCGACCGGACGCTCTCGCAGGTGACCGGATACGCGTCCTTCAAGTACGGCGCGTCGGGTGCCGAGGGTGCGTACGCGGAGTCGCTCATCGGGCAGGACCCGGCCGATCCGCTCGCCCAGTGGCGAGCCCGCTACCTGCGGGAGCGCGGTCCCGCCGACGGCGTGGTGCTGGGGATCGTTCCGGCCGTGCAGCAGGCGGCCGCCGCGGCGCTGGCCGGGCGGCGCGGCGCGATCATCGCGCTCGATCCGCGTACCGGCGCGATCCTCGCGTCCGCCAGCACGCCGGGCTACGACCCCGCCGCGATCTCGGATCCGCGGACCGAGGACGCGGCGTGGCAGCGGGCCACGGCCGACCCGGAGCGCCCGCTCATCAATCGCGCCGCGCAGGGACTCTATCCGCCGGGATCGACGTTCAAGATCATCACCGCCGCCGCGGCGCTCGAGAGCGGCGTCGATCCCAACGCGAAGGTCCGCGTCGACGACCCGTACCGCGCCGACCCTTCGTGGGGCGCCTATGCGGTTCGCTCGTCGAGCGCCGCACACGGGGACTTCGACATGGGACTCGCCTTCGAGCGCTCCGAGAACATCTACTTCGCGAAGATCGGTCTCCAGGTCGGCGGGCCGAAGGTCGCGGAGTACGCCGGACGCTTCGGCATCGGGACCGCGCCGAAGCTCGACCTCTCGGCGGCACGCGGCCAGCTGTCCTCCACCGGCGCGCTCGATCGGCCGACGCTGCTCGCCGACACCTCGTTCGGCCAGGGCGAGCTGCTCGTCTCACCGCTGCAGATGGCGCTGGTCGCGGCAACGATCGCACGCGGCGGCATCATGCCGACCCCGCACTACGCGGTCGCGGTGAACGACGCCGGCGGGAAGCTCGTGCGACCGATCGAACCCGGCGCCGTCGGGCAGGTCATCCGGCCGGAGACCGCGCGCTCCCTCGGGCAGATGCTGGTGCGGGCGGTCCAGGCGCAGGGCGCGTTCGCGTTCGGCGCTCGGATCCCGGGAGTGAACGTCGCGGGGAAGACCGGGACGGCGGAGAACCCCTCGGGCGCGCCGCACGGCTGGTTCGTGGGCTTCGCGCCGGCCGAGGCGCCCATCGTCGCGGTCGCGGTCGTGATCGAGAACACACCGAAGGGCGGCGAGGACGCGGCGCCGCTGGGTGGGTCGGTCATGAAGGCGGCGCTCGGTCGCTGATGAACCGAAACGCGTGCCGGTGCGTTCTAGGGAGCGGGGTGGTCCCATACCATTGAGCGGCGTAGGGCCCCTCCGAGCGCGAGCGAGGTGGGACTTGAATAGGAGACGTTCGTGAGCGGGAACGAGCTCAGCCAGCGGGCCAAGGCGGTGGTCGACAACGTCGAGCGCGCCATCTTCGGCAAGCACCACGAGGTCACCCTCGCGCTGGTCGCGCTGCTCTGCCGCGGTCACATCCTGGTCGAGGACGTGCCGGGGACGGGGAAGACCGTTCTCTCCAAGGCCCTCGCCCGCTCGCTGGGCTGCACCTTCCGCCGGATCCAGTTCACTCCCGACCTGCTGCCGTCGGATGTCACCGGCGTGTCCATCTACAACCAGCGCACCGAGACATTTGAGTTCAGGCCCGGACCGGTCATGAGCCAGATCGTGCTCGCCGACGAGATCAATCGCGCGACGCCCAAGACGCAGTCGGCGCTCCTCGAGGCGATGGACGAGCAGCAGGTGACCGTCGACGGGACGACCTACCCGCTACCGGATCCATTTCTAGTGCTCGCAACACAGAACCCGATCGAGTACGAAGGCACGTTCCCGCTGCCCGAGGCGCAGCTCGATCGCTTCTTCATCCGGCTGCAGCTCGGCTACCCGAAGGAGCGCGAGGAGGTCGCGATCCTCGACGCGCAGCGCCTGCGCCATCCGCTCGAGGATCTCGGACAGGTCCTGAGTGCCGACGACCTCATCGACGCCCAGGTGCGCGTGCGGGACATCCACCTGGCCGAAGCGGTGAAGACGTACGTCGTCAACGTCGTGACGGCGACGCGCTCGCACCCCGACGTGTATCTCGGCGCGTCGCCGCGCGGCTCGCTCGCGCTCGCACGCGCGGCGCAGGCGTACGCCGCGATCAACGGCCGCGACTACGTCACGCCTGACGACGTGAAGGCGCTCGCCGGACCGGCGCTCGCGCACCGCCTCATCCTGCAGCCGCAGGCGCGGCTCAAGGATCTCGCGTCGACGACCGTGATCGCCGAAGTCCTGGCCAGCGTGCCCGTGGAGCACGTCACGACCGCAGCCGCTCGGAGCTGACCATGCGCCCCTGGCACTTCGCACTTCTTTGGCTGGCCCTCTTCATCACCGCGATCGCGAGCGGGGTCGAGCTCCTCTCCTATCTGTCGTATCTCGTGCTGTTCGTTGGGGTCACGATGTGGCTCATCTCGCGGCTCACGCTCGAGGGGCTGACGGTGAAGCGCGCGGTCGGCCAGGCGTACGCGCACCTCGGGGACACGCTGGAGATGACGTACGAGCTGCGGAACGACCATCGCTTCGGCAAGCTCTGGATCGAGATCTCCGATCAGTCGAACTGGCCCGAGCCGCTACCGGGGCGCGTCCTCTCCATCGCCGGCGGCGGGAAGACGCGACGCTGGAAGGTGCTGGTGAAGGCGGCGCGGCGCGGGCGTTTCCAGCTCGGCCCGATCGTGCTCCGCAGCGGCGACCCCTTCGGCCTCTTCCAGACCGAGGCGCGCGTCGGCTCGCAGGCCCTGGTGCTCGTCTACCCGCGCGTCGTCCCGCTCCCGTACTGGCAGCTCCCCGGGTCGTTCCTGGAGGGGAACGTGCTCACCGGCCAGCGCTCGCTGCAGTCGACCTCGATGGTCATGGGGATCCGCGAGTACCGGCCCGGTGACGCGATGAACCGCATCCACTGGCCCTCGTCGGTCCGCCATCGCCGGTTGCACGTCAAGGAGTTCGAGCTCGACAAGACCGCGGACCTGTGGATCTACCTCGACCTCGAGCGCCACTGGCACCGCGGGACGGGGGAGGACTCCACCGAGGAGCGCTGTGTCACCGTGGCCGCGAGCGTCGTGCAGAAGGCGCTGCGAGAGCATCGCAACGTCGGGCTCATCACGAGCGGCGTCCACGTCGAGGTCTTCCATCCAGATCGGGGCACGAAGCAGTTCGGCAAGCTCATGCAGTACCTGGCCGAGATCGGCGTGGCCGGCTCACGGACGCTGGCCGAGACGATGGTCGAGACGCTCCCACGCCTCCGGCGCGGGGCGTCGTGCCTGCTGATCACGCCATCCCTCGACCGCGCGTGGGTGCGCCCAGCGAGCACGTTCCGCGAGTCCGCGATCGCGACGCAGGCCGTCGTCGTCGCGCCGCCGGTCGAGACAGACGACCGCGATCGCGCCCGGCGACACGCCATCTTCGGCGAGCTCGCCGTGGCCGGCGTTCGCGCGTCCTACCTGATGGCGGGCGCGCCGATCGAGGAGCTCTTCCACGAGGCCGCGGGAGCGACGGCATGAACGTCGTCACTCGCTCAGTTAGGGCTGTGTTCCCGCCGATCGACCGGCGGAGGCTGCGCTTCCGGGGCGGCGCGATCGCGCTGCCGCTGTACCTCGTCATGATCCTCGTCTATCCGGCCTCGCTCCAGCAGGCCGACTGGGTGGACACGACCTCGCACTTCGCGTGGATCGCGATCTTCGCGATGCTCTTCGGAACGCTCGCCGGGAACGGCGGAGTCGGCGTCCGCCGCGCCGGCCCGTTCGGCGCCGCGCTGGGGGCGCTGGTCGTGCTCGTCACCACGATCCAGGCCGGAGCGGCCGGCCCTTCGTTCCACGACCGCGCGGTCGCGACCGCGATGCACGTGAACAACTACCTGACGCAGGTCCTCGCCGGCGAGGCCGCGAGCGACCCGACCGTCTTCATCCTGTTCCTCGGAACGACGGTCTGGGCCGCGACGTACGTCGGTTCGTATGCGCTCGCCCACCAGCGGCGCATCTGGGACGCGATCGTCCTCTGCGGCTTCTGCCTCGTCGTGAACGTATCGCTCGCGCTGACCTCGCTCCTGTTCGACCTCGTCGTGTTCTCGCTCTGCGTGCTCCTCCTCCTGCTGCGGATGCACATGGTCACGCTGCAGGAGCGCTGGAGCCGCAACAACATCCAGCCGACGGGCGAGATGGACTGGCGGCTCGCCCGCGGCGGCCTGACCTGGACGGCGGTCCTGGTGATCATGGCCCTGGTCACGCCGCGCGTCGGCGCGGCCGAGGTCGTGAACGGCGCCTTCGGGACGTTCGAAGGCCCGTACCACCGCGTCGAAGCCGAGTGGCAGCGCTTCTTCGCCGGTGTGTCGGGGCCGAGCCGGCTTCGCGGCGTGTCGTTCTCGGATTCGATCCGGCTCGGCCAGGCGCCGAACCTCGGCGACCGCGTCGTGATGACGGTCGACTCACCCGGCGGGCACTTCTGGCGCGCGGTGTCGTACGACTTCTACACCGGCGCGGGCTGGCGCACGACCGAGACCGACAAGGCCGACAAGATCACGCCGGCGGCGGCGGAGCGCGAGAAGCTCGAGGTGACGTTCGACATCGTCGTGCCGCACGCCAACCTGCTCTTCGCGCCGAACGAGCCCACGAAGGCCAGCGTGCCGTTCCAGTTCCAGACCGGTGAGGACCGCAGCTACTCGACCTCGCTCCACGCGGTGAATCGCGGGAACGCCGAGGGCCCGTACGTCGTGAGCGCGCTCGCCTCGACGGCCGACAAGGTCACGCTGCGCAGGGCGACCGCCACCTATCCCGCCTACATCCGCGCGAAGTATCTTCAGCTCCCCTCGAGCCTGCCGCAGCGCGTGAAGGACAAGGCGCACCAGATCGCCGACGACAAACCCAACGCGTACGACAAGGCCGAGGCGATCGAGACGTATCTGCGCCAGACGTATCGCTACAACACCGTCGTCAGGTCAGCGCCGCCCGGACGCGACCCCGTGGACTATTTCCTCTTCGACCTGAAGGAGGACTTCTGCGAGTACTTCGCGTCCTCGATGGCCGTCATGCTGCGCGAGCTCGGCGTCCCCGCGCGGATGGTCGAGGGCTTCACCACCGGCACGTTCGACCCGGAGCAGGCCAAGTACGTGGTCCGCGAGGTCAACGCCCACGCGTGGGTCGAGGTCTACTTCCCGCAGTACGGCTGGATCGAGTTCGAGCCGACGCCCTCCGAGACCACCTTCCCGCGCATCGAGGATCGCTCGCTGACGAGCGACGGGTCTCCGGCCGGCGACGGCATCAACCGCGAGCGCGACCCCGACCGGGACCAGGCCGACGACCAGATCGACAGGGGCAGCGATCGCGAGCGCGCGGACGACGAGGGCTTCGCCGGCGGCGCGCTCAACATCGTGCGATCGGTCGATCCGCGTCCCGCGATCGCGGCGCTGATCCTGCTCCTGCTCGGCATCCTGGCCGCGTTCGTGCGGTTCGAGCTGCGCTTCCGCGGGCAGCCGCCCATCGCGTCCGCCTGGGGCAAGACGCGCCTGCTCGGGTCGTATCTCGGACACTCGGCGACGCCGTCGCAGACGGCGTACGAATACGCCGACTCCCTCGCGATCGTCGTGCCCGACGCGCGAGCGCCGCTGCACGACATCGCGCACGCGCGCGTGATCGACATCTACTCGCGCACCGGCGCGACCGACGCGGAGCTCGACGCGGTCGAGTCGGCGTGGGGACGCGTCGCCCGTGCGCTGCTCGCACTCATCCCGCAGCGCCTGCTGCGCGGGCTCACGCGCTTCGTCCGCTGACGCTCCCGCCGACCTCCGGCGACGCTGCACGCGGCCACGCGAACGTCGAGCGCGTGCGCACGTACGGTTCGGAGCGCGGCGTCGCCATCCAGGTCCGGCGGTTCAGCGGCACGACGCGCACCGCGGCGGATGCGGCGCGCGAGATCGGGTGCGACGTCCACGCCATCGTGAAGTCGCTCGCGTTCATCGCCGACGGCCAGGTCGCGATCGCGCTCTGCTCGGGGGCCGACCGCGTCGACGAGCCGCGCCTGGCGGCGTTCCTGGGTGCTGCCAGCGTGAGGCGCGCGACGGCGGATGAGACCAAGCGCCACACCGGCTACGCGATCGGCGGCGTTCCTCCGTTCGGCCACGAGATGCCGTGTCGCGTCGTCGCCGACGAGCGGCTCCTCGCGCTCGACGAGGTCTGGGCCGCGGCGGGCTTGCCCGATGCGGTCTTCCCGATCACCCCCGCCGAGCTCGTGCGCGTCTCCGGAGCGGAGGTCGTGTCGATCGCTGCGGCATGAAGGTTTTCCTCACCGGGGCGACCGGCTTCCTGATGGGCGCCGTCGCCCGACAGCTGGTGAAGCGTGGCGATGCTGTCGTGGCGCTGGTGCGCGAGCCGCGCCGCGCGGGCGCGCTCGCGGACCTCGGCTGCGAGCTCGTCACGGGCGACCTCTCCGATGAGCCCGCCATCCGGCGGGGCTTGGCCGGCGCCGACGCCGCGGTCCACGGCGCGGCGATCTACGAGATCGGTATCCCGCGCTCACGCCGTGCGGCGATGTTCGACGCGAACGTCCGCGGCGCCGAGCGCGTGTTATCCAGCGCGCTCGAAACGGGCACGCCGCGCGTCATCCACGTCTCGACGATCGCGGTCTTCGGGAACACGCGCGGCGCCGTCGTCGACGAGTCTTATCAGCGCTCAGGTCCGTACACCTCGTATTACGAGGAGACGAAGTACCGCGCGCACGAGATCGCCCTGCGCCTGATCGAGCGCGGCCTGCCGTGCGCGATCGTGCAGCCGGGACAGCTCTACGGGCCGGGCGACCACTCGAGCGTGGGCGGCGTGATGCGCGCCGCCGCCGCCGGTCGCCTGCCCGGAGTCGCCTTCGGTTCTCTCGGCCTCGACTTCGTCCACGTGGACGACGTGGCCGCCGGGATCGTCCTCGCGCTCGACCGCGGACGCCCCGGTGAGTCGTACGTGCTCGGCGGCGAGATCACGACCCTGCGCGGCATGATCGATGTGGTCAGCCGCCTGCACGGCAGGCGCGCGCCGCGGCTCGAGGTCCCCGCGCCGCTGCTGCGATTCGCGGCGCTGCTCGTGCCGAGCTTCGCCGAGGTGGTCCGCTCCGGCGAGGGCGTCACCTTCTGGGCGAAGGACGACAAGGCGCGCCGTGAGCTCGCCTACGCGCCGCGCGGTTTGGAGCGCGGCCTGCGCGACACGTTCGGTCTCTCAGCCTAGGGGCGCCTAGCGTTCCTCTTCGTCGTCGTCGGAGTCTTCGCCCTCGAACTCGTCGGAATAGAAGCCCAGCTCCTCGCCCTTGAACACGGTCACCAGGAAGTCTTCGCGCTCCGGGTCGTGCGTCTGCACGAGCTCCTCGTCCATCTGGTCGATGAGCTGCTGCAGCTCGTCGTCGGTGAGGTCGACCTCGAGGAGCAGCGTCGCGTTCACCTCGAAGCGGCCGTAGTGGAGGTCGACTCGGCCGATGCGCCGCGCGCCGCCGTACACGGCGAAGATCTCGCTCGATTCGGTGCGGACCTGGCGCTCGAAGCGCGATGCTTCCATGGGACGCGAACATTACACGCCGAGCTTGGCGGTGCGCACCTCGACGATGTCGTCATACGTCCCGATGCGCTCACGCACGGCGGCCGGCACGGGATCGTCGAGGGTGAGGATCATGAGCGCCTCGCCCCGCGGATTGCGGCGGCCGACCTGCATCGACGAGATGTTCACGTCGTTCTCGCCCAGCACCGTACCGACGCGCCCGACGAGGCCCGGCTTGTCGGTGTGCTTCGTCAGCAGCAGGTATCCCTCGATCGGCACGTCGACCCAGAACCCGTCGATGAGCACGATGCGGGGGTCGCCCTGCACGAGCGTGCCGCCGACCTCGGTGCCGCCCACGCGCAGCGTGAGCAGGTCCGCGTAACGGGCGGGCTCGCTCTCGCGGCGCTCGGTCACGCCCAGGCCGCGGTCGCGCGCCAGCGCGAGCGCGTTCACCAGGTTCACGCGCTGCTCGCTGAACGACTCCAGCAGCCCCTTCACCGCCGCCGCCCGCAGCGGTTCCGGATCGAGCTCGAGCAGCCGGTCGCGATACTCGAGCTCCATCCCCGCGGGACGCGCGTCCAGGAGCTGCGCCGCGAGGGAGCCGATGCGTTCGGCGAGGCGGATCCACGCCGTGCCCCCGCTCTCCTCCGAGGGCGGGCGCGGCGCGTTCACCGCGTCGCGCGCGGGACGACCGTCGAGGACGTCCAGGATCTGTTTGGCGACGTCCACCGCGACGTTCGTCTGCGCCTCGTGCGTCGAGCCGGCGATGTGCGGCGTCAGGATCGTGCGCGGCGCGCGGCGCAGCGGCGAGTCCGCGGGCAGGGGCTCGGTCGCGAACACGTCGAGCGCGGCGCCGGCAAGCTCGTCACGCTCCAGCGCCGCGGCGAGCGCGTCCGTATCCACGACCTCGCCGCGCGAGCAGTTCACCAGGATGGCGGTCGGCTTCATGTGCCGCAGCGACTCCGCGTTCACCAGGTTCCGCGTTCGGTCGGTCAGCGGCGTGTGGAGCGAGATGACGTCGGCGACGCTAAAGAGCTCGTCCAGCTCCACGAGGCGTGCCCCGAGTCCGCGCGCCACACCTTCGGTCGCGTACGGGTCGTGCGCCACGACGTGCATCTCGAACCCCGCCGCGCGGCGCGCCACCAGGCCACCCACGCGCCCGATGCCAATGAGGCCGAGGGTCTTGCCCTTGAGCTCGTGCCCGAGGAACTTCGAGCGCGCCCACTCGCCCCGTCTCACGCTCGCGTCGGCCTCGACGACCTTGCGCAGCAGCGCGAGCGCGAGCGCCATGGCGTGCTCCGCCGCGGCCGCGACGTTCCCGTAGGGGGCATTGACGACGTACACGCCGCGCGCGGTCGCGGCCGGCACGTCGATGTTGTCGACGCCCACGCCGGCGCGCCCCACCACGGCAAGGCGCGGCGCGGCCTCGAGGATCTGCGCCGTGACCTTCGTCTCGCTTCGGACGATCAGCGCGTCGATATCGGCGACGGCCGCGAGCAGCGCCTCGTCCTTCAGCCCGTGCTGGACGCGCACCTCGCATTGCTCGCGCAGGAGCTGCACGCCCTCCTCAGCGACGGGGTCCGCGACGAGGACGACGGGCCGGTGTCTAGCGACGAGAGCCGACCGGTGTCTTCGCGGGCGGCTGTGTCGCCTCCGCGTATGCGCGGAGCGCGGCCACGATCGCCGCACCCGGCTCCACCGGCTGGTTGAAGTCCTTGAGCGTGAACTCGATCGCCGACAGGAACGCGAGCATGTCCTGCAGCGTCACGAAGCCCATGTGTCCGACGCGCGCGATCTGCCCCTCGAGCTTGCCCTGCCCGCCCGCGATGATCGTGTCGTAGTCGTCGCGCAGGACGCGCGCGAGATTGCGCGCGTCGACGCGGGCGGGCATGCGGAACGACGTGCATGTGGGTGAGGCGTGGGCCTCGTCGGCGAACAGGCCGAGCCCGGCCGCCTGCAGGCCGCGTCGCGTGGCGAGCGCGAGGTCGCGGTGGCGCTTGATGATCGACTCGAGGCCTTCCTCGGCCATGAGGCGCAGCGACTCCTGCAGCGCGATGACGATGGTGTTGGCGGGCGTCTGCGGCGTGCTGCCCTTCTCGAGCGCCGCCTTGTAGGTCTGCAGGTTGAAGTAGGCCTTCGGCAGGTTCGACCGGTCGAACGCCTTCCAGGCCCTCTCGCTCATCGTCACCATCGAGATGCCGGGAGGCGCGCCCCAGGCCTTCTGCGACGCGGTGACCGAGACGTCGATGCCCCAGTCGTCGACCTCGAGCTCGACCGCGCCCGCGCCCGAGACGCTGTCGACGATGAACAGCTTGCCCGATTCGCGCACGACCGCGGAGATCTCGCGCAGCGGATTGAGGACGCCGGTCGACGTCTCGTTGTGCGTGAGGAGCACGGCCTTGGCGCCCTCGCGGCCCTTCTCCTTCGCCAGCTCGTCGCGCACGAGGTCGGGTTCGACCGCGCGGCCCCAGGGGACGTCCACGCGACGCGCATCGACGCCGTAGGCCTTGCAGATCTGGTGGAAGCGCTCCCCGAACGCGCCGTTCACGAACACGACGACCCGATCGCCGCTGGAGAGGGTGTTCGCGATCGCGGCCTCCATGCCGCCGGAGCCCGACGCGGTCAGCAGCAGCACGTCGCCCTGCGTGCGGAGGAAGTCCTGCAGCGCGCGCGTCACCGCGGCCATCAGCGCCGCGAACTCGGGCCCGCGGTGGTTGATCATGGGGCGGGCGGAGGCGGCGAGAACGGCCTGGGGCACGAAGGTGGGGCCGGGGATGCGCAGGTTCTGGGGGCGGTACATGGAGAGGGGGCTCCTTCCGTTCGGCTCGTGTCTATGATGCCAGCGGTTGCCCGCCATCTCAACGCGGAAGAAGGAACCTGCTGAACTGAAGTTAGCCCCTTCCATCCTCAGCGCCGATTTCAGCCGGCTCGCCGACGCTGTCCGGGCGGCCGAGGCCGCCGGGGCGGACTGGATCCACGTCGACGTGATGGATGGCCACTTCGTCCCGAACCTGACCTTCGGACCGAAAATGGTCGCGGACCTCCGCGCGGCCTGCGCGCTGCCTCTCGACGTGCATCTCATGATCGATCGGCCCGAGCAGTGGGTGGACCGCTACGCCGAGGCGGGCGCGTCGTTCATCACGATCCACGTCGAGGCGACCGATGACGTCGCCGGGACCCTGCAGCGCATCCGTGAGCGTGGCGCCCGGCCGGGGATCACGCTGAATCCCGGGACGCCGGTCGAGCGGATCCTGCCGCACCTCGCGGCGGTCGACGTCGCGCTCGTCATGAGCGTGCAGCCGGGGTTCGGCGGCCAGGACTTCATCGAGGGTGCGCTCGAGCGGATCCGCGCGCTTCGCGCCGCGCTGGACCAGCGCGGCCTCGGTCGGGTGGAGCTCGAGGTCGACGGCGGCATCAAGCCCGAGAACGCCAAGCGCGTCGCCGACGCGGGGGCGAGCGTGCTCGTCGCGGGCTCCGCTGTCTACCTCGATCCGTCCGGCCCAGCCGCGGCGCTCGGCAAGCTGCGCCGCGCGCTCGCGGGCTGAACGTCCCGCTCTAGGCATCGGTATTTGGTGGGTCTAGAGTCCGCTGCCAAACGCGTGACGTAGCCGCAACGCGATCGCACGTGGAGGTGGCCATGCGCCGCTCGTTTGCCCTCGTCGCCGTCCTCGCGCTGATCGCGATCGCGTGCGGGCCCTCGGCGCCGGCGCCGCAGTCCGGGCCGGTGGGGAAGCCGGTGCCGGGCGGCCGGATCGTCGCGGCCGATACCTCCGACATCAAGACACTGAATCCCGTCCTCTCGTCCGACGTGCCCTCGTCGAACGCGTGGGGGCTGATGTACCTGCCGCTCACGCGATCGAACGCGGACAACGCGCAGATCGAGCCATACCTGGCCGAGAAGTTCGACCTCAGCGCGGACGGTCTGAAGCTCACCTACCGCCTGCGCGATGGGCTGGTCTGGAGCGACGGCGTCGCGTTCAACGGCGAGGACTACCAGTACACCGCCGAGGCGGTCATGCGCAGCAAGCGGACCGTGCGCAAGGGCACGTTCGAGAACGTCGTCGGGGCGAAGGACTACCAGGACGGCAAAACCGACTCGATCAGCGGGATCACCGTGAGCGACGCCGGCAAGACGATCGAGGTGCGCTTCACCCAGCCGTTCTGTCCCGCGGTCGCGCAGCTCGGGGGCGCCGGCGCCGGCGGGATGATCCCCAAGCACAGCTTCCTCAAGTTCTGGGACAACAAGTCGACCGACACGAGCAAGAACATCGACGACAACCCGCTCAACATGAACCCGCCCGCGTCGATCGGTCCATTCGTCTTCAAGGAGTACGTGCCCGGCGACCGCATCACCTTCACGCGCAACGAGAAATACTTCGCCGGCGCGCCGCTCATCGACGAGTTCACGATCAAGGTGTACGCGGACGCGAACGCGATCAAGTCCGCGCTCGAGGTGGGCGAGGTGAGCTACGCGGGAGTCGAGGGGAAAGACTGGGACGCGCTCTCGAAGAACGAAGTGCTGAAGGGCTACCGCTTCGGCGGGCTCGGGCTGACGTACATCGGCTGGAACCCGAACAACCCCAAGACCCCCTGGCTCGCCGACAAGCGCTTCCGCCAGGCGTTGGCGTACGGGCTGAACGTCGATCAGCTCATCGACAAGGTCCTCTTCGGCTTCGGCAAACGCGTGTACGGCTATTCCGTGCCGCTCTACTGGTCGTTCGACGACGAGGGGATGAACAAGTACCCGTACGACATGGCGAAGGCGAAGCAGCTCATCGAAGCCGCGGGCGCCACCATGGGCTCGGACGGCTTCTACCGCTGGCCGGGCGGCGCGACGGTGAGCCTGAAGATCGAGGCGAGCTCCGGCAGCTCGGTGAACGAGTCGACGCTCCAGATCGCGCAGGACCAGTACGGCAAGATCGGCATCAAGGTCGACCCGCAGCTGATCGCCTTCCAGACCCTCACCGAGAAGACCCGCTTCGGGAAGCCCGACTGGGAGGCCTTCGTGCTGGGCTTCTCCTACGGCACGGAGCCCGATCCCTACGGCATCTGGCACTCCTCGCAGTCGCACGCGACCGGCTTCAACCGCGTGGGCTTCAAGTCGGCTGACGCGACCATCGAGAAGCAGCGCAACGGACCGGACTGCTCGATCGCCACGCGCAAGAGCCTGATCCATCAGGTGGACAAGACCCTCAACGACGAGCAGCCGTGGACCTTCCTCTGGGCGGATGACACGCTCCGCTTCGCGCAGAAGTCGATCCAGGCCTTCGACCCCAAGCCGTTCAGCACCCGCTCGTTCTGGAACATCGAGAAGTGGTGGATCAAGCGTTGAGCTCCTAGGGGTTTCCTCCGGGAGAGATGAGCGATGGGTCGTTTCGTCCTGAGGCGCCTGCTGCAGGCGGTCCCGACCGTCTTCGGCATCCTCGTGCTCACGTTCATCCTGACGCGTCTCTCGCCGTCGGATCCGCTCGACTTCCTCATTGGCGGCGTGAGCGACATGACGCCGGAGCAGCGCGAGGCGCTGCGCGAGACGCTGGGCCTCAACCAGCCGCTGCCGCTCCAGTTCGTGGATTGGCTCGGCCACGCCATCCGGCTCGATTTCGGCAAGTCGTACTTCTACCAGCGGCCGGCCGCGCAGCTCATCTTCGAACGGATCCCGAACAGCCTCCAGCTCTCCCTGGCGGCGCTCGTCCTGTCGCTCGTGGTCGGCGTGCCGCTCGGCGTCCTCGCGGCGCTGAAGCGCGGCGGGAAGGTCGATCACGCCATCCGTCTGTTCTCGGTGCTGGGTCACGCGATCCCGGCCTTCTGGTTCGGACTGCTCGTCGTGCTCATCGCCGGCGTGCAGTTCAGGGTGCTGCCGATCGGGAGCATGAACACGCTCGGGCGCGAAGGCGACCTGATCGACCGGCTGTGGCATCTCGTCGGGCCCGTCCTCACGCTGGCGCTCGCCGGGATCGCGAACTACCCGCGCTATCTGCGCACCGAAGTGCTTGAGATCCTCGGCCAGGACTACGTCCGCACCGCACGTTCGAAGGGCCTGCGCGAGCCGATGGTGATCGTCGGGCACGTCGTGAAGAACGCTCTTCTTCCCATCGTCACGCTGCTCGGCGGTCTGCTCACGCTCTTCATCTCGGGAGCGGTCGTCATCGAGCAGGTCTTCACCTGGCCCGGCCTTGGCCGGCTCCTGTTCGAGGCGACGCTGCAGAAGGACTACCCCGTGGTGCAGGCGTCGGTCCTCGCTGCCAGTGGACTGCTCGTCCTCTCGTACATCCTTCGCGATATCGCGTACGCGTGGGTCGACCCGCGCATCAGGTTCCGCTAGGCGATGGCCGGCTCGGCGGCGGCGCTCGATCCGGCGGCGGTGACCGTCGTACCGCGCCGGATTCAGGCGGGCTTCTGGTCCGACGCGCTGTGGCGCGTTCGCCACGATCCGACGACGATCGCCGCCATGGTCACACTCGGCGTGCTGGTCCTCGTCGCCGTCTCCGCGGATCTGCTGGCCGATCAGGTGTTCCACGTCGGCTATCAGCAGCAGGATCTCTTCAACCAGTACCGCAAACCGAGCCTCGACGAGCCGGCGTGGTGGTTCGGAAGCGATCAGCTCGGGCGAAGCGTGTTCGTCCGTCTGCTCTACGGCGGGCGCGTCTCGATGTTCATCGGCACCGCGGGCGCCGCCGTGGCGGTCCTGATCGGACTGAGCGTCGGGCTCACTGCGGGGTACTTCCGCGGCTGGTGGGACGACGTCGTGGTCTGGCTCGTGAGCACGATCGACGGCGTCCCGCGGCTGTTCCTGCTGCTTACCATCGGCTTCTACTTCCGCTTGGGGCCCGTGGAGCTGACGCTGTTCCTCGGCGGTCTGACCTGGCTCGGTGTCGCGAACATCACGCGCGGGCAGACGTTCTCGCTTCGCGAGCGCGAGTTCGTCGTCGCGGCGCGATCCATCGGCGCGTCGCCGGTTCGCGTCATGCTGCGGCACATCGCGCCGAACGTCCTGCCGCTCATCGTGGTCGTGGCGATGATCGACGTCGCCATGATCATCCTCACCGAGTCCGCGCTCTCGTACCTCGGCTTCGGCGTACAGCCGCCCGTGCCGTCGTGGGGCAACATGCTGAGCGGCGCCTCGCAGCACCTGTCGCGCGGGCCGTGGCTCGTCTACGCGCCCGGGGTCGCCATCACGCTCACGGTGCTGTGCCTCTACGTCATCGGCGACGGACTGCGCGACGCGCTCGATCCGCGCCTTCGCGGCCAGCGGTGAGGCGGATCAGTCCCCGTCGCCCAGGCCGAGCTCCCGCAACCTCGCGTCGCTGATCCCGAAGTGGTGCGCGATCTCGTGCACGACCGTGTCGCGGACGATCTTCGCCTGCCGCTGCGGCGACGAGGTCATGTCCTCGATGGGCCGGCGGTAGATGGTGATGCGGTCGGGAAGGTACGGCTCCCCGGGGCCGCGCTCGGTCAGCGGGACCCCTTCGTACAGCCCGAGCAGCGTGTCGCCAGCGGGCAGGCGCGACGTGTCGGGGTCGTCCTCGATGACGATCTCGACGTTACGCATCCGCTCGCCGAACTCGCGTGGTAGCTCGGCGAGCGCGCTTCGTACGAGGCGTGCGAAACGGGCGCGCCGCATGTTCGACACGCGGTCACTCTAAGCATCGCAGCATCGCCGGAGCCGCCGCAGCGCTCGCGCCCGCACCCGGCACACCCCGGACTCGGAGAGCCCGATCACCGCGCCGATCTCGCGTAGCGTCAGTCCGTGCCCGAACGACAGCACGATGACGCGCCGTTCCGTGCGCGGCAGCGCGCGCACCTGGGCCGCGACGGACGCCCAGCGTCCGTCCTGCCGCGACCGGCATCCCTCGGCGGCTCGGGGCTCGACGCCCGATCGGATGCAGCGGTCGAGCGATACCTCGACGACGGGCGGCGCGATGTCGGCGTCGTGAGCGCGGGCCTCGCGGAACTCGCGGCGCGCGGTGCGGGTGAGCGGATCGCGTCGCCGCAGCGCGTCGAGCACCTGACCACGCACGCGACGCGCCGCGTACGCGCCGAAGGGCGCGCCGCCGTCGTCGCGGAACCGACTCGCCGCCTGCACCAGGCCGACCAGCCCCCAGGCGATGAGGTCCTCGCGATCCGCGCCGCGGCAGCGGGGATCGACCGAACGGGCCGCCACGGCCCGCGCGTAGCCGAGGTGCGCGATGATGCGCTCGTCGATCGGCGCTGTTTTCAACGGTCCGGCTCCCCGGCGCGAACCTACTGGGCCCCGGGGCCTGGTGTCAATGCGCAGTTGACGCACTTATCCACGGGGTTGTATACGTGAGTCAACTAGACTCGCGTAGGCCCGTGGAGACGGGGCGTGCTTAGGGCACGCTTCGCCACCACAGGCAACAACCTCGGACCCGGTCCTACCGAGTCCGAAAAAGGACGCGGCAGGAGGGCGCGAGGATGCCACTGGTCAAGTTTGTTCTCAAGAGCCTCGCGGGAGGGGCGATCGCGCAGTGGGGTCCGTCGGTGGTGGTCGGCGCGATTGGTGGCGCGACAGCGGTGATAGAGGGGGTCCCTTTTCCGCTTGCGTTTTTTCTGTTCCTGTTCCTGTTCGGTCTTGTCCTGACGATCCTGAGCACGGTTTCAGGACGGCGCGGCCATGCCCGCGAAGTTGCCAATCCTCGGAGCGCGTCTGATCGTGACGAGGTAGCGGATGGGACCGGCCACATGGACGCGGGTTCTCGGCGGATCATCGGGAAAGTGTTGGTGGCCGAACGGATCCGACTTGGCTGGGACTCCTATATCGACTGCACGTTCCGCGACTGCACGTTCGTATGGAACGGCATTCGATCGTGGTCCTTCCAAGGCTGTCGTCTAGAAGGAACCATTCGGCTTGAAGCACCGAACGGCCCTGTAGCCGGCACCATTGATCTGCTGAAGTTCTTTGGGTTCCTGCGACCGGATTTTGCGAGCGAGTGGAAGCATCTGCCCGACGAGCATTTCAAGCAAGACGCTCCTTGAGCGCCTTGTACGTCAGTGTGTCCGAGCTGATGAGCGCCTTCATGGTGTCCCGGAACAGGAAGCGGTTCTTGCGGTTGTTGAAGCGCCACTCCACCTCGTCGAGGTACTTGTCCAAGTGCTTCACGCTCAGGTGGTGGTACGAGCCGACGATGGACCTCTTGAACAGCGACCACACACCCTCGATGGTGTTGGTATGAACGTCCCCGCGCACCCACTCGTCGATGGAGTGATTCACCGAGTCGTGGACCGCATTGCCGGTCACGACCTTGTCCTTGTACAGCACCGAGTCGTCGGTGTAGACGATCTGGGCGTCTGCGGCGTTCCTGCCGATGAACTGCGAGAGGGTGCCCATGTTCGCGCCGCGCGTCTCGACCTTGAGCCGCACGCCGCCGTCGCGCTGGACGGCCCCGAGGACCATGACCTTGCCCTTGCGATCCCACCCGCGCTTGCCGTGGCGACGGAAGCGGCGCTTCCCGCCGACGTATGTCTCGTCCACCTCGACCGTCCCGCTAAGGCTGGTGGTGTCGGTGGCCTGACTCATGGCCTCGCGGATGCGGTGGGTGAGGAACCACGCGGTCTTGTACGAGGTGCCGGTCAAACGGCGGACCTCGTTCGCGCTCATGCCCTTGCGCGCCTCGCACATGAGCAACGTGGCGACGAACCACTTCCAGAGCGGGAGCTTGGAGTCTTGGAGCACCGTGCCCACGCGCACGGTGAACTGGTAGCCGCATGAGGAGTCCCACGACCCCTTGCCAGCGATCCGGGTGGCCTTCTTGCCGCACCGGGGGCAGACGACGCCATCCGGCCAGCGCAGAGCCTCGAGGTACTGGCGGGCCTTGTCCTCGGTCCCGTACCGCTCCACAAGGCGGGCGAAGTCGATCTCTTTCGGACGCGAGCGCGGCTCATTACTCACTTGGAGGTGCCTCCCATGCCGCCTAAGAAGCGCAAGAAGCCCGAGGACATGACCACCAACGAGGCGGTGGACCACCTGTTCCACCCCGACATGGCCGAGGCCCTACGGGACGAGATCGCGGAGCACGACACCGAGGACGAACCCATCGAGGACGAGGATGGATGATGGCGGTCGTTTTGTCAAGTATACAACCCCCCTTATCCACAAGATGGCAAATCGGGCGGGTGGCGATCGGATGAAAGCCAAAGCTTCGCGCCTCGCTTCGCGCATCGCCGAGCTCTCCGCGATCGGGGGCTCGGGGACCGCGGTGACGCGGCTGGGGCTCTCAGCGGACGAGCAGCGCGCGCGCGACCTGGTCGGCGGGTGGCTCCGTGCCCGTGGCGCGAAGGTCACGCGTGACGAAGCAGCGAACCTCTATGCGCGCCTCGGCGGCGACGGCCCGGCGGTGCTCGTCGGGTCGCACCTGGACTCGGTGCCCAGTGGCGGCCGCTTCGACGGCGCGCTGGGCGTGCTCTGCGCGGTCGAGGCGGTCGAGACGCTGCTGGATGAGGGCTTGCGGCTTCGGCGCGCGATCGACGTCGTGGGCTGGGCGGACGAAGAGGGCGCGCGCTTCGGCATCGGTCTCTTCGGCTCCAGCGCGGCGTTCGGCCGCTTACCTCCGGGCGCGGCGACGCGCTCCGACGCCGGGGGCATGTCGATCGCCGACGCCTTGCGCGCGCTCGGCGCCGGGGGCGACCCGACGCTCGCGGCACGGCCGGCGGGCTCGGCCGCCTGCTACCTGGAGCTTCACATCGAGCAGGGTCCGCGCCTGGAGCGCGCCGGGCTCGCGCTCGGCGTCGTGTCCGACATCGTCGGCATCTTCCACGGTCGGGTCACCGTCACCGGGCGAGCGGATCACGCCGGCGCGACGGTCATGGGCGCGCGGCGTGACGCGTTGGCGGCGGCATCGGAGATGGTGCTCGCGGTCGAGCGAGCCGCGAGCGCGGTCCCCGACGCGGTCGGCACGGTCGGCGAGATCGCCGTGCGCCCAGGCGCGAAGAACGTCGTCCCCGCGGAGTGCACGTTCTCACTGGATGTCCGCGCCCCGCGCGAGGAGGATCTCGAGCGCGTCGTGCGCGAGATCCGCACCGAGGTCCGCCGCCTCGGCGACGCGCGCGGCGTCACCTCGGCGATCGATGTCCTGGCACGCGTGCCGGTCACGTCGATGGACACCGGCATGCGCGATCTCCTGTTGCGCTCGGCCAGAGCCGTCGGGGTCGACGCGCCGCAGCTGGTGTCCGGCGCGGGCCACGACGCGCAGAACCCCGCGCTGAGCGGGGTGCCCACAGGGATGCTGTTCGTCCGCTCCACCGGCGGAAGCCACACGCCGCTGGAGTCGTGCGAGCTCGAGGACGCGGCGCTCGGCGCGACCGCGCTCGCCATCGCGCTCGGTGAGCTGGCCGCCTGATCGATCGTCCCGGCGGCGCTCACAATGGGCAACTCGTATGAGCGACAGCCTGATCCTCGGCGCGGCGCGTACGCCGATCGGCGCGTTCCTGGGCGGGCTCGCCCCGCTGGCCGCACCGAAGCTCGGCGCGATCGCGATCCGCTGCGCGCTTGAGCGCGCCGGGGTGGACGCCGGCCAAGTGGATGAGGTGTTCATGGGCAGCGTCGTGCAGGCGGGCGTTGGCCAGGCGCCGGCGCGGCAGGCGGCGCTCGGCGCGGGCCTTCCGCCATCGGTCCCGTGCACGACGATCAACAAGGTCTGCGGCTCGGGGCTGAAGTCGGTGATGCTCGCGGCGACGCAGATCGCGGCCGGTGAAGCGCGCCTGGTCGTGGCGGGTGGAATGGAGAGCATGTCGAACGCCCCGTACCTGCTGCGCGGCGTCCGTCAGGGGTTGGCACTCGGCGAGCACTCGATCGAGGACGCGGATCTCATTGATGGGCTCGTCGACGCGTATGGGCACGGGCACATGGGGCTGGGCGGCGAGCTCGCGGCGTCTTCCTGCGGACTGACGCGCGAGGATCAGGATCGCTTCGCGCTTTCCTCGTACGAGAAGGCCCGCCGCGCCCAGGCGAGCGGCGCGTTCGATGCCGAGATCGTGCCGGTGGAGGTCCCGGGGCGGCGCGGTGCGACCACGGTCGTCGCGGCGGACGAGACGCCGCGCGAGACCTCGCTCGAGGCGCTCGCGAAGCTCCCGCCGGCGTTCAAGGAGGGCGGGACCGTGACTGCGGGTAACGCGTCCAAGCTGAACGACGGGGCCGCGGCGCTGGTCGTCAGCTCGCGCGAGCGCGCGACCGAGCTGGGCCTGCGACCGCTGGCGCGGATCGTCGCGCAGGCGCAGTTCGCGCGCGAGCCCGAGATGTTCCTGCTCGCGCCGACGGGCGCGATCCAGCGCGTGCTCGACAAGGCGGGCTGGTCGGTCGCCGATGTCGATCTTTTCGAGGTCAACGAGGCGTTCTCGGGGGTCGACTGCGTTCGCCGCGAGATCGACATTCCCGAGGATCGTTTCAACGTGAATGGCGGCGCGGTTGCCCTCGGCCATCCGATCGGAACCTCGGGCGCGCGGCTGCTGGTGACCCTCCTGTACGCGCTACGTGCCAGGGGAGGAAGACGCGGGATCGTTTCTCTCTGCTTGGGTGGTGGAGAAGCGGTAGCCCTGGCGGTCGAAATCGAGTGAGCACAGATGTACGTGGAGGTCGGAAGGCGCGTGAGGAGGCGAATCCAACGGGCGAGCGAAGCGAGCCAGAGGAGACGAGCCGAGCTGACGCGAGCGCCGCGAGCGTCAGCGTTGGCGTCGTCGGCGCGGGCACCATGGGCGCGGGGATCGCGCAGGTCTGCGCGACCGCCAGCCTGCAGGTGCTCCTCGTCGACGTCGGGCTCGAGCAGCTCCAGCGCGCGCAGGCGTCGGTCGGCGAGTCGCTCGCGAAGCTCGAGGGCAAGGGTCGCCTGCCGCGGCCCGCGAGCGAGATCGCCGGGCGGATCCGGACCTCGGTGGACGTGGGCGACCTCGCGCGCGTCGACATCGTCATCGAGGCGGCCTTCGAGGACACCGGCGTCAAGACCGAGCTCTTCCGCAAGCTCGATCAGGCGTGCGCGCCGGCGACCATCCTCGCCTCGAACACCTCCTCGATCTCGATCACGCGGCTCGGCGCCGCGACGAAGAGGCCCGACAAGGTCGTGGGCATGCACTTCATGAACCCGGTGCCGCTCATGACGCTGGTCGAGGTCGTGCGCGGCCTTGGGACCTCGGACGCGACTGTGGGAGCGATCGTGGATCTCGCGGGGACGCTCGGGAAGACGTCCGTCGAGTCGAAGGACGTTCCGGGCTTCATCGCGAATCGCATCCTCATGCCGATGATCAACGAGGCCGTCTTCGCGCTGAACGAGGGCGTGGGCAGCGCGGCGGACATCGATACGGTCATGAAGCTGGGCATGAACCACCCACTCGGCCCGCTCGCTCTGGCCGACCTCATCGGCCTGGACGTGTGCCTCGCGATCCTCGAGGTCCTGCAGCGGGATCTCGGTGATCCGAAGTACCGCCCGGCGCCGCTCCTGCGTCAGTACGTGCACGCCGGCTGGCTGGGCCGGAAGACGGGGCGGGGATTCCACCGGTATGACTAGCGACGTCGGCGCGGCCACCGAGGCTTCCTTCGACCTCGAGCTCACGCCGGAGCAGGAGCTCGTGCAGCGCACCGCGCGCGACTTCGCGACCTCGCGCCTGCTCCCGCTCGCCGCGAAGATCGATCAGGATGCCGCGATCCCGAAGAAGATCCTGGCCGAGCTCGGCGCGCTCGGGTTCATGGGCGTGTGCATCCCGCAGGAGCACGGCGGCGCGGGCCTCGACATGGTCTCGTACGTCCTCGCGCTCGAAGAGATCAATCGCGCGTGCGCCTCGACGGGCGTGGTGGCGAGCGTGAACAACTCGCTGGTGTGCGAGCCGCTCCTGCGCCGCGGGACCGATACGCAGAAGGCGCGTTTCCTGAAGCCGCTCGCGTCGGGCGCAAAGCTCGGCTGCTTCGCGCTCTCCGAGCCCGCGTCCGGGAGCGACGCTGCCGCGATGCGCACCAGCGCCAAGCGTGACGGCGACGGCTGGATCCTCGACGGCACGAAGAACTTCATCACCAGCGGCGCGTCGGCGGACGTCGTCCTGGTGTTCGCGCGCGCCGAGGGCGCCGAGCGGCACCGCGATGTCACGGCGTTCGTCGTCGAGAAAGGCACACCCGGCCTTACCGTCGGCAAGATCGAGCACAAGCTCGGCATCCGGGGTTCGGACACCGCGCAGCTCCATTTCGATTCGTGCCGCGTCGGATCGGACGCGGTGCTCGGCGAGGCCGGCGACGGCTTCCGGATCGCGCTCGATACGCTCGACGGCGGCCGCATCGGCATCGCCGCACAGGCAGTGGGCATCGCGCGCGCCTGCCTCGAGGATGCGCTCGCCTACGCGAAGGAGCGCGAGGCTTTCGGCAAGAAGATCGCCGACTTCCAGGCGATTCAGTGGATGCTCGCGGACATGGCCACGGAGACCGACGCGGCGCGCCTGCTGACGTGGCGCGCGGCCGCGCTCAAGGACGCCGGCCAGCCGTACGCGACGGAGGCCGCGATGGCGAAGCTGTTCGCGTCGGACGTCGCGGTGCGCGCGGCGCGCGATTGCGTCCAGATCTTCGGCGGCTACGGCTACCTCACCGATTTCCCGGCCGAGCGACACTACCGCGACGCGAAGATCACCGAGATCTACGAGGGCACGAGCGAGATCATGAAGCTGGTCATCGCCGAGGACATGCTTAAGTGAGAGCGAGCGACGAGGGCTTTGCCCGAGGAGTGAGCACGACCAGCCCTGAGCGCGTCTCCGCGAAGCGGAGATTGAGCAAGTGATCTCCCCGACCGGGAGCTTCTGGACAGGCGGGGCGATCCTCCTGTTCCTCGCCATCCTCGGGTTCGGCGCGTTCCTCTGGCGTGCTTGGACGCTCGTCCGCTACCTGCGCCTCGGCCGCGTCCGCGAGCTCGACCGGACCGACCGGCTGCCGCGGCGCCTGCGCGACGAGCTCGTCGTCTACCTCGGCCAGCGGAAGCTGCTGAAGCGCCCCTACTGGATCCGCGGCGCCGCGCACGCGCTCATCTTCTGGGGCTTCCTCGTCATCACCTATGGGACGGCCGACGTGCTGCTCGACGGCATCGCCGGACTGCGGCTCCCCGGGACCGAGACCGGCGTCTATGTCTGGACCGTGGATCTCTTCGCGGTCGCGGTGCTCGCGTCGATCGTGCTCGCGGCCATCCGCCGGGCGTTCCTGCGCCCGCCGCGTATGCACGTCGCGCTCGACGGCTACGTGATCCTCGGCCTCATCGCGACGCTCATGGTCACGCTCCTGCTGTTCGAGAACGCGGGCGTCAGCGCCGGCGCGCTGCGGACCGGGCAGGCCGTGCCGCCCATCGCCGCGCTCCTGCCGCTGCGCTTTTCCGGCGCGAGCGCGGGCGTGGTCTTCGCCTCCGCGTGGTGGCTGCACGTGATCACCGTGCTCGCCTTCGCCGCCTACCTGCCGCAGTCGAAGCACCTGCACATCGTCACGACCCTCCCCAACGTGTTCTTCCGGTCGACGCGGCCGCGCGGCGCGCTTCGCCTCGTGGAGAACATCGAGGAGCAGGAGTCCTTCGGCGCCGCGACCCTTCGCGACTTCTCGTGGAAGCAACTGCTCGACGGCTACACCTGCACCGAGTGCGGCCGTTGCTCCGACAGCTGCCCCGCGCTCGCGACGGGCAAGCCGCTCGACCCGCAGAGGATCGTGCTCGACATCCGCGATCAGCTCCTGCGCGAGGGCGGGATGTTGCTCGCATCGGCGGAGGCCGCGGGGACCGCTCCGGCGCACCTGCACGAGCGCAAACCCGAAGAGCTGTGGGCGTGCACGACCTGCGCGGCGTGCGTCGAGGCTTGCCCCGTGACGATCGAGCACATCGACAAGATCGTCGACATGCGGCGAAGCCTCACGATGATGGAATCCGCGGCGCCGCCAGAGGCCCAGCGCGCGCTGACGAACATCGAGCGTGCCGGCAACCCGTGGGGCGAGCCACGCGAGGCTCGCGGCGAGTGGGCCGCCGGCCTCGAGGTCCCGACGCTGGCCGAGAAGCCCGACGCCGAGTACCTCTACTTCGTCGGTTGCGCCGCGTCGTACGACCGTCGCAACCAGCGCGTCGCGCGAGCGCTCGCCGCGATCCTGAAATCCGCCGGGCTGTCGTTCGCGATCCTCGGCCGCGAGGAGACCTGCAACGGCGATCCCGCCCGCCGCATCGGCAACGAATATCTCTGGCAGCAGCAGGCCCAGGCGAATATCGAGGCCTTCGGTCGTCACGGCGTCCGCAAGGTCATCGCGAGCTGCCCCCACTGCTTCAACACGATCGCGAACGAATACCCGCAGGTCGGCGGCCACTACGAGGTGGTGCACGCGCTGCAGCTGGTGGAGCGCCTGATCGCCGATGGGAAGGTGCACCTGAGCGACGCCGCGGCACGCGAGACCATCGCCTATCACGATCCCTGCTACCTCGGCCGCCACAACGGCATCTACGACCCGCCACGCCGTGTGTTGGACGCCATGAGCGGGGTGCGGCGCGTCGAGATCGAGCCGCATCACCGCGAGCGTGGTTCTGTTGCGGCGCGGGCGGCGGGCGGATGTGGATGGAGGAGAAGGTCGGGCAGCGCGTGAACCACCGTCGCATCGATCAGCTTCGCGCGGCGCAGGCCGACGCGTCGAAGGTCGCCAGCGGCTGCCCCTTCTGCCTGATCATGCTCGAGGAGGGCGTCGGGGCGAAGGGCCTTCAGGAACAGGTGAAGCCGGTCGACGTCCTCGAGCTGGTGGCCGCGCGGCTCGAGACCCCCACGACGGCGGCGCGGGAAACTTCATGAACATCTTGGTCTGCCTCAAGCAGGTGCCCGATTCGACCGTTCGAGTGAAGGTCGCGCCGGACGCGAAGAGCATCGTGACCGACGGCATCACCTGGGCGATCTCCCCGTACGACGAGTACGCGATCGAGCTCGCCCTCGAGCACAAGGACGCCGATCCGGGCACGACGGTGAGCGCGCTGACCGTCGGCCCGGCGCGCGCGCGCGATGCCCTGCGCCAGGCGCTGGCCATGGGCTGCGACGACGCCGCGATCGTCGTGGGCGAGGCCGCGGGCCTCGGGCTGGCGCGCGCGCTCGCGGCCGCGGTGCGCGAGCGGACGCCGGACCTGGTGCTCTGCGGCAGGCAGGCCTCGGACGACGACCAGGGCTTCGTGGGCATGGCGCTCGCCGAGGCGCTCGGCTGGCCGCACGTGGCATCGGTCACCGCGTTCAAGGCCGCCGACGGTGGCGGCATCGAGATCTGGAAGGAGATCGAAGGCGGTCACGAAGTCTGGAAGGCTTCCGGCCCGGTCCTCCTGACCGTCCAGAAGAGCGCGAAGGAGCCTCGCTACCCGTCGCTACCGGGGATCATGAAGGCGAAGAAGAAGGAGATCCCGGAGCGAGCGCTCTCGGACCTAGGTGTCGATCAGGCCGGACCGGTCGCCGAGGTGGTCGCGATGCAGCCGCCGCCGGCACGCGGCAACGGCGTGATCCTGAAAGACGCCGACACCGGCGCCCTCGCCACCGAGCTCGCACGGCGGCTGCGCGACGAGGCGAAGGTCCTTTGAAGACACGAGGGGACACCGCGACAAGGGCGCTACGCGCCGCAGGGGCCCCTTCCCCTGGGCGCGAGGAGCGGGGATGAAAACACTGGTCGTCGCGGAGCGCAAGGACGGACAGCCTCGCCGCGTCTCGCTCGAGCTCGCGGCGAAGGCACGCGAGCTGGGCGACGTCGAGGTCGTCGAAATCACGGGCGAGCGAGTCTCCGCCGGGGCCGCCGCAGCGGCGCTCGCGACGGCGGCGCGGGGCGCGGATCTGGTGCTCGTCGGCGCGACCGCTGCGGGGCGCGACGTCGCGGCGCGCCTGGCGGCGAAGCTCGGTCGCCCGTACGCGTCCGAGGTCACCGAGATCGAGCCCGGCGATGCGCTCCAGGTGACACGCTCGATGTACGCGGGGAAGGTGCGGGCGACGGTGCGTCTGCCGCTTCCCGCGGTGCTCAGCGTGCGCCCCAACGCCTTCCCACTCCCCGACGGCGCCGCGGCGCCGCAGATCGCGCCCCTCGCGGCCGCGCCTGAGGAAGGCCTGTCGTTCGTGCGTTTCGAGGAAGCCAAGAGCGCGGGCGACGGGCGTATCCCGCTCGCCGAAGCACGCGTCATCGTGGCCGGCGGCCGCGGTCTCCGCGGCCCTGAGAACTGGAAGCTCGTCGAGGACCTCGCCGACGTGCTCGGTGCCGCGATCGGCGCGTCGCGAGCGGTGACCGACGCGGGCTGGCGTCCTAACGAGGAGCAGGTGGGCCAGACGGGAAAGACGGTCTCGCCCGACCTGTACATCGCGCTCGGGATCTCGGGCGCGATCCAGCATCTGGCTGGCATGACCTCGAGCAAGGTGATCGTCGCCGTGAACAAGGACCCGGACGCCGACATGTTCAAGGTGTGCGACTACGGCGTCGTGGCGGACCTGTTCGACTTCGTGCCGAAGCTCACCGCCGAGATCCGCAAGGTGAAGGCGGGCGGATGAGGCTCGTGCCGATCGCGGAGCGCGAGCTCGCCGATGCGGTGGCCTCATTCGCCGGCTCGCTCGGCGACCGCGTGCAGGCGGCGGAGGACGCGGGCGGCCTGCCGATGGATGTGATCCGTGAGCTCGGCCGCCTCGGCGTGCTCGGGATGACCGTGCCGGAGCGCGACGGCGGCCTCGGCGCGTCCGCGGTCGCGTTCGCGCTCGTGCTCGAAGAGCTCGCGGCCGTCTGGGCATCGCTCGCGGTCGCGGTGTCGGTGAACAGCGGGATCGTCGCGGGGTCCATCGTGCGCCTCGGCACTTCCGAGCAGCGCGCGCGGTGGCTGCCGCGGCTGATGGACGGCTCCGGTCTGGGCGCATTCTGCCTCACCGAGCCCAGCGCCGGGTCCGATGCCGCGGCGCTGCGCGCGACCGCGACCAGCGTCGATGGCGGGTGGGTCCTGAACGGAGAGAAGGTCTTCGTGACGAACGCGCCCTACGCCCCGCTCGCGATCGTGCTCGCGCGCGTCGGCGCGGCCGAGCCCGGTCGCCCGCACGCCGGCATCACCGCGTTCATCACGCCGCTCGATGCGCGTGGCGTCCGCATCGGCCGGCCTGAGCGCAAGATGGGCCTGCTCGCGTCCGAGACCACGGCCGTGGCATTCGACGGCGTGCGGCTGCCTGGCGACGCGGTCCTGGGTGACGTCGGGCGTGGGTTCGGAACGGTCGCGCTCGCCGGGCTCGACGCCGGACGAATCGGTATCGCCGCGCAGGCCGTGGGCATCGCCCGTGGCGCGCTGGATCGCGCGGGCAGGTACGCGCGGGAGCGGCGTCAGTTCGGGAGGCCGATCGCGGAGCTCGAGGCGATCCGGTTCATGCTCGCGCGCGCCCGGACCGAGATCGAGGCGGCCAGGCTGCTCGCGCTCCGCGCGGCCTGGTCGAAGGACGCGGGGCTGCCGTTCGGCAGTCAGGCGGCCCAGGCCAAGCTCTACGCGAGCGAGGCGGCCGATCGGGCAACGCACACCGCCGTGCAGGTCCTGGGCGGCTGCGGGTACATGCGGGAGTACGGTGTGGAGAGATCGGCGCGCGACGCGCGCGCGACGTCCATCTACGAGGGGACGAGCGAGGTACAGCGCATGGTGATCGCGCGGAGCCTGCTGGCGGAGGCGGCGTGACCGTCGAGAAGACACGGACGAAAACACAGAAGGAACGCTGGCTCGACCAGACGTACGGGCCGGCGACGGCGAGGCACGCCGAGCGCAAGGAGCGCTTCAGCACGATCTCCGACGAGGTCATCGAGCCGCTGTACACGGCGGAGGACCTCGCGGGCTTCGACCCGGAGCGCGACCTGGGCTTTCCCGGCGAGTTCCCGTACACCCGCGGGGTCCAGCCGTCGATGTACCGCGGGCGGCTCTGGACGATGCGGCAGTTCGCGGGATTCGGCTCGGCCGAGGACACGAACCGCCGCTTCCACTATCTCCTCGAGCACGGAGTCACCGGACTCTCCACGGCCTTCGACATGCCCACGCTCATGGGTCGCGACTGCGACGATCCGCTGTCACGCGGTGAGGTCGGGCGCGAGGGCGTCGCGGTGAGCTCCCTCGACGACATGGAGGTCCTCTTCGACCGGATCCCGCTCGACGAGGTCACGACCTCGATGACCATCAACGGGCCCGCCTCGATCATCTGGGCGATGTACCTCGCGGCCGCGGAGCGCCGCGGGATCCCCGCGGCGAAGCTCGGAGGGACGATCCAGAACGACATCCTCAAGGAGTACATCGCGCAGCGCGAGTGGATCGTGCCGGTGAGGCCGGCGATGGACATGGTCGTCGACACGTTCCGCTTCGGCTCGCGCGAGGTCCCGCGGTGGAACACGATCTCGATCTCCGGCTACCACATCCGCGAGGCAGGATCGACCGCGCTGCAGGAGCTCGCGTTCACCCTCATCGACGGCCTCGAGTATGTGAAATGGGGCGTCGCCGCGGGACTCGACCCGAGCGACTTCGCGCCGCGGCTGTCGTTCTTCTTCGACGTGCACAACGACTTCTTCGAGGAGATCGCGAAGTTCCGCGCGGCGCGGCGCATCTGGGCGCGCGAGATCGAGCGGCGCTACCACCCGAGCAGCGAGCGCGCGCTGCTGCTGCGCACCCACGCGCAGACCGCCGGCGTCTCGCTCACGGCGCAGCAGCCGTACAACAACGTCGTCCGCGTGACGCTCCAGGCGCTGGCCGCGGTCCTGGGCGGGACGAACTCGCTTCACACGAACTCGCTCGACGAGACGTACGCCCTTCCGACCGAGGACGCCGTCACGCTCGCGCTTCGCACGCAGCAGGTCATCGCGCACGAGTCGGGCGTCGCCGACACGATCGACCCGCTGGCGGGCTCGTACTACCTCGAGAGCCTCACCGATCGGATGGAGCGCGGCTTCCAGCGCTACCTGGAGACGATCGAGGGCATGGGCGGCATGGTCGCCGCGGTCGAGCGCGGGTACCCCCAGCGCGAGATCGTCGAGGCGGCCTTCCACTTCCAGCAGCAGGTCGACGAAGGCGAGAAGACGATCGTCGGGATCAACAAGTACGCGACCGCCGAGGAGGCGCGGATCCCGACGCTGGCGATCGACCCCGACGTCGAGCGGCGCCAGGTCGAGCGGATCCAGCGCACGCGAGCCAAGCGGGATGCCGGCCGGTGGCGCGAGTCGATCGATCGCCTGCGAGCGGCGGCCAAGAGCAAAGGCGAGCTGATGCCCGCGTTCCTCGAATGCGCCCGCGCGTACGCCACCGTGGGCGAGCAGGTCGGTGTATTGAAGGAGGTCCATGGCGAGTACCACGACCCCGGGTACTTCTAGGCCGCCCGGCATCGACCGATGACGCCCGCCATGGCCGGCGTCTCGCGGCCGATCCGGGTCGTGGTCGCCAAGGCCGGCCTCGACGGGCACGACCGCGGAGCCAAGGTCGTGGCACGCGCGCTGCGAGACGCGGGCATGGAGGTGATCTACACCGGGGTGCATCAGACGCCGGAGCAGGTCGTCGAGACCGCGGTGCAGGAGGACGCCGACGCGATCGGCCTCTCTCTGCTCTCGGGCGCGCACAACTATCTCTTCCCGCGCATCGCCGAGCTCATGAAGGAAAAGGGAATGGACGACGTGCTGCTGTTCGGAGGCGGGATCATCCCGGAAGAAGACCTGCCGGCTCTGCGGACCCATGGGGTGGAGCGCATCTTCCCGCCCGGGGCATCGCTCGAGGAGATCGTCGCGTATGTTCGCGAAGCCGTCGGTCGCAAGAGAGGAGTCACAACGCATGGCAAGGAAAGATGACCGTCCGGTCGACGTGGGGCTCGCGGCGCTGCTGGGGAAGGACGAGCCGACCCTGATCGAGTGGTGGAAGCAGCGGATGGGATTGATCGCGGCGATCCCGCAGGACACGGCGCGCGTTGGCGCCCTGACGCCGCAGCTGCGTGAGCTGACGCGCGTCTCGGATCCTGCCGAACGGAAGAAGCTGACCCGGGCGCGGATGGTCGCCTTCGCGCAGCTGCCCGAGGACCAGAAGACCGTTCTCCGCGCCGCTCGGCAGCGTGCTTGGGACGTGGATCATGCCGTGCTCGAGGCCGATCAGAAGCTCGTGGACGAGCTGCTCCCGACCGTGGACGAGGCGACGCGCGCCGCCTACCCGCGGTCCTGATCAGCCGGTGAAGCGCGGCGCGTGAGGTTCGCGTACCGCGCGGATCAGCTCCTGGTGCGGGACACGGTGCGCGAGTTCGCGCAGTCGCGGATCGTGCCGAACGCCCACGAATGGAGTGAGGCCGGCGCCTTCCCAGAGGCGTTCGTCCGCGAGCTCGCGGGCATCGGGCTCACGGGCCTCGCCGTCCCCGCTGAGTACGGCGGCGCTGGTCTCGACACGCTGACCGTGGCGCTGGTCATGGAGGAGCTCGGCGCGGCCGACGGCTCGATCGCGCTCACGGTCGCGGCGCATAACTCGCTCTGCATCGGTCACGTCCTGGTCGCCGGGTCGGAGGAGCAGAAGCGGCGCTGGCTTCCGCCGCTCGCGCGCGGCGAATATCTCGGGGCGTGGGCGCTGACCGAGCCGGCATCGGGATCGGATGCCCTCGCCGCCCGCACCCGCGCACGGCGCGGCGACGGCGCCTACATCCTCGACGGCACCAAGCAGTTCATCACCAACGGCTCGATCGCCGGGTTCACCGTCGTCGTCGCGGCCACGGCGGATCGCGCGATGAGCGCGTTCGGGATCGCGCGCGGCGCGCCCGGCTTCTCGGCGGGAGCGCGCGAGAGGAAGATGGGCCTCCTCGCGTCCGACACGGCGCAGCTCTCGCTCTCCGCGTGCCGCGTCGAGGCAGCGGATCGGATCGGCGCGGAGGGCGAGGCGTTCGCGGACGTGAAAAAGGTGCTCGACAAGGGGCGCGTCGGCATCGGCGCGCTCGCGATCGGCCTCGGGCGCGCCTCGGTCGAGTTCGCCACCGCCTACGCGAAGGAGCGCGTCCAGTTCGGCCGGCCGATCGCCGAGTTCGAGATGACCAGGTGGAAGCTCGCGCGCGCGCGGACCGAGCTCGACGCCGCTCGCCTTCTCGTGCATCGGGCCGCAGCCCTCGCCGACGCTCGCCGCGACTTCACCGCCGCGGCTTCGATGGCCAAGCTCTACGCGTCCGAGGCCGCGAGCCGCGCCGCGAACGCTTCGCTCCAGATCCTCGGTGGCTACGGGTACCTGCGCGACTATCCGGTCGAGCGGCACCTGCGCGACGCGCGACTGATGGAGATCGGCGAGGGGACCAGCGAGATACAGCGCCTCGTCGTGGCGCGCTCCCTCATCCGCGCCTCGTGACCTCCGCCCTTCGGATGCGGCATTCGCCGCCACATCAGTGACCGATGCCTCTGCAACCGCGCACGCCGCGGTGACCGTGGACGCGCTCGTCGACCAGGCGCGGGCGGGCGACAAGCGCGCGATCGGCCGGCTTCTGACCATCGTGGAGAACGACGAGCCCGGCGCCGCCGACGCGCTGCGACGCCTGTACCCCGAGACCGGCCGCGCCCAGATCGTCGGCGTGACCGGTCCGCCCGGCGGAGGCAAGAGCACGCTCGTGTCGCGCCTCGCCGCGCTCTACCGCGAGTCGCATCCCCACGTCGCGGTCGTGGCGGTCGATCCGTCGAGCCCGTTCACTGGAGGCGCGATCCTCGGGGACCGCATCCGCATGCGCGACCGATTCCTCGACGAGGGCCTCTTCATCCGCAGCATGGCGAGCCGCGGTCACAGCGGCGGCCTCGCCGGGGCCACCATGCGGGTCGTCAATGTGCTCGACGCCCTCGGGAGCGAGGTCATCCTGGTCGAGACGGTCGGCGTGGGACAGGAGGAGGTCGACGTTGTCCGCGTCGCCGACACGGTCTGCTACGTGACCGTGCCCGGCCTCGGCGACGACATCCAGGCGATCAAGGCCGGCGTGCTCGAGATCGCGGATATCCTCGTCGTGAACAAGGCGGATCGGCCCGGAGCCGACGGAACCGCACAGGATCTCGCGCAGATGCTCACGCTCGGCGCGGGGCGTCTCGCGTGGAAGCCACCGGTGATACGGACGGCTGCGGTGGACGGCACCGGCGTGGAACAGCTCGTCGGCGCGGTTGCGAAGCACGCGGAGTGGTCGCGCTCCAGCGGCGACCGCGAGCGCCGCCGCCGCGAGGCGGCGCGCGCGGAGGTCGAGGGGCTGCTCCGCGAGCGATCGTTGCGCCGGCTCGCCGATCGCGTCGGCGCTGATCGTCTGGACGACGCGATCGATCGCGTGACGGCGCGCGCGCTCGACCCGTCGTCGGCGGTCGACGAGCTCCTGGCCGGCGGTTGAGCGTCCGCCTGCGCTTCCTCGGGACCGGCGACGCGTTCGGATCGGGCGGCCGGTTCCAGGCGTGCATCCTGGTCGAGGCCGACGACGGCCGGGTCCTGCTCGATTGCGGCGCCAGCTCGCTCATCGCGCTCAAGCGCGCGGGCATCGATCCGAACACCATCGACGCGATCGCGGTGTCGCACTACCACGGCGACCACTTCGGCGGAATCCCGTTCTTCGTCCTCGACGGACACTTCGGCAAGCGCGACCGCGAGCTGGTGATCGCGGGACCGGCGGACGTGGCGGCGCGCATCGACGGCGCCGTCGACGCGCTCTACCCCGGCTACCGCACGCGCGGCGCGCTCGCGTCCGGCAAGGCGCGCCCGTTCGAGATCCGCTTCGTCGATCTGGCGGACGGCGTCCCGACCGCGGTCGGCCCCGCGCGCGTGACCGCGCTGCCGGTCGACCACACCGCCGACACCGCCCCGCACGGCCTGAGGGTCGAGCTCGGCGGAAGGGTCGTCGCGTACTCGGGCGACACCGCGTGGACCGACACGCTGCTGGAGCTGGCGCGCGGGAGCGACGCCTTCATCTGCGAGGCCTACACCGCGCTGAAGGACGTGCCCAAGCACCTGAATATACGTGCGCTCGTCGGCGGTGCGGCGCGCTTCGGCACGCAGCGGCTCATCCTCACGCATTTCGGGCCGGACATGCTCGAGATCGGCAGCGTGTCCTGGGCGACGCTGGCCCACGACGGTCTGGTCGTAACGCTCGACGGCCCGATCGGGGGCCGGTCGTACGTGCGACCGCTGTGACGATCGAGCTCACTCTGTTCCGGACCGGCGGCGTGCACATCGCGCGCCGCGCCTTCGCGTCATGGCTCTCGGCCGAGGATGGTGCGGTACTCGCGTACGCGCCGGCCTGGTCCGCGTTCATCCGCACGCCGGAGGGCACCATCGTGTTCGACACGGGACTCCACCCGGTGCACATCACCCGGCCCGAGGCGACGTTCGGGCCGAATCCGTCGATGAAGATCGCGATGGCGGAGGAGGACGCGATCCTCTCGCGCCTCGCCTCGCTCGGCGTCGGACCGGACGATGTCTCGCTGGTCGTGAACAGCCACCTGCACTTCGACCACGCCGGCAACAACCGCGCCTTCGCGAACGCGACGTTCCTCGTGCAGCGCGAGCACCTCGCGTTCGCGAAGGGCAAGCCGAACTTCCCGGCGATCTACTGGGACGACCCCGCGCTGCGCTACACCCCGATCGACGGCGAGACGCGGGTCGCGCCGGGCGTCACCGCCGTCCCGACGCCGGGACACGCGCCCGGTCACCAGTCGCTCGTCGTGGACCTCGCGGAGACCGGACGTATCGTGCTGTGCGGCGACGCGGCCTTCACGCGCGAGAACCTCGAACGCGGTGAGGTGCCGCAGCCGGACGCCGCCGCGGCGAAGGAGTCGCTCGAGCACATCCGCTCCCTCGTGGGCGGCGACCTCGACCGGGCGTTCCCCAGCCACGACCAGACGACGTGGGAGCGCCTGCGCCACGCACCCGAGGTCTATCGCTAGCGCGAGCTTGTTGCGGATTCGCGCGTCACGCGATCGCTAGACGACGGCGGCGCGCCCCTTCGCGACGTCCGATACGCCGATCGCAAGCTGCTTCTTGCCGCCGGAGGAACCCACCACGTAGATCGCGTCCACGTTGATGTTGCTGTCCGACAGCTTCCGCGCCGCCGCGGCGAGGCTGCCCGGCTTGTCGTCGAGGTCGACGAAGACCATCTCGCGCTCGCTCTGCACCCGGATGCCGGCGGCGTCCAGCGCCGTGCGCGCGGCCTGCGTGTTCTCGACGAGGACGCGGATGTCGCCGCTGCCGCCCGAGGTCTGTGCCGAGATCGCGTCGATGTTCACGCCGCCCTTGCTCAGCGCATCCGCCAGCTTCGCGAGCGATCCGGGCTTGTCCTCGAGCGTCACGCGCAGCTCTTTCAGATGACCTGCCATGTCCACAACTCCCCTGCGATAGTCGCGGCCTATTCTGCGCGCGTAGTGAAGAGGCTCGAGGAGCTTCGCGTCCGCGCGATGCTCGGCGGGGGCGAAAGACGAATAGAGCAGCAGCACGCCAAGGGCAAGCTCACCGCGCGCGAGCGGATCGACCTGTTGCTGGACGAGGGCTCCTTCACCGAACTCGACGCGTTCGTCACTGCCCGCACGAGCGAGGCGGACGCGGACGCGGGGGTAGGGACATCTGCCGAGCGAAGCGAGGGGATCCTTGGCGACGGGGTCGTCACCGGCTTCGGCCGCATCGATGGCCGGCTCGTCTACATCTTCTCGCAGGACTTCACGGTCTTCGGCGGATCGCTCGCGGAGTCGCACGCGGCCAAGATCGTCAAGGTGCTGGAGCTCGCGCTGCGGAACGGCGCGCCCATCATCGGCCTCAACGACAGCGGCGGCGCTCGGATCCAGGAGGGCGTCGTCTCGCTCGGCGGCTACGCCGACATCTTCCTGCGCAACGTGCTCGCCAGCGGAGTCATCCCGCAGCTCTCGGCGATCATGGGCCCCTGCGCCGGCGGCGCCGTGTACTCGCCGGCGATCACCGACTTCGTGGTCATGGTCCGCGACACCTCGCACATGTTCGTCACCGGCCCGAACGTCGTGAAGACGGTGACGCACGAGGACGTCTCGTTCGACGACCTGGGCGGTGCCGACGTGCACGCCCAGCGCTCGGGCGTCGCGCACTTCGATACCGCCGACGAGGTGGCATGCGCCGCGCTGCTCCGCGAGCTCTTCGGCTACCTGCCCTCGAACAACCTCGATGCCGCGCCGCGGCGCCCCACCACCGACCCGGCGACGCGGGCGGACCGCGAGCTCGACGTGATCGTGCCGGAGCAGGCGACGAAGGCCTACGACATGAAGGACGTGATCCGCCGCGTCGTCGACGACGGCGCGTTCCTCGAGGTCCACGCGCGCTGGGCCCAGAACATCCTGTGCTGCTTCGCCCGCCTCGACGGCCGCTCGATCGGCGTGGTCGCGCAGCAGCCGACCGTCCTCGCCGGCGTGCTCGACATCGACGCCTCGATCAAGGCGGCGCGCTTCGTGCGCTTCTGTGACGCCTTCAACATCCCGCTCGTGACCTTCGTCGACGTGCCCGGGTTCCTGCCGGGAACGGCGCAGGAGCACGGTGGGATCATCCGCAACGGCGCGAAGCTGCTCTACGCCTACGCCGAGGCGACCGTACCCAAGCTCACGGTCATCACGCGCAAGGCCTACGGCGGCGCGTACGACGTCATGTCGAGCAAGCACCTGCGCGGCGATTACAACGTCGCCTGGCCGTCGGCGGAGATCGCGGTCATGGGACCCGAGGGCGCGGTGAACATCCTGTACAAGGAGGCGCTGGACGCGGCGAAGGATCCGGACGCGCGGCGGAGGGAGCTCGTGGCCGAGTACGTCGAGCAGTACGCGAACCCGTACATCGCCGCGGGGCGCGGCTACATCGACGACGTGATCGAGCCGCACGAGACGCGCCCGCGCCTGATCGCCGCGCTGCGCGCGTCCGAGGGCAAGCGCGACGCGAACCCGCGCAAGAAACACGGCAACATACCTCTTTGATCGCCAACGCGGACTGCTTCGCTGCCATGGCGCGCGAGACAGGCTCCAGAGATCTACTAGATGGCGCAGAACACGAGCCGCATCGCGCTAGCCGATTCGCTTAGAGGCGCTTTCATGAGGTCAGCCGCTACGGTCACGCGGAAACGACGAGAGGAGGGGCGCTAGGGTGAAGGCGACGGAAGTTCGTTTCGTTCACCGTCTCGCAGAGGACCATGTCATCGACCTTGTGTCGCTCTATCGCTCATCTACGTGGTGGGCCTCGCAACGCGAGCTGGCAGATGTCGAGCGGATGCTTGCCGGATCGGACGTTGTCGTGGGCGCCATCGACCAGTCGAGCGATCGTCTCGTCGGCTTTGCCCGAGCAGTCACCGATGGTGTCTACCTGGCACTCGTGGTTGACGTGATTGTGGCGACAGATCATCGGGGGCAAGGTCTCGGCCGATACCTAATGGAGGAGATACTCGCGCGACCCGAAATCCGCTCGGTGGACAGCGTCGAACTAGTGTGTCAGCCAGAGCTCGTGCCATTCTACGAGCGGTGGGGTTTCACGGACCGCGTTGGACGCTCGCTGCTCATGCGCCGAACAGCAAATCCGAAACTCGTCGCCCCTGCTTAGGAGCGTCCCGATGCGCGCGCTCTTGCGCGTTCCCCCGCGCAATGTGGTCAGCGCCCGGGGCGTTCGCCTCCATGGCCCCGACTTGCGTGGCTGCCAAGACAACCTGCGGGGGAAGATTGCCGCAGGCCCTCTCGCCGCAGCGCGCTACAGCAGCTCGGTCAGTTCCTCGGCTGCGAGGTCCGCCTGTCGCAGGATCGAGCGCAAGGTGCCCAGCGGCAGGTCGCGGCCGCCATGCACCGGAACGACGACCAGACGCGGTTCGAGCCCGCGCCTACAGGTAATGATGACTACCGCGGACGTGGGTGACACGGAAGCCGCCGCGTTAGAGGGCGCGAATCATCCGCTGTCCGCTCACGCGCGGCAAACGCGTCAGGGCGTGACGACCTCCACATCGACGACTTCGGCCTCGGCCTCTGTCGCTGGGACAGGCACACCTTCCTTCGCCGCAGCCTCGAGATAGCCGACGATGGCCTCGCGGGTTTGTTCGAGCGCGGTCTAGCGCGTCTCGCCGCACGTGGACAAGCCAAGCGTCGGAACATAGCTCACCCAGGCGTCCGCCTCCGCGTCGCGTTCGATGATCACGCGGAAGTGGCGGGCCGCGCCATTCGTGGTCATAGACCGAAGATGCGCCGGAAACGCGTGCGCGTCAAGGAGCGCGATACGAATGCGCTCACCGGAGCGCGAGGGCGCCGGCGGCAGTCTAGTGTCCGCGCTCCTGCGCTCACGCTTTGCACTCGCGACTGCGGCTCGATCTTCCGGCGATGCCGGACGCTGTAGTTAGCATGCAACCATGCTCACGGTCGCCGCGGCGGCGAAGCGCGTCCTCCGAGATCCAGAAACAGTGCGCCGCTGGATCCGCTCGGGCCGCTTACGCGCACGGAAGATCGGCATGCGGCACTTGATCGAGGAAGCGGAACTCGATGCGCTGATCAACGAGCCGAAGATGCTCCCCTTGCCGAAAGGCACGCGGCGAACGTTCTGGGGCGAGCCGATGCCAAACGTGGTCGCCTGGCTCCATCGCTCGCGCCGGGGTAACTGACCCTGGTCCTCGACGCTCGCGTTATCGCCCGACCCGCGGACGAGTTGGCAAGTTACGCGACGGTACGGCGCAGAGGATGATCGCGCCGTTCCGCAAAGTGCTTGTCGCGAACAGAGGCGAGATCGCGGTCCGCGTAATCCGCGCGTGCCGCGACCTCGGCATCGCGAGCGTCGCGGTCTACAGCGACATCGACCGCGGCGCGCTCCACGTCCGCCTGGCCGACGAGGCGTATCCCATCGGCGCCGCGCCGCCCGCGGAGAGCTACCTGAACATCGAGCGCGTCGTCGCGGTCGCGGCGCGGAGCGGGTGCGATGCGGTGCACCCCGGCTACGGTTTCCTCGCCGAGAATGCCGACTTCGCCGACGCCGTCGCGAGCGCGGATCTCGTTTTCGTCGGACCGCCGGCGGCGGTGCAGCGCGGGCTCGGGGAGAAGACGGCCGCACGAAGGCTCGCGCGCGACGCGGGAGTGCCCGTCGCAGAGGGTTCCGAGGCGATCTCCGACCTCGCGGCCGCCCGTTCGGTGGCCGAGCGCATCGGCTACCCGATCCTGCTGAAGCCCGCGGGCGGCGGTGGCGGCAAGGGGATGCGCGCCGTGCGCAGCGAGCCCGAGCTCGCCGATGCTTGGCGCGGCGCGGCGGGGGAGGCGTCAAGTGCGTTCGGCAACGCGAGCCTATTTGTGGAGCGCTATCTGGAAGGCGCGCGCCACGTGGAGATGCAGCTCCTCGCCGACCGCGACGGCGCGGTCGTCTGGCTCGGCGAGCGCGACTGCTCGATCCAGCGGCGGCACCAGAAGCTCGTCGAGGAGACGCCCGGCCCGAGCGTCGACGACGCGCTGCGCGAGCGGCTCGGCGCTGCGGCCGTCGCGATCGCTCGCGCGGCACGCTACGAGAACGCCGGGACCGCCGAGTTCCTCGTCGACCCGTCCGGCGGATTCGTGTTCCTCGAGATGAACACGCGGCTGCAGGTCGAGCATCCGATCACCGAGGCCGTCACCGGATACGACCTCGTCGCGCTGCAGCTTCGCATCGCTGCCGGCGCGTCTCTGCCGTTCGCTCAAGGTGGAATCGAACGGCGCGGCGCCGCGATCGAGCTCCGCATCACCGCCGAGGATCCGTACGGCGGCTTCCTGCCGGCGGCCGGCCGGATCGGCCCGGTGCGGATGCCGAGCGGCCCGGGCATCCGCGTCGATCACGCGCTGGAAGCCGGCGCGTTCGTGCCGACGGAGTACGACCCGCTCCTCGCCAAGCTCATCGTGTGGGGGGCCGACCGCCCTGCCGCGCTCGCGCGGGCGCGCCGCGCACTGCGCGAAACGGTGATCACCGGCGTGCCGACATCGCTTCCCTTCCATCGGCAGCTGCTTGACGATCCCGGGTTCAACGCCGGCGACTACGACACCGGCTACGTCGCCGAACGCTGGACGGGGCGCGAGGCGCCGCGGCTCGGGGACGGCGCCGCCGTCGCGGCCGCGTACGTCGCCGCCGCCCTGCTGCGCGGGCCGCGCGCCGCGGCTCGGCAGATCGCGAATGGGACCGCGAGCGCGTGGACGCACGCGGCGCGGGAGGACGCGCTGCGTTGAGGTACGAGGTCGCGCTCGCCGATCGCGTTCTGCGCGTCGAGATCGACGGCGCGGAGCGATTCCTGGTCGACGACCGGGTCGTCGCGCTCGATGCCGTCGAGATCGAGCGCGGCCGCCACTGGTCCGTGACGCTAGACGGCGGCAGCCACGAGATCGTCGCGCTCACGCCCGATCGCCTGCTCGTCGATGGGATCGCCGTCGCGGTGACGGTCACCGACGAGCGCGCCCTCGCCGCGGGGCGCTCCGGCGGCGGCGTCCGCTCGCAGCGACGCGAAGTGCGTGCACCGATGCCGGGGCTGCTCAAGGCAGTGCACGTCCACGAGGGCGACGTCGTCGAAGAGGGCGCCGCGCTGGCCACGCTCGAGGCGATGAAAATGGAGAACGAGCTGCGTGCGCCGCTGCGGTCGCGCGTCGTCTCGGTGTCCGCATCAGCGGGCGCGAAGGTGGAGGGGGGCGCGCTTCTCATGATCCTCGGAGAGACGGACTGACCGGGCCGACCGGCCGACGAAGGTCGCGCTGGCTGCGGGCGCTGGCTGTCGTCCTCGTGGCGCTGCTCGCGACGGCCACGGTCGCGGCGGCCATCGTCCTGCTCCGGCCGCTGCCAACGATCGACGCCGACCAGCGCCTGATCGGCCTCCACGAGCGCGCCGAGATCGTGCGCGACGAGTACGGCGTCCCGCATGCCTTCGCGCGCGACGCGCACGACCTCTTCTTCATCCAGGGCTATGTCACCGCGCAGGACCGCCTGTTCCAGATGGATCTGTACCGCCGCACCGGCCGCGGCACGCTGTCGGCCGTCCTCGGTCAGAGCGGGCTCGAGACGGACACGTTCTCGCGCACGATCGGGTTCCTGCCCGCGGCCATGGCCGATGATCCTTTGCTCTCCGACGACGCCCGGCTCGCGGCCGAGGCGTACGCCGACGGCGTGAACAAATTCCTGCAGCAGCACGGCGAGTCGCTACCGCTCGAGTTCACGCTGCTCGGATACCGCCCCGAGCCGTGGAGCGTGGTCGATACCCTCGTGATCCTCAAGCTGCAGTCGTACGACCTGGCCACGAACTACCGCACCGAGCTGCTGCGCGCGGATATCGCGCTGCGGCTCGGCACGGGTGCGCTGCCGACGCTCATGCCCGACCCCGCCGGGCCGACGCTGCGCGCGGCCGAGGACGGATCGTGGGAGCTGGTCGCGCCGCTGCTCTCGGAGATCGCGCCGGCGCGAGCGCTCGCCGCGCACGCGGCGTCGCTGGCGCCGATCGAGGGCCTTGGCTCGAACTGCTGGGCCCTGGCCGGGTCTCGCACGGCCAGCGGCAAGCCGATGCTCGCGGGGGATCCGCACCTGGCGGTGCGCGATCCGGCGATCTGGTACGAGGTCGGCCTCGAGGGCGGCGGGTACCGGCTCGCGGGGTTCTCGATCCCGGGGATCCCCGGAATCGGGATCGGACACAACGCGCGAGTCGCATGGAGCTTCACCGTCGCGTACGCCGACGTGCAGGATCTGTTCGTCGAGCGGCTCGATCCGCTGGACCCGCGGCGGGTGCTCTTCCGCGGGGTGTACGAGCCGATCGCGTACACGCGCGAGGAGATCCGGGTGAAGGGCCGTGCCGATCCCGTGATCCTCGACGTGGGCCGGACCGGACATGGGCCGATCCTCACGCCGGTCCTGAAGGGACAGGCCGCCGTCCTCGCGCTGCGCTGGAGCGCGCTCGATGCGGGCCGCTCTCTCGACGCGCTGCTCGACACGGCCCGCGCATCCGATTGGTCGTCCTTCCGCGCCGCGCTCGCGCGCCTCCAGGGCGCGGCGCTGTCAGCGTGCTACGCGGACGTCGACGGCCACGTCGGCTACCTGCTCGCGGGGCGCCTGCCCGATCGCGCCGCGGGGGACGGCAGCATGCCGGCGCCCGGCTGGACCGGCGACTACGAGTGGCGCGGCTACCTTCCGGCTTCGGCGAACCCGAGCCTCTTCGATCCGCCGAGCGGCCTGGTGCTCAATGCGAACGATCGACCGTCAGCCGACGCGAAGAGCGCGGGGTACGACGGCGAATGGGACTCCGGCTTCCGCGCCGCGAGGCTCGCCGCGCTGCTCGGCCCGCTGCGCGGCGCCGACGCCGAACGGCTGCGCGCGATCCAGATGGATCTCCGCTCCGAGCCGGCGTTCCGCGGCCGCGACACGATCCTGTCGCTGCGGCCGCTCTCGCCGCGTGGCGCCGCGGCTCAGGGGACGGTGCGTCGCTGGGACGGCATCCTCGATAGCGGCGCGGCGGGCGCGGCGATCTACGAATCGTGGCTCGTGCGCATGATCGAGCTGACATTCCGCGACAAGCTCGGCGACTCGCTCTATGCGGACTACCTGAGCGGCGGCAAGGCCGCGTACGCGATGTACCTGCTCCAGGCTCGGCCCGACGACCCGTGGTTCATCGAGCTCGGCGACCAGTCCATCCGCGGGCGTGACGAGCTCGCGGCGATCGCCCTCGAGCGCGCGGTCGAGGACCTGGGTACACGGCTCGGTCCGGATCCGGCCTCATGGCGCTGGGGCGATCTCCACCGTGTCACGTTCGAGCATCCGCTCACGCCGGGGCTCGGCCCGCTCTCCGGGCTGTTCAACGCCGGACCGCTGCCGCGCGCGGGCGACGGCTTCTCGGTCCGCCAAGGCGCGTACTCGCTGGCGAAGCCGTTCGCGCAGACGAGCCATCAGTCGATGCGGATGATCGTGGACCTCGGCGACCTCGACGCGTCGTGGTCGGTCATCCCGCTCGGGGAGTCGGGGCAGCCCTTCTCGAGCCATCGCACGGACCAGACCCCGCTGTGGCAGGACGGTCGCCTCCATCCGATGCGCTTCTCGCGCGACCGCCTGGGGACGCCGGAGGGGACGCTGGTCTTCAGGCCGCGCTGACGACCGAGCGCGCCGCCCTAGCATCGTCGGCATGAAGCGCAGCCGCGACCGCGAGAAGTGGGAGCGCGGCACGTACACGGAATCGCTGCGCCGCGTGTCCGAACGCGCGAAGTTCGAGACGACTTACGGCCAGCCGCTCCCGCCGCTCGCGACGCCCGACGCCACCTACGACCGCGCGATCGAGCGGCTCGGCCATCCGGGCGAGCCGCCGTACACACGCGGCATCCAGCCGACGATGTACCGCGGGCGCCTGTGGACGATGCGCCAATACGCCGGCTTCGGCTCGGCCCAGGAATCGAACGCCCGCTATCGCTACCTGCTCGCCCAGGGCCAGACGGGGCTCTCCGTCGCGTTCGACCTGCCCTCGCAGATGGGCTACGACGCGGACGACCCCGTCGTCGCGGGCGAGGTCGGGAAGGTCGGCGTTCCGATCTCGTGCCTCGACGACATGATCGAGCTCTTCGACGGCATCCCGCTGGCCGAGGTCACCACTTCGATGACCATCAACGCGACCGCGGCCATCCTGCTCGCGCTGTACGTCGCCGTGGCGCGGAAGCAGGGAACACCCGAGCGCACGCTGCGCGGCACGGTGCAGAACGACATCCTGAAGGAGTACATCGCGCGCGGCACCTACATCTATCCGCCGCGCGGCTCGATGCGCCTGGTGACCGACGTGTTCGCCTACTGCGCGGACGAGCTGCCGGAGTGGAACACGATCTCGATCTCCGGCTATCACATCCGCGAGGCGGGGGCCGACGCCGTGCAGGAGCTCGCGTTCACCTTCTCCGACGCGATCGCGTACCTCGACGCCGCACGCGCGGTCGGCCTGCCGGTAGAGCGCATTGCCGGGCAGCTCTCCTTCTTCTTCGCGGCGAACTCGACGCTCCTCGAGGAGGTCGCCAAATTCCGCGCGGCGCGCCGCCTCTGGGAGCGGATCGTGCGCGAGCGCTACGGCGTGCTCGACCCCGCCTCGCGCGCGCTGCGATTCCACACCCAGACCATGGGCTCGACCCTGACCGCCCAGCAGCCGCTCAACAACATCGTGCGGACGACGATCGAGGCTCTGGCCGGCGTTCTCGGGGGCACGCAATCGCTGCACACGAACGCGTACGACGAGGCGCTCTCGCTCCCGACCGAGGAGTCGGCGCGCGTCGCACTGCGGACGCAGCAGATCATCGCCGAAGAGTCCGGCGTCGCCGACACGATCGACCCGCTCGCGGGCTCATACGAGCTCGAGCGGCGCACCGCGGACCTCGAGGAGCGGGTCTTCGCGGAGATCGCGCGGATCGACGAGCGCGGCGGCGCGCTCGCGGCGATCGAGCAGGGCTACCAGCAGCGCGCGATCGAGGAATCGGCATATCGGGCGCAGCGTGCCGTTGAGTCGAAGGAGAGGATCGTCGTCGGCGTGAACGCGTACGTCACCGAAGAGGAGCGTGTGCCCCAGCCGCTCCGGCCCGATCCCGCGCTCCAGCGCCGTCAGGTCGAGCGGCTCGCCGCGGTGCGCGCGCGACGCGACGCCGCGCATGTCGCTCGCCTGCGCGCGGATCTGACCGCCGCCGCGCGTAGCGACGCCAACCTCGTCCCGCTGATCCTCGACGCGGTCGAGCACGACGTGACGCTTGGCGAGATCTGCGCCGACCTCCGCGGCGTGTTCGGCACGTACGTGCCCGCCACCTCGGAGGGCGGAACCCCCGGATGAAGCTCGGCGAGCTGCATCACGTCGGCATCGCCGTGCCGTCGGTCGAGCGCGCGCTGCCGTTCTATCGGGACACGCTCGGGCTGCGCTCCGACGGCGACGCGATGGACATCGACGATCAGGCGGTGCGCGTGTGCACGCTGCGCGGTCCGGTGGGCATCATCGAGCTCATCGCGCCGCTCGACGACGCGTCCGGCGTCGCGCGCTTCCTCGCGGCGCGCCAGGGCCGCGCCGTTCTCCACCACGTGTGCTTCGTGGCCGACGATCTGCGCGCGGTGCTGGGCGAGCTGGCTGCCGGCGGTGTCGAGCTCATTGACGCCGAGCCCCGCCGCGGCGCCATGGGCGAGGTCGCGTTCCTGCATCCGCGCGCGGGCGATGGCGTGCTTGTGGAGCTCATCGACCGCGGCTCGCTTCATACTGAGCGCGCATGAGGCCGGCCATCGTGCTCACGACGGGCCCGCAGGACACCGAGGAGCGTCGCGCGGCACGCGCGCGCTACACCGCCGCCCTCGAGCACGCCGGCGCATCGGTCATCGCGGTCGGTCCCGGCGAGACGCCGCCCGCCACATTCGACGGGCTGTGCCTGTCCGGCGGCGGAGACGTCGATCCGGCCGCGTACGGTGAGAAGGCGGACCCAGCGACGATGGTGGATCCGGGTCGCGATACGCTCGAGTTCCCCATCGCTCGTCGCGCGCGCGAGCTCGACGCGCCCATCCTCGGGATCTGCCGTGGGTTCCAGGTGCTCAACGTCGCGTTCGGCGGCACGCTCGTCCAGGACGTCCACGGCCACCGGGTCGATGGACCCTTGGTCGAGCACGCGATACGACCGGTGCCGGGATCGCGTCTTGCCGCGGCTTGCGGAGTCGCGCCGTTCGGCGTGAATTCGCGACACCATCAGGCCGTGACGCTCGCTCGGCTCGCGCCGGGACTCGCGGCGACCGCGCGTGTGGGCGATCTGATCGAGGCATTCGAGTCCACCGCGGATCGATTCGTCGTCGGCGTGCAGTGGCATCCGGAGCGTGTCGGCCTCGACGGGGAGCTCGACCCGACGCCCGCCCGCGCGCTGTTCGCCGCGTTCGTCGCCGCGTCGCGATCGCCAGCGCCGGCGCGGTGATCGCGCCGGAGACATTCTCGACGATCGACGTCGCGCACGAGGCCCGCATCCGCCGCTGGAGCGCCACGGTCAACCCGGCCCGCAGTGACATCGGCCAGCGGATCGCCGTCGGACCGGCCGACGAGAGCGAGCCGCCGCCGGGACTCCACGTCGCGGGCGGCGTACCGCTTCGGGTCGCGCTCCTCACCATCAACGACGCCAGGGTCGAGCACGCCGGTCGCGGCGCGCTGCTCGCCTCGGCCGCCGAGATCATCGTCGAGCTCCGTTCGGATGATGGCCGCTCGTTCGGCGAGCGCGCCTCGGCTCTGCGTGACGCTCGGCCCGACCTCGCGTTCGTCCTGGCGGGCGACCACAACGCCGACAGCGTCGTGGAGCTGTGCGAGGCGCTGCGGTACGCATGCAGCGACGTGCATCCGCAGCCGCGCGTCATCGTGTCGGGCGACGCGAAGAGCGCGCAGAGGCTGGACCGGGTGCTCTCGTCCTTCTCGCGGGAGATCGTGCCGGACGCACGACACGAGGACGGCCGTGCCGCCGCGGTCGACCGCCTTCGCGCATTCCGCCGAGGCACGAATGTCGCGCTCGTTCTGCGCGACGAGGCGCTCGAGTCCCTCGCGCTCGCGGTGGCGCGTGACGCGGGCGTCGCGGCGGCGGTCGTCGACGTCTCGGGCTCGAGCACCTCCCTCGTACACGCCGATCCCGGTGGCGCCATCGTCGCCGCTCATCTCGTCCCGCTCGGGTCGGGCCGCGGCGCGGACCGCGTCGTGGCACGCGCGGGCCTTGATCGCGTGCGCCGGTGGATCCCGCGGCCCGTCGATGCGCCGGGCCTCCTGGAGCGCGTCTTCAATCGCGCGCGCTGGCCCGACGCGATCGCGGTGGATCCGCTCGCGCTCACCCTCGAGATCGCGCTCGCGCACGAAGCCATCGCGCACGCACTCGCTGATGCGGGGGCGACCGGGACGCTACCCGAGCGCTTCCGCTCGGCACCGGTCGTCGTGCTCACCGGCCGCCTCGCGGAGCTCCCGCGCGCCGCGCAGTCCCTACTGGTCGCGGCCAACGCGCTGCGGCCGGCCGTGATCGCGACCGTCTTCCGGGACCGCGACGACGCGCTGGTCTCGCTCGGCGGCATCGCCGCCGCGCTGAAGATGCGCTATGGCCACGATCTGGAGGCGATCGCGGGACGCACCGAGACGCACCGCGCCCTTCTCGGGGTCGTCGTTCCCGTCAACGCGAGCCGCCCCGCGACCGTTCGCGTGACGGGTGGCGCGACCTTCGCGGAGCAGGTCGCGCCGGGCGGGTTCTTCGCGCTGGCGGCGAGCGGAGCCGTGCAGGTCATCGTTTCGGGTGGCCTCCGCGGCCGTGGGATCGCAGGCCCCCTCGGCGTCCTCATCGACGCCCGCGGCACGCCTCTCGTGCTGCCGCCGCGCGACGCGGAGCGCGTGCCCGCCGTGGCGCGATGGTTCGCGGCGCTGGATGCGCTCGCGGACGCCGCGGCATGAGCTGGCGCCATGGCAGGTGGCAGGTCGAGCACGCTCTACCGGTCGGCGTCTCCGAGCGCGCCCACGCCGGCGATCGCGTCCGCGCGGGCGACATCATCGGGTCCGGCACCGTCGTCGGATCCGTCGTCGCCGTCCCCGGCGCGCGTCACCTCGGCGTGCACGCGACGGATCTCGACGCGGTGACGCGAATCCGGGTCGGCGCGGAGGTCGACAAGGGCGCGGTGCTCGCGCGCTCCGGCCGGCGGTTCGCGCGTGCCGCCGTCGCTCCGCTCGAGGGACGCGTCGTGCACCGCACCGCGGAGGGGGATTTCCTGGTCGCGCCGGTCGTCGACCGCTGGACCGTCCGCTCGACGATGGATGGGGAGGTGGTGCGCTCGGACGACGCCGCGGTCGTGGTCCGGGGCACCGCCTGGTCTCTCGCGGGCATCGCCGCGTACGGGCCCGACGCGATCGGTGAGCTGGCCCTGGGCGTGGACGCTCCCGGCGACGCGCTCGCGCCGTCGCGCATCGACGTCCGCCTTCGCGACCGGATCGTTGTCGGCGGTTCGCGCATCGCGGCCGAGGCGATCACGCGCGCGCACGCCTGTGGGGTATCAGGGCTCGTCGCGGGCGCGGCGCCGGCCGGCGGCCTGCGCGTTGTGTACGGCGACGACGTCACCGCGGCTGGTCTCCCCAGCCGGGAGGATCGCCCGACCCTGCTCTGCCTCGTCGGCTTCGGCGCCGCGGCGCTGCCGCGTGAGATCTTCCTCCCGCTCGTGGATCTCGCCGGCTCGCGCGCGTCCATCCACACGGCCACGGCGCGGCTCTTCGTCTTCACCGAGCCCGACGCGGCGCGGATCCCCGCCGCGATGCCCGCTCTCGTACTGGCCGGCGACTTCGGGGGAGTCCGTCCGCTCGAAGGCGAGACAGAGCTCTTGCCCGAGGACGTGCGTTTCCCGAGCGAGCTCGAAAGCGCGGCGCTCATGACGCGAGATGGCGCGGTACCGTTGCCGAATGTGCTCCCATTCGATGCGCCACGTTGATCTGGTGAGCCACTCCTCGCTGCACACCGAACGACTGGGTGAGCGCATCGCGAAGGGCGCGCGCTCGGGGGACGTCATCGCGCTGTCGGGCGAGCTCGGCAGCGGGAAGACGGTGCTCGCGCGCGGCATCGCGGCAGGGCTCGGGATCGACGAGGAGGAGGTGACGAGCCCGACCTTCATCATCATGCGAGAGCATCAGGGCGGTCGGCTCCCGCTTTTCCACGTCGATCTCTATCGCCTTGGCACGCGCGATCTCGCCTCGACCGGGTGGGAGGAGTGCCTCGATGCGGGCGGCGTCACGGTCATCGAATGGCCGGATCGCGCCGGCGAGCAGCTGCCCGCCGACCGTCTCGACGTCCGGCTGGAGCACATCGCCGAGACGAAGCGTCGCATCGTGATGGAGGCGACGGGCCGGCGCTCACGCGAGCTGCTCGATGGGATGAAGCTCGATGCTCTTGGCGCTTGACACCTCGACCGCATGGGCCTCGATCGCGGTCTTCGATGGCCGCGAGGTCCTGGCCGAACAGACGTGGCACGCGCAGCGACGTCACGCCGACGAGCTGTTCCCGACGATCGAGCGGCTGCTGAGCGCGACGAGAGTGCCGCTCTCGGGCGTCGACCGCGTCGCGGTGGCGACCGGCCCCGGATCGTTCACCGGCCTGCGCGTCGCGATCGCCGCCGCGCAGGGCATCGCTCGGGGCGCGGGAGCCGCGCTGGTTGGCATCTCGACCCTGGACGTGCTCGCTTATCCGCACGCGAGCTCGAAGCAGCGGACCTGCCCGATCCTGCCGGCGGGCCGCGGTGACTACTACGCGGCCTTCTACCAGGAGCGGAATCGCAAGTGGCTACGCCGCTCGCCCTTCATCGTCGCGTCGCTGCCGGAGCTCTGCCGGCAGATCGGGACCCACACGCTGTTCGTGGGCGAGATCGGCGAGGAGGCCGAGTCGACGCTGCGCGACCTGCTCGGGCCGAAGGCGCTCTTCGCGCCGCCCGCGTCGCGAATGCGACGAGCCGGCTTCCTCGCGGAGCTGGGTTGGCGCGAGCTCGAGGGTCGGACGCAGGCGAAGCTCGCCGAGATCGAGCCGATCTACATCCGCCAGCCCGCGATCGGCGGATCGTTCGATCAGCCGTTCGCGCCGCCGCCGGCCGACGACGTGGCCCTCGGACTGCCACGGCGGAGATCGTGATGGTCTCTGTCGCACCCGTCGCAATCTCGACGATGACGCTGGACGACATCAAGGGCGTCCAGGAGGTGGAACGCACCTCGTTCCCGATCCCCTGGCCGGCGAACGCGTTCCGCCACGAGCTCACGCAGAACAAGAACGCGCGCTACGTGGTCGCGCGCGACGGAGATCGCATCGTCGGCTACGCCGGGCTCTGGCTGATGGTCGACGAGGCGCACATCACCACGTTCGCGGTTCACCCCGACGCGCGGCGTCGAAAGATCGGCGAGAGGCTGCTCCAGCGGCTCTTCGAGATCGCGGGCGATATCGGCGCGGAGTGGCTCACGCTCGAGGTGCGCGCTTCGAACATCGCGGCGCAGCGTCTCTACGAGAAGTACGGCTTCAAGCGCGCGGGTGTGCGCCGCCGCTATTACTCCGACAACGGCGAGGACGCGCTCATCATGTGGACCGAGCGGATCAAGGACCGCGCCGTTCGTGACCGGCTGAAGAAGCTGCGCGACGATCTCGACGCGCCCGAGCAAGAGTGAAGATCCTCGCGATCGAGACCAGCTGCGACGAGACCGGCGTCGCGGTGGTCGAGGACGGCCGGCGGATCCGCTCGAACGTCATCGCCTCGCAGGCCGCGCACGAGCTGACCGGCGGCATCGTCCCCGAGGTCGCGGCGCGAGAGCACCTGCGCGCGCTGGATCCGATCACGCAGCAGGCGCTGCGGGACGCCGGGATGGAGCTGCGCGAAGTCGACGCGGTCGCCGCGACGGTCGGTCCCGGCCTCATCGGCGCGCTTCTCGTTGGCGCGAACTACGGTCGCGGCCTGGCGCTGGCGGCGGGCCTGCCGTTCGTCGGCGTGAACCACCTCGAGGGTCACGTCTACGCGAACTGGCTCTATCAGCCGGCGGAGCCGGCAAATAGAGCCGACGAGTCTTCGCAGGGGGCTCCGCCCCCTTCCACCCCCGACGAGGAGATACCTACGGAACCGGAGCTCCCCGCGGTCGTCCTCGTCGTGAGCGGCGCGCACAGCGACCTCGTGCTGATGGAGGCGCATCGCCGCTTCCGATTGCTCGGGCGCACGATCGACGACGCCGCGGGCGAAGCCTTCGACAAGGTCGCGCGACTTCTGGGACTCGGCTTCCCCGGCGGCCCGCCGATCGAGCGCGCCGCGAGAGAGGGCGACCCGAACGCGTATCCGCTGCCGAAGGCTTGGCTCGCCGACCGCTACGACTTCTCGTTCTCGGGCCTCAAGACCGCGGTCCTGCGATTGGTCCGCTCCCTCGAGGCCAAGGGCCCGCTTCCCGTGGCCGATGTCGCGGCGTCGTTCCAGAAGGCGATCACCGAGGCGCTCGCCGAGAAGACCGCGCGCGCGGCGGCCGAGTACGGCGTGCGTTCGGTGATGCTCGGTGGGGGAGTCGCGGCGAACCTGGCGCTGCGCGCCGAGATCGAGCGCCGCATCGGCATGCGGCTACGCGTGCCGCCGCCGCGCCTGTGCACCGACAACGGCGCGATGGTCGGGGCGGCGGCGTTCTTCTCGCTGCGCCATCGCACGACCGAGATCCCGTCGCTGGTCCGCTCGAACATGCCCCTCGCCTAGGCTCAGCCCTAGGACTCGCGCAGCTCGGCGAGGATCCTCTCGACTTGCTCCTTCACCTTTGGAAGATCCTTCTCGACCGTTGTCGAGACACGCTCCACGTCGATCCCGAAATAGCCGTGTGCGAGGACGTTGCGCATCGCGACCATCTCGCGCCAAGGGACGTCAGCATGACGCCGGGGAAGCTGGTCCGAGAGTCCGCGGGCGGCCTCCCCCAGGATCTCGAGGTTATGGATGACCCATATCTGGACCAGCTCGTCCTTAAGACTCGATCGTCCGCCGGCCGTATGACGCTCGATCCGCGTGATGGCCTCGACGATGTCGAGCAGCCGCTGGCGGTCCTCCCTCAAAGCGGGACCGCCTCGCGAAGCACCCGTTCGCGGATGCTTCCGCGCAGTCCCTCTTCGGTCACAACGTCTACGTCGCGTCCCAGGAGATCGCTGAGCTCGACGAGAAGCCTAGCCTGGTCGAAGAGCCCACGGCCCCTGTCCATCCGGACCAGGAGATCGATGTCGCTCTCCGGCCGCGCCTCGCCACGGGCGAGCGAGCCGAACACGCGCACCGCGCTCGCGCCGTGCCGCGCGGCGATCCGCGCGATCGCGCCTCTGCGTCTCCGGACGTCGGCGAGAGGACGCTTCCCCACGGGCGATCGTCCCGCGAGGAACCACTCCAGCGGCCGATCGAGCGCCCGGGCGATGCGGGCGAGCTCGAGCGCCCCGACCGCCCGGCGGCCGCGCTCGATTTTGGAAAGCGCCGTCCGATCGAGCGACGACTTCTGTGCCAGCGCCGCCTGAGTCAGACCCCGCTCCCGTCGCGCGGCGGCGAGGCGAGCGCCGACGCCCGGTCGCGATCGCGATACCGGCATGTCATGTGCGAATCTAGCACATTGGGATCCGCCTTAGAGTCTTCACGTGACTGCCGCCGCGCTTGCCGCCGCCCTGAATGAGGCGAGGGACCTTGCCGCGCGCGGCGAGTCGGCGCCCGAGGCGGTCACCGACGTGATACTCCGGATCCTCGGCGCTGCCGCCGAGACGCCCGCGGTCCTCGAGGCGCTGCGCGACGTGCCGGCCGGACGCGCGCTGCTGCGCTTCACCGACGGGACGCGCGCCATCGAGTTCCAGGCTGGCTCGGGGAAGCTACACGCGGAGGTCGCCGATCCCAAGGGCCGTGGCCCCAAGGTCGACGCCACGAGCGCGACGTGGCTCGGCCTGCTCGGCGGCACGCTGCGGCCGTGGCTCGCGTTCACCCGCGGCCTCGTGGTCTGCCGCGCCGGCCTGACCGAGCTGCGCTGGCTGCAGCAGGTCGCCGAGCGCATCCAGCGGGGGTATCAGGAGGAGCGCTCCTAGCGGACGTTCGAGCGGGGCGCGACGGCATATCGTCTGGAGCGATGAGCGAAGCCGCGCGCTTCCCGGACGACACGCACGCGCCGGACGAGCGCACCAAGGTCCACCGCGCCGAGACGAAGACCAAGACGCCGCCCGAGGCCAAGCGCCAGGGACCGACGCTCGACGACGTGAAGAAGGACGAGCGCGTCCGCATCTACATCCGCTCGGCCAACCAGCAGACCGGCGCGATCGGCTACACCGAGCACGGCGAGCGCCACGCGAACACCAGCGCCGACGGCGCGCGATTCATCCTGCGGTCGCTCGGCCACGAGCCGCGCCGCTGCGAGCTCGGCGCGGTCGCGGCCTACCTGCACGACATCGGCAACGCGGTGACGCGCGATCGGCACGGCCAGACCGGCGCGCTGCTGGCGAAGGACATCCTCCTGGACCTGGGCTTCGTCACCGAGGAGCTCGCTGTGATCATGGGCGCGATCGCGAACCACGAGGAGTCCGAGGGCGGGCTACCGGTGAGCGCGGTCTCCGCAGCGGTCATCATCGCCGACAAGAGTGACGTACATCGGAGCCGCGTCCGCAATCCCAAGACGACGACGTTCGACATCCACGATCGCGTGAACTATGCCGCGACCGCGAGCGAGATCAAGGTCAGCCGCAAGGAGAAGCTCATCACGCTGGAGCTGCGGATCGACACCGAGGTCGCGCCGCTCATGGAGTACTTCGAGATCTTCCTGTCGCGCATGATGCTGAGCCGCCGCGCCGCGGAGTTCCTGCACTGCAAGTTCGCCCTGGTGATCAACGACACGCGGCTGCTGTGAGATCGCGCAGACGCGCAAACGAGCGGTCCTTTGTGGGTCAGGATCAGACGCCTTGCGGCTCCGGATCTTCTTCGAACGCCTCGCCCTTGATCTTGATCGGGAGGCCCTGGCGACGGACAACTCCGGTCGCACTGAAATACTTTGCTACATCATTGATGCTAATCCGAGGCTAATTCTGTTGTACGTTCCTTTTCGAAACCGTGCGCTCTGGATGTGCGGATCCGGCCGACCGCCGACGCCAGGGCGCTTGGTACGAGGGAGGATTGCCCGTGCGCAACCGTGTGCCACTTCGTTTCCACCTAATCGCCGGCGTGATCGGCGTCCTGTTGTTGGCGTCGATGGTCCAGCCCGCGCTTGCCGCGACTGAGATCACCGGCGCGACCTGGGGACACTGGACTTGGACCGGCCAGTGGGAGTTCATCAGTTGGACCGATGGCTATACCGGGTACTACTACCGTGACGGTGAGCCTGACGCGTTCTACACGCAGCAGGTGCAAGGGGGCTGTGTCGGGCCGTCGAGCGTCACCCAGACCGTCAGCGGGTCTTTGACGTACTACACGCCGCGCGACACCACGGGCCCCATCTACTCCGTCTACGGTCCTTCGCTTGGCTGCACCTATAACCCGTGGGGCAACGGCATGACCTACAACAGCCCCTACGTGCATACGAACACGTCCGACGGGTTCAAGTATGTCCGAATCTTCAGCCAGTGGTTTGGCGCGGGCGCGCTGCCGAACTACTTCTCGGACTCGCGAGACTGGAACATTCCATGAGGGCGCCGGAAGGAACTCAGGTGAACAACGCGAATCGTCTCCCCAAGCTGGCGGCTATCGCGGTGCTCGCGGTTGCGATAATTGGATCGGCGTTTGTGCTTTCTGCAAATGCTCAGCCGAGCGGTTTCCACGCCGCCGCGGGTGTGGCATTTCGCGATGCCCAAGCCGTCTCGTTAGCCACCGCTGTGACCGTTGACGGGCTCATTATCACGCAGCGGGATTTGGCCTTCGCCACGAGTCTGGCTCGGCTGAACAATGCCGGCTCGCCGATCCAGGTCGCCGCGGATGCGAAGAGCGTTCTCGAGCGCCTGATTAGTAGGGCGGCCTTGGAGGCCGAGGCTGCGCGTCGCGGCCTGCGTCCCTCGGACAGTGCCGTCGATGCATACGTGCTGGATATGCGCGGGCGGTCGGCACAGTTCAACACCGCGAATAGCGAGATCACTGCGTTCGCCGACTCGGCAGGACTGTCCGTTGACCAGTACTTCGCAACTGGCGGAGCGCGCGCCGGTGCCCGTGGCGCGCTGGCGATCCAGAATCTACGCAACGAGGTCCTTCGTGGCGTCGACACGGCCGGGCATGCTGCTGCCTGGGACGTGTTTGCCACGAGAGTGCGCGCTTCGGCGCACGTCGTTATTGACCCTGCCTTCCGCTAGGACTCTGCGCGCTAGGTGGGTAGGTCGAGCGACCCACCTAGCGCGGTTCGCCGCCGCCGCCCTGATTCTCGTCATCAACGCGTGTACGGCGTCGACAGATACCGAGCTCATGGGCGTGCTCGCGGGATCGCACTCAACATTCGAAATGCGGGACACGCCGGCGGCGACTTCGATATCAAGGGACCGCGCCGTCGCGATCGCTCAAGGGCTCGTTCCCACTCCCCCAACGAAGGTCGACGTGCGTTTCGGCAGGTTGCGGTCAACGCAACTCGCGGTCGATTCCGACGCCTGGCTCGTGATTCTCGACGGCACCGCTCCCGCGGTCATTCGCCCGACCGCGGGTGAAACGCCCTCAGGCCACCCGCGGACCTACGCATTCATCGATTCGACGACTGGGCGCAATCTCCTCTTCGTCGGAATCGGAGCGACAACACCGTAGGGCGTAGGACGACGCACCGAGCGTTGACGACGGTCCTTCGACATTGGTCGCCGCGGTAGCCGCTCCTCCCTCGTAGCCTTTTGACATGCACGTCGCCTTCCTGACGGATGTCGCGCTCCCATACGTGTCCGGGGTCACGGTCGCGGTCAAGCGCCAGCGCGACGCCCTCCGCGCCGACGGCCACACGGTGACCGTCGTGGGTCCGCACGGCGACGTCGACATCGCGGAACCCGACGTGCAGGTGCCCGGCGCGCCGTCGGGATACCGCGTCGCGCTCTTCGGACCGCGGCTGGGCGCGCAGCTCCGCGACCGCGGAGTCGAGGTCGTCCACGCGCACTCCGTCTTCGGCGCCTCCGGCGCGGCGCTCTCCATCGCCCGCGGACGCCACCTGCCCTTCGTCGTCACGGTGCACACGCGGCTCGACGAGTACGTGCACTACGCGAAAGTCGCGGCACCGCTGGCGAAGGTCCTGCTCGACCCGTACGTCGCCGCCGTGCTCGCCGTGGCCGACGGCGTCATCGCGCCGTGCGCCGAGCTCGCCGAGGAGCTGCGCGGCCGGGCCCGCTCGCTCTCGGTGGTCGGCGCGCCGACCGACGCGGCGCTCGCGGCCGGAGACCGTTCCCGCGGGCGCGCCCGCGCGGGCGTCGTCGACGCCGCGCCGCTGCTGCTGTCGATCTCGCGGCTCGCGCACGAGAAGCGCGTCTTCGATCTCGTCGACGCGCTCCGCGCGCTCGCCCCGACGGATGTCGTCCTCGCCTTCGCCGGCGCGGGGCCGCTCGAGCGCGACCTTCGGGAACGAGCCGCAGCGCACGGCCTTGGCGATCGCGTCCGCCTGCTGGGGCAGCTCGACACCGCCGCTCTCGCGGACGCCATCGCCGCGGCCGACGTCGTCGTGAGCGCGTCCCGCAGCGAGACGCAGGGCCTCGCGCTCTGCGAGGCCGCCGCTGCGGGGAAGGCGATCGTCGCACCTCGACGCGGTGGCTACGCGGAGGTGCTCGGCGACGGCGTTGGCGGCCTGTTCCCCGCTACTGAGCCGACCGTCGCCGACCTCGCGGCGGCGGTGGCGCGCGTTCTCGACGATGCGAGCCTGCGCGCCGCGCTCGGTCGCGAGGCGCACCGGCGCGCGGTGCGGGCGTGGTCCCCGGCCGTTGTCGCGGACGCGCTGCGGCGCGCGTACGAGGACGCGCGGAGGATGCGAGAATGACGCCCTCACGTCAGCGCCGCGGGGAGGAGCAGTGGAGCGCACGCAGGCGTCCCGCCGCGCGTCGTGGGGCCGCGGCAAGCACGCCGTCGCCGCGGGCGGCGTCGTCTGGCGCCGCGGAACGGCCGAGCCAGAGATCGTGCTCGCCGGAAGATCCAGCGATGCCACGTGGGTCTTCCCCAAGGGACAGCCCGACCGCGGGGAGAGCCTCGCGCAGACCGCGCTCCGCGAGGTCCGTGAGGAGACCGGTCTCGACGTGCGCATCGTGCGCGAGCTCGGCACCGTCGAGTACTCGTTCGCGGCATCGGGCGAGCGCGTGTACAAGACCGTGCACTTCTTCCTGATGGAGCCCACCGGGGGCGATCTCGACCGGCACGATCAGGAGTACGACGAGGTGCGCTGGGTCGGTGCGAGCGAGGCTCGGCGGCTCCTCTCGTTCGATACGTACCGCGACGTGCTCGATCGCGCCCTCGAGACGATCGCGGCGTGACCACGGCCGGCGCGCTGCTGCGGACGCCGCTATACGAGGAGCACCGCGCGCTCGGAGCCAAAATGGTCCCGTTCGCGGGGTGGGAGATGCCCATCCAGTACCCCAGCGGCATCGTGGCCGAGCACCGCGCGGTGCGTGCGGCCGCCGGACTCTTCGATCTGTCGCACATGGGCGAGTTCCACGTCCGCGGGCCCGCCGCGGTCGCGGCCGTCGACCGGCTGGTCTCGAGCGACGTCGCGGGTCTTGCCGTCGGCGCGGCGCGGTACGGGCTGCTCTGCAACGAGCGCGGCACGATCGTCGACGACGTCATCGTCTACCGACTCGAAGAGGAGGAGCTCCTGGTCGTCGTGAACGCGTCGAACATCGATAAGGACCGCGCGCACGTGACCGGCCACCTGGAGGCGAAGGTCGACTTCGAGGATCGCTCGATGGAGACCGCGCTCATCGCCATCCAGGGACCGCGCGCGGCGGTCATCCTATCGACCATCACGGACCTCGACGTGCGCGAGGCGTCGATCGAGGCGCTGGCGCCGTTCGGGGTCACGTCCGCGCGCGTCGCCGGCGCCCGGGCGACGGTCGCGCGCACGGGTTACACGGGCGAGGACGGCTTCGAGATCTTCGTCTCCTCCGACCGCGCCCTCGGACCGTGGACGCGCCTGCTCGCCGCCGGCGCGGCGTCGGGGCTGATGCCCGTGGGGCTCGGCGCGCGCGACACGCTGCGCCTCGAGGCGCGCTACTCGCTGTACGGCAATGAGATCGACGAGACGACCGGCCCCATCGAGGCCGGCCTCGGCTGGACCTGCAAGCTCGAGAAGGACTTCATCGGCCGCGACGCGATCGCCAAGGAGAAGGCCGATGGTCCGGCGCGCCGGCTCGTCGGGTTGGTGGTGGAAGGCGGCGTCGCGCGGCACGGGCACGAGGTCTTCGCTGACGGCATCGGAGTTGGAGTGGTCACCAGCGGCACGTTCGGCCCGACGGTGCAGCGCAACATCGCGCTCGCGTACGTTCCGTCCGGCAAGGCCAAGGTGGGCACCGACCTCGCGATCCGGATCCGCGACCGCGACGTCCCGGCTAAGGTAGTCAAGACGCCATTTTTTAGGAGAGCCGCATGAGCATGATCCCCGACGAGCTGCGCTACTCGAAGGAGCACGAGTGGGTCCGCCTGGATGAGGACACGGCGACCATCGGCATCACCCATTTCGCGCAGGAGCAGCTGGGCGACGTCGTGTTCGTGGAGCTTCCCGAGAAAGGCTCGAGCGTTCGCCAGTTCGCGAGCTTCGGCGTCGTCGAATCCGTGAAGGCGGCTTCCGACGTCTATTCGCCGGTCTCAGGCGAGGTCCTCGAACGCAACCTCAAGGTCATCGAAAGCCCCGAGCTGGTGAACAGCGCTCCGTACGGCGACGGCTGGCTGCTCAAGGTCCGCGTCTCGGACCGCGGCGATCTCGCGAACCTTCTGTCGCCGGCCGACTATCGCGCGCACATCGGAGAGAACGCGGGCAGCGGGGGAGACTGACATTCCCCGCAACCCGTACTCGCCGCACACCGACGCCGATCGCGCCGCGATGCTCGCCGCCGTCGGCATCCGCTCGGTGGACGATCTGCTGGTCGCGATCCCGGAGCGCGCGCGGCGGCCGCGCCTGGGCGTGCCGGCGGGCCTGTCCGAGCTGGAGCTCCATCAGGAGCTCTCGCGCATCGCGTCGCAGGATCGGCCGGCCGGATCCGGGCCGTTCTTCCTGGGCGCGGGCGTGTATCGCCGTTACATCCCCGCCGCGGTGCCCGTCCTCGCCACACGCGGCGAGTTCCTGACCGCGTACACGCCGTACCAGCCGGAGGTCAGCCAGGGCACGCTCCAGGCGATCTGGGAGTACCAGTCGCTCGTGGCGGAGCTCCTCGGCTTCGACGTGTCGAATGCCTCGATGTACGACGGCTCGACCGCGCTCGCGGAGGCGGCCCTGCTCGCGGTCCGCGCCACGGGCCGTCATCGCGTCGTCGTCGCCCATGACGTCCACCCCCACGCGCGCGCGGTCCTGCGCGCGTACGCGCACGGACCGGATCTCGAGATCGTCGAGGTCGCGGACACCGTGGCGCTCACAGAGAACGCGACCGGCGCCGCCTGCCTGATCACGCAGAACCCTTCCTTCTTCGGCACGATCGTCGACCTGCGTGCCGTCGCGGAGGCGGCGCACGCGGCCGGCGCGCTCGCCGTCGCCTCGGTCGAGCCGGTGTCGTGCGCGCTGCTGGAGCCGCCGGGCGCCTGCGGCATCGACGTCGGGGTCGGCGACGGCCAGCCGCTGGGCATCCCGATGACCTTCGGCGGTCCCTACGTCGGGATGATGGCCGCGACCAGTGCGCTGGTCCGCCAGATGCCGGGCCGCATCGTCGGCGCGACGAGCGACGAGGACGGCACGCGCGGATTCGTGAACACGCTGCAGACGCGCGAGCAGCACATCCGCCGCGAGAAGGCGACAAGCAACATCTGCACGAACGAGGCGGTGTACGCGATCCACGCCGCGATCTACCTCGCGCTCATGGGCCCGCGCGGGCTCGCGTCGGTCGCGGCGCGCTCGGTCGAACAGGCGCATCGGGCCGCCGAGAGGCTCGCCGCGCTGCCGGGCTGCGCCGTGACCAACGACGGTCCGTTCTTCTTCGAGTTCACGCTGCGCACCCCGCTCGGCGCGACCGCGCTGCGGGACGCGCTGCTGCGCGACAGCATCACCGCGGGCTATCCCCTCGGGCACGATTTCCCGGATCGGGCCGACGAGATCCTGGTCTGCTGCACCGAGCTGACCACGGACGACGACATCGCCCGGCTGGCGACGTCGATCGCGAGCGAGATGTCGCGCGCAGGCGCCCCAGCGCCCGCGCGGCGCCCGGCGCCGCGGTCGAAGGCGGTGCCGGCGTGACGCGGCGCTTCCCCGAGAGCGGCGCGGCCACCGCGGAGCCGGCGCTCGAGCCTCTCCTGTTCGAGCTCGCGCGCGAGGGCCGCGGGAACGGTCACGTTCCCTCTGCCGAGACTCCCGCGGCGGTCCCCGAGCGCTTCCGGCGGAAGGCCACTTTGCGCCTACCGGAGCTCGCCGAGCAGCAGGTCGTGCGGCACTTCATGCATCTCGCGCAGCTGAACTACGCCGTCGACACCGGCTTCTATCCGCTCGGCTCGTGCACCATGAAATACAACCCCAAGATCAACGACCGGATCGCGTCGCTGCCGGGCTTCGCGGACCTGCACCCGCTGCAGCCCGACGCCGACGCGCAGGGCGCGCTCCGCCTGATCTGGGAGCTGGAGCGGCTGCTCGCGGGGATCACCGGCATGCCCGAGGTGTCGCTGCAGCCGGCCGCCGGCGCGCACGCCGAGTTCACCGCCATCCTCATGTTCAAGGCCTATCACGCCTCGCGCGGCGAAGCGGCCAAGCGGCGCCGCGTGATCGTCCCGGACTCCGCGCACGGCACGAACCCTTCCTCCGCGGCGATGTGCGGCTTCGACGTGACGACCGTGCCGAGCGATGCCCGCGGCAACGTCGACCTCGCCGCGCTCGAGGCCACACTCGGCGACGACGTCGTCGGCATGATGCTCACGAACCCGAACACGCTCGGCCTGTTCGAGGAGCGCCTCGAGGAGGTCATCGCCGCGGTGCATCGGGTGGGCGGTCTCATGTACGGCGACGGCGCGAACATGAACGCCCTGCTCGGCATCGCGCGGCCGGGCGACCTCGGCTTCGACGTCATCCACCTCAACCTGCACAAGACCTTCTCGACGCCGCACGGCGCGGGTGGTCCCGGCGCGGGCCCCGTGCTGGCCAACGAGAAGCTCGCGCCCTTCCTGCCGGTGCCGCGAGTGGTGCGTGACGCCGGCGGGGCCTTCCACCTGACCGAGGATCGGCCTCGGTCGGTGGGACGCGTGCGCGCGTTCCACGGCAACTACGGCGTGCTCGTCCGCGCCTACTCGTACATCCGCAACCTCGGCGAGGACGGGCTGCGCGCGTGCGGCGAGGACGCGATCCTCGCGGCGAATTACCTCCTCGCGCTGCTGCGGCCCGCGTTCGACGTGGCCTACGACCGTCCCTGCATGCACGAGTTCGTGCTGAGCGCCGCCGCGCAGAAGAAGGCGGGCGCGTCGGCGCTCGATGTCTCCAAGGCCCTGATCGACGAGGGATTCCATCCGCCGACGGTGTACTTCCCGCTCATCGTGAGCGAGGCGCTCATGATCGAACCGACGGAGACCGAGCCGAAGGAAACGCTCGACGCGTTCGCGGCCGCGCTTCGCCGCATCGCCGAGCGCGTCAAGACGGACCCCGCCTCGGTCCACGACACGCCCCGCACCGCGCCTCTTCGCCGGCTCGACGAGGTCGGCGCGGCCCGTCGCCCGCGGCTGCGCTGGCGGGCAGGCTCCTAGGCCCGGTACCGTCGAATTCACCCGGAGGGACCCGCGAATTCACCGGGAGGGACCCGGCGGCGCGAGGTGTACCGTCTAGGGGCATGAGCCGCCGCGCGATCGACCTCCTCGAGGCGGACGGTCGCAACGACCGGGAGCTCGTTCTCGCGGCCAGAGCCGGCGACATCCGCGCCTTCGAAGCCCTCTTCTATCGCTATCGCGACGGGATCTTCCGTCTTGGCTACGCCATCACGAAGGATGCGGGCTACGCGGATGAGATCGTCGTCGACACCTTCGCTCGTGCCTACCGCGCACTCGAACGGCTCGAGCCCGACGACTCCCTGCGGCCGTGGCTCTACCGCGTGGCGGTCAATCTCAGCTACAACCACCGGCCGCGCCCGAACATCGTGATCACCACGCTCGATGACGGCGCCACGGACGTGGCCGCCGCGGACGAGGGGTCGCCGTCCTCGCTCGCGGAGAGGGCCGAGGTCCGGCGCGTCGTGCTCGAGTGCGTCGACATGCTCGGCGCCAAGCAGCGCCTTGTCGTGGTCCTGCATTACCTCAACGGCCTGAACCTCGCCGAGATCGCCCAGGTCGTCGACTGCCCGGTCGGCACGGTGAAATCGCGCCTGCACTACGCCCTGCGGGCCCTGCGAACGCATCTCGCGCGACATCCGGACCTCCTGTTCGAACCCGCGGCGCCCGCCGCGGCTATGAGCAGTGGGATGGAGCACGCATGAGGCTCTTCGGGCGGCGCGACCGCATGACCCTGGGCGAGCAGCTGGAGATCGAGGATCTCGTCGTCGACGCCTTCAGGCCGCTTCGGTCGCGGGGCGCAAGCGTGTCGGCGGCCCGCGTGCACGCGGTCGTCCGCTGGCAGCCGCGCGTCGAGGCGGCTCACTCGGGCGGTCTCGCCCTCCTGCCACGTCTGACGGAGTCGTCGCTCGCGCTGGCGCTCATGGCGTTCGTCTTCGCGGGGTCGGTCGGAGCGCCGGCGCCTCGTTCGGCGGACGCGGAGCTCGGCACGGCAGAGTCGGAGCCGCGCGTCCACGTCTCGCGTCCGTTGGATGACGACACCTTCATCCGCTGGGTCCGGATCGGCCGCACCGGGCGGATCTTCGATGACCTCGATCCCAGCGCCGGCGTGCAGCAGGTGCATGCCGAGGACACCACGGCGCCCGCCGTGATCACGGAGCGTCGCGGCCGTAGCTTCTAGCGCGCTGCGGTCGGCGCTGGCGGCGTCGATCGTCGTGTCGTTGCTGGCGTCGTGCGGCTCGCCGACCCCTCCTCGGCGCGACGTCGTCATCGGGCTGATCGGCGAGCCGGACTCGGTCTTCGCGGACGACGCCCGAGCGCAGCTGCTGGAGGCGGCGGTCACCGAGTCGCTCGTGCGTCGCGACGCGCGCGACGAGCTTGTCGCGCGGCTCGCGGACGCGGTGCCGACGTTCGAGAACGGCGGCCTGCGCTTCGTGACCGACGACCCGTCCGCGCCGTCCGGCCGCCTCGTCGCCGTCTTCCGGCTGCGCGACAACGCGCGCTGGCAGGACGGCCGGCCGATCACGGCGCCCGACGTGCGCTTCGCGTACGAGGAGGACCGCGGAGCTGCCGTCGGGACCGAGCGGCGATACCGGGCGGATCGCATCGAGGCCGTCGAGGTCATCGACGATCGCTCCGTCCGGGTCCTCTATCGCGCCGGCGAGCGATGGCCGGACTACGCGCTCGCGCCCGGCGTCATGCCGCGGCACATCCTGAGCGGCGCGACCCCGGACGCGCGGACCGGGTACGCGCGGCGCCCGGTCCACGCCGGCCCCTTCGCGGTCGCGGCCTGGATCGGCGGCTTCGGCGTCACGCTCTCCGCGTTCCCCGACTACGTGCTCGGGCGCCCGCCGCTCGGTCGCATCGAGGTTCGTTTCCTGCGCGACCGGGCCGCGATGCTGGACGCGCTGCGCCGCGGCGACATCGACGTCGCGCCGTCGCCCGCGCTCGAGGCCGATCTCTCGGGCGTCGTCGACGAGATCGCCGACGACACCGACCGGTCCGGGTTGCGCGCCTTCTACACGCAGACGGAGGGGCTGGAGGTGCTTCGCTACGGTCCGCGCTTGACGGATCCGCGCGTACGGCGCGCGATCTCGCTGACGGTCGATCGCTCGCGCATCATCTCGAGCATCTTCGGCGGGCGGGCCCGCGTGCCCTCCTCGTATCTGGTGCCGCCGCAGCGGTACGCGGCGGAGGGCGATCCGGCGGCGCGGCCCGACGTCCCGACCGCGCGCGGGCTGATGGCCGCGGCGGGTTACCGCCCCGGCACGTTCGGGATCCTCGAGCGCGGAGGCGATCGTCTCGTCGTGACGCTGCTCGTCGCGTCGGGTTCCGACCCCAGGCTCGAGGCGGCGAGGATGGTAGCCGGTGACCTCGCTGCCGTCGGCATCGCCGCCGACGTCCGGCAGCGGTCCGACGTGGAGATCGGCGCCGCGATCGCGCGATCCGAGTTCGATCTCGCGCTGATGCCCGAGGCCGCGTCCGACGCCCTGGGCGCGTCGGACCGCTACGCCGGCCGGGCGGGACCGTGGTTCGATACGCTGGCCCTGGCCGCGCGCGACGCGGGCGATCTCGATCAGCGCTCGCTCTACGCGGAGCTGCAGCGCCTGTGGCGGGAGAGCAACGCCGCGCTGCCGCTGTACCAGCGGTTGGCGGTGGACGTGGCGCCGCGCTCGCTGGCCGCCGTCCAGCCGAGCCCGGCGGGCGCTCCCTTGACCTGGAACGCGCATGAGTGGGCCTTCCGGAGGTGAAAGAATGATGAGGAACGAGCGAAGGAGGGCTTTGCCCGAATGAGCGAGCCAACCAGCCGTGAGCCTGGCGGCGAGTCGCTGAGGCGAATGCCGAAGAGACGAGCGCGAGGAACGGCCGCGCTGCTCGTCGTCGCGGCGCTGCTCGTGGCCGCCTGTACCTCCACGCCCCCGCCCACCGGCCAGCAGCAGAGCGGCGAGATCGACACCAACGGCGCGATCACGACGAACGCCGGGGGCGAACCGGACACGATCGACCCCCAGAAGGAGTCGTTCGTCAACGAGGTCGCCCAGACGATGATGGTCTTCGAGGGGCTGATGACGCTCGACGCCAAGAGCCTGAAGCCCATTCCGGCGGCGGCGAAGGAAGATCCCAAGGTGTCCGCGGACGGGCTCACCTACACGTTCACCCTGCGCGACGGGCTTAAGTACTCCGATGGCAGTCCGCTCACGGCCAAGGACTTCGCGTACGGCTGGACGCGGCTGTGCGACCCGGCCACCGCGGGTGACTACGCGTTCACCGGGTACATCATCGCCGGCTGCGAGGCCTGGAACACGCTCGTGCCGGGCAAGGCGACGCCGGCGGAGCTGAAGGCCGCGAAGGACAAAGTCGGCATCAAGGTCAATGGCGACAAGGAGATCTCGTTCACGCTGGTCGAGCCGGCGCCGTACTTCCCATCCATCGCCGGGATCTGGGTCGGCGTGCCGTCGCGCGAGTCGGATGTGACGAAGGGCGGCGACCGCTGGACCGAACCCTCGACGTTCATCGGCAACGGCCCGTTCAAGCTCACCGAGTGGAAGCACAACGACAAGCTCGTCTTCGAGCGCAACGACAACTATCGGACGCCTGCGAAGCTCAAGAAGTGGACCAAGGTCATGATCAACGACGGCGCGGTCGCGTTCGCCGCGTACCGCGGCAACGAGCTCGACTTCTACGGCGTCGCGGCCGAGGACCTGCGCACGGTCGAGGGCGATCCCGAGCTGAAATCGCAGGCCGTCGACGTGGGTGGCTCGTGCACGAACACCTACCTGTTCAACAGCAAGAAGCCGCCCTTCACCGACCAGAAAGTGCGCCAGGCGTTCGCCAAGTCGTTCGACCGCGACGACTACATCAAGAACGTCCAGAAGATCGGGTTGCCGGCGCTGTCGTTCATCCCGCCGGGACGTCCCGGCTACGACCCGCAGGACGCCTTCCAGAAGTACGACCCCGCCGCGGCAAAGGCGCTGCTGCAGTCATCGAGCTTCTTCGGCAAGCCTGAGCTGAATAACCTCAAGTTCACCTACGCCACGAGCCCGCGCGGGAAGACGAGGGTGGAGTGGGCCCAGCAGCAGTGGAAGACCAACCTCGGGCTCGACGTGGCGCTCGACCCGGTCGATAGCACGACGCTGGCGCAGCTAACCAAGCGGGCCGAGACGAATCCACAGTTCTCGTTCCTCGGCTGGTGCGAGGACTACCCCGACCCGCAGGACTGGCTCAGCACGGTGTTCCGCTCGAATTCGACGGTCCTCAAGACCGGATACGCGAACCCCGACTTCGATAAGCTCACCAGCGACGCGGACCGCGAGCGCGACCCGGTCAAGCGGCTCGAGCTGTATCAGAAGGCGTCACGCCTGCTGAGCCAGGACGCACCCGCGGCGTTCCTCTATTACGCCTCGGCGAAGTACCTGAAGAAGCCGTGGGTCAAGGGCGTCACGGACTCGACGCTCGACTTCGAGTACGGCATCTATCGCATCACGGACATCTACGTAACGAAGAAAAGCTAAACCGCTCGTGCTGGCGTACGCGATCCGTCGCCTGCTCCTGATCGTCCCCACGATGTTCTTCGTCGCGGTCATCACCTTCGCGCTCGCGCACGCGGCGCCGGGCTCGCCGTTCGACCGCAACGTCAACCGCCCACTCCCGCAGTCGACCATCGACCGGCTGAACGCCATCTACGGCGTCGATCAGCCGCTGCCGGAGCAGTTTGCCCGCTACCTGGGCAACGCGCTCCGCTTCGAATTCGGCTCGAGCCTGGTCCGTGACCGGCCGGTCACGGACATCATCGCCCAGGGGTTCCCGGTCTCGGCCCAGCTCGGCGTCCAGGCCCTGCTGCTCGCGCTCGCGATCGCCATTCCCCTGGGCGTGCTCAGCGCGCTGAAGCAGAACTCCGCGCTCGATTACGCGAGCCTGTTCTTCGCGACGATCGGCTACACGATCCCGTCCTTCGTGATCGCGATCTTCCTCATCTTCGTCTTCGCCGTCGACCTCAAGCTGCTGCCGATCATCGGGTGGGGGACGCCGCAGCACTGGATCCTGCCGACGATCGTGCTGGCGCTCGGCCCCGCTGCTTTCCTCACGCGCATCACGCGCGCGAGCATGCTCGAGACGATCCGCCAGGACTACGTGCGCACGGCGCGCGGCAAGGGTCTGGCCGAGCAGGCCGTGATCACGGGGCACGCGCTGAAGAACGCGCTCATCCCCGTCGCGACGATCGTCGGGCCGGCGACCGCGGCCCTGGTGACCGGCTCGTTCATCATCGAGAGCCTCTTCAGCGTCCCCGGGATAGGACGCGAGTTCGTCCTCAGCATCCAGAAGCGCGACTATCCGGTGATCATGGGGACGGCGCTGCTATATGCCTTCCTCATCGCGGTCGCGAACCTCACCGTCGACCTCCTCTACGGCATCCTCGACCCGCGCGTGAAGGTCGACAAGTGACCGTGCCGTCGACCGCGTGGCAGGGGCGCTCCGCCGAGCGGGGCGTGCTCGCGGGCGGGCAGCGGTCGTTGTGGGGGGACGCGCTCGAGCGCGTGGTCCGCAATCGGCTCGCGGTCATCGGCCTCGTCGTGATCGCGCTCGCGCTGCTCGCAGCGCTGCTCGCGCCGTGGATCTCGCCCTACGGACCGAACGACCAGGATCCGTCGCTGTCGCTCATGGAGCCGCGCTTCGTGAGCTCGGAGTATGTGAACGCCAAGTACCTTCTGGGGAGCGACGCGCTCGGCCGCGACATCCTCACGCGGCTCATCTGGTCCGCGCGTATCAGCATGGTCGTCGGCTTCGTGCCGGTCGCGCTCATCTTCGTCATCGGAGTCACGCTCGGTCTCCTCTCGGGCTACCACGGCGGCTGGCTCGACGGCGCGCTCATGCGCTTCACCGACGTCATGTACGGCTTCCCCGATCTGCTGTTCCTGCTCATCGTGATGGCGACGCTCCGGGACAGCCCGGTGGGCGATATCTTCGGCGGCCTGTTCCTGATGTTCATCGCGATCGCGCTGGTGGCGTGGGTGGGTCTCGCCCGCCTCACCCGAGGGCAGATCCTCTCGCTGAAGGAGAAGGAATTCGTCGAGGCGGCGAGGACCATCGGTGCCGGCTCGGGCCGCATCATGCTGCGTCACCTGCTGCCGAACGCCCTCGGGCCGATCATCGTCTCGCTGTCATTCGCGATCCCGAGCGCCATCCTCATCGAGGCCACCCTGTCGTTCATCGGCATCGGAGTGAAGCCGCCGACGCCGAGCTGGGGCGTCATGATCCACGACGGCTTCGTGGTGTTCTCCACGACTCCGTGGCCGGTCTTGCTCCCGGCCTTCTGCATCTCGATCGTCATGCTGTCGTTCACGTTCGTGGGGGACGGGCTCCGCGACGCGCTGGACCCGAGGATGCGGATATGAGCGCCCTCGGCCCGACCCTGACGCTATGCTGCGCGGACGCCCCGGCTGGCCGCAGGGGCAGGGGCCCCGGCGGAGCGAAGCGACCGAACGACTGAGGATATTGACGAGGACGAGAGGGATGAGAACCGGTGCCTGAGCTCCTCGAGGTCAAGGACCTCAAGACGCAGTTCTTCACCCGAGACGGCGTCGTGCGCGCCGTCGACGGCGTGAGCTTCGAGCTCGCGGCCGGCGAGACGCTCGGGATCGTCGGCGAATCCGGCTGCGGCAAGTCCGTGACGGCGCTCTCGCTGATGCGCCTGATCCCGCAGCCGCCCGGCAAGATCGTGAACGGCTCGATCATGTTCGACGGGGCCGACGTCCTGAAGATGGACGACGACGAGGTCCGCGGCATCCGCGGCAACAACATCGCGATGATCTTCCAGGACCCCATGACGAGCCTCAATCCGGTGCTCACCATCAGCCGGCAGATCACCGAGGCACTCGAGCTGCACCTGAAGATGGACCGGACCGAAGCGCGCAAGCGGACCGTCGAGCTCCTCGAGCTGGTGAACATCCCGAGCGCGAAGAAGCGCCTCGACGACTACCCGCATCAATTCTCGGGCGGCATGCGCCAGCGCGTCATGATCGCGATGGCCCTGTCGTGCAACCCAAAGCTGATCCTCGCCGACGAGCCGACGACCGCGCTCGACGTGACGATCCAGGCGCAGATCCTCGACCTCCTGAAGAACCTCGCTCGCGAGTTCCGCACGGCCTTCATCCTCATCACGCACGACCTGGGCGTCGTCGCAGGAATGACCCAGCGCATCCACGTCATGTACGCGGGCAAGATCGTCGAGAAGGCCGACACCGCGGAGCTGTTCGGGAACCCGAAGATGCCGTACACGTGGGGCCTGCTGCGGTCGATCCCGCGCCTCGACGAGAAGCGCAAGGCGAAGCTCGTCCCGATCGAGGGCCTGCCCCCGGACCTCATCGCTCCACCGCCCGGCTGCCGCTTCGAGCCACGCTGTCAGTACCGCCGCGACATCTGCGCGAAGGAAGAGCCCGCGCTGACCGGTGTCCCGAACGCGAAGCCCGATCACGAGGTGCGCTGTTGGGGCACCCAGCAGGGCGGCTGGCTCGTAGACCTCGACTGGCGAAGCGAGATCGGCGACATCGCGGTGCTCGAGGAGATCAAGAAGGAGATCGCCGATCTCCCGCCTGAAATGAAGCGCGGTGGGGAGGCCGGGGAGCCGCCGCCTCCGCCGGCAGCGTAGGAGGCAACATGGCGCTGACACCGACACCGACGCAGCCCCGGGAAGAGTTCATCCAGCGCGGCCGCTCGTCCGCGGTCGCCGGCAGCGGCCGCAACCTGCTCGAGGTCGCGGCGCTCAAGATGCACTTCCCGCTCACCCAGGGCATCGTGTTCCAGCGCCAGGTCGGCGCCGTCCGAGCGGTCGACGGCATCGACTTCTTCGTCGAGAAGGGCGAGACCCTCGGCCTCGTCGGCGAGTCGGGCTGCGGCAAGTCGACGACGGGCCGCGCGATCCTGCAGCTGTACAAGCCGACCGCCGGGTCCGTGAAGTTCGATGGCACTGAGCTGACGACGCTGGGCGGCGAGCAGATGCGACGGATGCGCCGACGGATGCAGATGATCTTCCAGGACCCCTACGCCTCGCTGAATCCGCGGATGACCGTCGGGAACATCATTGGCGAGCCGCTCGAGGTCCACCACCTCGCGGCCGGCAAGGCCAAGACCGAGCGCGTGCAGGAGCTGCTGCGCATCGTCGGCCTCAACCCGTACTTCACGAACCGCTACCCGCACGAGTTCTCGGGCGGCCAGCGGCAGCGCATCGGCGTCGCACGCGCTCTCGCGGTCGAGCCGGACTTCATCGTCGCGGACGAGCCGATCTCGGCGCTCGACGTATCGATCCAGGCGCAGGTGATCAACCTTCTCGAGGAGCTGCAGGAGAAGTTCAAGCTCACCTACCTGTTCATCGCCCACGACCTCTCCGTCGTGCGCCACATCAGCGACCGCGTCGCGGTCATGTACCTCGGCAAGATCGTCGAGCTCGCCGACCGCATCGACCTGTACGAGAACCCGCTGCATCCGTACAGCCAGGCGCTGCTCTCGGCCGTCCCGATCCCGGACCCGGTCGTCGAGACGAAGCGCAAGCGGATCATCCTGACGGGCGACGTCCCGAGCCCGGTGAACCCGCCGACCGGCTGCCGCTTCCACACGCGATGCTGGAAGGCGCAGCAGATCTGCTCCGAGGTCGACCCGGAGTTCATCGAGCACGCCCCGCGCCACTGGGCCGCATGCCACTTCCCCGGTGCGTAAGAGAGGCGAAGCTCGGGTGGCGACGTGTCCTCGGTCGGGTGCCGCTGTTCGCGACTCGGCGATCCCGCGCCTTGCCGCCCACCGCATCACGGCCCCGGCGCGGGGCCCCACCTTCGTCGCGAACACGCGGCCCCTCCCTCGACCTCGCCACCCTCGCTTCGCCCGGCTCTCGCCGCGTCCGTAGCGAGAATCGGCCCCTCCCTCGACCTGCCCGCCCTCGCTTCGCCCGGCTATTGCCCGCGGATCATCACGACGGCGGCGGGCCGGCCCTGCCGAGCCGACACTCTGAGCCCGGCGGCGCCAGCAGCCGGGCGAGGGCGGCACGAGGGACGCACGGCTAATTCGATAGCGCGGATGTAGTGGTGTCGGCCCCGGCAGGGACCGGCCCGGCGCCGGCACGACGCCTGAACTAGCGGGTCACACTTCCCGTATGTCTGATGTGAGGCAATTCGTGGCCGCATTGCTCGCGATCTCCGTCGTGGCGGCGGCGTGCGGATCGCAAGAGAAGGCCGCGCCCAGCGTCGAGCCGGAGACGCCCGTCGCCGGTGGGCGCATCGTCGAGGGCTCGTTCAACGACGCCGTGACGCTCAACCCGATCCTGTCGAACGACGCTGCTTCGACCACCGTGTGGTCCAAGCTCTACGACACGCTGTACCAGGCCGATCCGAAGACGGGCGAGCTGCGGCCAAATCTCGGCACGTGGACGGTGAGCCCCGACGGGCTCACGTACCGCTGGACGATCGACGCGGGCGCGAAGTGGTCCGATGGCATGCCGATCACGGGTCGTGACTACGCGACCGCGGTGATGCTCGTCGCCAAGAGCAAGAAGACGATGCGCAAGGCGTACTTCGAGGACATCGTCGGGTGGCGGGACTACGTCGAGGGGAAGGCCGCGGCCATCAGCGGCGTCGCCATCGACCCGGCCGATCCGAAGAAGTTCGCCGTGACGTTCGGGCGCGTCTTCTGCCCCGCGCTCGTGAACGCTTTCGGCACCGCGGCCGGCCCGCTGCCGGCGCACGTCTGGGGCAAGTACACGGCCCTGGCGAGCGCCGACGCCGTCGATCGTGCGGACGAGAACCTCGCGCCACACGTGGCGAGCGGGCCGTTCGTCCTGAGGGAGTGGCGTAAGGGCGACCAGATCACGCTCGATCGGAACGCGACCTACTGGAAGGGCGCGCCGCTCGTCGACCAGTACGTCCTGAAGATCGTGCCCGACACGACGGTGCAGGTCGCGCAGCTGCGCAGCGGCGAGCTCAGCCTCGCGTCGATCGACCCGAAGGATCTCGCCGCCGTAGCCGCGCAGGACCAGCTGCGCGTCGTCAAGGTCCAGTCGCTGAGCTACACGTACATCGGATGGAACACGCGGAGCAAGAGCGCGCCGGCGCTCGGCGATCGCCGCATCCGCCAGGCCCTCGCGTACGGCCTGGACCTGGACGCGGTCGTGCGCACGGTGCTGAGCGGCGAGGGCACCAAGATGGTCGCGCACCATCCACAGGTCTCGTGGGCCGCGCCGCAGGCAGCGGCGCTCGAGCAGTACGCGTACGACCGGAAGAAGGCCGAGCAGCTCATCCAGTCCGCCGGCTACACCAAGGGCGCGGACGGCTTCTATGCGAAGGACGGCCGACCGCTTGGCTTCACCATCCTCTCGAACTCGGCCAACAAGACCCGTGAGATGTTCATGCAGAACGCGGCCGAGCAGTACCGCGCCCTCGGCGTCCGCGTCACGCCGAAGCTCGAAGCGTACGAGGCGGTGGTCGACAAGCTCGCGACCGCGAGCCCGGAGATCGAGGCGTGGATCGTCGGCTGGTCGCTGAACCTGGAGCCCGATCCCTACGCCATCTGGCACTCGAGCCAGATCCCCGATCCGACCAGGAAGACGACCGGCTTCAACTTCGGCGGCTACACCGCCCCGGGTCTCGACAAGCTCATCGAGGACGCACGGATCGGCGACTGCTCGCTCGCGGCGCGCAAGCGCGGGTACGAGGCGTTCAACAAGATCCTGAACGAGGACCAGCCCTACGACTTCGGCTTCTCGCCGAAGACGCTACTGGTGGTTCCGAAGAGCCTGCGCGAGTTCGATCCGGGGTCGTACGGGAGCGCCTGGAATGTCGAGAAGTGGTGGTACCACAGGCCGTGAACCGCTCCCCTCCAGCGACGGTACCGGAGGGAGGCCGGCGGAGACCGACCCGCGGCTAGACTCTGCCCGTCACGAGACGGAAGGAAATCACGGAGGGGCCATGAAGAGCACACGCGCGATGCGCATGTTCGTGTCCGTCTTGGGCGCGGCGAGCCTCGTCGCGACGGCCTGCGCGCCGTCCACGACGGCGCCAGGCGCGACCCCGGCGCAGGCCGAGACGCCGGTCGCGGGCGGCCGCGTCATCGAGGGCACGGCGAGCGACGCCCAGCGGCTGAACCCTGCGACGTCCAACGACAACGTCTCGTCGCTGGTCTCCGGCAAGATCTACGACTCGCTCGTGAACGTCGACCCGAAGACGGGCGACCCGATCCCGTGGCTGGGCAAGTGGACGGTCAGCTCCGATGGCCTGACCTACAGCTGGACGATCGAGGCCAAGGCGAACTGGTCCGATGGCAAGCCGATCATCGCCGACGACTTCCTCACGCGCGTGAAGTCCCAACTCCGTAGCAAGGTCACGCCGAACAAGAGCACCTTCAACGACGTCGTCGGCGCGCAGGACTACCAGGCGGGCAAGGCCACGAGCGTCTCCGGGATCAAGATCGACCCCGCCGACCCGAAGAAGTTCAGCGTCACGTTCACCAAGGTCTTCTGCCCCGCGCTGCTGAGCGTGTTCGGCTCGGCGCCGCTCCCGACGCACATCTTCGGCAAGTACACCGTCGACAGCGACGTCACCAAGAACCTCGACGACGCCCCTGAGATCAACGCTCCACCCGTCGCGAGCGGCCCGTTCAAGTTCAAGGAGTGGCGCAAGGGCGACCAGATCATCCTCAGCCGGAACGACACGTACTTCCTGGGCGCGCCGTTGCTCGACGAGTACGTGCTCAAGGTCGTGGCCGACTCGACGGTCGGGGCCGCGCAGCTCAAGACCGGCGAGCTCACCGTCTACTCGATCCAGCCCGGCGACGTCGCTGACCTCTCCAAGCAGGACAGCCTGAAGGTCTACCGGTGGCAGAACCCCGGTTACACCTACATCGGCTGGCGGCAGCAGAGCCCGACCGCGACCTTCCTCAACGACAAGCGCGTCCGCCAGGCGCTCGCCTACGGCATCAACATGAAGGACGTGCTCCAGGCCGTGTACTTCGGCGAGGGCACCCAGGTGTTCTCGCACCACGCCCCGGTCTCGTGGGCCGCGGCGACCGGCCTGAACCCGTACGCGTACGACAAGGCGAAGGCCGAGAGCCTCCTCAAGGACGCGGGTTACGCCAAGGGAGCCGATGGCTTCTTCGCCAAGGACGGCAAGACGCTCGGCTTCACCATCGTCACGAACCAGGGCAACAAGACGCGCGAGACGTTCCTGCAGGCCGCGGCCGAGCAGTACAAGCAGCTCGGCGTGAAGATCAATCCGAAGCTGGAGGCGTTCGAGGCGCTCGTGCCGAAGCTGACCGGCGGCAGCCCCGAGATCGAGTCGGTCATCATCGGCTGGCAGATCGGCGCCGAGGCTGACGCGTACACGCTCTGGCATTCTTCGGCCATCCCGACCCCCGAGAAGGGCGGGAACAACTTCGTCTTCTTCAAGAACGCGCGCGTGGACCAGCTCCTTGACATCGGCCGCGGGCCCGACTGTTCGAAGGACGCGCGGAAGAAGGCGTACCAGGAGTTCAACCAGATCCTGAACGAGGAGCAGCCCTACAACTTCGGCATCTCCAACAACGTCCTCCTTGCGACCGCAGCGAACATCCGAGGCATCGACCCGGGCTCGTTCAGCCCGACCGGCGAGTGGAACATCCACAAGTGGTGGATCAAGAAATAGCGTGAGTTTCGGACCGGAAGGCGGCGTGGGCGCCACTGCCCACGCCGCCGCGGGCCTCTAGGAGCATCCGAGCTGCGCGAATACGTGATCCGGCGCTTGCTGTACGCGATCCCGACGCTGCTCGGGATCTCCGTCATCGTCTTCATGCTCACGCGACTCTCGCCCGGCGATCCTGTCCGCCTGTTCACCTTCGGCTCGGTCACGATCACCGAGGACGACATCCGCCAGCTGCGCGCCTTCTACGGCCTGGACCAGCCTCTGCCGGTGCAGTACGTGAACTGGATGCTCGGTGTCCTGCGCGGTGACTTCGGGATGTCTCTCCAGTACCACAAGCCCGCGCTCGGGCTCCTCCTCGAGCGCTTGCCCGCCACGCTTCAGCTCGCGCTCGCCGCGCTCCTGCTGCAGCTCCTCATCGGCGTCCCGCTCGGCGTCTACGCCGCGCTGAAGCGCGGGAGCTGGGTGGACAATGCGATCCGGCTCTTCGGCGTGGTCGGCCATGCGGTGCCGACGTTCTGGATCGGGCTGCTGGCGATCATCCTGTTCGCCGTCACGCTGCGCGTCCTGCCCAGCCAGGGCCTCCTCACCGTGGGCAAGGATCAGTCGGACATCATCGACCGGCTGCGCCACATCATCCTGCCGGCGTTCGTGCTCGCGCTCGCGGGGATCGCGAACTACTCGCGCTACCTGCGCACCGAGACCCTCGACGTCATCGCGCAGGACTTCGTGCGCACCGCCCACGCCAAGGGGCTCCGTAACCGGACCGTCGTGTTCACGCACGCGCTTCGGAACGCGCTCATCCCCATGGTGACCGCGCTCGGCGGTCTGCTCGCGGTGCTCGTCTCCGGCTCGCTCATCGTCGAGCAGATCTTCACCTGGCCCGGTGCGGGACAGTTCACCTATGCCGCGGCCCGCGTGAAGGACTATCCCGTGATCATGGCCGGCGTGATGCTGGGGAGCACCCTGCTCGTCGTCAGCTACCTGATCCGCGACGTGCTCTACGCGGTCGTCGACCCACGGATCAAGGCGCGTTAGTGGCCACGACCGCGCAGGCCGCGCCGATGCCCGCGATCGTCCCGCTGCGCCGCGCGTCGGCCGGCCTGTGGTCGAACGCGTGGTACCGGTTGCGCCGCGATCGGCTGACGGTCGCCGCGAGCGCGGTGCTGCTGGCGCTGATGATGCTGTCGATCGCCGCGCCGCTCCTCTCCGCGTACGTGTTCGGGATGAGCTTCGAGGAGCAGTCGCTGCTCAAGGCATACGCGGCGCCGACGCTCGACCCTCCCGGGTACCTGCTGGGCTCCGACGAGGTCGGCCGCAGCCAGGTCGTGCGGCTCTTCTACGGCGGCCAGGTCTCGCTCTTTGTCGGCTTCGTGGGCATGTTCATGAACTTCACCATAGGCGTGGGACTTGGGCTCGTCGCCGGATTCTTCCGCGGTTTCATCGACGACGCGATCACCTGGTTCATCACGACCTTGAACTCGATCCCGCTCATCTTCCTGCTGATCCTCATCACGACGCTCTTCACCCCGGGCGCGGTCACGCTCACGATCATCATCGGCGTGCTGTTCTGGACCGGGATCACGAACTTCGTCCGCGGCCAGACGTTCGCGCTGCGCGAGCGCGAGTTCGTGACGGCCGCGCGCACCGTCGGCGCCTCGAACGCGCGCATCATGTTCAGGCACATCCTGCCGAACGTGCTCCCGCTCATCTTCGTGCTCGCGGCGATCGACGTCGGCACGATCATCCTCGCCGAGTCGGCGCTCAGCTACCTCGGGCTCGGGATCATGCCGCCGACGCCGAGCTGGGGGAACATGCTCACGAACGCCTCGAGCTACTTCAACCGCGCCTGGTGGCTGGTCGTCTCGCCCGGCGTCATGGTGTTCCTGACCGTGCTGTGCCTGTACCTGATCGGCGACGGGCTCCGCGACGCGCTGGACCCGCGCCTGAAGGGCGCGGATTGACCGTCTTTGGTCTGACCATTGCCGTGCACGGGGCGGGCCGCCGCCGCCGAGCGTCACTTTCCCGCGCCCCTGAACCGGATTGCGACACGCGGGGTAGGCAAGTTAGAGTCCCACAGCGCCGGGCGTAGGTGGGGTCCCCGGGGAGGACCCAGGGGAAGCATGTAACGGCCATCCCGCCTGCGACTGGCATGCGAGGCACGGGCGATCAAATGGACCCGACGAACGGGCGAGCGAATAGGAGGGACGACTAGTGGACGTATCGAGCGTTTCCCCGCGAAAGATACTCGCGATCGGCGCCATGCTCGCCCTGACGGTGAGCGCCTGCGCGACGACCTCAACCCCGAGCCCGTCTCCGAGCGCGGTCGCCACGGCGACTGCGGCTGGGACGGCGGCGCCGCTCTTCACGCGCAACGCGAGCGCCGTGCTCAACGTCCTGTACTGGCAGGCGCCGACGATCCTGAACCCGCACCAGGCGACCGGCACGAAGGACGCCGACCCGTCGCGGCTCGTGCTCGAGCCGCTCGCGTCGTACGACCCCTCGGGCAAGCCGGTCGCGAACACGCTCGCGAAAGAGATCCCGACCGTCGAGAACGGCGGCGTCTCGAAGGACCTCACGACCGTCACGTACACGCTCAAGTCGGGCCTCAAGTGGTCCGACGGCAGCCCGTTCAGCGTCGACGACGTCGTCTTCACCTTCAAGTACCAGAGCGATCCCAAGTCCGCGGTGACGACATCTGACGACGTCGACGGCGTGAAGTCGGTCGAGGCCGTCGGTACGGACAAGATCAAGGTCACCTACGACAAGCCGAACGCCAACTACTACCAGTGGGGCGTGTACAGCGGCTTCGTGCTGCAGAAGGCGCAGTTCGGCAGCTGCATCGGCGAGGCGGCGGCGAAGTGCCCGGCCAACTTGAAGCCGATCGGCACCGGACCGTACGTCATCAAGGACTTCAAGCCGAACGACAACATCCAGTTCGACCGCAACGAGAATTTCCGCGACGCGAACAAGCCGTACTTCAAGTCGATCAACTGGAAGGGCGGCGGCGAGGCCCCGACCGCGGCCCGTGCCGCGTTCCAGACCGGCGAGGTCGACTACGCATGGAACCTGCAGGTCGACGCGCCGCTGCTGAAGTCGCTCAGCACCGCGTCCGACGCGAAGGCCAATCTCGTGACCGTGTATGGCAACAGCGTCGAGCGCATCCTCATCAACTTCTCGAACCCCGACCCGGCACTCGGCGACAAGCGCGCCGAGCCGGACACCAAGCACCCCTACCTGACCGACATCGCGGTCCGCCGGGCGCTCGCCATGGCGACAGACCGCGCCACCGTCGGCAAGGAGCTGTACGGCGACGGGCTCGCCGGCAAGTCCACCTGCAACATCATCAACGGCCCTGAGCAGTACAACTCGACCGCGACGGCAAGCTTGGACGTCTGCAAGTTCGACCTCGCGGCCGCGAACGCCGAGCTCGACAAGGCCGGCTACGTCAAGGGCGCCGACGGCGTCCGCGCCAAGGGCAGCGTGCGCTTGGAGATGACGTACCAGACGACGAACAGCTCGGTGCGCCAGTCCACGCAGACGATCATGAAGAAGAACTGGGAGGCGATCGGGTTCAAGGTCACGCTGAAGGCCTTCCCGGCCGGCACGTTCTTCACCAACACCTCGCCCGACGGCGCCAACCACTTCTGGGCGGACGTCGAGATGTACACGAACAGCGGCGCTCCGGATCCGATCCTGAGCCTCCGCCCGACGTGGACCACGAAGAACATCGCGCAGAAGTCGAACAACTGGCAGGGCAACAACTACGCCCGCTACAGCGACCCGACGTACGACAAGCTGATCGACGACCTCGGCAACATCACCGACCCGGCGAAGTACGTCGACGCCGTCAAGGCGGCGAACGACTACCTGGTCAAGAACGTCGTGATCATCCCGCTCGTGAACCGCACCTTCGCGACCTCGGGTGTCTCCAAGAACCTCAAGGGCGTCAAGCCGAGCCCGTGGGACCAGGAGACCTACAACATCCAGGACTGGTACAAGTAGCAAGAACGAAGTGCGCTAGGCTCGTGCGGTGGTGATCCCACCGCACGAGCGGCGCACGCCGTGCTGAAGAGGTGACGAGCTAGTGGGCCGCTACATGGTGCGGCGCCTCCTCATCGCAATTCCCACTCTCGTGGTCATCGCCCTAGCCATCTACCTCATGCTCGCCACCGCTCCCAGCAATCCCCTCGGGGCATTGGCCAACGACGACCGCATCTCCGCCGAAACGCGCATCCGGATCATGCAGACCTACGGCCTCGACAAGCCTCCCGTTGAGCGGTTCTACTCGTGGCTCACGGCCGTCATGCGCCTCGACTTCGGCGACTCGTTCATGAGCCATTCCCCGGTCATGGGTCTGATCCTGCTGGCGCTGCCGAACACGCTCGCGGTCGTGGGCGTGGCCTACATCGTCGGCATCGTCCTGGCGATCCCGATCGGCATCCTCTCAGCGACCAAGCGCTACTCGGTCTATGACATGTTCGCCACCGCTTTCGCGTACACGGGTTTCACCTTGCCGACGTTCCTGACCGGGACGCTCTTCCTGATGATCTTCACGTTCGGGCTGCACTGGCTCCCGTACGCGTACGACTCCAATTTGCAGGTGCGCGATCTCGCGAGCCTCGGCCAGCAGATCAAGCAGTCTGTCATGCCGATCATGGTCCTCGGCCTCTTCGACACAGCGATTCTGACGCGCTACGTCCGGGCGGAGATGCTCGAGCACCTCCCGCTCGACTACGTGCGGACCGCCAGATCGAAGGGGCTCCGCGAGCAGGGCGTGATCCTCGGCCACGTGCTGCGGAACAGCCTGATCCCCGTCGTGACGCTCATCGCGCTGGGTATCCCGACCGTCTTCGGCGGCGCCATCATCACCGAAACGATCTTCCGCGTCCCGGGGATCGGCCAGCTGCTCATCAACTCGATCTCGACCGGAGACATCCCCGTCGCCGCCGCACTCCTCTTCATCTTCTCGGTGCTCGTCGTGGCCTTCAACCTCGTCGCCGACCTCCTCTATGCGGTGCTGGATCCGCGCATCAAGTACGCCTGATGGCCACGACCGAAGCTCCGCTCGCCGTCACCGCCGCCGCCGCCGCGGCGTTCAATCGCCCGGCGCGCTCGCTGTGGGCCGATACGTGGTTCCACTTCCGCCGGCATCGCCTGGCGATGGCCGGCGTGATCATCCTGACCCTCATCGTCCTGGGCGTCATCGTCGGGCCGCTGCTGTGGACGGTGCCGATCGACGTCTACGACTTCGCCGAGAGGATGAAGGGGCCGTCTCTCGCACATCCGTTCGGCACCGACGACAACGGCCGCGATCTGCTCGCGCGGATCATCTTCGGCGGGAAGATCTCGCTCGCCGTCGGCGTCGCCGCCGTCGCGCTTGCGATCTCCCTCGGCACGTTCGTCGGATCGCTCGCCGGCTATTTCGGGCGCCTCGACAACCCGCTCATGCGCGTCACCGACCTGTTTCTTTCCCTGCCGGTGCTGCCGTTCCTCCTGGTGATCACCTTCCTGTTCCGTCAAGGGATCGAGAGCACCTTGGGGCTCGAGCTCGGTGCCTTCGTGGTCATCGTGACCGTGATCGCCGGCCTCACATGGATGCCCGTGGCTCGGCTGGTGCGCGCGTCGTTCCTGTCGCTCAAGCAGAAGGAGTTCGTCGAGGCCGCCCGCGCGGTCGGTGACCCGGACATGCGGATCATCGTCAGGCACATCCTCCCGAACGTCCTGAGCCCGGTCCTCGTCGCCGCGACGATCGGCGTGGGCGGCGCGATCATCACCGAGTCGACGCTGAGCTTTCTCGGCCTGGGGTTCCCGCCGGATTTCCCGACCTGGGGGCGCGTGCTGTTCGAAGCCAAGGACGATCTCGACCTCGCGCCGCACTGGGCGCTGTTCCCGGGGCTCGCCATCTTCCTGACCGTGCTCTCGATCAATTTCATCGGCGACGGGCTCCGCGACGCGCTCGATCCGCGCAGAGTGAGCTGATACAGAACCGCCTCCCGCTCGCCCTGCTCGCGGTCTTCTCCATTGCGTGCCGGACAGCCGCCATCCCGACCGGGCCGACTCCGTCGCCCGACGCGCCAGCGGCTCCCGTCGGCGGCGTCCTTCGGGTCGACATCGCGACCGAACCCGCGGCTCTCGATCCGCTCGCGGCAGCGGACCCCGACACCCAGCTCGTCATGCGACAGGTCTACGAGGGCCTCGTCGGGCTTGCGCCGGGCACGTTCTCGATCGTTCCGGTGCTGGCGACGGCCTGGAGCGTCTCCGCCGATGCGCGCACGTGGACGTTCACGCTCCGCGACGGCGTCCGCTTCCACGACGGCACCGCCCTCGACGCGGATGTCGCGGCCGCTTCGCTCCGCAGGCTCCCGGACCTTGCGGGCCGCGGCGTGGATCCGTCGGCGGTCCGCGCGCGCGTCGAGCCGACGGCGGCACGGACACTCGCGATCACGACGGACCGCCCCTACGCCGGATTGCTCGCCCTCCTCGCCGTTCCGTCGAGCGCGATCGCGAGCGCGGCGGACCGGACCGCCGGCACCGGGCCGTTCGCGTTCGTCCCGGGCGGCTGGAACCGCGGCTCCGATCTCACGGTGAGCGCCAACGCGACGTACTGGCAGCGCGATCCTGTGGGCCGCCCGCTCCCGTACCTCGACGGCGTCACGTTCCAGCTCCGGGAGTCATCCGCGGTCCGCGCGAGCGACCTCCGCACGGGCGCGGTGCAGCTCGCAACGGGTCTACCGAGCGGCGAGATCGCCACCATCCGATCCAATCCGAATCTGCGGGCCGCATTCCGGCCGAGCGACGAGGTCGTCTACCTGGGGATGGACGTTCGCGCCGCGCCGTTCGACAGCGCTCCGATCCGGCGCGCGATCGCGGCCGCGTTCAATCCGCGCTCGATCGTCGATCGAGCGCTCCCGGACGGTGGGCTGGCCGCATCGCAGCTGGTGGTGCCGGACCTCCTCGGCCATGACGAATCGACGGCGGTCTTCGCGCGCTACGACTTCGACACCGCGAAGAGATTGCTCGTCGAGGGCGGGGCCGCCGGCGGTTTCGCGACCGAGCTCTGGTACGCGTCTCCCGCATCGGCGAGCGCGCTCGACCCGCGCCGGATCGCCGAAGCCCTGGCCGCGGATCTCGGCAGGGTCGGTGTCATCGCGACGGTCCGGTCCACGGACGCCCGTGCGTTCCGCGACGGCGCGCGCAGCGGGCGCTTTCGGCTCTGGCTCGAAGACCGCACGATCGGCCTGGCCGACCCGCAGGCGCTGCTCGACGCGGCGCTGGGCGCGGACAGTGGCTGGTCGAATCGTCCGGCGCAAGCGCTGCTCGACGTGGCTCGGACGGAGGTCGATCCCTCCAAGCGCGCCGAGCTGTACAAGCAGGTGAGCAAGCTCGCGCAGCAGGACGTCCCGCGGATCCCGATCCTCTACGTCGCTACGGCGCTCGGCATCTCGCGCAAGGTGCAGGGTCTCGTCCCGCAGCCGCTGGGCGCCGAATCGCTCGCGGCGGTCAGCTTGGAGAAGTAGAGGACGAAGCTCGGGCGGGCACGTTGCCTCGGGTCGGTCCGTCTCGCCCGCGGCGGCTCGCCCACATTTCCGTCATCACGGCCGTCGAGCCCGCCGCGTACGAGACGGCCTCCCCTCGACCTGCCCGCCCTCGCTTCGCCCGGCTATCGCCGGCGCGGGAGACGCGGCGAGACGGGACCCTCGCGAGGCGAGAGTGGAGGGGGCCCCTCCGCGACGCGTGGCGTGATGGGCGCATTGGAGGGGAGGCCAACTCGCTGAGCGAGGGGCCCGCGAGCCGCGGCAGGACACGCGGCGGCCCATGTGCTCCACTCCACGTCGAAAAAATATCGGGGAGACAACATCGTCATGGATAGAGGCGTGGATTGAGATGCGGGGCGAGTGACATCGCGACAAGATCGGCGAAGGCGTCGGTGCGCGAAACGAAGCCGTGCGTCAGGAGCCCGATCGCTCCGGTCGCGCTCTTTGAGTCATGTACGCCGAAGAGGTCGTCGACGATCACGCCGAGCTCTTCGCCACGTCGCAGGCGCTCCGCCGCGACGGGAGGCAGAAGCATCCGCAGCCCGCTGCCGTAGCCGATCCGGCCGTTCGCGTCGACGGCCGCGGCCCACGACAGGAGCCACACGCGATCGCCGTCGAGCAGGACGCCACCCTCGAGCCCGAAGCCCGCGTCCGCGCCGCTCTGCCGCAGCGCCGCCCGCGCCCGGGCCTCCGCGCCGCGCATGGTCTCGTCGTCGCCATGCGGCTGTTCCGTGACACCGCTTTCGACCACGATCGGCTCGATGGCGCAGCCTGGCGCGAGCCGCGCCAGGGCGCGGCGCACGGCCTCGACCTTGGCCGGATTCGTCGAGCCGATCGCCGCGCGCCGCCAGTCGAGCATCCGGCCGATTCCATCACTTCCGAAGCGCCAGCCTTCCGCGTACAATTCCGACCACGGTGCTCGGAAATCCCCTTCCCACAGCCTTTCACGTCTCGACCCGCGGTGAGTACGGGATGCGCCTCATGATCGACCTCGCTCGCCACTGGGGTCAGGGCACGGTCTCGCTGCACGCGGTCGCCGAGCGCGAGGACCTGCCAGAGGCGTATCTCGAGCAGCTCGTGGCGGCGCTTCGCAAGGCCGGACTCGTGATCGGCAAGCGCGGCGCGGGCGGCGGCTATCTGCTCTCGCGCGACCCGACGAAGATCACCGCGGGCGACGTCGTGCGCGCGCTCGAAGGGCCGATCGAGCCCCAGATCTGTACCGCCGAAGGCGACCCGGTCCTCAACTGCATCCGCGAGCAGGACTGCGGCACGCGCGAGGTCTGGCAGAAGCTCCAGAAGACGATCGCCACCGCGCTCGACGGGATGAGCCTGGCCGAGCTGTCGCAGACGAAACGTCCAGGGGTGGCAGGGGCGAAGCCCCTGCGAGGAGCAGGTGAGGTGCTGACGGGAGCGAAGCTCCCGGCAGCGAAGCTCCCATGAGCAACCTCGAGGTCAGGGGGTTGCACGTCACCGTCGAGGGCAAGCAGATCCTCAACGGCATCGACCTGAACGTCGCCGGCGGCGAGGTCCACGCGATCATGGGCCCGAACGGCTCGGGAAAGAGCACGCTCTCGCTCACGCTCATGGGCCACCCGAAGTACAAGGTCGTATCGGGGACGGTCCTGTTCGACGGCGAGGATCTCCTTCTGCTTCCGGTCGACCAGCGAGCGCGCAAGGGCATCTTCCTGGCCTTCCAGTACCCCTCGGCAATCCCGGGCGTCTCCGTCGCGAGCTTCCTGCGGACCTCGATCAACGCGCGCCGCGCCGGACCGAACGGCGAGAAGAACGATCTGCCGATCCCGCAGTTCCGGAAGATGCTCTCCGAGAAGATGAAGCTGCTCGAGTTCGATGAGTCGTTCCTGTCGCGCTCGGTGAACGATGGGTTCTCGGGCGGTGAGAAGAAGCGGCTCGAGATGCTCCAGATGCACATGTACCAGCCGCGCTTCACCGTGCTAGACGAGACCGACTCGGGCCTTGACATCGACGCGCTACGCGTCGTCGCGCAGGGCATCGAGGCGCTCCACCGCGAGAGCCCGGATGTCGGCATCCTTCTGATCACGCACTACGAGCGCATCCTCAAGTACGTGCAGCCCGACTATGTCCACGTGCTCGTCGACGGGCGCATCGTGCGCACCGGCGGGCGAGACCTCGCGGCCGAGCTCGAGTCGAAGGGCTACGAGTTCGTGCGCGAAGAGCTGTACGCGGGGAAGCACTGATGTCCGTGAAGACGTACGCCGTGGACTCCCTCGAGGGGAAGGGGCCCCGAGGCGGGACTTCCGACGTAAAACTGTTGGACACGACCAGGATCCGTCGCGACTTCCCGGTGCTCTCGCGTACGGTGGCGGGCGGGAAGCCGGTCGTCTACCTCGACAACGCCGCGACGACCCAGAAGCCGGTGCAGGTTCTCGAGGCGATGGACCGCGTCTACCGCGAGCACAACGCGAACATCCACCGCGGTGTGTACGAGTTCAGCGAGACGACCACCGCGGCGTTCGAGGGCGCGCGCGAGAAGGTGGCGCGCTTCATCAACGCGCCGCAGACGCGCGAGGTCGTCTTCGTGCGGAACGCCACCGAGGGCGTGAATCTCGTCGCCTATGCCTGGGGACGCGAGCGCGTCAAGCGCGGCGATCGCATCGTGACGACCGTGCTCGAGCACCATTCGAACTTCGTGCCCTGGCAGCAGCTCGCCGCCGAGGTCGGCGCCGAGCTGGCCGTCGTGGGCATCGACGACGAGGGGCGGCTGCGCCGCGACCAGTTCGCGTCCGAGCTCGGCAAGGGCGCGCGGCTCGTCGCGATCACACAGACGAGCAACGGCCTCGGCACGGTGAACCCGGTGCGCGAGCTGACCGCCGAGGCGCACGCTGTTGGCGCGACGGTGCTCATCGACGCGGCGCAGGCGGTGCCGCACGCCAAGGTCGACGTGCGCGACATCGACTGCGACTTCCTGGTCTTCTCGGGCCACAAAATGCTCGCGCCGCCGGGCTCGGGCGTCGTCTGGGGGCGCGCGGCGATCCTCGAGAAGATGCGGCCCTTCCTGTACGGCGGCGACATGATCAGCCGCGTCGCGATCGATACGACGACATGGAACGAGCTGCCCTGGAAATTCGAGGCGGGCACCTCGGCCTATGTCGACGCGATCGGGCTCGGCGCCGCGGTCGACTACCTGAGCGCGGTCGGGATGGACGCCGTCCACGACCACGAGCTGGCGCTCACGGCGTACCTGCTGCCGCTGCTTCTGGCGGAGCCCGGCGTCACCGTCTACGGCCCGCACGATCTCGCGGACCGGGTCGGAGTGGTGTCGTTCAACATCGACGGGATCCACCCGCACGACGTGGCCACGATCTTCGACCGCGAGGGCGTATGCGTGCGCGCCGGGCACCACTGCAACCAGCCGCTGATGGACCGTCTCGGGACGGTCGCGACGACGCGGGCGAGCTTCTACCTCTACAACACGATCGAGGAATGCGACGCGCTGCTGGGCGCGATCCGCAAGGCGAAGCAGGTGTTCAAGATCTAGTGGACGACCTCTACCGCGACTACATCCTGGACCACTACAAGAATCCGCGGAACTTCGGCGAGCTGCCGGACGCGACGCATCACTATCACGACACGAACCCGCTGTGCGGCGACGAGATCACGATGATGCTCCTCGTCGACGACGACCAGCGCGTGCAGGACGTGCGCTTCACCGGCCGCGGCTGCGCGATCTCGCAGGCCTCCGCCTCGATCCTGACCGAAGAGGTGAAGGGCAAGACGCTCGACGAGCTGCGCGCGATCGACCGCGAGCACGTGCTCGCGAACCTGGGCATCCCCATCAGCCCGGCGCGCATCAAGTGCGCGCTGCTCTCGCTCAAGGCGCTCAAGGGAAGCGCCTGGGGCCTGACCGAATGGCCGGGCGAGCAGGCGCAGAGCGGGTCGTGAGGGCGGTCCGGCGACGCTCTTTTGGGTCTAGTAATCCGACTGAATTAGTAGGAAAATGGGGCGCGAGGTGGACGTCTGATGGCAGTTGAGCCTGTTCGCGACCAGCTTCCGGACAACTACAAGTTTGGCTGGACCGACGCGGACGCCGTCTATCGCAACGAAAAGAAGAAGGGCCTCTCTGAGGACGTCGTCCGGGAGATCAGCCAGACCTTCAAGCACGAGCCGGACTGGATGCTCCAGCGCCGCCTCAAGGCGCTGCGCCACTACCGCGCGCGCGCGATGCCGACGTGGGGCGCGGATCTCTCCGGCATCGACTTCGAGGACATCTACTACTACCTGAGGGCGTCGGACAAGTCGGCGAAGGACTGGAACGACGTTCCCGCGTACATCAAGCGGACCTTCGACAAGCTCGGCATTCCTGAAGCCGAGCAGAAGTACCTCGCAGGTGTCGGAAGTCAGTACGACAGCGAGTCCGTCTACCACAACATCCGCAAGGATCTCGAGAAGCTCGGCGTGATCTTCATGGATACGGACACCGCGCTCCGCGAGCACCCCGACATCTTCCGCGAGCACTTCGGCACCGTGATCCCGGCGAACGACAACAAACTCGCCGCGCTGAACACCGCGGTGTGGTCGGGTGGCTCGTTCGTGTGGGTCCCGCCGGGGGTGAAGGTCGACCTGCCCCTGCAGGCCTACTTCCGTATCAACAGCGAGAACGCGGGCCAGTTCGAGCGCACGCTCATCATCGCCGAGCCCGGCTCGAGCGTGCACTACGTGGAGGGTTGCACCGCGCCGGTGTTCACGACGAACACGCTGCACAGCGCGGTCGTCGAGATCATCGTGAAGAAGGACGCCGACGTCCGCTACACGACGATCCAGAACTGGAGCCACAACGTCTACAACCTCGTCACCAAGCGCGCCGTGGTCCAGGAGGGCGGGCGGATGACCTGGATCGACGCGAACCTCGGCAGCAAGGTCACGATGAAGTACCCGAGTGTCTACCTCGTCGGCGAGCGCGCCCACGGCGAGGTCCTGTCGGTGGCGTTCGCGGGCGACGGCCAGCATCAGGACGCCGGCGCGAAGATGATCCACGCCGCGCCGAACACGACCTCGGTCATCTCGAGCAAGGGCATCAGCAAGGGAACGGGCAAGCAGACGTACCGCGGCCTCGTGAAGATCTACCCGGGCTGCAAGGGCAGCAAGAGCAACGTGCGCTGCGACGCGCTGATGCTCGACAACACCGCGCAGAGCGGCACCTACCCGTACATGGAGATCGATGAAGAGGACGTCACCATCGGCCACGAGGCGAGCGTCTCGAAGGTCGGCGAGGAGCAGCTCTTCTACCTCATGAGCCGCGGCCTCTCGGAGAGCGACGCGACGGCGATGATCGTGAACGGCTTCATCGAGCCCATCGTGAAGACGCTGCCCATGGACTACGCCATCGAGATGAACCGCCTCATCCAGCTTCAGATGGCGGGGGCCATCGGATAGGACGGTAACCCTCTGACTGTCGCCATCGAACGCGCGTTGCCCCTGCCGCTCGACCGAGATTCGGTCGAGCGGTTGAGTGTCGGGCGCGGCGAGCCCGACTGGCTACTCGCAGACCGACTGAGAAGTCTCGAAACGTACACCGCGTCCTCCTGGCCAACGGGTTCCGAAGAGGAGTGGCGTCGCTTCAAGCTCGACGGCCTCCCGCTGAGCCCGCTCGCGGACGACCTGGCGACGGAGCCGCCCTCGGAGTACGGGTCGGTGCCGGTCGGGGCCTCGCATCGCGGCGTCGTTTTTTCTCGTTGGATCGACGCGGTACGCGAACACCCCGAGCTCGTCCGGCGCCACCTTCCCGATGGCGGCGGGCTCCCGAGCCACGCGGCCTTCCGCGCCCTGAACGGCGCGGCCTACAGCCGCGGCAGCACGTTCCTCTACGTCCCCGAGGGCGTCGAGGTCGAGCTGCCGCTCTACGTGCACAAGCGCTGGGCCGCCGGGACCACCGCGATCGTCTATCGCACCGTCGTCGTGGCCGACCCCGGCTCGAGCGTGACGCTGGTCGAGGAGCTCTCGTCGCCGGACGGTCAGCATGGGGGCCGCCTCGCGATCCCCGGACTCGAGGTGCGGTGCGGCGAGGGCGCGCGCGTGCGCTACGTGCGGATCCAGCGCTTCGGTAGCGACGTCTGGGACATGGGCTTCCAGCGATACGTGAGCGAGCGGGACAGCGAGCTCGGCGCGTTCAACGTGCTGGTCGGCAGCGGTCGCTCGAAGGTCGGCATCGAGTCCGACATCCGCGGCGACGGCGCGCGCGTCCGGCTCAGTGGCCTGGTCGCCGCGGGTGGCACGCAGCGCATCGACGTGAACTCCTTCCAGCGACTCGACGGCAAGGGTTCGACGAGCGATCTGCTCTACCTGTCGGCCCTGTACGAGGCGGCCAAGGCCGTGTTCTACGGCGTCATCCGCGTCGAGCCGACCTCCAGCGGCACGGGCTCGTACCAGGAGTGCCGGAACATGCTGATGTCCGACAAGGCCGGGGCGGACCCCATCCCGGTGCTCGAGATCCTGACGAACGACGTCGCGCGCTGCGGCCACGGCGCGACCGCCGGCCGACTCGAGGACACCGAGCTCTTCTACGTGATGTCACGAGGGCTCGATCGCAAGACCGCGGAGCAGCTGCTCGTCCGTGGATTCTTCCAACGCGTCATCAACGAGATCCCCGACGTGCAGGTCCGCGCGCGGGTGCTCGAGGCGCTCGTGCCGCGGATCGGCCGGCTCGCCGAGCTCGAGGCGCAGGTCGCATGACCGAGACCGGTCCGAGCCGCTTCATCTCGGTCGGAAACGAGGCCGACGTCCCGCCGGGTCAGGTCGCGGTCGTAAGCGCGGGCGGTCGGAGCCTGTGCCTCGGGCATCTGGCTGACGGGCGGTGGGGCGCGATCGACAACGTATGCACGCACGACGGCGGCATCCTCGGCGAGGGCGAGCTCGACGACCTCTGCGTGGAGTGCCCCCGGCATGGCGCGCGGTTCGATCTGCTCAGCGGCGAGGTGCGCGCGATGCCCGCGGTGTTCCCGGTGAACGCGTACCCGGTGCGCGTGGTCGACGGTCGCGTCGAGGTGGACGTCGGCGTCCCGACGAAGGAGCTGGAGATCGGCTAGAAGACGATCACGGCGCGCGCGAATTCTCCGGCGAGCAGGGCACGGTAGGCCTCGTTGATCTCCGCGAGCTCGTAGCGCCGGGCCAGCAGCCGGTCCAGCGGGAGCTTTCCGCGGCGGTAGTGCTCGAGCAGTCTCGGGATGTCGGCGAAGTGGCGTGTCGAGCCGTAGATGCTGCCTTTGAGCGACTTCTCGGCTGTGATCATCTCGACGACGTTCACCGCGACCTCGGCGTCCGCTCGCGGCAGGCCGACGGCGACCGCGGTCCCGGCGCGGCGCAGCGCCTTCACCGCTTGCCCGAGCAGGGCCGCGTGGCCGATGCAGTCGAACGCGAAGTCCACGCCCTCACCGGTGATCTCGCGGACCGCCGCGAGGAGGTCGCCCGCGCCGTCGACGGGGTGCGTTGCCCCGAGCTCGCGCGCGAGCTCGAGCTTGGCGGGCACGAGATCCGACACGATGATCGGGTCCGCGCCGGCGAGCTTCGCGCCCATGACCGCGGAGAGCCCCACGCCGCCGGCGCCCACGACGAGGACGCTCGCGCCCGGCCGCACTGCCGCGGTGTTCACCACGGCACCGACGCCGGTCATCACCGCGCACCCGACGATCGCCGCGATGTCGAGCGGCACGTCGTCGCCGATCGGGAGGACGCCCATCTCGGGCACGACCGCGCGCTCGGCGAAGCACGAGACGCCGAGGAAGTGCTTCACCTCGCCCGAGGCGCCGCGCAGCCGGGTCGTGCCGTCGTTGAGCCCGCCGTTCGCGCGCATGCGCCGGTTCGTCGAGCAGAGCGCGGGCTTGCCGATGCTGCAGTACTCGCACCGGCCGCACCCCGCGCGCCACAGCAGGACGACGTGGTCGCCCGGCTTCACGCTCGTCACGCCCGGCCCGGTCGCCTCGACGATCCCCGCGCCCTCGTGACCGAGCACCGCGGGCAGGGGCGTGGTCAGGTCGCCGCTGACGAAATGCCAGTCGCTGTGGCACACGCCCGCGGCGGCGATGCGCACGAGCACCTCGCCGGCGCGCGGGGCGTCGAGCTCGAGGTCCTCGAGCGAGAACGGCGTGTGCGGTGCGTGCAGCACAGCGGCCCTCACGCGATGTACTCGCTCATGAGTAGCGTCGAAGCTTTCACGCGGATGGCGCGCTTCCGAGGATGCGCGCCGCCTCGACCTCGACGAACCGGTCGGTCGCTTCGTCCCAGCGATGCAGCAGTCGCGCCGTCGGCACCCCGCCGACGACGCCCTCGATCTCGTGCACCTCCGCGATCCGCCGGCCCGTCGGCGCCTGCCACGCGCCGAGCGAGCGGACGTAGACCGAGAGCTGGATGCGGGAAGCGTCCTCGTCCGGGACGCCGTTGCCGTGCGAGATGATGTCGAACGCTTCCTTCACCCCCGGCGCGTGGAGCGCGACGGCCAGCGAGTACCCGGCCGCGAGCGTCTTGAAGACCCGTCGCACCGGTGCGCCCCAGATGTAGCCGTCGATCGTCGTGGCGTGGCTGATCTCCGCGATCTGGAGGTAGCCACCTTCGCGCGCTCGCTCGAGCACACCCATCTCCGCGGCCCCGCCCTTGACTGTGCGCACGGTGACGCCGCCCGGGCGGCGCGCGAGCATCGCCTCGAGCACCGTGCTCTTCCCGGCGAGTCGCGGCACCGCGAAGACGACGAACGAACGCATCTCGCGCGCGGCGATGGTCAGCGTGGCCGCGATGCCCGCCGACATGGTCCCGTTGCGCACGAGGTCGTCGAGGTCGAGCTCCGCCACGGCGGCTATTCTGACGCCCGACCCGCACCGGAGGTGTTTCAGGTTTGATCAGCAGCGCTGCGCGTGACCGCGTGAAGCTCGCGGTCGATCAGCTCGAAGAGGCGTTCCACCAGTACGACGAGCGCGCGACCGACGATTCCCTCGACTCCTACGAGGCCGCGCTGAACCGCGGGAAGGCGCTCGCCTTCCAGGAGGCGGCGAATTACCTGAAGTCGGCGCTCCACGACATCGATGTGAAGAGCCTCTAGATGTCCTCGCGCGACGGTCTCGAAGCGATGTTCGATCTCGGAGGACGGACCTAGACTCAGCCCCATGCAGGCCGTCGTCATGGCCGGCGGCGAGGGCAGCCGCCTGCGCCCGCTCACGATCAACCGGCCGAAGCCGATGGTGTCCATCGTGGACAAGCCGTGCCTCGGCCACATCTTCGATCTCCTGCGCACGCACGGCATCAGCGAGGCGGCCGTGACGCTCCAGTACCTCGCGTCGGTCATCCAGGACAGCTACGGCGATGGTGGAGCGGTCGGGATGCGCCTTCGCTACAGCATCGAGGAGACACCGCTGGGCACGGGCGGGTCGGTCCGCCAGATCAGCGACTCGCTGGGAGATGAGCCCTTCATCGTGATCTCGGGTGACGCGCTAACCGACATCGACCTCTCAAAAGTCGTTGCGTTCCACCGGGCGAAGGGCGCCGCCGTCACGCTCACGCTGTACCACGTGCCGAACCCGCTCGAGTACGGTGTCGTCATCACCGACGCCGACGGCCGCATCACGAAGTTCCTCGAGAAGCCCTCCTGGGGCGAGGTCTTCTCCGACACGATCAACACCGGCATCTACGTCATCGAGCCGCGCGTGCTGCGCCACTTCCCGGTCGGGCACAGCTTCGACTTCAGCAAGGATCTCTTCCCTCTGCTCCTGGCGGAGGGCGAGCCGCTCTACGGCTACATCGCCGACGGCTACTGGACCGACGTCGGCTCGATCGCGGAGTACACGCGCGCGACCGCCGACGTCCTCCGCGGCCACGTGCGCGTGGAGCCTCTCGGCCACGAGGTCTCCGAAGGTGTGTGGACCGCGGGCGACGTCGACATCGACCCGTCCGCCGTCGTCATCGGCCCGGTGTACCTCGGGCGCGGCGTGAAGATCGGTGGAGAAGCGCAGATCGTCGGGCCGACGGTGCTGCGAGACTACGTCGTCGTCGACGGCGGAGCGATCATCGACCGCTCCATCGTGTGGCGGAACAGCTACATCGGCGAGCGCGCCGAGCTGCACGGCGCGATCGTCGGCCGGCAGTGCGCGCTCAAGGCGCGGGTCGTCCTCGAGGAGGGCAGCGTCGTCGGCGATCACTCGATCATCAACGAGAACGCCCGCGTCCGGGCGCAGGTCAAGATCTGGCCGGACAAGCAGGTCGAGGGCGGCGCCGTCGTGGCTTCGAGCCTCATCTGGGGATCGCAGGGGCGGCGCGCGCTGTTCGGCCGGTTCGGCGTCACCGGGCTCGTGAACGTCGACCTGACCCCCGAGCTCGCGGCGCGGCTGGGCACCGCATTCGCCTCGACTCTGCCGCAGGGCGCCACCGTCACGATGAACCGCGACCAGCACCGCACCAGCCGGATGCTCAAGCGCGCGCTCATGGGCGGCGTCGTCGGGGCGGGCGTGCAGGTGGCCGACCTCTCGCAGGCGCCGCTCCCGATCGGACGCTTCCACACGCGGCACATCGGTGCCGACGGCGGCCTTCACGTCCGCGTGTCGCCCTTCGACGTGCGCGTCTGCGACGTGAAGTTCTTCGACCGCGAGGCGCTCGACATGGGCAAGGCGCAGGAGCGTAAGGTCGAGAACGTCTTCTTCCGCGAGGACTTTCGCCGGGTCACGTACGCGGATGTCGGACGCATCTTCGAATCCCCTCGCGTGGGCGAGGCCTACAGCGAGGCCTTCCTGGCGCACGTGAAGGACCGCGCGGCGCTCGCCGATGCGCGATTCAAGCTCGTCGTGAACTATTCGCACGGCACGCCGGCGCAGTTCCTCCCGCAGCTGCTCGAAGCGCTCAAGATCGACGTCGTCGCGATCAACGGCGTCGTCTCGGAGAACATCGGCTCGCGAACGCTCGAGGAGTTCGAGCGGGAGAAGCAGGAGCTCGCGACGATCACCGCGACGCTGCGCGCATCATTTGGGGTCATCATCGACGCTGGAGGCGAGAAGATCTTCGTCGTCGACGACCGCGGCCGGATCCTCGACGACCGGCACTTCCTCAGCATCGTTTCCAGCCTCGTCGCCCGATCGGGCCCCGGCGTCATCGCCGTGCCGGCCTTCGCCCCGACCGCCGTCGAGAAGCTCGTGACCGACGCGGGTTCGCGCCTGCAGCGCGTGCGCTCGTCGGCCGAGGCGCAGATGAGTGTCGCGGCGCGCGATCGGCCCGCGCTCGTCGCCGACGGCCTGGGCGGGTTCATCTTCCCGCAGTTCCATCCGTGGTTCGACGGGCTCTATGCGGTCGTCCGTGTCCTCGAGCTGCTCGCGCAGCACAAGACCACGCTCGCGGAGACCGCGGACCGGACCCCGACATCGCACATCGCGCGGTTGAAGGTCGAGTGCCCGTGGGACGCGAAGGGACGCGTAATGCGCGTCCTCGCGCAGGATTCCGCGACGGAGCGGACGAAGCAGGTGGACGGGGTGAAGCACGTGTACGACGGCGAGTGGGTGCTCGTGCTCCCCGACGCCGACCAGCCGCTGTTCACGGTCTGGGCCGAGGCGGCTGACGACGGCCGCGCCTGGGCCCTCGCGCACCGTTATGCCGACCGCGTCGGCAGCCTCCGCGCCTCGTGACCGTCAGAATCGCCATCGCGCAGTGCGCACCCGCGATCGGCGCGTTCAAGCGGAACATGGACCTCCACCTCGATCGGATCGAGAGCGCCAAGCGGGAGCGCGCAGATCTGGTCGTCTTCCCGGAGCTGTCGCTCACCGGCTACTACGTGAAGGATCTCGCGGGCGACCTCGCCTGTAGCGCCGACGATCCGCGTCTCGAGCCGCTCGTCGCGGCGTCGCGCGATATCGACGTGATGGCCGGATTCATCGAGCGCTCGGCCGACGCGCGGCTGCACATCGCGTCCGGCTACTGGCATCAGGGCCGCCTGGTGCACGTCCACCGCAAGGTGTATCTCCCCACGTACGGCATCTTCGACGACGGCCGCTACTTCGGCGCGGGCGAGCGGTTCGAGACCTTCGAGAGCGCCGCGGGTCGCGCCGGCATCGCGATCTGCGAGGACCTCTGGCACGTCTCGGTGCCGTACCTCTATGCCGCGGGCGGCGCCACCATCGTGTTCAGCCCATCGGCCAGCCCCGGCCGCGGCGTCGCGGAAGGCGGGGACCTCGGCACGGCTGCATCCTGCCGGCTCATGGACCGCTTCTACGCGCAGTACCTGACCGTCTACGTCGTCTTCGCCAATCGCGTCGGCCACGAGGACGGCATCGGCTTTTGGGGCGGCTCCGAGGTCGTCGCGCCTGACGGCACGGTCGTCGCGCGCGCCGGGGAATTCGAGGAGCAGCTGCTCGTCGCCGACGTCGATCCCGCTCTCGTCGCGCGCGAGCGTGCGCGCAACCCGCTGCTGCGCGACGAGCGCGAAGACCTCGTCCTGCGGACGCTTTCGGCGCGGCTGGGACTTGGGAGCGCCCCTGATCGACCGGCCGGCAGGACGGATTGAGCGGGTCATGAACGAGCGCGCCATCCGCCCCGATCCCAGGGATCCGTCGCCGCTTCGGATCGACGAAGCGCTCGTGCGCAAGATGCTCGTGGGCTTCCTGCGCGACGAGACGGCCAAGGCCGGGATGCGCCGCGTCGTGCTCGGCGTCTCCGGGGGCGTCGACAGCGCGGTCGTCGCGGCGCTCGCGGTGGAGGCGTTCGGCGCGGGCAGCGTGCTCGCGCTCTTCACGCCGTACCGCACCAGCAGCCGCGACTCCCGGACCGACGCCCGTGCGGTCGCCGAACGGTTCGGTTTCGCGCTCGAGGACGTCCCGATCACCGCCCAGGTCGACGCCTACTTCGCCGAAGCCGGCGGCGACGTGGCCGACCGCGTCCGCGTGGGCAACAAGGCCGCGCGCGAGCGCAAGAGCATCGAGTACGACCGCTCGTGGCCCGACGGGCTCGTGCTCGGCACGAGCAACAAGACCGAGCTGCTGCTCGGCTACGGGACGCAGTTCGGGGACATGGCCTGCGCGCTGAACCCCGTGGGCGACCTGTACAAGACGCAGCTCCGCGAGCTCGCCGGCCACCTCGACGTGCCGCGGCGGATCATCGAGAAGCCCCCGACCGCGGACCTGTGGGTCGACCAGACCGACGAGGGCGAGCTCGGATTCACCTACGCCGACGCCGACCTCGCGCTCTACCACATGGTCGATCGCCGGCTGCGGCCCGACGAGCTCGTCGCCGCGGGCTTCGACGCCGATCTCGTGCAGCGGTTGCGCGAGCGCATGCGCCGCAATCACTACAAGCGCGTCATGCCGCTCATCGCCAAGGTCAGCCTGCGGACGATCGGCCACGACTTCCTCTATCCCCGCGACTGGGAGGAGGACTGAGCGGCACGACCGGCGCGCCATGGCTCGGATACGCATTCGCGCTCGGGGCGGCCACTCTCTTCGCGCTGGGCGGGATCGTCGCCAAGTACGCGTTCGCGAGCGGGATCCTGCCCTCGGAGCTCGCGGAGTTCCGCGTGCTCTTCGCTTTCCTGGTCTACCTCGTGGCGCTCGCGGCGCTTCGCCCGTCGGCGCTGCGCATCGATCGCCGTGACCTGCCGCTCATCGCCACATTCGGCGTCTTCGGCCTCGGCGCGATCCAATGGTCGTACTACGAGGCGATCAGCCGCCTTCCGATCGGCATCGCCCTCGTGATCCAGTACACCGGTCCGCTGCTCATGCTCGTGTGGGCGCGGCTGCGCGGCCGGCGCGTCGGCGGGCGCCTCTGGCTCGCCGCGCTGCTCGCGCTCGTCGGCTCGTTCTTCGTGGTCGGCGCGTACGACCAGTCGCTCTTCGCGCTGAACGCGGTCGGCGCGGCCTTCGCGGCGCTCTCGGCCCTCATCTACGCGCTCTACTTCCTGCTCGCCGAGAGGATCCTGGCCCGTTACACGCACTGGACGCTGCTCGTGTACGGCTTCGGCTTCGCGCTGGTGGGCTGGGCGACCTTCCATCCGCTCTGGACGCTGCCCTGGGCGCTCGCGCTCTCCGTATTCCCGCTCGTGCTCGGGGTCGTCTTCGTCGCCTCCGTGTTCCCGTTCGCGCTCACCTTCGCCGCGCTGCGCCTGCTGCCGGCCGCGCGCGTCGGCCTCACCTCGACCTTCGAGCCCGTGGTGGCGGCCGCCGCAGCGTGGCTGCTGCTGAGCGAGGCGCTCGGCCCGGTGCAGCTGGCGGGCGGAGCTGTCGTCATGGTCGCGATCGTGATGGCGCAGACCCTTCGCCGGACGGCCGGGAGCGTCTGACAGCCACGCGCATGCGGCCCTGGAGCGCCATCCATGCGGTATAAGGCTGGTGAGCAGGGGGTCGCTCGGCTGACGGTGGAGGTGCGCGTGCTTCGCTGCGTGGCGGTGATCCTGGCGTTCGTCGTCGGTCTCGAGGCGGCAGGGCCGGCCACCCTCGCGTACGCGAATCCGATCGCGGGTGCCGGATGGAGCTCGAGCTACGTGGGCGAATCGGACTTCGGCAGCACCGCGGCCGGCGCCTCGGGTGCGTTTGCCGTCACCTTCTTCAACGACGGGACGTTGCCGTGGGCGCCGGGTGCCGTCGGCCTGCTCATCTGCGGTGCCGACAAGGTCACGTGCGGGATCGCTTCACCGAACGCGGCGTACTCGTCCGGCTGGTACTCGAAGACGGTGTACGCGACGATCGACCAGGTCGTCGCACCCGGCTCGAAAGGGCACTTCATCTACAGCTACGTGGTGCCGACCGGGAGCGTTCCCGGCACGGTGGCGACGTTCAACGGCGAGGTGGGCCTCATCGCGAGCGGCGCACCGCTCCGTCCCCAGGGCTACTTCCACCAGAACGTCGTACCGCAACCTCACACCCTCGCGATCTCGCCGACATCGGCCGCGGTGCCGGTCGGGTGGACCCAGCAATTCAGCACGTCGACTGAGGTGACCTGGTCGGTGACCGGGGGTTGCGGCGTGATCAGCTCGGTCGGGACGTTCATCGCCCTGGCGACGAATTCGTCGAGCCAGCCGTGTTCCGTCGTCGCGATGGCGGGCAGCCTCAACGCGAGCGCACCGATATCGGTCTTCGGGGGCCCGACCAGCCTGTCCTGCTCGGCGTCGCCGACGAGCGTGGTCGCGGATGGAACGTCGACCACGATCGTGACGATCGCGTTGGTCGACGCGAACGGGACCACCGCCACGACCGCGACCAGCCCGAGCATCACGGTCGCGAACGTGACACCGGCGCTCGTGTCTCTGACGCCGTCGGGGACCCTCACGTCGTCCGCGGGTACGGTCTCGGTCACGATGACGACGACCACGACGGCTGGCGACATGCAGCTATCCGCGGCATCGTCCTCCGGCGTGACCGGTTGCAACTCGATCGTCCGGAGCGTGGCCGCCGGCGCCGGTGTGAAGACCGCCGGCAGCCTCCTGACCAATCCGGTCGCGGCCGACAGCATCTCGCAATCCGTTCTGCGCGTCGACATCCAGGACGCGGCAGGCAACCGCGCGTTCGCTGACAACCTCTCACTGATCACGGTCTCCCGCGCCGGGGTCTGCTCGATCGGCGGGGCCGGCTCCGCGAGCCTCACCGTCTCGGGCGGCCGCGCCGAGTTCACCGTGAGCGTCGGTTCGACGCCGGGCACGTGCGTCATCACGGCCTCGCCGAACAACACGTCGATCGCCGGCACGAGCGTGACCCTCACAGCCACGCTCGCCGCGCCCGCGGCGGCGCTCGGCGTGGCGCGCAACGACTCGCCCCGCACCGCCGGCGCGGCGGGTAGCACCACGACGGTGGCGGTCGACGTACGCGACGTCACCGGCAACCGCGTGACCGGGAGCACCGCACTCGTGAGCGTCGCGCTGGATACGGCGACCTGCAGCGGTGGAACCGGAGGCGACGTTCAAGTTGCGCCCGGGATCATCGCGACCGCTGTGCAGGGCCGGGCGACCTTCACCCTGACGTCCACCGGAGCCTACGCGGCGTGCGCACTGACGCTCACGTCGCAGGGTCTCGCGCCCGCCGCCACGACCGTGCGCTTCGACCCGGGCGCGCCGGATCACCTGAGCTGTTCGTTCTTCCCGACGGCGCTGCTGAACGACGGGATCAGCCGCGCGACGCTGTCCGTCAAGGTGCGCGACGCGACGAACAATCCTGTGACCTCCGGGGGGCCGTACGCGGTCGTGGTCACGCGGACGAACGGACCAGGCGCCACCGTGCTCGTCACCCCAACCCCCCAGCAAACTTCGGCCGGCATCGCGACCTTCACCGTGGCCTCGACCGCCACCACCGGAGTGGATAGCTTCACCGCGTCGGTCAGCGCGAAGACGGTCCCGACGATGGCCAATCCGACGACGCCGGCGCCGTGCACCCTCTCGGTGCAGACCAGCATCCCGTGAGGTAGCGACCGCCCGCCGACGCGGCCGCTGCCAGAATGCCGCCGTTGGGGAAGCTCTATCTCGTCGCGACGCCGATCGGCAATCTCGAGGACGTCTCGCCGCGCGCGCTCCGCATCCTGCAGGAAGCGCACATGGTCGCGTGCGAGGACACCCGCCACACCCAGATCCTGCTGCGCCGGTACGAGATCCGCGCGAAGCACCTGACCTCATACACGGAGTTCAACGACCACCGCCAGGTCGGGATCCTCGTCGGGCAGCTCGACCGCGGCTGGGACGTCGCGCTGGTGTCCGATGCCGGGACGCCCGCGCTCTCCGATCCCGGCGAAGCGCTCGTCGCCGCGGCCATCGCGGCCGGGCACGAGGTCGTGACCATCCCCGGACCGAACGCCGCCATCGCCGCGCTCGTCGCGTCCGGCCTGCCGACACGCGAGTTCACGTTCCTGGGCTTCGTGCCGAGGAAGAGCGGGGAGCGGCGCCGCCTGCTCGAGCCGCTCCTCGCGCAGGGGCGCACGATCGTGATCTACGAGAGCCCGTACCGCGTCGGCGATCTGCTGGCCGATGTCGCCGCGCTGGCGCCCGACGCGCGCGTCGCCGTCGCGCGCGAGCTCACCAAGGTGCACGAGACGTTCGTCCGCGGGACCGCGAGCGAGCTGGCCGACCGGTATGCTGCCGACCGGCCCAAGGGGGAGGTCACCGTTGTCATCAGCTCGGGTCGTTGATGTCTTCGTCGAGATCCCGCGGGGCTCCCGGACCAAGTACGAGTTCGACACCAAATCCGGCCGCATCCGGCTCGACCGCGTCCTGTTCTCCTCGGTGCACTATCCCGCCGACTACGGCTTCATCGAGGGGACGCTCTCGGGAGACGGCGACCCACTCGATGCGCTCATCATCGTCGAGGAGCCCACGTTCCCCGGCTGCGTCGTGCCGGCGCGGCCGATCGGGACGCTCGTCACGCGCGACCGCAAGGGCGAGGACGAGAAGATCCTCGCGGTGCCGGTCGGCGATCCGCGCTTCAACGAGATCACCAAGCTCGACGACCTCGCGAAGCACTGGCGGCGCGAGATCGAGACGTTCTTCGCGACGTACAAGGAGCTCGAGCGCGACGACACCGAGATCGGCGGCTGGCGCGACGAGGAAGCCGCGTGGAAGCTCATCGAAGCCGCTCGCAAGCGCTTCGCCGAGGGAACGTGAACCGCGAATACCGGAAGTGGGCGAGCCCGGCGCTGCAACGCGAGATGGAGCTGCTCGTCTTCGGCGATCGCGGCGTGCCGGTGCTCGTGTTCCCGACCTCCATGGGCCGCTTCTTCCAGTGGGAGGACTTCGGCGTCATCGAGCACCTGCGTTCGCGCATCGAGCCCGGCTGGATGCAGCTGTGGTGCGTCGACAGCGTCGACGCCGAGTCCTTCTACGACCGCTCCAAGCCACCGGCGGCGCGCGCGCAGCGGCACCTCGCGTACGAGCGCTACGTCCTGGACGAGGTCCTGCCGGCGATCCGCGGCGCGAACGGCACGCCCGGACTGGTCCTGCTTGGCGCCTCCTTCGGCGCCTTCCACGCCGCGGCGCTCGTCACGCGCCACCCGGGTGTCGCGGCGAAGGCCGTGTGCCTCTCCGGCGCGTACGACGCGGCGCGCTGGCTCGACGGCTCGTACGAGCAGGAGGCGTACTTCGTGAACCCGCTCGCGTTCCTGCCTCGCCTTTCGGACGAGCGCTACCTCGCGCCGCTTCGCCGCACGGAGATCGTCATCGCGACCGGCGAGGACGATCCGAACGCGGCGCAGTCGCGACGTCTCGCCGAGGTGTTGCAGGAGAAGGCCGTGCCCGCCGATCTTTTCGTCTGGAGCGGCTGGGCCCACGACTGGCCGTACTGGAAAGAGATGCTGGACGAGCTGCTATGACACAGGAGAGGGTCGTCGGCATCCTCGTGGGGCGCGAGAACACCTTCCCGCCGGCATTCGTCGACGAGGTCGCACGCAAGGGCGCGTCGCGCGGGATCCGGGCCGAGATGGCGCAGCTGGGCGGCGCGCGAGAGATCGAGACCCCGCGCTACGCGGTGCTCGTTGACCGCATCAGCCACGAGGTCCCGTACTTCCGCGCGCATCTCAAGAGCGCGGCGCTGCAGGGCACGGTCGTCGTCAACGACCCCTTCTGGTGGGAAGCCGACGAGAAGTTCTTCGAGTGCACGCTGGCGCGCAGGATCGGCGTCGCCGTGCCCAAGACGATCGTCCTGCCGAACAAGTCGTACATCCCCGATATCTCCGACCAGTCGCTGCGCAACCTCGAGTACCCGCTCGACTGGGACGGCTACTTGGCGTACGTCGGCCTGCCCGCGATCCTCAAGCCGAACACCGGCGGCGGATGGAAGGACGTCTACAAGGTCGACAGCAAGGAGGAGCTGCTCTGGGCGTACGACCAGACCGGCAGCGTGAGCTTCGGCCAGCGCCCGAAGACGATGATCCTCCAGGAGTTCATCAAGTGGGACGACTACGTGCGCTGCATCTGCATCGGCCGGCGCGAGATCCGGCCGCTGCGCTATGACCCGACGGCGCCGTTCCACGAGCGCTACGTGGTCAGCCGGCCGGTCGAGGGTGACCTCCGCGATCGCGCGATCCACGACGCCACGCTGCTCACCGAGGCGCTCGGCTACGACATGGACACGGTCGAGTTCGCGGTGCGCGACGGGATCCTGTACGCGATCGACTTCCTCAATCCGGCTCCCGACTTCGACAGCTTCTCCATCAAGGAGGAGAGCTTCGCCTGGGTCCTCGACAAGATGAGCGACCTCGTCATCGCCTACGCGACCGGCGCGGCGAAGCCTCCGTGGCGCGGGGAGCACCGCTGGTGGCGGTTCGTCAAGTAGCGCGGCGTCCTCCGGGCCGCCCGTCGGTCCGCGATCCGCTCGCGGCATATCACGCGCTGCTGGAGGATGGCACGCTCGCAGCCGACAGCGCCGAGATCTTGAGGCGCGGCCAGAAGGAGCGGCGCCTCGTCTTCGGCGAGCGGCCCCTCTGCGTGTCGCTGCGGCCCAACCTCATCAGCCGCTGGCAGTACCAGGAGATCAACGTCGCCACCGAGACGCTGTACGCGGCACTCGCGCGACTCGAGCAAGCGCTCCTGCGCGACGAGGATCTCCGGCGCGAGCTCGATCTCGACCCGCTCGAGGAGGAGCTCGCCCTGCTCGACCCGGGGTTCACGGCGTCGTCGCCGTCCGCCCGGCTCGACGGCTTCATCGGGGCGGACGGCGTCATCCGCTTCGTCGAGTACAACGCCGAATCGCCCGCGGGCATGGCGTACAACGACGAGCTCGCCGCGGTCTTCGCGTCACTCCCGATCATGAAGGCCTTCCGCGCGCGATTCGCGGTTAAGACGATCCCGGTGCGCGGCCGCCAGCTGTCCGCCATGCGGCGGGCGCATCGCTCTCGGTCGACCCGCGCGAGCGGCGTACCCACCGTCGCGATCGTCGACTGGCGGGGCCTGCCCACGCTCACCGAGTTCGAGATGTTCGAGCGCTACTTCGAAGGACGGGGCGTGCCCACGCTCATCTGCGCGCCGGAAGACCTCACCTACCGGGCCGGCGTTCTGCGCGGGAGCGGGAAGCGGATCGACCTGGTCTACCGTCGCGTGCTGACGAGCGAGCTGCTGGCGAAGCCGGACGTCGCGCGCGCGCTCGTGCGCGCGTATCGCGAGGGCGCCGTCACGGTCGTGAACAGCTTCCGCGCGAAGCTGCTGCACAAGAAGATGAGCCTGGCGCTGCTCTCGGACGAGCGCTACGCGAAGCTCTACACCGCTCGGCAGCTCCGGGCCATCGCGCGCCACATCCCCTGGACGCGCAAGGTCCGCGAGGGCCACACCACGTACAGAGGCAAGGTCGTCGACCTGGCCGACCACGTGCTCGCCAACCGGCAGAGCCTCGTGCTGAAGCCGAACGACGAGTACGGCGGCAAGGGCGTGGTCCTGGGCTGGACCGTCGACGCGCACGAGTGGGAGCAGACGTTTCTCGCCGCGCTGACCGCCTCGTACGTCGTGCAGGAGCGCGTCGACGTGCCGCGCTACCCCTTCCCGGTACTTCTCGACAGGGTGCACTTCCTGGATCTGTCGATCGACCATGACCCCTATCTGTTCTGGGGCGTCGTGTCCGGCGCGCTCGCGCGAGTCTCGTCGAGCGCGCTGCTCAACGTGACCGCAGGCGCCGGCAGCGTCGTGCCGACATATGTGGTGGACGGCGTCCGATGACCGTTTCCGCCATGGACGTCCCTCGCCTGACGATCGGCGTCGAGGAGGAGTTCCAGATCATCGACGGCGAGCGGCAGCTGCGCTCGCACTCGGAGACGCTCCTGGCTGCGGCCACGCCGAGCCTGCGGGAGCAGGTCCGGCCCGAGATGATGCAGTCCGTCATCGAGGCGGGCACGAAGATCTGCGCCGACATCTCCGAGATGCGCGACGAGGTCGTACGGCTCCGCGGGAGCCTCGCCGCGCTGCTGCGGCCGCACGGGCTGCGGCTGGCGTCCGCCGGGACGCATCCCTTCTCGCACTGGCAGGACCAGCAGGTCACCGAGCAGGAGCGCTACAAGGTGCTCGAGGACGAGCTGCAGGACGTCATCCGCGAGCTCCTCATCTTCGGCCTCCACGTGCACGTCGGCATCCCGGACCGCGAGCGCCGCATCGAGGTCATGAACGAGGCGCGCTACTTCCTCCCGCACCTTCTCGCGATCTCGACCTCGAGCCCGTTCTGGCTCGCGCGCAACACGGGCCTCAAGTCGTACCGCCAGGTCGTCTGGGGCCGCTTCCCGCGGACCGGCATTCCACCCGACTTCGGCTCGTACGACGAGTTCGAGAATTTCGTCCAGCTGCTCGTGCACACCAGGTCGATCGATGACGGCAAGAAGATCTGGTGGGACCTCCGCCCGCACGCCTTCTTCCCGACGATCGAGTTCCGCGTGTGCGACGCCGCGACGCGCGTCGAGGAGACGCTCTGCATCGCCGCGCTCACGCAGGCGATCTGCGCGAAGCTGCTGATGCTCCGCGAGCGCAACCTCGGCTTCCGCAAGTACATGCCGGCGCTCACGCAGGAGAACAAGTGGCGGGCCATCCGTGGCGGGATGGACGCGAAGCTCATCGACTTCGGCAAGCAGGTCGAGGTGCCGATGCGGGACCTCGCGGAGGAGCTCCTGGAGTTCGTGGACGACGTCGTCGATCCGCTCGGCTCGCGTCGCGAGGCCGAATATTTGCGGACGATCGCGAGCGAGGGCACCAGCGCCGATCGGCAGCTGCGCGTCTACGAGCGGACGGGGCACTTCCACGCGGTCGTCGATGCGGTGGCGGAGGAGACGCTCGACGGGGTCCCGGAGATCGCGCTCTGACGGACTTCGGCCCGGCCCGATAACGCGATGGTCCTCCTAGAATACCGAGATGGACGAGCGAAAGTTTTTCCTCACCACCGCGATCGCGTACGTGAACGATCGGCCTGGGTTGCACCATGCCTACGAGTTCACGGCGACCGACGCGCTCGCTCGTTTCCACCGCCAGCGTGGACGTGACGTCTTCTTCCTCACCGGCACGGACGAGAACGCGACGAAGAACGAGAAGGCCGCGAGCGCCGCCGGCGAGCCGACGCGCGCGTTCGTCGATCGGCACGCGGCCGAGTTTAAGGCGCTGTGCGACGCCTGGAGCATCAGCTACGACCGCTTCATCCGCACGACCGACGCCGACCACGTACGCGGAGTGCAGGAGTTCGTGCGGCGCTGGATCGCCAATGACGACGTGTACCTGAGCAGGTACGAGGGCCTCTACTGCACACGCTGCGAGGCCTTCTACGAGGAGAGCGACCTGGTGGACGGGCGCTGTCCGATCCATCCCACCAACCCCGACGCCATCCAGCGGCTCGAGGAGGAGAACTACTTCTTCCGCCTGAGCAAATACGAGCCCGCGCTGAAGAAGCTCTACCGGGAAAACCCGGAGTTCTGCGTCCCGGAGATCCGACGCAACGAGGTCCTCGGCTGGCTCGAGCGCGGGCTCAAGGACGTCAGCGTCTCGCGGCGCAACCTGAAGTGGGGGATCCCGTTCGCGGATCAGCCCGACCACACCGTCTACGTCTGGTTCGACGCGCTCATCAACTACGTCACCGGTGTCGGCTTCGGCACCGACGAGCGGACGTTCGCGAAGTGGTGGCCCGCCGACGTGCACGTGATCGGCAAGGACATCAGCCGGTTCCATTGCATCTACTGGCCGGCGATGCTGCTCTCGGCCGGGATCCCGCTCCCGAAGCAGGTGTTCGTGCACGGCTTCCTCGAGTACCGCGGTGCGCGGCTGTCGAAGTCCAGCGGCAACATGATCGATCCGATCGCGTCCGCCCAGGAGTGGGGCGCCGACGCGATCCGCTACCTCGTCCTGCGCGAGGCGCCGTTCGAGAAGGACTCGCCGGTAAGCCCCGAGCAGTTCAACGCGCGATTCAACGCCGAGCTCGCGAACGGTCTCGGCAACACCGTGCAGCGCACGCTGGCGATGATCGAGCGCTATCGCGACTCAGAGGTGCCCGACGGCGGGACGCTCGCGGGATCGGCCGCGCACGTGCGCGACGCGGCCGCGCGCGCGATCGCCGACCACGATCTCGCCGCGCGCGAGCTGCGGTCCGCGGAAGCGATCGGAGCTGTCGTGACGCTGCTCGCCGCGATCGACCGCCACTACCAGGAGGTCAAGCCGTGGGAGCTGGCGAGATCGCCGGACGATACGCGCGCTCTCGACGCGGCGCTATACGCCGGCGCCGAGGGCGTGCGCCTGGCCGCGGTGCTCCTGTGGCCGTACCTTCCGGCGACGGCCGAGCGCATCGCGGAGCAGCTCGGTCAGCCCTCACCCGCGACGGGCTTCGCTGAGCAGGGCCGCTGGGGCGTGCTGCGTCCCGGCACGCGCATCACGCTCGGCGCGCCGCTCTTCCCGCGCCTGGAGCTCGCTCGGGCCGGATAAAGGGCGAGCGTGGCCCACGAGCAGTCGCGAGTTTGACGCCAATAAGGATCGCGATGTCCTGATTGGTTCTCGCTACGATGGCCCCAATGCGCTTTCGGATCTGCTGGCGTAGGGCTGGCGGAAGCTCCTGATGTGAGGCGGCGTTCCTCCATATTCGCTTCCGGGTTAGTCCTCGCAACGTCGCTATTGGGCAATCAAGCGGGGGCGGAAAGTCAGTCCGGTGACGCGCTAAACGGCTGGTATCTTCCGTTCGTCGGTGCCGTCTTGGTCACAGATGGACCGGGTGAAGAGCATCACAAGACGTACGATGGCGAAGCGATCGACTTCGCCTCTAATGGCCAGGCGAACATGCCGATCTATTCGATGGCACCGGGCGTCGTGATCTACTCGGCGGGCAATCCCGCTCAGGACCTGGACAGCTGCGCTCCCGGCCCCCATCGGAATGCCTCGAACGCATATGGCTACGGGAACCTTGTCGTCATCAAACACGTGTTGGCTGATGGATCGCTCGTGTATTCGTACTACGCGCATCTCGCCACGCGTACGGTCGCGGTCAACGACCCCATATCAAGGCCTGACCAGCAGATCGGCACTATGGGGAACTCCGGCTGCGCGAGTGGCGTGCATCTGCACTTTTCGGTGCGAACTGGCGTTACCGAGGCGAATGTGTGGGGGACTGGCAGTCCCTACCGCGTGCGCAACCTCCGCGAAATCAATTGGACCCCTGGTTGCCCGAGCCAAAGTTGCGTCGACCGGCAGCTAACCGATGGAACCGCGGTCGGCCCGGCTCTAAGTGAGCGTTCATGGGCAGCAGCGAGCGCATCAAGGCGCGAAGTCATCGCAGGCTATTACCGGGATCTACTCGGTCGCGAGCCGGACTCGGCGGGTCTGGACGCCTGGGACAAGAGCGGATCGTCGTTGGACGATATCCGACGCGGCTTTCTCGCCTCCGATGAGTACGGTCGCGTCCAGTCGATCCGCGCCTTCTACAACTTCTATCTCGGGCGAAGTGCCGACGCCGCTGGGCTTCGCGCCTGGAACCTGAGCGGTCAATCCCTCGAACGAATCCGGAGCGGATTCGTGTATTCGGACGAGCGTCGCTCGAAAATCGCGGATCTCTATAGCGAGCTCCTGAAACGAGATCCGGACCGCGATGGGCTTGAAGGCTGGGTGAACAGCGGCCTCTATCTGTCGTCCATTCGCGATGGCTTCCTCGGTTCCGATGAGTACAAGCCGAAGCAACTGACCCCGCGACCCAGTCCTGGCGCGCTCACCCTCACCACGCCGCTCAGCCTTAGCCCCTCGTCGAGCGGCTTGTTCACCGACGCCACGCTGACCTTCACCTTCGCGGTCAAGAACACCGGCGGATCGCCGCTCAACGTCGCCGTCATCTTGGTGCCTGTCCGCGATCCCAGCGGTACCCCGGCCGACCTGGTCTGCGACGGCGGCTCGAACATCACGATCAACCCCGGCGGCTCGTTCACCTGCCAGACCTCCGGCAGCTTCAGCATCGCCGGTACCTACGCCTTCTGGGCCGACTGGCGCGAATCCGGCAGCACTGACTGGCACCAGGGCCAGCTCGGTGCCAACCAGACCTTCGCGCTGGCCAAGTCCACGTCCGGGACACTCATCCTGGGCACCCCGCTGAGCGTCACCGCTCCGGGCGGCTCCTTCACCACCGCTGCGACGCTCACTTTCACCTTCTCGGTCAAGAACACCTCGAGCT